>JACLAD010015185.1_pt1 | contig 211347 bp, 198 predicted proteins | sample 8027901 | NCBI WGS metagenome assembly JACLAD01 (sample SAMN15725071, study PRJNA655200) | protist metagenome | isolation source: fluorescence activated cell sorting (FACS) single amplified genomes of... | place: Spain: Blaines Bay Microbial Observatory, Mediterranean Sea | collected 2016-07-05 | reverse complement strand
GCATTGAACAGCAGCCAACCCTCGACGGTGGTGTGATGGTTTTGCAAGATGGTGAGGTTCGGGCTTTTGCAGGTGGATTTGACCCTCGTGGATTCAACAGGGCCATGCAGGCCTATCGTCAACCTGGATCAACCTTTAAGTTGCTACTGTACATGGTGGCAATGGAGTTGGGTTGGAATCCGTTGGAGGCCTTGTCCAATGAGTATCGGGTTTATCAATGGCAGGGTGAAATCTACATTCCCAAGCCCGATCATAATCCACCAGATAATCAAAGTTCGATGGTCTGGGCTGGCGCGCTTTCAGAGAATCTAGCCAGTATCTACTTGCTGGAACACCTGCTTGATTACTTGGACCTAGAGCAGTTCGAACGACTAATGGAATTTGCCCGCTTTGCACGAGAAGAGAATGAGAGCCGTGCAGATTACGTTGTCCGGTTGCGAGATACTTATGGAATTATTGACACTCAGTATCGAATGCAGCCGTACTTGATGGAGGCGGCTCGGCAGGAACTTTTACGCAACACTGCCTTTGAACCACCTGAAGAAGAGCAGGCGCTACGCAATCTTTATCATGGTCGGAACTGGCGTGCTGAGGTGCGCTCACGCTTGCGTTCGGGTTCTGCGCGTGTAAGCCGCGAAAGAGAGTTATTGGAACATAACTTTTTGCGCCTTCAGGAGGTGCAAGAACGATTGCGACAGCAACTGGTACAAACAGAAGATGCTTTCCTCAACGGTAGTTTTAAAACTGATGATCAGGTGGCAGGAGAGTGGATCCAAAACTTTTATGTTCATGAGAGTGCGCTGCGGACAGATCCTTATAAAACCCCAATACCCCCACGATTAGCTTACGCAGAGAACCCTCGTGATCTTACAAAAGGCTGGGTTCCCATAACTCCCTATCGCTTCCGCTTGTACAATCAGGTCTGGACTTCGAATCAGCGAGAGCGCTTCTTTTCGCCAGCTAATATTTGGTTACACGGAAAGATCCGTTCCACGATTTTTCAGGGGCTTGAAGACTTGATGCAACAACGTCAGCAGGATTTATTGCGCCAGGAGCCCTATTCAACGGCACGTCTTTATTGGAATCATGACTTCAGGATGCTGCTTTCCCTACAGACAGTGGTGGAAGTAGCAGCCCTCCTAGGTGTCGAGAGCTCACTTCAGCCGGTGCTTTCGTTTCCGCTTGGTGCGAATGACGTAACGCTACAAGATCTTGCAATGCTCTATCAGTCACTGGCCACGGGTCAAGTTTTTGGAGATTCCACATCACCCAAAAATCATTGGTCATTGATTCAACGGATTGAGGATACCGGGGGCAGAACTATTTACTCAGCGAATCATCAATCTCGTAACGTTCTAGATCCCGGTGTCAATCGAGCTTTGCAAGAAATCATGCGTTCAGTAGTTGAGTATGGAACAGGTCGAAGAGCAAAACGCTTTCTACAAACAGAATATGTGCGTGAAGATGGAAGACAGGTGACAGTACAAATCCCTGCTCTGGGCAAAACGGGAACTGCCAACAATTATTCAAATGCGACCTTTGTTGGTCATCTGCCAGTTCCAACACGACAGGGAATGCAAACTCAGGGAGGTTACACAATCGCCGTCTATGTTGGCTCAGATCGACCTGGGGAAGCCGAAGCAACTGCAAACCGGTTCCGCCTGACAGGTTCCAGTGGAGCTCTGCCAGTTTGGTCGCGTATCGCCTACTACTTGATTCAGACTCGTGAGTACCAAGAACGCCTACGAATCTATCATCCCAATCTCAAGTCGCTCGAAGGAAAGCTACTTCTAAGCTATGCGACGTCTCCTCCACTCAATATAAATGATAAAAATGGCTTGCTAGAGGGAGAGGTCACGGAGCGCAACGCAGAAGTCTTCTTACCACTACCTGACTCCAAATTACCCCGAGAAATTCCACTGTTTTCTCGCTTGCTGGAAGGGCGATCACAGACTTCAGCGGAGGGTGTCTGGAAGGAGGGAAGATGGGTTACCGCAATGAAGCAGCCACAGTTGATGAGCAGCACGAGTGATCCCGACGTAGAGCAAGTGCCGAGATAGATCATCTGGGCCATAAGTGGAAGCATCTGCGTCGACTAAGAGTACATAGTCAAATTCAAGTCCCTTGGTTTGTGAAATATCAGTCACTTCAACTCCGGCCCTGAAAGAAAAATCCTGATCGGCAACCAATCGTAATCCTGGTATTTCGGCTCGCTCTAACTGCTCTGCAATTTTTCTAGCCTCCGGTAGCTCACGGGTAAGTACAACCACACTCGCAGAAGGTTCTCTTCTCAGTAAACTGCCGAGACTGTCTACTAGAAACGCAATCAGTACTCCTGGATGCTGAAAGCCAAACCGTTCCACAGGCGCACCATGTCTTGTGGCTTCCCATACGGTATTTACGCTTAGGTGGCCAATGACATGCCTGGCAACCTCCATAATTTCGTAGGTAGACCGGTAGCCAATCGTTAGCGGTTCCATTGCGGTAACTTCCACACTCAGGGCCTGTAACATGGTATCCCAGTCCTGATAGCGATTTCCTGCCAAAATACGTTGATCCATATCTCCAGCCAACGTTACGCTTCTACGCTCTGAAGGCGTCATGGAGAGTAGTAACTGAAGCTCTGGAATACTGAAATCCTGGACCTCATCCACTAGTAAATGACGATACTGCAGTAATTTATTCTTCCGACCACGGAGAGGTCCCGTAGTCAGTTGGTAAAGCAGCAATAGTAGAGTGTCGTCTTCTTCATCTAGGGTTGGCAATTCATCGCTGAGACTCTGATTTTCTAGCCAGCCTTCGGGTGTTTCTCCATCTTCTTCGACTCGTTCTCCGACGATGACCTGACGCCGCTGGTAACAACGTATGTTCCAACTCCAAATTTCGTCGAGTTGACTTTCACTGAACGAACCTGGAGCAAAATCAGTGATTGCTTCCTGCAAGGCTCTACGTTGAATCAGTGCGTCATTCCAGAGTTGAAGAGCTAATGCTTGAGGATTCTTGAAGACATCAGGGAACCAATCTTCCACCAGGCGGTCTATTCGCTGCCGGATCGAGGAATCGGGCATAGGTGGTAGATGTGTAAAGGCTTCTTGCCCCTGGGTCCATTTCAACAGGCGAGATAACCGCTCGGTCACTGGAGAGTTAGCAGAACTGTTCCACACAGTGATTACATCACCCCCGTTGGTCAATGAGCTAAACAATTCCATCAGGGTAGCCTGAAATCGTTCCAGCCGATGCTCTAGTTCCTTAGCACACCAAGCAAGAATGACAGGGCTTCGCTTGAACTCGATCACTCTTACGGGAGTATTCTCAGCATAACGAGAAGGCAGGTCTGGGAAAAAACGTTGACGCAACTGAGCAACCCATTCCTGAAAGACTCTTGCTTCTACCCCATCAACTCCAAGTGAAGGTAGCAGCTTGCTAATGTACTGGGCAAGGGCCCGATTGAAAACAATTGGTAGGATGCCATTGCTGTTGAAGTAGTTTGGCTTTTGCGTCATCAGGTAGGCGAGTCGATGTAAAGCCACTGTTGTTTTGCCCGAACCAGCCCCACCCTGAATAAGAATCACTCCAGCTTCTGGCTGACTAATGATTTCAAACTGCCGTTCATCAATCAGGGCTGTGATTTGAGGTAAGTGCTTATCCAGTCGGTATGGTCCAACTTCATGGACTGGTCGGGTAGCACTACCACTTCCACCACTCAACTCAATCCTTGTCTGTTCCCACTGAAACCACTGACCGTCTTCAAAAAACCACGTTCCTTGTGGGCAACTGACACTGCGGAGAACCCCATCTTCGATACGGACTAGTCTTCTCAGTAAAAGCCGTCCTTCAATTTCACGCCCTCCCAGTTCTTCAATATATTCTTCCTCTTCCTGGTAACGATAGAAAATTTGACTAACCGGAGCCTTCTTCCAATCGACTATGGAGCAGGAGAGATGGCCTGAGAAGAAATTCTGGTTGCCAAGCAGTAGGTCTCGAGTTTTCCCCTGCTCCTGCAAGCGCATGTGGGCAAAATATGGGGAGTGCCAGTGAAAACTTCGATTCCGTGGTGTCCTCTCTTGTTGACGTTGAGCAAGCAGAACCAGTTGCTCAATTTGGGTAGTCAGCGCCGGTAAATCCTCTGGATGCGCTTCACTCAGAGAATCACGCAACTCGAGAATGTCATCATAATAATTGGGGTCAGCTTCATCAGCTTGATCACGCAAGGCTCCCTGTTGAACTTGTTGTAATAAGTCCAACTCTTCACACACTGCGTCCGGGAGAGCAGCAACCGGTGTTCGCATAACAGGTAACGAATAGTAAGGGGTCTAGAGGGACGTGGGTGTGTCTTCAGAATGAGTAGTCTCAGGTGAAGCTTGCTGCAGGAAATATTGCCCGATAAATAGATCCAGCATGGCGATCACCGCTTCATCAAGATGTTGCATGACCCAGAGTATGATTTGTTCCCCTTGTGAAGCCAAGGCAACATCAGTGAAGTGAGACACATATTTTTCAAAACGGGTGGAATCTCGATCTTGTCCGGAAGTAGTAGCTTCATCTACAAACAGATAATCTGCTAAGTCACCAACTCTTTTAGTATGGCCAAAAATGATTTGTCCATAGTGAATATTGAGCGTCGGAAATTGTTTGGCCTGTTGGCAAGCGTCTTCCAAGCTGTTGGGTAATCCATCAGAGAGATGAATCACCACTCGATGCCCTTCTGTTTTCCCAAGCAACTGCTGAGAAAATGAAAAGATGGCATCGTAGGCAGTTGTGCCGCCTGGTGCAATGAAATTCTGAAAATTATTCATTATCCCCTGAGCACCGTCGCTATAGGGTAAAATACTCAACGTAGCGTCAGGCAAATAGGTCGGCAAAGTTCTCAATAACTCTGCACAAACCAGATTGGAGAGCTTAAAGATTTCTTTCTCGAAGGTCGAAGCACTCATGTCCAACAGAATCATCACATGGTGCGGTACACTCTGAATCTCGGGAAGTGTGGTTTCCTGAAATAAAGAAGGAAGCTCTCCCTGGTTTTGCATCTCCAGTACTTTCTTGGCAACATCCGACAGGGTTGCTTCCATTACTTGCTGATCATGAGCAAATAGGCTTTCCTCCATTGGAATTAGTGGGGGATCGAGTAAATCGAACTTGGTTGGAACCTTAAACTCGAACATGTTCTCTTCTGCGTGCTGCCGTAGTTCCTTGTTCAGGCTTGAATTCTTATTCTTGCTTTCAAGAGTTTGTTGACGTTGCTGATTAATAGTTTCCAAAGCGGAACGATATTCTTGTAGAAGTTCCAGGCAAATTTTGTGTTTGAGTACACAGGCAAATTTTTGTTCCCAGTTTTGCTTGGGAAGTGGTTCTCCCTGAAAAAAAGGAATACGACGACCTTGCTGTAAGTGAATCTCAAAGTCTGGGTCCAGTTTGCCAAAGCGAAACCCAAGGTTTGATAGACGCAAAATCTCATGAACACTGAGGAGTACACGCCGTTTGGGAATCACAAAATTGATTCCCATGATGCTGACTTCTTGAAGACATTTTTTCAGAAGTTCGATATTTTCTGGTGAGTCACCCGCATATTCAGTGAGTAGAGAATTTTGTAATTCCTGACTGCGACGAATTGCCGGTGCGAGCTCCACGTTTCGCAGGTGTTCACCAGCCAATTGGCGGGTCTGTGCCCGCAGGTCCGCATGAGGTCGGGGATCAAGTTGAGGTGGTGCTGGAGAAGCGTAAATGGTGCTGTTCTTCAAGAGTTGCTTGCGCTACAAAGAGTGTTTGTTGGGTTGTTTTGATGAGAAATATAGACAGGAAGGGTTGGTCTGCTTTGTGCTTTTGTGGATCTTGTGTGCGTCAATGCCTTAGGCCGGATGCCTTAGCAATTTTTTTTCCGCATGCCAACGGAGTTTGTTCATGGAGACCATACTACTCGGTTTTTGTTTGATTTCCCTGATGATCACAGGATTGATCGTTGTGGTGGAAGTCCTCCGAGAGCGCAAAAGATTTTCAAAGCTTTCTGAAGAAGTAGAACTGCGCCAAGAGTTGCGTTCTCTGTCCAAGGAAAATTTTCAAGTAGTCGAGGAAGAAAGCCAACCTCAGATTAGTCAACGAGTCTTCGATGTTTTGCGACAACAACTGAAAATTTTTGGTTATCGATCTGAAGAGCAACAGATGCTTTTTCTGAACCGTCTGCTAGGGAGCAATCACAAGGTTCTTTCAGACCTGAGTCCACAGGAATTGCGCCAGGTGTTTGCGGAAATTCACCGATACAACGCCTCCCCCATGAACTACGACGCTCTTGCACAAAGCGCCTAGGATTCGAGTTTCCGCCAGTTGCTGCGGTAGTGTTCTGCTCTACTGACATAATGGGCACTTGCCTGACGAATCTGTTCAAGAACCTCGGGCCCATAAGTTTTCTTCACTTTGGCCGGTGAACCGGCTACCAGCGAAAAAGGAGGAATTTCGGTTCCTTCCAGCAATAAACTTCCTGCTCCAACGATACTCCCCTCTCCGATTCGCACACCGTTCATCAGAATAGCTCCCATCCCGATCAGGCAGTCATCTCCAATCGTGCAGCCATGCAAAATGCAGCGATGACCGACTGTGACTCGAGTACCAATCTCTAAAGGAAAGCCTGGATCAACGTGACAGATGGTCGCATCTTGTACGTTTGTTTCTTCACCAATTATGATTAGATCCGAATCTCCCCTCAGCACACTTTGAAACCAAACAGAGCTCTTGGCCGCTAGCCGAACATTGCCAATGATCTGTGCGCTCTCTGCAACATAAGCGCTGGCATGTAATTGTGGATAGCTCTCACCTAGCGTAGATAGAGTCATTTGGATTCCTTGATTCTACGAGCTACTCCCTTTTCTTCCAGTTGTATAAGCATTGCGCTGAGTTCATCACCCTTTAATCCAGATTCTCTCTCAAGTTCCTCTGAACTAATCTGAACAAGATCAGTTTTTCCCCTTACTGCTGCTCCACAGAGTGCAGCAAATAATTGATGCTCCTTCTGACCCGGTGGACTGAACAATCCAAGGAACTGATTTGGATTGATTTCCCAGAGTTCCTGGACTTGCTGGAATTTCATGGATGGTAGTTTGAAGAGGAAGGTTTAGAGGTACTGTTGAGAAATCTGCTGACGTAGTGCTGGAAGTATTCTGCCAACATCCTGTGAGTTTGGATGGATTTTTTGCAGAGACTCATAGGTTGATAAGGCCTCTGAATAATCCTGAAGACGCATTTGAATCATTCCTAGACCAGAGAGTGCGCCAAAATGGCGAGGTTCCAAGACAAGAGTTTCCTTGATGTCAGCAATCGAGCCGATCAGGTTGTCTCTATAGTAGCGAACGGTGGCTCGCTTGTTCCAGGCCTCTGCCCAGCCAGGAGCTTTTTCGATCAATTGCGTAAATAATAACTCAGCTTGCTTCAAATCACCGTTTTGCATGATCTCGGAAGCTGCTTTCATGGCTTGTGTAAGCTGTGAGTCCGGATGCTTTAACCAGATCGTCCAAATGTTTTGAACAATCGGACTTGCCGTATAGGAGGTTTCCGCCTGCGCTAGCTGACTAAAAAGATCAGGCAATTCTGGATTACGTTGGTCAGCCTGCAGACCACTCCAGCCAACAGCGAAACTTAGCAGAAAAGTAATAATGAACTTCATGAGGCCTCCTGTCTCAAAAAACTAAGTTTTCTAATCTGATTAAGACTACCCTTGACCAAGCATTTCGTCGACTTGTTCCTGCATCAATTCTGCGCTGACCCCCCCAATTTGCTTGAAACGAATCTTTCCTTGAGGATCGATAAAAAACGTTTCTGGCACCCCATAGATACCATACTCCAAAGCGATGTCACCATTGGTGTTATCGAGGCCAAGGAAGTATGTCTTACTAAACTGTCGTGCAAAAGCCTGTGCTTGCTCAGATTTATCCTGAATGGCTACACCAAGTACGTGAACCTGAGGAGGAACTGTTTCACCGTAACGCTTGTGAAAAGCTTCCAGAATGTGAGCTTCTTGTTGGCATTCAACGCACCAGGAAGCCCAGAAGTTCAAAACTACAGGCTTACCGCGTAGAGTGCTTAGTTCAACAGATTCCCCGTTCCAGAGATTGATGAGTTGAAAATTTGGAGCTTCGTGACCAATCAGTGGAGAAGGAACTTTCTTGGGGTCTGTGGTGAAACCAAAAGCGAACAGACCAATCAATCCACCCAAGGTGGCCCAAACTGTCCAGAATTTCCATGACTTCCACATACTCAGCCTTCAGCAGCAATATACTGTTGGCGCAATACTTTCTGGCGCGAGGTCAAACTGCGTGGTCGATAAGTTAAACAGATGCCGATACCCAGAGTGAATACGGGAAGAGCCATCCAGGCCCAACCAACAAGTGGATTTACATAGGTCTTGATTGTCACTAATTCGCTGTCAGCACCAGATTCACTGGAAAATATCAGGTAGAGGTCTTTCAGGAATTCTCTTCGTAGTGCAATTTCAGTCAGGGGTTGTGGTTGGGTTGGATAGAAGCTTTTGGCAGGCTTCATCACTTCCAGCAACTGTTTGTCCTGATCATAGACTTCAATGATCGCAGCTCGGTGTGTGGCGTTGCGTACCTGAAATTGTTCAACACCAGTGAACTTTAGATAGTAGGCGTTCAGTGGCACCATTTCTTCGCGTTCCAGTGTTAGATCGCGTTCCTCGCTGAAGAAAGTGCCAGCAAAACCGAGGAACATCAGCACTACTCCCAAGTGAATCACTAATCCACCGTACCGACGCTGGTTGCGCTGAAAAACGTGAATCAGTCCGACTAGAGGTCCAGCCTGTAACTGTTTGCCTTTCACATGGGCCGCCTTACCAACTTCAATCAGGATGGTGACCGTGACAAAGATAGCGATCCAAAAAATTGTAAACGCTTCCAAATGAAAGGGTATGAAAACAGCCAGAATGATAGTTCCAACAGTTGCTGTAATCATTGGGTTCTGAAAGTTTCTGCGCAGGCTTTCTTTACTTGATTTCCTCCAGGCAAGCACGGTCCCAGTACCCATTAAGAAAAATAGAACATAGCCCATCGGTGCCATGATCGTGTTGAAAAACGGTGCTTGAATGGACAATTTTGTGCCACGAATTGCTTCTGCTAGTAGTGGGAATGTTGTTCCCAGCAAAACAGTGAATGCCATGCCTACAAAGATTACGTTCTGAACAAGAAAGGCATTTTCACGGCAGAGTACGGCTTCCATCTTGTGTTCGGATTCCAGCGTTTGAATGCGCCGAAAGAGCAGCGCAAAACCGACAACCAAGACAACAGCGAGGAAGACCAGGAAGGCAGGGCCGATTTCAGATTGAGTGAAGGAATGAACCGAGTTAACTACTCCTGAGCGGGTTAGAAATGTTCCGATGATGGTCAGCCCATATGTGATGATGATCAACACAACATTCCATATTTTGAGCATGTTGCGCTTTTCCTGGATCATCATAGAGTGTAGGAAAGCGGTACCTGTCAACCAAGGCATGAAGGCAGCGTTTTCAACAGGATCCCAAGCCCAGAAACCACCCCACCCTAATTCTTCATACGCCCACTGCCCACCGAGGATCAACCCCATTGAGAGGAAATACCAAGAGACCAGAGTCCAGCGGCGAGTGGTCAGTACCCACTCATTGTCTAATTTGCCTCGAATCATCCCGGCAATCGCGAACGCAAAGGGCACACTAAAACCGATGAAGCCCAGATACAACGAAGGTGGATGAACCACCATGGCAATGTGCTGTAGCAACGGATTCAGTCCTCGTCCTTCTGCAGGAATGGTTGCTTGCAGATCTAAAGGGTTGGACCATCCGAGAAGTAAAACTAGTAGAAAACAGAGGATTCCATTCAGAGTGGCGATTACATAGGGAATGATTTCTCGATTGCTATACTGGTAGCGAAAGGCAACGACCATTGCGAAGAAGCTCTGAACCAAAATCCAAAATAGCAGCGAACCTTCCAGACCTCCCCAGAATGCCGTCACTTTGAAAAACATGGGCATGTCAACGCTGGAGTTGCGCCAGACATAGAAGATGCTGAAGTCGCTTATTACAAGAGCGTGGATGAGCACTCCAGAGGCGATGGCAATCAGAAAGAAGCTGATGATGCTCGCATTTTGTGCAGAACGAATCAGGTTCCAGTTGTTTGTTCTAACACCCAGATGGGGTACAACTGTGCCGTATAGACAAGCAGCAAGGGCAATCATCAAGGCGATCGTGCCGAGATCGGACATCTCTAACTCCGTTGGTGTTTAGCGTATGAAATTATCTTCAGTAAATTAGCGCGGGGTAGAGCCCCCACAACGCTTTTGAGATTTGCTTTGCGACAAGAGCTTTAGTCAATGTGTTCGAAGACCTGTGCCTTGCCTTGCTGGTCAAACCAAAGCACATCATATGCTTCTTTTCGGGTTGGATGTTCCATCCCCGGTGAACCGATGGGCATCCCCGGTAAAGCTAGCCCTTGGGCACCAACTGGTGGGTCAGCAAGAAAGCGAGCGAGTGTCTTTTCAGGTACATGTCCTTCAATGATGAAATCTCCAATGATGGCAGTGTGGCAACTGCGCAGAGAGTTGGGTAATCCCATCTGATTTTTGAGTTGTTCGATGTTGTAGGTGCCTTTACTGGTAACCTGGTGTCCCTCATCACGCAGGATATTCGCCCACTTTTCACAGCAGCCACATTGTGGGTGCTTGTACATCGTGATATCGGAGGCCCAAACAGCAGATGCCACTGTTAGTGATAGTAAGAATAGAAGTTTACTTATCAGTGTTTTCATTGGAATTCCGTAGTAAGAGAGTATGGAATGAAACTCAGAATGGATCAGTGTTGTACCATTTCTGTGTGTCGATTCAGAATTTCTTTTGGCCAGAGTGATTTGAAGTAATGGATGCTAGCAACAATCTCGGAATCACTTAGTTTTCCAGCAAAGCCCCGCATTGGTGAATCTTCCGCAATCGAACCTTCATGAATGATCCTAAACAGTACTTCGTCAGGGTGATGCCATGCGTGACCAGTTCCGTTGAGAGCTGGAGCTAGGTAACCTCCTTGATCTTTCATACCTCCCAGCGGACGTTGAAGGTTTTCTCCTACAGCCTTCTCTCCATGGCATACCGCACAATTTGCTGCGAATATTTGTTCCCCTTTGGCAATACTCTCACTGCTGGGTTCCTGTTCCCAAATTGGCTTGGAGAATAATGACCATGGTTCAAACAAAAATAGTCCGACAATCATTGCTAGCAAAAGGGCAGTCAGTTGCCTTCTCCTCAGAACGAGCTGATTCTCCATCATGTCGCTACTCACAACCAAAAGTTTCTGTCAAATCACATAAAATTTGGGTAGCTAGATAGCCTAGATTCGGAAGACACTATTTCGAAGAAAGATATGTTCAAAAACTGGCTGGATTGAGTCTGAAAAACAGGTGTTGGCTATGGGGCAGGCTGTTGAGATTATAGTAAACTGAGAGGTAAAACTAGCAAAGGTGTTTGGGTCGGGTAATGTTACTTTTCTACGAAGAAGGCAGGCTTCTTGGTTGTCGTGAACGCACTGAATTCCATGAATCCTACTGTCGGCTTGCGAATGGCAACCGAAACCAGTTGGTGAAAGGATTGACAGGTCTTGGGACGTTAGAGTCGGTGAGTGACAAGTTGCGGCCCAAGTTGTTGAGGAGATAAGAAGAAGGCTAATTAGACAGTACAGGAAGTATCTCCATCGATATCTTTTGGTCATGGATGTACTCGATACGAACTGTGACAAGCAACACACTGCTGCATGACACCTGCCAGGCCTTCTGCGATTTTTGGTGTACTTCCTTCCAAACCACTCTCTTGTACAATAGTCGCAAATCGGCTAGCTGACTTATGCATCTGTATGCCAATTTGCTGCATAGCGGCGGGCATGAAACGGGCCATATGCGATGCACCGTGACCGCCCAAAGAAGACATACTTAGTCGGTTTTCCGCGACAGTGGAGGCTTTTTCGTATTCTTCCAGCACGAGATACTGCTGAATTTCAGTCAGAGCTAGTAGGTGGTCCTGCATGTTTTCCAGCATGTGATCTCGCACCATTTTAGGAAACTCAACCGATTGTCGTGAATCAGCAAAGCTAAAGGTTGGTAACCCAAAAATAGTTAGAACCAGAGCTGAAATAATACATTTTTTCATATGCTCTTAGGAGAGTAAAAATTTGAACCTTAAGATTAACAGGTTGGTTTTTGTGCTGCAAGAAAAGCCGCTTGGAGACATCAAAAAGCCTAGGGATTACTGAGCAATTGACCCATCCAAACCATCCCCCAGATGGTGAGAAAACCAAAAACCAAGAAGAGCAGTATAAGGGTATCTAGAACAATTCTAATCACGGGAGCAGTCGACCGCAGAGAAAGCCACAATAAAACTGTACTACAAAGGGTCAGATACCATGCCAGGTTCGAATACAGTTGATGCTTGGTAAGCAGACCAGCCAAGTTGGTATCGCTTGATGGCGACAGGATCCATACTTCGCTCAGCAACCAGATCAGCAAGAGGATAATGCTGCAGAGCCAAGCAGCCCACTGCCGTCGCTTTTGATCCTGCTTCCAAATAGCAAAAGCCAATAAACCAAGGAGCAGTGCCACCAAGGGCAACAGAGTGGGGCTGAGCAGCTCGTGCATGTTTCACCAAAAGTGATGAATTAGCACTTTGGCTTCTTGTACAGTCCCTTGCTGTTGCCAAGTAAAACGAAGTCCCCATTTTGAATTTACCTGCCAACGACCCTCCCATTCGGTACTAAGGCCGATTGCGCTTTCCCCCAATAATGGTTGGCGATAACTGGATTGAGCTAGCATGGACCATTGATCGCCAGTTTGCCAGAGTACACCTAAAGCAGGCTGCAATTGAAAGCTGGTTTCTGGCATTGAACCTGTGCGTGATTGCAGAATTGTATCGGCAAAAGTAAATCCAACTAGATCAGGGTGTAGCGCTATACTCTGTCCGATGCCCCCAACAAGTCGCATGACTTTATGCTGAGATTCATCAAGGGCTTCCTCTTGCCACTCACCGCTTGTTCGCCAAGAAACTCCTGAAACCGTGTCCAATCGTGTTGGGGAAACAGAAAGATTTTGAATCTCAAAAAATTTCAGTTGATGAATCCACCAGCGTGCTTCGTCGAAACGGATTTTCAAATCCAGCGCTTGTAACTCAGCATAGGGGAGATGCCCATGAACTGGATCCAACAGATCATGATAGGCTGCACGAATTCCCAATTCTATCCCTGGCTCTGTGTCATTTCTTTGAAACCCACCGAACTGAGTTCTCAAAGGAGGGTGTCCCTTTAAAGGATCGGGTGTGAGTGGTTGTGGTTTCTTGACAAGTATCGGTAGTTCACTACGTCTCAGCAGAACTTGTTGACGCAGATTCTGAAGAGACTCTGAGAGCATCTCTTCTCGTGCTTTTTGGTACTGTAGTAAGTCTGTGAGCGCATCAAGCACCTGAGCTTGGGCTTCTGGAGATAGTCCAGATTGTTCTAATTTATTCAGTTGTTCTGGTTGGCGTTGGATTCGGATCACCCAATCTTGCTGGGATTCATTCAGGTCTAGGGTTTTCCACTGCAGTCTGCGTTGTCGGGAAGGGACAAGGATTGGTTTGCCAAGCACTGACTGTCCATCAGGAGTTCGCAGACGTTGTAATTGAAAGAAAACATCGACGGGAATGGCCCAGAACTCAGATGGAGAATAAAGATTAATCTCTTCTTCCCAAGCCATGGCTACCAGTTCTGCCATACGATAAGCGCAGTTTTCCAAGAAGAAATAGTATTCAAAGTGAATATCCTGCAGCAGTTCCCAGGTGTGGAAAAGTACACGGTGCTGCTGAGCTTCCGTTAGCTTCAGGGGGTATTCCCACAGGTCTCGTAATTCGTTTTCTCCATAAATATGCTGAAAGTTATAGAATCTTTCGTCAGAGAAGCGGCCGCTATAGCCACCAAAAATTCCCTTCACTGCATAAACTAAAGCGTTATCAGCTGGATCCGGGCTAGCACCAAAGTTAAGTGTTGGACTGAGCAGAGGATGCGCAAAGAGCCCCTCCTTCAAGTTGATTTTGACCAAAAGATGACCAAAAAAAGAAGCAGGATTGTCCAAATAAGCCGAAACAAAGACTACGCTTAGCGAATCAAGCTTGGATAGTCCGGCCCAGCGTTGAAAGCGTGTACATTCGACGAGTGGGGGTGCTGGGGAAAACTCGAGTTTTTGCTGCAACCAGTGAAAGCGTGCAATGAAACGGCACTGTGCATGTTGATCAGGATTCTCACCAACTGGTTCATAAAACGCTCGCAATGTAGCGTTCAGCTCAGCTTGGGGGTTCTGCGCGCCGTCGGGATCCAGGAAAAAATCCTGACTGACGATCTCGCTTTTGCTGGTTGGAGCAGTGGAACGATAGTGAAGCAGCCGCAACCAATAAGAATGTTGAGCAATTTTTTTGGTTGTAGCGGATTGAAGTAAAGTTTGTGGTGCCAGTGTCTCTGCAGCTAGTGGTGTCCCTAGCCCGATGAGCAGCAGTGGGTAGAATAACCACCAGAACAGTGGATGATTCCCTTTCATTGCTCTGGGGTTGGAAGTCCTTCAGCAACTAGCCGAAAGCCAATACGAGGATCTGAAGTGAGCGCAGAAAAAGTTTCCTGAAATTTACAGGAAATCTGATCTGGAGGGCTGAACCAACTTCCTCCACGGGTGATATATCCTTGCTCTGCCGAATTTGGAAGTTCGGCTTTTTCGCTAGTCCATTCCGCAAGATTACCCAGTACATCATAAAGGTTATGGTCATTGACAGGAAAAGAACCGACTGGAGCACTGACTGTGAAATTGTCATTGCAAGGATGAGTGGGGTGATTCCAACCAAAACTTGCAGCTGCGACTTCATCACTCACTGAAGCCCACTGGCAAGCTTGCTCAGTAGTTTTCCAGGGTTGAGTTTCTCTGGTTTCACAAACCTGTTGCCATTCTTCTGATGTTGGTAATCGAAAGCGATATCGACCACTGTGTTGCTGGGTTAACCACTGACCAAATGCATGAGCTTCTTCCCAACTGACATAAGAGACTGGCTGCAATGGAGTGTCTAAGGGCTGATTCCGGTAATTCCGACTCGAATGCGACTGCCGGAATCTCTGAAATTGCTGATTGGTGATTTCATGTCTTCCCATCCAGAGAGGAGGAGGACAGGGATCCTGACCAGCTTCACAACTTGGATTGACATAAACAAAGATGATGGCTGTCAGTGGGTCAATCCAAGAATTTTTAGAGTCTTCAGGAACCGCCAAATGAGGATCAGTTTGGAAGGTCCAAACCAGCCCAGCAATCGGCAGTAGACCAACCACGAACAAGATCAGCCAGTTCAAGGGCTTCATGCTAAACCTGCCTCAGAGTTCAGGACTTTCAATAAGCGTTCATGCAGATTATCAAACTTTCCATTGCTCATGATGAGAATCACATCACCACTAGCAGCGGTAGCTTCTAAATGTTCTAAGATAGCTGAGGTTTCCAATGCCTGGGCTGGAATCTGGCTGTTCAGGGCGTGCACTATTGCCTGGACGTCTAATCGATCATTTGTAGGGATTCTCTCTGCTCTATGTGGTGGTGCCAAGAGAACTTCGTCTGCCTGAGCTAAGGCGCTGATCAATTGTTCTTGGTGTATCCGCAGGACGCTGGTATTGCTTCTCGGTTCAAAGACCGCACAAAGGCGTTTCCCAGGATGCTTCTGTCGAAGAGCCCGAATAGTTTCTGCAACTGCCGTGGGATGGTGAGCAAAATCATCATACACCCAGATGTCATTGATGGTTCCCCGCAATTCCTGACGTCGTTTTACACCTTGAAAGCTTGAAAAGCCCTGCTGAATTTGTTCGGTACTAAGATGGTTGTGCTGAGCCAGTAAAATGACAGCCGTGGCATTACGAATGTTGTGAATGCCTGCCATCGGCAAATTCCAGATTTGTTGAGAATTTTGACCAGCGCCTTCCAGCCGAAACTGAGAACCTGTCTCACAGATTTGAATATCCTCAATGCGGACATTACAATCCGGCCCTAGCCCAAACGTTAACAAGGGACTGTAAATTTGTTCCAGTACAGGTTTGAGGTTGTCATCGTCACCGTTCGCAACCACGAGTCCATTGCCTGGAACCAGACGTAGAAGCCAGCGGAAGCTTTGCTGTATTTGTTCGAGGGACGCAAAAATATCAGCATGATCAAATTCCAAGTTGTTTAGTACCAACTGATCAGGCAGGTAGTGGAAAAATTTGGAGCGTTTATCAAAAAAGGCTGTGTCGTATTCATCGCCTTCGGTGATAAAGAAGTCTCCGCTACCATCGGCACAACTAGTCTTCAAATTTTCAGCAATTCCACCAATCAGAAACCCTGGATTCATACCAGCGTTGGCAAAGGTCCAAGCAAGTAGTGAAGTTGTGGTGGTTTTGCCATGTGTACCAGTGACGACCAAAGAAGTTCGACCACGAATGAAGAATTCCTTCAGCAATTCTGCCATTGAAATGTAAGGAATACGTTGGGCCAAGGCCGCTTCAACTTCTGGGTTGCCACGAGAGAGCGCATTGCCCAGCACAACCAAGTCTGGTTGCGGCTCCAGATTCGCGAGAGAAAAGCCTTCATGCACTGGAATACCATGCTCTATCAGGAAATCACTCATCGGTGGATAAACATTTTGGTCTGCGCCAGTGATGTGGTGTCCACGTTTTTGGAGTAGCACTGCGAGAGAACCCATGGCAGTGCCGCAAATTCCACTGAAGTGAATGTGGTTGAGAGAGGTTTGCTTGTGGATCATGAGTGAGTTACAAACAGGGCAATGAAATGAGATTTTGATCTTGAATGGTCCTAGGTCAATTTATGGAAGTAATGGAGTGATAGAACTTTTGAAAGATACTGTGCGGTTGGCTGATGAGCAAGTTGGTCAATTCATGTCAGGTGCAATTTTCTTTCAAAGATGCCGCATGTTTTCGTTAAATTCTGAGAAGAGCATGAACTGGCAGAGCTAAGACGAATCATCACCCACGTGTCAGAAATCCTGAATGTAATCGTCTGACATGCCATACCCCTTGCAACGAATTGAGGGGAACTAGAAGTGCGAAATCAGATGGTTTTCGGAGGAAGCAATGAATTTTGCCGTAGTCCAAGATTTGGACTCAAAGCAGAGAAACTGGCTGGCAGAAGTAATGGTCGGCATTATCACGATTGACGGTAAAGTAGATGATGCAGAACTTCCCTACCTGCAGAAGGCAATGGAGTTGGCTGAGAGCCAGGAACTCAAAGAGAAATTACTTTCGGTGGCTAGGTTGGAAAGGAAAGTTCGAGTCCATTCAATTCAGTTGGATGGAGAACTGGCGTTTGAGATACTGAAGCTACTGGCCGGCATCATGATTGTAGACGGTCGTCTACTTCCGAGTGAAATAAATTTCTTTTATGAGGTCGGCCATCGACTTGGCTTACCAGATAAGGCCCTTGAGAAACTCTGGAAAACTGCACGGCGTGAGATGGAGGATCGCTGTCCTCGAGCCGTTGCAAGGCTGGGTGAGGAAGCACGGATTGTTGCTCTCCAGCAGATCAACTTGGAACGAGCAACATTTCGTTATCATCGTCCCGTGGTTAAGGGTGCACACGGTTCATTGAGCCTGCAGCAGTTCCCAGATGCAGATCCAGATATTGAAAAAGATTGGTACTCTTCTCTGAGTGGTCGGGTGATTAGTACACACCAGCATGTGAAGGATTCCAAAAGCTTTCTGCTACGGTTTGAGTTCACCCAGACACTGCGGGATGATCATGGATTGCTGCAGTTACTCGGAATTTCAACTAGGGAGAAAGGAAAGTGAGGAAGGCTTCCAGTGGATCCTGAAAGCCTTTTTTTGGTGAATCAGTGACCGTGCCAAGACTTGCACAGATGCTTGTCTGAAATGGGCAGCAGTGGTACCTGCTCCAAGAAAGCAACGTAGCAGAGGAAGAAAGCTCCGCCAAAGCCCAGAGTGATTAGTAACTCATGGAATCCGAGCAGAATGTGATAGTGCCCGAAGTGTTGCAGTGAAGGAACGACCATCATGTAAACAGCCAACCATTGTCCAATCGCGACGTAGATTCCCATGAATCTGATATAATTGGGAGTGCGACACAAAGTTTTAGGCATCAATCCCAGGAAAACAGACACAAAGAGCCATAAGAACAGAACCAAAAATAGAGTTGACCAAGGTTCTGTTTGTGACCGAATTACCAAGTATGGTGTTTCTTCGGGAAGATCTGCATACCAAATCACAATGTATTGTGAAAAGGCCATGTACGTCCAAAGCAACGAGAATGCAAAGACCAATTTTGTCAGATCATGCAATCTGTTGATGGTGATGTATTCTGCAAGGACTTTTGAGTGATTTCGAACGGTTACAGCTATGGCGATCAGAATGCCCATTGTTGCTTGTAAACTCCCAATCAAGAAGAATACACCAAAAAGTGTACTGAACCATTCTTGATCAAGTGTCATCACGAAATCCCATACCAAAAACGAACCAGCGATTGCATAGAGCAAAGCCAGTGCGGGTGCAAGGCGTGAGGATAGTTGGTTCAGTCGAGTGACTTCGTCTTCCTGATCTCCGTATCCATCTAATAATCTGTCAGCCAGTGCTCCACCCCAGCGAGAGCCCATAATCCGTCGGGCAAGTCCCAAATCTGGCTTGATCGACGTCACAACGAACCAATATGAGATTCCATAAAGCAAGAGTAGCCAGAAAATATTGCGGATGACAAAGAATTCAATATTCAACCAACCAGCTTTGACAGCTACTCCGTGGTGCATGAATGGGGTGTGTGTCCATTCGTAAAGAACAGTGCTCCCGAAGAACACTAGAATAAACATCACGAAGGCAACAGGCAGGAAAGCAGCACAGGCTTCTGCAAGTCGTTTGAAAGGACGTCCCCATTTGGCATCTGTAATCTGCCAGATTACGGAGAGAATCACGCCAGCTTGTGCAATCCCTCCCCAAAACATCACGTTGATTAGCAGAGTCTGCCAAGTACGTGTGATTCCTTCCTCATTACCAGTTGCTAGGCCAATCACAAACATGCCTGCACCGAGCAGTACAAAGGCCCAGAGTACCGTCTTCAAACTCTTGGGCAGTTCAATCTGAGAGTGTTCGATAATCTCTTTCATTGCACCATGGCTCCTTTTCCAAACGCGTCGCTCATCATGTAATTGACCATATCCCAACGGTCTTGCACTGAAGTCTGGGCTCCATAGGCAGGCATGTAGCCACGAGGTTCCTGAAAGAAACTGCCGTACTTGATCTTGTTATAGAGGTGAGGGCCCCACTCAGGATTCTTTACCATCTGATCAATTGCTGGTGCGGGGACTCCTTTTTCAACTACAACGGTCTTGGCCAATCCGTCTGTACCATGACAGGCAGCGCAGTAGGTGTCATAGAGGACTTGCCCTCTAGCAACAGACATTGCGGTAGGTTGTCCTGGATTTTTTGGAAAGTATTCTCTCGGATGTCCTGCTTTTCCTGCGCCATCTCCTGCAATTGCAGGGATGAACGGATCGTAAATGCGCTGAATCTTGTTTAGGGAAATTTTGACGGGTACCGAATCTTGTGGAAACTGTTCGTAGCTTCCCTCTTCCATTGGTTTTAGGCTCTTCCCATCGTACATGTCTCGATAGAATGGGTAGTCCTTTCCATCAAACCAAGGCTTGTCATCATTGGTGATTCCATAACCCGTATCCTTCGGATCGAAGTAGGGATAGTTGTCAACAGCCAAGACTACTCCACCCAGAGCCAACATCGCAAAGGTCGTAGTAATCAGGCGTACCTTAGCCTTTCTCAACATAAACCTCCTCTGCTTGATATTTTTTTAACAAATCTTCGTAGAGTGCGTATTGCGAAGCTTCACAGCGCACGACGATTCCGAAGCGATCTCGCTGGAAGCGTAAGTACTCTTGAGCTGCTTTAGGAATTGGATTTTTTAGTGAGTCGATAATGATCAAAATCGTCAACCCAAGCAGTGTAAAAATGGCGGCATGAAGAATTGTCATCTCAAACCCGATGACAGTGAATGGTGTAATCGCCACAATCGGCTTTCCTCCCACAGGAAGTACCCAATCCGAAGCGGTCCAAGCTGGTAGGCTGTAGCCAATCAGGCAGCCTAGCGCTCCGAAAAAGAGAGAGATAAACGGAACGGGACTCTGCGGTTCACCCAACGCATGATCGATTTCATGACGAGGACAGGGTGAAAGTACGGTCGGCTCAACACCTTTTTTTCTCAATTCTTCAATTGCTTCTGTAGTGTCATCTAGGTATTCAAAAGTTCCCCAGACTCCTGAGAACTTAGTGCTCATGATGTCCCTTTCTCATTGGAGGCTCAGCTGCCTCTTTCAATTCCATGATTGCCATCGGCGGTAAAGCTTTTACGAATAGACTAAACAGCGTGAAGAAGAAGCCAAAGCTTCCGATTGTGATACCGACTTCCACCAAAGTTGGCCAGTATTCTCCCCAGTTGTATGGATGAAAATCACGCTGCAGTGAGCTACCAACTATATTGAATCGCTCAAACCACATACCGACGTTGATCAGACCACAAATGATCCAAACTGCGACCAAGTTATTGCGAACTTTTTTACGCCACAGAGGAATGGGGGCGATGACGTTACAGAAGACCATCAAGTAGAAGGCTAAAAGTGGAAAAGAGACGGGTTGATCACCGGTGAGTGACCAAGTGGCCATGTGTCCAAATGGCCTGAAGTAGAAGACGGCACGTTCATAGGGACTACCACTGTACCAAGCGATGAAGAACTCGGTCGCATAGGCATACCCTACAATCATCGAGGTGAACAGGATCACCTGACAAACTTTGTTGACTACGTGGTAGCTGATGTAGTCCTCCAATCGGAACACCACCCTTACTGGAATGAGCACAGTCATTACCATTGCCAGTCCAGAGAAAATTGCCCCTGCAACAAAGTAGGGTGCAAAGATTGTGGTGTGCCAGCCAGGAATCGATGCCATTGCAAAGTCCCAAGACACGATAGAGTGGACTGAGAAAACCAAGGGTGTCGCCAAAGCTGCAAAAATCAAGTAGCCCCGCATAAAGTGGACCCACTGGTGATTCGTTCCACGCCAACTCATTGCAAAGATAGCATAGATTTTAGCCTGCAGCATCTTGCCTCTCCTTTTGGCTTCATCTCGCATGATTGCCATATCAGGAACTAGTCCCAGCAGGAAGAACATTATAGAAACAGACATGTAGGTCGTAACCGCGAAAACATCCCAAGCTAGGGGAGATTTGAAGTTCACCCAGAGGTAGCGCTCATTCGGATAAGGAATCAGCCAATATGCTAACCAAGGGCGACCAGTGTGAAGGAGTGGGAACAACCCCGCTGTCATTACAGCAAAGACAGTCATTGCCTCAGCACTACGATAAATTGCAGTTCTCCATGGTGCTCGAGTCAAGTAGAAGACAGCCGAGATCAGGGTTCCTGCGTGGCCGATGCCAATCCAAAAAACGAAATCAGTGATGTAGAAGCCCCAGGCGATGGGGTGGCTGATCCCGCTATTCCCAATTCCAACGTCAACTTGTATCGCTAGGCTGACTGCACCAAGTAGCAGAGCGGAGAGGAAACCCAAAACAAGTAGGAAGTAGGAAGGATGCGGTTTTTCCAGCATCTCTACCATATCATCATTGATCCGGGCATAATTGAAGGTGGTTGCCCGAATACCGGGGTGCCCCTTGTGCTCGTCGATTTCTTCGCGAAAAGGACGATTACTTGAGGTTTCCGTTACCGTTCCCCCAATCGTTGTGGAAGCCATTAATATCTCCTGTTTTGAGAGTAAGCTGTGGCTCAGTGAGCCGCGCCGTGTTCGTTACCATACAAGCCTGCGACCTCTTTGTGGTTGACCTTGCGCAAATAGGTCACCGCAGGCTTGTAGTTCATTTCTGGGAAAATCTCATACTGGCGATCACGGTTTTCTTTGTCGGGATCAGCGAGTAGATCCGGCTTTCTCTTGGCTAGTTGTGATACTTTGCTGTTTGGGTCAGCTAGGTTGCCAAATGTAATGGCTTTGGTTGGGCAGGTCTGCTGGCAGGCAGTTACGACTTCACCATCTTGTACATCTCTATCTAGATCGCGTGCTGCATACTTAGCCTCTGTCAAACGATGTACGCAGAAATTGCATTTTTCCATTACTCCCACTGCTCGAGTAGTGATGCTCGAGTTCAGTTGCTGATCTAGTGGAGCCGGGAACTCATAGTCAAACCAGTTGTATCTTCGAGCCTTATAAATGCAGTTATTCGAGCAATAGCGTGTTCCGACACAACGATTGTAGATCATTGCGTTGAGTCCCTCTGGATTATGATAGGTCGCATAGACCGGGCAGACAGGTTCACAACCAGCGTTGCTACACTGTTGGCACATAACTGGTGCAAAGCGTGTTTCGGTTTCATCCTGATAGCCTTCAAGGTAGCGCTCCATTCGAATCCAGGACATTTCGCGGCCAACTGCAGCGCGCTCTTTACCGACTACAGGGATGTTGTTTTCTGCGTAGCAAGCTACAACACAGGCACTACAGCCGTTACAGCGATCCAAGTCGACTGTCATCCCCCAGCGGTAGGGCTTATAGTAGGTCGCAGTCTCAGAACGATCCGGATAGAATTCAACAATTTCCTTCGGACGATGATGTCCCCCTCCGTGGCCTGCTTTGTCACTAGTCAGAGCTGCTACCGTTGTAGCTGCAGCAATGTCGCGACCCAACTGACGTGGGTTACCGTCCAAATTGACAGTATAAGACTTGATAGCGGTCGGCACGACTTCTGCCTTCGTGCTGACGAATGCTAGATTGCCGGTTTGGGTATCAGTCTTAGCAGGCAACAGGTTCATTACGTTGATGCCAAAACCATCCGCTACAATGCCACTTGATGTGTGTCCTTGGCCAATCGGAATGGCAACAGCTTCTCGGTGAATTCCGTAGCTAAGGTATACAGTAGCGTTCAGGCTGCCTTGTGGTGTACGAATTTCAACAACACTTCGCTCCTTAATGCCTAGTTGTTTGGCTGTGTCAGGATGGAGTTCAGCCCAAGAGTCCCAAACTATTTGGCTGATTGGATGCGGTGTTTCCTGCAACCAAGGCTTGTTTGCTCCGCTACCGTCGAAGTGGAAGACAGAAGGTGCTGGAATGAGTGCTAAACCGCTTCCTCCAAGAGATGGCGTCTGATACGCAACACTAGTTACCTCATTTTGTAGGCTGAATGCGCTGCTCCAGCGTGGTGCCTCAAAAACTCCTCCATTTTCCAGAGTCTTGATCCAAAAGTTCTCAAATGGACCAAAGTAACGACTTTGATGAACTTGAGCCCAGCGTTCATAGATATAATCACGATAATTCGTGATTTCGGCAAAAGCCTGTGGATTGATCTGCTTTGCTGCAGCGATCATCACATCTTCACGGGCTCGTGCATCAAACGTGTTGACAGGAGCCATCACCGGTTGCTGAATGCTGAATATGCCAGGACTTGGTATGGCATCTCCCCAGCTTTCGTAAGCAGTGAGGGCCGGGAGCACTAAGGTTGCCTGCTGGTTAGTTTCATTTTTACCTGCAGCAAGAGCAACGACCTTAGTCTTTTTCATTGCTTGTGCGAATCCAAGACTTGCTGGCAAGGTATGCAGGGGATTTGAATCATCAACGATTAGTAATTTGACTTTCCCAGCATTGAGATCCGACAATAATTGTAAGATTTGACTGTGAGAGGTATCTTCGCTCGGTTGTTCAGATTCATGAAATCTTAGAGTTTTGCCAAGATTACCCGCTGCTGCGTTCAGGATGAACACAGCAATATGTGTAGCTGTTGCCTGCTCACTGCTATTCCAGGTACCTCCAGCTACCGCAAGAGAGGAAGCCTGATGGAATTCTTCGGCGAGAGTTTGGATTTTTTCTGCTGAGATACCCGTCTCACCAGCAACAAGTTCCGGTGAGTAGGGAGATAGGTAATCACTCAGAAAGTCATGACGGGGATCACGCTGATGAATAGCGTGGGCCATGGCCAGAGCAATCATCGCTTCTGTGCCGGGGTTGGCTGACAACCACTCGTCAGCTCTTGCTCCACTTAGTGACTGATGAGGGCCAACGTGGACATATCGGTTTTTCTTTCCATCATTGTAGGCGTGCATGTCGGCAAAGCGCCGAGCATTTTGCACAGTATTGCCCCAAGTTTCGATGAAATCTGCACCGAAGTTGACTAGTAATTCAGCATTTTCAAAAGCGTAGTCTGGAAGGTCACTTCTTCCAAAGGCAATCTCGCAAGCACGTTGCTCTGAGGCGCGACTGATGAGATTGAAGGCAATACGCTTTCCACCACCGACTTCATTTAGCCAATTGTCGATAAAGTTACCTTCGCTACCAACAGCAGGTCTACCAAGGTAGACAATCTGACCTGCAAATTGTTGTACCAGATTTACAAATTCACTCTGAGCATCTTCCCAAGAAACGTTGTTACCCCCAGAAGTGGGCCGAGCATGTCGTTCTGGATTGTACAGAGTCTGTAGGGAGGCTTGGCCTCTTGCACAGAGCGCCCCTTGGTTATGAGGGTGGTTTGGGTTCCCTTCCGCTTTTTGAGCTCTGTATTCGCGAGCAGTGATCATCATCCCACAAGCAGCATCACACTCTCGACAGGTAGTCATATACTGATAGCCAGTATTTGGCATGTATTCGAAGTCGACAGGTGGAATCAAAGCTGGAATGATCTTTTCTGGTTTTTGTTCACAACCAGCTGCTACAGCAGTTGTTCCACCTATTGCCATGAATTTGAAGAGATTACGTCGACTTAGGCCTTTTTTCATATATCAACTCCTATAGGTCAATCAATAGTGGCATGTGTAGCAGTCGAGCATGTTGGGGTTATGGTGGTTTCGCTCATTGACTAGGTATGCTTGAGCTTCTCTTCGGGCATCGTTATCTTTGGCACTGTTCCATCCTGCCATTGTGCTCATAGCGCGCTTACGCTCAATGGCCCCTTCCACTTGTAAGTGGCACTGCATGCACCACCCCATCCCACCAAAATTCTGATCTACCACATGGGCAACTTCCATCTCCTGCACACTTCCATGACAGGACTGACAGCGCTGGTCCCCTCCATTTCGAAATAGCATCACCCTACAGGATAAGGAGCGAGGATCTGCATTCAGGTCACAGCCGTTGCCCGCACCATCTATGAAGCGGGCAGCATCTGCATTGATGTGTTGTTTGTGAGGAAAGCGTACAAAGTCTGGGATGTCATGAAGCTTTACCCAGGGAATGGACTCTCCTTTTGCCCAGAGATCACGCATTTTGTCTACTTCTGGGTGCTCAGCTTGTACCAACTCTTGTCCATGAGGACCATGACAACCAACGCAGGTACTTACAGGTGGTATTCCGGAAGAATGTGATCGCCGAGCATAAAGATGGCAGTATTGGCAAGCAATGCCATTCTGGCCAACATGTAGTTTGTGGCTGAAGGCGATGGGCTGTTCTTTTGGTTCAGTAGAGATCGGGAAGATCGCAAAAGAGTTCAATGGAGAAAGTAATAAGAACAAGGTTCCCAGCACGAGAGTGCTAATACCTAGTCGCAGTGAGATCGGATAGGATCGCATGATACTCCAGTTATTGATTAAGTACGGAAGTGAAATCAAAACCACATCGTCTGAGGAAGATTCAATTTAGTTCTAAAGGGCTGCCACAACACTGAAAAACATTTTTTTGGCTTAGCTGCAAGACCTTAGTTTAATATTTTTCGGTGATGGGTATGGAAGGATTCGTTGTTCTGCCAGAATATGAAAACAATCTAATTTTTCTAGGCGAGTCATCGTTTACTGGAGAGGGAGAAGAAAAAGCCAATTTGGATCCAAAAGTTAGCGGGAAATCGAGAAGTGCGACAGATTTCGCCAAGGATTAATCGGTCGTTTGTTCGCGTGAATTTCATAATGTAGGTGTGAACTTGTGCTACGCCCTGTATTACCAGTGTAGCCGAGTAGTTCTCCACGCTGAATGAATTGGTTTGCCTGTACCGCCAGACGGGACAAGTGACCATAGCGTGTCATGTAATCGGTGGGTTTGAAATTTTTTATTGAAATACCAGACCCATGATCAAGCTCTACCAACAGCCCATATCCGGCTGCTGGTCCAGCTTTTCGAACAATTCCATCAGCTGGAGCATAGATTGGAGTTCCAGCAGGTCCTGAAAAATCTATGCCGCTGTGGAAAGCTGGAAGATTGGTGAACGGATCACGTCTTCTGCCGTAGTGTGAACTGACTGAAGAGTCTTCAACTGGAGCAATCGTCGGAGTACTCCGCCAGAGAATTTCATTACCACTGATTTCTTCATAGAGTCGCTCTAAGGAATGATGAGTCGAATGATAGGAGCTTAACTCTTGTTCTAAAATCACACGTGGATCCAGAGGCTCTGCACCCAATTGCTGCTCTTCCAAAGGTAGTAAAGATTCTTCGAGAAAGGGACCACCTTTGCCACCTTCGTTTTCGACAGGAGTCACAGGGACTTCTGCCAACAAACGAATACCTGTGATCTCTTGAATTTTTTCTGTAAGTTGCCGTACCTCTTGTTCACGGGCCTGCATCAGTACGGCGTATTCAGCTAGCTCCTGCTCAGCAGCATTCAAATTTTGTTTTAAGTCCCAAATCTCTTCTTGAACCAACTCTGAGTTGACCGGAACAGTCAGATTTGCTTTCTGTGACAGCGTCAGGTGGTGAAAATCTTTGCTGATCATATTCAGCCAGTTGAGAGGATCTGCTTCAAGGACTTTGGTGTCCAGCAGAACCGCTCTACATTGATAAGATCCCTGCTGACAAGCTAGGGAATGGATCTGTTGGATGTGGTACAGAAGATTTTGCTGAGTGGCACTTTTCTTCTGGGAGTGCGTTTCCAAAGTAGCCAGTTGATCACGCAGTTCCTGAACCCTGTTTTCCAAGACTTCAACGCGCTCAGCTTGGCTGGCGGCAATCTCCATTCTTTCATGAATGTGAATCTGTTGTGATTGGCGTTGGGCATTCCATTGCTGTTGTTCATGCAACTGAATACTTTGCCAAATAACCATCCCACCCAAAAACAGGAATAAGCCTAATGCAAGTAGGGCTGCGGTGACCAGTGGTACAGGACGTAAAGGGAAGTGTGTGATGCCTGTTCCATTGTGCCGAAGCAGCAGGATCGATAAATGCGGCATTCGAAAACTCAAAAAAAGATAGTTGCTCGAGCAATCAGTGTTGGACTTCCGGTCTTTTCACCAGATCATACAGTTTAGCACCGATGAAGATTTCAAGTAATTCAGGATCAATATGATTGTCTTTTGCTTCAAAGCCCAAAATTTTTAGTGCCCGTTCAGCAGGCATCGCTTTCTTGTACGGGCGATCCCAAGCAGTTAGCGCATCGTAGATGTCAGCGATGGTCATCATCTTTGATTGCAGTGGAATTTCATCACCAGACAGTTTGCGTGGGTAGCCTTTGCCGTTCATTTTTTCGTGATGTGCGTAGGCAATGTCTGGAACATCCTCTAGGTGTTCTGACCAAGGAATGATTCTTAGAAAATTATAAGTGTGCGTGACGTGTGACTCGATTTCATCACGATCCCGTTGGTTCAAGGACCCTTTGGGTACAGAAAGCGAGGCTGCTTCATCTGCTGAAAGATACGAAACCGGTAAGCCAGTCGAAGGATGTGGGAAGGTTTGTGCTGCTATGACTTGCAACTGATCAAATCCTCCCTGGTCCAGAACAGTTGGTTCGTTGCATCGAATGATGAACTTTAGCTGATCATCCAATTGCAAAAGTTGTTCATTCATCTCTTGTTGAGTCAACTCTACTTGTTGAAGTGAGTTTTCTTGAAATTCTTCCAGCAAGTAATTCAGTTGCTTACGGGTATATTGAAGTTCGGTCGCCATCCGGATCAAACGGAAACGATCCATGACCGCTTGCTGTTCTTCAGGATAAAGTTTCTTAGATTTGACCAGAACTTTCTCACGTACGCCAATTTTGCCAAAATCATGAAGGAGAGAGGCATAGCGAATCGTGTTGAATTGATCAGGGTTGTAGCTGATATCAGCAAAACGTCCCTCGGACAGTGAACTTACCGTCTCTGCTAGAGCTACGGTGAGCGTAGCAACTCGGCTTGAATGTCCGGAAGTCGTTGGGTCTCTAGATTCGATGGCTTTCACGCTCGCATTGATGAAACCGTCGAATAGAATTTGGATAGACTCTAATAAGGATGCATTTCTCACCGCAACCGTTGCCTGAGATGCCAGAGATTCCATTAAGCGCATGTGGTAATCACTGAACGTAACGACTATTTGGTCAACATCTTCTTCAGTATTTAAAACGGCATCTCCGTCGATCTTACAATTGATGAGTTGGATCACACCAAGAACCTCACCACGCTCATTGCACATTGGAACGGCAAGCATTGAGCGAGTCTTATAGAACTGCTGCTCATCGAATTCACGACCACCCCAGACCAGATTAGAATCATGTAGTTCGTACACATCATCGATCCGAATCGACTGGCTGGTGCGTGCCACATAGGCATTGACCGTGCTGAAGTCGAGAGGAAGAACTTTCTCCTGCAGTTGGGATGTGTCTCGTGAAAGATTAAGTGCGCTGTGGAAACGCATTTGTTTGTTAGCGAGGTAGTTGCTCTGTTCGTGAGGAGTGTCTGGAATCTGTTCGATCAGGTAGATGCTGCATCCATCTGCGTTGGTAAGTTTCATCGCTTTCGCGGCGATCATACGCAGTAACTTGTCCAGATCTTTTTCGCTGGATAGAGCGATCCCAAGTTCGTTCAACTCGGAGAGAATTTCATCCGATTTGCTGACATTTGAATGTGTTCGAGTTCTATCTTGTAGGCGGTTGAAAAACTGACGTAGTAGAAAATTCCAACGCGTGGGTGTCAAATAAGCTAGGGGGTACCATTCGATCGAAGGATGTTCTGGCGGTTCTGCAGCCAAGGTTGGTCCCTCCTCCAAAACAACGATTCCTCCACCAGACTGAAGATAAAGAGTCAGATGGGATTGCCACTGGAAAAGATCACGGCTACGCATAACAATCAGACAGGTTGTTCCCTCAGTTGTATGAGGTAATTCTTCCAGCGAAGCGTAGGCAACGGAGGATACTCGTTGCAGTGAATCTGCAAGAAATTCCTGATGTAATTTGTCTGTGCCCTGTGGATAGAACAGTCGGGAGTCAACCATGATCTATAGATCTATGAAATCGAAATGATTCTAAAACTTTTTATCAGGAGGAGAAGATTCTCACAATCAGACGGGTGCTGCAAGCGGAACATGCAGAGGTTGGCGCATCAATCCAAGTCTTGCCGTTAATTGATCCAAATGCCCCACAGGAAGCCAGAGACGTTGAACATGATCTTGTCGCAGTAGCCAGCGGATAAACTGTGAGTCTGGTGGTAAATCTTCGGCCAGTTTTTGTTGTTGTTTTTCTAGAAAATTAGCCAGAAGCAAGGCATGTCGTTGACGTAGCGTCTCTTCAAAAAGGCCCATCAAGCCCATCAGTTCACGTTCAAAATGGTTGAATAATCTTTTCGATTGTTCGAGCGATTGAGGGCTCTGTTGCTGTAATTTCCGAGTTTGATGCTGAAAAACAGGATACCAACTGTGGACCAAGTAATCATTCCATTCGGCGAGAGTCTGAATAATCTGCATTGCCTTCTGCAAAGGATTGGTCAGGCTGAAGCGCGAGGTGCTACCGACTTGTTGCTGAAGCAGATTAATTCTGAGTTCACATAGTAACAGCTCTTGGAGGTAATCACGCAGGTTCTGCTGATTCTCTTTAAAAAGTTTGTAGGTGGCAGTTGTGACGAACGGAGCATCAGGCCAGCCTTGTAAGCATTCAAGGAGTAGATCTGAAGACCAGCTTGAAATATTACCATTTTTCAGTGTTTGCCAAGTGAGATTTTGTGGAAGTACCCTGTTTGTCTTGCCGCTAGGTTTTGCACCGCTGTCAAGAACCATATCCCACCAGCCGACACCAAGTTCATGAGCTAGTTTTTCAGCAGAATCCTTAGTGCTCCGAAGAATGATCCAGCAATGCTCTCGACGAACGTTTTGTGTGTTGAGCAGCTCTCCAAGGTGATTGGAAATCGTCGTGACAGTAGTTGCATCTAGCATCAGTAGATTTCCACCCAGACTCAGGTACTGAAGCAAAGCCTCTTCAGAAGCTTTGCAGCGGTAGGTCGAGAGTACTAAACCCAGACGGAGACTTGGGAAGTCACCTTCTCTAATCAACCAATCGCTGTGATAACCCAGTCTTTGCTGTGTTGCCTGTAGCTGCTGCAGGGTTTGTCTATACCGTTCTGCTTCAGCTACTGCGAGCATCTGACTTTGTCAGAATGGTACGTCGTCTTCAACATAAGGAGCGTTATTTCCTTGGTTGAAGTCATTGTTTGAAGAGCTGGATGATGGATTGCGACGGTTGTCCGAAGGTCCTCCACTGGGATATTCATTACCGTAAACAGCGGGCCCATCGTCAACGCTTCCCCCACTCCGTTCTGTCCCTTCTCGAGAATCTAAGAAGCGCACTTGATTGGCAACAATCTCTGTTCGGTATTTTTTTTGACCCTGCTGATCGTCCCAACTACGTGTCTGCAATTTACCCTCAATATACACCATCGAACCTTTTTTCAGATAGGACTGTGCTTGATCAGCTAGGCGATCCCAGGCCACGATATCGTGCCATTCGGTTTTTTCCTGTCGTTGCCCCTGTTTGTCTCTCCAGTATTCAGAAGTTGCGATAGAAAATGAGGCGACAGCGTTGCCAGATTGAGTATATCGGATCTCCGGGTCACGACCCAGCCTGCCGATCAGCATAACTTTATTGAGCATACGTTCTCCTTATTTAGCGTTTTGACAGCAATCCCAAAGCGAGTCTGAGCTTGATTTCAAAGCCTTCTGCTTCTGGAGGAAGGCTTGCTAGCACGGTCAGAATCTCTTTTTCTGCAAAACCCATGTTTTTTAGGGCAGATTGTAGAGAGGCTGTTTCACCCGATGGTATGACGGATGATGTTGCCTTGCCAGTAATCAAGGCAGATTCCAGTCCTTGGATGGGAGATTTGCTGAAGCTGTCTTTCAACTCCAGGCAAAGCCGAGCCGCAGTTTTTTTGCCGATGCCTGGAACTTGACTGAGGGTGTTGACGTCTTCACGCAGGATGGCTTGAACAAGATTTCGTGGTTCAAGTACAGAAACAATGGTCAGCGCCAGTTTTGGGCCGACTCCAGATGCCTTGAGGAGACGTTCGAACAATTGTCTTTCGGCTGTTGTCTCGAACCCATATAGGCTGATTTCATCCTCGCGCACACTGGTGTGAATGTGTAAGCTGAGTACTTCACCGACAGAGTGTCTGTTACCAAGCTCTTGGGGTACCTGCACGAGGTACCCTACTCCACCACTAGTTTGTAGGACTAAGCGCTGTTCTTCTACAAGCGAGACATCCCCACTTAGATAAGCGATCATTGTATGATCAAAGGCTTAGCGCGTTCCCCAAATAGAGCGGTGCCCAGTCGAATCATTGTTGCCCCTTCTGCAATGGCGATTCGGTAATCAGAGGACATCCCCATCGAAAGTTCCGTGAAAGTAGTCAGATTAAATTCATTGTGGAGCTTTTCAAGCCAAGTACGAAGTTGTGCGAAAGTTCTACGGATTTCGTTTGCGTCATCTGTGGCTGCAGCCATAGTCATCAAACCTCTACAGCTCAGCCACTGACAATCCTGTGCCTTCTCTAATAACCTGCACAAATTATCGTAGTCACTGACTCCACTTTTGCTGTCTTCTTGCGATAGATTGGCCTGTAGTAGAATTTGTATGGATTGTCTTTGCAGAGCACACTGCTTTTCGAGTAATTCTAATAATTCTTGGGAATCAACCGAATGAATCCAGTCGAAGCGCCCCGGGCAGAAGCGAGCCTTATTTTTTTGCAAATGCCCGATCAAGTGCCATTCGATACCTGGCTTCTGTAGTCTTTCAATTTTTTCTGAGGCTTCCTGAACCCGATTTTCACCGAAGCGCACCTGTCCAGCTTGGAAAGCTTCTGCGATTAGTTCACTAGGATGAGTCTTCGAGACGGCAATCAACTTGATTTCTTCTGGAGAGCGACCAGCCTCTGTTGCCAATTCAGCTAGTTCAGCACTCAGTTCGGTTAGACGCTCTTTCAGACTCATTGATTTGTACTACCCTGCAACTGTTCATCCCATAGTCCAACTTTTTTGTTCCGGGCCATTGCTTCGGCAGCCAAGAATTGCTGTTCATCAGGATTGGCGCCTTCCGTTAGCAAATAGAAGGACCAGCCGTTTTGCACCATCCAGAGATTAACGTTTGTGTCGCCAGATAAAACAATGCCGTTGAGCCGATAAAGTTCTTCTTGAAGCTCATACTCAACTCTGACGGATCGACCACTGAAGGACTTACCCAACTCAAAAGCTACTTTTTTCTGGAACCATTCGTTATATTCTTTGCCTCGGTTAATCGACAGCTTAGGAGACACATACTTTAGGTAGACTCGAATTTCCTGTCGACTTAGGTTGAGGCTACTTTTCGAGAGTTGATAAGTCCATTTTCGGAACTCACCACGATCGTCGATTCTTAGCCAAATACTCTCAGAATCTGCTACACGAGATATGACACCACTAACTATCTGACGCTGTGGAGCGTTCGTTGTTACACTATTTGTCTTATTCTTGTTCTTGGCTCCTTCGAATAGCTGGCTACGGATGCGCTCCGTATCAAGTAGAGAAGACTGGGCAAATGGAAGTGCTGGAAGCCAACAAATCAGAAACAGGAGCAAAATGAGGTGCTTCATTGGGTTTCTGGTGAAAATGGGTGGATTATTTGATTCCTGATGATCAGGAATCAGCCTGCAAAAAAGTTGCATCTCTGCAGGAGTCTTCGTAGATTGGGCTTCTTGTTCCGTTCTGTCAACCACAACCATTCCCTCCATGCATAACGGTCGTAGCCGGTTACTTCGCTTATGTTTGGTTTGGCTGCTTTGTTGGGGATTTACTCATTCCCTGCAGGCCCAGCCAGCTGATCTGCGTGTTGAGGCCCGCTCCTACATCTTTGATCCTGAAACAGAAATCTATCGCTATGAAGATGCCCGCTTCGAATGGGGTATTATCGCACTTGAAGGTCAGAAAGTCGAGTTCTTGCGCAAGGAAAACCTGATCGTTGCGCAAGGGTTTGTTCGACTGCGAGAAGGTTCGATTACGTTGATTGCTGAAGGATTGGAAATCAACTTAGATGACAACTCCGGTGTTTTTCGGGAAGTCTTCTTCTTCGATGCAAAAACTGAGGCTTACATAACAGCACGTGAGGTACGTCGTGTTCCAGAAGGACACTTCATCGGATATGACTGTACGTTCACAACTTGTAACCCTGAACAGCCTGCCTGGGAAATTCGTGGTAGTACGGTGCACTACTATCCAGAGAATTATTCTTCAGCTATTTCAACGAGTCTGCGAGTTCGGGGTGTCCCGATCTTTTACTTCCCCTATCTGGCTTGGCCCACAGTCACACGAAGGCAAACGGGTCTACTACCACCGGAGTATGCTCTACAAACCTCGAGCATTGAAAAGTTCAATCTAGGCTATCGTCTCTCCCTTCCATACTTTTGGGCGATTGAACGAGAGCAAGATCTCACGATCCGTACTGAGTGGGTACAGTTCCGAGGGTTGGGTCTGGGGTTGGATTATCAGTATGCTTTCAGCGAGAATTTGCGAGGTGAGGTCAAGTTTTTACGCTATTTCGAACGTGATCCTCGGGATCCACAAACAGAGTCTGGCCAGCTTGCACCAGAAGATGTGAATCCGAATACCTTGCGCCCAGAGCGCTACAAGTTGATTCTCAATCACAACCAACAGCTAGACGAGCGAAGCCGGCTGATTGTTTCTGGTCTAGTTTACAGTGATAGTCAGTTTCAGCGAGAATATGAGGGAGTTCGTAACCCTGAACCAAATTATGCACAGAGTTTTACCGGATCTGTCAACTATCAGTACGATTCCGGGAGCGTTACGCTGTCCGCATCTCAGGAGAAAGTCTTCCAAGAAATTGCCTTGCTGAACTGGGCAACCGACCCTACCCGGATTCAACGTCTCCCAGCACTCAGTTTCCAATTTAGTGAACAACCCTTCCGAACAGTGGATCTGACAATGTCGGCTGCGGGATCACTCGTCCGCTACTTCCGTGAAGAAGGCTATAATGGGACTGGATTGGTGGTTAATCCAACACTGCGTTACCGACGAAATATTTTCCAGTATTTCAAAGGCATCTTGGGGCTTGGTCATTCAATATCTACTTACGACGTTTGGTCTCCCAGTGCATCTGACCCCTCTGATCAGTATACTTTCCAGATTTGGACAGCTGATGTGGAATTCAATACTACGTTGTCAAGGATCTGGGCATCAGAGAGTGATCTCTACAGTCGCTTTAAGCATCTGATGACTCCCAGAATTCGTTATGACTACATTGAGGAAGTACCCCAGAATTCTATTTCTGGTGTGCCGTTCGGAGGTGGCATTGCTACGCGTCGCCTACTTGAACTGCGATTAGATAACATTTTGCTGGCCAAGCGTCGCCAATATGAACCATCGCAGCGTTTCACAAGACGTTCTTTCTTGCGTCTACAGGAACAAGGATTTCCGGAAACTCTGTTGTTGCGTTTGCAGAGCCTTCAAGACCGTGAATTTGCTAGTCGTAGTAAGTTGCAGGAAGTGTTGGAATCCATGTTTGGTGAGGCACTCGATGAGGAAAATTTGCTGCAAATTCTTGCAGTGGTAGAGAGTGGCGTGGCTCTTCTTGCTGAGGATCAATCAGAGGAAAATTTGCGAATTGGCGAAAGTTTGGTGCTGGCCCGTTTGAATTTGATTCAACCATATGACTACCTGCGTGTAGAGGAAGACTACCAGTTTCAAGGTCCGACTCCAAAAGGCGATGAGACAGAACCAGGGGAACCATTATTACCCTTGAGAATTGAACTATCGCTGCAGCCTGGATCAGGTTTGGCGCTAAACTTTCGTAATAGGTACAACCACCAGCAGCAACGAACAGTTGAATACTCACTATCAGTAGACGTAAATGTTAGTCAGTATAGTAAAGCATCTGTTGCCTTCAGAGAAAACGAGAGCACTTACACTACACCGTATGGTCAAACTTTCGAAGCGGCCTCCAGCTTCAGTTTCAGCAATACCCACCAGGCTAGCGATGAGCTATCCTTCGGCTTTTCGGGAACAGTTGATCTTAATCCTGCCAGTACTGCATTTCGTCGTCGATTGGTTTCCGATACGGTTTTTCTAAGTTATCGTCCAGATTGTTGGACATTCAACCTAAGACTGGAGGAGCGAGTTGACAAAACTACAACAAGTGGAGGACAAGAGACGGAATACGTTGATCGAACAATCTTTGCCAGCGTGATTCTGGGAGGGGTCTTGTTGCCGGAACAAACGTTGCCAAGAGCCTTCTGATGTCACGATGCGCTTTATGCTTATTGCTGCTCGGAGGATTGTTGCCAACTCTCACTTTGGGTCAGGTAGATCCTGAAGATTATCCAGAGATGCTGGAGCGGAGTTCGGAGACTCGTACGTTGTCACCAGAACCAGAAATGTTTTCAGAATCCTACAGGACCCGTGGTCGAGGTGTCAGCTTTGGAGTGGGATTCCGTCGATTAGATTTTACCCTCAATGACGGACAGACGAGAACTTTTGGTGATAGTACGGCAAATGGTATTGGTTTCCATATTAGCTATGTGGAACCTGAGAGAGCCCTTGAATATGAGCGACAGATCAGCCCAGTCGCTATTTCAAAAGAGATTCAGTACCAAGGAAAAAACTACAACTCACTAGAAGTTATCCAAAATAACGTCTGGTATTGGTGGGCGACTCCGCTTTCATCACGATGGTGGAGTCACTACGGAAGTGGTTTCCAATTTGCCCAGATTCGTCCAATTGCTGAGGACCAAACCAAAACCTATGTAGATGAAAGTTCACTTGTTTTTGGAGGTGGTCTGGGCTGGTTTGCAGTGCCCAGTTTGCTGCTGAGCTATCGATTTACACTAAGCTTCCACCTGTCAACGATGGGCATCTCTGAACATGATCCGATTTTACCCAGAAGTCAGGTGCATACGATTTACTTTGACTACTTCTATGCGTTGTAGCTTCTGGCTTGCCTTCGTGATGGGTTGTCCTAGAATCTGGCAACTTCAACACACAACACTATTTAGATCAACTTGAGATCGGCTTTTACATGACTTCCACCTTTCCTCTACTCTCTCTTTTGGTGTTTTCGCCGTTATTGGGTGTGCTCTTAGTATTGACCTTTCGGGATGCGCACCAGGGACGTGCAGCGCAGTGGGGAGCCGTAACCAGTAGTTTGGTGACAGCAATCCTTAGTTTGTTTGTTTGGACAGCTTTTCAGGAAGGAACTGCGGGATTACAACTAGTCGAGCGTTTCACTTGGATTGGTTCATTTGGCATTGATTATTTTCTTGGGCTGGATGGTCTGAATCTTTTCTTCTTAGTGGCAACAGCCTGGTTACAGCCCCTGATTTTACTGGCCTCCTGGAATATGCAGGAACGAGCTTGGCAGTTCAATCTCCATCTGCTTTTGCTACAGTGTGGTGTGTTGGGATGCTTTGTAGCACTAGACGTAATCCTGTTCTATGTGTTCTTTGAGTTGATGCTGATACCTTTATATTTCCTGATTGGTGGTTGGGGGCGCACTCAGAGCTTGGTCGCTGCAAATCGTTTCTTCATTTATACGGTTTGGGGTTCACTACTGATGCTCGTGTCCCTGATTTACACAGCGGTATTATTTTATCAGTCTGCAGGATATTGGTCATTTCAGATCACAGATTGGTACCAGTTGGAGATTCCAGTAGCTACTCAAGTTTGGCTATTCCTAGGCATGTTCCTGGCCTTCGCAATTAAGATCCCTCTATTTCCTTTTCACGGTTGGCTTCCTTCCTTCCATGAACAAGCACCAACAATTGGTTCTGTCGAGATGGCTGCCATCATGATGAAACTGGGACCATATGGTTTCCTCCGCTTTGCATTGCCAACGTATCCAGAAGCGGTGGCTTTATTGAGTGATTACCTGATGGTGCTATCACTCGTTTGCATCCTCTATGGTGGCCTAGTTGCGATTGTACAGACAAATCTGAAGCGCTTGATGGCCTATTCTTCCATTTCACATATGGGTTATATTCTGCTTGGGGTGTTTGCTCTAAATCAGCAGGGGATGACAGGTGGATTGATGCAGATGGTCAACTACGCAATCGTAACCAGTGCACTTTTTCTTTGTCTTGGAATGCTGCTCCATAAGAGCGAAAGCCAAGAAATTGGAAGTTTCGGTGGGCTCCTCAAGACAATGCCAATCTTCAGTGGATTTTTCATTCTCTTCAGCATGGGGTCAATAGGTCTGCCCGGACTCAACAGCTTCATTGGTGAGGTCTTGACAATGATTGGCGCAGCAAAGGTCAATCTCTGGTTTGGGGTGTTTGCAGCTGTTGGCGTCTTGATTGCCGCCATTTACATGCTCTGGATGGTCCAACGTGTTCTTTTTGGTCCAGCCACCAAGTCTCATCGTTCTGATCTGGGTTTGCGTGAAATTGTTGTGTTGAGCCCATTGGCATTTCTAGCTGTTTTGTTGGGAGTATACCCCCAACTGTTCTTCGACAAGGTAGAGCCAACGGTGTCCTTTTATGCCCAGCAGATTCAGGTTCAACCAACCTTACAGACTGTAGGTATTCCGGAAAAAGCACTTGAAAACGCAGAGCATCTTCCGTATTTTGCTGGATCTCAGAGCATACACTCTGCGGAAAGGTGACCGAGTGGCCGAAGGTGCACGACTGGAAATCGTGTGTGCGCGAAAGCGTACCGAGGGTTCGAATCCCTCCCTTTCCGCCAGCTATGCCCCTCCTGTTTCCTTGTGGGAAGCTGCAAATGGTTGGGTTTTGCGCAATCGAAAGTTTCGAACCGTGTCAGGTCTTAACGGAAGCAGCACTAAGATCCTGTAGATGTGCCGCAAAACTCAGCCTCTCCAATCCCCCCTACTAGCATGTCCTACGTCGTTCTTGCCCGCAAACTGCGACCACAACGGTTCTCCGATCTAATCGGTCAAGAAGTCATTGCGCAAATTCTTCAGAATGCGATTCGTAGCAACCGAGTAGCCCATGCATTTCTATTTAGTGGGTCTCGTGGGGTAGGAAAAACCAGTGCGGCTAGAATCTTAACAAAAGCTCTCAACTGCTTGGAGCCCGACAACGTTGATCCGTGCAACACATGCGAGAACTGCCGGGAAATCAGCAGCAATGCTTCTGCTGATGTGTACGAGATTGACGCAGCCTCAAATCGTGGAATTGAAAATATTCGGGAACTTCGTGAAAACGTAAAATACGCACCGGCTCGCTGTCGCTACAAGGTTTACATCATTGATGAAGCCCATATGCTGACGCTAGAGTCTTTCAACGCCTTGCTGAAGACCCTTGAGGAACCACCGAGCCATGTGAAGTTCATTCTGGCCACAACAGATCCCCACAAGGTGCCGGTTACTATTCTTTCACGATGTCAACGTTATGATTTCCAGCGAATCCCCTTGCAAAGGATGCTAGAATTTCTGGACCAAGTAGCTGTTCAGGAAAATTTACAACTCAGTCCAAAATCATTGGAATTGATTGCTCGTCATGCTGCTGGAGGTATGCGGGACGCTCTGACAGCTCTTGATCAAGTACTAAGCTTTGCCGGTGAGCAGGCAAGTGAAGCTGAGGTGCGGCAGATTTTGGGAATTGCTGATGCCTCAATGCGTTTCCAATTGCTAGAATGCCTCTTCCGTAAGCAATTGGGGCCTGCAATGCAGGCATTTCAGGAACTCTATCAACACGGATTTGACCTGCAGGAGTTGTTGCAGGAATTACTGCAATCAGTGAAAACTCTATCTCTTTACTTGGCTTTATCTGGAGATTTGAGCTTTGCAGAAGTCGCAGAGGATGAACAGGAGCAATATCGTCAATTGGCTAGTTTGACGACACAAGGGGAGTTACAACAGATGTTTCATCTACTGATGCAATTGGAAGAGCAGATGAAACGTAGTGTTCATGCACGAATTTGCTTCGAGATGACGTTACTGCAATTAGCTTCTGTGCAGCCGTTGGTCGGAGTGAAGGATATGCTCCAGCAAATCCGCACATTACGGCAAGAGGTCGATGGAAGAGTTGATTCACCAGAGCTAGAGCCAGCAAAGACAACAGATCAATCAAATCAATTTCAGCCAACCAACCCTCCAACAAAACCTAGTTTCTATGCTTCAGCTACCAACGTAGCTTCGCCACCACCGGTTGTTGAGGAACCATCAGTATCCAATGAATTCCCCATCGAATCGTTTGAGGAGCGTACTTCTGTAGCTAAAACAGCAATCCAAAGGCTCAAGGCACAGGGTGGTGGAACAGGGTTGGAGCAAAAAAAAACTCCAAATTTCGGCGCTGAGCCGCAACAATCATTAAAACCTATTGAAGTCAGAGAGCCAAAGTCTTCAGAAAGTTGGTTAGAGGTTGTATCTGAACAGTGGGATGAACCAGAGGAACTCCCACTGAATTGGCAGGAATTCGTACAATTCGTGCACAGTCGCGCCTCGGTGATTGGTACGTTGCTGCGCACAGCGCTCCCTGTAGATTTGCAAGCTGATGTTTGGCAACTGCGATTTCGGCATCTGCCTGATTTGTTCAGTAAGGAACATCAGGTAAAGCTTGAACAACTGGCACAGGAGTTTGCTGGTAGATCAGTTCATATTCAGCGAGATGATCAGCCGACAACAGAAGGCACTACGTTGCAGGAATATGATCAATGGAAGAATCGGGAACTGAAAAGACAGCGGGAGAATCAAGCCCGTGAGGATGCTCAAGTGAAGAATATCCTTCAGGTCTTTGCTGGTAGCGAAGTCTACGATATTGAATTGCACTGAAGGGTGGGTTTACGCCAGCGAAAATTCACCCAAGAATCGACCATTTATAGGAGTGATTATGTTTGACATGGGCGAGCTGATGAAAAAAGCTCAAGAACTCTCCACCAATATGCAGGAGCAGCAGGAGCAGCTAGCAAAAGAAACCTACGAAGTCTCTGTTGGGGGAGAAATGGTCAAGATGACCTTCAACGGAAAACTCGAAGCGCAGTCCCTACAAATCGATCCTGAAGTAATCGACCCGAATGATCCCGAAACCCTCCAAGACCTCGTGCTGTCTGCTGTCAATGAAGGTATTCGCCAAGGACAGCAGCGGATGCAAACCGCGCTGACCCAGCAGTTTGGTAACTTTGGCAACATTGCAGCCAACCTGAACCTGCCTGGCTTCCCAAAGGCCTGAATGACAGACCTTATCCTTACTCCTTCCTGGTACCTGATCGAAGAAGAAGAGCCACGTAGCGGTAGCTTCAATATGGCTGCTGATGAATGGCTTCTTCGCCAGCAAAGTTCAGGAATGGTTCCTACTCTTCGGCTCTATCGCTGGAATCGCTGGACACTGTCATTGGGTCGTAATGAGAAGCTCGATGAGGAGTTTGATTTAGATTGGTGTCGTCAGCGGAATATCGTTGTGCTCCGTCGTACAACAGGCGGGCGCGCTGTCCTGCATGGTGGGGACTTGACCTACTCGCTGATTGGCTGTTTGCAGGAACCTCCATTTTGTGGTGGGCCGATTGAGACTTATGAACTCATCGCTCAAGGATTCTACCAGTTTTTTGAGGAGATTGGCCTGAAGCCCCAAATACAGGAGCGTAAGGCCAGTGCCCCGATGGAATCCCATGTTTGCTTTTCTGCTCCTGCAGCCTACGAGATTCTGTTACAGGATCGCAAGGTGATCGGCAACGCTCAGCGAGTGATCACGAGTGGCCCATATGTCCCTGGTCAAGCACGCTCTCGCTCTTTTCTGCAGCATGGTTCCATTCCACTGCAGGACCAGATTCCGATTCTTGCAGGTATTTTTCGCAACGCAACGGCGGCACAATTGCGTCGTGAGATGATCTCTTTGGAAGCTACCGGATGCTTGAGCCAATTCTCACAACGAGAATTGCAAGACGTGCTCTTGGAGGCACTTTCTCAATCTTTCGGCATTCAATGGCAGCGTCGTTCTTGGACCGAAGAAGAACTGGCTGGTATTGCTAGTTTGCAAGAAGAATTCGAACTTCTCGAAGGCGCTGAAGCAAACTAGATAGGTTTTGATACTGTGGAGAAATGATTGTGCCCAAGTTCTCTTGGAAGGTTGGGCACAATCGGATTGGCTGGAACAGCCAAGAGGAGTTGCCAGTCTTACCAGTGATTACCTAAAAGTCATTGGAGACTTAGGCTGCTGACAAAGAAACCGAAGCTCTCTTAGTCAGCCTGTAAAAACAGGTACTGGGAACCTTGAGGGGTGCTCAAGAGTAACAATACACCATCCTCAGTGGAGATAACACGATCTGCTCGCTGGAAGTCAGCCATAGAGTTAATGCTCTGGCGATTCATCTCCACAATCATCATACCTGCGCGTAATCCCCCGTTGAACGCTGGAGAATCTGGTTTGACAGCTGTGATTACAATCCCACTCTGGATTGTTTCATACCCCAGACGTTGAGCCATTTCTGGTGTCAATTCCTGGACTGCAAAGCCGAGCTCAGGGCTTGGTGACTTGGTTGAAGAATTGATGTCCGCCTGTCCGGTTTGCTTAGGTCGCTCGTCTAGTCGTACACTTAGTGTCATCGGTACTTTGTCGCGGACTAGGTCGAGATCGACTTTGGCATCTGCACGGGCTTCAGCAACTAGATTGCGTAATCCGTTACTATTCTCGATTGTGCTACCGTTAAGGCGTAAGATTACATCGCCTTTCTGTAGTCCTGCCTTCTCAGCGGGTGTGCCTGGCATCACTCCTGTCACTAAGGATCCCTTGGCTTGATCAAGCCCAAAGGCTTTGGCCAGCTCTGGAGTCATGTCCTGAATACCAACGCCCAACCAACCACGGGAAACTTGACCAGTTTCGATCAGTTCATTCATGACCCGACGAGCCATGTTGATCGGCACGGCAAAGCCGATTCCCTGGTAGCCACCCGAGCGACTGAAAATAGCTGTATTTACGCCTACAATCTTGCCTTCTAGGTCAACGAGGGGGCCTCCGCTGTTCCCCGGATTGATTGCAGCATCGGTCTGAATGAAGTCTTCATATTCGGCAATCCCCATTCCAGTTCGCCCCTTGGCGCTGACAATGCCGAAGGTAACGGTGTGTGACAGACCGAAAGGGTTGCCAATGGCAATCACAGATTCCCCAACCAGGATGTTATCGGAGTCTCCCATCTGTAGGACGGGCATGTCCGTTCCTTCAATCTTGATCACGGAAATGTCGGTGGCTGGATCGGTGCCAATCAAGCGTGCCTTGAGTTCCTGACCATCATAGAGTTGGACCGTGATCTTATCAGCCTCACCGACAACATGGTGGTTAGTTAGGATATAACCATCAGATCGAACGATTGCACCTGAACCGGAGCCTGCCTGACGAGGTCGGTTTTGGAACGGCCCCCTCACGTTGACAAGTTTCTGCTCCACCTTGATGTGGACCACGGACTTCTGAACTGATTGTACTAACTCAGCCCTTGCCTTAGAGGCCTGAGTTAACGGATCCATAAACGGCTTGCTCTCAGACCAGGCTGGGACCGTGGTCATGAGTAAAATCAGCAAACCTCCCAGCAAGGCTAACAACTTGAGTTGGTAACTCTGGAAACCTAGTTTCCTGTGGACTAAAGAATTGTTCTGCATGATTCCTCAAAAATTGGATAAAAGTTGTTGAGTACGAGCAACTACCAACTTCACTTAGACAGTATTAGTCGGCAGAGTTTAGGTGGCATCATGCTCAGCGTCACTTTCGGATTCGCCGTGTTGCCATCGAGAATGGTGTTCATCGTCTCGTTCCCCATGACGCATGCGGTGGTCTCTCATCCCACGCTGCCACATCCCCATTTGCCTAGATTGTTGTTCCTTCCACTGCTTCCACTGGAAGGGTGTCAGTACCTGGTGAACAGTGGCCAGTTCTGTTGTGTGCAGATTAGCCATCTTCAGGTGCAGGTCTGCCATCTGCTGATTGTGTTTCTGCAAGGCTTCCTGATCGAAGGTTTCCTGCTGCATCAACTGGCGCTGATCCAGTTGCAGTAACTCACGCTGGGAGCGCAGGGTGATCATTTCCCGCTGGCTTTGCTGAGCAGTGTCTTCCAAGCGATTGATTTGCTCTTCACTGAGGTTCAGGTCCTCCTGCATTTGTAGGAGGGTGAGTGATAGTGAAACCGGCCCACGTTGGAATTGATGGACTCCCCAAGATCCACCACCACCCTGATGCCGGCGCTTACCCTGATGCCTGCTATCTCTATAGTGCCCCCAATGTTTGCCACCCTCGCCCCGGTAATCAACAAGTTGCGCTTGCCAGCCCGAGGTCGTATTGACCGAATCGGTGGTCTGTGCCAGCGCAATCGGGGTAGCGAGGCTTGTGGCGAGTAGGGTGCCGACGATGGCTTTTTGCCAGAGTTGCTTTTTCATTGTCTCTCCTTCATTTGGATTGGATCATTACTAAACTCGGGTGCTTGTCCCGATACATTAATCATGATTCTAGTTAGAAAATATGAAGAAATTTTGGAGGGATTGTGGAGATTTTGTGAAGAACGAAAATGCTGAAGGAGTAGTTGGATCTTACTTGTCGTTTCTAGGGTTGTGGCTATAGTAGCCGACGGTTTGATGGATGTAATTTCGAGAGGGGATCTGTGGAGAAAGTGTTTTTTGGGCTGGGTAGTAATTTGGGAGATCGAGCCCGCTATCTACAGCAGGCACGTGAAGCTTTGGCCGATCTGCCTTTACAGGAATTTCAGGCGTCTTCGATTTATGAGAGCCTACCACTAGCTAATATGGATCAACCGCTCTACCTAAATCAGGTAGTTTGTGGTCAGACCACACTAGGCCCAGAGGCATTGCTGGAGACTTGTCTGCAAATTGAGAAAAGATTGGGACGGATTCGCTGGGAACACTGGGGTCCCAGAATTATTGACATTGATTTGTTGTCGTATGGCAATCTCTGCTTACGATCACAGCGTTTGACCATTCCCCACCCAGAACTATCGAATCGCAGCTTTGTGCTGCTTCCCTTGTCTGAATTGGAACCGAGTTGGATACATCCAGAAAGTGAAGAAACCTTGGATACGATCTGGCAGCAGTGGCAAGCTCAACACCCTGATGAAAGCCTGCCGATAATTTGGAACCCAAAGAAAAGTCTGGCGAAGTAAAGTTGATTCAACTCTGCAGCGCATGGGCTGTATCAACAAAATGCTGTACTTTGGTGAAGGGTGTATCTGCTAGCAGTCCGTGGCTCAAGTTCAGAATGTGAGAGCGGCCACCGGTGGCCGCCAGACAGGCTTGGGTGGCTTGAGTAATCTCTGTCAAGCTGCCATCTCTGAGAAGTTGATTGCTCACATTACCTTGCCAGATCAGATCAGGGTACAGTTCTTGTGCTTTTCCTAGATCGATACACGAGCCCACACTAAGCCCTTTGGCACCGCTCTGTGCCATCCAGTCAAGATATGGGCATTCTTTGGCAAATAGTAAGGAGTTTGCACCTTGATTGAGTCCTGCAAATACTTCTTGTTGAGTCGGTAGTGCCCAGCGTTCATAAAGTCCTGGGCTCAGTTCGTCGGCAAAGGATTCAAATAATTGCACTGCCTGAGCCCCTTGGGCTAGTTGATAGTTCAGGTAGTCGATGGTCATCTGAGTTAGTTTTTCGAGCAATAGCGCTACAAGCTTGGGATGATCTTCAAAGATTTCTAGAACCTTTTTCTGCTGACGATGAGGGGAGCCTCCGGCCAACAAAAAGAAAGCCAGTGTGACAGGAGCTCCAGCAAATCCAAGTACAGGTAGCTCACCCCGCAGTTCATTGCGAATTCCTTGTAAGATGGCTCCAACATGACTCAGATCGGTTGCTGGATCGGGTAGTCGTAGTTGGTTAACCTGTTCCAGGGTTTGAATTGGTTCACTGATTGGTCCTGGACGAAAAATGAATGGCGCACCCATCGGAGCCAGTGGTGTCAGGATATCCTGAAACATGATGATCGCATCAACCCCAATTCGCTTGGGTAGCAGGGAAACTCGAATTGATTGTGCTACATCCCCAAACAGTTCCTCCAAGGGACGCCCGTCTGCTTCCCGAATGGCGATATACTCGGGATCTGTTCTGCCAGCCTGCCGCATCATCCAAACAGGTACTCTGGACACCGGCTCGCCACGGAAGATACGGAGCAAGAGGTCATTTTTTGGGGTGTTGTCGATTTGATCCATTAATCTATTGGGAATATGCATGAAGAAGAAAAGTGCGCTATTGATCCAGAACGCACCTTGCGAACGTTGTCACGGCACCCATGTCCTGATTGAAGCGGTCCCCAGGCAACGCTACGCAAGGGGGCGGCTCTGCGAGTGCTTCCCTACACCTTGCCACGCTTGTAGTGGAACAGGCTTTATTTTGCGACGTGACCGTTTCCATCGCGAAATGGCAGCGAGTTGCCCAGAGTGTGTTGGTCGCCTGCAGCGGGTGGAATTGTACAACGAAGCCCGAGTGCCGAGGCGTTATCTGCATAGCCGTCTGCAAGTAGCGGATCAAGACAAGCACAATGCTCAGATTTTCTCTCTGCTTGACGCAATTCATCGCAACCTGCCGGACTATCTACGTACGCATCAAGAACAAGGTTCAACAACGGATGACCTGAAAGGCATGGTACTGATGGGGCCACCCGGTACAGGCAAGACACATTTGCTTAGTGGCTTTGTGTATCAGTGTACGATTACCCATGGGATTTCCTGCGTGTTCCAAGGCTTTACTGAATTACTTTCTGAACTCAGACAAGGCTATTCCGATGGCAAGTCGGACATGGAAATTATAGAACCTCACCTGCTTGCAGATGTGTTGATCATCGATGATATGGGCAAAGGACGTAACACTCCATGGGAATTGGGTATTCTGGATACCTTGATCACGGAGCGCTACAACCGAGATCGAATTGTGATGGTGACGACTAACTACACGGAAGCAGAGGAAAATACATTACGTGAGAGAGTTCTGAGCAAGGACCGAAGCGAGGAAGAACAGTTTCTCAGTGATACTATCCGCAAGCGAGTCGGAGAGAGAATTTACTCACGTTTACGTGAAATGTGTTACTTCGAAGAATTGAATGGTCCTGATCGTAGGCAAGTCGATTGAACCTAGTCTCAAACAGAATCTACTCCGCACGTTCTACAAAGACTGAATCAGACTAGTCCTGTTGAGGGTGCCAGCCCAAACATTAGATTCATATTCTGCAACGCTTGCCCTGCAGCTCCCTTCACTAGATTGTCGATTGCACTAACGATCACCCAATCCTGGCCTTGTTCGTGCCGGAACAAGTTCATCACACAATGATTACTGTGTGCAACGGCTTTTAGATCAGGCATCACACCTGGCTCCAACAAGTGCACAAAGGCCTTGTCGGCACAGAAATCCTGATAGCATTTTCGCAGTTCTGCCTCTTCAATTGGCTCACTAAAGCGAAGATAGATTGTACTTAAGATACCTCGGTTCACGGGTAGCAGATGAGGTGTGAAGATAATATCCCCAAGTTGTTCTTCAGGATAGCCCTGCTGGGCTAGATATAGCTGAATTTCAGGTTGATGTTGGTGCTGGAAGATCTTGTAGGGTTTCAGATTCTCATTGACATCAACATAGTTGGTTGTTGAATTCTCTACCCTTCCACCAGCCCCACTGACTCCAGACTTGGCATCAATCACCGGAGGAACGTTCAGTTTTTTCAGGTGATCTCCCAGTGGCCATAGAGCAAGCAAGGCCCCAGTGGGATAACATCCTGGATTAGCAACCAGCCTGGCAGTGGCGATCTGTTCAGCAAAGACCTCAGCGAGTCCAAAAACAGCTTTTTCTAACCAACTTTCTTCAGGAGCTAGCTTGTAATGCTTGGCTGTCAGTTCTGGTGTTTGGAGCCGAAACATTCCTGAAAGATCAATTACTCCTACTCCGTCACCATGAAGACGAGGGACCCACTCCAAGCTGGCTTCGTTAGGAACTGTGAGGAAAGCGACATCACACTCGGCTACATCAATGTCGTGACCCGTGAAGGTTAGTGAGGAACCTTGATAGGCAGGTAATAACCGACCAACAGGCATACCGTCATAGCGTTCTGATGTGACATGACGCACGTTGGCATTCGGATGTCTCCTGAGCCAAGTCAGTAATTCCAGACCAGAAAGACCTCCAGCCCCAAGGATGGCGATCTGCAAATGTTCGGACATGCCGTAGATCCTCAAGAAAATCTTTTAATCAAAGTTGACGTTTCACAATTCGGTTGATTCACCTGAATCGTTGTTGATAGTACTCCTCGTGAAAGCCTACCAGAAATTCATCATCAATACGCCAGGTAGGAGCTCGCAGATTCCCACTAGGACCCATCACGCTGGCAAGAATCTCCTCAGGATTATCTGTAGCTGGATTCCATTCCAACAGTTTCTTTCCTTTAGCTACAGTCACTTTCGTAGCTCCCCGAATTAGCTCCCAAGCCGCTTCTGCTGGGATTTTTTCTTTGCTGGCGTTGATGCGTTCCTCTATAGAAACACTATTTGCGTCAAGAAACTCTTGCGCTCGTTTACACGTGGTTCAACCGTTACGGAAGTAACCCCATTGAATTGAGATAGACACAATCATTCTCAAAGAAAAGTTAGGCTACCTGCTCCTTCAGGGAAGGCTTGGATGGCGAGGATAGTCTTGTCCTAGCAATGTAGAACTGAACAAAAAATCAGCTGTTGCCGTGCTACAAGCCATGGGAATATCCCAAACAACAGCGAGCCGAAGCAGGGCCTTGACATCCGGATCATGTGGCTGAGAAGTCAAGGGATCCCAGAAGAAAACAAGTAGATCTAGTTTTTCTGTGGCAATGAGTGCCCCGATTTGCTGATCACCACCAAGGGGTCCGCTGAGCAATCGTGTGATAGGCAGATTCAACTGTTGCTGAAGCAGAGAGCCTGTTGTGCCGGTTGCATAAAGCTCGTGCTGGCGCAGTTGCTCCAGATGCCGTTTTGCCCAGGCCAGCAGGAGAGGTTTCTTGTAATCGTGAGCAACAAGCGCGATTCGCTTTTGTTTGGGCAGGGAAGAGGCCATTCAAAAGAACTGGAAGCGGAGATCTTAGGGTTGCCAGAGATAAAGAAATCCAGAACTGGGCATCAGTGAGTCTGGTACACGAACGAGGTTGACTTCTGCGGCACTGCTTCCTAACAAAGATGGTTGGAAGGAGCTCGGCCGCTGATAGGCTACTACGGTTGCGCTCGCAGCGCCTGTACGCATTTGAGCAGCTAACAAAGCATCCTCCAAGTATCCCACATGATCTACGAGTTTCAATCTTCGAGCATCCTCTGCTGGAAAAATGCTTCCATTTGCTAACTTGCGCGCATCTTCTTGCGAAAGTTGTCGATTTTCAGCGACAAGTCCTACAAAGCGCTCATAGTGAGCGTTTAGAATACGAAGTAAGATTTCACGACTTTCTTTGCCGATAGGCTTCAAAGGTACTGCCAGTTCTTGCTTCGTAGATCCACTCGCGAGCACTTCCCCCTGGATACCAATTTTTTCAAGCAGCCCTTCAGCATTGAAACGCACCATGACCACGCCAATACTCCCTACAACCGATGTTGGATTGGCCCAGATTTCATCACCAGCCAAGGCCGCATAGTAACCTCCTGATGCCCCAATGGCTCCAATGCTGACGACAATCGGCTTGCCGCTGCGTTCCCTAAATTGTTTCAACTCATGAAACAGCACATCAGCAGTAGTTACCTCTCCTCCGGGTGAGTTGATGTGCAGCAGCACAGCTCGAACTGCAGGATCTCTAGCTGCCATCACCAACTGTTCTCGCACTTCATCCACGTCAATACTGCTTCTGCGACTGCCCACATTGGAAATCCAGTCAGACGCCATCATCCCACTGAGTTCAATCAGCGCGATCTTGGTCGCTCCACTTCCACCTAGGACACGCTCTTCCAGAGGTTGATCACGACTGATGGGTAACTCCAGATTGATGTAGCAACCACTGAGAGAAATAAGGAAAGTGATGGCGATTAGTAGTTGTCTCATTGGGAATCTTGTTCAAGAAGATGGTTGTCGATCTGATGGAGGATTCCCTCAGGAGTCAGCTGACTAGTGTCAATGATTAGATCAAAATTGGCTGGATCAGCGATGTCTACACCATAGAGGCGTTGAAAATTCTGGCGCATTGTGCGGTATCGCTGTCGATTGGTAAGAATGGATTCTTCAATATTTTTTGCACTCTCCGTGGCCCGATGAGCAGAAAAAATACGTTCTGCAGCCACTTCTTCGCTCACGGTGAGCAAAATTTTGCAAGCGTCAGGTACACAATGAAATCCCAGGTGAGCGTCCAAGACGAAGTTTTCGTTTTCTTCACCAAATTTACGTTGAGCTTCGTCAATTTTACGATCCACTTCTGGATGGGTTGTGACAAATTCAGTCAAAAATTGAGTGATGTCTTGAAAGCCTTGTTCCAATGCCATTTGGCGCATGAAATCACCTGTGGAGCGGATTTCCAGACCATATTTGTCAGCCAACAATCGTCGTACTGTCGATTTGCCAGAACCAGGAGGGCCAGCTAGCGTCAGTTTCATGAAAAATCCTCACGAGCCGAGTGAGTAGAAGATCATTCGATGTTCTGCATTTGTTCACGGATTTTTTCCAGTTCAGCCTTGATCTCAACTACGGTGTGGCTGACACTGGTGTCGTTGCATTTAGAAGCCATCGTATTGGCTTCCCGATTCAATTCTTGAAGCAGGAAGTCACCACGTTTGCCAATCTCTCTCTCCTGCTGCAGAGTCTCCTGTAGGTGCTGCAGGTGTGTGTCGAAGCGGACGATTTCTTCACTGATATCGAGACGTTCAGCCATCAAGGCTACTTCCTGATGTAGCCGCTCAGCGTCAAGCTTGGCCTGCAGGTCACTCAGATGATCCAGCAGTCTTTGTTGGAATTGCTGTGGTAGGTGCTTGGAGTTTTCTTCGATCTGTTGTGCGAGTTGAGCGCAGCGCTGAAGGCGTGACTGGATGTCTTCCAGCATGGCCTGGCCTTCCCGCTCTTTCATCGATTTGAGGGCTTGCAAAGCAAGTTCAAGACTTTCCCAGATTAGCTTTTCTCCTAGTTCAGAAGGAATTTCCAGATCAATCGATTCGCCAAGTAAGTCTCGCTGACTGAGCAGATCTTTCATTGAAACCTGAACCTCACGCCCAGTCAATTCCTCAAATTGGGAAAGTAAGCTGGCGTAATGTCGTATGGCAGGTTCCTGCCAGTGTGGGAAACCTTGGGCACTCTGAGTCATGGATTCCAGACGTATGCTGCCATCGACCTTGCCTCGTTGGCACACCTTTTTCACTTTCTCCTTGACAGATGCCTCCAATGTCAGCAATCCATTGGGGAGGCGTAGTCGAACATCCAAGAACCGCTGATTGACAGATCGGATTTCAATTTGGCAGAGCCAGCCGTCCTGTTCGCATTGTGCGGTGCCATAACCTGTCATCGAAACGGCCATCTACTGCTCCTAGATTTGTGAAAATTGTGACAAGAAGAACAAAACAAGCGATATGGGCAGCTGGTGACCTTTACTTTCTTTCAGGAATCTAGCAAGCTCTTAGTAACAGCCATGTTTGCCAATTTCTCATCCTGACAAAAGCCATGTTCCAGCTTCTACGTAAGTGGCAACGTCGTTCTCAGGAATTGCCAGAAGATATTATTGATTACAAGCACCAGTGCGAGCAGTTGGTCAATAAGTATGAGACGCTATTGGATCAGATTTCTCAGTACATGCAAACTGAGGAACGCATCCTTGGCAAAGAACAAGCGGAGGTAGTAATCCCCCCGCCCCAAGATACGGGCATCTTCGAACTGTTGGCAATCAAAGGCGAACTGCTGCGCATTACGGAAGAGTGCGATAAATTGATGAACAAAGGATTCCGTGAACCAACTATCGCGCCACTGCAAAAAGAAGCGATGGAGCTGCTGATTAGCCAACTTCAAAATTTGCGGCAGTATTCTGATCAGATCGAAGAAGCACTTTTAGACTTCGAGGAAAAACTGATGGAGATGGAAGAACTGGCTTCCACCCGTGGTCTTCGTAACTGAATTGGTACTACTCTCTTTCACCAGCGCCAGCCACCATCTTGATAGACCGTGGTGGTGATGATCTCTTCGTCTGGAACATCCTGATTGAAGGCCTGACGGTCTCTCCGTTCCTGCGCAAGCTGACTGCCCTGTTCAATCACATCAGCAATCACTTCTTCTCCCATCACCTCATTCCCGTCTTCATCTTCATAGCCTAACTCATCAATGCGAATCTGCTCTCTGGTGATGGACTCCAATTCATCGAAGAGCGTTCCCATTGCCAGATCAAAGTACCAATCAGGGCTGGCAAAGAAACTCTCATCGCTGAGCATCGCCAAGAAGACAACACGATATGGATCAATCCCCTTGTGTTCCGCTACTGCTACGCGTAAGTCAGCCCAGCGCTCGTCCTCAAGCAGATCTGTCTCTGGATCAGCAAAAGTTCCTGCTCCTAAATCGACAAAGGCATAGATTTCAAAGTGAGCCTGGTAAGAAACTTGTTGCTGAACCAATCGGTCATAGCTTTGCTGACCTTTTTCACTGAGTTGGTAGTACTGCTCCACATCAAGCTGAACAAGGTCCTGCTGTTCCAATTCTTTGAGATTGGATTCGATCGTTTTGTGATTCTGATCCAGAAAAGAAAAATGAATCTTATCTTGTGAACTGGCAATGTGGTGGAGCAGTAACAAGATACTGAATTCTTGACGTTGTGGGTCTGTCAGGGACTTACGTTCGGTGCTCATAGGGGTGTTTCAGAACGTGGTGGATGTTCCTAGATGATCGCTGAGTAATCTTGCGAAGCAGTCATAGAATTCTTCTTGCTCAGCTTCTGCGAACCAGCGGTCATTGTCTGCTTGGTGTTTAAAGTGCCAGCCTCGGGCGTTGCCCGCCAACCAAATTTCATGAATAGCCCGCTGGGTATTGAGCACAATGATTCCAGGACGCTCCTCGAATGCAATTTGTAGCTTGTCTGGAGTGCGGTCGTAGTCCAGCAGATCCTCATGTCGATCCAGCAGTTGTTCGACCTGCCGAAAGACGTGTTCTGCGCGTTGTGAATACTCCTTATTGTCCATTATTTTCTCCCCAGTTGAGCAAATGAAACAGGTTAGAGCAGCGTCTTTGAGAGTCAATACAAAACCCCATGGCTTTGTGGTTGCTTCTTGGTAGCAAACCTTGCAGACTGAATTGCTTATTCTGACAACATTTTTGAGTGGAGGCTTCTATGCGGTCTGTCCGGAACCTGATGATGTGGTTCGTGTGCTTGCTGCTAATGGTGGGTCCAGTTTTGGGTAGTACTCTGGATTCGATGGATGAACGTTTTGAACAGCGAAGTTATCGGCGTTTTATGTTGCCCAACGGGTTGAAGATTCTGTTGATTTCAGATCCGATGGTGCGCAAAGCCGCAGCATCTTTGACTGTGGGTGTTGGTGCGATGAGTGATCCGGAAATGCATCAAGGATTGGCGCACTACCTTGAACACATGCTCTTCTTAGGCACGGAAAAGTATCCGGAGGCTGGAGAATACCAGCAGTTTGTCTCCAATCGAGGTGGCTACACGAACGCTTACACGGCTGGAGATCACACAAACTACCACTTCGAGATTGACCCAGAACACCTGGATGGGGCGCTGGATCGCTTTGCACAGTTTTTCACAGCACCTTTGTTCAATACACAGTATCTGGAACGAGAGCGGCGCATTGTTGATTCTGAACACTCCAAGAATATCCCCAACGATTTTCGCAGACTCTTCGAAGTCCGTAAGCAGACCTATGTTCCGGGACATCCCCTGCAGAAATTCAGTACGGGTAATCTGCAAACCCTCGGATTCACCACGCGTGATGACGTGATTGACTTCTACACGCGCTACTATTCCAGCAATCGAATGACCCTCGCTGTCTCAGGTACACAGTCACTCGATGAGTTACAGGAAATGGTCGTGCCTCGTTTCTACGAGATTGTTGACCGGAATCTTGATGAGATTACCTTCCCTACAGAATATCTTGCTCCGAACTCTAGATTTCGGCTGCTGCAAGTGAAGCCACTCAGCGAGATTCGTTCTCTAACGCTCAGTTTCCCATTGCCCTCTACCCAGCAGTATTATTCGAGTCAACCACTGAATCTATTGGGATTTCTAGTTGGGCACGAAGGAAAAGGCAGTCTGCTTTCCCTGTTGAAGTCTAAGAACTTAGCGACAGGACTCTCAGCCGGTGCAGGATCATCGACAAATTCTTATTCCTCCTTTGAGGTGACGGTCCAGTTAACCCCACGAGGAGTTGATCGGTATCGAGATGTGATCACTCACCTGTTTCAGTACCTGCGGATGCTGCGTGAGGAAGGCCTGCCACGCTACATTTTCAATGAAGTGCAGCGGATGAACGAAATTAACTATCGATTCTCCGAACGCGTGGAAGGTACTAGACTCGTCAACACTCTCTCCGCATTGTTGCGCTTTGTTCCTCTGAGGGAAGTGGAACGCTCACCGTTCTTGCTGACTGAATTCCGCAAAGACTTGTTCGATAGTATGCTCTATCGCCTGACCCCAAATAACATGTTAGCGATTCTTGTGGATCAGGGTGTGAAGGTTGACAGTACGGAGAGCTACTATGGTACAGAGTACTCCTATCGTCAGGATCGTGCCAACTGGGTACAGGTGTGGAAGACCGCCAGACGACATCCCAACCTTTCGCTTCCGGTGCCTAACGACTTTATTCCACAGGACATCGCCTTGAGAGAACCTAAGGCTCCCTTTACCTTCAACTACGAATCAATTGCTGGCTTGAGTGAAGAGAATTTGCCAGAGGGTGTGATGTCCTTACTCAGCAAAGAATCTAGTCGTAGTTGGCAATCCTGGTCGGAACTGGCTGTAGCCCTGCAATTGCCTCAGGGGCAACAGAAGGCTGCACGAACCGTAATCATGCGTCATGCCGTGGAAGAGCCACAGCTCTTGGTGGATCTGCCCAAGGGACGTGTTTGGTTCCAGCCAGATTTCCGTTTTGAGCAACCGAAGGGTAGAGTCATGCTACGTATTCTGACTCCAGAGGCGTATGCTACCCCTCGTCATGCGGTTTTGACTCAGCTCTACGTTGCAGCAATTGAAGAAGGACTCAACGAGTTCAAGTATCCAGTCAGTCTGGCTGGTCTTGACTTCAACCTGCGTAACGACAAAGAAGGAGTACAAATCAACTTTGATGGTTACTCAGATCGATTATTGGAGTTGGTGGAGAGCGTTGCAGCCCAGTTGCAGAATATTCAGATCGATCAAAAAACTTTTACCTCTCTGCAGGATGCAAAACTGAGAAGTTATCGTAACTTCACTCTTCAGGAACCATATCAGCAGGCTTTCTATGAGAGAGGCCTATTGCTGGAAGGTTTTCGACATTCGATTCGTCAATATGAAAAGATTGTTCCGGATGTTACTCTGAAAGAGTTGACTGCCCATGCGCGACAACTTTTTGCCAAGACCTACGTAGAAGCAGTCGTCTATGGCAACCTTGAGGCTGATAAAGTGCAGCCGATCATGGAACGCATTGTCAGTGACTTGAGTCAGCAGGCTCTACCGTTGGAAGAACGATTTTACGAGCAGGTCCGGCAGATTCCTGTTGGTACGACCCTCACCTTTCAACAAGATGTGACGGTCAACAATTCAGCGATCGTGCTAGAGTTGCAGCAAGGTGATGACACTCCGGAAAACTGGGCAACCCTACAGGTACTTTCCCAGTGGATTCAGCCACAGTTCTACAATGAGTTGCGGACACGTCAACAAACGGGCTACATCGTGAGTTCTGGTTCGACGTTGACCGAAGAGACTCTGAGTCTGTTCTTCCTAATCCAGTCTGGTGATTTTGCCCCGGATGACCTCTCAGAGCGGGTACGAAGCTTTCTGCCCAAACTCTACGAAAATCTCCAGAATCTCAGTCAGCAGGAATTTGAAACGATCCGCCGCTCTGTCTTGCGTGCTAGTCTGGAGCGTCCTGATGAAATAGATGAGGCCACTGGTCGCTTATTCCAGATTCTTTTCGAAGAAGATGGTGATTTTGATTTCAAGAGTGACAAGCTTCGGTCCCTGGCTTCCCTGGAGCACCAAGAATTTCTGAAACAAGGACGTCAGATGTTGGAACCAACTCAACAGCGGCAGTTAGTGCTTCAGATGGTTGGTGCAGGAATGAGCAGTCTACTGCCACAGGAGGGAGTTGTGCGGGACGCAAGCGATATGGCCGAGCGTCTACCCTGCCCAGAGTTCTGTCGACCTAATTGAGATAGTATTTATGATTAGAAATACTCTATTTCATAAAGTCTATCGCTTCACTCCAATTCCTCTGGTCTTACTATGTTCCTCCTGTGTGAGTTCAAGCAAAACGTTCTTGCCAGACGGCAGTGAAGGCTACGTGGTGAGCTGTAGTGGCAGCATGATGAGCTGGGGAGACTGCGAGGCCAAAGCTGGCAGTCTTTGTGGGGCAGGTGGGTATGAGATTGTTTCGAAGAATGCTAACCAGCAAAACGTTAGCTCTTCGGAGCGTTCAATGATGATTGTCTGCAATAGCAGCAGAGAGCCGACCACTACCGACAAATTGATTCAGAAAAGTCAGGAAATGTTGGATGAGGGTGTGGATAAAGGAAAGGAATTGTTGGGTGAAGGAGAAGAACTTCTGGATGAAGGGGTTGAGAAGGTCAAAGAGTTGTTCTGAGTGGAGGCCTGTTGAACGCTCATAAAATAGACCGATTCAGGCCTAGTAAGGAAGAACTCAGCCTATTCCTAGAAAGAGAATTTCCACAAACAAAATGTCGAGTTGTGGATGTGGGCAATCAGGCAGCTACAATTGCTCACGAGATTGGAGAGGCAGAGTTGCGCCCTGGAGGAACGGTATCTGGCCCGGTGCTGATGGAGATAGCTGACGTTGCGCTTTATGTGGCCCTCCTTGGAGAGATTGGAATCGTACCACTGGCAGTGACCACTGGTCTGACAATCAACTTCTTGCGCAAACCACCGGCTACTCAGCAGATCATTGCTGTGTGTACGTTGCTCAAAGTTGGTCGGACCCTTGCTAATGGAGAGGTCCGACTCTACTCCGAAGGCCACAAGGAACCTGTTGCTCATGCGGTTGGTACCTACTTGATTCCACCGGTCCAGCGCTCCTAGAGGCTGCTTGCTCTAGCGTAGGCCTTTCAGTGCCTTGGCCATTTTCTCAGGAACCTGTTGAATTTGCTCACGACCCACCATCAGGTTAGCGACAGCCCGTAGTGCTTCCGGTCCAAAGTCCAGCATCCCTACCCCTTCCTTCTCCAAAGCTTTCGAGAGGGCAGCAGCTGAAGTCCCTGGCGTCTGAAAAACGATTATGTTTGTTTGCACGCTGTCCAGATCAACCTCAATGCCTTCCACCTGGCTCAGCCCTTCTGCCAGCAGGCGTGCGTTAGCATGATCTTCTGCGAGCCGCTCCCGGTGATTTTCTAAGGCATACAAAGCTCCGGCTGCGATGATACCTGCCTGTCGCATTCCTCCTCCAAACATTTTTCGGAAGTGACGCGCTCGTTGAATGAAAGCTTTGCTACCTGCCAGAGCTGAACCGACCGGTGCTCCCAAGCCTTTAGAAAAGCAGACGCTGACGCTGTCAAAGTCAGATACCAGTTCAGCTTCTGGTGTGCCTAGCGCAACGCTGGCGTTCCAGAGTCGAGCACCGTCCAGGTGCAGGGCAAGGTCATGCTCTCGGCAAACGGCACCAATTTTACGAATTTCCTCCAGCGGATAGATTCGTCCACCCCCTCGATTGTGAGTGTTCTCAAGGCAGACCAGCCGTGTGATTGGATGGTGGATGTCCGGTTTGCGAAGTGATTTCACCAACTGGTCAGCAGTGAAGACACCGTGGTCTCCAGGAATCAGACGACAGGAAGCACCAGAAAGCGCTGCTGGACCCCCACCTTCGTAGTAGTAAATATGGGCCTGAGCTTCCAAAATCACCTCATCACCCGGTTGAGTGTGAGTGCGTAGCCCAACTTGGTTGGTCATCGTGCCAGAAGGCATGAAGACCGCCGCTTCCTTGCCTAGAATAGCAGCTGTTTTCCCTTCTAGACGAAGTACAGTGGGATCTTCGTGATGAACATCATCACCGACCTCGGCTTCAGCAATGGCTTTGCGCATTTCGATGGTTGGTTTGGTGACAGTATCGCTTCGCAGGTCAATCCACATCAAATCCTCCTAAAGAGTGAAGTATCAGAAAAAAGTTCAGCGTGCCGAGGTCTGCTTTGGATGTCAAATCCGAATGATCAGGCAGAATCCATTCGTGCATGGTGACAAGCTACCAATTGGCCTGTTCGGATTTGCCGAAATTCGGGTCGCTGTTGGCGGCACTCGCTGGTCACTTGCGGACAACGTTCGGCAAAAACGCAGCCAGTATGCTGCTTGGTAGGACTCGGGACATCCCCAGCGAGCACTCGCTCACCCAGAGGACGTCGGTTCTTTGGATCTCCAGAGGGAATTGCCCGCAGAAGAGCTTGTGTGTAGGGATGGGCAGGAGTTTGGAAGAGTTCCTTCCGGTTGGCGATCTCCACGATGCGGCCCAGGTACATCACCGCAACTCGATCTGCCAGATGCTGAATCACTGCCAGGTCATGACTGATGAACAGATAACTCAACCCTTGTTGTTGTTGTAGTTCAAGCAATAGGTTGAGAATTTGCGCCTGAATCGAGACATCGAGTGAGGAAACTGCTTCGTCACAAAGTACGATTTCAGGACGCAGAGCCAGCGCCCGGGCAATACTGATACGCTGACGTTGACCGCCAGAAAACTCGTGTGGAAAGCGTTTCAGATGTTCGGATCGCAACCCAACCTGTTCCAGCAGCTTCGTTGCAAAGTCCTGGGCCTCTGAAGCACGGATGTGTCCGTGATAGCACGCTGCGCTGCTGATGATCTCTTCAATCGTCAGTCGTGGATTGAGAGAAGCGTAGGGGTTCTGAAAAATCAACTGCATCCGCAGTCTTTGTTTCCGAAGCTCTGTAGAACTCAGCACACCTAGTTCAGTATCTTTCAGCCAGACTCTCCCTCCGGTAGGAGGATGTAGGTAGAGCAAGCTGCGCGCAAGCGTAGACTTTCCACAACCAGACTCTCCTACTAGCCCTAAGGTCTCACCCGCATTTAACACAAAGCTGACTCCGTCCACTGCCCGGACAAAGCCTACTGTCCTACCTAGCAGTCCTTGGCGAATAGGGAAGTAAGTCTGTAGATCTTGCACTCGGAGGATGGAAGTGTTGGAAGAGGAGGAACTTTTCATCTCAGGTATCCAGAGGGAATTCGTACCAGCGGTAACAACGGCTCCGATGTGAGAAACCCAATAATTCAGGTATCTTGATGGAACAGTCGGGTCCTGGCCAGGGACAACGATCGAGGAAGCGGCAGCCCTCGGATAACTCCTGCAAGGCAGGAACATTTCCTGGAATATGGTAGAGTCTTTCTCGTTGGCCTGAGATCTCCGTTAGACTGGGCCTTGATTTGAGTAGCCCACGGGTGTAGGGATGCCGTGGACGTTCGAAAATTGCCCGAACCGAGGTTTCTTCAATGATGTCTCCGGCATACATCACTGCGACCCGATCGGCCATTTCAGCGATCACCCGAAGGTCGTGGCTGATGAAGAGCAGGGCCATCCCGTGTTGCTTTTGCAGTTGGCGCAACAGGTGAAGAATCTGGACCTGAATCGTGACGTCCAGTGCAGTGGTTGGCTCATCGGCAATTAACAATGCTGGCTCACAGGCCAAGGCCATGGCAATCATCACCCGTTGACACATGCCTCCACTCAACTCATGCGGATAGCGTGACCATTGCCGCTCAGGGTCGGGCAGCCCGACTTCGCTGAGTAGCGACAAGCCTCGCTCACGAGCACGGTTGAGTGAGAAACCCTTGTGACGACGTAGTGGTTCAGATATTTGCTTGCCAATCGTCAGTACAGGATTCAGAGCCGAGCTAGGGTCCTGAAAAATCATTGAGATCTGGTTGCCGCGTAGTTCTCTTCGTTTTCGTTCCGAGAGTTTCAGTAGGTCTTCTCCAGCAAAGTAAATTTCTCCGCTTGTGATTCTTCCGGGTGAACTGATTAGTCCCATAATCGCCAATGCTGTCAGGGACTTGCCACAACCAGACTCTCCAACCAACCCAAGTGTTTTTCCTCGTTCCAGTTGCAAATCCAATTCATTGATTGCGGTCACTTTTCCACTACGCAGTAGGAAGTCAACTTTCAGATTTTCCAACTGTAGTAAGGGGGTTTGAACCATTCAGTCCTGTAACTTGGGATCAAAGGCATCACGCAGGCCATCTCCTACGAAGTTGAAAGCTAGGACAGTCAGTGTCATTGCGGTAGCTGGTGCCAGGATCAAGTGAGGGTAGGAACGAATTCCTTCCAGTCCTTCAGAAATCATTGCACCCCAGCTTGGAACAGGTGGATTGACTCCAAGTCCGATGAAGCTCAGTACCGACTCGAAGATGATGTAATCCGGAATCGCAACAGACTCAGCGACGATACAAGTTCCCAGTAGATTGGGAAACAGGCGACGAAAAAGAATAGTTGGCACCCCAAAGCCCTGCACGAGATCAGCTTCGATAAATTCTCGGCGCCGTAGCGAGAGGGTCTCTGCTCGGGCAATCCGAGCCATCCTTACCCAAGAAGTCAGCCCGATTCCGATGAAAATGGAAAGCAGGCCTCCCAATTGACTATCCCATTCATAGAAGATCGCCTTGAATCCTGTGAACTCGTCTGGATTCCCTGCACGAAAATAGACCATGATCAGGATCACAAACAGCAGAGTGGGAACCGCATTGAGAATGTCAACAAACCGCATCATCCATTCATCCAGCTTGCCCCCGTAGTAGCCAGCAACCAACCCGTAGCTGACACCAATGATAAAGCTTGCTAGAGCGGCACAGATCGCAACTGTTAGTGAAATTCTAGCCCCATAGAGGATCCGGCTCCAGACATCACGACCCAAAAAGTCGGTACCTAGCAGGAAACCTTCTTCTCCAGGCTGTAGATAGGTGGCTAGAAAATCTTCTTCAGCGAAGTGTTGCGGAGCGAGCCAATCAACGAAGATGGCAACTAGAAAAAGAATCAGCAGAAACAAAAAACTGCTCAATGCCAATCGGTTTCTGGCGAACCGTCGGAAAGCAAGCCGATTGAGACTTTTACTGATGGTCGGTGAGGCAGAAGTTTCAATCACGGATGGGTCATGGGGAAGATGGTCATTCTAATCGAATCCTTGGATCTGCCCAGGCGTAGAGGATGTCTACTAGGGTGTTCATGAGAATGATCAGAAATCCATAGAGCAGGTAGATGCCCATGACGACGGGGTAGTCACGGTTACTGATGCTAGTGATGAAGTAACTTCCCAAACCAGGAATAGCAAAGATCTCTTCCACCACCAGAGTGCCCGTGAGCAGATAGGCCAAAATGGGCCCCATGATAGTAAGCACAGGGAGTAAGGCATTGCGGAGTGCATGCTGACCAAGGACAGAAATTTCTGAAAGTCCTTTGGCTCGAGCTGTACGGATAAAGTCTTCTTGAATGACTTGGAGCATGCTGGAACGAGTCAGCCTGGAAATCACTGCCGCAATGCCCAGCCCTAAAGCAAGCGTTGGTAGCACCTTGGAATCCCAGGTCGTCCAGCGAGCAATGGGTAGCCATTTAAGAAAGAGTCCAAAGAAGAGGATCAGCATTGGGGCCAGCGCCAAGTTGGGGATGCTAGTGCCCAGAACAGCCAGCAAAGTAGCTACATAATCTGGTAGTTTGTTATGGTATGCAGCTGCAAGGACTCCCAGTGGCAGCCCAAACAAAATTCCAAAGAGCATGGCATAGAAGCCAAGTTCCAGTGAGATCGGCAGGCGTTGCACGATCAGGTCGATGACAGGTAGATCACGTTGGGAATAGCTGACGCCCAAATCTCCCTGCAGGGCATTACCAACGTAGCGCACGAACTGCTCCCAGAGTGGCCTATCCAAGCCATAATAGGCTTCGATATTGCGCATGATCTCAGGTGGGAGGCTTTTTTCTGTGTCGAAAGGCCCCCCAGGGAGTGCCTTCAGTAATAGAAAGACGAGGGCAGCGATCACGAGCAGCGACAGGGCACCGCTGCCCAATCGCCGCACCAGGAAGTTCAGCATTGGTTTAAAATCATGGGCGTCCCGTCAAGCGCCAGTAGCGGATCTGCTGTCCACCCAACGCCATGTGATACCAGTCTTTTAGCCGAGGATTGATCAGGTACTTGGAAGTGTAGAAGTAGAGCGGAATAATCGCAGCCTCTTCTTCGTTGAGGATCTGCTCGGCTCGACGGTAGAGTTGGATGCGCTCACTCGGATCTGTCGAACCCATCGCTTTTTCGGTCAACTGTGCGTATTCGCTGTTTTGCCAACGAATGCGATTGGTGGACTTGGTTGGGTGGAATACTTCCATCAGCCAGTTGTTGGCGTCTGGATAGTCAGCGCACCAGCCAAAGCGGAACAGATGTGGGGCATCGGGTTGGGTAGTTGACTTCAGGTAGACTTTCCATTCCTGGTTTTCGATTCTGATGTTGATTCCAAGGTTGCGCTTGAGCATGGCTTGTACAGCCTGAGCGATCTTGGCGTGGTTTTCCGAGGTGTTGTGCATGTAAGTGATGGTGGGGAATCCTTCACCATCTGGATAACCAGCTTCTGCAAGCCAAAGACGGGCTTGCTCGGGATCATAGCCAATTCCAATACCTTCCTTCGGATCTACGGACCCAAAGATTGGAGGCCGAGTGAAAGTCGTTGCCGGTTCTTCTCCACCCTTGGTGATTCGTTCCACCAAAGTCTTACGGTCGATGGCTGCTGAAAGCGCCTTGCGGACCAGTGGATTGTTGGTCGGTTCCCGTTCGTTGTTCACTCCCAGGTAGTAGGTGCAGAGGTCTGGTTGAGCAGAATATCGGTCTGCATATTCTTTGCGCACGCGGTCGATCTCTGGGACAGGAATCGAGAGGAAAGTGCCTCCAATGATGTCCAGTTCTCCGTTCTCAAACATCGCTAGGCCGGTGGAGGATTCAGGAATGATATAGTAATTTACCTCCTCAATCTGAGCAGATTGCTGGGTGACCGAGTCCTTGTAACCAGGATTGCGCTTAAGGATCAACTGATTGCCTTTTTCCCAGGTGGCAAGACGGTAGGAGCCGTTTGTCAAGATGTGCTCAGGCTCTGTCCAGGCAGTGCCAAAGGCTTCAATGGAGCGTCGAGGCAGTGGTCGATAAGTCCAGAGACCTGCCATCGCTGGGAAAAATCCAGCGGGTTGTGTAAGCCGAAATTCGACCGTGTAGTCATCCACTGCACGGACTCCGAGGCTGTTGAAGTCCTTGCTTTCCCCTTTGTTGATTGCTTCTGCCCCTTCGAGAATGTAGAGGGCATAGGCGTAGGGGGAGGCCGTCTCGGGGTTGATGTTGCGACGAATCGCATATTCAATGTCATGGGCTGTGACTGGAACCCCATCACTCCAGAAAACATCCTTGCGCATCTCGAAGGTGTAGGTGCGACTGTCCGCACTGGCTGACCATTTTGTGGCCAACTCCGGAATCACCTCATAGGTCTTCGGATCGTAGTCAGTCAGGCCGAGAAAGAGCTGTTCAATGACCTCAATAGAAGAGGAATCCTGGGCCAACCCTGGGTCCAGAGTTGGGATGGCACTCATTTGAGGCAAACGCAGAGTTTTTGTGATGTCCTGGGCGATGACAGCAGGAGCGGAGAGCAGCAACAGCCCACCAAGCAGGCAAAGAGTTCGACGAACAGCAGCAAGCAGCATGGGAACCTCCACTGGAATCGTGATGATTATGATGAGGAACAGAGCCACAAAGGTACCCATCATGGTTCTGGAAAACAAGTCTGACAACATAAGAAAGGCACTAATGGAACAACATTTATTCAATCTTTCAAGGAGATAGACTAATGGACCTGCCACTAAAGCAAGGCACCACTTTTTCTTTGTTGGAAGGACCAGAAACTGGGCGATTACTCCTGATGATTCATGGCGCCACAGTGCCTCACTGGGAGTTTGACCAACTCGTACCTCATTTGCACAAGGCCAACTGGCAAACACTCCGTATGGATCTCTATGGTCATGGTCGTTCTGCTCGCCCTGAGAGAGACTACACCATCTCATTGTTTACGGAGCAAATCTGGGAAGCACTATCCTACTTGAGAACCAAGACAGGTATCTCTGTACTAGGCCATTCTCTTGGGGCGGTGATTGCTGTGAATCTTGTTCAACAACATCCAGAATTTTTCCGACATTTGATACTGGTTGCGCCAATGCTGGATTTCATTGCAAAGCAGTGGTGGAGCCGATTACTACAAGTACCCGGTTTAGGTGAGTGGATGATGAGAAAGGTTGTGATCACCCAACTCCGAAAACGTCGTCAGCGCAGATACAGTGCTATTGGAGTGGAGTCCTTTATTCCTCGCTTTGAAGAGCAGCTAGCTTACCCTGGTTTCGATAGGGCGCTGCTTTCGATGTTTCGTTGTGGCACACTCGCAGACCAAGGGATGGTCTATAGGAATTGTGGTTCTCTCACCAAGGATGTAGCCAAGTTCTTGCTCTGGGGTGAGGAAGATCACGTTGTTTCGAGGCAAGATATTGAGAAGATCTGCGCTCTGATTGGCCCTCATCAAATGGAAATAATGTCGGATACAGAGCACAATCTCTTCATTACCCATCCTGAACAGGTCGCTGCCAAACTGCTGAGCTTTTTGGAAGGCACACCAACCATGTCACAAACGGGCTAAGAGATAGCTAAGAAGCCAAGGCCTGTACCTTGTTTGATCTCCATGGATCAGCTTCGATCTCGCCATGATTTCCGGGCGTATCGCCAGTTGATTCACCTGCTGATTGAACAAGGAATGAACGCCCGCAGCGAATACATTCCAGACATAAGGCAACTGGATCAGCTGGAGCAAAGCGGAGAGGTACTGCCACGTCTGGTTTTGGCTGTCCTACAAGCCTATGTCAAAATGTACCTCTATGATGAGTTGTTGGTGTCTTCACTAATTCCTGAATTCACGGGCGATGAAACCTCAGCACTTTATGATGAACTCTACAATGATGAAAAGGTCGGAGTAGGATCTCGGTATGCTGGTATTGAAGAACCTCTGCACTAATGGGACCCATCGGTAGCTCCCTCCTCACTCTTGATATACAGTGGGGAAAATTACCAGAACTGGAAAAACATTTGGTTTGTCACGACCTTGAGAGAGAGAACTCTGATCCGATTTGTCAGAAGAGAGAATCAACTCATTGAAAAACGTCTTTATCAAAATGAATTCGGTCGAATTCGGAAAATCGAAGCCTCTCCGACTGGAGATTTATTCCTACTAACGGGTGGAGGTAAGGGGAGCCTAATCAAACTTCTTGGAAGTAGTCGTTAGTGCTGCGCGAACTCTAGATGCTGAAGAGAACCCTGGGGTTATATAGAAGCACTGCCTTGCACAGAGCATAACCCATTTATTACCCATCCTGAGCAATTTGCTAACAGGCTGTTAGTCTTCCTTCACTAAATGCCTAATGCTGATCGAGTTCAGTAAAATAGATAAAATTTTCGGATTGAGTTGTGTAGGTCTTTTCTTAGTAGTTCAAATTCAACGGACAAAAACGAGGGCCTTGTCGAAGTTGGAGTTCAGCACTACCTGTAGATAGCACGCTGCTTTTTCGACAACAGGGCTTCAGAAGTCATTGACTTCAACGTGAGAGCAGGCTTCTTTGGCGGGCTCTCAGATAAAATTTCTGGTGTTTGCACTAGTTGATGGTGGAGCGTCCTGTAGCAAAATGATGGTAGAGCGTCTTGTGGCAAATATCTATGGTTTACTCGCCATCTACCTACCTATGCTTAAAAATATAGTTTTCAAGCCTGTCTTTTCGAAGCAAAACATTAAATTTTATAGCATCTGAGAAGTCTTTCAGCAAGCTTGTTAAAGATAGTGTTAGGTACTTTGATTAGTGTCGAAGTGCTTTTGGTCAGAATGATTAAAGTAGAAAAATTATACCTTTAGACTTTCAAATTTCAGAAACCACTTCAATTGTCTCAGAATTAAATTTGAACTACTTTGTATGTGATTCATTTTGATTGTTATGTAGTAAAAGAATTGAAATTGCTGAACAAAATATGATATTAAGTAAAGTACTTTTTTTAATTTGTATTAACTAAGTGGTTGATTTTCAGAAAAAATTATGAATATTTAATAAAGCATACGGTGAAAACCATCGGAATTTACGCCTGTGGAGAAAACGTAAGTCGATTCTTAGCCGAATTGCTCTATTTCGTCGAAGCAGGAACCCATATCCCACATCCCTGTCAAATCGCTGGAAATGATTGTATCTCGAGTATATAGATACAGACTAGAGCCTACACCTCAACAGAAGAAATATCTTTTGCGTGTGGGAATGGGTTGTAGATACATTTACAATCTAGGGCTTCAGCAAAGAAGCTTGGCTAGGAATGATAAACTGCCTAGTTTGTACGAGCTTCACCAGCAACGTTTGTCAGAATTCCAGCAGCAGAAAGATGAGAGTGAGGAGAAGCAATCATTGGCCAAGCAATTTTCGTTTGGGAGCGATTCCTCGACAAGACCTATCAAGCACATGATCACTGGGCAGAAGCAGAGTAAAGAGTTGACGGCATTGCGTAGGCAAACGGATTGGATGAAAGAAATCCCATTCAGTTGCCTGCAAAATGCGCTAGTTGTTGACCTGCACCAAGCCTTCCAGCACTTTTATCGTCGTGTACGCAATGGTAAGAAAATTTCGGAGGCTTCGAAAAATTCATTTGGTTACCCTGTACCACGCCGCAAATCGCACCTTTCAATTCTTTGGAAGCCGAACGATGTCAGCATCAAATCTTTGTCCAAGGCCTGCGGTGGTAAGGATTATTTCTCCGAAATTCGGATGCCAAAATGCCCAGGTCTGATGCGTATGCGTCAGGATCGGCCGATTCCTGAGGCAGCCAAAATTGGTCAAAAGCGGGTAATTCAGGAATCCGACGCACATTGGTATATCGGGTTTACAGTGGAAGAGAATATCGATTGGCACTCGGCTGCTGAAGAGATTGGTTTCGTAACTCTTAGTGGTAGCACTGTTAGCTTGCAAGACGGTACTGTTTATCCTCTAGCTGGCAAACAGGATAGGACTTGGACCCTGGTTCGAGTGGTCGATCAAAAAATTGCTAAGAAGCGACGCCAATTAGCAAGAAAAGATAAGTTCTCAGAAAACTGGAGAAAGCAAAGTCAGCAAATTTCGAAGCTTCAGCACAAGCGGGCTGAAGCGCTGAAATCGTTGCGTCATGAGATTACCAATCAACTGGCCTCTCGGTTTCGATCACTGGTTGTGACAGACTTGAGCGCATTAAGTGGTCCAGTGGATTCTGCGGAACCTTTGCTGGGTGTTGCCGATTTTCTTAAACAACTTGACTACAAAATGAATTGGCACGGTGGGGAACTGACCCTCGCCATGGTCCCTGAATTAGCTCAGGGGTGTAGTCAGTGTGGTAGGGTGAAAAGTTTTGTTCAGAGAAATTTGAATAGCTTTTGCTGCAATGTTTGTGGATTTGAAACTCTGATTCTGGCCAATGTTACTCAAATTCCACTAAGCGCCAAGCATTCAGAGAATGAACTGAGTAGGTACACCTGAACCCAATGAAGAGGTCGATAGAGGCGGAGCTATTGGGAAGTTTGTGGTTTGACAACGACGTGTGGAAGAATTGTGAAACCCTGGGTATTGGGAAGTTTGTTACTTTGCAGAACAGAGTTTTTGTAAAAAGTTCTTTTGCAATTAAAGAGATGTTTGAGTTGAAGGATTGAAAATCCAAGAATTCATTTTTCACAATCTCGGTTGTTAATTTGTCCATCAGGCATCACCGTTTTGCATAGTCTAATATCCTTGACTTGGCTTTCAAAATCGATATTGGTTCCACGTAGATAAGCCCCACTTAAATCTACCCCTTCTAGAGTAGTTTTTTGCAAGTTTGCGCCACTCAAGTTTGCGCCACTCAGGTTTGCCCTTCGAAAATTCACCCCGCTCAAATCAGCCTCCCGCAAAGTAGCTAAGTGCAGGTTCGCCAAACTTAGATCTGCGTCTTTCAGCTTTGCTTGCACTAAATTGATTCCGTACATGTTTGCGCCGCTGCAATTTGCGTTGCTTAGATCCGCTTTTTGTAGATTCACTTCATGCAGATTAGCCAACCTCAAATCAACCCCACTTAAATTTGCCTCCCCCATGTAGGTCCCCACTAAATTTGCGCCTAGAAGTCGAGCCCCTCGAAAATCAGACCGACTCACATCAACTCGCTGCAGGTCAGTTTTAAGTAAATCGGCTCCGTCCATAAGAGTGCCTAAAAGACTTGCCCGTCGTTGTTCACTTCCCAATAGCTCTGCAAGTCCAAGAATTGGATTGAGTAAGCTTCCCATGCTGAAATCGGCATCACGAAAATCACAGCCAATGCATTTTCTTGTTCTGGCTAGTCGATCAAGATCGGACTGTTCATAAGCCAGCAGAATCTCTCCCAGAAAGTAGATAATAAATGGTATGATCCAAATCAGTTTGAATTGTAAAAAAGTTTTCATGATCATTTGTCTTTTTTGACTGATGCTCTCCTGTCACCAAATACCTTGTTGTCTAAAACCAAATTATTCTGGCTCTGCATCAACACTGACTACCACTGGGTCCATCTATTAAAACCCACAGTTGAGTGAGACGACTGTGATGAAATGGGTGTGTCCTGTTGAATGGTCCTGTAGCTTCAAAATATTTGTTTGATTTAGTGTATGATGATAAAGTCATATGAATGAATTTACTTACCAAAATAAACTTTAATTTTTTGGTAGCCCAAACTCTCTGGTTCCGGGGAGAGCTGAAATCTTTGAAATGATCAGAAAGGGGAAAAATGAGCAAGAAATTACTTTGCATTATAATTTTGATTACTCTTAGTTCTGTTGCATTAGCGGAGCAGAAACTGAGAATGGCGACACTGAGCTACGGCACGGTGAACTGGGAACTGGATACCATCCAGCATTACGGATTGGATAAAAGTTCAGGAATTGAAATGGATTTGGTGAAGATGGCCAATTTGCCAGCTACCAGATTGGCACTGCTCAACGGCGGTGCTGATGTAGCTGTTGCTGATTGGATGTGGGTTTCCAGTCAACGAGCTAAGGGAAGAAATTACAGTTTCATTCCCTACTCCTCCTCAGTTGGTGGATTGATGGTGAACCCAAAATCTAACATCAAGAGCCTGAAAGATTTGGAAGGTAAGAAAGTTGGTGTGGCGGGTGGTGCACTGAGCAAAGGCTGGCTGCTTCTGCAAGCGGCTGCTCCCCAATACCAGTTGGATCTTGGCAGGGTAGAAACAAGCTATGGTGCCCCGCCACTCTTAAATAAGGAATTGATGAATGGCAGGTTAGACGCAGTCATTACATATTGGCACTTTTCTGCTGCTCTGGAAGCAGAAGGTATGAATCGCTTGGTAGAATTATCAGATCTTCAGAAAGATTTGGGAATGATGACCAATCTTCCAATGATTGGCTATGTCTTTATGGAAGAATGGGGTCGCCAGAACCCGAAAGTGGTAGAGGGATTGGCGAAAGCCTCAGCAGCAGCCAAGCAAAAGCTTCAAGAAGATGATGCCTCTTGGGAACGCCTTCGCAAGAAAATGAAGCCAAACTCTGAAGAGCACTTTCAACAACTGAAGAGAGGTTTTTTAAATGGAATTCCAGAACCAGTTACAATTGCTCACCAAGAAGACGCAGCAATATTATTCGTGAAGTTAGGCAAATATGGTGGCAAAGAACTCACTGGTGAAAGTGGCACACTGATGCAGGGCACCTTTTGGCAATTTGATTGAGTGATCAATTGGTGATGCCCATTCACACGTGAAAAATTCAAGCTTCTGGAGCAACATTCTCAGCCTCTTGAGTTTGTTGTTCCTCTGGGAAGTCCTCGCGCAGTGGCAGCAAAGCCAGGTGTTGCCACCTCCCTCCAATATTCTATCTTCCCTCATACACGAAGCCTCAGATGGTGATCTTTGGAAACACCTTTGGGCGACACTACGCAGAGTTGTTATTTGCTTTTTTGTAGCGATGACCCTCGGAAGTCTGCTCGGTTCTTGGATGGGAATCAGCCGCCGTGTCAATGCGTGGTTGGACATGTGGTTGATCGTCCTTCTAAACATCCCTGCATTGGTTACGATTGTTCTCTGTTACCTTTGGTTAGGGTTGATTGAAGCAGCAGCACTGACCGCAGTAATTATCAACAAAGTCCCCAATGTTGCGGTTATCTTTCGCGAGGGAGTCCGAAGTTTTAATTCAAGATACCATGATTTATCTAAAGCTTATCGACTATCGGTTTGGCACCAGTTCTGGTATGTCTGGGTCCCACAGTTGGTTCCCTATACCATGGCAGCAGCCCGATCGGGACTTTCACTGATATGGAAAATTGTTTTGGTGGTTGAACTTTTGGGACGTAGTGAAGGAATTGGGTTCCAAATCCATTTTTATTTTCAATTATTCGACGTTGCTTCTCTGATGGCATACAGCCTGAGCTTTATCCTTGTTGTTCAGGCATTGGAGTGGGGCGTTCTTCAACCCTTGGAAAGACGTGCTCGCCGCTGGCAGAGTTCTGCGACTACAGCTTGACAAGAAGTCATTCCGGTCCGCAGAAACGCAAAAAGTACAAACTGTACTTCAAAATATTGTGTTAGAGGTGCAGGATCAGGAGTTTGTCTGTCTTTTTGGGCCATCAGGGTGTGGCAAGACAACACTTCTCAATCTGATTGCAGGGATTGACTCTGAATTTGAAGGAAAACTCACTTTTGGATCCCCAACAATTGAGGATGGTCAAGCAAGGCTGGGTTACGTCTTTCAAGATCCACTGCTTTTACCTTGGATGACAGTCGAGAGCAACATTCGGCTGGTACTGCCGAAGTCTCAGCAATCAAGTGACCTACCATGGCGATACCTTGATCAAATGGGGGTGGGAAATGTTCGAAAATCATTTCCCGGAGAACTGTCATTAGGTATGGCGAGAAGGGTTTCATTGGCCAGGGCCTTTGCCGTTCAACCCCAACTCCTTCTCATGGATGAGCCTTTTGTGTCTTTGGACCAACAGAATGCGGAGGTGTTGCGAGAGTTGATGATGGAGGTCTGGCTTGAGAATCGCTGTGCAGTGCTATTGGTAACACATGACTTGGACGAAGCAATCCGATTCGCAGACCGGATCATTTTTTTTGGTAATGATCCCACAAGTATAGTCCGAGAGTCTCTCATTCAAACTCAACAAATTGAAAGAAATTCTTTGATTCGATCTGAGATCCGGCAGCAGCTAGTAGAGCAGAATTAAAATCATTCTAGTCTGTAATTTTTTTATCAAAAAATCATAAAAACATATGAGAGCTTCAGTCAGTTCAGAATTTGCGCTCGAAGTGGAAAAAGTGACTTTCCAATATGGTAAATATGTTGCTCTAAATAATGTTTCATTCAATCTCAGAAAAGGTAAATTTGCAGTATTACTAGGACTGAATGGTGCGGGTAAAACGACCCTGTTTTCATTGACTACAAGACTGTTCAAGACCCAGGGTGGTAGTGTCAGAATTTTCGGTAATGATGTACATAACAATTCAACTGCTGCTCTGCAAAATCTAGGAGTAGTATTCCAACAGCGAACTCTCGATATGGATCTTACTGTGCAGCAAAATCTGATGTATTTTGCTGCTCTTCATGGCATGTCCAGAACTCTCTCCAAGGAAAGAATGCAAATTGAGCTTGAGAGAATTGGACTTGCGGAGAAAATTCATGAGAAGGTCCGTACACTCAGTGGTGGGCAGCTAAGACGGGTTGAAATTGCAAGATCACTGATGCATCAGCCAGCCTTGCTAGTGTTAGATGAAGCAACGGTTGGCTTGGATATGGGCAGTAGAGAAGAGATTTTAAAGTATATGCGGCAGCTATGTGATGAGCAGCAGATTTCATTACTTTGGGCGACACATCTTATTGACGAAGTTTCTGATACGGATCAAGTGCTCGTTTTGCATCGAGGGCAATTGATTGCAGATAGTATGGCTGCTGAGTTGGTTTCCCAGTCTGAAACTAGTGACATAAGACGAGCGTTTCAATATTTGATTGATCGTGCAGACAGTAAATCTGACGGCATATGAGTATATATAATTACATTCGTTGCTTTCTCGGAATCTTGCAACGAGAGATTTATCGTTTCTTTCAGCAAACAGGACGGCTGTTAGCAGCACTTGTACGTCCATTAGTTTGGTTGTTTGTTTTTGCCACAGGCTTTAGAAACGTAATGGGATTTCCATCATCTCCACCTTACACTTCCTATGTAGAGTATGATGTATACATTACTCCTGGCTTAGTTGCGATGATCATACTATTTAACGGGATGCAAACGTCACTTTCGATGGTGCTTGATCGTGAGATGGGTAGCATGAAAACTTTGTTTTCTAGTCCCTTGCCTCGTTGGTTTCTACTAACCTCGAAGTTGATTGCAGGCGCTTTCGTCTCTATTTTACAGAGTTATGCTTACATATTGATCGCAACATTGTGGATTTATTATCGATTAGGGACAGCAGGCTTGCCGCCTTGGGAGGGCTACTTCATTTTGCTTCCCACACTCCTGATTTGTGGGGTGGCGCTCGGTGCGATGGGACTGTTTGTTTCTTCGAGAGTCCGGCAAATAGAAAACTTTGCTGGTGTAATGAATTTTTTCATTTTCCCAATGTTTTTTGTTTCTACAGCCCTCTATCCATTCTGGCAAATCAAGATCTCTAGTAAGGTGATGTACGGATTAGCTTACTTGAATCCATTCAGCCATGTGGTTGAATTGATACGCTTTGGGTTTTATGCCGAACCAAACCTCGAATCACTGATTTGGGTAATATGTGTTGGAGCATTTTTTCTGGGCTGTGCGATCTGGGGCTATGATGCTACTCGTGGAACCGTAGCAAGAAAAGTAATGTAAATCGGTGGCGGTAGATTCAAGCCACTCTCTGTTTGAGCTGAAACAACTAGGCTTATTCTATTCGAGTAAACTGAGAGGCTCAGACACTAGAAATGATGTTGTACGCAACCAGTGGGGTGGAAAAACCTATTATAGAAAAAGCTCGAATTCAGAAAAAGCAGATATTGGAGTTATGAACAACTGATTTGCAGAGGTATTGTTGAATAGGAAACTGTTACAACTCAGCAAAAGTCTTGTTTGTCAGTCGATAAAAATCTCCGTGTGAGCCCGTTGGAGATACTGCCCATTCCTAAGACCTTTTGAGTTCAATCTATCGAAGTTAGGGCGCCGCCATGAGAGAAACTCCGATAAAGAAATTCCGGCGCCTCGATTTGTGCCGTCTGGAGCGGTAACTTTAGTACATCCCGGTCGGGCGATTTTTCACAAGCGGGATCTGTCACATTCGCTTTACCAGTCAGGGCAAATGCCTGACAGCGACATCCCCCCCAATCAACCTCACGCTGGGGACAGCTACGGCAGGGCTCTGGCATCCAGGCTGTTCCCCGAAATTCTAAAAAAGCCTTAGAATTTTCCCAGATCCAAGCCAAAGAACGTTCCCGAATGCTGTCAAATTCAAGAAACTTCAGCGTCTCTGCAGCATGGCAAGGTAGAACTTTGCCGGCTGGGGTAACGTTAAGAAAACGACGACCCCAACCGCCCATACAGCTTTTAGGTTGACGGGCATAGTAGTCGGGCACCACGTAGTCGATTACCAATCTGCCCCTCAATTTTTTTCGAGCAGACTCCACTATTTCGGTGGCTTCATTCAATTGCTTGCGGGTTGGCAAAAAAGCCCCCTGATTTTTTAACGCCCAGCCGTAATACTGTACTTGGGCTACCTCAAGCCGTTCCGCACCTAACTTCACAGCAAGTTCAATTATTTGTGGTAGGTGGCTAAGGTTTTGGCGATGCATTACAGCGTTGAGAGTTAGTGGCAACTCTTCCTGTCGAACCAAGTAGGCGGCTTTTATTTTCTTGTGGTAGCCAGCAAATCCAGCGATACGGTCAGCGTTTTCTGGTTCGGTATCTTGAAAGCTGATCTGTACGTGATCTAAGCCAGCTTCAGCCAGTGCTGCAACACGATTCTCACTGAGCAACACCCCAGAAGTGATCAAGTTCGTGTACAAACCAATCTGAACAGCATGAGCTATCAGTACTTCAAGATCACGACGTACTGTTGGTTCCCCACCTGAAAAGTGAACCTGCAGCATACCCATTGCTACCGCCTCATCTAGTACCCGCTTCCACTCATCTGTTGAGAGTTCCGCACTTGCTCTCTCTAGCTCTAATGGATTTGAACAGTAGGGGCAGCGCAATGGGCAGCGGTGTGTCAACTCAGCCAGAAGTGCATATGGAATTAGGTTTTCTCTGGCAGGTTTCATCATATTTTTAGAATTCCCTTATCTGCGAGTGGTTGTAGTAGAGCTAACACATCAGTCTGAATAACTTCTCGGGGTGCACTGAATTCGGAAGACAAATCATCGAACAGTAATCCCAGGGACTTTATTCCATCTAATCTTTGAAGTACTAAGCCAGCAATTTCGTCTAACTCAAAAACTCGCTCTGGAGCGTTGATAATCCATTGGTTACGTGCTTGATCAAAGCGGAGCCTAGCATGGCGAGCCAATTTGGGGACATGCTTCTCAATTAACAGGAGTCTCTCACTCATCAAACACCAGCCTGAGAGGGGTTAAAGTTTTCCCAGCCACGTTTTGTTCCACGTTCATAAGGGAGAAAAGATCCGGGTGGCACAAAGGCTGGAGCAACATAGGCTGAGTAAAGCGCATCAAGCTGTGACCAGAGTACGTCAGTTTTAAAACGGACAGCATCTAATACTGCTTCTTGCTGACTACGAGTACGAGCATTTTGCAGAATCCAAGCACGTCCGAAATCGACATCCCGGGTTGCCTCATCAATGCGCTTCTTGAAGTATGCTAGTGCGTAGTCGTCTGCCCAGGGATAGTGTTGCGAGAGCCCAGCAATTCGTGCTTTATGAATCGCTGGTGCATATAATTCTGTCAGCGATGAGGCGATTGCTTCCAATGTAGAGCGGCTTTGGACAAAATTGATGTAAGCATCAACAGCAAAGCGGGTTGCTGGTAACAACCCTTTGAGCGAGCGAACATAGTCTATATCAAGACTTAATCGCTCACACAATTGAAGATAGCGGGCGATTCCACCGACGCCGTCGAGATCTCCTTCGTGGTCGATGACTCGGCTTCGCCAGGCGCGACGCAGTTCAAGATCATCAATCCGAGCCATTAGTGCTAGGTCTTTACGCGGTATGGACCACTGGTAGTAGTAGCGGTTGAGAGCCCAGGCTTGCACCTGTCCATGGTGCAATAGGCCGTTATGCAGTAACTGGTGGAAGGGATGGAGGCTGTGGTAGCGAGTCCCCCCAATCATGGTCAGTTGCTCTGTAAACTCAACTTCAGTATAGGGTATGATGCCCCCTAGTTCAGGTCGTTCAGCGGGCATCAAGGAAGCTGCGACAATCATAGGCTCAATTCCATTCCATCGTGGGCAATTTCCCATCCAGCTGCAGTAGCTTCAGCACGCTCAGGCGAATCTTCTAGCAACACAGGATTGGTCGTATTCAAGTGCACAAAGATTTTTCGCTCAATTCCAAGATTTTGCAGGGTCGCAATGGAACCCTGCGGCCCAGATAAGCTCATGTGTCCCATTCTCTGACCAGTCTTTTGCCCCACTCCTGAAACAATCATTTCATTGTCTTGCCAGAGGGTGCCATCAAAGAGCAGCAGCGGTGCATGTTGTAGTCGTTCTTGCAACCACTCGGGCATTGATGCACAACCGGGAATGTAAAAGAAGAGAGTCTTACCGTCTGCGCTTTTGCCTTCCAAGGCAATCGTGTCTTCCTGAATTGCATCAGTTGGCACTGCTTGGCCTTTTTCTTCCAACCACAGAGCAATTTTCCCGGGGACTGCGAAAGGACGAATTAATAAACCACTCGAGCTACCATCGGGCAACTGGAGCATATGATCCTGCTCTAGCTGTAGAGGTCGGCGTTGCACGAATTTAGGATTCAACACCTGGAAGATCGGATTTGCTGCAAGCACCTCAAGTACTCGCCTGGTAGCATAGAGCTGTAATGCTTGTGACTCACGTAAGTTGAGCAAGCCTGCAATGTGATCAACATCTGCATTGGTTACCACAACACCAGCAATAGGGCTAGCGCGCAATGGACCGTCAGGCTGGGGCTGGAGGATTAAATTTTCATTAATTTGTTGGCGCAGATCGGGAGAAGCATTGCAAAGGAACCAGTGCTCTCTGTCAGAGCTAATTGCTAATGAGGATTGGGTGCGAGGACTAGCCGTAAAATCTTTTCTACGTGCGCGGCGACTGTTTGGATGATTGCAGTTCCACTGAGGAAAGCCTCCACCGGCTGCAGAGCCTAAAATGCGTATATGCATCGTTAAGATTCTTTAGCAGGAGGAGGTTAAAACCATCAGAGCTTGGCGCAAGCGTAGCAGTTGATTTCCATGCCTACAGCAATTTCACGTACTTTCGGTGCTTTCCAAGTCTTCATGTTTGTCTCCTGTCGAGATGTTGAAAAAAGTTTACCAATAGTTACTTGTGGCCATTGGTCCAGTCCATACGAGAGCAGACTGTGGGGAGAAGCTAAAAAACAAATAGACGAAAGTCTATAACTTTTTTTACGATTACAAATCTTTTGGCTTTTGAAACCCAAAACTTAAAAAAGTTTTTTCTTTTATAATCAGTTGTTTATAATTAGTATTTGAAGTCCTAAAAAAAAAGGGTTTGACATAATACCGCAGTATCCTCTTTATATGCTGGCAGCCAATTTAGGAATTTCCTGAGATCTAACGCATAGCCTCTCACGAATTCTGTTTCAATTAGGCTGATGAATTAACCCTCCATTTCCCGAGGACAACATGAAATTCTCAAAATCATTTGCACTGATGACCAGTGCATTGCTAGCGCTGAGCGGAACTGCTTTTGCGATGGACAATCTTGAAAAGCTGAAGAATGTGAAAGTGACAGGCATCAGCTTAGATATTCCGACTGTCCCTCAGGAAGGCCGAAATGCCGACGCGATTCGAGCTAACTTGGAAAAGGTAAAGTTACCACCAGGCTTCAACATTGAACTTTACGCGATAGTACCAGACGCACGAGAGATGGCAGTGGGGCTTGCCACTAATATGGTATTTGTTGGCACACGCAAAACTTCTGTCTGGGCCGTAACTGACCGAAACGGCGACAGCATCGCTGACGAAGTTAAAGAATTTGCACCTTCCATTAGCAAAAAAGTTCCCAACGCTGTTTGTTTCACACCAGATGGTTTTTTGATCATCGTGGAGCACAATCGGATTCTTAATTTTCCAGCGGCAGAGTTCTTCTATGAGAGCCCAGACGTTGCTGTGATTGAAGTGGTCTCGCAAGGAAATCTGATTCCGGAGTCCGAAGAATCATTTAATCATGGTGCTAGAACTTGTGAAGTGGGCCCAGATGGCAAGCTCTATGTAACTTTAGGTCAGCCATACAATGTTCAGCCTGCGACGAAGGTTGATTACTACGATGAGATTGGAATCGGTGGAATTATCCGTCTAGATCCTTTCGATGGAAGTGGACGAGAGGTCTACTCACGCGGTGTCCGCAATTCGGTAGGTATGGGCTTTAACCCTGCAGATGGCACACTATGGTGGACAGATAATCAGGTTGATGGATTGGGTGATAACGTACCTCCAGGAGAGCTAAATCGTTCAACTACCATTGGTGAGCACTTTGGCTTCCCATACTGGAACGGCGACTACAAAGTTGCTGGATCTGGGGCAGCACCAGATTTGGCAGATATGGCTGAACCAGTCGGTGCGGTGTTTCCACAGGTCAATTTCCCGGCGCACCAAGCTCAACTGGGAATGGCTTTTTATACTGGTCAGAAATTTCCAAGCAAGTATCGGGGTGGTATATTTGTAGCTTCCCATGGTTCTTGGAACCGAACAGAGCCATCAGGGGCCCTGATCAACTTCATTCCTTTGAACGATGATGGTACCGCCGGTCAGTCCGAAGTATTTGCTGAGGGATGGCTGGATGAAACTGGTATTTATAAAGGCCGCCCAGTTGATGTGGCGATGATGAAGGATGGGTCAATGCTAGTTTCCGATGACTACGTAGGTGCCATCTACCGTATCAGCTACGGTAACTGATCTTTTCATTTGTTAAGGCAGGCTCTTTGAAATTTTTTTCGGAGAGCCTTCGATTCTTGCTCAAGCTTTGCTAAAGAATGGGTCCCTTTGTGAGGACCAAAACATCTACAATCATAAGCACAAATGCTGCTCTATCTCTGGCCGCTAATACTGATCATCTTTTCTCAAAATGTATTGGCTGACTACGGTGGGGAGCTCAGCGCTATGAAACATTGCGCTGTGTGCCATGGTCCCCTCGGTATATCTGCCAGACCTGATAGCCCTAATCTGGCGGGCTTATCTCCGAACTACATAGTAAAACAACTTAAATTATATCGAGATGGACATCGGGAACACGAACTTATGAATGTTGTTTCTCAAGGTCTAGATGACAGTAAAATTCAAGAACTAGCAGACTGGTATGATTCGCTTGATGTAGAAGTCACTTATTGGAACCCTACGAAGAATGAGCAAGCAGCACAGACTTGCTCAGCTTGCCATGGCTTAATTGGGATTTCTAGAAATCCACAAGCCCCCACACTAGCTGGGCAACCAGAATTTTATTTGGTGAATAGGCTTAGGGCGTTGCGTGAAGGCGGTAAGCACTTAGACGCCAGTATGGTCGCAATTGCAAACCATTTAAGCGATGAAGAAACTAAAAAAATCATTGGCTGGTACAGTTCAATAAGGATTCAAGCTTATCGACCATGACAATTATTAGACAGTCCTTGTCACTGCTACTTTTTCTTACTATGGTAGTGGGTAGTCTTTCAGCAGGCCAGGCAGCCCGATTTGTGACTGGAGAGCAACTATTTGCTTTATTGAATTCAAATGATGTGGGGCAACGAGCAGCTGCTAAGTTCTATGTCCTTGGAGCCGTTGATACAGCCTCATTGCTGCGAGATCCGAAAATCTGTGTCACGCCAGATACTCAAAGCGCTTTTCTAACTAAAAAATTACTCAAGATGTTGAGTGAGCGCCCCGAATTACGTCGATACAATGCGGCCAGTCTAGTACGTGAAATCCTCGCTCAAGACTTCCCCTGCACCTGAAGAAACTATCTCAGCCCTCTCCTTTCAAAAATCTTATCTGAGACAAGTTGTCTCATTATGTTTGACCTAGTTGCGACATCGTTTGACCAATTGATTAATGGTTTCTAATGACTCAGCTATCCTATTTTACTGTCAAAAAGATTAATTTAATTCTTCAAAATTATTTGAAAAATAATTGATTTTTAGATTAAATTTAAAAAGTTTTTTCAATTTAACAATTAAATGCGCAATTAGTTGCTTTTCAGTGTTTTGCAGGTAAATATTTATTCTTAATAAAAAGGTAAAGTACTGAATTACTAGAATAATTACTTAGTTAAATAGTTGACAAAACTCTTATCATGAAAGAAAACTATGGAGTATGAATTAAAACATAACTAATTTTTTCATACATCTATAACTCAATTAAGTTCATCTGGTTTGTAGAGCAAAAACAAATTTAGACTATGATGACTTGACTTCGAAATCTATTTGTTTGATATATATTCCATTACTTCCAAAACTCTGCTCATTTTTTAGTAGTGTGTGGGAAGATTTTTCGAGGAAATTTTCTATTTTCCAAGTAAGCAATAGGAGAAAACATGAATGATTTAGTGAAACAAGATGCATTGAAAAAAGTGAATCGGAGATCCTTCCTTAAGGGGACAGCCGCTGTTGGAGCAGTTGCGGCTGCTTCTACAATAGGCGCACCGGCAGTTCATGCGGGAGCACACGGAGCTATTACCATGAAGATGCAGACTTCATGGCCAGCATCTGAAATTTTTCAGGAAATGGCGCAGCAATATGTTGATCGTGTAGAAGCAATGTCAAATGGCCGCCTAAAAATCGAGTTGCTGCCAGCTGGCGCCGTTGTTGCTGCATTTCAGGTTTTGGATGCCGTCAATGACGGTGTGCTTGACGCCGGTCACGACGTACCCGTCTACTGGTACGGAAAGAATAAAGCTGCTTCTTTATTTGGTACCGGTCCTGTATTTGGTGGAAACGCGAATACAATGATGGGTTGGTTTTACAAAGGTGGTGGACAAGAGTTGTACAGGGAATTGACCCAAGACATAATGGGACTTAACGTAGTAGGTATGATGGGATTCCCAATGTTCCCACAACCTTTCGGATGGTTTAAAGGCGAAGTCAGTAAGCGTGGTGACTTAAAAGGTTTCAAATATCGCACTGTAGGTTTAGCAGCAGACTTGTTGCAGAAGATGGGCATGTCAGTGGCTCAATTGCCGGGCGGAGAAATTGTCCCCGCCATGGAGCGTGGTGTGATTGACGCTTTTGAATTCAACAATCCAACCTCTGACCGCCGCTTCGGCGCAGCTGACGTAGCCAAGAATTACTACTTGTCCTCGTACCACCAAGCGTCAGAATCTTTCGAGTTTCTTTTCAACAAAGATTTTTTTGAAGATTTGGACCCAGATCTACAAGCTATACTTACACACTCAGTTGAAGCAACTTCGACTGCTAACACAATGCTTGCACTGGATCAATATTCAAGGGATTTGGACGAATTACAAAAGCAAGAAGGGGTTACGGTCCACCGTACCTCTAAAGATATTTTGGCAGCTCAACTAGATTCTTGGGATGAACTGATCGTCGAACTCGAGAAAGATCCTTTCATGAAGAAGTGTCTTGATAGTCAACGCGCTTGGGTAGAACGTTGTTCATATTATGAAATTATGGCCGGCACAGATCTTGTGACAGCTTACAACCACTATTTCCCTGGCCGCTTAAAAATGTAGTTGACACTCTTCAGCAGACACTTTAGTAACTGCTAATCTTACCTACCTTTCCGCCTCCTGGCCCAAAACTTTGTCCTAAAGTTTTGGGCCAGGCCATTCACCGCTATCTCTTATTTCTTTAGATAGAACCATGTACAAATTTATCAATTTTGCTGACAGTTTAAGTGCATGGATTGGAAAAGCCTTTGCCTGGTTAATAATGTTCATGGCATTTGGAGTAAGCTACGAGGTTTTCGTTCGCTATGTGCTGAACGCACCTACTCCTTGGGCGCTGGATGTTTCTTTCATTATGTATGGAACATTGTTTATGGTGGGTGGAGCCTACACCCTTGGAAAAAATGGACATGTGCGAGGAGACTTCCTTTACCGTAATTGGAAGCCTAGTACCCAAGCTCGTGTCGATCTAATTCTATATTTTCTCTTTTTTTTCCCAGGAGTCCTCGCTCTCTCCATCACCGGATTCAAGTACGCAGCTCGATCCGTCCGGTACGGTGAAGTTAGTATCAACAGTCCAGCAGGCATTCCAATTTTCCAGTTCAAAGCGATCATTGTGCTAGCCGGTGTGTTGTTGATGATTCAGGGAATCGCCCAAGTTTTGCGATGTGTTCACTGCATTCGCCACGGTTCTTGGTACGAAATCAAAGAAACTGACGAGGTTGAGGAAACAGAAGTAATCCTAGCTCGTCAGCGAAAACAGTCTGACAAGGAGCAATGATGACCGATCCGCAAATTGCACTGTTGATGTTGGGTCTGTTCCTTGGAGCAGTCATGTTTGGCTTCCCTATCGCTTTTACGCTGATGGCAATGGGAATAGGGTTTGGCTATTATGCCTACTTTGACGAAGGCAGAATGTGGCGATCTTTTGATCGAGCGATTCGGAAAGATGCGGATGATTTCACACTATTTCAAACCTGGATTGAGGGTTTCTTCAATAGCAGGATATTCGATTTATTTATCAACCAGACCTACACGGTGATGGCAAATGAGGTACTGACAGCAGTACCATTGTTCCTGTTCATGGGTTATATTGTCGAACGAGCAAATATAGTTGACAGACTTTTCTATACTCTGAATATTTCAGCGAAGAATTTACCAGGATCTATGGGCCTCGCAGCCTTGATCACCTGCGCACTTTTTGCCACAGCTACTGGAATCGTTGGCGCTGTTGTTACTCTGATGGGACTACTAGCTTTCCCAGCGATGCTTAAGGCCCGTTATAACACAAGTTTCGCTTCCGGGATTATCTGTGCTGGTGGAACACTGGGCATCTTGATTCCACCTTCGATTATGCTCATTGTCTACGCAGCTGCTTCTGGGACTTCAATTGTTCGACTCTACGCAGGTGCATTATTTCCAGGTTTTATGTTAGCCGGACTGTATCTGGTGTATGTGGTGGGCCGGTCTATAGTCCAACCGGAGATGGCACCCAAGCCAAGCAAGGATGAAGTTCCAGATATACCAGTGCTGAAAGTGATCTGGATGTTAATGACTTCTTTCCTTCCTCTAGCTGTACTGATTCTAGCAGTGCTTGGATCAATCCTCGGTGGTTTGGCGACTCCATCAGAAGCAGCGTCTGTGGGGGCAATGGGTGGTCTGTTGCTAGCGGTCGCTTACCGAGCACTGACTTGGCAGCGGCTGCGTGAATCTGTTTATCTGACAATGCGAACTACAGCGATGGTCTGCTGGCTGTTCGTTGGATCGTACACCTTTTCTTCAGTGTTTTCATATCTTGGAGGTGAGCAGATTATTTCTGAGTTTGTTGAGCACCTAGATCTCTCACCAGTAACATTTTTACTTTTAGCTCAGTTGATCATTTTCCTGTTGGGGTGGCCACTAGAGTGGTCGGAGATCATCATCATCTTTGTCCCCATCTTCCTACCACTGCTACCTCAATTTGGGATCGATCCGCTATTCTTCGGGATTCTGGTTGCGCTTAACCTACAGACCTCTTTCCTCACACCACCAATGGCGATGTCAGCCTATTATCTCAAGGGAATTGCGCCACCGCATGTCAAATTGACAGAGATCTTTGCGGGCTGCATGCCCTTTCTAGCAATGGTTTTCATCTCCATGTTTATGATCTACGTCTTCCCAGAAATCGTCTTCTACCTACCAGAAGTATTTTATGGCAAGTGAGACAGTTCCTACACTTTTCCAGAGTATTGCTACTCTGGAATTGCTTCGTAATCTCCAGGCAGGAGGCCAAAAGGTTCGGGAAATATGTGAGTTAGTATTGCGGGAGGCAGGAGAAGTAGAACCGAAATTACAGGCCTTTACCTCAATCGAGCCCAAACTGGTTCTGGAAGCTGCTCAGGCACTGGATGTGTTTCGGTTGAGTGGTCGTTCGGTTGGACCACTTCATGGATTGCCGATCGTGTTGTCTGATCTGATCGAAACTCAGCAACAGCCAACGACCAATGGAACGAAGCTTGATGCAGCAAAACAAGGATTCAAAGACTCTGCAGTTGCCGAACGCTTAAAAGCCAGTGGAGCAGTGCTGTTGGGGAAAACGAGGGTCTCTGAACTTGGAGTTGTTACTCCACCCGAAACCATGCATCCGACGAGTGCGGAACACCGCCCTGGAAACTCCGCGAGTGGTGCCGCAGCCGCAATCGCAGCTGGTTTGGCGTCAATGGGTGTCGGCTTAGAATCTTGTGGCTCAGTATTGCGTCCTGCTGCCTACTGTGGCATCTATGGAATGCAGCCAAGTTACGGAAGTATTTCACGGCGCGGAATTCTACCGCTTGTGCCGACTCTGGATACAGTCGGCTTGCTCGGTCGCTCTCTGGCGGATTTGGCGTTGTTGGGAGATGTACTGTATGGCTATGACGATCAAGATTCCAGCACACGCTTGAACACCCCAACACGATTGCTGGAAACCTGTCTTAGCAATGTTCCGGTCAAGCCGACCATCGCTTTTCTGGAGTTGCCTTTTGCCCAGCTAGATGAGGAAACCGAGGCAGCGCTAGTAGAACTGGAAGAAGTGCTTGGAGATCAGGCATTCCGTGTTGTGTTACCACCACTATTTGAAGAGGGATTGGCTGCCCATGATCTGATCGTTAAGGCAGAGCTTTCCCGAACACTAAGACACTATTGGAATCGAGGCAAAGAAAGATTGAGTGAGGCTCTTCAGCATATATTAGCTGATGGCGCAGAGGTGCGCGCCAATGAGTACTTGGAAGCCTTAGACTGGATCAAGGTCTTACGTTCTGGGCTGGAAGAAATCCTCCAGCGCTGCGATGCCTTCGTGGTTCCTGCTACTTTGGGAACAGCACCGTGTCGCGGGAATTCTGAGGAATCAACTCATTTTCAAGATTTGTGGAATCTCTGTGGGATACCGGTATTAAGCATGCCGCTGTTTCAATCGACTTCGGGAATGCCTTTGGGAGTTCAATTAGTTGGACCTCCAGCAGGAGAAGCCCGGCTCTTACGAACTGCACGCTGGTTGGAAACAACTGCACGTGATCAATCTTCTAGTGGAGAGTGAACAGATGCGTTTTGTGTTAGCCATTACAGGCATTGCGGCGCTGGGCATCTTTCTAGGAATTCTGGTTTATAAAGTGCCCCGTCTTGATTTGGGATTGATCAGTTTGATTGCCTTCATGATGTGCGTCTATGACTTCTATGTCTCTGTTAAGAGCAACGAGACTCATTAGGGTTCATTCTTTTTTTATTAAAGTGGTTGTTGAACCAAGATTCTTCTCTTCCGCTTCAGCCAGAGCAATCATCCCGCCAAAAGAAATGGGGGAGTCATCAAAACTATATTTGGTGACTCCCAGCCGATATGATTCTGTAATACCCCCGCCAGTAGTGAACCAATCGCAGCTGACCCAAACACTAGCACTTAGTTGACTCCCTGCACCAGTGCCTTCTCCTCGGGCCGATAGGTTTCCGCCAATAGTGTCGTGCCGGCAATGAACATGAAATTCCAGTCCACTCCCAACAAAATTAGAGTTAACCAGTAAGACACGAAAAACTGTCCCTTGCGTTTTGTGTTAGCCCTTACAGGTACCATGGCGCTGGGCATTTTCCTTGAAATTTTGGTTTATAAAGTGCCCCGTCTTGATCTGGGATTGATCAGTTTAATTGCCTTCATGATGTGCGTCTATAACTTCTATGTCTCTGTTAAGAGCAACGAGACTCATTAGGGTTCATTCTTTTTTTATTGAAGTGGTTGTTGAACCAATATCCTTTTCTTCCGCTTCAGCCAAAGCAACCATCCCGCTAAAAGAAGCAGGGGAGGGGCCAAAACCGTGTTTAGTGACTCCCAACCGATATGATTCTGTAATACCCCCGCCAGTAGTGAACCACTCGCAGCTGACCCAAACACTAGTACGTCATTGACTCCCTGCACCAGTGCCTTCTCCTCGGGCCGATAGGTTTCCGTCAATAGTGTTGTGCCGGCAATGAACATGAAATTCCAGCCCACTCCCAACAATATCAGAGCAGACCAGTAAAACACAAAGAACTGTCCCTGGGTATTGATCAGGATACATAGTAGGTTCAAGCCGATTCCTACCAGCATGATGTTCTTGCTACCGAAGCACTGAATTATGTTTCCAGTGAAGAAAGAAGGTAGGAACATGGCAATGATATGCCACTGAATAACGAAGGCTGATGTAGAGAAAGAGTGATGATGAGCCTGCATGGAGAGCGGGGTTGCTGTCATGACTAGTGACATTGCTGCGTAGCCCAGAGCGGCACTGAGGATACTGACTTTCCAGGAAGTCTGGCGAGTGATTTCCCAGAATGGACGTGTTCGGGGTTGCTGCTCACTGGCCGCGGGCTTTGGTAGATCTACCAGTTGCAACAGTAGAAAAATCAGGATGTAGAGACCTATCAGGGACTGGTAACTTCCCATGAAAGGAGCTCCTTCCACCCAATCTTTGGTCAGCAAGGCGATTCCAGGTCCGAGAACTCCAGATAAAATCCCACCAAATAACACAAGAGAGACGGCCCTTGCCTTGTGTTCCTTAGGAGTCACTTCGATAGCCGCAAATCGATAGAGCTGCCCAAAACCAAGTAGACAACCGATCAGATAACTGCCTAAGCAGAAAAGAATGAAACTTTCGGATTGAATCGCATAGATGTTCATTAACCCTCCCAACATGCCGACGAGAGTCCCCAGTCGGAAACCGTTGCGTCGCCCAATTCTTTGCATCAGTAGAGAAGCTGGAATACCGCTGCTCATCGTGCCAAGTAAATTGAGAAAAAGAGGTAGCGTGGCCCATGCCGGGTCGTCGGCAATTCGTTGTCCTACCAAGGCGGCCGCTGAAATCGTCAAACTCGCAGAGGTGCCTGACAGAGCAAAGCACAGTCCTAACCAGCCGACAGTTGAGGGAATTTTTTCAAACCATTTTCGCAGAAATGAATCTAAATTTAAAAACACCAAAATACTCAAATAATCTTAAAAAATGCGGAGTGAAAAAACTAAGTAATCTTAAAGTTTCAACTACAGGATGAAGAAATACTGATATTATTTAATGATAATTTTCGTGTAAAGTTCTTATAAAATTAATTGTAATTCAATGTCTAATTTGATTAAAAATTAATCAGTTAATTTGAATTTGACCAAAAATTAACCTTTTGAATTGTGCGATACACTAATCAGCATATTCACTCACGAGAAAAAGACTTGAAATATTAGGTAATAAATCACTAACTATCCTTCGATTCTAGTATCAAACATTCTAAAATATAGGCACAAACTTTCATTTGAAGCCGACGTAAGACTGTAAATTCATTTAGACAATTGGATGGTCTGGAAAAGCTGTTCTAGCCACATTGATGATGGAAAAGAGCTGTGCAATGGTAATGAAAGGAGGTGATGTTAGACACAACTTTAAAGATGATTTATTTTGCTGAACAATTATTTTCATTATTGAGGTAAGAATGGATCGAAACGAAAAAGATATAACTGTAAATACTGAAAACGTGGAATCCGATGGTTCAACCCGTAGAACTTTCATTAAAGGTTCACTTGCAGTGGGAGCCGCGCTTGCAATGCCTGCGATCATCACTTCAAAGTCAGCACAAGCCGCTGGGCACGCAGCTGCAGTTAAAGTCGGACATCTGGAGGATCTGTCAGGAAATTTAGCAGTGTATGGAGTTCAGAAAGACCACGCTGCACAGCTAGCTGTTTCGGAAATTAATGCTGGATTAACTTTGAAAGGTGGCCCAGTTGGATCCGGTGGTTTAGGTGCTTTCGGAAATGTAGCGAGCAAGCCACCCTTGATGGGAGTCGGCAAGGGTGACCTTAATTATGTAAACGATGGTGGAGGTCGTTCTAAAGAAGCTGTCACATTCACTGAAGACGATGAAATTTTGGTGGATTCAGGCGATGATGGCATTCTTGGAAGACCTGTTGAACTCATCAATCTTGATGGCCAATCCAATAATAATGTCTGGCAACAGCTAACAAGAAAATTGATTCAGGGTGACAAGGTAGATTGCTTGGTTGCGGGCTTTACAAGTGCTGAGCGAGAAGCAATTAGGCCAATTGTAGACCAGTTCAAGCAATTATATATCTACACGAATCAGTATGAAGGTGGGGTTGCAGACGCCAATACATTTTGTACAGGGGCAATCTGCGAGCAACAGGTGATCCCTGTTGTCGATTACATGGTGAAAACCTTTGGGCCGAGAATCTACACGATAGCAGCCGACTACAATTTTGGACAACTCACGGCTGCATGGACAAAGGCAACAGCACCATTGGTCGGTGGGGAAATTATTGAAGAGGAATTTGTTCCACTTAGTGTTTCTGACTTCAGTACATCGATTGCCCGAATCCAAGCAGCAAAACCTGATTGGGTCTTCACACTCCTTGTAGGATCAAATCAGTCGAATTATTATCCACAAGCTTCAGCTGCAGGACTTGAATATCCGATGGCATCAACTGTTAACATGGCACAGGGCTACGAGCACCGTAGATTTTCTGCACCATCACTGAACAGGATGCATAATTGCGTGAACTACATCGAAGAAATTCCTACGAAGAGAAATAGGGATTTTGTCCAAAGATGGTACAAAATGTTCCCGAATGACCCATACATTGGTCAGATGGCGCAAAACACATACTTCTCAATCCACATGTACGCAAAGGCTGCAAGATTAGCAGGTACTACGGAGCAAGAAGCTGTTAAAAAAGCTCTGGAGTCTGGAATGAGCATCGAGGCTCCAGAGGGTACCGTCTTCATGGAGCCAGCAACTCACCACGCAGGACATTATATTCGATTAGCTGTGGCTGATGCAGAGCATAATGTTCAGTTCTTGAGAGAGTGGCCAATGATTACTCCGTGGTGGCTACATAGAATGGGTGTAAATCTCGTTGGTAAAAAGGAATACAAGCAGTATATTCCAGATGAGGATCCTTACTTCACAATGTTTGGGAAGTAAAAATTAAAAGCCCGGGGTGTTCTCCCGGGCATCTCTTGAAAGTGATTATGGAAATAGCACCTCTGATAATAAGCTTAGTGTACCAAGCATTAACTGCTGGTGCATTTTTGGTGTTGTGTTCGATAGGTCTAATGATTGTGCTAGGTATGATGAACATAATCAACTTAGCTCACGGTGAAATTATGATGATTGGGGCATATGTGGCCTCGCTATTAGTAACAGAAGGACTACCATTTTTCCTAACATTACCTTTTTGCTTTCTCGTTGGTGTTTTGGTCGGATTGGTAATTGAATTTCTATTCATTAGGTACTTATACTCGAGAATTTTATCTGCTTTAGTATTGACTTGGGGACTAGGATTAATAATTGCGCAAGGAGCATTATTAATTTATGGTCCATTTTTACCTTCAATAAAAATTCCATTTGGCTCAATTGAATATGGTGGGTTTACTTACTCGATATACCAATTGTTTTTGATTTTTGTTGCAGCTTTGCTGGTAGCGCTGATTTATTTTATTCTTCAGAAAACAGAATTGGGTCTGAAGGCACGTGCGACAATGCAAAACCCAGAAATTGCGTCAACAATTGGGATCAATAGGAAGAAAATGTTTTCTATAACTTTCGCATTCGGCGCGGGTTTAGCCGCTTTAGCTGGAGGAGTGTTAGCACCAACAACAACGATCGCACCATTCATGGGAACACAATTTGTCGCGCCAGCTTTCATAACTGTGGTTGTAGGTGGGGCTACAAATATAATAACAGGTACTCTTTATAGTGCAGGATCACTAGCAGCTATTAGAACACCAATTGGTATGTACCTAGGATCATTTGCAGGAACAGTGGGTCTATTCTTCGCAGCACTAATATTAATTAGACTTTATCCTAATGGGCTAGCAAGCATTAGACTTTTTGGTAGAAGGTAAAATGGGACCATTACAGCTTTTCCTGGGAGAACGTGATCTTGGCAAACAAAAGAGTTCATTAATATTTTTTCTGGCTTACTTAGTTAGTTTGTCAATAGTACCTATGGTAATGGGTGATTATGAGGCAATGAATTTTGCTTATTTCCTCTTAAATGTTCCATTGGGACTTAGCGTTACTTTAGTTTGGGGCTACTGTGGAATTCTAAGTTTTGGACAAATCGCTTTCTTTGGAGTAGCTGGCTACGCATATGGAATAATTGCTGGAAACCTAACTCAACTGCCGGCATATGAATTTATTGGAATTGGTGGTGGTATTTTGTCAAGCATGTTGCTTGCTTCAATTTTAGCCTACTTTCTATTTTTCGCCAGAGTTGAAAATTGGATTATTCCAGTTTTGACTTTGGTTTTCACACTTTTGCTAGAAACGTTTCTTGCTCAAACTGCTGGTTACCAATGGAAAATTGGAAACGTTTTGTTGGGTGGTTATAATGGAATGACAGGTATTCCATCAATGCGACTTCCATGGATAGATGATCCTCTCTATGGGTACTCTTTTTACTATTATGTTCTTACCTTTGTAGCACTTGTTTTTGTGGCTCTAAGAATTTTTATCAATTCAAAATATGGCTCAATAATTGTAGCAATTCGCGAAGACTCGTTAAGGACAGAGGTTCTAGGATACGACATTAGAAAATGGCAGTTTTTTGTTTTTGTATTAGCAGCGGCTCTTGCTTCAGTAAGTGGTATTTTATATGTTCAGTGGGGAAATTATATTACACCAAGTCAACTAGGACTAGTAGCAGCTGCACAACCTGTAATTTGGGCTGCAATCGGAGGACGTTCAAGTTTATTGGCTGTATCCTTATCTACCATTGGAATGACTTGGTTTTCGTTCACACTCTCCACACAAGGCAACCAACTTTCATTAATTTTTATTGGTGCAGCAGCAGTTGCGTCAATAATGCTGTTCCGAGATGGTATTGTTTTAACACTTTGGAATAATGTCGGTAAGTTTGGGAAATTATTTGAGAAAAAATGAGATAATTAGATTCGTTAGAACTATTTTTCAAGTATATGGAAAAAATTATTGAAACAAATAACCTGAGTAAGAAATTTGGTGGCGTGTCAGCGCTGTCAAACGTGAATTTTCAGGTTGAAAAAAATGAGATCAGATGTGTTATAGGGCCCAATGGTGCTGGAAAATCAACTCTCTTCAAAGCACTTTTTGGTCTTATTAAATTAGATAGTGGTACTGTCGTTGTTAAAGGGAAAGAGATTTCAAACTTTGAACCTAGCGCCAGAGTTAGGCTCGGTTTAGGGATGACCTTTCAGACTATTCGAGCGTACAATAATCTTTCAGTGAGAGAAAATATTGAAATCGCTTCGGGATTTTCGATTGGAAATCATTCTGATGAGAAGAATGAATTATTGAAAGAACTAATCGAATTGTTTGATTTCTCAATTAACTCAAATTTCCCTTCTAAAAATCTTGCTCATCATCATTTGCAATGGTTAGAAATTTTGATGATCATTCACACAGGTGCTGATGTTCTACTTCTTGATGAACCAACAGCGGGACTAGCGGAGAAAGAAACAGGTATGACTGCTGACGCAGTCAAGTCATGTAAAAAACATGGCCTAACGATTATTGTTGTTGAACATGATCTTAAATTCATCAAGCAAATCGCTGAAAAAATTACGGTTATGCACCAGGGTGGTGTTTTCTATGAGGGTGATTTACAGTCTACCCTCAACAATGTTGAGGTGAAAAATATATATCTTGGGCACTAAAATGAATCAGTCCTCTGTTTTGACTACCCAAGATGTGTGCAGTGGATACGGAACGGCAACTGTTGTACGTGATATCTCAGTAGATATTCTTACAAATGAAATTGTTGGTATTATTGGTAGAAACGGAGTTGGGAAATCTACATTTGTCAAAACTTTAATTGGGTTAATTCGTGCCAGCAATGGCAAAGTGACCTTATTCGGAAACGACATCACAAACCTGCAGCCTGAATTAATTGCTTGCAAGGGAGTTGGATATGTCCCGCAGGGTCGAGGAATTTTTCCAGGAATGACAGTCAACGAACATCTTCTCCTTGGTGGTTATCTACAGCGAGACTCTAAGAAGCGTTCTAAATTCAACAAACTAATTTTCGATCTTTTCCCTATTCTTCATGAAAGAAGAAGTCAGATGGCAGGATCACTTAGTGGGGGACAACAAGAAATGTTAGCAATTGGCAGAGCTTTAGCAGGTGGGCCTGAAATACTTATCTTGGATGAACCAAGTGAGGGAGTACAGCCAAATATTGTCGGTCAAATTGGTGAGGCTATATTGAATTTTCGGAAACAACTCAACTTGTCCATAATTTTGATTGATCAAAATGCTTCATTAATTTCTAACACAGTTGACAGAGCGTACGCTGTTGAGAAGGGTTCTGTTGTTGCTATGCTTGATTCTGATGCGGTTCGGGATGAAGAAAAGCTTAGCAAAGTTTTGTCAATCTAGCCTAAAGAGGTAGACATGGAAATGATCATGCGGTCTTACCCCAATGATTGGGTAAGTGATTCGATGATGTACAAGCATGGTATTGCTAAAGCTCCCACCGGCAAAGTTCATCATTTAAGTGCTGAAAAACAAGGGAAATACGTTTATACGATTGGGCCCTACAGTAATCCCGTTTTGGAAGTAGAGCCTGGAGATACAATTGTTGCCGAAACACACGATGCTTTTGAGGGGAAAATTCGATCGGAATCTGACAAACCAACAAAGCTTCTCAAAATGCCTTATCTTAATCCTCAATGTGGGCCCATTATGGTCAAGGGTGCACAGCCTGGAGATACGATTTGCATTCACATTGAGAAAATGGTGCCTCGGGGTGATCAGCCTCGGGGCACCTGCTGCATGATTCCTGAATTCGGTGCTTTGACCGGAACCAACCTGACTGCAACATTAAACGAACCGTTGCCAGAGATTGTCCGTAAGATTCATGTGGATGAAGAGACTGTCCACTGGAGCGACCGAATCAAGCTACCATATCGTCCCCACATTGGCACACTGAGTACTTCACCGGAAATTGATTCAATCAATTCCCTAACACCGGATAGCCACGGTGGGAATATGGACTTGCCTGACATGGGGCCTGGCACCGTGACTTATCTACCTGTTCGCGTTGAGGGTGCACGGGTTTTCATTGGTGATGCGCACGCTTGTCAGGGGGATGGAGAGGTTTGCGGCGTAGCTGTTGAGTATCCAACTTTTACAACCTTTACCGTAAACGTGATTAAAAATTACAATATCGAGTGGCCACGCCTTGAAGCAGATGATTTCATCATGGCGATTGGTAGCACCAGACCTCTGGAAGATGCGTGTAGAATTGCTTATCGGGAGCTAATCTATTGGCTTGAGCGGGATTTTGGTTTTGAACGCTACGACGCCTATATGATGTTGAGCCAATGTGGAAAGGTCCGCTTGGGGAATTTTGTTGACCCCAAGTATACAATGGGAGCTGCAATTCCGAAAAAATACATTTCCTAATTTTGCCTACCTGAGATGTCTTTTCTGGAAATTCTTGCTAGAGAAGGCATCTCTGAGCCTGCCAAGATTGAAATTTTCCTCAGTTAGCTCCTATCTCCTCACCCCGTTTGATTACCGAGTTCTCGGTTCCATTCCGCTTTGAAATTACTTTGGTGCGTGAAGGCTTTTGGTGAGATTGAAGACTTGTCAAAGTAGTTTGGTTCCGTTTTTGCCAGTCTAATTTTGTAAGAAACGATCAGAATCGGATGCTGTTTATCGTTGTTTTCAATAGGGATTTTTCTTTGATAAATTCACAAACGAGCGAATATGCATCTCCTTCGACAGTTCCGATTGTCCCTACCACTTGGCCTTTGCTGGCTCCTTGTCAGCTTGGGATGGATCGTTCCCCAATTTCTCTGGGCTTATGACCAAAGAGATCTGGGTCGATTACGTAATTTTGGAGCGTGCGTAGAGTGCAATATCAGTGAGGCTGATCTGCGGATGACCAAACTGAACGGTGCCAATCTCCGTTCTTCCGATATGGCGAAGACAATCTTTTTCAGTGCGAATCTTCAGGTAGCCGATCTCTCTAGTAGCAACTTGCGAGGTGCCAACTTAGAGCAAGCAGATTTGCAGGGTGCAAATCTGCAGGGTTCCAATCTAGAGGGTGCAAATCTGCGAGGCGCAAATCTAAAAAGAGCAAATCTCCAAGGTGCCAATTTAAAAGGAGTGAAGTTGTTTGGTGCCGACATGTCCGAAGCCAATCTAAGTGGAGTTTGGTTCAATACCGCAGACCTACAGAACGCTAACTTGTCGAAATCAAATCTATCAGGGACTATCTTCTACAGCACACGATTACGTGGAACCCAGTTCCGTGGAGCATACTTCTGCAATACACACTTTGGCACAGAAGTTACCCCGCAGATTGAGTTTCGACACTGCGAACTTGAACCTCGTTGAGGTTCACAACGGAATCATCCCTATCACGATCAAATCATCCTTCCAATCTTCCGAGAAAGTCTCTCTTCAAAAATTAATTTTACAAGATAGAGACTTCTCGGAAAAAATTATTTTTCCAAACCTTGCTTTCCTCCTCTTTTGCTGTTGTTCTATTTTGGTGTGACAAATTAGCGGCAGTTGAAATCTGCGACTGTTGATCGTCTTGCCTGAATGCAGGTACCAAATAATCTTGGTCTTGTGTCAGACGTCTAAGAGCCTGAGGGAGAGCCAACATGATACCCCCTACTTTCGATTACTTGGTTCCGGCCACTCTGCCGGAGGCCATTGCCTTGTTACATGAACATGGAGATGAAGCCAAGGTGCTGGCTGGTGGTCATAGCCTGATCCCCGCGATGCGCTTACGCTTCGCAGAGCCGAGCCACTTGATTGATATTAGCCACATTCCTGGCTTGGACTACGTCCGTGAGGAAGGTGGTTTTCTGAAAATCGGTACAATGGCTCGTGAAGTGGTTCTAGAAGATCTACCCTGGATTAGTGAACGGTATCCGTTACTAGTGGACACCACGAAGATGATTGCAGATCCCCAGGTTCGAAATCTAGCAACTGTGGGGGGTAATCTAGCTCACGGTGATCCCGCCAACGATCACCCTGCGACCATGCTGGCCTACCGAGCTGAGATTGAGATCACTGGGGCTTCTGGAACTCGGATAGTGCCGATAGATGAGTTTTTCACGGATTTCTTCACAACAGCATTGGAGCACGGAGAGATTCTCACTGAGATTAGAATACCAATTCCCCCTTCCCGGAGTGGGGGTTGTTACTTGAAAGTAGAGCGCAAGGTAGGTGACTACGCTGCTGCTGCAGTAGCGGTTCAACTCTCGCTAGCGGCTGATGGTAGTATTGAACAGGCTGGTATCGGATTGACTAACGTTGCAGCGCTCCCCACTCGAGCAGTGGATGCGGAGAACGCTCTGCGGGGCCAACAACCATCTGATGCGCTATTTGCGCAGGCAGGACAGCTTGCTGCAGATGCATCAAGCCCAGCAGATGATTTGAGAGGTTCTGCTGAATACAAGCTTACTCTGATTCGTGAACTGATACAACGCGCACTCCGCTGCTCAGTGGAACGCGCCCAAGGGAGGAGTTGACCCATGTCGAAGCACAGCATCACGATTGAAATCAACGGTGAATCATTCACCCAAGAGGTAGATTCCCGAAAATTGTTGATCCATTTTCTCCGCGATGACCTAGCTCTGACCGGTACACACATCGGCTGTGATACGTCTAGCTGTGGCGCCTGTACGATCCTTTTGAACGGGAAGTCGATCAAGGCCTGTACTTTCTTCGCGGTTCAGGCCAACAATCAAAAGATAGAGACGATTGAGGGAGTCGAGCAAGGAGGGCAGCTTCATCCACTTCAGGAAGGTTTTCATCAGGAGCATGGGCTGCAGTGTGGTTTCTGTACTCCGGGGATGATAATGCGAGGAAAAGAATTGTTAGAAAAAAATCCGAACCCAACAGAAGAGGAAATTCGCTGGGGAATTTCAGGAAATTTGTGTCGTTGCACAGGCTACTCGAACATCATCAAGTCGATCCAGTATGCCGCCAATAAACTGAACGAGAAGCAGGAGGAGGTCGCATGATAATGTGCAAGACATCCAAAGAAATTGGAGGTATGGGGCATAGCCTCAAACGAAAGGAAGATGCGCGCTTTATCCGAGGATTAGGCAAATACACAGATGATGTACAGTTGCCGGGAATGCTCTACATGGACATTGCTCGCAGTCCCTTTGCCTATGCCAAGATCAAGAGCATAGATAAAAGTGCAGCGATGGAGATTCCCGGAGTGTTAGCTGTCATCACTGGGGAAGATCTTAAGCAGTACAATTTGCACTGGATGCCGACTCTGATGTCAGACACTCAGATGGTCCTACCCACTGATACGGTGATGTATCAGGCCCAGGAAGTTGCTGCTGTGATTGCTACAGACCGCTATATTGCTGCCGATGCGGTACAGGCTCTGGAAAATTCGATTGAATATGAGCAGATGAAGCCTCTCATTGATCCTCACAAGGCCTTGGATGCAGATGCTCCGTTGCTGCGACCAGACAAGGAAGGTAGAACAGATAACCATATCTGGCATTGGCAGACAGGTGATCAGGAAGCCACTGAACAAGCCTTCGATGAGGCAGACGTGGTGGTCAAAGAACAAGTCTATATCCCTCGAATTCACGTTGCTTCAATCGAAACCTGTGGTTGTGTAGCCAGTTACGAAAAAGCTGAAGGTAAGCTGACAGTCTGGATGACAACACAGGCTCCCCATGCGATTCGCACCGTTATCGCTCTTGTTGCAGGTCACGTTGGCCTCTCAGAAGAGCGTATTCGAGTAATTTCTCCAGATATTGGAGGTGGTTTTGGAGGTAAGGTGCCGGTTTATCCGGGCTACGTCATCGCGATTGCCGCAAGCTTTCTGATTGGTAAGCCAGTCAAGTGGATTGAAGACCGCTCCGAGAACCTTCAGGCAGATTCTTTTGCTCGTGATTACCATATGACTGTTGAACTGGCCTCCACCAAGGAGGGTCAGATGACCGGTCTGCGAATCAAGACCTTGGCCGACCATGGTTACACAGACGCGGCAGCGAATCCTTCCAAGTTTCCTTCAGGGCTCTTCTCGATCGTAACGGGTTCTTACGATATTCCAACGGCCTTCACTGAGATGGACGCGGTTTACACAAACAAGCCACCGGGAGGGGTCGCCTATCGTTGTTCTTTCCGAGTGACGGAAGCTGTGCACGCAATTGAGCGAATTACGGATGTGCTCGCCCAGAAGTTGGGACGGGATCCGGCAGATCTTCGGTTTCAAAACTTCATTCAGAAAGATCAGTTCCCCTACCGCTCCGCATTGGGTTGGGAGTACGACTCTGGTGATTATACCCCAGCGTTGCGTAAAGCAATGGATATGGTGGGCTACGAGGAATTGCGCAAGGAGCAGGCAGAGAAACGTGCCCGAGGTGAGTTGATGGGTATTGGTATATCCAGCTTCACTGAAATTGTTGGGGCAGGTCCTTCCAAAGATTTCGATATCCTCGGCATCAAGATGTTTGATAGCGCTGAGGTCAGAATCCATCCAACGGGGAAGGCAATCGCTCGCTTTGGAACTAAATCCCAGGGGCAAGGCCACGAAACAACGTATGCCCAGATCCTCGCGGAAGAGTTGGGCATTCCAGCCATGCACATTCAGATTGAGGAAGGTGACACCGACACTGCTCCTTATGGATTGGGAACCTACGCCTCACGCAGTACACCTACCGCTGGTGCTGCTGCTGCCAAGGCTGCTCACAAGATCCGGGACAAGGCACGTAAAATTGCTGCATATCTTCTGGAAGTCAGTGAAGAAGATCTGGAATGGGAACCCGGCAAGTTCTTTGTCAAGGGAGCCCCAGAGCGCTCCAAGACGATTCAGGACATTGCGTTTGCGGCTTATACCAACCATCCACAGGGAATGGAAGCTGGGCTGGAAGCGACGCACTACTATGATCCACCCAATCTGACCTTCCCCTTTGGGTCCTACATCTGTGTGATGGACATTGATCCCAAAACTGCAGAGATGAAGATTCGCCGGTTCGTGGCGATTGATGACTGTGGAAATATCATCAATCCAATGATTGTAACAGGTCAAATACATGGCGGCCTGGCAATGGGAATTGCCCCAGCGATGTACGAGGAGTTGATCTATGATGATGATGGTAACATTCTCAACGGTACCTTCATGGACTACCTACTACCAACGTCGGTAGAAACTCCGAATTGGGAAACCGGGCATACGATCACACCTTCCCCACACCACCCACTGGGTGCCAAGGGAGTTGCAGAATCCCCAACCGTGGGAGCACCTCCTGCAGTGGCCAACGCGGTAGTAGATGCACTCTCTCACTTGGGTGTGACCCATGTTGATATCCCTGTCACTCCTTTCAAGGTCTGGAAGATTTTGAAGGAAAAGGGCGTCATTTCCTAATTAGCTGACTGAAGGAGCCTCTGGGGCTCCTCACTCTCCTTTCTCTCCAAATCCGATTTTTTCATGACTAATTTGCCTCTGCCTGCAGATCCTCAGGCAGTGGTCACAGAGCTTCAAGCTACCGGATATGTAGCTGATGAGGCGCTGGCGACCTCAGCTTTTCTACTTTTACATCTAGGCCGACCCTTGCTGTTGGAAGGCCCCTCTGGAGTTGGTAAGACGGAACTGGCCCAAGCACTGGCCACCTTGTGCCAGACGGAATTGATCCGTTTGCAGTGCTATGAAGGGCTCGACGTGCACAGCGCTGTTTATGAGTGGAATTACCAGAAGCAGCTCTTGGCTATCCGACTGGAAGAAGCGAGTGGTGCCAATCGTCTGGACAGTAAACAAGCACAAATTTTCAGTGAAGAATTCCTGTTGGAGCGACCACTGTTATCCGCCTTGCGTCACTCAGCGAAGTCTCCCGTGTTGCTGATCGATGAGGTAGACCGTGCCGATGAGGAATTTGAAGCTTTCCTGCTGGAGTTGCTCTCTGTCTTTCAAATCACGATTCCAGAGTTGGGGACTGTACAGGCGACTCACCGTCCTCATGTGGTGCTGACTTCGAATAGGACCCGTGAGTTGAGTGATGCACTCAAGAGGCGCTGTCTGTACCACTGGATTGGTTATCCGGATGCAGAGCAAGAGCAGGAGATTGTGCGTCAGCGATTACCTCAGGTAGAAGCCGAGTTGGCACGTCAAACAGTGCAATGTATTCAGTCTTTGCGAGAACTCCCACTGAGCAAATCACCAGGCGTCGCTGAGACCCTGGATTGGGCTCAGGCACTCCTGCTGCTCAATCGCCCACATCTGGATGAACTGACTTTTGAACGTACCATGGGATGTGTGCTGAAGTCGACAGAAGATCAGGAACTGGTACGCAAGCGAGGTCTGGACAATCTGTTGACTGCAGCCGTGGGATGAAGTCGACGAACATGTTCGTTACGGAACACATGAATGCACAGACAGACCTGACCGCAGCTGTCATTGGGTTCTGTCGCTTTCTGCGTCGTCAAAGTTTTCGGGTTGGTGTAGCAGAAACCTTGGCAGCCTTGGAAGCTTGTCGAGTGGGCCCTCTGGATCAGCGCTCCTATCTCCGTGCCGCACTGCGTGCGCTCCTGTGTTCTTCGAGGCAGGAGAATGAACAATTTGATCCTTTGTTCGATCAATACTGGCAGCCAGGGCCTCCACCACCTCGGAAAACTGCTAATGACCGACCACCTGTCAATCCACTGGGTGTTGTTACGCGTCAAAAGCGATCACTGTTGACTTTTGCCAGCTCAGCACAAGAAGCCAGTGATCAAACCCGTGAAGATGAAGAAGTGGCCGGTGCCAGTCTGCAGGAAACATTGAGGCGTACTGACTTCTCTACGATTCCAATGTCTCAGCTTGAAGAGCTAGAGCAGTTGACGCGACGGTTGGCTGAGCAACTCAGTGCACGACTTTCTCGCCGACAGCGGCCTTCTCCACATTCTGGTCGCATCAGTCTTCGAGGAACGATTCGACGCAATCTGCAGCATGGTGGAGAGCCACTTCATCTCTGTTTTCGCCAACGACGTGAGCGTAAGCCAGGATTGGTCGCCTTTCTGGATATCAGTGGTTCCATGGATCAATACAGCCTGTTTTTCCTGCGTTTTCTGCATGCACTGCAGCAGCATTTTCGCAGGATGGATGGCTTCCTTTTCAGCACACGATTGACGCCAATTTCTGAAAAGCTGAAGACGCGTGCATTTCCGGACTCGCTACGTCGACTTGCTGAACGGGAGGAAGCCTGGTCGAGTGGAACAAGAATTGGCAGTTGCCTGAAAGATTTTCACACGGAGTATTCCCGCTCAATGCTCTCACGAAATACCATCGTACTGATCCTCAGCGATGGTTATGACACCGGAGCCCCGGATTTGTTAGCTCGGCAGCTCCAACGCTTTCGAGGCAAGGTGCGTAAGGTGATCTGGCTCAACCCACTGCTTGGAACGCAGGGCTATGAGCCTGCAACAGCTGGTATGCAGGCTGCGCTACCTTGGGTAGATGCTTTCCTGGCAGCACATAATCTGCAAAGTTTACTGGATCTTGAATCTCATTTCTAGGCCACGGACTTTATCGCTTTAAGTGTCACTACAATGGGAAGATTAATTTTTTTAAAAAACTCAAAGGAATCTGTAAATTTTTTATGTTATTTTGATTAGTTTATCTAACCAAACTACATTCAAACGCTCCGTCTCTCGTTAATTTGATCCAAATCAATGATGAAAGAAAACGATTCGGAGATTAATTAGAAACGCCATTTATTCTGAGAGGAGAGACAAATGGAAGTCACGGCAGATAAAAATTTTACGGTCAACGCGCCGGTCGAAAAAGTATGGGAACTACTGAGCGATCCCAGCCGTGTGGTGGTTTGTGTGCAAGGGGCACAGTTAACGGAAATGGTTGATGATAAAAACTTCAAGGGGAAGATCAGTGTCAAGATTGGACCTGTCACCAGTAAGTTCAATGGGGAGGGACGGTTCGAAAAGCTAGATGCTCAGAACAAGGAAATGGTGCTCCAAGGCGCTGGTAAGGACACGGGTGGTAAGGGTAGCGCTTCTATGACCATGACGGTCAATCTCAAGGAAGTAGAGAGCGCAACCGAAGTGACCAGCAGTATCAAACTGTCGATTACAGGAAAGTTGGCTCAGTTTGGTTCCCGAATGATTGTAGCGGTCAATGATAAGCTGATTGAACAGTTTGTCGCCAAATTCCGGGAAGTTGCGGAAGGTGATGGCGAAACTGCAGCAGCCCCGGCAACTGCTGCACCGGTCACAGCAGCACCAGTAGCGACGCCTGCAGCAACCAGTCAACCAGCAGAAGACACGGCAGTCCCTACAAGTTCTGCTGATCCTGCTTTGGAAGGTCGGGTTGCCGAACTGGAAGCCACCGTGAAACGACTGGAAACCCAGATTAGAGTCATGCAGACCCAGCTGAATGCAGAAGAACCAGAACCAGTCAACGGACTACAATTGGTTGGTTCTGCTCTCAAGGGAATGTTTGGTAAGAAGTAACCTATGCTCAGTGTGATTTTACTGGCAGCTGGAGAATCCCGGCGGATGGGGGAGCGCAACAAACTGCTGCTACCTTTTCGCGAGTCTTGCTTCTTGGGCCACATTGCTGATCAAATTCTTGCAGCGAAACCTGATGAATTACTGGTTGTTGTGGGACACGAACAGGAACGCACTCAAAAAGCCCTAGCTAACCGTCCGATTCAATTTGTGGAGAACCCGAATTATGCCGAAGGCATGACAACTTCGATTCGGACAGGGATTCAAGCTGCCTCACCCGAGGCTCTTGGCTTCATGATCTGTCTCTCGGACTTGCCATTCATCGAAACAGCTGAGTATCAGGAATTGATGGGCCAATTCAAGCTGCTGCTTGCTGAAAATCCTCAACTGATTCTCCGTCCAGTCGTTGGCGATCAACCGGGTAATCCAGTGCTTTTTTCGGCCTCTTATCGTGAAGAGTTGTTGAGTCATGCCAAGATGGAAGGATGTCGGGGATTGATTCGTCAATACAAGGAGCGCGTCCATCGGCACCCAATGAATACGGATCACGTCTTGCGGGATATTGATACACCAGAGGAATATGAGCGCTACTTTATCAACCAACCAGCCTGAAACTAAATCTTCGAAGAAAGGTTCCTGTCCCGGAAAACTACCGGCGACGGGTGTGCCCAGCTTGTTTGGCAACCTGTCTTCTGTTTCCAACCGAGGAACTATGTCCACTGAGTACTATGATAAAGTCAGCGAACTGCTGCAAAATGAAGCCGCCTTTGCCACGGCTACCGTAATCAAAACAGTCGGTTCGGCTTCAGCCAAGCCAGGCTCAAAGTCAATCATCGGCGCCGATGGTATGTCGATTTTGGGTTGGGTGGGTGGCGGTTGTGCAGACAGTGCTGTCCGAGAGACTGCCCTGGAATGTCTTCAGGATGGTCAGACAAGAATTATTGAAATCGACCTAGATGATGAAGTGCTTGGTGTTGGAATGCCGTGTGGTGGCAAGATGGAAGTTTATGTGGAGCCTTTCCTGCCCCAACCAGAGTTAATGCTGGTGGGACAAGGCCGGATTGCAGAGTTGGTAGCGGAGCTTGGACGGTTGCTGCACTTCCGAGTCACCGTTAACAGCCCAGGAGCAACTCGCGAGGACTTCCCATTTGCTGATCAGCTGATCACCGATGATACCGATTACCAGAAAATTAATCCTGGACTGAACAGCTACGTGATCGTGTTGACCCAGCACAAGGGTGACCAGCAGGTAATTCAGGCGGCTCTAAGCGGTACACCCCGCTACATCGGTCTGGTTGCGAGTGCCAAGCGCTCGCGCCTTGTCGTTGAATATCTCAAGGAAGGTGGAATGGACGCGGATGCCTTGCGCCAGGTACTGAGAGCTCCTTGCGGATTAGATCTTGGTGGTAGAACACCTGAAGAAATTGCCCTGAGCATCATCACCGAAGTGGTTAAGCTGCGTCATGAGCGTACAGGCCTATCGATGATGGAAGTCAAGCAGTGCAGCATCTGAGATGAATCTCGTTATGCGTTCCCTGCTTGAAGCCCGCTCAGACTTCCCGATTCTACAAAGGGTGATTCACGGTCACCCGCTGGTGTTCCTCGATAATGCTGCGACGACACAGAAGCCCCACCCTGTCCTGAATGCCCTGCTGGAATTCTTGACTCACTCCAACGCCAATATCCACCGTGGAGTCTATCAACTCTCAGAGGATGCGTCTGACGCCTATGAAAAGGCGCGTCAAGCGGTTGCCGACTTTGTTGGTGTGAAGGATAGTCGACGCGTAGTTTTCACCCGAGGTACAACTGAATCTATCAATCTCGTGGCCCAAGCCTGGTTGAGACCTCGTCTTCAGGCAGGAGATCGGATTGTCCTGACAGAGATGGAACACCATTCCAACCAAATTCCTTGGCAACTGGTTGCGCAGGAGCGACAAGCTGAACTGGATTATGTTTCTATCACAGATTCGGGTGAGTTGGAGCTGAATCATTTGGAGCAACTGCTGGCGCAGTGTCCACGCATGTTGGCCGTGACAGCTGTTTCCAATGTACTGGGAACAATCAATCCCTTGGAAACGATCCTTGACCTTGCTCAACGTTATGAAGTTCCTGTAATGGTCGATGCAGCGCAAGCTGTTGGTCGGATACCACTAGAAAATTGGGCCGAGCGTTGCGATTTTCTCGCTTTTTCTGGTCACAAACTCTATGGTCCCACTGGGATTGGAGTGCTGTGTGGGCGCTTTGAAAGATTGGATGAGATGCAGCCATGGCAAGGTGGGGGTGGAATGATCGCCAAGGTGGGTCGCCAGAGTTCCAGTTGGGCCACAATTCCAGCGCGATTGGAAGCCGGTACGCCTCCAATTGCCGAGGCAGTTGCTTTGCAGGCCGCAATCGAATACGTGCAGCAATGGGGTGTCTCCCAGATTCGGCAGCACGAGCAGGAATTGGTTGCCCATGCGCTTAACCGCTTGGTAGAAGAGCCAGATGTGGTGGTCTACGGACCATCGCAGGCCTCGAAGCGTACCGGGGTGGTTTCTTTTGATTTAGAAGGTGTACACCCTCACGATGTGGCGCAAATTCTTGATGAAACAGGGATTGCAGTACGAGCTGGACATCACTGTACACAGGTCCTGCATGAACGCCTCGGTGTGCGGGCCACAGTTCGTTTGAGCATGGCGCTCTACAACACGCTTGAGGAAATCGACAGAGCCATCTCAGCTCTGGCCAATGTACGAAAGGTTTTTTCATGAGCGAATCGCTCTATCGAGATACCCTCAAAGATCATATGCATCACCAACGTTTTGCTGGTCGGCTGGAACTGGCAGATCTGAAGGCGGTCGTGCACAACCCACTTTGTGGAGATGAACTGGAGTTGACCATTGTGCTGGGTGGTGATCCCTCAGAGGGAGCTCAACGCCCGATTCAAGAAGCCCGTAACCAGGTGCGTGCTTGTTCTATTTGTGTTGCTTCGGCTTCATTGATGGGAGAAAGCATCCAGGGTTTGTCTTTGGAAGAGGCAAATAACCTGGGAGCTACTTTTCGAGAAGCAATGGAAACAGGTGAATTGCCCGATTCTCCTCCAGAATTTCTGCCCCCGTTGATGGCCATCCGAAAGCACAAGAGCCGCATCCGCTGTGCAGCGCTGGCCTGGAATGCGCTGGAAGAATGTACCCAACAAGTCACTAACCCCAAATTGGAAGGTTGATGCAACACGAGCAACTGCAACGCCTGCAGCAATTACTGGAAGAACAAGACTATATTGCAGATCGAAGCATTGTGATGTCTGTGTACTTGGCGATGACGCTTCGCAAGCCGCTGCTGATCGAAGGGCCAGCGGGTGTTGGTAAAACAGAGATCGCCAAGGTGATGGCTCGAGCGCTGGATACGGATTTGATCCGACTTCAGTGCTATGAGGGCCTTGATGCCAATATGGCCCTCTACGAGTGGAATTATCAGCGTCAATTGCTGCACCTGAAACTGGATGAAAACAGCACTCGCTCCCTTGAAGATCGAGAGGCTTCTATTTTTGGTGAGCAGTTCTTGCTCAAACGTCCGCTGTTACAGGCACTGACTCATCCAAAAGCACCGGTTTTGTTGATTGACGAGCTGGATCGAGCGGATGAAGAGTTTGAAGCCTTCTTGTTGGAAATACTCTCTGAATGGCAAATCACCATTCCAGAGATTGGTAGCATTCGCGCTGAAGAACCACCCTACGTAATCCTGACAGGTAACCGCACCCGGGAACTCTCTGACGCAGTACGGCGACGTTGTTTTTATCTTTGGATTGATTACCCACCATACGAGAAAGAGCTCTCGATTGTGCGCAACAAGGTACCTGATGTTGACGCAGAACTAGCAGGACAGATGTGTCGTTTCATGGAACTTGTGCGTCAGCAGAAACTGGAAAAAATCCCAGGGGTAGCGGAGACCCTAGATTGGGCCAGGGCCTTGGCAGCCTTACACCAAGATCATCTTGAGCCAAGCATGGTAGAGGAAACGCTTGGGCTAATCTTCAAGGACCGTAACGATGTCCGCCAGGTACGGGAGTCGCTCACAGATTTCCTTGGGCGCTTAGGCATCCAGGCCAAGGAAATGAAAACGGCAGAGGAGTCTCCAACGGCTGCGAACTGATCACATCTAAATGCTCCCCGACAGCTCCCTAATCGAAATTCCTTCCCCCAAACGAAAGTCAGAGACTCGCTTTGATGATCTGGCTTTGCGGCGTGAGTTCAGCGCAAATGTAGTAGGTTTTTGTCGTTGGTTGCGACGACACGGATCCAGTGTCAGTGCATCTGAGCAGATGGATGCTCTCCGAGCTTTGGATGCGATTGATTTGTTGGAAGAAGAAGATTTCTATTGGTCTTTGCGTACCACTCTGGCCAAAAGCACTCGGGAGCAGGAAATTTTCGATGAACACTTCCGGCGTTTCTGGTACGTCTGGGATAAAGCAGACCAGCTCAGTTTCCGAGATGAAGAAGAGGCGGAAGCTCCATCGGTCATCATTGATGATCGTCCCCGCAAGCAAAAATACCTGACAATCAATGATTGGCTGAATAATGCAGATCAAGCCAGTGAAGAGCAGGAAGTTGCAGGCTATAGTCCTTTTGAGGTTGTTACAGAACGAGATTTCAGTGATTTCCTTGCGCAAGATCTAGATGAAGTTGCTCGACTAATCAATGAGATTGGCAAATCCCTGGCTGTTCGTTTCAGTCGTCGTACCAAGGCTTCCCGACAGCGAGGTCCCTTGGACTTGAGGCGTACGATGCGCAGTAGCCTGAGACGCGGTGGAGAATTACTCGACTTAGCTCATCGAGAAAGAAAACGGCAGAAGCTTAAGCTGGTACTGCTTTGTGATGTCAGTAAATCAATGGACCTCTACAGCCGCTTCTTGATCCAGTTTTTGTATGCCTTCCAGAGTGTATACCGCCGGATTGAAACCTTCGTCTTCAGTACTTCGTTGCATCGGGTGACAGAGATCCTGCAAACGGAGGAGTTGGAAGAAGCACTCAATCTAATGTCTGTGACGGTTCCAGATTGGTCTGGAGGTACCAAAATTGGTGAATCCTTTGGTGAATTTGTAGAGCAGTATGCCTTGAATTTACTAGACCCAGGTACGGTTGTCTTGATAATCAGCGATGGTTGGGATACTGGGGACGTAGATTTACTCGGTGAGAGTATGCGCGTTATGAAATCTCGTTCTCGCAGTGTGATCTGGCTAAATCCATTGATGGGCAATCCGGATTATTGTCCTTCGACGCAGGGGATGCAGGCTGCACTCCCCTATATTGATATCTTGGCTTCTGCTCATAATTTGAGTAGCTTACGTCGGCTGGTTCGTCAATTAGCCAAAGTTCAGCGTGGTAGACAGTTGCGTATTGATGCGACTCCGCGCTATGGTACATGATCGTAAAAATTAGATTTAATTTCATAACTGGGCTCTCGCCAGTTTGTTCTCAAGGAAACGGCCTGACCGTTAGCCTTGCTTTTTCCTGTTCCACGATTGGAACCACAAACCATTTTCTTCCTGAAGGAGGAGCGCATGAAGGTATCTATGACTGTCAATGGGGTGGCAGTTTCTCACGATGTAGAATCCCGCACTTTGCTCGTGCAGTACCTGCGCGAAAATCTTGGACTAACGGGGACCCACGTTGGTTGTGACACTAGCAGCTGTGGAGCTTGTACACTGATTCTCAATGGCGAGGCCGTCAAGTCTTGTTCCTTGCTGGCAGCTCAATGCGAGGGAGCAGAAGTCATGACAATCGAAGGTCTGGCTGCCAGTGATGGAACTCTACATCCGATTCAGGAAGGTTTCCGAGAAAAGCACGGACTGCAATGTGGGTACTGCACTCCTGGAATGATCATGTCCTCTGTACAATTGCTTCAACGAAATCCCAACCCCAGCGACCAGGAAATTCGCCATGCCCTTGAAGGGAATTTTTGCCGCTGCACGGGTTACGATAACATCGTCAAAGCAGTTCAATGGGCTGCTTCACAATCCTGAAACTACAAGGAGGAGTTCATGGGTAAGATGATTGGAGAATCAATCAAGCGAGTGGAAGACCACCGCTTCATCACAGGTACAGGCGAGTATACTGATGACATTGTGCTGCCACGAATGACTCATGCCTACATACTTAGGAGCCATCTAGCGCACGCTAAAATCAAAAGTGTTGACACTACAGCTGCTAAATCAGCAGATGGTGTGGTTGCAGTGTTTACAGGTGAAGATGTTGCTCACATTAATGGAATTCCCACAGGTTGGCAGGTTAATTTTACTGACGGGGAGGTGATGCGTGAACCCAAGCATCCACTGTTGGTGAAAGACAAAGCGCTTCATGTTGGGGATGGTGTAGCGATTGTGGTTGCTGAATCAAAGGAACAGGCTTGCGATGCTGCGAATTTGATTGAAGTGGATTATGAAGAACTTTCAGTTGTTGTGGATGCTTCCAAGGCTCTTGAGGCGGGTGCTCCGATGGTACACGATGAGCTGCCTGACAACCGAGCGTTCGACTGGCAGTTGGGTGACAAGGCGGCTGCAGATGCTGGTATGGCCAAAACCCACCATGTCACCAAGATGAAGATTCGTAATCAAAGGATGATAGCAAACGCGATTGAGCCTCGCAGCTATATAGGTGACTATAGCAAGGCCAGAGACCAATATACTCTATACACATCTTCTCAGAATCCACACGTGATCCGATTGTTGATGTGTGCCTTTGTGCTGGGTATTCCTGAGCACAAAACTCGTGTAGTGTCAAAGGATGTTGGTGGGGGATTTGGCAGCAAAATCTTCCACTACGCCGAAGAAGCTCTAGTAACCTGGGCGTCGCAGCAGATAGCCCGTCCAGTTAAATGGACTGCAGAGCGAAGTGAAGCGTTTGTCACTGACGCCCACGGTCGGGATCACAATACAACTGCTGAAATGGGTTTTGACCAGGATGGCAATATCACAGCCTTGCGAGTTCACACAGATGCAAACCTAGGAGCCTATCTGTCAACATTTGCTCCTGCTATCCCAACCTATTTGTATGGGACACTGTTACAAGGGCAATATGTGACTCCAGCAATACATGTGACGGTGAATGGAGTCTTTACTCATACTACCCCAGTCGATGCATATCGTGGGGCAGGACGGCCCGAAGCTACTTATCTTTTGGAACGTCTGATAGACACTGCCGCTGCTGAGATGGGAATGGACCCAGCCGAACTACGCATGAAAAACTTCATTCCCGCGTTTGACGGCGTGGATCAACCTGGTTATCAGACACAAGTCGCTTTGCAGTATGATAGCGGGAATTACGAAGCAACAATGCGCAAAGCACTGGATGTTCTGGGATATGATGACTTACGGAAAGAACAGGAAGAAGCTCGTAAGCAGGGACGCTATATCGGTGTTGGTTTCTCCTCCTACATCGAAGCCTGTGGGATTGCTCCATCTGCAGTAGTTGGTTCTCTAGGAGCACGAGCCGGTCTTTATGAGAGTGCAAATGTCCGGGTTCAACCAACAGGTAAGGTTTCAGTCCATACTGGAAGCCACTCTCACGGGCAGGGACATGATACAACCTTTGCTCAGGTCGCTGCGGACCACCTTGGTATTGCCCTTGAGGATATCGAAATAATCCATGGCGACACCGAGCAGGTTCCCTTCGGAATGGGAACCTATGGTTCGAGAAGCTTGGCTGTTGGTGGTAGTGCTATCGTCAAGGCTCTGGACAAAGTGAAAGAGAAGGGTGCCAAGGTCGCAGCTCATCTATTAGAAGCCTCAGAACAGGACCTTGAGTATGTTGATGGGAAGTGGACTGTGAAGGGAACAGACAAGTCAATCAGTTTTGGTGAGGTTGCCTTGGCTTCTTATGTACCTCACAATTTTCCAGAAGGCCTGGAGCCAGGGATTGAGTTCAACAGTTTTTATGATCCCACCAACTTCACCTATCCATTTGGGACTTACATTGCCGTTGTAGAAGTGGACGCGGAAACAGGCACCACAGAGATCAAGCGCTTCGTTGCGGTTGATGATGTCGGTAACGTAGTTAACCCAATGATTGTGGACGGTCAGGTCCACGGTGGACTGGCTCAAGGGATCGGTCAGGCTCTGCTAGAAGGCGCAGTCTATGATGAGAGTGGTCAGTTGACTACAGGAACCTATCTGGATTATGCAATGCCACGAGCTGATGATCTTCCTTCTTTCGAAGTTGATCGGAACGTCACCCCATGCCCACATAACCCCCTAGGAGTGAAGGGCTGTGGAGAGGCGGGTGCGATTGGTTCGACTCCAGCGATTGTCAACGCGGTAGTAGATGCTTTGCGACCACTCGGTGTCAAAGATCTGGAAATGCCGTTGACTCCACAGAAGGTATGGGCTGCGGTTCAAAACGCTAACGCCTGATAATTCAAATTCTTGGGAGGCTTCTAGTCTCCCCTCTAAATTAGGAGGTTTATGGTTCCTGTAGCTTTTGAATACCATCGGGCGGGTAGCGTTGCTGAAGCGCTGTCTCTGATGGCCCAACACGGTGAAGACGCAAAGGTCATTGCGGGAGGACATAGTATGGTTCCCGCCATGAAATTACGATTGAGTACACCCACCACAGTGATTGACCTAGGGGGAGTTTCTGATTTAAAGCACATCACGGATAAGGGCGATCACATCGCTATCGGGGCGATGGCTACGCATTGGATGGTTGAATCCTCTGATGTCATTGCGGCAAAAGCTCCTGCTCTGCGGGATGCTGCTGCTTCGATTGGAGATGTACAGGTGCGCAATCGTGGAACAATCGGTGGTGCAATGGCTCACTCTGATCCAGCAGCTGACTATCCCGGTCCAATCTTGGCTCTGGACGCCAGCATGGTAATTCAGGGGGCCAATGGGCAGCGAGTGGTTTCGGCAAAAGACTACTTTGTGGCTTTATGGGAAACTGCGGTCCAACCAGATGAATTACTGGTTGAGATTCGAGTACCCACCACGTCAATGAATGCGAATTCCTGTTATGAGAAATTCGCTCAGCCTGCTTCACGCTATCCCTACGTGGGCTGTGCGGTTGCTGTTGATAAGTCGGGAGGCACCTGCTCCGATGTGCGTGTAGGCTTTAGTGGTGTTGGCCATGTGGGCTTCCGTGATAGCAATGTGGAAGGTGCTCTCAAAGGACAGGCTCTGAGTGCAGCTAGCATCAAAGCTGCTGCCGATACAGCGACCAATGGTGTGGATGTGCTCAGCGATTGGTCTGTCAGTGAGGACTATCGCCGTGCAATGTCTCGGGTCTATGCACGTCGTGCCTTGACTAAGGTTGGTCTGTAATTCTCTCTCCTGGAGGGGAGTTCGTAATAATCTCCCCTCAAACCCACCCCTGCTCTCTTTCAGAATTTTCTAGTTCGTCCCTACGATTCACATAGCGACTATTTTCCATTTCACGGGGGTTTTCCATGTACCTCGGCATTGATCTTGGCACTTCTGCGGTCAAACTCCTCTTGCTCAACTCCAAGCAGCAGATCCTAGCTGAAGCGAGTGTCGCTTTGACAGTTCAAAGGCCCGAGCCACTTTGGTCTGAGCAGGAGCCAGAAGCCTGGTGGCATGCTGTTCAAGCCGGCATCGAGGAACTTTGTAAGCAACATTCATTGGCTCAGGTCAAAGGGATTGGCCTCTCTGGGCAGATGCATGGAGCTACGCTGTTAGATGCTCAGCAACAGGTTTTGCGACCAGCAATCCTTTGGAATGATGGACGTTCTAACACTGAGTGTGAAATCTTAGAGCGTCAAATCCCAAATTCGCGTCAAATCACTGGTAATCTTGCAATGCCTGGGTTTACTGCACCCAAGTTACTTTGGCTGAAACGAGAAGAGCCCGAACTATTTGAAAAAGTTGACAAAGTCTTATTACCAAAAGACTTTCTGCGTTTGCGGCTGAGTGGTGAAATGGTTTCAGAGATGTCAGATGCTGCAGGAACCCTCTGGCTGGATGTTGAGAAAAGAGACTGGTCAGATACCATGTTGTCAGCAACAGGTCTCTCACGACATCACATGCCAAAGTTGATTGAAGGAACTGAGTTTTCAGGAGTTTTGCTGCCAGAATTATCAAAACGCTGGGGTATCAAAGGTCAGCCTGTGATCGCAGGAGGTGCTGGAGATAATGCGGCAGGAGCCATTGGGATTGGTGCGACACAACCTGGGTCAGCTTTTCTGTCACTTGGAACTTCGGGAGTGTACTTTGTTGTGACGCCCTCCTTCTTGCCGGCACCAGAAAGGGGTGCCCACGCTTTCTGTCATTGTCTCCCTAGGACGTGGCATCAGATGGGAGTCATCCTGAGTGCGGCTAGTTGCCTGAGTTGGTTATCCCAGCTGATTGGTTGTAAAGAAGCTGATTTGTTGGCCGCCTTGGATAGAGATCCAGTACCATCTGGTGCACCATTGTTTCTTCCTTACCTTTCTGGAGAGCGAACACCTCATAATGACTCCCAAGCTCAAGGAGTGTTCTTTGGACTAAATCACAATCATGATGCTCGACACCTGACTCAAGCGGTTTTGGAAGGTGTGTCCTGCGCTTTTGCTGATTGCCAGCAGGTGCTTGTTGAAGCTGGTGCGGAAATTGGTGAAGTGTCTCTGATTGGTGGCGGAGCCCGTAGTCGGGCTTGGGGGCAGATTTTGGCGACAATGCTACAACGTCCACTCATTCGACACAGTGGCGCTGAGTTGGGACCAGCTTTCGGAGCAGCTCGTTTGGGATTGCTGGCTGCAGAGGGTGGTGATCCAGCACAGTTTTGTTCTCGTCCCCCAGTTGCGGAAGTTTTGGAGCCGCAACCAGAATTGATTGAGACCTACCGAGATTTACTTGAGCGTTATCGTCGACTCTATCCTGCTCTGCAGGAAGAATTTCAGAGAAAACACGATTAGCTAAGTTGCTTTTGTGGCTGTTCGTCAGAAAAATTTCGGATTGACTTACGGAACAGAGTGACAAGATTTCTTTTACTTTCAAAGGGAAGACTCATTGTGAGTCACATCGGTCTTGTTCAAATTTTTTTATTTCAATCAGTCCCATCAAGCAAAATATTTTTTGATTAAAAATATATTAAATTAAAATGTAACTCTTAGTAGAGTTATTTTTGAGAAATAACCGAATTCATTAACAATCACTCAAGCAGACTCTTTCCCGATAGAGAAAAAATAGTATAGAAAGACGTTCATTGACTCAGATGGAACAAGTTCATCAATAAAATTTAATTATCATTATATTTAATAGGTTGACTAGTCACATCACGTTTGTAAAATGCTGGGCGTTTGTTCGTGTTATCTTATCACAGCAAACAGCCGCCTAGAAAACTTGGGGAAGGGACTGGTTAGGTTGGCGCCGATCGGATGCAGCGGAGCTGCAACGTATTTGCTGGATCACGATAATTCATGTCCAGCAGGTCATTGATAAAATGGAATTGAGATCCTCCCGATTGTAAATCACCGCTAAAGATACCCCAAAAATCTGCCTTCGAAAACGCATATCATCTGGATCGAGAAAGTTTGATCGCTCTTAAGCTTTCACAGTGTTTTCCAATTGTTTCCCAGCAAACGACTAAAGAACTGATGGACTGTTCCCAAAAGTACCATGAGGTATGGGGTCAATGCGCGATTAGGTAGTGGCGGAGCCTTTCGGTGGTCTTTTAACGAGGCAGAAAGGTTTATAGAAGTGTTCAATAATCTCTTGATTTAAGAGAAAACCAAATAATTCTGGAGGCAGAATGAAAGCATTGAAAGCGATGTTCATCGCAGCCCTGGTTGGTGCCAGTGCCGCAATGACAGCTTATGCAGAGAAGTTGACGATTGCTACGGTGAACAACTCCGACATGATCATCATGCAGGAGTTGTCCTCCGAGTTCACAAAGAAGACCGGTCATGAGTTGAACTGGGTGACCTTGGAAGAGAATGTACTGCGCCAGCGTGTGACGACCGATATTGCTACAGGCGGTGGTCAGTTTGACATCATTACTATCGGTGCTTACGAAGCGCCAATGTGGGGTAAGGACGGCAAGCTCGTTCCCTTGAGCGATATGCCCGCCAGCTACGACATGGATGATGTCTTCCCAACAGTACGGGATCTACTGTCACACAATGGAGTGATCTACGCCCTGCCGTTCTACGCAGAGAGTTCATTCACTTTCTACCGTAAAGACTTGTTTGCAAACGCTGGATTGACCATGCCAGCAGAGCCAAACTACCGACAATTCCGCGCCTATGCAGAAGCGCTGCATGATCCTGAAAGTGGTGTGTACGGCGTGTGTCTGCGCGGAAAAGCTGGTTGGGGTGAGAACATGGCCTACGTGACTACTATGGTTAATGCCTTTGGTGGACGTTGGTTTGACATGAACTGGCGACCACAGTTGGATTCTCCAGAGTGGAAAGAAGCGCTGACCTATTATGTTGACATCTTGAACAACTTTGGACCTCCAGGAGCAAGCTCCAACGGTCACAATGAAAACCGTGCCTTGTTTGCCAGTGGCAAGTGTGGCATGTGGGTGGATGCAACCTCAGCTGCTGGTTACATCTATAACCCAAGTGACTCCAAGGTTCACGACAAGACCGACTTCACCCGTGCACCTTCTGCACGTACTGACCGTGGTACTGGTTGGGCCTGGGCTTGGGCGCTTTCCATTCCAAAGTCTTCCAAGAAGACTGATGCTGCCAAGCAGTTCTTGGCGTGGTCAACCTCCAAGGAGTATGTAGACTTGGTTGGTGAGCGAAAAGGCTGGACCGTAGCTCCTCCGGGAACACGAAAGTCAACCTACAACGACAACTACTACAAGGCAGCTCCTTTCGCACGAACTGTGCTGAATTCAATCATGGCCATGGACCCAACAAAGTCCACATTGCTGCCCGTACCCTACACAGGTGTACAGTTCGCAGCCATCCCTGAGTTTCAGTCCATCGGAACACAGGTGGGTCAGTTTGTAGCCGCTGCGGTAGCTGGTCAAATGTCTGTAGACGAAGCCCTGGAGAAATCACAAGCTGCTACAGATCGCATCATGCGCCAAGCTGGATACTATTGATCTGATCAACTCTGATCGGTTCTAATTTTCTCTAAGCCGGGCATCTGAATGAAACTAAGAGTACTTTCTGATTATCCAGCAATCGTTGTGCTGTTCATTTGGATGCTTGGTCCCCTCATCGCTACGATCTACTACTCCCTCATTCGCTATAACCTGCTGAATCCACGTATCAAGGGATTTGCAGGTATTGAAAACTACGAGTTTCTGCTCACCGATTTTGTTTTTACTGATTCGATTTACAATTCTATCCAGTTACTGGGGAGCATCATTGGCATCACAGTAGTATTGGGATTATTGATTTCCTACTTATTGGATCAAGATCTTTACGGGGGGCGATTATTACAGTTGGTCATCATTTCGCCCTTTTTCGTGATGCCTACAGTCAGCGCATTGATTTGGAAGAATTTGTTGATGCATCCAGTCAACGGTTACTTCACGTACCTACTTGGTCTTTTCGGATTACCTCCAATCGATTGGTTTGCTGATATCCCACTTGGCTCTATCATCATCATTGTTTCTTGGAACTGGTTACCATTTGCTGTCTTGGTGTTTATCACGGCACAACAATCCATGAGCTTGGAAATTAAAGAAGCATCTAAGATGGACGGTGCCGGGCACTTAGCCTTTTTCTTCCAGATTTACCTGCCACATCTAGGCAAGGCTATCGGGGCGGTAGTGATGATCCAGATGATTTTTCACCTGAATATTTTTGCGGAAATCTTCACCACAACGACTGGGGGTCCTGGCACACAGACCACAAATTTGGCCTTCCTTGTCTATCGTAAGGCACTACTAGATTTTGATATTGGGGGAGCCTCAGCTGGTGGAATTATCTCCATTGTTTTTGCCAACATTGTCGCGATCTTCCTACTACGGATGATTGCCAAGAACATGCATTCTGACTGATGAAATCCAACAGAGTTCTGCTGTCAATCCTTGGTTGGGTGATCGGTTTTATCATCTTCTTCCCAATCCTTTGGATGGTGATGGCTAGTTTGAAAACAGAGATTGAGGCTGTTGCTACACCTCCCAGCTTTTTCTTCATACCCACTCTAGAGAATTATTTTGTTGTACAGAATCGAAGCGACTACCTGAATTACGCTTGGAACTCCATCGTGATTTCAGTGTTTGCGACGCTATTAGCGATCCTGATTGCTGTACCAGCGAGCTATAGTTTTGCCTTCCGGCCGACCAAGCGTACAAAGTTCAAGCTGGTCTGGATTCTTTCGACTAAGATGATGCCTCCCGTTGGAGTGTTGATCCCCATGTACTTGTTTTACAAGAACATGGGGCTGCTGGATACGCATCTGGGCTTAATTCTGATTTACACATTGATGAACTTACCGATTGTCATCTGGGTGCTTTATACCTATTTTAAGGATATTCCACAGGAAATTTTGGAAGCAGCCCAGATGGAATGTGATGATCTTTTGAAAATTTTTCTTTATATATTGCTTCCGTTGTCAAAATCAGCGATCTTCTCCACAAGTTTGTTGAGTATTGTGTTGATCTGGAACGAGTCTTTCTGGAGCTTGAACCTGACAGCATTTGAAGCGGCTCCGTTGACAGCCTTCATTTCTTCCTATTCCAGTCCAGAAGGTTTGTTCTGGGCTAAGCTTTCAGCGGCCTCCACCCTGGCGATCCTGCCGATCATGTTCCTTGGTTGGGTGACCCAGAAGCAAATGGTGAAAGGACTGACCCTCGGGGCAGTCAAATAAGGGAAAAAAGACATGGGTAGCATTAATTTAGTAGGCGTTTCCAAATCGTTTGGGGATGTATTAGTCATTCCTTCAGTAGATCTTGAGGTCAATGAAGGAGAGTTTGTCGTATTCGTTGGTCCTTCTGGTAGCGGTAAGTCCACCTTGTTGCGACTAATTGCTGGCTTGGAGGAAGTTTCTAAAGGTAGGATCGAATTCAATGGTCAGGATATGACCAACCTTGCACCTGCCAAGCGGGGCTTAGCGATGGTCTTTCAGTCCTACGCCCTGTATCCGCACATGAGTGTGCGTGAGAACATCGGATTTCCACTGAAGATGGCAGGCATGCCAAAGAACGAGATCGCTGCAAAGGTCCAAGAGGCAGCCAAGATCCTCAACCTGAGTGAGTATTTGGAGCGCAAGCCTCGCCAGCTTTCAGGTGGGCAGCGTCAGCGCGTTGCGATTGGTCGAGCGATTGTGCGTCAACCGAAAGCCTTCCTTTTCGACGAACCACTCTCAAACTTGGATGCAGCACTCCGGATCAACATGCGGTTGGAGATCATGGAATTGCACCAGCAATTGAAGACAACAATGATCTATGTCACCCACGATCAGGTGGAAGCGATGACGATGGCCGACAAGATTGTAGTTCTCGATCACGGTAACATTGAGCAAGTAGGTAGCCCACTTGATCTTTACCGGGCACCAGACAATCTCTTCGTCGCCGGATTCATCGGAGCACCAAAGATGAATTTCCTCACTGGTGGGGAAGCCAGTCGCCACAATGCAACAACGATTGGAGTTCGTCCTGAACACGTTCAAATTTCCAAGTCTTCAGGACTATGGACAGGCAAGGTTGGAGTGTCGGAACATTTGGGCTCAGACACCTTCTTACATGTTAATGTTGAAGGCCAGCAAGCTCCACTAACGGTTCGTACCGATGGGGAAGTTCAGCTAAATTATGGTGAAACCATTTATCTGAGTCCAGAGGAAGACAAGGTCCATAAATTCGATAATAACGGGAAGGCGATTCGATGAAACTGGCAGGCAAGACGGCAATTGTCACGGGTGGTGGCGGAGGCATCGGTCGCGCTGTCTCCTTGCGCTACGCTCAGGAAGGAGCACGCTGTGTTGTCGCAGATGTAAAGCTGTCGCTAGCGGAAGCTGTCGCGAAGGAAATTCAAGCGACTGGCGGCAGCGCCTTGGCGGTCAGTATGGATGTGACTAAACAGGTGGATATTGATCAGACGATTCAAGCAGCAGCGAAAGCTTTTGGCCAAGTCGATATCCTTTTCAACAATGCGGGAATTTTCGAGATGGCTCCACTCCTGAAGTCTTCTCGAGAAAGTTACGATCGGCTCTTCGATATCAACGTCAAGGGAATGTTCTTTATGATGCAAGCGGCTGTGGCTCACATGGTTGAGAAAGGCATCCGTGGTAAGATCATTAACCTCTCTTCTCAAGCAGGTCGACGTGGAGAGGCCCTGGTAGCTCACTACTGTGCAACCAAGGCGGCTGTTTACAGCTATACTCAATCAGCAGCACTGGCGATGGCTCCGCATCATATCAACGTTAATGGGATTGCCCCTGGAGTGATCGATACTCCGATGTGGGCAACGGTTGATGGCCTCTTTGCGCGCTATGAAAACCGACCCATTGGTGAGAAGAAACGACTGGTTGGTGAGGCTGTTCCGCTGGGTCGGATGGGAAGTCCCAACGACATCGAAGGAGCGGCTGTTTTCTTGGCTTCTGCTGATGCTGACTATATTACAGCGCAGACGCTCAACGTCGATGGTGGCAACTGGATGAGTTGACCTTCCAAAATTTTCATGACTATTCGACTCTCTCGGGCAACTCTGCCCTCATTTCCCTCGCAGATCTCAGTTCCTAACTATTCTCCTAAGCAGCTCAAGCCGGGGATTGTCCACATTGGTGTGGGCAATTTTCATCGGGCACATCAGGCGGTCTATCTGGACCAACTGTTCCGACTTGGTAAATCCCTTGACTGGGCTCTAGTTGGTACAGGTGTTATGCCTGGTGATCGTGTGATGGGCCAAATCCTGGCGCAGCAGGACTACCTGACTACAGTGGTGGAGCAATCGGCAGCTGGTTACAAAGCAACCGTAACGGGATCGATGATTGATTTTTTCCCACCAGGAGATCCTACAAACATTGAGAGGCTTGCAGACCCAAGCATCCGGATTGTTTCATTAACGGTCACGGAAGGAGGCTACTTCATTAATCCAGCAACGGGAGGGTTCGATCCAGACCAGCCTGCCTTAAAACAGGATGTAGCAAATCCAGAGACACCGACCACAGCCTTTGGGTTGATTCTGGCTGGTTTGCGTACTCGTTTGGAGAGAGGCATTGCTCCCTTTACCGTGATGTCCTGCGATAATCTGCTGCACAACGGCAATGTCACTCGCAACGCTGTGGTTGGTCTTGCCGAAATGCAAGATTCCAAATTGGCCGCCTGGGTTGAGCGTGAGGTTGCTTTTCCCAATGGAATGGTGGATCGCATTACGCCGTTCACTTCTGATCGGGAAAGAACGATCTTGCGGGAGGAGTTTGGTATTGAGGATGGATGGCCAGTTTTCTGTGAAAATTACATTCAGTGGGTCCTGGAAGATCACTTTCCGCTAGGGCGACCAGAATTGGAAACTGTTGGGGTGACCTTCGTGCCAGACGTGACTCCCTATGAGCACATGAAGCTGAGAATTCTGAATGCAGGACATGCTTCGATTGCCTATGTGGGAGCCTTACTGGACCAACACTTTGTTCATGAGGCGATGGCGCATCCGCTAATCTGTCGCTACTTGGAGAAACTGGAGACAGAGGAGATCCTACCGTCAGTTCCCCCTGTACCGAATACGGATCTACAGGCTTATCTTCAGTTGATTCTAGAACGGTTTGCCAATCCAAAAATTGGGGATACGATTGCTCGACTTTGTTTTGACGGTTCCAATCGACAACCCAAGTTTGTGCTACCCTCCACTCGAGATCGTTTGCAAGCAGGTGCATCTGTAACTGGTTTGGCGCTGGAGTCTGCACTCTGGTGCCGATACTGGGGAGGACTCTCTGAGGGAGGGAAAGACATGCAACCAGAGGATAGTCAGGCGGATCGACTACGAACGCTGGCCGAAAGATCTAAAACTGAACCCCTGGCCTTCCTGGAATTACAGGACATCTTTGGCGATCTCTCAGAGTCTAAAGCTTTCCAACAAAGCTTCCAAAATGCCCTGCAGCAACTGTGGCAGCATGGCACCGCAAACACTCTGCAACGCTACCTCGATGATCAACTCTGATTCACTGTTACTCATTCCATCTTAGTTCTTGATTCCTCTCATGTGGCTCTGAATTTTCCAAGCTGCCACATTTTACCAGATAAGGCATCTTACTCTGGTATCTGGGCTCCAGGTTCCATTCAAGTGAGGGCAAGATTGGCTATTGCGTCTAAGTGCTCTAGAGAGTACCTAAAATAATAGGCGTTGTTGTCACTAGTTCTACAAAACCGATTTCTCTCTTTTCTCTTCGTTTGGGTGCAGACAGGTAGTTTAAGGAACAATTTTAAACCTAATAGAATCAGGTTCTTCGACTCTAATCCGGAAATCTATCCAACTAATAGATTGATAATATGTCTTTAGTGAGTAGCCTTTGGGAAGTTGTAGTCTGTTTGGCTAGGACTTGCCCTATCACTAGTACAGTTTTCACCCTAGATGGAGTTTGTATGACACCAAAAGAAGTAGTTCAGAAAAACTATGAATGTTTTACAACCGGAGATATGACAACTTTTCGCACTCTGTATGCTGAAAATGCAATAGTCAAAGTAAATGGGATCCATAAATTATCCGGAACTTACCATGGTCCAGATAATTGGATGAGTGCTCTGTCTCAGGTGCCGCAGCTTTATGATGAATTCAAAATTGAGTTGGTGAACATCATCGCTGAAGGTGATCACGTATTTGCGATGCTGCATGCAACTGCGGTGGGCTCAGGAAAAATGACTGCTGATTTTGGACATTTTTACAAGATCGAAAATGGTAAAATTGCGGAATTTCATATCTTTGATGACTCACAGAAAATGGCTGCAACGATGAATGCTGCTTGAGTAGGTTTATGATAGTTGTCTCGGTATTTTGACGGTTTGGTCAAAACATTCGTTAACTTCACTATTGGAGTGTAAAGTATGGGATCTCAATTCTTTCTAGTTCACCACTATGTGAAGCCCGGTATGGCTGGTCAGTGGTGGCAAAAAACTGGTGAGCTAATGAGTGATCAACCTGCGATGGGTAAGTACGTTCAAGATTGTATGGACTTGGGGTTTTACAATCATTCCTTCATGCCTGTTGCACAAGAAGGTCCGATGTTTTGTGTATGGGAAGCAAAGGAAGGAATTTCAGAAGCTGATTTTCAAGACTTTATTGATGGTCCAATGGGACCAAATTGGGGTATGAGCGCTCTGAACAATAATATTTCAAAGATAAATCTTGAGTTGACTGGTGGTCAAGCACCCTACGAGAGAAAACTCTGATATTTCTATTGCATTGTATCGTCGACCTACTGCGCTGTGGCTTTCTGTGTAGTCAACTCTTTGATCAGTAGCTCCTTCTGAATCTGGACCAAAGTCTCTGTTTCGGTCCAGATTCAGTGACTCCCCTGATCTCCTCTCTCATAACTCAATCAGACCGTTGGAAATTAATGTTGGAATTGCGTTACCTGCTGATTCAATCGAGAAGAACGGCTTCTATGTGAGAGGAGTTTCTTTGGGGCAGAATGCTCTGATCTATGTTAGACACATTCCTGGCTCTGAATTTCATTATTCAGAGTCAAGTTGAGGAAATTACGTTTATATTTTGGCCTTTATCAATCCAACTGATGTGGTTCAGCAAATAGGAGAATTGGTGGGTAGTCGGTTAGATAATTGTTGAGCGGTCATGAAGCAGAGAGTTGTAAGTTGCCAAAAAAAGATTGAAAACCTGGTCAAATATGTACTGCTGTTATTTGAAGCACATAAATTCTGATCACCTCAAACGATGGAGAGATATAGTGAGGAAAGCATTTTTATACTTGATTGGCGCTACCCTTATTTTGTCTGGATGTGACTCTAAACACCTCGAGTATCTCTGGACAGAGAGGCACCCAGTCCCTCCAGGAACCTATACTCCTCCGCCTGTGCAGCAACTTCAGCGAAGCGAACAGTATTTTTCGACTTATCCTGAAATAGAACCGAACTTGATGCAGATGAGAGAAGCGCTGCCACAAGATTGGGGAAGTGGAAACAAGTACTATCGAAGAGACTTGGATGCACAGGCCTCCCTTCCAAATAACTCTTGAGACACTTGTAATTCATAGAAAATTTGACCTACCCACGCAATTAAAAATGATGCTCTTGCGATGAAGTGGTTTCTGCTCACACCGATAACGCTCTTAATTTTGGCGTCCCCGATTCTCGGTTTTAATCCGTCGGATGTGGATAGCTTGCTGAAGCAGGTAGCCAAGCAGAAGGAAAGGATCATCTGCAACCGATGTGATTTGTCAGCGGCAAAGTTGCCGGATATTGACCTGAGTTATGCCGATTTGAGGGGAGCTAATTTATCTCGGGCCAACTTGAGAAATGCGGATCTGCGAGAAACTGATCTGAGGGAGGCCAGCCTGCGAGATGCCAATCTGAGTTACGCGATCCTGCGCGGTGCGATTTTCTGTAACACGATCCTTCCCAATGGAGAGATCAGTGTCAAAGATTGCTGAAGAAGTTCATTGGCTAAGAATCTTAATTGATTGGGTGGCTCTCCCAACAAAGAGTCTTTGAAAGTGAGTACATGTCCAATTATTGCTGTGCGCTACTTGAAGAAGATTTCCGAGCAGCAGCACCTTCCAAATGGGCTGCTGCGTATTCAGTCACCTTTTCATCCACTATGGACTCGATATCGACTTTGATTTTTTGAATGGGATGATTCAGCAGGAAAACCTCAGAGGAATAGCCAAGGCGTACTTGGTCAGCTAGGTCGTAGCCGAGTTGGAGTTCAAAATCCGCAGTAATCACAGTGTAGTCTTTGAAATAGCAGTGAACCTTCACATAGACTCTGGCCTTCCTCAGTTGTTTGTTCTTATGAAAAGCAGGTCGAATGTTTTGCTTTAAAATTCTCTCCCGAATGATTTGGTTCAGATTCAAATCACTGTAGAACGGACACTCTGTATCTACCGAACTCCAGTAAGTAAGTTCACCCTTTGTTGAATACTCCCGAAGCATTTGCTTTCCCACCGGTCCAAGCTTCTGAGCAAACGATGTAGTTGTCCAGCAAAGCAAAGCCACTAAAGCCACTATCAGGTATTTCATAACATCCTTTAAACGTTGTTGAAGTAATCAGTTTCACGACACGACATTTTTTCTACAGTCAAGCGGAGCAGTCAAAGGTTTGATTTCATGGATGAATAACCTAGTTCTTTGATCAGTCTCTAATTGGTTTTGATTAGATGGGCTCAAGTTTGCTTGAAGATGAGCCCACAGTAAGGAAGACTACGAAAAAGCTTTCTTCAGGATGAAGCCGGCTACAAGACAGGATGTCATGACCCCCTTGAGAATCGTTTTGAGGAACAGGGAGCCCGATGTCCAGACTTATGAAATTGCTGTTGATTTCTGTAACTACTCCATTTTTGCTGGGAGCCAAGCCCTTCAATCCCTTTCCTCCAACTGAGGAATATCGGGAAGAACAGAAAAGAATTCAGGAGGTCCTAGCGATCAGTCAGCAACTCAATAGGCAGCCAAGGCCTTACAGTGATCTGAGAGCCCTGCGCATGCAACTGGACCAGTACGCTGCTTCACAGTCGATACCTGTCATGCCCAAGACAGTGTTCAAAGAATCTCCTCGCCAAATTCGTACCTTCCACTAGGCAGCCGCTTATTCTGAGAATTAAATTTCTGCTTTAATCAGCTATTTCTCGACTGTTGCCTTTCATTTCCAACGATAGCCTGCTTCAAGACGGATTCCCTCGACTCTCTGATCTGGAAGATCCTCAAATTCCATGGTCCCAGTCTTTTGTGTGTAGATCGCAAAGGTCCAGCCGTCATCGGATTCAAAGCCCACACCGTAGCCACTTTGATTGGCCCAAGCGATTTCCGTATAACTCTCCATTGATTCAATCCAGGTCAAGTAAGCTTGGCCAGCCTGAACCCCCAAAAACCATGAAGAACCAGCCCACACGCGGGCTTCCAGTCCAAACAAGCCTGTTTTGAAGTAATTATAATCAGGCTTGTCAGGCTGTTGAGCGCTACCTATGTGTTCTCCTCCAAACAAGCGCACCGAGAAGTAGTCTGAAGCTGTCCACTGATAATCTACGATGCCACCGTAGGCGTAGGATTCCGCATAATTTTGCTCTGTTGAGGAATCAGAGATTTGTAGATCGCCTACACTCAAATAAAGCCCAAAGTCTTTGATCGGTTCAGCTTGCAGCCAATTGGGCAACAATAGGCTTAGACTGAATAACAGTACCAACGAAGTTTTGCTGCTCATGTTCTGTTCAGATAGTGAGTGTTTGTTGTTTTTGAGGATGCACTGAATATTCCCCTATTCGGGGATTTGTCTGCCAAGTTTTTGGAGAGCCGAGAGAGAGGCGTTTTCAGGATGGGGATAGATGCGGGCAGACTTGTAGAAAGCTTCAAGGGCCTCTTGCTGATGACCACCAATAAAGGCTGCAAAGCCCTGTAGATATGCAAAGCGAGCCTGACGTTCTTTGTCGAGAGTCTCATCTTGTAGTGACTCTGCAAGTTTCAGCCAGCTTTCAATTTGAGGTAGAGATTGCTGAGCTCGGTGAGTCATCAATACCTCAATCATTCCGGTCAGGCTGAAAAAATTACTTTCAGCTAAAGGGAGGAGAGGCTGGATCTTTTTCTGAAGTTCAGGATCACTACCGAGCACGGCATAACCAAGGAAGTCTCCATACTGATGCAATAGCTTGTTGCGACGAAATCTTTCCCAACGATCCTTGGGTTGCTGTTGCAACAACTCTCTGAAGTAAGTCTTTGCTTCGGGCCGAAATACCAATTGCAGAGCGGTTGGATTGCCTCCACGGACAACCTCCTTCAGAAATCCATAGTGCCGAACCCCATGGCCGTGTGAAAATTGCTCAGAATCCACTGAATAAAATAGAGGACGAGTGCTGTTATTCACAAACTGGCGAAGTGCTTCCTGCTTTCTATGCTCTGAGCTACGGGCTGGGAATAAGCGGTTCCCATAGACTAGGCCTTGCAGGCTAACTAATTCCAGATCGGGTCGTCGCTCCTCAACATAATGATAGTAGCCAAGCGGTCCGGTTTCCGAATCACCATAGACAAAGAAGACTGAGTTTTCTGGGAGTAGCTGGAAGACCAATTCAGCGTGTCGCTCAGCAAAGTTATCAGCAGACCGATCGTTCTTTGAAAGATTTTGAAAAAGCAGCAGGCTCCCGATCAGCAAAGCAATGATGACAGTTCCTGAAGTTTGGAATTCAGGATTTTTAATGAAACAACGAATGAAATCATCCAAACCAATGGCTAACCACAAACTAAGTAAGCCATAACACACGAGGGAGTAAGGGCGGAAGACACCGATATTGAAGAAGTCGAAGTCAAAAGCTAGGAGTGCTAACAGCAATACGCTGTTGCTAAGGAAAATCAAAATTCCAGAGACCTGCAAGGTCAAGGAAAGTTTTTGCATCAGTTTCCACAACCCCCAGAGTGCGATCCCAAAGCCCAAGGGAGTCAGTTGCCAGAAAGCTTCGCTGCCGAACCATTGCAGAAATTCCCAGCGATCCCACCAACCAGCACTTGGGCTGACATCTACACTGGCATAGCCCTGGCGACTGAGATAAAACCAGAAATCCTGCCAGCCTTCGATGGGACCATAGAAGCTGATTAATGGATTTTGTAAAGAGCGCCAGACCATTCCTGCGTATGGTAACGCAGCACTCGACAGGCTGAGTAAGATCAATTCCGGAAGACGAGGTAGCACATTTCGCCAAACAGGTAGGGCGAGTACAAACAAGCCGGGGAAAGCGAGTACCATCAGTGGGTAGTGATTTGCCAGACTGAGCCCGAAGAAAATTGAGGCTCCCCACCACCATGTTCGTGAATCTGGTGCCTGCAAGGCTTTCAGAATCAGTAGATAGGTGGCAAAGAAGAGCAGAGCATTGAGTGTGTAGACTTCAGCAATGATCGCTTGTGACCAGAAGTGCTCAGATGCTCCAAATGCCCAGGCTCCAGCCAAAGCTGCACCGACAGAAGCCCCAAGTAGTCGAGCGCAGCCAAACAGCACTCCGCAGGCAAGAGCCCCCAGAAACGCGCTGGCAAGGTGTCCTCGAAATGCGTCCGTACCAAAGGGAAACAGCATAAATAGGTGAGCGATGCCAGTGAAGAGCGGATAACCTGGCGGATGGGCGATCCCGAGATGCTTGGCTACCATCAGAAAAAGTCCATCGTCTTCCAGCACCACGGTACGGGGTATCGTTAATAGGTAGAGAACGAATGGTCCGCTGATGGAGAGGAAGAGAGGAAGAAGCTGGCGCCAGACTGAGGCAGTAAACGGGTTGGCTCGAAGAGAAGTGTTCATGTCACGTTTGCGATTTCAGCTGCCTTTCGAGTTCATCTGGTAATTACCAACAATGAACCTACCTAGGAAATGCTAAATTCACTATGAATGAAGCTGGTAAAAACTATTCTACCTGGCGTTCCATGTGATCCAGTCCCAAAATCATCTCTTCCTGAACAGCGGGCATCACGTCGGCCATGTAGGCTCCAAATTTTCGCATGGCACTGGCTCCATGAGGAGAACTGTAGAATTCAGCCATTGCGTTTAATTCATCAACGGTGAAATGTCTGACCAGTGATGCTCGAGTGGCTTTTTCCAGAACATCTGCTCTGACGACAATCCGCATTTGTGCTACAAATCCCTCACGGAGAGCTTCTGGCAAGGATTTCTCATCTCACGAAAAGTATCCTCAAGTAGTTGGGAAATCGGTACTACTGCCAGATATCTCTCGGCTGCGTGGGTACGTGCTTCTTTCGAATCGTTTGCGAAAATGTTTTGCACGGAAAAGAGAAAAAATCCCAGCACCAGGGACTGAAACAAAGTTCGGTGAACCATGATGTTTTTTAGGGGTATAAAGTTGAAAAACAAAGTGACCAGATGCTTGAACTTAACAAATATCCCAGATGAAACATCCTTTCCTGATCCATGAAGTCAAGCCAATTGGAAGAAAACAGAGCTTAGATTGATCGCGTCTGCTCACAATCTCGGTTATGCATTGTGTAGTCGGGTAGACTGGTGAGGCACAGTTGTGCTTCAATCAGAGCAGATTTGCTGACAGAAGCTTTGAACAGAATGGTCTTATTCAGATCAGCGTCCTGCAGATCCACATCCCGCAGGTTGGCCTTGATCAGCGATGCTTCCATCAAGTTTGCCGCACTGAGATCCGCATCTTGTAGATTTGCACCATGCAGCGTGCTTCGGAAGAGATTTGCCTTCTGTAGATTTGCTTTCTGAAGATTTGCGCCAGCTAGCCAGGCACTTGTCAGGTTGGCCTTGTGCAGATTGGTATGTGTCAGTTGAGCTTTTTGTAAATCTGCTCCGGAGAGGTTGGCTCCAATTAGATTGGCTCCCATCAATTGCGTGTTATAGAGTTCAGCGTTGGAAAGATTGGCACCGCTGAGTTCTGACTGAGTGAGGTCTGCATTGGAGAGGCGGGCTCCCCTCAAATTGGCCCCACTCAGGTTGGTACGGTATAGTTTGGCTCCCCACAGGTTGGCCCCACTCAGGTTGACTCCTCTTAGATCTGCCCCACTCAAATCCATTTCTGAGAAATCCATCCCGGATAGATCCGTGTCTCGTAAGGCTACTTTTCTAAGCTTTGCCTGCCAAAGATGTGCGCCAGTTAGGTTAACTCCTGTGAGGTCAGCGTGGCTCAGATCTGAACCTCGTAGGTCTGCGCTAGATAGGTCTTTGCCAGAGAGATCAATCTTGGAAAGATCAGCATCCATCAAGTTTGCCTTCACCAGATTTTTTTTAGCTAGGAAGGATTCATTTTTGTTGCTTTGTAACTCTTTCACTTCTTCAGACTCTGTCATTGGCAAGATCGACCCAATCAGGCTGACGTCAGGAAGGCTGACTTCTGGGAGGCTAATCGTTGGAAGGGCTACATCTGGAATACTAAGCTCGGGAATGTCCACATCAGGCATTTCGAAGTCGAACAAATCTATCGCAGTAGTTTGCGTCCATTGCACCCCTTCTTCAACCCACTGGAAATCGAGTTGCCCAATGAATTCGATTTGTGGCTGAAATGTTTTAGAAAGATTAAATTTAAAAGAATCGCTCTCAAGAAAATCACCTTCCAAGATATTAGAACCTTGCAGATAAGCACCTAATAAAGGTGAGGTTTGTTCGATTGGAGGCATGTTCTTACAGGCTGATAGAGCCGGAACAACAAGAAGAACCGTCAGTAATGATTTTGTTATTTTTGAGATGAAATGTTTCATGACTTCTCCCTGAGTAGTGTTGATTGGTTCGCAAAGCTTAGGGCAGGGAAAAAATTTTGGGGAGGATGACGGGGGGAGGCTACTCTATGGGTGGGTGAGTCATACCCAAAAGTTGTGGGACTGGAAGATGCAGTTGCCTTCCTAGATCAGGTATTTGAACTGCTTGATCAAAGAGATTTTAACCTTAGTGAAAAATCTATATTGAAGGAGCAAAATGAGGATTCGCTTACGATTTCTTGGAATTCTGATGATCGTGTTTGTCGCAACACACTTTGACTTTCAATCGTCCACATTTCGGTTTGAAAGTCCGACTGGTGTCTGTGAAGAGGCCTACTCTCCTGAGCGAGGATTTTACTGCACAGAGGACTCTGTGATTTTGCAGCGTCTGATCTTTGAGCGATTTATTGACCTACCCACGATCATCGTTGTGTGGGGTTTCACTTTCTTTATCGTCTACACACGTCGGCCTCAAAACTCAGTGGATTTTTGGGAGGAAACTTCCCATGTGTCAAAGGATGCTGGAGAACTAGCAGCCGCACTTGGATCTATTCTAGCTTTCACTGGGGTGTTTAATGAGCGAACAATGTCGATAGCGTTTTCGATTGCTTTTCTTGGATACTTTACGGGACATCTCACAGGGATGTGCTGTAAAGCTTATGCGATGCACCTACGGCGAAAGCAGGAAGAGTTTGGCTGAAGTGATAGTGAACGTTTAGGTATCAAGTTTGGATGGCTTGCAGAAATCAAATTCATCTTCAAAACTTGACGATCTTGCAATATAGCGAATGAAACCCTTCAAAATTTTTCTCAATATTGGTGCTGTGTGGTTCCTCTGCAGCTGCCAAGGAAGCCCCAAGCAAACAGGGCCAAGTGGTGGGGAAATACATACGCTGGAGTGTACGGGTTTGGGCCGGACACTAACCTTGGCTTCAGATCAACTGGAACACCATGAATGCTATAAAGAGGCGGGGGTAGTATGTCCAGGAGGATTCGGTATTCTAGACCGAGTCACGGCTTTTACGATCCCACATGGAGACTCCTTCGTGACGCAAGCAACAAATCATCTTGTGGTGGAGTGCAAGTGAGTTTGTACAGACCTCCCGGCTAAAAATTCAGTTATCAATTGCTTGATGAATCTGCATCGTTCGGTTGAGGAGCCAGTTCAACAATTTTTGATTTCCTGCCAAAGCATTTTCATGGATTTCTTCTAGTCCACATCGCAACTGATAGCACTGCAGGTGCACGGCGAAGTTGGCTTCGTTCTGTAGTGTTTGCTGAAAGAACTCTGACTGAATTTGCATGCAGTCAAGCCGTGGTGACCAGAAAAAACTCCCAGCCACATCAAAAAGTGGATCCCCATAGAGCGCACAGTCCCAGTCCAATACCCCAGTAATCTTTTGACCATCAGTCAGTACATTATTAGAACCGAAGTCTCCGTGTACTAGTTTGCGTTCTTCAGGACAATGCTTAGTCAGTTGAAGATAGCTCTGCATCACAGGTTGAAGTGCTGTGGCATCTAGCAAATTACCGGTAAACAGATGATCCCACTGTTGATCTTTTCCACTTATTGTTGACTGTAAAAAAGATTGCCAGGATGAGAAAGTAGCGTGTCCGCGCTCGTTAAAAGGACCAAAGCCTTCAGAACTTGGCAGTGGAGATTGGTGAATGAGCTTCCAAACCTGACTAACGTACGGAGTGAGTTGTTGGAGAGTTGGAATTGCACTGTCCTCGAGTGTGATTCCAGGGAGTCGCCGAGAGAGGCAATAAGCATAGTGGGATGAGAAGGAGCCGATCTCCAGAATTTCAGGAATCGGCAACTCTTCAGAATGAAATTGTTGAAAGCACCAGCGATCTTTCTGAAATCCAGACTGGTTGGGATTCACTCGCAGGATATATTCTTGGTCCTCCCAAACAAATGTGAGTACTCGAGATTCCATTCCTTCGGCGATGGGAGTCCATTGTGGTTCAGATCCATATTTCTCAGTTAGAAATTGTAAGAGTTGCTGGTTGGAAAGTTCCGGTTTCATCTTTTGGTTATACTTTGTAGATGAGGAATATCTCTAAAGGTTTGAGTACTCTGTTGGTGTATGAGTTTTTGAAGTTGAATGCTATTGCGTATCTTGTGAGCCACCTAACGTTAGACCAAAACCTTCAACTTACCTTCGAGTTTAAAACTTTTTAAAGGCAGAGAAGCAACAAATTACTGGACAGTCTGTAGTGGCTAGTTTAAGGATTCCAATTCATTGATCTGCTTGGGGTAGTCAGAATTCACAACAAATTCAATTTTTGAGAGGTTCAGGATGAAAGATATTTTCTCTTTGCAGAACAAGGTGGCTGTGGTCACTGGTGGTTCAATGGGAATCGGGGCTATGATTGCAGAGGGATTCCTGAACTTTGGGGCCAAAGTGTACCTGGTAGCCCGTAATGCAGAGCAACTAAAGGCGAAGCAAGCGGAGTTTGCCAAGCTAGGGGAGTGTGAGGTCATTTCTGCAGATTTGAAAGACCTGGCTGGGATCAAACAATTTGTGTCTCAGTTTGCCGAGAGGGAATCTCGACTCGATATTCTTGTCAATAATGCTGGCATCTCCGATGGTGGCAAGACATTGGACGATGTGACTGAATCGGATTGGGATCGGGTCATGGATCTCAACATCAAATCCATCTATTTTTTGATTCAGGCTTTTCTCCCTTATTTGCGAGTGGATTGCTCTCCAGAAACTCCAAAAAAAGTAATCAATATTGCTTCGATTGATGGCTGTGGGAAGATCAATCCTTTCTATAATTTTGCCTATGGTGTCAGCAAGGCTGGGTTGATTCAACTGGGAAAACACTTAGGGGATAGCCTGGCCTGGGAAGGCATCTACATCAACACGATCTCTCCGGGAGATTTCCCTACAGACTTGAATCGAATTGCTCGAGACTATACCGAAGAGATGCGAAATTACATACCAGGCAAACGAGTTGGTGAGAAAGGGAATATAGCAGGAGCAGCAATTTTTCTGGCTTCTGATGCAGGTAATTACAGTGTAGGTTCGAATATTGTGGTGGATGGAGGCGAGAGCGTACGTGGTATCCAACGGGCCTTCTTTGCTGGTAAAATGACTACGGTTGATCTAAATAAATAGTGATAAAAATGGTTGGTTACATTCGTTTCCTCTCAGAAGATCACTTCTTGATAATCATTAATGAGTACTAGAAAAATGACACAATCAAATGAGCAATCGCTTCAAGCCTTGAAAGCACTGGATACCCCTACGGTTTGCAATGCGATCGAGGCCGTGTATCCAAATCGAAGAAACCGGGGCTTCACGATTCGCCCATTTACCTGCTCGCGTCCCTCTTTGCCTTCTATCGTGGGGTATGCACGAACTGCTAGATTACGAGCAATGCATCAGCCCACAGATGCCTGGAACCGAGATAGTTACTACAGCTATGTGGCTGAAGGAGGCCCTGTGCCCAGTATTTCTGTGATCCAGGATCTGGACGAAATGCCGGGCTACGGTTCGTTTTGGGGAGAGGTGAATAGTAATTTGCACTATGGTCTTGGTTGCTTGGGGGTCATTACCAATGGTTGTGTTCGAGACATCCCAGATGCCCAGGATAAGTTTCAAATGCTGGCTGGAATGGTTAATCCATCACATGCTTGGGTGCACCTTGTGGACTGGGGGCAGTCGGTGACCGTCCATGGTATGGATGTCGAGGATGGAGATTTGATTCATGCAGATATGCACGGTGCGGTGGTTGTTCCCCAAGACGGAATTCAGGAAATTGTTGAGATGGCCCAGAAGATTTTTGATAAGGAGCGGATCCTGATCAACGCCAGTCAACAACCGGGCTTTAACATGGAAAAACTGCGGGAAGCCTGGAAAAACATGGCTGAATTCCATTGAGCCCAATGCTTCATCCAACCATTAAAAAATATCTGCCGATTCTACTGGTTCTGGCCGTAGTGGACCTAGTTTGTTTAATTTTTCTGTTCGTGATCTGAGCTGTTCCAACTGAAAGATGTAGACACAAAATGAAACACCACGATCCTGAGCACTTGCGTCAACTTCTGGAGACCAAGGTTTGTCCTAAAGGCGGGTTGTTTGGTGTAGATCTTTCGAAAGCCAATTTGCCCAAAGCTGTTCTGTATTTTTCAGATCTGCGAGAAGCCAAGCTGTCCAAAGCCAATTTAGCAAAAGCAGATTTGCAGGAGGCCAATCTGGTAGGAGCAGATCTCCATGGCGCTGACTTGAATGGGGCCAATCTTCATCAAGCCAATTTGGCCCAGGCGGATTTATCGGGAACCTTGCTGTTCTTCGCTGATCTGCATGAAGCGAATGCACCAGGAGCCATCTTGAAGAATGCAGATCTGACGGAAGTCGATTTGTTGCACGCAAACCTCGAAGGAGCAGACCTCTCAGGTGCCAAATTATCTGGAGCTAAATTACGAGGTGCTAATTTGATTGGTGCTGACTTGTCGAATGCGGATCTAAGCGAAGCGAATTTGAGTGAAGCGAATTTGAGTGAGGCAGACTTGTCAGGCGCAGACCTACGAGAAGCAGATCTGAGCAAAGCTGTACTGAGCCAAGCCAAGCTAGTTGGAGCAAACTTACATCGAATCCGACTTCAAGGCGCGGACTTGACGGATGCCGATTTGACCGATGCCAACTTGTACGGTATTGACCTACGAGAGGCAATTACAGAGAACACGCTGTTCGAAAAGGCAAAGCTTTGCAATACGATCGTGCCTGATGGCAAGGTGGAATACCGTGATTGTGAGGAAGATACGGCAGCAGAATGAGACAGTTGGCTTCTCTAAATAGAGGGACCTAGCGAGTGATTAACTTTTAGAGAAGTCCTGAATTTGAAAAGCCTAGTCTCCTAATTTTTCGATAGCTGCGATCTGGGTCTGAACACGCCGGATACGCTGCATGTCAAATTTGATATCTCGCCGATAGGTGTAGATCCCGTTTTGCTCCTGATCAATATCGGTGAGTTGGGTATAGCAATAGCCGAACATCAGCGGATTCTGTAGCAGGATCGTACAGAGTTTTTCAAAGCGGTCATAAAACTCTTCAATATTTTTCGGCCTCTCGCCATATCCCCAGGAGTGCCGGTGCTCATCTTCCGGGTTCCACCAAATCCCCCCAAACTCGCTGACAAAGTAGGGTTGCCCTCGGTAGGGGGTTGACCAACGTTGTTTGAGAGGCCGTCCACGATAATCTCGCAGATGAGGCCCCTCTACCTTCCACTCATTCTGATAGGGGTTCCTCTCGCCAACATGCGAGTGGTGCTCTGCAAACTTCTCTGGATCCTGGGTGTAGTCGTGGCAGTCATACACGTCTGTTTCATGGATCCGGTGAGAGTAGCCTGATGTGTCCAGTACAGGTCGAGTTGGATCCATGGCCTTGGTCGCCAGGAACATCCCTCTTGTGATGTCGTCGAGTTGGGACATCTCCTCCATGATGGGTTCCCAAGTTTCGTTGAGAGGACACCAACCTACAATACTTGGATGTGAATAATCCCGCTCGATAGCTTCAAGCCACTCTGTGATGTAGGAAGCAGAAAAGCTTTGATGGTGAGGAAAGCGTCCCAGGTTCGCTGCACCCCAATCCCCAAATTCTCCCCAGACCAGGTAACCCATGCGGTCAGCATGGTACAGGAAACGTTCTTCGAACACTTTCTGGTGAAGCCGCGCTCCATTGAAACCCGCCTCTAAGCTGAGCCGAATATCTTCAACCAGATCCTCATCACGAGGAGCCGTCATCAGTCCGTCCGGGTAGTAACCTTGGTCGAGTACGAGCCGCTGGAAGATCGTTTTGCCGTTGAGTTTAAACTTCTTGCCATCCAGTGATACCGTTCGAAAGCCGAAGTAACTTTGGTAAGAATCGACAACTTCATTGCTAGTATTCCGCAACTCTACATTCACTTCATAGAGGAAAGGATCTTCTATAGTCCAACGTCGGACTGTGGGTAAAGGAATATCTGCTTGAAGAGTGAAATCAGCATTTGTTTTTAAGGTCTTGGAGGCAACCTCTTTCCCATCGGCAAGGATTTGGAAACGAACCTGATGTCCCTCGGTCGGAATGCTCAAAGGCTGTAAAACCTGCAAAGATTCTGTGGATCCAACAGGAGTCAGACGAGGCCGTTGTAGGTGAATCTGGGGAACAGGCTCTATCCAGACAGTTTGCCAGATGCCAGTGGTTCTCCCGTACAAGGCACCATGGCCGGCAAAGCCTCGTGCTTGTTTCCCTCGAGGCTGTGGACGATCATCATAATCCCGGGCCCTCAAAACGATTTCAATCTCTCGATGAGCAGTCAAATTGCTCAGATCCGCTGTGCACGAAAACGGTGTGAATCCCCCACGATGTCGAGTTACTTCCTCACCATTGACCCAAACAGTAGACTCATAATCCACGGCCTGAAAGTGGATCAAGATCTGGTCTGCCTTCCATTCTGTTGGAACCTTGACACGCTTCCGGTACCAGACACAGATCAGGTGATCTTGATTCTCAATCCCGGACAGTTTGGATTCAGGGCAAAAGGGGACCTGAATTGTTTGGGCCAATGATCTGGTCAGCAGTCCACGGTGGAGTCCGCTTTCGCCTTGATCCACTTCAAATTCCCAAGGACCGTTCAGGCAAAGCCAGTCCTTGCGTTGCATTTGTGGGCGTGGATACTCGTTGCGGGGAATGTTGCTCATTTTCAACCTTGGTAGCGATAGCGAAGGACGTTGAAAGACAAAGGTGGGAGCGAAACAGTTGATTGGGTTTGACTTACCTTGGGTGGTTCCAACAACTGGGGAACCACACGATCGGGTTGCTGTGCGGTATTTGTCATGTAGCGATCTGGCCCTGTCAAACAGATATGTTCCAATCCACTGAGCCCAGAGAAATTTTCTAGTGAGATTTCTGCATGCAGTGACTGGTCTGGGTGCTTATTAACACAGAAGACGGAGATTTCCTGCCGCTCTTCATTGAGAACCACCGAAGTGTCCAGATAGGAGGCCTGATCACGAATCGTACAATCATATGTTGGTGAAGCAACCTGAGCTTGAAGCGCAGTACCCCGACCATATTTGGAAGCCAAGTAATATGGATAGAAGATGGTCTGCTTCCAGACAGCTCCACCCTTTTCGGTAGAGATAGGAGCGATGACATTGACGAGCTGGGCCATGCAAGCAATTTTGACAATATCCGCATTGCGGATAAAGGAGTTGATCACTGTCCCCACAAGTAGAGCATCCTCTAGATTGTAGGGATCTTCAAACAGGTGTGGGGCTTCGGGCCAGTCCCAGGTCTTCAGTAGTTCGTGGTCCCTCTTGTTGGTGTGATACCACGGGTTCCATTCATCAAAGGAGATGTAGACATCATTCTTTGCTCGTTTCTTGGCCTTGATGTACTGGATGACACTGCGGACAGTGCCAATGTATTCATCCAGTTCATAGTGACTAGCGAGGTAGTTGAGAGTGTCCTTGGGATAGTTGTTCCAGTACTTGTGCAGTGAGATGTAGTCAACGGATTCATAGCTTTGATCAAGCACCTCTGCTTCCCATTCAGGATAGGTCGCCATCTTGTCATTGGAACTACCACAGACAATCAACTCCAAGTCTTCATCAAATTTCCGATAGGTCTTGGCAGTCTCGTTTGCCAAACGGCCATATTCGTAGGCTGTTTTGTGCCCAACCTGCCAGGGACCATCTATCTCGTTGCCTAGGCACCACATCCGAATATTGAATGGTTCCGGGTAGCCGTGCTGCTTACGCAAGTCTCCCCAAGCGGCACCAGAATTGTCATTGCAGTATTCCAGTAAATTGCGAGCATCGTCAATCCCTCTTGAGCCAAGATTGATCGCCATCATATAGGCCGTGTTGGCCTGTTGACACCAGTCATGAAACTCAGCGATACCAAACTGGTTAGTCTCGATTGTTCTCCAAGCTAGATCCAAGCGCTTGGGTCTCAATTCACGGGGACCAACGCTGTCTTCCCACTTGAAGGCAGAAACGTAGTTCCCTCCAGGATAGCGAATGACAGGAACATGCAGATCTCGAATAATCTCCAGAACATCGGTTCGAAAACCTTTCTCATTGCTGGAAGGGTGACCTGGCTCATAAATTCCTTCGTAAATTGCCCGGCCGAGGTGCTCCAGAAATGAGCCGTAAATGCGGTCATCAATTGGGGCAATCTGGAATTTTGCGTTCGTGGTGATGGATGCTTTCATAGTTCGTGATCACAGTTGGGAAATGAGGCAAACACAGTCAAAGTCTGAAAAGAAGAGGACGTGTTTGCACGAGAAATTAATCTGACAACAGACAAATTAGTCGATTGTATTACGATCAAACTTTATCAAGAGATTGGGGGCCAGAAAATTTGTTCTGGCAGAGCCATCGCCTCAGGCTGCGTGATTCTCAAGAGAACTTATCCCTTGATTCCAGAGGTCATCATCAAGGCGTTGGTCACTTTCTTTTGGAAGACCAAGTAGGCTGCAGCGACGGGGAAACCTGCCAGAACAGCTAGCGCCATTTCTCTTGCGTAGCGGACTCCAAAGGCGTCTTGTACGCTGGAGATCGCAATTGTCACAGTAAATTTTTCTTCCTGGGTAGTCATGATGAATGGCCACCAGAATTGATTCCATGCTCCGATGTAGGTCACAATCGCCAGAGCAGCAGTGATCCCAAAACTCATCGGAAAATATAGGTTCAGCAGCAGATTGTGTTCTTTCGCGCCATCAAGAATAGCGGCCTCTCGTAATTCTCTGGGAACTGCGTCAAAGAATTGTTTAAAGACCACCACACAAACTGGTGAGATGATTTGTGGCAGGATGATGCCAGCCCAGGTATTGATTAGGTTGAAATCTGCGATGAGAACGAACAAGGCAATGACCAGAGCAGTCGTAGGAACCATGATGCTGGCGAGTACCATCCACCAGAGGATACGCTTTCCTGGGAAGTTTAATTGAGAGAGTGCATAGCCACACATCATGCTGATGATGATCACCAATAACGTAATCAGGATAGAGGTGCCTAGAGAATTGATGTACCAAGTGAGGATATTGCTTTCCTGAAAGACTCGCACATATTCAATGAGAGTCATGCTAGTTGGAACAATTTCTGTGTTTTCAGATGTCACGTCTACTTCGTGCTTGATGGATGTGGCAACAGCCCAGTAGACCGGAAAAATCCAAGTGATCGCGAAGATTGCAGTGAGCAAGGAAAGAAGAATATTTGGGATGCGCTGACTCATATGAACCTCTTAGTCTTCCTGCTTTTTAAGGACCTGATACTGAAGTATCGAAGTCATCAGGATGATACCAAAAAGAACCAGAGAGATCGCAGCTGCGTACCCACCATCGTTGTTTTGGAAGGCCTTGTTGTAAACTAATTGGAGAACAACCAGGGTCGAATTGAAGGGTCCTCCTCCTGTCAGCAGATACATTTGATCGAAGATCTTCATCTGGAAGATCAACTGTAGAGTCAGTACCAAGGCAGTAACAGGCCAGATCAGTGGCCAAGTGATGTAACGAAACTGTTTGATACGGGAGGCTCCTTCCATCTCGGAAGCCTCGTAGATTTCTGGATTGATATTGCGGAGTCCTGCGATGAACAGAACAATGTTGAATCCGATCGTCCACCAGATTGTGATGAAGGCGACCATGGGCATAGCCCAGTATCTGTTAGTGAAGAAGTTGATTCTTTTTGTGTCAAAAGCATCGAGGATCTCTTGAACAATCCCAAATTGCTTGGACAACAGCCACGTCCACATTTCAGTGACAACAGTGACGGGTAAGATGTGTGGGATGAAGAAGCATGCGAGGATGATCGCCTGGAAAAATGGCCGATGACGAATCACCATCATGGCAAACATAAGACCGAGCAGTGTGTTGGGAACAACTCTCCAGAGTACAAAAATACCTGTGTTGCTCAGCGCTTTCCAAAACAGTTTATCGTTGATCAGCTTGCTATAATTTTCTAGGCCAACCCACTCACCTGTGCCTACGAGAGGAGCTTTTTGAAAACTTAGAGTGATCTGATAGATGGTTGGATAGATCAGGAATAAAGTGTAGGCCAAAATGAATGGTGCAATGAGCACCGCGGCGTACACAATTTCTTCACGTTTATATTTCATAATGAATTCTGGAAACGGTGCCTGAAGGCACCGTAAGATTGAATGTTATTCGATCTGTGGTTCCAGAGTCTCTTTCATCATTTCAATGGCTTCTTCGGGCTCTAACTGACCATTGACCGAAGGCAAGATGAAATTTTGTATAGCATCATAAACAGGAGAGGCCACCCCAGCGATCTTCGACTTGGGATCAAATGCAGCGTTTTCTGCCAAGACGGCATAGGTCGCATTGGGCTCCATTTTCTTGTAATCCGCACTGTCCACAATTGGCTTGTAGCCAGGGATATGACCAGCTGTGGCCCAGAACAGACTGTTCTGATTCATCCATGAGATGACCTTTAGGACAGCTTGGAGCTTCTCTTGTGTGATTGGCTTACGGTCACTATGAGGGACCGCAAAAGCATGAGAATCTGCCCAGGTTGCGGGCTTATCGTACATAACTGGAATTCGTACAGCACCCCACTCGAAGCCAAGCTTGTCGTTCTTGGCCAGATCTGTAAAGGTTGGAACTTCCCAGACTCCGTTAAAGTGCATGGCTGCTTTGCCTGAAGTGAAGAGTGCAATCGAATCAGGGTAGGCAGTCTCACTAGACATAAGTTCTTCACTAACCCATGATCCAATCTGTTCGGTTACCTTGGCGCAGTTGTCTGCTGGACAGACAGATTTGCCTGATATGAACTGGGCTCCGTTAATTTGGTTCAACATTGAGTACCAAAGCCTCCAAACCGTACCACCGTTGGCAGTTGCTAAACTGGCTCCGTATTCTGCACCATTATCCTTCAGCTTCCTCAAACCAGCTGTGAAATTCTCTAAGCCATCCAAATTAGGGAGGCCTTTGCTATTCAGCAATCCAGCTTTACCCAGCATGTCCTTGTTGTAGTAAAGGACCATTGCGTGGATATCAAGGGGAACGCCATATGTTTTACCATCAACATTCGCTGCCTCCCAGTTTGCTGGAAAATACTTGTCAGGACCAAGTCCAACACTTGAGAGCTCTGCCGCACTAAATGGTCTCAAGACTCCTGTGGGTACTGCCAGAGGAAAGCGTGAAAGATGGTAGGTCATGATGTCCGGTTGCTCTCCTACAGCAGCCGATGTTTGGATTTTTGTGTAGAAAGGAACTCCCCACTCTAAAGTAGAAGCGTTGATCTTGACGTCTGATTGTGAAGTGTTGAATTGCTCAATGAGTGACTTCATGCGCACACCATCACCCCCTCCCAAGAAGTCCCACTAAGTCACCTCAGTGGTTGCCATCGCCTGCATCGGTAGAGAGAGTAGAATAGAAGAAGCCAGAGCTAATAAACCTTTTTTCATGTGATAATCCCTGAATGGAGTTATGCCTTAAGCTCAGATTGAAAAAATCGATTCGCACTGATTACCGCCTACATAGTACCTCCTGTTGATTTGAGTTAGTTGAACGCCAACCGGTGCTTCATATCTGTTGACCATTCGAGGCGATAGTTCAAGACACGCCCAGAAGCCGAAGGTTGGTCGAGATATCGTTGAAGTTCCGTCACCGAATCTTGAATGATGGAACGTAATGGGATCGCCATAGTATGAATCGCAAGATTAGGATCATTGGTGATCGGTAGTCCATCAAAACTAACCAGAACATGTTGATCACGTAATTCTTTACTAAAGGCGATCATAGCACTGTGCAATCCAATAGCAGTCCAATCATTTGCTGTAATCAAACCCCGCTTGGTAGTAATCCGATCATTCTTCAAGATCTCCTGTCCAGCACTAAGCCCACCCGTGTAGTTCATGCGGCAGGGAAAATGTTCCAGATCGCGACCTTCCTCCTCACAAAAACTCTTTGCTCCAAGATAACGATCTCTAGAAGCTGGGATATGATTGGGACCAACAAAGCAGAAAGACTTGACGCCCAGTGAATACAGATAATTCGCTGCCTGGTAGCCGGCATCGAAATTATCCACTTGTAGGATACTGACTTGGGAACCTGGTTGCGGCTTGGCGTCTAAAAAAATGCCTAAAATCGGAGGTCCTCCCAACCGTTGAGTTGAGATTACTTCATTGCCGGCCATCCCCATGATGATGAGAGCATCCTCTTCTTCGGGTAGCTTTGTGTTCTTGTCAATACGCTCAATCACGGAGCGAATTCCTTCATGCTGAAGCGCACCCTGTAGCTGTTCCAATAGCATGGAATAGAAAGGGTCGTTACCAAGCTTTAGTTGCCGATCCACCAAGATTCCGACGGTGGTTAAACGGTCTTTTCGCAGATCTACAGCATAGTTCCCACTCCCTCGCTGTCGGGTAACAAGTTGCTCACTCTCTAAGCGATCCAGCACTTGCCGAATTCTTGCCCGACTAACTCCTAGATTTACCGCTAAGCTGCGCTCACTCGGTAATCGTTGACCAGGATGACGGGTGATCATTTCTTTGATAGCGAGTACCAATTCATCCTGCTTCAACAACACGGGACACCTGACATAGCTGCGGTACGAAATTTTTTTGAGGGATCCGATTTGTTGATGTTTAATGCGTGACAGCTAATATTCACCCAATTTCGACCAAAAATAACCAATTATCTTCTCCATAGTCAAGAACGAAATGGGTTTCTTTTAAAAAAACAGATAAATGATTTTATTCAATAAATTTTTAAATTTATTTTACAATTACAATTAGAATTTATCGATTTTATGATAAATAAATTTAACCAATTATAAACCAAATTATGATATTGGTTTTTAGTGGATGAGCTGCGCTGATAGCGAAGTCCCACTTTGAAGACAATGTCGTGGGAGCTGTAAGTGCGGACAAAGAAAAAACTTCACCAAATATCAAACAGTAGTGGTTCAGTCTGTTCCAACTCTTGCCAATCCAACTTTAAGCCCAATCCAGTTTTGGAACTACTAGATACTTTGCCGCTGGGATTAACTTGGAGAGGTTGACTGGAAGGAATCAGGAAGTCCTGCTGGGGCACCGCGATTTCAAAATACTCACCACAGCCAGTACCCAGGGTGACTTGCAGAGTCGCGGCTGTTGAAATAGGACTTCCCCAGGCTACTAATTCTAAACCCAAACCTAGAGCAGTGGTGATGTCTATGATCTTCAATAGTGGAGTAATTCCTCCACTCATCGCTAGGTCAACGCGTGCTGTGCTCCAACAGTCTGTAGGGAGCATCACAGCAAGTTCCTCTGGTTCAACCACACTCAAGCCAGCTGGAAGGATCTGAAGCTCAGTTGACTGGCAGAGCTTTCGATAATCTGAGTAGTTTCGATCTGGAAATGGAGCTTCAAGCCAAATAAAGCCAGCTCTCTGCAGGTGTTCTGCAACTTGAAGAGCCCCTGGCAGATCGTAGCCACACTCTGCATCAAACATGAATCCGAATTGCTGCCCTTGGAACTCCCGAGCGATTGTTTTGATCAGTTTTATGTCTGGATCAGGAACACACGCATTATGAAACTTGAAAGTGGCAAAGCCAGCCTGAGCAAGTTGATGTATGAACTCCACGTTTGCAGTTGGATTTTCAAGAACAGGAATACTTGCGTAGGCTTGTAGAGCATCACGTTTTCCACCAAGCAGGCTGGATAAAGGCAGATCATCTTGCTTTGCCCGCAGATCCCACATCGCAATATCCAGCGCCGCAATAGCACTGTTGTAGACATATGGACGACGCTGCGCCATCCACTGCCAGTTTTCTTCAACCCGAAGTCCATCTTTTCCAAGCAAACCCCTGAGCAAAGGTTTCATGTTATACGCGATGCTCAGGTCAATATCTTGTTCGCTACAACTGCTGACAGCACCAATCCCCGTTTGTCCATCTTTTGTTTCAAGACGAACGAGTGTGTCTGTGTTGGTCATCTCTGGCATCCAGGCAGACCAAGAATATTCTTTGGAGCCATATTGGATCGCATAGACTCGAATTCGCTCAATCACAGAAGTAGCAAACTCTAGTTGCTTCTCAAGTGTCTCTGTCACTGGTAACTACGAAAATGGTTGAAAAGTGATGGTTGTGTTTCGCTTACGAAAGGCTTATCTGAAAGAAAATTAGTGTTTTCTCCCCCGACTCTCCTCTGCGTTGAGCAAGAACTCTAGTAAATAGGTGGGTAGATCCAAAACAAGATCCAACCCCCTAGAAGAGAGCTACCATGAGAAATCCAATTATCAGAAATACCGCGCTGTTCCTTATGACTGGTGCGATGGAAGATCATCAGCGAAAGTTAGCCAAGGAAGTAGAAATCAAAAGGCTGGAGGAAGAAAAGGCAAAGAATGAGGAGAGCTACGGGTGGCAGTTGAGTGGGTCCACTTTCACCAGAGAGCCAGACTTAGTGAGCCAGATCCTAAAAGAATTTTCAGTTGGTGTGAAACCAGCCCACTGACTCGCAGTAGAAATGCCAACGCCAGTGAATGGTTTTCTTCGCTGGCGCTAAAGATAGAGCGCTAAACTTTCAAAGACGAATGATCTCTTGAAAACCAAGTTGGCAATCAATTCCGTCCACGATCCAGTCTGACTTATCCAAGTTCATATCTTAATTTCTACAGACCAAATTCCTAGGGAAGTTCTGCAATTTTAGGAACTTGCGAACACCCCACCCTGCATGGAGGATTCCATTTTCATGGGCATTTCCGTCGCAGCTTGCGCCCGGATCTCAGCAATACGCTGTTGTGCTGCCGTTGCAGTAATCACTATCGTAGGTAGTGATTACTGCAAAGCTCAATTCTCCCGTTTGTACTATCTTGACAGAAGATGCGCCCATTGACATCACCAGAGGGACATACTTCTCACGCGCTAGAGTTTCCATTTCATCGCTCCATTCCGTTGCATTCCAAAGTGAAATTGTAACGTAGGATATTTTGCTCTCCTTCTCCGTGTAGTGTTCTCAGAATAAACTATCGACATAATATTCAGATAGCCTCAATTCAATTTCTAGATAGGGGTCCACCCTTTTCCAGAAAACTCCTCTTGCTGATCATCAGACCTTTTCAAGCTGACTATCGAAAAGGCTTTTTCCTACCATTGAGTCAATAGAAATCAAGTTTCTTCGCCAAATGAACTGTTCTTTTTTGGCAAAGCAGCACTTTGGAAATCGTCTTAGCGGATGCTTTTTCATAGAGCCAGATGAATCTCCAGAAAAACCATGCCAGATGCTTTAAAATATATTGCTAGATTTAACTCTCGGCAATTAAATCGATTCTTCCAGCACATATACTGATCTCAAAGCAAGACTCCAGAGCTTGCGTTTCCTGCAACTGAATCCAAGGAGGTCCAAATGACACGCTTCAACGAGTTGGGCAAACTGCTGGTTGTGATGGGAATTCTGTTTGTCTTGGGAGCCGGTTTTGCGCTCTACAAGATCCAGGAGGGATATGATTCGCTACAAGCCTTCAGTGCAGCTCAGAATGTTGTCTTGAAGTACAACGAGTAGGGATAATTGCTGGATCGTGGAAAACCTGAAGCAGCCCAGAAGATCATGCGTCTTCTTACTGAGGACTGGGACTATCCGGTGGTCGAATCAGAGCTGGATCCGAATGATCCGCTGGTGAATACTGCCTCTGAGTACATGTACCAGAAGGCAGTGATTGGCAACCACGTGCTACATGGCAACCACGAAGTTGTTCTGACAGAAGATCAAGAGTACAAGGGTAAAGTCTATCCGGCGGGATCTTACGAGGTCCCCGTGAATGGGCGTTACTGGACTAGTTTTGATCGAATGCATCCGCTGGATGGGAAAGTTCGCGAGATGGCATGGAGTGGAGTGGCCCATGGCCTGATTGCTGAACTTGGAGTTGGCACTGTCACCGCGTCTACTCTTCAATTGGGGTTGGCTGTAGCAGCCTTGATGGCTGGCTTGGGTGGCTCATTGATTTTGTTGGGAGCCGGACTGCAATGGGCTAGCTGCTCTGTGGAATTCGCTCCAAAAACTCGTACATCTAAACCAAGAGTGTTCAAAGCAGATTGAAGTTCCGCCTTGGCTGTCTGAAAGTTGGAAGGTTCAAACTAGCTTCAGAAAGGTGCTTTAGATGTTTTGATCGGAACAGAGTTTACAGAAAGGAGAAGTGGGAGAAGATCAGGATGCTTTGTGAGAATCGAGGTTGCTCTCTAAGGAGATTGGGTTAGAGGGCAACCTCGATTTGTTTTAGCTCGCCATAGAAAGTTCAACCATACGTCGGCTGCGTCGGCGCTCTTGTGGAGTAGGGTTGTAAATCATCTCCCCGAAGCGATTGATGATAGCCACACGCTCTCGCACAGCGATACTTCTTGCCTGTCGGAGGACGCTGTCAAAGTCTAGTCCTTCCTGGTTTTCAGTGTAATGGATGATGTCCGCTAACAACGCGGCAGGGGATTGTCCAATATACTGATTTTCTAAGAGATCCTCGATTTTGTTGACACTGTTTAGTGGACTGCTCATGCTACCTCTCTAAAATTTGTCAGATTAATGAATTTTTGATTAATAAATTACCCTTCCAGCTCAGATCATCTCCGGTCGGTATTTGTTCCAGGCAAACTCCCAGAAATCGGCAGTACAACTTAGTTGTGGGGGTAAGCCTGGATTGCGCACCTCTACTCCCCTACTAGTAACTGTACCGTCCCCAAGCCGATATCCCTGTAAACGCGCATCGACCTCTAGCTTGAAGAAAGCCTCTTTGTCCGTGCGTTTGAGCTGGCTGACGACTTTCTTTTCGGTGACTGCACAAGGGTTGACCTGAAAACCTTTGCTTGGGACCACATAGCCAATGACTGCTAGTCCCAGTAAGAAGACGGTGAGTGCTGTTTTCATTTGATTTTCTCGTTATGAGTTAGTGATTCAATTCTCTTTGAGGAGAATGTTTTTGAAGCAGTTTGGAATCCGCTTCGTTAGTTAGTGACTTTAAAGTTACAAAAAATGATGATATCTGTCAAAATAAAATTAATATTTTTATGAAAAATAATTATAAATTACTGTTATTATTTGTAATAATTTTAAAAAATTATTAAATTTTAATAAAAATATATTTTTTTAATTAATACATGATACTAGAATTGATCTGAGATTTCTCTCCAACGACCATTTCTTCTCTTGCCGTACAACAAGTCCAACCTTAGGATTCTTGATCAAAAATCAGAGTAAGTGATACCCACGCTCTGAAGTGACGATTTACCTTCTCCGAGTACGGTATGACCTCCATTGATGGTTTTGAGATTTTAGTGTCCTCACCGGCGTTCTTTTGGGTCATGGCTGGGCTAGCAGTGTTGGCGGTGACCATCTCCAAGTCTGGCTTTGGGGGAGCTTTGGGATCCCTAAGTTTACCGCTGCTCCTTTTTGTTTTACCTCCCAAGATTGCTCTGGGTGTTTTGCTACCCTTGTTTTTGATTACAGATGTGTGGGTAGTGTACATTTGGCGCCGCATGTTGGATCGTCGAATTCTGATGATCATGTGTGGCTTTGGCCTTCTCGGACAGTTGCTTGGTTGGCTACTTTTTGATTACCTAAGTGATCGCCTACTGACGTCGCTGATTGGACTGATTGCTATTATCACGGCGATGAACTATGGCTGGCGTCGCGTACGACCAGGTAACCGCTCTTCGGCTGAGATTGCTGCACTAGTAGCACAGAGAATCTGGCAAAGAGGGTTTGTTTGGTGTGGTCTGTCGGGGGTCTCTAGCTTTGTATCGCTTTCCGGTGGGATCCCTGCCCAGATTTTTCTGCTACCTCATGGACTAGTTCGGCAAGCATTTGTTGGTACATTGAGCGTCTATTTTTTTGTAATCAATATCGCCAAGATCCCCTTTTACATGGAAATTGGCATCTTTACAGGAGAGACGATTCAAATCTCTTTGTGGCTGGTGCTAGTGATTCCGGTAGGTGTGTTGATTGGCAGGTGGCTAAATCAGAACATGAGTGACCAGATCTTTTACGATATCAGTCATCTCACCCTACTGGGGATGGGTGGAAGGTTGCTCTTCAGTGCATTGTGATTGGTGGCATCCTTCAGGGACGACGTTTGAAACCTTCATCTTCCCAGGTCAGGAAGCGAGTCCCAATCACTTCCGCGGTATCATTCACGACAACGAAGGCATCGGGATCTGTTTCGAAGAGATGTTGCTTGAGACGCCCAAGTTCCAATAAATTGATTACAGTGTAAACAACTCGTTTTGAAGCGTGAGAATGCGATCCTTCAGCAAGGAAGTAGGTGGCTCCTCGGTCAATCTTACGAATGGCTTGGTGCACAACCTCTTCAGGATGTTCTGTGATGATGAAGACCGACTTACGCTGTGAAAAACCCGTCAGTACACGCTGCATGACCCAGGAAAATACAAACATGTAGATTCCGGTGTAGAGCGCAATGTCCAAATTATAGAGTACTGCATTGGCGCTCAGAACGGTCAGGTTGATCACATTGAAGGTTGTACCAATTGGGATGGCGAAACGTTTTTTTAGAACTGTGCCGAGAATATCCATTCCTCCAATGGACCCACCGAGTCGCAAATAGATTCCAGCTCCGACCCCACTGAGAACACCCGCCAAAATTGCGGCTGTCAAGGGATCCTTCGCCTCAATGGGTACATGAATCCACTCTAGTGCCAGAGAATAGATCAGCATTCCGCAGAGACTTAGCACAATATAGCGCAGGGAAAACTCTCTAAAGCCAACAATGAAGATTGGAATGTTGATCAAGGCATATAGAATTCCTAAAGATATCTGGTCAGTGAGCGAATAAATCAACAGGGCCAGACCAGTTGCACCGCCAGCGAAATAATTCTGGGGGACAAGAATTGCGTTCACCACAGCGCCGAAGATGGCACAGCCAATCACCATCATCAGCAAAGTGTACCAGAAGCGCCAGGAGCGCAGGTCGTTAAGCAACTCTTGAATCTGTTCCTTCATTTTTGTTTATAGGCAAAGCTTCGTTGTGCAGAGATAATGCTTCCCATTCTTAGCTCTATGAATCAGCATCATGAATGGGTCTGAGGCAAGGTAGGGAGTTGAACTCAGTGGATTAAATCTTTCATTTGTATAGCCAATGCAATTCTCTGAGCGCATCAAATTATTTTGTGGAGAAAACGATGATAGCCAAAAGTTCATCTTACCTGCTGGGTATACTGCTCTGCTTATTCTGCGGAGGATTTCTTCAATCAGCATGGGCCTATAACACTGAGGACTTGAGACGATTAAAAGTAACAGGTAGTTGCCCTCGGTGTGACCTCAGTGCAGCCTCTTTAGAGGAGTTGCAACTGTTTCGCTCAAACCTTTCCGGAGCCAATCTTTCTGGGGCGAACCTTTCCAGAACCAATCTCATTGCGGCAGATCTGAGTCGAGCGGACTTGTCTGGGGCAATTTTATCTGGAGCGAACCTCTCCGGAGCAGATTTGTCTTCAGCAAATCTGAGTACAGCTGAACTGCTGGCAACCGAACTGACACTTGTTGATTTCTCAGGAGCAAAGTTAGAACGTGCCAGCCTGGAGAACGCCAATCTACTCAAGGCGAAACTTCCCAATGCGGATCTCAGTTGGGTTAGTTTTCGAGGAGCCAATCTGACGCTGGCAGATTTTTATAAGTCAGATCTTTGGGAAGCTGATCTGTGGGGCGCGACTCTATGGGGTGCCACGTTCTGGAATGCTGATCTGCGAACTGCCAAACTCCGTGGTTCTAACTTGGATGGAGCCAACTTTGAAGGTGCTAAGCTTAGTATCGATCTGGCGGAAGGAACGATTCTCTGTGATACGATTCTACCAGACGGCCATATCATCCGGAGTGGATGCTAGTTTGTTTTCTGAATGCTGAATTACCAGTCGGAGTCATCGGTGCTTTTAGCTTTTTTCTCACGAACCTGATTGACGATTGGAGGTAATGAAAGGACGTATTCAGCGATTGCCTTCAGGTCTTCATCAGGCAACTTTTGGTAGTGCTCAATTGCCATCCCCATCAAATCCCCCAGAAAATCTCCATTAGGTATCATCCCCGTCTGCAGGGCATATACTAGATCATCCTGGTTCCAACCTCCAATTCCAGTCTCTTTGTCAGGCGTGATGTTTGGGGTCAATTTTCCTTCAGGGCCCTCCTTGGCGCCGGCATAAGCCAGATTAGATCGAAGAACTCCCAATTGATTCCGAGGTGTGTGGCATTCCGCACAGTGGGCGACAGCTTCTGTCAGATAACGACCACGATTCCAGGATACAGAGCGGCTTGGGTCGGATGTGATAGGCTCTGGATCATGGAAGAGAACATTCCAGAACCAAGCATTCAGACGTAGATTGAAGGGGAACTGCAGTTCGTGGGGCTGATTTTTTTGTTGGATGGGAGGCAGGCTGAAGAGATAGTCTTTGAGATGCAATAGATCCTCTTCGCTCATCTTGGCGAATGCAGGATAAGGAAAGCTTGGGAAGTAATGCTGCTCCTCTGGCCCTATCCCCTCCCGCATAGCACGAACGAAGTCTTCATCACTCCAAGAACCGATCCCCGTGGTTGGATCTGGAGTGATGTTGTTGGCATAGAAGACTCCATAAGGTGTAGGAAGTGGGCGCCCTCCAGCTAGAAGCGAGCCTTTATTCTCCACATCAGTGTGACAGCCACAACCACCAGCTGCATGAAAAATCTGCTCTCCAGCAATCGGGTTGGGAGTACGGGCCTCAGCACTGACAGAAATTAAAATGCAAATCAGTAGGGAAAGGCCACACTGCCGGTACTTCAATTGGAGGCGCGGTAGTTGTCGTGGCAGTTTTTGCAAGCTCCTCCAACAGCACCAACAGCTTTACCGATGGCTTTCATGTCTCCGGATTGGGAAACAGTCACCAGTTCTCCACTAGCATCTACTAGGCGCTGGGAGGCTTTTTCAAAGCCCTTTTGATCTGTCCAGATGCTCTCCAAGGCCCCAGTATCACCAAAGTCAGATCCTTCTGGAAACATTGAGGGGACAATCTTCGCTGCATTCTGGATTGCGACTGCGTGATCTGTAATGTGTCCTTTGTAGTCTCCAAGTCCAGCACGGACAATTCTGGAGATTGCTCCAATGTGTCCCCGCATAGAGGTATAGACTGCCTTCCGATATTTGATGATATCATCCGTGTTATCTGCCCAGGAAACAGAGGGGATGAAAAGCCCTCCAAGTATAATTGCAATCAATAGTTGCTTGGGTTGAAACATGGTGACTCGATTAGAGTTGGTTTAAAAAGGCATTTGGTGATGGGCAACGGAGCCCTGCAGAGATTCTAACTTCAATGTGTCTGAATACCTCGTTGTGATTCAAGGGATACAACCTACCCAATAATGGTGATCGTAACTGACAATAAATCAAGGACTCTCTGTGGAGTTTTTTTGCAGCCTAAAAAAATCATGGTGACTTACTTTCTTGATTGTCAGCATCATTTCTACCATTTTTATTTACTTAGTAGCTTACCAAATTTTTCATCCTAGCATCAGATTATCCAGCAGATATTAACGATTTTATTAACTGTAAAAGGAGAATAAGTTGACAACAATTGTGAATGTCGAAGATCTGAGAAAGCACGCAAAGCGTCGATTACCCAAAATATTTTTTGACTACATTGATGGGGCTGCGTTTTCAGACACTACGGCACTGCGTAATCATGAGGATTTTGACAATTGGTGCCTAATTCAGAGAGTTTTAGCATTAAAGGGTATGCCAGACTTGAGTTGTGAGTTTCTTGGAACTAGGCACACACTTCCTATCATGCTCGGACCGGTTGGCTTCCTAGGACTTTATCGTGGTCGGGGAGAAATTCTTTGCGCAGAAGCCGCCAAGGAAAAAGGTATTCCTTTGTGTCTTTCAACCTTTTCTATTGCAAGTTTAGGGACTCTGCAGAGGGAGGTTGGGGGCACACTCCAATTCCAACTCTACATGGATTGCCAGCGATCTTTTGTCGAAAAGTTAGTGGAATCAGCTGTAGATGCAAAAGTTGAGACTCTATTTTACACAGCTGATACCGCAGTAACGTCTGTACGTGAAAGAGATGTCCGTAATGGATTTCGGGCGGTTAGGCGCCTCAACCCAACACTAATATTTTCAATGATGCAGCGCCCACTTTGGTGCTGGGATATGTGGCAATCCGGAATTCCAAGTGTAGAGGCGTTGGCCAACTACCCTGAATTTGGTAAAGGCATCCTAGAGCAGGCGTCCAATCTTTCTGGTAGGCTTGATTCTTCAATTATCTGGGAGGATATGAAGTGGCTCCGCAAGGTTTGGAAAAAACGACTGGTGATGAAAGGTATACTTAATTCAGATGATGCAATTAAGGCCATAGATCACGGAGCAGATGCTATTGTTGTATCGAATCATGGTGGCCGACAATTAGATTTTGCCAATTCGACGATCTCCATCTTGCCAGAAATTCGTAAGGCAGTTGGCAAAGATTATTGTGTGATGATTGATGGTGGATTCCGCCGTGGTTCCGAGGTGGTAATTGCTCTAGCCTTGGGCGCTAGTGGAGTGCTGTTGGGTCGAGCTTATGCGTTTGGACTTGCTGCAGACGGAAGGTCGGGTGTTGAAAAAGCAATTGAGATATTTGCCAAAGAAATTTCAATCACAATGAAGTTGATGGGTGTGCCTAGTGTTGATGAGCTAAAGCAGTTTGGGGATCGCTACGTTCGTCAAAAATAAAAAGGCATAAATGAAAAAGTATGGTTAAGCTGGAAGTTTTTGCAAATATCTTGAAAAAAATGGATTCACAAAGTTTCTGAGCCAATCTCTTTATCGAAAAGCCTCTATCTGATCCAGATCCACCAGAAATTTTTCATTTTCTACTGGTGTGCCAATCGACACACGAAGGAAAGTGTCATAACCCGGCTGAAGCCAGGGCTTAACAATTGTACCTAGTTTAAGGAGTTCTTCTGCAAATTTTATTGAAGAGTGATTGATATTGATGAATAGGAAATTCCCGAGAGATTCTCCGACTTGGTAACCACGAGATCGGAGTTCTTTAGCAAGACGCTCGCGTTGTAGGATTGTTTGTTGAACACTGTGGAGCATGTAATCCTCGTGATCCAAGGCGGCTTTCGCAGCTATCTGGGCCAATTGATTGGTATTGAAGGGAGTACGCGTTCGGTCCAGTGCTTGGCAAAGTTCTGTTGAACTACATATGCCAAAGCCGATTCGGAGCCCCGCAAGCCCCCAACTCTTAGAAAATGTTCTAAGTACTACCCAATGTCCTGGCATCAGTTCCGTGAGGTCGAGACCACTGGTGTAGTTTCCATGAACTGCGTATTCGTGATAAGCTTCGTCAAGCACGAGCATAGTCTCTGGATGCTTGGCTGCAAACAATTGTCTCAGTTGTTCAGGGTTTAGCCAACTTCCACTAGGGTTCATCGGATTGGCAAAAATGAGTAATTTGGCTGGTTGTGCAGCCCTCTCGATAAGTTTGGTTAGATCAATCCGGAGTTTGTCATTTATCGCCAGTCTTTCGACAGAACCTCCCATCAACTTGGTATAATCTTCATGCAGTGGGAAGGAAGGATAGAGAGTAACAACTCGATCGCCTGGATTGACAACACTTCGACAGATAATCGAAATTAATTCTTCTGAACCGTTGCCAAAAATTATTCGTTTTTCAGAGACATTTAAGCGTCGAGCAATTGCCTTGCGCAGCAAAAGAGCCTCACTGTCGGGATAAAGATACAGTTCCGAACTAGTTTGGGAGAGACACTCTAAAACCTGTGGTGCTGGGCCAGTTGGATTCTCATTTGAGGACAGTTTTGCAACTGCAGTTACTCCATAACGTGATTTTACCTCGTTCAGCCCAAGCCCCACGTTGTATGGGGGTATTTCCATGAGTTCGGGGCGCAAAATCTTTTCAAGTGGTTTCATTGGAATCTATTTTGTTCAGAGATTTTTATTGTTAAAGACATGTTTATCTATTTGATTGTTTTTCTGTAAGGAGACTTTCAAGTGAAAGGTTTCACCATTGACCTATCAGGAAAAAATGCAATTGTTACGGGAGCTAGTCGAGGACTTGGCCAGGCAATCGCAATTGGCTTAGCGGAGGCGGGTGCAACAGTAGTAATCACCTCCCGTTCTTTGAAAGCACTTGAGGAAACACAATCTCGGATCTCCGATTTCGGAGGCGAGTCCCGACAAATAGAGTTAGATGTTCGTGACGTACCCGCAATGAGGAATAGACTTCAGACAGTTGCTCAGCAGGCTGGAGAAATAGACATCCTCGTCAATAATGCAGGCTACGAACAAGTGTGTCCCTCCTATGAACTGACTGAGGAAACCTGGGACACTATCATGGAAACTAATCTCAAGGGAGCCTTTTTTGCTGCCCAAGTTGCTGCTCACAGTATGGTACGTTCCAGCAGAGGTGGTGCCATTGTTAATGTATGTTCCCTGACATCATATGTTGGTGTGCCAACGGCAGTGCCTTACGGTTCCTCCAAGTCGGGACTATTGGGCATGACACGTGCGCTCTCAACAGAATGGGCAAGTGAGCAAATTCGAGTCAATGCGATTGCGCCAGGTTACTTCAGGACGGAGTTGACGGAGGCCTTTTATCGTGAACAGGCTTGGCAAGAAGCTATGCTGCAGAAAATCCCGCTGAATAGCTTTGGCAATGCAAACGACCTTAAAGGTGCGGTTGTCTTCCTTGTTAGTGATGCCGCAAAGTATATCACCGGCCAATGTTTGGCAATCGATGGAGGCTATCTCGCGTCCATTTGAAGGCTGTCTCCATTGTCCTACAACAACATCTTGGATTGAACTGCCAGTGAATGACTCTAGCCCAAATTTCTTACTTTGAATAAAGTTTCTGCAGTTTCTGCTTCAAACGTCTGTTTACAGTTTGGTGATGTACATGCCGTTAAGAACGTCTGTTTTGAACTGGAGGAGGGCCGTTTTCTCACAGTTTTGGGCCCCTCGGGCTCTGGAAAAACAACTTTACTCAGGCTGATCGCCGGTTTTCAGCAACCAGATCAGGGCGAAATTTTTATCAAGGGACAAACTGTTAGAGAATTAGCTCCCAACAAACGCTCGATTGGGATGGTATTCCAACGCCTTGCTTTATTCCCACACATGACCGCAGCGGAAAATGTAGCGTTTCCGTTGAAAATGCGCAGGTTTAACGCCCGTACGATCTCTGACCGGGTGAAAGAATACTTGCACCTTGTGCGTTTGGAGGGGCTTGGTAGTCGTAAGATCAATGAACTTTCAGGAGGGCAGCAGCAGCGTGTGGCGATTGCTCGAGCCTTGGTTTTTGAACCAGACTTACTCCTTTTGGACGAACCACTAGCGGCCTTGGATCGCAAGTTACGTGAAGAAATGCAATTAGAGTTTCGGAGAATTCAGAAGGAACTCGGTGTCACCACGATAAATGTTACCCATGATCAGCGAGAAGCACTGGTGGTTTCTGATCAGATCATTGTGATGAATTATGGAGAAATCCAGCAGAATGCTACCCCCTTGGAAGTATACCGTTCTCCATCAAATCCTTTTGTAGCTAATTTTGTAGGGGTAACTAACCTATTCCATGGGATGCTGGAGTCTCTAAAGGGACAGCAGGTAGCAATCAGAATCAGTCAGCAGACACTGCTTGGTACTTCAAAGAGTGAGAACTCTGCGCTGACCCAGGGAGTTTCAGTGCAGGCTGCTATCCGTGCAGAACAGATTCGACTGTTTCGTGGAAAATCAGAAAACAGAGAATGTGAGGCTTATTTTGAGGGTCGAGTAACGGATGTTATTTTTGAGGGAGAACGGATTCTCTATGAACTTTCGGTGGCAGCGTTATCTGATGCGCCCATCAGGATCATTCACCATGACCAGCAAGACTTCTCAACATTCGAAGTAGGAGAGATGGTCTTTGTTGGATGGCAGAGCCGCGACATGCATGTCTTTGTCGTGGATTGATTAACTTGGCAACAGCCGAGTCTTAACCAAAATCAGGAGTTGAGTATGACTTTCGACAAGCAGATCAAACGGAGAGATTTACTGAAGACCTCAGCCATGCTGGGAATTGCTGGTGCAGCTGGGTCTGTAGCACCATCTTTACTGAAAGCGGAACCTGCCAAGCCAACAGAGATTATTGTCCGAGCTTGGGGTGGTCCTTGGGTCGAAGCACTGAAGGCTGGAGTTTCAGATCCATTTACGACCAAGACAGGTATTAAAGTACGACATGATTTGACTGAGGATAATGAAATACAACCAAAGGTTTGGGCTGCTGTTGCTCAAAAGCGAACTCCCCCAATCCATATCAATTGGGACACAACGACCAATGCTACTAAGTCGGCACTTCGTGGAGTGTGTGAGGATCTTTCCGACCTACCCAATCTGAAAGGAACCACTGACTTGGCAAAGCCTGTGGGCGTAGATGGCTATCCGATCGTCAATACTTACGGGTATGTGTATGTGTTAGCATATCGGCCGAGTGCCTTTCCAAGTGGACCACCAGCATCCTATCACGATCTGCTTGACCCTAAATTTAAGGGACGACTAGCGTTTTACAACGATGGGATTGGATTCCACTTTCCAGCACAGGTCGCTGGCGGTGGTAAATTAGATGGTATCCCAAATAATATGCAACCCTGCTGGGATTTTGTGTCTAAAATCAAAACTCAAGAACCATTACTTGGAGAAGATCCTGATTTTGTGACGTGGTTCCAGAATGGAGAAATTGACGCAGCATGTACGATTTCAACAAACGCACTAGGAGCCAAAAGAAATGGAGTAGATATCGCTTGGACGATTCCAAAGGAGGGCGCCAAGTTTGATACAGATGGGCTGTGGATTCCTAAAGGGCACTCTGAAGGAGATTTGTACTGGTCCAGAGAATACATCAACCACGCTCTAAGTAAGGAATCTCAGCAGATTTGGCTGGATGGTTTAGGATTGCCCGGAGTCATCCCTGGATTGCGACCGCCACCAGGATTAGCTGGAGATCCTTCCTATCCAACTAAACCGGCTGACTTTGATCGGCTGATCCGTATCTCAGGCAAGATCCAGGTAGAAAACGAGAGCGAGTGGTTCTCGAAGTTCAAGGCGATTATGCAGGGGTGATTCTGAAAAGTTTAGCCACTGGGCTTTAGGTTTGAAGTTCCAGTGGTCTCATAGATCGATCGAAAACTAATGAGACGTAATCTATCTTGCTATCCGTTGACTTGGCACTTGATGGATATCCTAGAAGCTGCTTTCAGTAAAATTTGGCCCAAAAAAGGAGGCTTCTGGGGGCCTTATCTAATGTTGAGTCCTGCAATTTTGTTAGTTGGTCTGCTTGTTCTAGGACTTGCTTATATTGGTGACACTTCTTTAAGAACTCTTGACACGAGCACCTTCCTTTTCTCGGAGGAGTGGTCACTGGCAAACTACGAGCGCGCACTGACAGAGCCATTCATTCGATCTGTCATTTGGCGAAGTATTCTTGGTGCAACTATCGTTACCATGACTACATTGCTACTGGCCTTCCCCTATACCTACATTATGGTAAGAACGCGTAGTGCATTTCTACGAAAATTCTTGCTAATTGCTCTATTTTTGCCTTTTTTCATTGGACAAGTAGTACGCGCTTATGGATGGCTTATTATTCTGGGCAAACAAGGGATAGTGAACGATATACTGGGGTTGATTGGTATTGAACCACTACGCATGCTTTTCAACTATCCTTCGGTTCTGTTTGGGCTTGTACAGTACATGTTTCCATTTGCCGTATTGATGTTGGCTCCAGCACTAACCGCAATTCCTGAAGAAATTGAAGCTGCTGCTGAATCTCTTGGGGCTTCCTGGCAGGAAACAATGCTTTATGTGATACTTCCCATGGCTAAGTCCGGTCTAATCGGTGCGGGTTTGGTGGTCTTGACTCTCTCTCTGACAGATTTTGCGATGCCAGCTATTCTTGGTGGTGGAACTCAGGATTTTGTGGCGAACGCAATCTATGACCAGTTTTTCCGGACGTCCGATCAGGGATTTGGTTCCAGTCTGGCCGTGTTATTGATTGCAATTGGTTCACTCTTAGTTTGGATTATTTTTATGTTGGTTGGTGCAGGGACACTAGCCTTGGGCGCAAAAGATAAATGAACCAGCCAGTTGCCCAGAAACTATTTTTCTGGATACTAATCGTTATCTCGATCATTACTCTCTCTGCACCAACACTTGTTGTGCTTGGAGCTTCCCTGACTTCTGGAAATATTATTGTTTTCCCTCCGGATGGGTTGTCCTTGAAGTGGTACAAAGCTCTCGTGGAAAAGCAGGAATTGCAGGATGCATTTATACGTTCAATCTGGGTGGCCATAATTTGTGTGCTTATCTCTTTGCCTGCGGGGACCTTGGCGGGGATTGCCCTAGTAAAGTATCGATTACGCAAGGGTGCTTTGATTCAGACCTATCTCCTGTTACCTTTCACAATCCCACTGATTGGATCGGGAATCGGATTGATGTTGGTCTTTGGTGAAGTCGGTATTCTTGGGAGCCTTTGGCCGGTTGGCGTAGCTACCGCTGTGATCAATCTCCCTTTCATGATTTGGGCAGTTTCCTCAAGTGCTACAGGCCTAGATCCTGATCTGGAACTTGCTGCCCAAAGTTGCGGTGCTGGTCCGGTTCAAACTTTTTTCTATGTGACCTTGCCGTCAGTAATGCCGGGAATCATCACAGGCTCTCTGCTGATGTTCATTCTATCCCTGAACGAATTTCTCGTTAGCCTATTGCTTGTAGATGCTCGAATTGTCACGCTCCCCGTACAAGTCTACAATTCTATCCGTTCGATTATTACACCAGACCTAGCGGCTGTCTCGGTTGTTTTTATTGCAGTAGCGATGTTGGCTATTGCCATACTGGACAAAATAGTTGGTTTAGAAATCTTTCTTAAATCGAAGTGACTGTCACCAAAACTTACTCAAAAAGGCACTGCATCATGTCAACGGTATCCTTTCACGAAACTAGTAAGCTGACAGCCGCAGATTATAAAGCTTTGCTAAAGCGTTCAGAGGCTGATCTCTCAAGCTTTGTGGAGAAGGTGAAGCCTATCATCGAGGCGGTGCGTTTAGAAGGAGATGAAGCGCTAGTTCGTTTTGGCCAGCAATTAGATGGCTCTACGCTGCTGAGTAAGGAAGCTCTGAAGGTAAGTGAAGCGGAGTTCGCTGCTGCGTTTGAAGAAGTCGAAGATGTAGTCATTGAGGCGATTCGCTATGGTATCACCAATATCAGAACCTTCCATGAGGAGCAGAAGCCAGAAACTATGTGGATGAAGGAGATTCGACCGGGCGCTTATGCTGGAGATCGACTAACTCCAATTCGCTCTGTCGCGATCTATGTGCCGCGTGGGAAGGGTGCTTTTCCATCAGTGACGATGATGACTGCAATACCGGGCGTAGTAGCTCAGGTTCCAAAGTTGGCGATTTTCACCCCTCCATTACCGAATGGATCTGTGGATTCAGCAACTCTTGTAGCAGCAAGTATTGCGGGTGTCGATACTGTCTACAAGTGTGGAGGTGCGCAAGCTGTAGCTGCTGCTACATTTGGTACTGAGACTATTGAACGAGCACTTAAGATTGTTGGTCCAGGTAGTCCTTGGGTCGTGGCAGCTAAACGATTGCTATCTGATATTATTGATCCTGGCTTGCCGGCTGGGCCGTCCGAAGCAATTATATTTGCTGACGATAGTGTTCATGGTGGACTCGCTGCGCTAGATCTGCTGATTGAAGCAGAACATGGACCAGATAGCTCAGCTTACTTAGTCACACACTCTCGCCGTGTGGTGGAAGAGGCTCTGGCTGCTTTGCCTGATCACTGGGCGAAGATGACTGCACAGCGGGTAGAGTTTTCTAAAACTGTGCTGACAGGTCCCTATGGTGGAATTTTGCTGACATCATCGGTCGAGGAAAGCTACCGATTCATAAATGACTATGCTCCAGAACACTTGGAACTGCTTTCCACAGAGCCATTCACACACTTGGGCCACATTACAGAGGCAGCAGAAATTTTAATGGGGCCTCATACTCCAGTCTGCATTGGTAATTTCTCACTCGGCCCCAACGCTGTGTTGCCAACAAGTCAGGGTGCCAAAACCTTTGGACCGCTTTCTGTTCACGACTTTATGAAGCGAAGTTCGATAGGATATGTTACTCCTCCAGCTTATCCAGAACTTGCCAAAAGAGCTAAGGTTCTGGCCCACTATGAGGGGTTTTCCTCCCACGAGAACGCAGTTTCTCCGATACGTGAAAAGTACCTCTGAGAGGAGAGGTGCTTCTTGGTGATTAGGACACTTGGGTGGGCTGATTTTGATCTTAGGTAGAACTTTTTTGATCCTCGGCAATCTTCACAAGAAGTTCTTCCATCCAGGGTGTCTTTGCCAAGAGTTGTTGTGCTTCCGTGTTCAGCAACAAATTGATTTTTCTTCGATCGTGTTCCCGCCGATCCTGATTACGCCGGTCTGTTAGGCGCCGGTCTGTCAACTCCACCAGTTCCTCTCTTTGACGGCGTTCTCGGGGTACCTCTCCTGAGCCAGATCTTCGGTCATGGTGCCTTCTTTCATCGGACCGACGTTCATTCGCCCTGCGATCACTCTTTCTGCGGTCCATAACTTTTGGGGGGAATAGCTGATTCATCGTCCACCTTTTCGGAATAAAGAGAGATTCTTCTGCTTGAAGGATCAGAGTTTTATTAACTCACAAATTCAGTGAGTCGAATCTGTTGTGAAACAATGCCCTTCAATGACTCAGTTTAAGAAAATTTAGTTCTAAAAATTAATGTGACAGATTTTCTACTAGTAACTGAAACAAGAATCCAGCCATCTCCCACTTTCGTGATGATATTGGTTCAATCAGAAAAGACGAGAAACGGAGCCGAGTAGAGGAAAACCTCAGAAAATAGATGAATTCGTCCAGAAGGAAGAAAACCTGCAGTTGTGTTGAAGATAAATCAAATCAACCCTCTTCAGAACAACGATTTTGGAGAAGAAAATTTTTGGAACCCATTGCCAGAGTCGACCCATGATTTTTGGATTGTTGGCCCTACTCATCATCCTCTTCACCAGTCCACTACATGCCGCAGAAGAGGCTTTGTTTGTTCGTGATGCAAATCTTTTGAAGGCCAAAAGTCTACGTTGTTTGTTCACTCGACAGGTGACTACCAACTGGACTTCCTGGGAAACAACTTGGTCGAAAGAAGCCACCATCGAAAACATGGAGTATATCTTTGCAGCCATTCCGCAAAAAGGAAGCAAGGCTCGGCTGATCAAGAGAGTTCCAGGCGAACCAAGTGGAATCCAGGAAGTCTTTATTATCCGTACCTTGGAAGCGCTAAATTTTCTGGAAGTCAATCCAGAGCGACCTATCCATACGACTGCGGTGATGGTGATGCGAGAAAACCGGGAAGCAGGAACTTTTGTCGCCACAACATCACAGCACACAATCACTAAAGACGGTGCAGTTGTCCCTACGCAGAGTTACGGACGTTGTGAGGTGATGGCGTTTAATGAAGAGAGAAACGGTGAGAGTTGAGAAACTGGTTTGAACGTAATTCAATTGAAATTCGAGTCTCTGCTAGCTATTCCGCGCTGCTGTGCAGAGATTCTTCAGTTTAGATTTGGCTAGATTCCGATCCAATAGCCCTAGGCCACAGTCAGGAGCTGCAACTAGGCGCTCCCGGTCTATGTGATGTAGTGAATGCCGTATTCTCTCCTGAATTTGCTCGACCTCTTCGACACTACTTTTCGCAACATCAACCAAACCCATAATAATGGTAGTATTTTTGAAAAGTTCTAGTAGCTTCAAGTTGTTAGGTCGATGAGCATCTTCAATCGAAAAAGCATTGATTGAAGAGTCATCAATGGCAGGGGCTAGATGAAAATAGGATTCAGGAGGGGCTTTCAGGTAGTTTTCACTGTCCAAAGCATTGGGATAACCACAGCAAGCGTGTACTGTCCTACAAATCTCTTTTGGCACACCGGCAAAACAGCGCTCAAGGCTCTCAATACCATAACTTAGTGCCTTATCAGGTTTCCTCGCAAACACAGGTTCGTCAACTTGAATGTGATTACAGCCGGCTTTGGCTAACAAGAGAATCTCCTGATTTAGGACATTACTTAAATCATTACATAGTTTTTTTTCATCATTGTAGAACTCGTCGGCGATCGAATCGGCAATCGTCATCGGACCTGGAATAGTTATCTTCACAGGATTAGATGTAAATTGCTTTGCAGAACTGTAATCAGTTCCTAAAACTGCTTTACGGAGTTGCAATGGGCCAGTGATAGTTGGTAGTTTTGCTTCAAAAGCACCAGACCTTACTTGTTTACGGGTAATGGTTTGGAAGTCAATGCCGTCGATTTGACGACACTGGTAATAGATGTAGTTCTCCCTTCTCACTTCGCCATCAGTGGGTATGTCCACACCAGATTGTATTTGATCAAGAATAATTTCTTCAATTGCTTGCAGGAACAGCGGTTCTGCAGAATCGGCGGCAGTCTTTATTTGTTGCTCATAATCAGATATATTCCATCTTTGTAGGAGGCCCTTGCCAGCACCTTTAGCATCGGAATCATCTATTTTCGGAAACCAATCGCCAATTGGTGTGCAAGAGGGCTTTGGAAAAGCACCAATTGATGTTGTTTTAATTTTCATAATATCCCGGATTTACCGCTGACTTTGACAGATCAGTGAAGCAAAGGAGTAAGTCTAACTAGATTAACAGTTCTCAAATATAAACGAGACCGATTTTCATGGGCAAAATCGGTCGAGTTATTTTCTAGGATACAGATCTACTGTTTTGATCAGTTTGGCAGCATATCTGAGACTTCCTCTGCCAACTCCTCTTGAAGCGCTTTCATGTCATCAGCGTCTCCAGTAACAATAGACTCTTGTCCATCGAAGAGTAGCTGCGTAATTGCAAGGCTGTTGTCTCCAGGATAAGCTATCCACTCACGAAGAAGCCCAGCTTGTTTCACAGCAGTATATTTGTTTGGATTTGCCTTGTAGAAATCGCCTAGCATTTCATTTGCAGCTTTATTTGGAGGCATGTAGCCAGTTGTCTCAGCAACAACAGCTGCGCCTTCACCGGAAGTACAAAATTTGATGAATTTCCAAGCTGCTTCGATTCTCTCAGGATCTGATGAACCTGAGACTAGCATCACAGAGTTTCCTCCAGCGGGTAACCCAGCAGGAGGACCGCCGATACCTGGAAACTCACCAGTTTGCAACTCAAAATCGCCCTTTGCCCGTTCGATTGCTCCGACTGCAGAAGTAGACCAAAAGTGCATAGCTACTTTACCAGCATTAAATGGTTTGCCTGCATCTGTAAAAGGGAGATTCTCCATCTTGCAGCTTCTGAACAGTGTTTTCATCGTCTCAAGAGCTCTGAGTCCAGCTGGTCCATCAAAATTGACTTTGCCATCTTTAAGTATTGGTTCTCCCTGGCTCCACATCAAAGCTTGGAAGAACCAGTTACCAGTAATATTCCAACCCCAAAAAAGTGGATTATCAAAGCCAGACGCTCTCAACTTGTTGCAGTTTTCGATTACCTCATCCCAAGTAGTTGGAAGCGAAGTAATTCCTGCTTTACCCAAAGCATCCATGTTGTAGTAGCCCACGGGCAAGGAAACAGAAAATGGTAAACCATATACTTCACCGTTGAAAGTACCCAAATCCAACATTGCCTTGTGATAGCCATCTTTTTCGAAATTGGCTTCTTTGGCAATGAAGGGCTCAAGTGATTTAGCAATACCCTTTTCAACAAACATAGACTGTCTATTCAGACCTTGGAAAGTCACATCCGGCAGTTTGTTAGCAACCGCTTCACGAAGAATAGTGTTTGCACCGTCTTCGTAATTGTCGTAAGTGGCTCTAAATTTTACTTCGATGTCAGGATTGGCTTCTCGAAATAAAGGATATATCTTTTTAAAGGTTACGTCAAAAAGTGAAGAATATGCGTAACCCACTTCAATAGTTACAGCACTAGCCATAGATGCAGACAGCAACATACATGTGGTCAAAGCACCGGTAATTAGTGATTTCAGTTGCATGGATCTCCTGTAGAATCCCCAAAATATTTGAAAGGTCATGCTGGGGCGGCAATGAGCTTTCTAAGCAATAACTCTGAAAAAAATCTTTTCCAACAAAGTTATTGCTACTTCATACCCGTGAGGGTAATTCCTTCAATAAATCGACGTTGAGCGAGTAGAAATGCAACTACTAAGGGTGTAACGATGACTAACGAAGCAGCCATCATTGGCCCATATTCATTGCCATCCATGTCTGATTTGAACATACGCAAGCCCAACGGTGGAGTCATCAAGTCTTTGTCGCCTGTAATAACGATTCTTGGCCAGTAGTAGTCATTCCAATGCGCTACCACAGAAAAAATTGCAAAAGCGAGTAATGCTGGAATTGCCGTGGGAAGCATAACCTGCCAAACTATGTTGAATTCACTCATACCATCCATTCTTGCCGCGTTGATCAGATCATCTGGTACAGTTTTGAAAAACTGACGCATTAAAAAAATCCCAAATACGGATATCGTCCATGGGATGACGAGTGCTGCGTATGTATTCGTTAGTCCCAATTTGGCAAGCATGAGATAGAGTGGAAGGGCAATCGCATGAACGGGTATGAGCAAACAAAAAAGTACCAAACCAAAAACGAAATCACGGCCCCAAAATTTTAATTTTGCCAAAGCGTACGCACAAGGAAGGGCAATTAAAATTTGGATGAGAAAAATAGAAACAGTTACAATCACGCCGTTGAGTAGATAACGTAATAAAGGAGCCTCTTCAAAAGCAGCTCTAAAATTATAAACTACTGGCAGCATTGAACATTTTTCCTCGGTGAAACCTCGCTTTACACACTTTCTATCGATCATCATTTCTTGAGCACCAAAAAAGCCACCTGAAATACTTTGGATTTCAGCAGGTGATTTAAGCGAAAAAGAAATCATCAGATAAAATGGAAGAATAACAATAGCTGCTCCCGAAAGCAAAATAACGTGTTTTAGGATTTCAGAATGAACAGAAGTTTTCATGAGTAATGTACTTTGCGATTCACAAAATAAACTTGAATCAAGGTCAGAAATAAAACAAAGAATAAGAATACAACAGTCAGAGTTGAGCCAATGCCAATTAGATTTTGTTTGACTCCCTTCTCAAACATTGCATAAACCATCATATATGTTGACTTGCTCGGCCCACCCCGCGTCAACGCTTCCACTGTATCGAATACTTGAAATGAGCGTATAGAAGTTATTGTTACAACAAAAACATGCGTAGGCCCCAGCAATGGCCAAGTTACAAGCTTGAATGATTCCCAAGAACCGCTTGCTCCATCAATCTCAGCTGCTTTATACAAAGTTCTTGGGACCGCAGTTAAACCAGCAAGATAAAGTACCATGTTGAATCCAAATGACTGCCAAATCCCAATGAAGGCAATCGTACCTAATGCATATTTTTTATCTCCCAGCCAGTTAGGCATTCTTTCGGCGCAAGCAATCCCATACCACGTATCTACAGGATTAGAACCAAGCCAAGATCCTGTCATCAAACTGTAAAAAAAATTTGTATTGCATCCTTTTTGTAAAGTCTGATTAACGATTCCAACAATTGGATCAAGTGTGAAATCCCAAACAATTGCCATTGCTAATAAAGTCGCCATCACTGGCAGGAAAAATATGGTTTTATAAATTTCCCCACCGAAGCGTAGTGAGGAAATAAGTATTGCTGAAAAAAGTCCTAAAATTATTGAAATAGGTACGACAACAAAAATGTAAGTAAATGAAGCGGTAAACATTTTCTTATAACTAGAATACTTAAATAAAACTTCATAATTTTTTGTGCCAATCCATTCGAAGTCTGGGCTTCCTAAGTTGTAATTCGTGAATGAAAATGTAGCTGCCACGAAAACTGGTAGAATTAGTAGTAATATCATTAAAAGAACAGCTGGTACCACAAACCAAACATGCGAGGAAAGTTGGTTTGGGAAAATATTTTTCACGGCTTTAATTTTTTGAAAGATACTAGTTCATTACTACTACCAAAAATTAAAATTTTTTCTTCAATCCATCTTATTCTAATTCTGTCACCAACTGCAATAAATCTAGCTTTTTCAGGCGAACATCGAACAATAAAAAACTGTTCAAAATAATTTGTTTTAAAGTGCAGGTAAATATCGGATCCCATATTCTCTTTAAATTGGACATCAGCTAAGAACCCAATTTTCGCATCCTGAGGTAATATTTCAAAATGCTCCGGACGAATCCCAAGTTTGACATTTTTTTGCTCAGGCATCGCGGTGCTGAACGATATTTTGACACCAAGACAGGTTAGATGACCATTAGTGTCGTATTCTGCTGGAGCAATGTTGATTTTAGGACTTCCGATGAATTCAGCTACTTCTAGTGTGAGCGGGTTTTGATATATTTGATCAGGAGTATCAATTTGCAGTATCTTTCCATTCATCATGACTGCCATTCGATCTGACATTGTTAATGCTTCCGCTTGATCATGAGTTACATAAACAAATGTTGTCTTCAACTGACGATGCAATTGAGATAGCTCTGTTCTCATGTGTACGCGAAGAGCAGCATCTAGGTTAGATAATGGCTCGTCCATAAGAAAAGCTGATGGTTCCCTGACCATAGCTCTTCCCAAGGCAACACGCTGCTGCTGACCACCTGACAACTGAGCCGGTTTCCTCCCAAGTAGGTGACTGATTTGAAGTATTTCGGAGGTGTGAATAATTTTTTCTTGAATTTTTGCTAATTTCCTTTTTCTTGTTGGAAATAATGGCCCAATAAAAGGATTCCGCTCGGCTGATGTTAGACTGCGTAGCTTGAGGGGTACTGCTAAATTTTGTTGAACAGTTAAATGTGGATAAAGCGCATAAGTTTGAAAAACCATTGCTAAATTTCTATGGCTTGCCCTGATATTGTTGACGATTTTATTATTTATTATCACGTCTCCTTCATCTTGGGATTCCAATCCTGCCAAGATCTGTAGCAGTGTAGATTTTCCACAACCTGAGGGCCCAACAAGGGTGAGGAATTCTCCGTCTTTGATTGCAAGATTAATTGCTTTCAGAACAGGAGTTCTTCCAAAATTTTTCTTAATGTTTTTCAATTCTATTGAATACATATGAAGCTCACAACTCTCTGTGCAGATTCGATTATATTGGTATATTGTTAGGGTAATGTTAGGATTAATTAAAGTGGATTAAATTATTACAATAACACTAAGATTTGAAATAAAAATATAGAAAAGATAACTCAGATAAATTTATATTAGTTGAAAAGCTTCAAATTTTTTAGAGATTGTAAAAGATTTTCAAAAATAAACCTAGCAGATAGTATTCAATCATTCCAAATTCATCATGTGAATTGATTGAATTTATCCTACCTGAAAGTGAATTTAAAATTCGTTTTTCTTAACTGAAAAAATAAAAAATGATCAGAAAACTCGTACTTTAGAACACGAAATATTTAAACCTTTTCATTACTATGCTTGCTTTCCCAAACCTTTGTTTTTTATTAAAATGTCTTTCACACCTAATGATCCACGCCTTTTAACCCCAGGTCCTCTGACCACGTCTCAAGAAACCAAGATTGCAATGTTGCATGACTGGGGTTCGCGAGACCCCACATTTTTAACAGCAAACGCGAGAGTACGCCAGAAACTCCTTGAAATTGCTGGAGCTACCTCTAGTCACGTATGTGTTCCCTTACAGGGTAGCGGGACCTTTACGGTTGAAGCCGTGCTTGGGACCTTGATTTCCCGATCTGACAAGGCCTTGGTACTGGTTAACGGGGCCTACGGTCAGCGCATGACCAAGATGCTTGGTTACATGCAGAGAGCCTTCGTGGTGCAGGAGACGCCGGAAGATTCACCTCCTGATCTAGATGAACTGCAACGATCTCTCACTAAGGATAACTCGATCACCCACGTGCTGGTTGTGCACTGTGAGACGACCTCCGGAATCCTCAATCCAGTGGAACAGGTTGCTGAGATAGTTGCCCAGCACAAACGCTCACTGATCATTGATGCGATGAGTGCATTCGGAGCCATTCCCCTGGATGCTCAGCAGGTACAGTTTGATGCCGTAATGGCCTCTTCTAACAAGTGCTTGGAGGGTGTGCCAGGAATGGGCTATGCGATCCTTCGTCGGGAAGTACTGGAACAATGTAAAGGAAACGCACATTCGCTGAGCCTGGATTTGTACGATCAGTGGCAGACGATGGAAGCAAGCTCCCAATGGCGATTCACCCCACCGACACATGTTTTAATTGCTTTTGACAAGGCGATCGAACAATTTGAGAAAGAAGGGGGTGTGGCAGGACGCAACACGCGCTATTCGGAGAATTGCCGAACACTTGTTTCCGGGATGACAGATCTAGGTTTTGAACCTCTGTTGCCACCCGAGCGACAAGCGCCAATCATCGTTACTTTTCGGATGCCTGCTGATCCTAACTTTGATTTCCAAACGTTTTATGATCGTGTCAAGGAACGTGGCTACATCCTTTATCCTGGGAAATTGACTGTTGCCCCCAGTTTCCGAGTAGGCTGTATTGGACACCTCCAGCCGGCAGACATGCAGTCTGCTGTAGATGCTATGAAAGCTGTTCTAGTAGAAATGGGTGTTGCTTGCGACAAGCCTGCTTAAAACATTGAAATTACGAGAATGACCCCAATGAATTCACTGACTGTAAACGGCAGAGAATACGCCTGGCCCCAGCAACCGCTGGTGGCTGTCTGTATCGATGGGTCCCAACCGGAGTACATTGAAGAAGCGATCGCAGGGGGCCATATGCCCTTCACACAAAAGATGTTGGAATCTGGTACGGACTTGCGTGGACAGAGTGTCGTCCCCAGCTTTACGAATCCTAACAATCTCTCGATTGTCACGGGGGTGCCCCCGAAGGTTCACGGGATCTCTGGAAACTTCTTTCTGGATCCTGAATCCGGTCAGGAAGTGATGATGAACGACCCGAAGTTTCTGCGTACAGGAACACTTTTTCAGGCATTTCACGAGGCAGGGGCCAAGATCGCGATTGTGACGGCAAAGGATAAGCTGCGCCGATTACTGGGTCATGGATTAGACTACACTTCTGGAAGAGCAATCTGCTTCTCCTCGGAAAAAGCGAATGAGACGACACTTGCTGAGAACGGTATCGAGAACGCTCAGGGCATGGTAAACAAGCCAATTCCCAGCGTCTATTCAGCAGAATTGTCTGAGTTTATTTTTGATGCGGGGGTCAAGCTGATGTGCTCTTTTCGGCCCGACCTGATGTACCTCTCCACCACTGATTACATTCAGCACAAGCACGCACCTGGAACACCGGTAGCCAATCAGTTCTACGCGATGATGGATCGCTACTGGGAGGAACTCCATGCACAGGGAGCCGCTTTGGCATTGACTGCCGATCATGGCATGAATGCCAAGTTCAATCAGGCGGGTGAGCCGGATGTGCTGTACCTGCAGTCCCTGTTTGATGAGTGGCTTGGTGTAGGACAAGCCCGAGTGATCCTGCCAATCACTGATCCGTACGTGGTTCATCATGGAGCATTGGGATCCTTTGCTACGGTGTATCTTGCTGATACGGCAAAAGCCCAGGAACTGGCTGGGCGCTTAGCTGAAGTCGAAGGGATCGAGGCTGCTTATACAAACATCGAAGGATGTGTGGCCTTTGATTTGCCGAATGATCGCCTTGGTGATCTGATTGTCGTTTCCACCACGAACAAGGTCTTGGGAACAACACCGGAACGTCATGATTTGAGCCAACTCAAGGAACCCCTCCGGTCACACGGAGGAGTCTGCGATCGTCAAGTTCCACTCGTTTTTAGTCAGCAAGTGGAAGCATCAGGGTCTTTGCTTCATAATTATGATCTCTTCGACCTGGCCCTGAATTACGCATCCTAGCGCGGAAACATTTCATGCCCGCAGTACAACGCAGTGAAACGATGCGCATTGGTGGTCAGAAGGTTTCAGGTGATGCTGGATCGTTAGAAGTCTTCAATCCTTACAACAATGAAGTCGTGGGCACGGTTCCTCGCGCTTCCAGGGAGCAGGTTCAGCAGACGCTACAGATCGCCAAGAACTTCAAGCCCAAGCTGACTCGTTACGAGCGTCAGCAAATCCTGACCAAGACAGCGGATCTTTTGGTGAGCAGGCGAGAGGAAATTTCAGACCTGATCACGGCAGAGGCTGGACTTTCAAAGAAAGACTCACTGTACGAGGTGGGACGTGCCTTCGATGTCTTCAGTCTTGCTGGCCAACTCTGCATCCTTGATGACGGCCAGATCTTCTCCTGTGACCTAACACCACATGGGCAGCAGCGAAAAATCTTCACCCAGCGAGAACCTCTGCAAGGTGTGATCAGCGCTATCACTCCGTTCAACCATCCGCTGAACATGGTGGCCCACAAGATTGCGCCCAGCATTGCCACCAACAATCGGATGGTCTGCAAACCGACAGAACTGACACCCATGACGGCTTTGCTACTAGCCGATGTGCTCTATGAAGCAGGTCTTCCTCCGGAGATGTTTCAGGTGGTCACTGGGCGACCTGAAGATATTGGCTACGAGATGATCTGTAACCCACTCATTGACCTAGTTACTTTCACGGGTAGCGTACGAGTTGGGAAGATGATCGCCGAGAAGGCTGGCTACCGTCGCACCGTGCTGGAACTAGGTGGTAACTCCCCTCTGATCGTGATGGAAGATGCGGACTTAGACCGTGCAGCGACCTTGGCTGTTGCGGGAGCGACCAAGAACTCGGGGCAGCGTTGCACGGCAGTCAAACGTATTCTTGTGATTGATTCGATTGCCGATGACTTTGTGAGGCTGGTAACCGAGAAAGCCAAGGAGCTCAAATACGGTGACCCGATGGATCCACAGACGGATGTTGGAACGGTGATCAACGAGCAATCAGCCATTTTGTTTCAGCGTCGAGTGGAAGAAGCGGTCGCTGTAGGTGCCAAGTTGTTGCACGGAAACAATCGCCAGGGAGCAGTGTTTCCTCCCACAGTTGTTGATCATGTCCCCTGGGACTGTGAGTTGGTAATGCGGGAGACTTTTGGGCCTGCGATTCCTATCATTCGGATTCAGGACATTGACGAGGCAATTCGGGTGGCCAATGGGACGGCTTTTGGTCTTTCCTCAGGAGTCTGCACAAATCTATTGGACTACATCACTCGCTTCATTGCTGAACTCAATCATGGAACTGTTAATATCTGGGAGGTCCCGGGCTATCGCATTGAAATGTCGCCATTCGGAGGTATCAAGGACTCAGGATTGGGCTATAAGGAGGGGGTGATTGAGGCGATGAAAAGCTACACGAACCTGAAGACTTTCTCAATGCCCTGGGTTATGTAGAAATTTACTGCAACCTGTTCACTGCTGATCAATTTTTTCCAAAGGCTTGAGGAATGGTGGATATCCGAGATCGAATCGATACTGAGTCTCGTGGACCGCTAGATGAGATGCTTGCAGAGACTCCCGGAGGTTTCAATGCCATCAAGGATATTCGTGAAAGACGACAAAAACTGGAAGAACAACAGCAAAAATGGGCTAAGGACCAGCCACCGAATGAAAACGTGGTCACGGAGGATCGTGAGATCCCAGGCCCAGAGGACGCACCTCCGGTGGGGTTGAGAATCTATCGCCCGAAAGCTGCTTCCGGTGTGTTGCCGGGTATCTTCTTCATTCATGGTGGTGGGATGATCATGGGTTCTGTGGAGGGCGAGGGCCAGAAAGCTGCTGAGTTGTGCGAAGTAATTCAGACAGTGGTGGTTTCAGTGGAATATCGGCTGGCTCCTGAATACCCACATCCAGCTCCTGCGCAGGACTGCTATGCCGCACTCAAGTGGATGGCACAGAATGCAGACGAATTGGCTTTTGATGTGGATCGACTAGCTGTGGTTGGTGGCAGTGCAGGGGGTGGGCTCACGATCGCCACCACGATGATGGCCCGGGACAAGGGCTTCCCTCGAATCTGCTTTCAGATGCCACTGTACCCAATGATTGATGATCGGAATGAGACCCCTTCCAGTTACGAAATCATGGACGTAGGGGTCTGGGATCGTGAAGGGAATGTTGAGGCTTGGCAATGGTACCTGGGAGGAAAGTCAGCAGATAATTACGCTGCACCCGCACGAGCTGAAAACCTTGCAGGCTTGCCACCAACCTTCATTGATGTTGGCGAACTGGATCTTTTTCGGGATGAAGACATTCAGTTTGCGGCTCGATTGATCCAGGCCGGTGTGCCGACGGAACTTCATGTCTATCCTGGCGCCTATCATGCCTCGGAGGTTTTTGCTCCTGAAGCTGCGCTGAGCCAGAGCATCTTGGCTCGTAGGACAGAGGCCCTACTACGTGCGCTGAAGTCCTGAGTCAATTTCAGCCATCAATTCTTACCGATTTTACAGAGCTGCTGCTCCACTACTACAAAATTTGGATTGCAGCAGTTGCCTGCCTTACCAATGAAATTCCTCCTGAAAATTCATAGGTGTATCGATGAGTCATCGCAACAAGCGAAAGGTTTTAGTGACTGGAGGCAGCAGTGGAATCGGAGCTGCCATTGCCCAAGTATTTGCGTCAAACGGAGATCTAGTAATCGCAACGGGGGCAACGAAGGAGGAGGTGGAACGTGCTCAGGTTCAGTCAGAATCAACTGCAATCAGCTTTCAGGAATTGGATGTCCGAGATGGGATTGCTGTTCAAGCCTGTATTGATGAGATTGATTCATTGGATGTGCTGGTCAACTGTGCCGGAGTGATTCGCCGTAACGCGGAGCATGAGCCAGAGGTTTTTGCAGATGTGATTGATATTAATCTCAACGGCAGCATGAGAGTCTGTAATGCGGCTCGAGAGAAGCTGAAGCAACGCAAGGGCTGCATCATCAACACAGCATCGATGCTCAGTTTTTTTGGTGGAGGCTTGGTGCCAGGATACAGCGCAAGCAAGGGAGGGATTGCTCAGCTGACTAAGAGCTTGGCAATTGCGTATGCGCCTGATGGAATCCGAGTCAACGCAGTAGCGCCCGGTTGGATTGCTACCCAACTCACCCAAGCTCTACAGGAAGACCGTACGCGCTCAGAGGCTATCCTCTCGCGCACACCACTGGGTCGTTGGGGAGAGCCAGCAGATGTTGCGGGGCCAGTCCTTTTTCTGGCGAGTGACGCAGCTCGCTTTGTTACTGGAGTAGTGCTGCCCGTGGACGGTGGCTATCTGATTACCTGATCCAATTCCCATTCGGAGTTAGTAATGACAAAAAGAAATCCGCTTGCTTCTGAAAAATGGCAACCTTACCGACACGCAATGCCCAAGGAATCTCCGCCTGAGTTAGTGATTCCCAGTGTGATTCCCAGTGATGAGAGAGTCTGGGTTCCTCTGGAAGAAAACGTGTGGTTCCGACCACTCTGTTTGTCTGCAGCTCAGGGCTACTGGATGAATCTCCTGCGTGTTCGCAAGGCGGGTGTGCTTTCCCGCCACCGTCATCCTCAACCAGTTCATGGGTATGTACTGAAAGGTCGTTGGCGCTACCTGGAACACGACTGGGTTGCGGAAGAAGGAGGTTATGTCTACGAGGCACCTGGAGAAACACACACGCTTGTGGTCGATCCAGATGTAGAGGAGATGATTACTCTCTTTCAGGTCAATGGCGCCATGATCTACTGTGATCCGGATGGAAACAGCACAGGCTTCGACGATGTCTTCACTCGAATTGCCAAGTGTCGTGAACATTACGCGGCAGTTGGCTTGGGAGAAGATTACGTAGAGCAGTTTATTCGTTGAGAGCTGTCGGCTTTATGGAACTTTATAGCCAAAAAAATTTCCATTTTTGGAAAGTATAGGAATTTCAGTAAAATAAGGCTTGCCACTTCATGAAAAAACACAAAGCTCGGCAACAGTTGTTTTGCAAAATAATTTGCTCTACCCCCAATCATTGTCTGAAGGGACCATGAAAATCATAAAAAGATTTCAGTTCCTTTGCTATCTCTCTTCATTACTTTTGATCTTATCAAGCTGTAGCAGTGGGGGTAGTGGCAGCAGCGACAACACAACTATTGGTAGCGGAGACTCTGGAACAAATGAAGGAGAAGATGTTGTTTCCTCTAGTTGTATTTATGAAAGTATTCCTGCTTCAAATGTGATTTTTTCATCTGACAGTAAGATGACTTTTGCTGCTGCAAAATCAGCTGGATTTACTAAAGGAATAAATGTTTTTGGTATAAATATTTTGGCCACAACTGGAGTTAGTGAAGACAAATTGATACATGCAGCCAATATTCTAGCAGAACTTATTGATAACGATGAAAACGGAGAAACCGACAATTCTTGTGTTGTGAAGAAACTAAATGAGTTAGAGGCTTTTGTTTCAATGTATAATGAAGATGAGTCAGAAATATCAATGGAAACCTTGGAAATGTTGGGTTTAAAGATTAATAGCACAGGACTTGGTGCTTTTGAAACAACTGTTAACTATGAGTCAGAGGATCAACATGACGCTAGCGTAGAAGAGATATTTCATTTAATTACTCAATTTGGATACTCTAAAGTATATCCTGAGACATTTGGCGAGTCTAATGAATCAGAGTCGTTACTTGCTAAGGCAATGGATGTCGCTAGAGGTGGTCGACAAACTCAGATTAAAAATGGTACTTGGACTTATAACAATACTGATTGTGCTAATGCAGGTAAGGTAGGTGGTTCAACAAACGCATGGTATTTTTATGAGGACAACACTGCCGATTATGCAAGTATGATTACAGAATATATTTATTGGGCAGTCAGTTCTAATTTTGGCATGCATGCTTCCGAAGCTGGACGCCAGAAAGCTCAGACTGAATGGTGCCCGCACACGAAGTCCAAATTGCAAGAGCAAGATCCAACGGTATATAATTTAATAAATAATTCCGAATACGCATTCCCAACAAGTAAAATGCCCATCGCAGATTATCGCTTTCGATCTGTTACTCTAAGCGACATCAGTTATTTTTAATTATTTTGATAAAAGCAGATAATACTAAGTCTGAAGTAAGCCATGAAAATACCAAAAAAATCCAATTACTCTGCGGTCTCTCTTGGCTACTGTTGATTTTATCAGGCTGTAGTGGAGGTGATAGTAGTGGTGAATCGAGAACAAAAGCGACTAAACCCAATACAGTTACAGTCCAGCCCAGAGCTGGTTTGAAGGGGTTTGCATCTGGCACAGGTGCACTCGCCCCACTAGTACCATTTGCGGTTGACGGTACAGGTAAAAAATTACTTGCAGTCTACATGGTGGGTAGCGATTTGGAGGGGAATAATGGAGCAGGCACGACCGACTTTAAAGAAATGGTGGCTGCTACAGGTGCAGAATTAGATAATTTGGAAGTAATAGTTGCCTTTGGAGGAGCTTCTAACTGGAAAGGAATGTGGTTTGCCAATCTAGACCAGATTCGAAACGATTCTTTGGATGGTGCTTTTAGCAATGAGTCTGAAAGCGAGTACCTTTATGCAGCTCCTCAAGCCCATATGGGTGATGCAAGTTCCTTGAAGTTTTTTCTCAAGTTTTTGGATTCATACACCAATTTTGATCAGAGAATGCTCGTATTTTGGGACCACGGGGCCAATCTTGAGGGCTTTGGAAATGATGAAAACTTCAACAATGATCCTTTGCAACTTAAAGAAATTGAGGATTCATTGGCTACCACTACCCAAACTTACAATGTGATTGGCTTTGACTCTGCTTAATGGCGACTTTGGAGGTGGCAAAAGTTGTTAGAAGTAAAGCAAATTTTTTGCTGGCTTCTGAAGAACTAGAACCTGGTCATGGCTGGAATTGGAAACATGCTTTAGAAGCCTACGCTGCTGCAGACAACGCCACAGCAGCAGCCAAAAGTATAATTGATAACTTTGTCGCCAAAGATTCTCATCCTTACGAAGATTCAGGCAAGACACTTTCTGTGGTGGACCTAAGCAAATACGAAGATGTGGTCAATCACTTAGATGCAGTGCTAGAGAATTTAACAGAGCAACTGCAGGGAAGTGATCCAATAGTTATCAGTGCTCTAAACAATAGTACATCAAAAACCCAAGCATACGGGAAATCAGCTCAATCAGGTACCCGCTCCTCTGTTGATTTGAAGCATATGAGCCATCTGACTCAACAGAGAGTGACTGGAGATGATCAAAAGAGCCGCCTAGCAGCATTGATTGCTGCGATTGACGACTATGTTGTCTATAGCAAAGAAGATGGTACTCGCCCTAACTCATGGGGAGTTGCGATTGATGCTCCTGAAAATGCAGTAAAGCCAATTGGGGCCCTGACGGATTATTACAACTCACTGAGAGTTAGTGAAAACTGGGTCAATTTTGCTAAAGTTTACAGTACAGCGAAAGCTTCTGATACAACAGCGCCCATAGTGGCCAATTATGTAACAGAGACTAATGCTGCCAATGTAAGTTTTGACTTAGAAAATTGGGATGAAGAATGGGACACTAGTTGGGCTGCAGAAGAAGGCGCTGCTTCAGAAGGAGAGCCTACTGCGCAAGGAGACTCATCTATTTTTTGTGAGGATGAACTTTCTACAGAGCGAAGTAATCGGGCAGCACGATACTTACCTTTCCTGATCGGAGATCGGCGCAATACTGTTAAAGTGAAAACTAATCGAAATGCCCGAAGTTGTGTGAGTGGAGCAACAGAGGGAGCTTTGGCAACTTTTGAAGATCCTAACCTAAGTTTGGTGAGAACGATCTATGGGATTTCAGAAGAGTATGAGGAAGGAACTTACTTTTCTGTAATTGCGGAACTGAATGCTTATCCGACTCAGGCAGAAGGCCAGTACTTCACTCCAGAGTGGGACCAGCGCTGGTATACCATCAAAGTGAACGCTGATGAATCAATCTTCATGCCTCTCTACTTTGAAGATCAATACCAAGAAAATGGACAGACTTACAGTGTGTATGTTGGGGAGATTGATTACTACGATTCGGAAAAGGACTATGAAGCACTGGGTTATGATTTTCCCGCAGACTACGCGTTGCTCAGATTGGTGGTCAATGAGAGCAGTGAAGTTACCCAATATGGCATTCAAACCTACAAACTTCAGTTCCGGGATGAAGATGATGAAGAAGGATATATTCTGATCGACAAGACAACAGAAACTTTTAAGCCTAACGATAAGCTTCAATTCTTTACCTACGCTTTTAACTTAAATGATCTTGAAACTGGTGAAGAGTGGTTTGAAGTCAGCGAAGTAGTTGAGGTAACGCAAGTTCCAGAGTTTAAGCTAGAACTATTAGAGTTGGCGGATGAATTTGGTGAATCTGTCACTTTCCAATATGTAATGTACGGTGAGGATGCTAATGGAAATGGGGTACTCACAGATCTAAGTACAGTTGCTGAAAATGGAGATGGCACTTTAGAGACTGAGAACAACAACAGCGGGGTGATTGGGGCTGCCAGCGAATCCATTTGTGAGCAGGCTGGACAGAATGATGAGCCAGTTTGCTATGTGATCAATGGTACCCAAGCAAAAATGTATGGAGTATTGCTGGGTGATTCTCTTACTAAGTTTCAGGAGCTACAAAGTAATTATCCAAGTGTGAGAGAAATCGTGCTAATGGATGTGCCAGGTTCTGGGAACGATAATGTGAATTTATCAGTGGGACGAGCACTTCATAAGGCAGGTTTCAATACACGAGTTGAAGCAAACAGCATGATAGCATCTGAAGGGGTTGATTATTTTCTTGCGGGCAACCAGAGGATCGTAGTCAGTGGTGCCAAAATCGGTGTTCATTCATGGGCTACTGATGACGGAGCAGAAGGTAAGGACTTGCCTCAGGATGATCCACAACATGATCCATACCTGAGCTACTATGAAGATATAGAATTCGTGGAAGGAAGAAATTTTTATTTCTTCACTCTGGATGCGGCCGCATCTGATAGTATGCACTACATGACAGACGCAGAAATTCTGCAGTACGGTTTAGCGACTGAATGAGCTTCACGAAGACCAAAAAAATCTAGGTTCTAGCTAATTTTATTTTTCAAAAATAGGCGCTCCATATTTTGGTAAAATCCCGACCAGTGAATTCTCTGTCTTCGCTGGTCGAATAGATTGTGTCTTTTAGTTATTAGAGTTTGAAAGGTACAACCTTCTGTCGCTGCTCTCCCAAGCCACTGATGCCCAGGGTCATCACATCACCAGCCTTTAGGAAAACCTGCGGCTTCATGCCAGAACCAACTCCAGGAGGCGTACCGGTAGTAATGATATCACCAGCAAACAAGGTCATGAATTCGCTGACATAGCTGATGATTTCCTTGACAGGAAAGATCATCGTTTTGGTGTTGCCTGTCTGCATACGCTTGCCGTTGACATCCAGCCAAAGTTCTAAGCTCTGTGGATCTGGTACTTCATCACGGGTCACCAGATAGGGGCCTACCGGACCAAAGGTGTCACAACCCTTACCTTTGTCCCACTGGGGACCGCGCTCCATCTGGTACTCTCGCTCGCTGACATCGTTCACCAGCACATATCCTGCGACGTGATCCAGAGCGTCATCTTGGGTCACGTAGCGGGTTTTCTTACCGATCACGATTCCCAACTCCACTTCCCAATCTGTTTTGACTGATCCTCGAGGAATCATTACGTCATCATTGGGCCCCTGCAGACAATTGAGCGTCTTCATAAAAATGATCGGCTCCTTGGGAATCGGAGAGTTGGTCTCCTTGGCGTGGTCCGTATAGTTCAGGCCAATCGCAACAAACTTGCTGATATTGGTAACAGGACAACCAAACCGTGGTTTGCCTGGAACCAGTGGAAGTTTGCTAAGATTCATGCGACTCAGTTCGGCAAGGCCCTTGTCTGAGAGAAATTGCTCACTCCCCTCGTTGACCAGACCTGCTAGAGATCGCAGATTACCATCACTGTCAATAATACCTGGTAGTTCCTTACCCTTGGCCCCATAGCGTACTAGTTTCATGGATTGCACTCCTAGAATTGAATTCGAGAAATTTGGAAGAACTGCGAATTGTTAGCTGAACTAGATGCAAAGCGGAAGTCGAAACCAAGCACTCTTTTTGGAAAGAGGTTCTCCGATGTTTTAATGATCAAAGATGGGGTTTGGTCTTGACTGAAGACTACCAATTGGTTGATAACAACGGTTTAGCAAAGCCACTATGTTCCGCTTAGCGGTTTACCTAAGCGAGATCCGCTTTACGCATTGAAATCAAAAATCATGGAGTTTAAAAATGGCGATGATAGCAATGGCATTACCGATCTTACCGGGCAAAAAAGAGGAGTGGCAAAAGTTTCTGGACCAAGGTTTTAATGGCCCTGGTCGGGCTGAAACTGTCCGAGTTCGGGATGAGGTAGGAGTACACGAGAGATCTTTTCTGCAGGAAACTCCAGGCGGCGACTTTGTCATCATTACCCTAGAGGGCAGAGACCCGCTGGCTAGTTGGGCAAAGATGATGGAATCAATGCCTGAGGAAATGAAGCAAAAAGCAGCAGAGTTTCATGGTATGGATTTGAAAGCACCACCCCCACCTATGCCTAAGCTAGTCTTTGATTCTTGGGAATGAGACTAGTTAGACTGCAGGATCAGCATGTTTAAATAGCTTCAGCACTCGTAATGCTCCAGAAATTGTACTCTCAACATCTGTTTCCATGCCTCTGTGATTGGGCGCTTTCCAGTAGCGAGTTAGAGCCCCTCAGAAAATCTTGTGTGGGAGCGGTGCATGGAAGAGTTTTAGAAATTGGGTTCGGCACAGGCCTGAATCTGTTGCATTACCCTGAGACTGTTCAAGAGATACATGCCGTGGATAACAACCCAAAGATGCACGCGAGGGCAGCAAGACGCATTGCGCAGACAAATATTCCGATTTGTCAGCACGAACTGGAAGGAGAATCTTTGCCTATGGAGAGTGAGAGTTTTGACTGTGTTGTCAGTACATTCACTCTCTGTAGCATTGCCTCAGTACAGCAAGCAATGAGTGAAATTTGGCGGGTGCTAAGACCTGGAGGTCGTTTCCATTTTTTGGAACATGGTCTGTCTCCTGATCCAAAAGTAGCAAGTTGGCAGGAATTTATGAATCCATTTCAAAATTTTATTGGGGATGGGTGCCATTTGAATCGACCTATCGAAAGCATCATTCGCTCACAGCGTTTTGTAATGAAACCAGTTGAACATTCCTACTTGAAGAACATGCCTCGTATTGTTGGATGTATTTATCAGGGCCAAGCTCTGAAAAGCAAAGATTGTTGAATCAGTGGCTTTCAAGGTTTAGAGTTAGTTGCTCAGCGTAAAAATTAGAGGAGAATCTTAATGAATATTTGTGTGATCACAACTTTTGATTGTTCGTTCGAAGAATTCAAAGCCATGGTCGGTGAATTTGAGAAAGAAATGCAAAAATGTGTTTCTGAGTGGGAGATTGCTAAGATCAATGATCACAAGGCAGTTGGGTTAATGAACGTCACAGATATGGAAATGTTTACGGCAATGATGTCGTCACCAGAGGCCGCTGAGGTTGATGCCAAGTACAACATTGTCGATACGATTTATTCTATGGATAAAATCTCATAGCCAGCATTTCGTCAGGCAATGGATGGTTTCTCCTACACAAAAATGCGGCTATGCTGATTGAAAAATTGGCGTCTACAAATCCCACGACCTTCGCATGTATGCATGGTAGTGCTTGGAGCGGTGATGGGGCGTCTCTGCTCAGAGAATTGTGCAAAACGCTAACGGAATGAAATACTCCATAATTCAATCTTTCGAGAGAAACTTTATCAAAATTTTGACTGCCCTACTTGTTTGTTTTCAACTCTGGAGCTGTAGCGTTTCAAGAGATTCAAAAAATTCTTCAGAGATAGATCTAAAAGACTCTTCAAACGTCGATATTCTAGGTACCACAAGACTGAAATTAAACCATGAAGGTGTCCTCCGGGAAACACTGGTCTATGTGCCAGAGTCCTATGAGGGAACACAAGATGTTCCGCTACTACTGAATTTCCACGGATACGGAGGCTATGCCGCAAACCATTTGTTGACCGCTGATTTTCGTCAACTTGCAGAAGAGCAAACATTCCTGCTTGCTTACCCCCAAGGATCCTTGCTCGACGGTTCTCCCCACTGGAACCCGTCTCCACCATCTGCAACCAACAAAAGTACGGTGGATGACTTCGGATTCATCGAGTCGTTACTCGACAACCTGAGCGTGACCTACCGAATCGATGAAGAAAGAGTTTATGCTGTCGGATATTCGAATGGTGCCATGCTCGCTTTTGGCCTTGCTTGCTATCTTGGTGAACGGATTGCTGCGGTCGGTTCGGTGTCTGGAACCATGTTAGAAGACATCGGCGATCTTTGTCAGCCACCTCATCCAACTGCCGTGATTACACTGCATGGGACCCAAGACTACATTCTACCCTACGCAACAAACGATGGTACTACTCCAAAAGGGGATTCTAGTGGCTATGTATCTGCGGAAGGTGTGGTCGAATATTGGGCAGATTTCAACCAGACTCAATCCTCTCCCACTGAGGCAACAACGATAAGCAGTGGACAGACGGTGCATTCCTTTATTTATGCTGAAGGGCAAGGAGGTATCGAAGTACAGCATTACCAAGTTGTTGGTGGCGAACACGTTTGGTTCGATCTTGAAATTGCAGGGTTTGGAACCAATGAGCTGATTTGGAATTTTTTGTCACGCTTCCGTTTGTAAGGACTGAAAGACACCGATAGGATTCAAAGATTTTGTGCTGTTGGTTGAAGTAAAAGACATGGCCTGCTACAAATTTGATGGTTAATTGTAGTTTCCCAATAAAACATGCTCGGCTCGAGCAAACTCTTGCAGCGCTGGTTTCTCTAAGGGCAAGATAAAGAAAGGAAGATTTCGAACAAACAGATTGTACAAACCATCTTTAATCTCTTTTTCTTGCCGAATTTGGCCGAAGAAATTTGTTTTTGGAAAATCTACGAATACAGTTTTTCATGTGAGGAAAAGCCGTTGGCTCTTTCGATTTTTTTGAAAGAGGGACTAGATGAAGAAGTTTACTTGGTCGTTCTTGGGACTACCGCTGTTTCTCTATGTTGGCTACCTAGTCTTGTACGCATTCCTTTGAAGCGACAACTATCCACAGGAATATTTGTCGACGATAAACAGCCTCATCGAGGTTGCTGGACTTTTTTGAGGAGAATCTAGTGATGAAGGCGAGTAAGTTGATCAAGCTGTGGCTCATGGTAACTGCATTTTGGGGAGTCTTTATCTTTGGCTACTCCATTGGCAAGGATGGTTCATTGAGTTCATATTATTTGTATTTCTGGCTGTTGACTTCCTTCACGATCTTTGTCATCTGCTGGCTCACCATCCTACTCATGCGCAGCTATAGGCGACAAGTCAACACATGAGGTGGTATAGATAGGCAAGCTAGGAGAGGCCTCCTGATTAGTTCTGGTGCCTACTCTTTAGCTTGGGAAGCATCCATCCCTTCCTAGTTGGAAACAGATTGGGACAACCTCGCAAATCCCACTGGTCAGAGATTGCCAAACTTCTCTGGATCCATTCAAACACTTATCTGAAATGGTTAGTACGAGACAAAGCCCTCGTTTCTATGTTCTGGCTAATCATTCTAATAACAGTAATTTTTGGATGTCTTACAATGCTCACCCTCGTAATTCAGGAAAGGGTTTAGTCAACCTAACGTAACTAACTCTACACTTCTTCTCTTAACTTTTCCGATTAGTCTGTTTCTGAAGACAGCTAGAGAATCGTTCCTTTTGGTAAAGTAGCCCTCCTCTGCCTGTTGAGTACTCCAAGAACGTATCTACAATGCAGGCGGAATGAACCAACCAAAAAGCTCCCCCCAACTATCCCTGCTGTTGGATGGTCCAATCTCCTATATGCTCTGGAAACTGGCTGGACCAAATGTACTTGGTTTCGTAATGATGATCCTGGTGACATTCTTCGATGCCTGGTTTGTCGCAGATTTGGGAACTGTAGCACTGGCAAGCCTGGCCCTGGTGTTTCCTTTTCAAACATTGATCGTCTTTATGGCAGCTGGAGCAATTGGAGGAGGGGTGACTTCGGCCATTTCCAGAGCGCTTGGGAGAGGTACGCTCAGTGAAGTGAGTGCCCTAGCTTGGCATGCTGTGGTGATTGGTATCAGCATGTCATCGCTCTTCATTCTGACCTTGGGTCTCTTCCCACAAGAGATTTTTCAAGGAATGGGTGGAACCGGTGAAGTGCTGACAGGAGCCGTGAGCTATGCCCAAATAGCGTTTGGCGGTTCAATTGTTACTTGGATGCTCTATATTCTGGCTGCCGTCTTTCGGGGGAGTGGAGACACACTTACACCAGCTAGGATATTTGTCATTGGCAGCAGCTGTCAGATCTTCTTTTCCGGTGCATTCACCCTTGGTTGGGGGCCTTTCCCTGAGATGGGAGTGATCGGTCCGGCAATCGCCTTGATTATCTGCCATGCTGGAATGGCTCTTTTTCTGGCAAGTCATCTCTATTTGGGCAAAGGCCTTCTCCAACTGAAACCGTCCCCACTACGGTTGGTTTTTTTCATTGATATCATGCGTGTTGGTGGAATTGGCCTGATCAACAACGTCACCGTTGCCTTCAGTGTAGTGGTGGTTACGGCAATTTTAGGGCATTTTGGAGCAGCAGCGCTGGCTGGATATGGTTTGGGAAGCCGACTGGAGTTGATGCTCACACCTCTGGTCTTTGGAGTTGGTTCGGCTCTGACCGCTGGAGTTGGTGCAAACGTTGGTGCTCAGAATTTTCAGCGAGCTCGCAGCATAGCTTGGGCAGGAGCCAGCATTGCGTTTCTGGTAACAGGTGGAATTGGTATCATGGTGGCAGTCATTCCAGAACTTTGGCTGGATTGGTTCACGGCAGATGAGGCGGCCTACGAGGTCGCTGTGCTGTATTTGGCGATTGCCGGACCGTTCTACGGGTTTTTCGGTGCTGGTCAGGCGTTGTACTTTGCCAGTCAGGGTACTGGGCGATTGTTGCTGCCGATATGCGTTGGTGTTGTACGCTTCCTGACTATTTCCCTAGTAGGTCTTGTGGCAGTTTTGGTGGACTGGCCGATTCAAGTGGTCTTTGCAGGAGTCAGCGCTGGATTATTGGTAACCGGTATTGGCATGGCTCTCTGCTTATTCAGTCCAGATTGGCGACCTCGTCTGCAAACCAGCAAAAACTAATCGTAAAACTTCTCTACTAGCTTAATGCTGTTGGGGAACATTGAATTTCACTAATGAGATCATTCAGCACTTCCTCTTTTGAACCGACTGGCTCAGAAGAACGTAAAAATCACCTACGAACCCTGAAGTCCTTGGTTGTCTATCTCTGGCCCCAAGGCCGTCTGGATCTCAAAATTCGAGTAATTCTGGCGCTGGCGAGTCTTGCACTGGCCAAGGTAGTGACGGTTTATGTGCCGTTTCTCTACAAGGAAGCAGTCGATCAGCTGTCACTTGAGGAGACTCTGCTGGTCCTTCCTCTCGGAGTGATCCTCGCTTATGGGGGTGCCCGTTTGCTCCAGCAGGCCTTTGTGGAATTTCGAGACTTCATCTTTGTTCGAGTATCTCAACACGCTCAGCGAGAGATTGCCTTGTCCACTTTTCGACATGTGCATCAACTATCGCTCAAATTTCATCTGGAACGGCAGACAGGTGGCCTCTCGAGAGTGATTGAGCGAGGAGTGGGGGGAATACAATTTCTGCTGCGTTTTATTCTCTTCAACATCTTGCCAACGTTGATCGAGATCACGATGGTCACGGTGATTCTTTTTGTGCAGTTTGATTGGCGCTTCTCGGCAGCTACGGCAGGTACGATCGTGGCCTATGTCCTGTTCACACAAATCATTACGGATTGGCGGCTACAGTTTCGACGAACAATGAACGCAAAGGATTCGGAAGCCAACACCAAGGCGATTGATAGCTTCCTCAACTTTGAGACGGTCAAGTACTTCAACAACGAGGAACATGAATATCGCCGCTATGATGAAGCACTAGCCGGTTATGAAAAGGCTGCCGTGACCAGTCAGACGAGCTTGTCGTTACTGAATCTTGGGCAAGGCGCAATTGTAGCGGTCGGGTTGATTCTCGTGATGTGGATGGCTGCTGCCGGAGTGATCAGCGGAGACAACACGATCGGTGACTTTGTGATGGTCAACACTTTCCTGATCCAACTGTACCTGCCGCTGAATTTTCTGGGGGTGGTCTATCGAGAAATCAAACGCAGTCTGGTGGATATGGACAAGATGTTCGAGTTGCTGGAGCACAAACCGGATGTAGTGGATGCTGCGAATGCCCGGGAATTGGGGGTTGGTCCGGGTCAGATTGACTTCGAGAATGTTTCCTTTGGTTACAGTGAGGAACGCGGGATTCTGAAAAATATTAGCTTTCAGGTCCCACCAGGGAAAACTGTCGCTATTGTTGGGCCCAGTGGTTCTGGCAAGTCAACGATTTCACGACTCTTGTTCCGATTTTATGATGTCGATCAGGGGAGAATCACTATCGATGGGCAAGATATCCGAGATGTCAGCCAATTGAGTTTGCGCAAAGCGATCGGCGTAGTGCCTCAGGATACCGTACTGTTCAACGATACGATTGCCTATAACATTCACTATGGTAACCCAGAGGCACCTTGGGAGCAGGTGCAGGAAGCTGCTCAATTGGCCCAGATCCATGGCTTTGTGGAGAGTTTGCCCAAGGGCTACGAAACTGAGGTGGGCGAACGTGGTCTGAAGCTCTCTGGAGGAGAAAAACAACGGGTTGCGATTGCTAGAACCATTCTCAAGGGCCCACGCATTCTGATCTTTGACGAGGCCACCTCGGCCTTGGATTCTCACACAGAGAAGGATATCCAGGAATCCTTGCGTGAGGTTTCCAAGGAACGGACAACACTGATCGTAGCTCACCGCCTCTCCACGATCATTGATGCTGATGAAATTCTTGTTCTCCGACAAGGGGAGATCATGGAAAGAGGTCGTCATGAAGAGCTGCTGAAGCTCGGAGGGGAGTACTCAGAAATGTGGAAGAAACAGCAGAAGAGTGAGGCTCAAGAACAACAGGCATCTAGCATAGAGAACCAGCCTTGAGCGTTTTCTCAATGAATTTTTGATTGATGTTACAAATCAATAGAATGTACTGACTGGGAATCCCTTGCTAATCGATTTTGTCAGGATGGTCAGACGGTAAGTCATCTCGATTCAATCAAAAATCCCCATCGTTCATATTTTCATTCAGTAATCGGAGGTAACATGAGTCTAAAAATTATCAATATCCAGGATGATCAGGGAAGAGATTGTCCGATTCGAGATATCCGTGCTTTCCAGAAACACCTTCAACTGTTTCATCGCACGGGTGTCTCGGTGCATGACGAAGATGGACACTACTTTACAGTGGATGACGCCTTCCGTCAGAAGATCGATAAATTGGTAGAAGAAGCTGATCGCTCACACGGTTGAACAACAGTTGTTTGATCAACTGCCTACCAGAGACTTTTCCTTGCTGTTCGGAGCAAAATTCGAGAGACTTTTTGCTTCCTTAAGAATTTAGTCAGCTACCGTTCCGCTGTTTGTATTGGCTGTGTCGTTCAGCCTAATTGTCCAGACGGATATACCAGAAGACTTTTCCGTCATTCCTTTCAATTGGAGATCTACTGATGAGCTTTATTCCACAAGGCGCCAACCTGATCAATGGTAACTGGGTCCGTAGCCTGGACAGTTTCGCTTCGCAACCAGTCAGCGGAGCCCCAAAATCCTTCAGCGTGGCGACGGAAGAACAGGTACATCAGGCATGTGTCGCTGCAGAAGCCGCCTTTGCCTCTTTTTCTCAAACGTCTCGGCAGCAACGAGCCGAACTGCTCAATGCGATTGCTGATGAGATTGAGGCACGAGGTGATGCTATTACTGAGATTGGAACCAGCGAAACTGGCTTACCTGCAGCCCGACTTCAAGGTGAACGAGGCCGAACGACAGGCCAACTGAGATTGTTCGCTCAGCACATTTTGAATGGGGACTACCTGGACCGACGGCATGATGGGGCTTTGCCAGATCGTCAACCTCTCCCACGACCTGACCTAAAGATGGTTCAGCGTCCGGTGGGTCCAGTGGCGGTTTTTGGTGCCTCGAACTTCCCATTGGCCTTTTCCACGGCAGGAGGTGATACCGCTTCTGCTCTCGCTGCGGGTTGTCCTGTGGTTGTCAAGGGACATGAAGCACATCCAGGCACTTGTGAAATTGTGGCGGATGCGATTAGGGCTGCAATTGAGGCTACAAAGATGCCAGCAGGTGTCTTCAGCCTGGTTCAAGGAAACGCACGACATGTTGGCCAGACACTAGTCGAGCATCCCTGCATCAAAGCCGTGGGCTTCACTGGATCTTTACGCGGAGGACGGGCTCTCTTCGATCTTTGTGCGCAACGTCCAGAGCCCATCCCATTCTTTGCCGAGATGGGTAGTATCAATCCGGTCTTCATGCTGCCAGGTGCATTGGCTCAGCGTGCCCAAGCGATTGGCCAGGGCTGGGCAGGCTCGTTGACAATGGGAGTCGGTCAATTCTGTACGAATCCTGGTATTGCAATAGTACTCTCTGGTAGTGATGCAGATGCCTTCGTCAAAGCCAGCCAGGAAGCACTAGCTGGTGTCACCGCGCAAACGATGTTGACTGATGGCATTGCCAATGCCTATCGCCAGGGTTGCCAACGAATGCGGGGAGTCAGTGGGGTAACCGCGTTGTTGACCAGTGAGGGATTAGAGCGTAGCGGCAGTCCCTACTTGTTGGAGACCACTGCAGCAAATTGGCTAGCAAATCCAGAGCTTGGCCACGAGGTCTTTGGACCGCTGGGTATGGTAGTTCGAGCGGAAAGTCCAGAGGAAATGCTACAAATTGCTGAGGCCCTGGAAGGGCAATTGACCTGCACACTGCAACTAGAAGATTCAGACATTCCAGCGGCTCAAGACCTGCTTCCAACGCTAGAGCGCAAGGCGGGACGCCTGTTGGTTAATGGCTTTCCGACAGGTGTGGAAGTCTGCGATAGCATGGTGCACGGTGGACCCTATCCGGCTTCCACCAATTTTGGAGCCACCTCGGTCGGCACCATGGCCATCCGGCGTTTTGTCCGGCCCGTCTGTTACCAGAATTTCCCAGACGCTCTGCTGCCTGCCGATTTGAGCACGAACTGAAAACACATTTTATACTAACTGAGAGAAACGATGCAACTGGAAGCCGCAGCCATTCTCACGACAGATGCAGAGCAAGCCTGCCTGATCGGTCGTGTTTGGAACCCAGAGGTCTCTGGGCCTTGTGTGGTAGTTTATCGGGATGGTGACTTGCTTGATATCACTCCCTCTTTCCCAACTGTTCGTGATCTGCAGGAACAGTCTGATCCAGCAGCTGCAGTGGCTCAAACTACAGGGCCTAGCCTGGGCTCGTTGGTAGAAATTTTGGCAAACTCACTGGAGCCCACAGTGAATCCTGATCGTCCCCGTTTATTGGCGCCGGTTGACTTGCAGGCGGTCAAGGCCTGTGGGGTGACCTTTGCCGAGAGCTTGCTGGAGCGGGTCATCGAGGAGCAGGCCAAGGGAGATGCCAAGCAGGCAGAACGGATTCGAGAAGAGGTTCAGAGCCGAATTGGCTCAGACCTTTCCCAGGTCAAACCGGGCTCAGAGGCTGCTCTGGAATTGAAACAATTACTGATTGAGCGAAAACTCTGGTCACAGTACCTCGAAGTCGGCATTGGTCCGGATCCAGAGGTCTTCAGCAAGGCTCAGCCGATGGCTTCCGTTGGTTTGGGCGCCTGGGTTGGCCTGCACCCAATTTCCAGTTGGAATAATCCGGAACCAGAAGTGGTGCTGGCGATTAATAGTCGTGCAGAAATTGTGGGTGCGATGCTGGGTAACGACGTCAATCTACGAGATGTGGAAGGACGCTCAGCCCTGTTGTTGGGGAAGGCCAAAGACAACAACGCTAGTTGCTCACTGGGTCCGTTCCTGCGGTTGTTTGATGAGAATTTCAGCTTGGAAGATGTCAAGCAAGCGGAGGTACAGTTGGAAATCGTCGGCCCCGAAGGATTCCGTTTGGAGGGAAGCAGTTCCATGAACCGGATCAGCCGGAGTCCTGAAGAGTTGACTCAGGCGACGATTGGCTCTCATCATCAGTATCCGGATGGCCTGGTACTGTTTTTGGGAACGATGTTTGCGCCTACGAAGGACCGAGATACTCCGGGGGGAGGCTTCACTCATAAGGTTGGGGATTGGGTGACCATCAAGACTCCTTGTCTCGGTGCGCTCAGCAACCAGGTGGCCCTCAGTCCGGACTGTCCTCCCTGGACCTTTGGCACTGCAGATTTGATGCGTAATCTGGCTCGTCGGGGACTGCTCAACTGATGCAGGCAGATCCTTTGGCCCTTTGAGAGTTGAACATTCTTGGAGGTTGAGATGCAAAGCAGACAAGACTGGCAAAAGTGGCTGTCAGGCTTGCCCAAGTGTGAGTTGCACCTGCACATTGATGGTTCTCTGCAACCCGAACGACTGCTGAAACTAGCAAAGAAAAACTCGGTGGCACTGCCCTATCAAAGTGTGGAAGAGATTGAAGCAGCCTATGATTTTGAAAACTTGCAGAGCTTCCTCGATCTTTATTATCTCGGTGCGTCTGTGTTGCGTGATGAAGAGGACTTCTACCACCTGATGCGGGACTACCTGCTCAAGTGCCGGGAACAGAACATCGTCCATACTGAGATCATGGTGGAGCCACAAACCTACTTCCCTCAAGGGATCTCTCTAAAGACGATGCTGTCCGGGTTTGAGTCCGCAATCCAGGAAGCGCGAAAAGACTGGGGCCAGTCAGCTTTGTTGATTCTTAGCTTTCTCCGACACTTGTCAGAAGAGGAAGCGCTGGCTTTACTTAAGGACGTGGAACCTTACCGCGAACATTTCGTCGCAATTGGGCTGGCTAGCTCAGAAATGGGGCATCCTCCAGAAAAGTTCGCCCGACTCTACGCCCAAGCTCAGGAACAGGGCTATCGTCGGATTGCCCATGCGGGTGAAGAGGGCCCTCCTGCCTATGTCTGGGGAGCTCTCGATCTACTAAAGGTTCACCGGATTGATCATGGAGTTCGTTCTGCAGAAGACCAAAAGTTAATGCAAAGACTTGCTGAAGAGCAGGTGCCGCTAACTGTCTGTCCCCTCTCAAATATTCGCCTCTGCGTCTTCCCAGAAATGAAGCAGCATAACCTGCTACAGTTGTTAGATGCGGGTCTTTGTGTGACGGTTAACTCAGACGATCCTGCCTATTTTGGTGGTTACTTGAATGAAAATTTCTTCGCATTGCACCAAGATCTTGACCTCACTCAAGAGCAGGCCTTGCGCTTGGTTCAGAACGGATTCAATGCTAGCTTCCTTCCACAAGTAGAAGTTCAACACCATCTTCAAGCCGTAGACGAGTACAGTGCAGCAACTGCGTGAATGGTTTTTTGCTCAACCCTACCTGCTGTTGACCTTGGTCCCTTTGTTCTGGGGTGGCAATGCGGTAGTGGGTCGAGGAATGACCGAGTTCATCTCGCCAATCACGCTCGCCTGGATACGCTGGACGGTCGCTTTTCTCCTGATTCTACCCTTTGCCCTGCCTTCGATACGACGTGACTGGCGAACGATTCGTAGCTCTTGGAAGATGTTATTGCTGCTCTCTCTGCTCGGAATCACGATCTTCAACACTCTCTTCTATGTAGCGCTACAAACAACTCAGGCGATCAATGCGGCGTTGATGCAGTCAGCTGGACCCGCTGTGATTGTGCTGCTTTCCCGGTGGTGGTTTGGGGAGCGTACAAACCAACGCCAATGGTGTGGTCTCCTGCTCTGTTTTTTGGGAGTGGGTTTGGTGCTGTTTCAGGGAAGCTGGGAAGTGTTGCAGAAGTTTGAATTAGTACCCGGAGATCTCTGGTTGTTGCCAGCAGTGTTGGCCTATGCCTCTTACACCACACTCCTCAGGGTCAAACCAGCCATCAGCCTGATGAGTTTCCTAGCGGTTACCTTTGCCCTGGGAGGTAGCATGTTGATTCCCCCGATGCTACTCGAGTGGTATTGGGTAGGATTGCCTCACGGTAGTCCACAACTCGCCTGGGCGGTGGGCTATGTGTCCATATTTCCATCGATCCTTGCGTTTCTCTTTTGGAATCGGGGTATTGAGTTGATCGGCCCTAATTTGGGAGGACTTTTCATCAACTTGGTCCCAGTCTTTGCCTCACTCTTGGCAATTATCTTCCTTGGCGAGAATTTTCAGTGTTACCATGCCGGCGGAATGCTGTTGGTGCTGAGTGGGATGTTGCTCTTCCGCAAGTCAGCCGTTCCCAGATCCACCCAAGAGAAAGCACCTGCCTGAATATTTTGTTTCAAGCCATAGTCAACAACTCGATTTTTCCACTCGCTGGTGAAAATCAACGACCTAATGGAGCCGATGACCCGAACTGAATTGGAAAACGTCCTGAATCCACTGGGACTCACCTTTGAGATCATTGAGATCGACCCGGCGCTGGCAGACACTGCTGATTTTTGTGCTCATTACAACATCCCACTGGATCAGTCTGCCAATACTCTGGTGATTGCATCAAAAGCAGAGCCCAAGACCTTTGTAGCCTGTGTGGTACTGGCCACAACACGTTTGGATGTCAATGGCGCGGTGCGCAAGAAGATGGGTGTGCGCAAAACTTCTTTTTCTACTGCAGAAGAGATGCAGGCCTTGACTGGTATGCAGGTGGGAGGAGTCACTCCATTGGGACTTCCAACAGAGCTACCTTTGTGGATTGATTCTCGGGTGATGGACTGCGAGTGGATTATCGTCGGAGGTGGTGGCCGAGATCTCAAGGTGAAGATGGATCCTCAGGTTCTGTTGAAACTGGGAGGAGAATCAGTCGTTGATCTCGCCAAGACCTTAGCCTAAGCCTCAGGCATTATAGCCTAGCAGTCGGGGTAGCCAGAGTACCAAGTCTGGAGAGAGTACAATGGTTGCGAGGGCCACAAGGAGAGCCATTAGGAATGGAACGATCTCCTTAATAATGCTTCGCAAGGGGATCCCCGTCGTGGCATTGATCACAAAGAGCAGGATGCCATATGGTGGAGTGATCAGGCCAATCATCGAATTGACCACAACGACGACACCAAAGTGAACCAAGTCGATTCCTAGTGCTCGACAGGAGGGAATGAAGAGTGGAATCACTACAAGAATCAGCGTTGTGGCATCCAACACACATCCCAGCAATAGCAAGAGTAGGTTGATCCCCAACAGAAACATGAGGGGTTCAATATCGACTTCCTTGAGGACGCCCGCCAGTTGGTTTGGAATGTTTTCACTGGCCACGATGTAGTTCAGGATAAGCGCCCCGCCAATCACCAGGCCTACCGCAGCAGAGGAACGCGCACTCTCCAACAAAATCTGATAGAGCCCCTTCCAGTTTAGCGACCGATAAAAGAAAGCTGTCAGAATCAGCGCATAGGCCGCTGCAACTGCGGCTGCCTCTGTGGGAGTAGTCGCTCCACCGTAGATCCCAAAGAGCAGAATGACAGGCAGCATTAGTGCAGGAAAGGCTCGGAGTGTTACTCCAGGCATTTCTCTCAAAGGAACTGGAGCCTCAGCTTTCAAGCTTAGTGTCTTGGCCTTATAGGCGATCATTACCATCAGAACCAGTCCCATCAGCAGCCCAGGAATAACACCACCCAGAAACAGATAGCCAATTGATGCATCTGAGACGAGCGAATATAGAACCATCGGAATGGATGGTGGGATAATCGGGCCGATGGTTGCAGAAGCCGCAGTAATCGCCGCTGCAAAACCGGGCGTGTAGCGATTGTCTTTTGTCATCATTTTGATGATGACCTTGCCAATTCCAGCTGCATCCGCAATGGCCGAACCTGACATCCCTGAGAAGATGATGCTGGCCACCACGTTGACATGACCCAGCCCACCCCGGAATCTCCCGACCAACGCCACGCAGAATTGAAGCAGACGATCCGAGACTGTTCCAGCGTTCATGATATTGGCTGCCACGATGAACAGTGGCACAGCGAGTAGCACGAAGCTCTCGTAGAGCCCTTGAATGATTTGCTCAGCTGCCAGAGCGAGATCTTGCCCATTCACTGCTAGAAAAGCGATCGCACCCACGATGATCGAGTGAGCAATCGGAGCTCCCATAGCAGCTAACCCGAAGATTGCCACCAGGCAGAGAATAAAGGCCTCACTCACCGTAATGCTCTGCTGAGTGAGAAATGCCAGCTTCGAAATCTTGGTCTCGAAGGATTTGTACCAGCCGCCAGAGGTAGCGTCCAAGTACTCCAATCATGAAGAGCAGATAAATCCCAAAGATGTAATCCAGGCGGATTTTGAGGGAGGAGCTACTCTCGATCTTCATGAACGCAATGTAATCTGCAGTCGCTGGAAGTGACACAGCATAGGCAACCAAGAACACGATAGTAGCCAGGCCAGCCATCAAACGACGCAATTTACGTGGAGCAGCCAGATAGAGGATGTCAAAGCGTACATGATCCTGATCTCGCAAGAGCAGGCCACAACCCCAGAAAACTGTCCACAGCCAGGTGATCAGACAGGCCTCCAAGGTCCAACTGAGGGGATGGTTGAAAACATAGCGGAAGATGATCTGAAGCATGAAGCTGCAGAACATGGCCGCCAACAAAAGGACGGCCACGCTGTCAGCACCAATCTTCAGCCAACGTAAGAAAGGCACGAAAGGTAGTAATCAGCGAATGGCGTTGACTCGCTCAACAACTCCCTTGGGCCATTCCTTGGAGAAGTCGGAGGCCAGGTACATTTCCTGGGCACGCTTGCGGAAGGCATCCACATTTGGAGTGTAGACTTGCAGCCCTTCATTGCGGAAGAAGTCTTCCAACAAGGCTTCTTGTGACTCGACGTTGATGCTGATCACCATCATTGCGTCGTTAGCTGCCTTCTGTAGTTGGTCTTGCTGGGCAGTGGTCATTCCGTCCCAGGTTTTCTTGCTGAGAGCTAGGAAGTTCATGTCTGCCAGGTGACCAGTCAGAATGATCTGCTTGGTAACTTCATAGAACTTCTTGTCCTTGTCGGTGGGCAGTGGGTTGTCCTGTCCATCGATCGCACCTGTCTGTAGACCTGTGTAAACTTCGGTGAAGGCCATTGGGGTTGGATTGGCACCCAAGGCTTTCCCAAGGAATTGCCAAGCATCAGTTCCAGGCATACGTAGTTTGACTCCAGCCATGTCGTCTGGAGTCATGACTTTCTTATCGGTGCGCAGGTTCAGGTGTCGCTTGCCGAAATACATCACGCCCAGCAATTTGACGCCGAGCTTGTCTTCAGCCATTTGGAAGAATTCCTTGCCGATATCGCTGGTGAATACCTTGCGCTGATGGTCTGCATCACGCAGCAGGTAGCCAGCTGTGAAAACGGACCAGTCTGGAATCAGCTTGGCCAATTCCTGGGCAGAGGTGATTGACATCTCCAGGTTACCCCGGGCAATTGCGGTCAATTCAGTACCCTGCTTAAAGAGAGTAGCGTTGTAGTGAGGTTGGTAGTCGGCAAAGCTGCTAACCTTGGCAGCGAACACGTTTTGTAGACCTTGGCTGCGAAGATCGGTCTCTGTACATGGACAGGACATGCGCAGCGTTACTTTGTCGGCAGCCCAGCTTGGTAAAGCAATCAGGCTGCTACCGAGAACAAGTCCAGCAGTAACAAGTCCGGTCAATAATTTATGGCTGAAGCTCATGGCTAGTCTTCTCCAGATAAAGATGAATGGAACGCTCCAATTGAGCAAATGGGCTTCATTTGATGCCTTGGAAAAGCTGAAATGTCGATCTTTTTCTGAAAATGTAGCTCAGGACAAATCGGCCGTTTGCGTGACGTTAGCGCTTCAGTATTTTAAGACATGTATTCACATGACCATCGCTTTGAGTAGGTGACAAAGTTCTCAAAATCTATCGCTTTTCTTTTTGACTGTCTTATCTTACCCCTTCTGTTTGTATTCCCTATTTTTAGGTAAGTCGCGAACAGTATTGCTTTCAATAGGCATCACTTCGCTAAAATCCGCTCAAACTTTCTTCAATTAGCCATCCATGGACAAAATGATATCTCGCTCAAAAGAGCTAGAAGCTAGCTCTAAGATTATGGTTGGTCTCCTAGGAGCAGGTTTTATTGGACAAATGCACGCCTTGGCTCTGAGAGATGCCGCTACGTCGATGTGGGAACCAAAAATTCACGTACTCCCCAAAATCCTGGCAGAGGTTGATTTCGAGCTGTGTACAAAAGTGGGGGAGCGATTTGACTGGGAAGAATGCACGGAAAATTGGGAGGAAATCGTTGATGATTCAGAGATCGATCTCTTCATCAATGCTGGTCCGAATCACATTCATGCTCAGCCCACGATAGCAGCAGCCAAGAAGGGCAAACATGTCTTTTGTGAAAAACCCTTGGCTTCCACGGCAGATGAGGCCTTTCAGATATGGGATAAAGTTTCAGAGACTGGTGTCATCCAGATGTGTGCGTTCATGTACCGGTCTATTCCTGCGTTGAATCTTGCGCGTGAAATGATTCAGTCTGGCGAAATCGGTGAAGTTCGTCACTTCCGATCGAGGTTTTTACTGAATATGCTTACAGAGGACGGCAACCTCTCTTGGAGATTTAGCAAATCGAAGGCAGGCTTAGGTGCGATGGGAGACCTTGGCTCACACCATGTTGATCAGGCAAGATTTCTTGTAGGTGAACTGGTTCGTGTTGGTGCATTGACCAAGACTTGGTCAACAGACAAACAAAAGAAAATTCTGGATGTGAATGATGATGCCTTTGTGTGTGTAGCTGAATTTGAGAGTGGCGCAACTGCCAGCTTTGAGGCATCTAGAGTAGCAACAGCACACAATCTGGGAGGCTGGATTGAGGTAGATGGAACGAAAAAATCCCTATCATTCCAGATGGAAAGACTCAACGAACTCGTTATCTATGAACCGAACAAGGGACCACGCTCACAACTAGTCACTCAAACAGGACAGCCGTACAGTGATTTCTGGCTTCCTTCCGGAATTCAGGGACAGCATCCTCTGGGATGGAATGAATGCTTTGCTCATCAAGCTCGCCACATACTAGAGGCGATTGCCACGTCGAAACCAATTGCTCCAAGAGCAGACTTTGAAGACGGATACCGAGTCGCAGAAGCGATAGAAACGATTGCAAGGTCTGCAGAATCAGGACGGTTTGAATATGTGAACTATCGGCAACGAGCTAGCAAAAAAGTGAGTTTTGAGCGTACAAAATAAGTTTGTTGCTTTACCCAAGAATGATCTCAACAAAATAATAAGCAGATGAGTGAAATTGATATTGACGAACTCCGTAAAAACTTTGGTCGCCGCTTACGGATTGGATTTATTGGTGGTGGCCGAGACTCTGTTATTGGAGGAACCCATTTGGCCGCAATGCGAGTCGACGGATTTTTCGAGCTCTATGCAGGGGTGTTTTCTATAGACCCTACAGTATCGGAAGCCACTGCAAGAGCTGAATTCCTTGATGCTGATCGAGTTTATGAAAGCTTTAACGAAATGGCCGAAAAGGAGGCACTGCGAGAGGATGGAATTGAAGTCGTATTGATTGCAGCACCGCCCCACATCCATTTTGAAGCAGCAAAAGTATTTCTTACAAAAGGCATCGACGTGATCTGCGAAAAACCAATAGCTGTTAGCAGAGAGCAGGCCTCGCAACTGGATGATCTGGCCCAACAGCACAGTCGGCTGTTTTGCCTCACCCATTGCTATACGGGTTATCCAATGGTTCGTGAAGCTCGTGCAATGGTACGTTCTGGTCAGCTTGGCAAAATTCGAATTCTCGAAGCCGAATTAGCTGCAGGCGATCCAGGTGTTAGTTTCGAACCAGAAAACCCTGCAGATCGACATTGGCGCTTTCGAGAAAACATCATGGGCAAAGGTGCAATTCTCGGGGAGGTGGCCTCGCATGCTCACCACCTACTCCATTACATATATGGCGAAGAGATCAGTGCAGTGTCCGCAGAGATGTCTACCTTTGTTCCCAGACGTGAGGTTTACGACAATGCTTATTTGACTACCCGCTATCATAGTGGTGCGCGTGGTCGAATATGGGGGAGCTATATTGCTGCGGGTAATGACCACGGACTGTGTTTCAGAATCTACGGGGAATTGGGTGGTCTGCAGTGGCATCAGGAAGACCCCGAGGTCTTATGGTTTAAGCCCATTGGTGGTCAGGCACAAAGAATCGCCCGAGGCTATCAAAACTTATCTCCCTGGGCGGCTCGAGGGAGTAGGTTTCGCCCTGGACATCCAGAAGGCTACGCGTTGGCTTTTGCCAATCTCTATGCAGATTTCGGTTGTGCTGTGATGGCATGCCAACTGGGTTTGCCATATGAACAGTTCTACGAAGCGCTACCAACCACCAGTGATGGAGTTATCACGATGTCATTGATTGAAGCTGCCGTTGCGTCCAATGCCAATGATGGTCATTGGCAGGCAGTCCTCCCCGCTTCGTCAGCAGACAGAATGTAATCAATCGAAAAATGCGATTCTTGAGCAGATAATTGGTATTTGTAATGCGAACCTCTGTAAAAATTTCAATGATATTCCAACTCAAAGTAACTAATTGCGAATCTGCTCAATTCTTCCCAAATCTCCCCAAATACAGGCTTATAAAACCAGCTGCACCTACCAGCGTGATCAGCGAGCCATAGACCCAGATCCATGATGGCGCTACCAGGTCATTGATTAATCCAGCAACAAGTGGGCTAGTCCCCATTGCTACCCGATAGACCATCTCCAGCATTCCCATGTAGCGAGCTCGCATGTTATCAGGCGCCAAGTTGGAGACATAGCTAGTCACGGTTGGGTTGATGACCATTTCCCCAATGGTCGGTACCATCATCGCCACTGTAAAAAACACAAAGGTTTCTAGAAAAGGAATGCTGCCCAGCGCCAGGGCATAGATCAGAGCCCCCACGGCCATCATCAGAAAAGGTGAGAAGCGTGAAGCCCAACGAGTGGTGGAGTACTGGAAGAGTACAACAATCAAAGCGTTCACACTGAAGAGCAGGCTCGACTGGTTTTCCAGGATTTGAAAATTCTGCTTCAGATAGATTGGCATCAGGATGAACATCTCGATGAAGCCCATCACAGAGAAAGTGTAGAAGAGTAAGATGGTGATGAAGTGGCGGTCTTTCCAAACACCCTGGTTAGACCGAGGAGTGTCTTTCTTGACCTCAGGTCGAGTTTCCTGCAGCAGCCAATGTGCCAGTCCAGCGAGGAGCAGTAACAGGGAAGCGGCTGTCCAGAAAGCGGTCTGGAAGGAATGCTCAGCGATGATCCAGCCACCGATTAGTGGACCAGTCACCACGCCGAGATTGATCGCCATACGTAGCAGAGCGTACGCCTGTGCTCGCTGGTGGTTGGGAATTAGGTCAGCCACCATCGCGTTGCCCCCGATGGAGAATAAGGGACTGACAACCCCCATCACCGCCATCAGCACCAGCCAGCTACCAATCGAAGTGGCTTGTGTCATCAACAGCAAGTTTCCAGCTTGTAGCACAAGCCCGGTGATCATCATGACCTTACGGCCATACAGGCCCACCATTTTGCTGGTTCGTCCCACTGAAAGCAGGCTGGCACAGGCTTCTACGCTGAACATCAAGGTGGTCAGGGTCAGGCTGGACTGGGTTTGTTCCGCAATGAATATGGTTGTGAAAGGCCAGATGAAACTACTGCTGGAGACACTGAAAAACACTCCAGCAAAGAGTAGCCAGAAGTGTGAAGGGTAGGCACTCCAGAGAGCAATCAGTTGGTTCAAGCGACTTCCCACCAGTATGAAGCTCGGACTGATTCTGGAGGCGGTGTGAAGTTAGTGCCCAGAAATCGCAGCGTGGTTTCCTCCAAGAGGGAGAGATCAGAGCGATTCTGATCCAGACGCAGGGGTTCCTTGAGAACTACTGGGGGATTGCTCATCACTCGGGGACGACCAGAATGATTTGCCGAAGAAGCATGGAGCATGTAGGGATGAATGATGTAGAGATCCCCTGCTTTGCCAACCAACTCCCGGAAATCAGTGCACTTTTGAATGATCGTGGGAAAGTCAAAGGTTTTGGGCTCAATCCCATTCGGATGCTCCAATAACTTCTGGGCTACATGTTTGGGAGAGTCAGCGGCAATGAAGGTGCCTCCACCTTGGTGCTCTACATCATTCCAAAAGAGTATGAGCAGAAGTGCCTGTTCTCGACTGTCGCAGAAGTGCCGGAAGTAGCTCCCATCTTTGTGCCAGTTGAAGCCTTCTGACTGTGGCTGGCGCCATGGTTGATCGGCACCCAGACTGAAATTAACAATGAAGGCATCTGACCAGACTAGGCTGTTGATTCGAGTAAAATGCCGAGATTCAATTCCCAAAATCTTGGTTTCAATTCGATCTTCCCCACCAACAATCTCACAGATGGCCTCCCAAGCCACAGGGGCGATCTGCTTGATCGGAGCTTGGTTATGATGATTCATCCAAATGATCGGCTCCAAATTCTGTGGAGTTTTATCGTAGCCTAATCGCTGGAACGCACCTCCGACCCAAGACTGCATCAATTCAGTAGACAATTCTGAGGCTACTTTGAGAAAGCCCTCCTGAAGAAACTGTGCTTTTTGTTGACTGGAGAGAGACATCTGAATTCCTGAATGACCAATCTTTGTTACGGTCGAACTGCTCAAACCCCTGTGAAAAATATTTCTCACTTTGAAAAGCTTTGCATTGCATTACGAAGGTTTTGATTGCTTTCTCGCATGGTTTTCGTCGATGAACAAGAGATTCCCGTTTGATTCGTAAAGAAAGTTCATTGCCTCTGTCTCTGGCTGGATTTTTGAGACCGTTTACAAAAAGTGACAATGATATGTCAAAAAGAAATATCTTTGATTGAAAAAGTAGATAAGTGTAGGATATCATAAATTTTTTAGTATTGAATAGCTCGGGCTTTCACTGACTGAATCGATCCTTTTTAAGTAACGGTTGAAACTGCAACAAAGGTGGAATGCGATGAAAAGACTTCAAAAATTTTTGATGATGTCTCTGTCAGTAGTGATGCTATTTTTTGTGAAACCCCTTGGAGCCGCGGAGTTTAGGCTCACCCTTCATCGCTTCTTTTCACCAAAAGAACCAGCACAAACTATGATGCTTAGGCCGTGGGCGGATGAAGTAGAACAGCTCAGTAAGGGAAAGGTGAAAATCAATATTGCACCTGGGATGAGTCTTGGAGGGAAACCTTCTGACTTAGTCAAGCAAGCCAGAGAGGGAAAATTTGTTGATCTGATTTGGACGATCAATGGTTATAGTGGCAAGGAATTCCTTCGTTCAGAAGTCTTCGAACTGCCATTCGTGCACACCAATGACCCCGTAGCCACCAATCTTGCTATGCGTGAAATGTTTGAGAGCGATCTCAAAGAAGATTACCAGGGGCTGGAAGTGATGTTTCTTCATGTACATCAGGTGCAAGCCATTCAATCCAAGGGGTATGCGGTGCGTAAGCCTGCTGATCTGCTTGGGAAAAAAGCCAGAGTTCCAAGTTGAACAGGAGCTTGGGTCTTGGAAGAACTTGGGGCTAAAACTATCTCAGTACCTGTGACACGAATACCCCAATCGATGCAAAGAAATATAGTGATAACGGCATTGATTCCTTTCAATGTTCAACCACTATTGGGTTTGGAACGCCACGTCACTCATTTCACTGAGGGATATGATCAAGTGCGATTTGGTAGTGTCATCTTTCAAGTCTCAATGAACGCTAGTAAGTGGGAGAGTTTGCCAGCAGATATCAAAGACGCGTTTCGCAAAGCATCAGATGAGCAGTTTCTGAAAGAAATTGGCCAGATGTGGAAGGATGACGAACAGCGTGGGATTGAAGTCATGCAGAAGTTTGGCAAAGAGCACATTGCCCTTACGAAAGCAGAAACCGATGAATTCCGTAGCAAGCTGCAACCCGTTGTGGAGCGCTGGATTTCTGATGTGAGCAAGTCTGGAGTTGATGGAAAAGCTCCTGTCAGCAAGGCTCGCAAACTGATCGCCAAGTACTCGCAACAATAGGCTCAAAGAACCATTTACCAAACCTCCTCGATTTGAATGATCTGTGCTCGATGGTTTTCTCACTTTCTCAATGAGAGAAGTTCTTTCAATCCAAAGAGTATGGATCAACCTTCCTAATTAGCTATAAGAGCATCTCTGGAGGCCTAAGGGTTGCTGCAGCAAGTTCTATTTCCCACAGATAGTGAAATCCTTCCTTTTTCAGCGAAAAGTTACATGAATCTCGTGAAGCGTACAGTTGAGCTTTCAGCCCGTTACTTTTTATGATTCTGCTCTGTCAAAAAGTTTAATTCTAAACATTCGCAGGAGAGGCCTTGTGCGACTCCAAGATATCCCAATGCAGCGCAAGCTAGTCGGAAGTTTTTTGCTGGTTGGTTGTGTGCCGGCAGTACTGCTGGCCCTAGTCGGTCTGTTGACAGCAGGAACCTCGTTAACCACACAAACTTTTCAGCAGCTGACTGGGTTGCGTGAGCAAAAGCAACAGCAGTTGGAAAACTATTTTACTCAGCAGCAAAGTGATTTGGCAGTACTTGGTAAAACTGTGGAGAGTTTTCAGAAAACCGCAGAGAGCAAGCTAGCAGCAATCCGGGACGCAAAGGCAGAGACGCTGATGGACTATCTGAGCTTCAGCAAGGCCCAATTGCTAGATTTTGCACAAAGGCCCAAGCTAATTGATGCAATGGAAAACCTGCCTGTGTATCTACGAAACTACCGGTATGATCGGGAAGTTTCAGTAGATCAACTTGAGCCAATTAGTAAGGAATTACGACTTTGTTGGGAAGAAGATTTTGGTCAGCGTTACCAAGAGATTACCGGAGAAAATGCTCTGGATTTAGGAGAGAAATTTTCATTGTTGAGTGAGTGGAGCATAGTCATCCAGCAGGCATATCTTTTGAGCAATTCAAACTCTCTTGAGTCAAAGATAGAGCTACTCAAACCAAAGAGTGAGCTTCTTTTTGAACCACCCTACGACCTAATGCACGCGGATTTCCATCCAATGGTGCGAAATTTCGCAGAAGAATTCGGTTACCAGGATGCTTATCTGGTTGATTCAGAAAACGGGGACATCGTCTATTCGCTGAGGAAGCGCATTGATTTTGGCACTTCTCTCACAGATGGACCGTTCGCGGAAAGCCATCTAGGAGAAATCTTTAGCCGCGCAAATGCAGCGGAGGTGTCAGGGGAATTCTTCATCGTAGATTTTGAACCCTACGAGCCTAACTTCGAAAGGCCAACGGCGTTCATGGCAACACCTGTTTTTGCGGAAAACCGTAAGCTAGGTGTGTTAATCTTCGAATTTCCAGTGGACAAGTTCAAAAATGTGATGAACCGCCGTAGCGGCCTTGGGCAGACTGGAGAAACCTATCTGGTGGGTAGTGATCTACTTTTCCGCTCAGACTCGTATCTGAATCCAACAAATTTCTCAATGGAAGTATCATTTCAAGACTTTGAAGAAGTGGAGATGGCTCAGGTTCTGGCTGGTTTGTCGGGAGAATCGGGAGTGGGGGTGAGCCGCAATTACATGAATAATCACGTCTTAAGCGCTTGGAGTCCCTTTGTTTTTGAGGATCTGAATTGGGTTATTATGAGTGAGATGCGAGTGCGTGAGGTACTCAATCCATTAGATGCCAACGAGAATGAGTTTTACAGAAAATTCTCTGAACTAAGTGACTACAACGACTTGTTTCTGATTCTACCTAACGGAGCTATTTTTTATACAGTTGCTCAGGGAGCGGATTACCGAACGAACATTCTAAATGGGAATTTTAAGAACAGCAATCTGGCAAAGTTGGTGCGGAAGATTGGCTATGGATCATTAGATATTGAGCAAATGAACAAGCGCACAAGATTTGTTGACTTCGCTCCTTATGAGCCAAAAGGAAATGCACCTGCAGCTTTCATAGCAAAGGGAGTGAAAATCAGTAATTCTCTACTTGGCAAAACAAGTCAGACATCACGGACAAATCTGGGTTCACAATTGGTCGTTGCTCTTCAGCTGTCAGACAGCACCTTGAATGAGGTGATGCTGCAACGCACCGGTCTTGGTGAGACTGGAGAGTCCTATCTGGTGAGTCCAGACCTCAAGCTACGCAGCAGCACCCGTGATCCCAACCGTAACCTGGCCTCCTCTCTCAGCGGAGAAGTCTCTCTCAATGGGGCGGACACCGAACCCGTCCGGCTGGCCCTTGAGGGTCAAAGTAACACGGGCCTCTATCAAAACTATAACGGAGACTGGGTGCTGGCCTCCTTCTCTCCGATTGAAGTGCATGACCAGACCTGGGCCTTGATCACGGAGATCCAGGCTTCTGAAGTTCTGCGTCCTGTCTGGATCCTCGGTTTAGTAGTATTGGTCCTGCTGTTGGGTGTTGTATTATTAGTGGTTCAACTGGCCCTCTTCTTCTCTCGTAACATCACGGAGCCAGTCTCTCAGACAGCCCTGGCCCTACAGACGATTGCCGAAGAACAGGACCTGACCGTACAGGTTGAGGTCGAGCAGCAAGATGAGATCGGTCAGATGGCCGAAGCGATGCGCCAGATGGTCTCCCAACTCAACAGCGCCCTGCAGCACGTGGAGTGGTCCTCCCGTCAGGTCCAGCAGGAATCAAGCGTGTTGGAGAGTACCGGGAGACAGTTAGCCGAGCAGTCCTCCACCCAGGCCGCTTCACTGGAAGAGATTAGCTCTTCGATGGTGGAGCTGAACGCCCAGACCAAGCACAACCATGAGTTATCTACCCAGGCCAGTAGCCAGAGCCAGCAGATGAGCCGTCAGGCCCAGGCAAGCAGTGAACAGATGCAGCGCTTCTCGAAGATGATGGCCGAGATTGAGTCCTCGACGGAGAACGTGACACAGATCACTTCGTTGATCAGCGAGATTGCGGCGCAGACGCGGATGTTGGCGATCAATGCCTCGATTGAGGCAGCGCGAGCAGGAGTGCATGGAGCAGGTTTTGCGGTGGTGGCTCAGGAGGTTCAGGAGTTGTCGGCCCAGACGGCAGAGTCCGCCGAAGAGATTGCCAGGGTGGTGGGCGCTTCGGTGGAGAAAGTTCAAGCAGGTAGGAAGACCTTGAGCGAGGCGCAAGGTTCGCTGGAGGAGATCTTTGGGACGACGGAGTCTGTAGCGGAGATGATGCAGATGATCCGTCATGCGGCAGAGGAGCAGTCACAGGGGATTCGTCAGGTGAACCAGGCGTTGGAGGAGTTGAACCAGATGACGATGGAGAATGCGCAGTTTTCGGAGGTGAACGCGAAGTCGAGTTCGCAGTTGTCGAAGCAGGCTGAAGAGTTATTGGAGGTGGTGCATCAGTTTCGTTTGTGGGAGAAGGAGGAGGAAGAGGAAGAAAGGGAAAGTCTAACTGCCTTGCCTGAACCTGGAGAAAATAAAGAGATGCTTTACAGTTGAATATTAATAAAATGCTAAAACAATTAAATAAATTTCATTTTTCTGATTGATTCCCTACCTCACTACCAATATTTTTCACAGCCGTATTTCTCATCATAAAGTATCGACAATACAGCTTTTTGTCACTTGCTTGTCTTGTTGGCTCACGTGTAGTTTCTTAACAACAGTTCATTCGGCAATCAATGGTTTTGAGGCAGAAAACTACGGACAGTACCCTTGGAAAAATCAGCAGAAATGACAAATCCGCTCTAGGTAATTCTCAACGTTCAGTGGCATTATTAACTGATTAAGCCTCACCTTTATAGCAAGGAGAAAGAGATTGCGACTCCAAGATATCCCAATGCAGCGCAAACTGGTTGGCAGTTTCCTGTTGGTAGGTTGTACACCTGCGATCTTGTTGACATTAGTCAGTCTGATCGTAGCGATTTTTTCCCTGAGTAGCAGCACCTACGAACAATTGACCGGATTGCGACAGGCCAAGCAACAGCAGTTGGATAACTACTTTTCAGAGCAGCGCAATGATCTACAGGTACTGAGCAAGACCGTAGAGAGTTTTCAGAAAGCGGCAGACAACAAGTTGAGTGCGATCATGGAGGCCAAAAAAGTCACTCTGCTTGACTATCTAAACTCTGTCCGTTCCCAGATACTCGACTTTGCAAAACGCCCAAAAATTATCGAAGCGATGTGGGATCTACCCCAATACTTTCCGAGCTACATTGTAGAAAATCGCTGGGATGAAGCAATGCTGAGTGAAAAGCGAGATGAGTTAAAAAGTTATTGGGAGGAAGAGTTTGGCGAGCGCTATCGACAATTGAATGATGGAAAAGATCCTGAGATTGAAAAATATCTTTCTCAGTTGGATGATTACACGATTGCTCTACAGCATTCGTATATCGCGAACAATCCCAACCCGATGGGATTCAAGGATGAGTTGGACAAACCTGATGAAACGGCTTACAGCCGGCTGCATGAACAACTACACCCATCCATTCGCAGCTTTCTGCGTGAGTTTGGTTACTACGATATCTTTCTCGTCGAAGCTGAAGAAGGTCGCATCGTATATTCCACGTTCAAGGAGCTCAATTTTGGAACATCCCTGATCGATGGTCCTTTTGCAGAAAGTAGTTTGGGCAGAATTTTTCAGCAAGCCAACGCAGCCCAATTACCAGGACAATTTTTCATCGAGGATTTTGAACCTTACTGGGCAGGCTTTGAGGCACCAGCTGCCTTCGTGGCAGCCCCTATTTTTGAAATGACCAGAAATGGCCTGGTCAAACTTGGTGTAGTAATTTTTCAGTTTCCTGTCGACAAGTTCAAAAGTGTGATGAGCGACCGGAGTGGCTTGGGACAGACCGGAGAGACTTACTTGGTTGGAAGTGATTTTCGCTTTCGCTCCGATACTTTTTTAGATCCACTCAGTTTTTCCATGGAAGCATCCTTTCGGGAATTTCTTGCATTGGATACAGCCCCAGTACGCTCTGGTTTGGGTGGTGAGTCTGGCGTTGGTGTAAGCCGCAACTACCTGAATGAGTATGTGTTAAGTGCCTGGAGTCCCTTTGTTTTTGAGGATCTGAATTGGGTGGTGGTCAGTGAAATGAATGTGAGTGAGGTCCTCAATCCATTGGATGCCGGCGGTGCAGAGTTCTACAAAGACTTCTCAGAGCTTAATGAGTATTACGACCTATTCCTGATCCATCCAGATGGAGAGATTTTCTACACCGCAGCTCGTGAGGCCGATTACCAGACAAACATTCTCAACGGTAGATTCGCTGACAGTAGCTTGGGAAGGGTGATGCGGCAGGCGCTACTAAGTCCAGAAGATGAAGTTTTTGCTGATTTTCAGCCGTATGAGCCAAGTGGAAATGCACCCGCAGCTTTCATCAGCCGGCCAATTCGATACGATTCATCACTTGAGAATAGTACAAACCAAGGACTGAGTTTCGGGATTCAAACCGTAGTTGCTCTTCAGTTGTCAGACAGCACCTTGAATGAAGTGATGCTGCAACGCACTGGTCTCGGAGAGACTGGAGAGTCCTATCTGGTTGGTCCAGACTTCAAGCTCCGCACTAGCACCCTAGATCCCAACCGTAACCTGGCCTCCTCCCTCAGTGGTGATGTCTCTCTCAATGGGGCTGACACCGAACCCGTCCGACTGGCCCTTGAAGGTCAAAGTGATACGGGCCTATATCAAAACTACAACGGAGACTGGGTGCTGGCTTCCTTCTCTCCGATTGAAGTACATGACCAGACCTGGGCTTTGATCACGGAGATCCAGGCCTCTGAAGTCCTGCGTCCTGTCTGGATTTTGGGTCTGGTGGTGTTAGTCCTCCTGTTGGGTGTCGTAGCCCTGGTGGTTCAACTGGCGCTCTTCTTCTCCCGTAACATCACTCAACCGGTCTCTGAGACGGCCCTGGCTCTGCAGACGATTGCCGAAGAGCAGGACCTGAACATCCAGGTGGGTGTAGAGCAGCAAGATGAGATTGGCCAGATGGCCGAGTCCATGCGCCAGATGGTCTCCCAACTCAACAGCGCTCTGCAACACGTGGAGTGGTCCTCTCGCCAGGTTCAGCAGGAGTCGAGTGTGTTGGAGAGTACCGGCAGGCAGTTGGCCGAGCAGTCCTCATCCCAGGCGGCCTCATTAGAAGAGATCAGCTCATCGATGTTGGAGTTGAACGCCCAGACCAAGCACAACCATGAGTTATCAGCGAGTGCCAGCCGGGAGAGTGAACAGATGAGTCGCCAGGCCCAGTCAAGCAGTGAGCAGGTTCAGCGCTTTTCGCAGATGATGGCAGAGATAGAGTCTTCTACGGAGAACGTGACGCAGATCACCTCGTTGATCAGCGAGATTGCGGCGCAGACGCGGATGCTGGCGATCAATGCTTCGATTGAGGCAGCGCGGGCGGGAGTGCATGGAGCAGGCTTTGCGGTGGTGGCCCAGGAGGTTCAGGAGTTGGCAGCGCAGACAGCGGAGTCAGCTGAAGAGATATCGAAAGTAGTGGGAGCTTCGGTGGAGAAGGTTCAATCAGGGAGGCAGGCTTTGAGTGAGGCGCAGGGATCGTTGGAGGAGATTTTTGGGACGACGGAGTCGGTCGCAGAGATGATGCAGATGATTAGACATGCGGCTGAGGAGCAGTCACAGGGGATTCGTCAGGTGAACCAGGCGTTGGAGGAGTTGAACCAGATGACGATGGAGAATGCGCAGTATTCGGAGGTGAACGCGAAGTCGAGTTCGCAGTTATCGCAGCAGGCGGAGGAGTTGTTGGCGGTGGTGCATCAGTTCCGTTTGTGGGAAGAAGAGGAGGAGGAGGGAGAAGAGACGGAGCACAGTCTGGCTGCCTTGCCTCAACCAGAAGAAAGTGTAGAATTAGAGAATTCTTCTGAAAACGAGAGAGAGAGATGTTCATAAATTAATATTTTAGTTCATTATTTTTGTAACCATTGCACCTATACCTACTACCAGCCCTTTTCAGGCAGAATGACGATTCCATCACTCGCTGAGGAACTATTTTATGATCATTCTAAATCAAGATAAAATGACTTCTCATCGTCTAGGCGGCGGGCTAATTCTGTTGCTCCCTCTCCTTACTGCTCTATGGATTCCACAAACTGGTCAAGCGAATACGATCATTCTTGAAGACATGGTGGTCTCGAAGTGCTTCAAGCAGGGGCTCTGTGAGATGGGTTATGCTGCAGGAGTTGCGAATAAGGAAGCACAGCGTTTTGGGTTTTATTTGCCGAAACTGATAGTTCAGCTGAGGGAGTTTGAGGCAAAATCCTTATTGCGGCTGGATCCCAATTGCTTCAAAGATAAGAAGTGGCAGTCCCAGCTTTGGGAAAAAACTGTTGAGCTGATGCAGGACAAAAACATCAAGTTGGTTGGTGAAAAATTTAGGCGTTCCCTGATCACTTATACCTATGTCAACGGCAAATCATTGGGTGAAATTCTGCGTGAACTTCGAGTTCAGATTAGCTGCTGAAATGTCCAATGACGTCACCCCTGATCCCACCTGATTTCTGACCAGAAGCAAAGGCCTTCTAAAAATTGGGGTCTTTGCAACCTTCCCACTGGCATCTGAGGTCACAATCAGTTACTTAGAGGAACACTTGATCCTCAAACCATCGAGCTAGGACCCCCCGATGCAGTATTCCATTGCGACCGTTTGCCTATCAGGAACACTCCGACAAAAGATTGAGGCCATTGCAAAGGCTGGTTTTCAAGGGATTGAAATTTTTGAGAACGATCTGATCACGCATGATGGGAGCCTGGGAGAGTTACGGCAATTACTAGCTGATTATAGACTGAAAGTATTAGTCTATCAGCCATTTCGAGATTTTGAGGGAATGCCAGAACCGCTGCGAAGCCGTGGATTTGCCCGAGCAGCGCAGAAGTTTGAGTTGATGCGAGAAATTGGTACTGACTTGCTGATGATTTGCAGCAATGTCTCTCCCAAAGCGATAGGAGGCATCCAGCGAGCTGCAGAAGATCTTTTTGAACTCACTGAATTAGCAGCCAAGCAGGGCTTGCGAGTCGCGTATGAGGCGCTGAGTTGGGGTCGGCACGTCAATGACTATCGGGACTCTTGGGAAATTGTCCGTCGAGCCAATCATCCTGCCCTGGGACTCACGCTGGATACCTTTCACATCTTTTCTCGCCAGACGGAGCTGGATAGCATTGTCAACATCCCTGGAGATCGAATTTTCCTGGTTCAGGTGGCGGATGCTCCTCAACTGACCATGGATCCGCTCTCCTGGAGTCGTCACCACCGCTGCTTCCCAGGCCAGGGAGAGCTAGACTTACAGGCCTTCATGGAACGCTTATGCGCGACAGGCTTTGACGGGCCTTTTTCGTTGGAGATCTTCAACGATCAATTCCGGGCCAGTGATCCTTTCCGTCATGCGCGTGATGCTTACCGCTCTCTCGTCTACATGGCCCAGGAGACCGAACCATCGTCCAAGGTGAAAAGTCGGAGCTTGCCAAAGGTTGAACAGCCGACAGGTATGGACTTTATCGAATTTGCTGTCGATGAATCGGAACACCAACAGCTCGCTAGTTTTCTTCAAAAGACAGGATTTACTCACGTTGCCACCCACAAGGTCAAGCAAGTGGAGCTTTGGCAACAGGGCGGCATTCGCTTGGTCATCAATCGCGAGTCTCAGAGTTTTGCGCAGAGATATCACACAGAACATGGACTGTCTGTCTGTGCCTATGGGCTAAGCTGTCCAGATGTCCCTGGATTGCTGGAGCGAGCTACCAAGTTGGGCTATCAAGTTGAATATGCGGATCCAGAGCATGATAATCACGGGATCGCAGCGATTACTGGACCCACAGGAGCCTTGCTCTATCTGGTGGATTCCAACGATCCCTCTCCCCATTGGGAGAGGGAGTTTATTTATCATTCGGTCGATCCAAACTCATATATATCCAGGGTCGATCATGTGGCGACAACTCTGCCTTTAGACCAAGTTTTGGAAGCGACATTGCTCTATCGGGCTCTCTTCCAGATGCAGGCTTCTCCTTCGGTGAGTCTCCCTGATCCCTTGGGTTTGGTCAAAAGCCAGGTGATGGAAGTGGAAGATCGTTCGCTGGCAATGACACTTAACAGTACCTTGGCAGAGAAGACCGTGGTTGGTCAGATTCAATCGCGTTATCGAGGATCTGGGGTAAATCATATTGCGCTGGAAACCAGCGACATCTTTGCCTTGGCAAAATATCTGGAGCAACAGGGAACAGAGGTCATGAAAGTTACCGGGCATTATTACGATGATCTGGCCCCACGTTTCGGTTTGTCTGCAGAACTGATTGCAGAGTTACGGACTTACCACATTCTTTATGATGAAGACGAACATGGACACTTCTATCAACTCTATACCCGCTTGTTTGAGAAACGCTTCTGCTTTGAATTTGTTCAGCGAGCAGGTTATCAGGGGTATGGAGCACCAAATGCTCAGATCAGATTGACGATGCAGGCCCGTGAATTGGAGCAGATGTAATTATTTGAAGGTGTTTTTGGCCACACGAGAATATAAAAATTAAGCATGAGAAATGACTGATGACCCAGGTGATTTCTGGATATACCAAGTTGATTGCGCACATTGGCTGGCCCACAGGGAGCTTTAAGGCTCCGATGATCTTTAACCCTTATTTTGAACAAGAAGGGGTTGACGCCTTGGTTGTGCCAATGGGGTGCAAAGGTGAAGACTATCCGGGGTTTTTCAAATTCTTGTTCCAATTGCAGAATATCACTGGTGCGCTGATCACGATGCCTCACAAGGTAAGTACCGTAGATATGTTGGATGAAGTGAGTACTTCGGTTCAGGTCTGCGGAGCCTGTAACGCAGTCCGGAAAGAAGCAGATGGACGATTGGTTGGAGACATGTTTGACGGGCAAGGTTTTGTTCGGGGCTTGGCACGCAAAGGTCGCCCGGCCAAGGGAGCTTCTGCAATGATTGTTGGCTCTGGTGGTGTTGGTTCAGCGATCGCAGTTGCCATGGCAGAAGCAGAGGTGGGACGCTTGGCGCTCTACGATACACGCTCAGAGGCAACAGAAAAATTAGCTGATCGACTTCAACAATTTTTCCCAAAACTATCCATCCAGGTTGGCAGTAACGATCCAGCTGGGTTCGAAATTGTAGTCAACGCCACCCCAATGGGCATGGAGCCGGGTGATCCACTCCCAGTAGATGTGGAGAGGATATCTAAAGACACCATGGTTGGTGAAGTCGTGATGAAACAAGAAGAAACCCCGTTACTTAGGGCTGCTCAAGCAAAAGGGTGTTTGACCCAGATTGGTACGGATATGTTGTTTGAACAGATCCCTGCCTACTTGGAGTTTTTGAGACTGCCGACGACAAGCGCTGAAAATTTACGTTCTCTCTCTCGCATTCGTTACCAGTGAAAGGTCCCCATGCAACTCCCCTCTAATCCGTTCAAGGCCAACATTCTCAATGGACAACGACAAATCGGCCTTTGGTGCTCCATCAATGATTCCAATATCGCAGAAATGTTAGCGGGCTGTGGATTTGACTGGCTCTTGTTTGATACAGAACACACGCCGATGAGTCCTCTGGAAGTCCTTCCCCTTTTGCAGGCGGTGGCGCCTTATCCTGTTCATCCGATCGTTCGGCCCAGCTCACTGGATCCAGCAGAGATTAAGCGTTTTCTGGATTGTGGAGTCCAGTCGCTGTTAATCCCTTATGTCCAGAATGTTGAAGAAGCTCAACTGGCAGCGGCTTCTATGGCTTATGCTCCCGAAGGCATTCGTGGCTTTGCCGGCATCACTCGGGCGAGTCGATACGGAACAATTCCAGACTATGCGAAGCGAGCCCGTGAAGAAATATGTCTGATGGTGCAGATTGAGACCCAGGAAGCCTTGGAGCAGCTAGAAGCCATCGCTCAGGTACCCGGAGTGGATGCGGTCTTTATCGGTCCAGCAGATCTGGCAGCCAGTATGGGCTTTCCAGGAGAACCAAGCCATCCCAAGGTCAAAAAAGCATGCTTGGAGGGAATGAAGCGGATTCGGGCGGTGGGCAAACCGGCAGGGTTTCTAACGTTGGATCAGGAATTTCTACAAGAGATCATCGAAGCGGGTTGTCTGTTCCCGGCGGTGGACACGGACTATGCAATCCTGCGCCGAGGAGCGGTTGCTCAGTCTACTAAATGGACATCCGTCAGTTGAGTCTTTTCGGTTACTGAGCAGAGATGAGGGGAAGGGTCAGCTAGTTCTGCCGAAGTCGTCATCGAAGCGTTCAATGTCATCTTCTCCAAAGTAGCTGCCGGTTTGGACTTCAATAAAAACCAACTCCTCAGATCCGGTGTTTTCGATCCGATGCTTTGTACGGATTGGAATATCCACGGCATTGCCAGCGCTGAGGATTTTTTCAGACTCATCTAGCGTCACAAGGGCCTCTCCCTTGACGACATACCAGTGCTCTGCACGTTGCTGATGCCGCTGTAGGCTCAGACGCTTACCGGGCTGAACAATAATGCGTTTGACCTTGTGGTCTGCTTCGTCGGCCAAAACGGTATAGTGGCCCCAGGGGCGTTGGTCGGTCAGTGCGGACATGTTTGGTTGACTCTTATTGCGTTCGAGTTGTCAGTGAATCCGGAGAATGGTTGTTTTGGGCGGTGATGGGTAGCAGTGGGCGCTCATCCACAGGTATAGAGATTGTCTCTTTGGATTGATCGGCATAGACCAACTCCAACTCAATCACACCACCCACTTCCAGCGGACTACGTAGCCCAATCAGCATGATATGAATACCTCCCGGATGAAAACTCTGGGTCTCTAGGGCAGGTATCGGCACTTCCTCCAGGCGTTGCTTTCGAAGCATCCCATCTTCATCCTTGGTTGTGTGCAACTCGACCCGCTCTGCTACCTCTGAGTGAACCTCCACCAATTTGCGCAGTTGCTCACTTTCGTTGCGGAGATCCAGGAAGATCGCAGAGTTATTGGCATTGGGAGGTACGGCACGGACCCAAGGATCTTCTATCTGAATGACAGAAGCGGTCGTCTGTTGCAGTTCTTTGGGTTGCCGATCTGGGCTGGCTATTTCAGTGTTTGGCCCAACCTCCATTTCTGGAAATTTGGCTTCGAAGTCTAGTTCCGTCTCAGCTTTTTTCAATTCCTGCCCTGCTTTTGGTAGCGAATTCTCAGCCTTTTGTACGACTTGGTTGGTGTTTTCTGTTTGTTCAATTAATCGATTTCCTTGGTCAGATAAATTTTGTGTTTCTATGAGTTCTGCTGGCTCAGTATATTTGAGATCAAGCTCAGGACTCATAGCCTGGGAATCTTTCTGGATATCAGTGGCTGCTTGTTCTTTCGTAGTTTCAAGCGACTTCGGCGCTTGCGCTGGAATTTTTGATTCTATAGTAGGCGGCTGCTTCACCTTGGAGGAGGAGCAACCCTGTGACAACAGGATTCCAGCACAGATCAGGAGCGTGAAAATTCTCAACATTGTCAGGTGAAAATTCAGGCTGGTTGGAAGAGACGCTTCGAGAACAGCGAAGAGTTTTGGAGACCTGGCAAAATTTTGACTCCTGCCAACAGGCTCAGATCAATCAGCGGTTCGAGGACAATCACACTAAGATAGGTACTGCCGAAGCTGAGCACCTGAAGCATGTTCTCTGCTCCAAATCCCTGCCCGTAGAAAGCCCAGAATGCGACCCAACTGACAATTCCCCCCTGGTAGACGAGCGACAGCTGTAGAACCTGTCCGTAACTCAAATCCTGGTAGGCGGTCTGTCTGGGGATGATCCGCTCTGCGACAGCAGAAACCACAAGGAGAGGCAGCAGCAATGTCGTAACGTTCATTCCATACTGAGGTAGATCCCACGGTGCTAGCAGTACTCCTTGGGCCAGGAGACCAATGGCTAGACCAAGAGCTGTCGGAACCAGACCAAACAGGAGAAAGAGAGTGGAACCAAGAATCAAGTGGACTTCTGAAACTCCAACGGGTGACGATGGTAGAATCTCAAAGAAAGAGAACACCAAGACACTGGTAAAGATTGTCCTGCCTATCAGAGTGTTCAGTCCATGCTGTATCAGAAATTCCCAACACTGACGCAGTATCAGACCAAAGGCGGTGAGGGCAGTACCAAAGCCAAGCAGTAGTTTGGCGCCTTGAACAACTCCAGGTTCGATATGCATGGAAACTCCTTGGCTGAGAGTGGAGGTAGAGATACTAATGATTTGGTCTAGGGTAGCAAAGCAAGCGCCAAAACTAGGCAGCACCGATGGAAGAGTCAAGCAGTTGCAATGAAAGTGAACTCCCGCTTGTGAATGTCCAGCGGTCTGAAGAAACTGCAGCGATTCAGTTCGCATCCATCACCCCACCAGAATAACCCAAACAAAGGAAGCCACGATGATTGAATTGTATGAATTGGCCGCTACAGATGACAAACAGGTCTTCAGTCCCTACTGCTGGCGAATCCGCTTGGCTCTACATCACAAGCAATTGCCCTTTAAGAGCATTCCTTGGCGCATGACCGAGAAGGACCGAATTGCTTTTGCTGATACGGAGCGGGTGCCTGTACTTGTTGATGGAGAGCAAACATTGGCAGATTCTTGGAAGATTCTCGAATACCTCGATAAACGATATCCTGAGCACAGTCTGGAAATGCATCGTGGGGAACTGAGATTTTTGCGGCATTGGACCGAGATGGTTATGTTTCCGGGGATGATTCGGATGATCGTCGATGAGATCCACAAGACGGTTCATGAGAAAGATCGCGACTATTTTCGAGCGACACGAGAAAAGACTTTTGGGATGCCACTGGAGGAATTTGCTGCCAACAAGGAGGCCAAGCTCAAGGAGTTTCGTAAGTCATTGAATCCTCTCCGAGCCACTCTGAAAGCCTTTGACTTTTTGGGAGGATCCCAGCCAAATCTTGCAGACTATCTTGTATTCAGTGGTTTGATGTGGGCTCGCTGTACTAGCCCAATGCCATTATTGGCAGAGGAGGATTCAGTCTTTGCCTGGCGAGAGCGAATGCTGGATCTTTTTGATGGTATGGCTCGATCGATTCCATGCCGAGAGATGAATTAATTTATTAAAAAAGCCGAGGGTTTTTCTTCGGCTTTTTCTGACAACTTATAAGAAATCGCACTTTTTTGTAAA
>JACLAD010002960.1_pt1 | contig 222428 bp, 203 predicted proteins | sample 8027901 | NCBI WGS metagenome assembly JACLAD01 (sample SAMN15725071, study PRJNA655200) | protist metagenome | isolation source: fluorescence activated cell sorting (FACS) single amplified genomes of... | place: Spain: Blaines Bay Microbial Observatory, Mediterranean Sea | collected 2016-07-05 | reverse complement strand
TCGTGCTGCAGTTACATATGTTAACAACATCACTACTTCACTAGCCCAAAACGATCCTTCGAACGCTTCTGTATTTTATCTCAACCGTGAAGCTTATGTTGCTGAGATTGAAGCCCTCGATGAAGAGATTCAACGGATGGTTGATACTCTCCCAAGCGATCACAGAATTGTAATAACGAGTCATGACGCTTTACAGTATTTTGGCCAGGCATATGGGCTCAAATTTCTTGCACCTCAGGGACTTAGTACAGAATCAGAAGCCTCTGCAAAGCAGGTTGCAGGTCTGATTAAGCAGATACGAAAAGGGGGGATCAAAGCTGTTTTTGTAGAGAACATTGCTGATTCGCGTCTAATCGAGCAGATTGCCAACGAAACAGGAGCCAACATCGGAGGTAAACTTTATTCAGACGCACTTTCAGGAACGGATGGGCCTGCGTCTACTTACCTAAAAATGTTACGCCACAACAGTACAACTATTGTAAGTGCATTAGGTGATTGAGTTAAGTCTTATTGTAACGCTGTAATTACTTTACTTCGATAGATCTGAAATATTTGGGCTTACATAAAAAAGTTTTTAAATGCGATCAGAATTGTTGTAATCACAGCACTCAAACACTTTTAGAATTTGTAGAAGAGCAACCTCTGAGTGGTGAGCGTCCATTTAATACGATCTGTTGGAAAACCAAATATATTACTGTAACAGCATCATTGCCACAAGCTGGTGCCCCTCAAAGTGAGGCTGACAATGGAGCTACTTCTTCAATCTAGAACCAAACCCAACCTTGACCAGATACGAAAGATTAAAGCTACACTACGCCAAGCTCTGAAGCTCTCCGGGGAAGATACAATCACCGTTACTGAATTAGCCTGCTTAGAGGAAGATTGTGCACCCTTAGAAACCGTGATTGGCCTTCTTCGGGATGACCATCCACAAATTCAGCATAAGATCCACAAACCAACAAACTCCATTGATACCCACGATCTCAAAGAAGTTTGCAAAGCTTGGGGATTTGATTCTGCTGATATGGCTTTTATAACTTTTGACAAGGAGACTTGAATGAATAGTCCAAGCAAAGTCCCAGTAACTATTCTGACCGGATTCCTCGGTTCAGGTAAGACTACACTGCTCAACCGAATACTTAGCGAAGAGCATGGAAAGCGCATAGCGGTGATCGAAAACGAATATGGGGAGGTTGGTATCGACCAAGCCCTGGTCATCAACGCCGATGAAGAAATATTCGAAATGTCAAACGGGTGCATCTGCTGCACAGTCCGTGGCGACCTTATTCGCGTGCTTGGGAATCTCATGAAGCGTAGAGATAAGTTTGATTACATACTTCTCGAGACCACTGGCCTCGCTGATCCAGGACCAGTTGCACAAACCTTCTTTATGGATGATGAGATCGCTTCTGAATTTTCACTTGACGGTATAGTCACTCTGGTCGATGCGCACCACATTAACCAACAACTGGGCCGAAGCCAGGAGAGTACTGAACAGATTGCCTTCGCTGATGTAATCTTGCTCAACAAGACCGATCTAGTAAAAGCCGAAGAACTTGATGAACTTGAAACGAGGCTGCGAGAAATGAATCGGCTCGCTCGAGTGCATCGCTGTGAGCGGGCGAACGTAGCGATTTCAACAGTATTGAATCTTGAGGCTTTCAACTTAAACCAAGTACTTGCGGACCACCCTACGTTTTTAGAGCCTGAGTACCCATTTGAATGGACGGGAGTTTATGCTCTATCGCCTGGCAGCTATGAATTAAGCTTGGATGATGGTCCAGACCCAACCATGTCTTTAGTAATGCTAGAAAGACTGGATCCTAACGAAGAAGCATTGCAACAAGGTGCTGAATGGTGTGTGAGGCGCTACGCAGAACCAGCCTCTAAGATATCTCCTGGTAATATCGTTCCAATTGACCAGCATGTTGAGCTACAGCTACAGATTTCAGGTCAAAAAAGTTTTGCAATCGAAATTGACAAGCAAACATCGCTGGCACTTTTCGCTCAGCATACCGCTGAAGAATTTAATCTTCGCTTGGGCGCTTCAACTAGTGCTGAAGTACTACCAGTTTTAGAAAGAACTTGGGTTGCACAGCATGAACATGACGATGAAGTAGGCTCAGTAGCAATAGATGTTGACGGTGATGTTAACCCCAACAAGTTAAATGCTTGGCTTGGAAAACTTCTTCGGGAAAAAGGCATAGATATTTTTCGAATGAAGGGATTCTTAAGCATTGCAGGTGAATCTCAACGCTTTGTGTTTCAGGGTGTTCACATGCTTTTCGACGGACAACCTGATCGTCCTTGGGGAAATGAACCACGGCACAACCAGCTCGTCTTTATCGGACGAAATTTGGATGGAAATACCATGAAGAGAGAGTTTGAGGCATGCCTAAACTAGTTAAAAATAAGGCGCGTGGTGTGCTCCAAAATGGCTTCTTTGCTACTGTAGATGACTATCCTATTGCGGGAGGGTGGGGGCTGAATGGAAAACTCTTTGCCGTTGGTGATGCAAGTGGTTCTGTTCAGGCCTTTGATGGAACATCCGGGCGGAAAATTTGGAAAAATTCCGAAGCTCACGTCGGAGGGATCATGAGTATGTCAGTCTCCTCCAATGGGAAGCAGCTCGCTAGCGTCGGGCAGGATGGGCAACTCGCACTCTGGGACTTTGCAGAGGGGCAACTGCAACATCGAACTGAAATTGGAAGCGGGTGGGTCGAGCATGTGGCCTGGTCTAAAAGTGGCAACCACCTTGCGGTATCCTCAGGAAGAGTAGTCACTATTCTGTCATCATCTGGTGACAAAATTTGGTCTTCAAAAAACCATCCTAGCACTGTTAGTGCTCTTGAATGGGTGACAGACCAGGAACTTAGTACTGCCTGCTACGGCCGTGTAACTTTTTTTAATACATCGTCAGGTAAGGAGAATGAACGTCTTGAATGGCAGGGGTCTTTAGTTTCACTCGCTCTGAGTCCTGACGGAAATGTTGTGGCCTGTGGCAGTCAGGATAAATCTGTTCACTTCTGGCGGAGGTCGAACGGACAGGATTCTATGATGTCGGGCTATCCTTGGAAGCCGTCAGAGTTAGCCTTCAGTCATGATAGTATCCTGCTTGCTACTGGAGGAGGTGAAGATATCACAGTTTGGAGCTTCGAAGGGAATGGGCCTGAAGGAACAACACCAGGGGTGTTAGAATTTCACAAGGCACCCATCAGTTCACTTGCTTTCTCACATCATCAAAGACACCTGGCATCTGGATGCCGCGAAGGTGGGGTTGTAGTTTGGTCATTAGGAAGACGTGGTGGTGGACATGCACTGGGGGGAGCGCCAGTTAATGGCTCTGTAGAAAACGTCTATTGGCGACCAGATTGCCGCAGTTTAGCCGCAATTGACTCCGAGGGAGGGATCACAGTTTGGCGAGTTAAGAAAAACTGAGGATTCGTTTGTCAAAGTGGTAACACAGTTAATCTAATTCCCTCGAAATTTAATTGATAACTAAGCCATGATGATTCGATATCAATTATTTAAATACTATTTTGCCAAATTTATTTTTCAGGATTCCAGGTTGAGTATTATTTGAGAATGCATTTAATGCGATTTGGCTGGCGACACTTTCGACTTTTCTAATTTCTTGAAGCCAAATTCATCAAAAATATTAACTTCACCAATCTCTAAAAGCTTAAGTGTAGTGATAATGCTTTTACCACCCAATGATGTCGCAAATTCAAGGGCGCTTCTCAATAACTGATACTCAAATTCCCTTTCTCGTTGATCATAATGAAGAAAAAAATATTTGATTTCTGCATTTTCTTCAGTTGACCAAACTAAAAAGATCGATCCTCGGATTTGCCCCTCTTGCTCCAATACCCAAATTTTTTCTCGAGGTCCTTTTCCAAGAGCAAAGTTCGTCAAAATTTTAGCAAATTCATATTCAAATGGTTCTGCTGATCCAAATTTTTGATGAATAATCAGTCCATAGAGTTGGATTAATCCCCCTAAATCACCAGGTTTAAGTTTGTCTCTGATGACAAAGCCCCCAGTTCCTGAACCACCATGTGGCTTTGATTCGGCAGAGTCAAACACCAGTCTTTTCCCAAAAATCAGAGCCGCATCTTCTCCGTATCCAATCTTTCTATAAAAGTGCTGGGCAACAAAATTTGAATAACGAAGCTGCAAATTCACTTTTGGACAGCCAAGTTTTTGAAGGCCATTCTCCGCCGCCTCAACTAATTTTTTACCGATTCCTTGACGTTGAAAGTTTGGTAAAACTCCTAGGTAATTCATCCAACCGCGATGACCATCGTACCCGGCCATGATGCTGCCAACTAGCCTGTCCTTTTCGAAAGCAACCAAAAGGAGATCCGGTTGAAAACTTAATTTTCGCTGGATGTCCTTTTCAGGGTTATTCCATGACCGTGTAAGTCCGCATTCAAGCCACAAATCAATAAGTTGCTGGTATTCGTTGGATTTAATCGGCCTAATTTCAATATCAAGTTTAGCTGCTGAATCCAAGTTGAACCTCAACCAAGTTGACTAAACATCTATAGTTTTGAGACTTAGTTGCCAACATCTCGCTCATAAACCTCTACTTCTATTCCGGTCAGAAAAAATCCTCCTTCAGGTGCATAGTTCAGGTTGTCGGTATTGGGTAACTCGCTGACATCGATCTGTAGTTGACCAGTGACCCAAACAGCATCAAATAATTTTTCTACGTCAACAGGTTCATGCATTTTCACATAAATTACTTGGTTAGGTGGTGGTGGTGGTACATGGATACACATTCCATAGACAGGTACTAATAAAAATTCTTCCAATGTCTCGAAGTCACCTCCAAAGTCACCTAGCAATGGCACAACATATCCTGGCACTCTAATTAATTTCCCCTCTATGGATTGCAGTCTCGGAGGAATTATTTTTCGGTGATAGTCATATTGAACTAAATCACGCCAAGAAACCTCAATTATAGGAGCATTAGGTTTGACTAGATAATCAAACAATAATTTTTTTATATCAAATCCGTAGCAAACTGATCCTGTAAATACTGAGATTACCAATAATAAAATCAATCTTCGAAGAAAGAGGGGGCAACTTATTGACATTTCATCAATTCTCTAATCACGCTTTAGAGAGCAAGCCATCATGAAGGGAAATCATGTAAGCCCGCCAAGCAGGGAAAAAGCTCATTAACATACCACAAGTCATGATCAATAAAACAAATACGAATTCTTTCCTCCCTGGCCATTCAAGAAGAATCTGTAAGCCAAATTGATCTTGTACAATAGGGCTTACAGCAATCAATCCAATGTACTGAAAGACAAATCCTAGACAAACTCCTACAAAGCAGAGTATTGTCGCCTCGATCCACAATAGATAGAAAACAGTTAAGGGGCCTGCACCAACTGAACGCAAGATAGCCATTTCCCTTCTACGCTCGTTCATCGTTGCCAGCAGAAGACTGATTAAGCTCGTCAAACTGGACAAAATCACAAATGCACTAACTGACATCAAAGTTTTCTCAAAAATTCCCATAATTTGCCAAAGCTTTTGCATCGTCACACCAGGCAAAATTGCTGAAAGAGGTTCCTTCTCATAGGCGTTGATTTCTCTTTGTACTCGAAAAGTATGCATTTTGGAGGTAAGCCTGACTAAAAATGCTGTGATACTCTTTGGTTGCAGATCAGATAAATTTATTGTCTCTGGGTTGGCAGTTTCTGTTGATGGAAATCCGTCTTCCCAGCCAATGTGAATTGCTTCAATCGCCTCCAGGCTTACATGGATGGTTTGGTCAACTGGCGTTCCAGTTGGTTTCAATATACCAACTACTTGGAATGGTTGGTCATCATGTTCAAAAAGCGCAGCACTGCCGGCTCCATGTGCAATGACAATTTGTTGATTCAGCCGATACCCAAGTTTCTCGGCAACCACAGACCCAATGACCGCGTCATAAAGCCCACCAAAAAACTTTCCAGCCTGGAGTTTTATTTTACGATTATTACTGTATTTGTAGTGTTTCCAATAGTCTGAAGTGGTGCCCAAAACTCTAAACCCTTTATGGGAATCTCCGAGTGATAAAGGTATAGCCCACTCAACTCTCTCATCTCTAGTCCACTCAAGATAACTTCGCCATCGCAAATTATTCGTTGCCTCACCAAGTCGGAAAACCGAATACAATAATATCGGAATAGCATCGCCACGAGCCCCCACTACCAGATCAATTCCAGATACCGTCTGTAAAAAGCTATTGCGCATGCTCTTTCTAAGTTGTTCGATACCGAGCAACAGCGCTACACTGATGGCGATGGCAAAAATTGTTAAAAAGGCTGTGCCCCTTCTACTTAAGATGCTCAACCAAGCTAATTTGAACAGCATGTCCAGTTCCTAACTGAAAAGGTCAATTCAAGACTCGTTCACTTGATTCAAAACACCGAGATCAATGACCTGATCAAATTGAGCCGATAAGGACGTATCGTGGCTTACCATGATCAAGGTGGTCTGGTTTTTTAAGCACTCACGAAATATTAGTCTCAAAAAAGCCAGTCGATTTTCAGGATCAAGTGCTGAAGTTGGTTCATCTGCCAAAATCAGTTTTGGATTTCCAATAAGTGCTCTCGCGGCTGCAACTCTCTGTTGTTGTCCTACACTTAGTTTCTGAGTTGCCAGATGAGAAAACTTGTCAGGTTCCAAACCAAGGAGATTGAGTAATCGGCAAGCCTCGTCTTTCAAACTAGACTCAGTATTCCCTGCATTTTGATAGCGTAATTTGCTGAATCGACAGGGGAGAAGAACATTTTCGATAAGATTGAGGTAAGGGATCAAATTGAACTGCTGGAAAAGAAAACCGATGTGGTCCACTCGAAAGGCATCGCTTTTTTTGCTGCTTAACTTCGTCAGGTCTTCACTGAGGACAACCGTTTGCCCTGAGGTGGGTAATACAATTCCTGCTAACAGAGATAAGAGGGTTGTTTTTCCGCAGCCGCTCGGTCCTTGAATCAGAGTTCTACTGTTTTCGGGAATATTTAAATACGCAATTTTGAGAGTTGAGATCGTTGATGCGGGCCAAGTGAAATTAAGATCTCTGACAAATACAGCGTTCTTCTTCACAATTCGCTGGGAGGAGGTAGATCGGCAGGAGTAAGAGACAGTGTATCGTCAAACTTTTGAAGATACACTGTGAAAGGGGGATCGCGATGCGGCTTCCAAGCCGCGAGTTTCAGCGCGGTGGCGCTGGACGTCTTGGGCGCTCTTCACGAGGTCGAGCCTCGTTTACCCTGACAGCGCGTCCATTGATGGGTTGCTCGTTAAGTCCCCGAATGGCAGCTTCGGCCTCAGAATCTATCTGCATTTCCACGAAACCAAATCCTTTGGAACGGCCGGTCATGCGATCCATGATAATTGAGACTTTGTCTACTTCACCAAATTGACCAAAAGCATCTCGCAATTGTTCTTCGGTGACACTATAAGCCAGATTTCCCACGTATATATTCACGTTTATTTCTCTCGAAAGACGACCTGTTGCGTCCATTTGTTGAGTGACTCCAGGCCTGAATCCCACAACATGAAGCATCCCACATGGGATGCCAAGCCCACCTGCACCTTACCGACTACCATCAAACTCTAAAGCTTGCTGCAATCGAAACCCGGTCCGTGTTGCCTTTCCCGCACAGCAAGTTCTCCCTTGGAAAACCAGCGAGAGGGTTTAGGGAACGCTACTTGGCTTAGCCTAGTAACTCCAGAAGCACCAACCCAAAACAAATTACCCTTGCCCTCAAACAGTAGATCTTTTTCCACAGGTACTGATGCGTTTTAGGGGACGATTCAGCGAGGTGGACTTATCAAACGGTGTGAGGACCCTTGAAATCTGCGTCAGAAAATTGCTCGTTGAGCGGAATTCTCTTGAAATGGCTGGACATCCAGCAGGTAAAGAAATTTTATACACTTAGGACTAAAAAAAACAAGAAAGATCGAATGAAAGTGATTCTTGTTAACCAAATTTAAAAAATTAGCATATACTAATAAAATTTATTTGCATTTATTAAAATCTTTTATTAGTATCTTAAAATCTCTTTGCTTTAACATTTTTCTCGAGAAGCATTTTTTCCTTCCAAAGGATATTTTATTTTAAGAGTCTACAATGAAATTTCTCAAAATTTGCTTCATGAGCTTTTTTATTCTATTTCCCATGATTTTATCTGCAGAGGTAAATGTTTACTCCTACAGACAATCTTTTCTAGTAAAACCTCTGTTCGAAAAGTTCTCAGAACAGACAGGGATTGAGGTGAACACAATTTTTGCTTCAAAGGGCTTAATTCAAAAAATACTAATTGAGGGTAGGAATTCTCCGGCGGATTTACTTCTGACCTCCAATTCAACAAGATTGGTTGAAGCCAAAGAATTGGGCCTGACTCAGTCAATTCCGGATCAAATTTTAGAAGAAGTGGTCCCCTCGACATTCAGGGATCCGGCGGGGAATTGGTTTGGCCTGACAATCAGAGCTCGCCTTATCTATGCATCTAAGGAGAGAGTTCAAGAAAACGACATAACGTACGAGGAACTGACTTCCTCAAAATGGAATCGTCGGATCTGCTCACGAAGTGGTAAGAACGATTACAATATTGATTTAATCGCCTCCATGGTTGCTCATCACGGATTAGAAGAAACCAAATTATGGCTCAAAGGCGTGAAAGAAAATTTGGCTCGTCGGCCCCAGGGGAATGACCGAGCACAAGTGAAAGCCATCTATGTGGGACAGTGTGATATTTCACTAGGAAACAGCTATTACTTTGGAAAGATGTTGGCCGACAAAGAACAGCAAGAGTGGGCAAGGAGCGTTAAACTATTATTTCCTAATCAAGAAAATCGTGGAACCCATGTAAATATCAGTGGCATGGCGCTCACAAAATATGCTCCAAACCGAGAGGATGCGATCAAGCTAATGCGTTTTTTAGTGAGTGAGGAAGCACAAAAAATTTATGCCGAAGTAAATTATGAGTTTCCGGTCCGACAAGGAGTAGCTCTTTCTCCGCTGTTAAAACCATATGAGGGTTTCATCTCAGATAAAATAACGCTCATTGATTTTATTCAGTATCGAAGAGATGCTTCAATTTTGGTTGATCAGGTGGGATTCGACGAGTGAAAGAAGACTTAGTAATTCAACAGAATTCAATACTGAATTTTGTTTTTAAAAGCATAACGATCTCAGATACGGAAAAAGTTTGGCAATACCTCAGTCTGTTGATCCTAGTCTTTTTGTCAGTTCCCATTGCATCAATTGTATTCATTAGCCTTGGTCAGTCTGGCGATCTATGGGGACACTTATTTGATACAGTTTTACCAAGATATATTCTGACTACTTTTTGGCTTATGATAGGTTCTGTCATTGGCGCATCCATCATCGGAGTCAGTACTGCTTGGGTAACATCCGTTTATGATTTCAAGGGAAAAACTCTACTCAGTACATTATTGACGCTACCTTTAGCCATGCCTGCCTATCTAATGGCTTATGTTTGGACAGATCTCTTGGAGTATGCTGGTCCATTTCAAAATTCACTTCGTAGTTTTTTCCTTTGGAAAAGTTTTCAGGATTACTGGTTTCCTGAGATTCGGTCGCTTGGTGGAGCCATATTTCTTTTCAGTTTTGTGCTGTACCCATACATATTTTTTTTGGCGCGGACAGCTTTCCTAGATCATGCGCTTAAGACGCTTCGTATTGGTAAAATGCTTGGCCAGTCGACGTCACATGTCCTAATGACTGCAACTATCCCACTAGCAAGACCAGCAATAATCGTAGGGGCTTCTTTAGTGCTAATGGAAGTTCTTGCAGACTATGGAACTGTCAGTTTTTTTGGGATCAACACCCTCAGCAAGGGTGTATTTGATTTATGGCTAAATATGAACGATCTGGCTGCTGCCTCTCAGCTTTCTCTAATTGTTCTTTTTTTTGTTTTTGTCCTTCTTGGATCAGAACGATGGAGCCGCAGAACCCAGAGATTCTCCTTAAAGCCTTTGGATAATAGTTCGCAAAAAAAAGAGCTTAGTTGGCAAATGACTCTTTTGGTTTGGTTAGGCTGTGCTGTTCCAATTGCGATTGGATTCGTAATTCCCGTGATTACTCTTTTCAGCAAATCAATACTCAGCAAAAACACCTGGGAAATCCAGAAGCTTTGGGTAATTGTTCAACAGACAGTTTCACTTGCATTGATAGCATCTTGCGCTGCCTGTTTGGTAGCAATATTAATAGGCTTTGGAGTAAGGCTTCAGCGAGGGACTAGCACAAAGTGGGTGGCTCAGTTTGGGTCGATCAGCTATGCTTTTCCGGGCACAATTCTCGCGCTCGGAGTTCTTTGGCCACTGAGTTCAATCGACAATGCGACTGATCTTCTAATGGGGGAATGGTTTGGGATTTCAAGCGGTTTACTATTATCCGGGACCGCCTTCGCTTTGGTTACTGCATACGTGATTCGATTTCTCGCTGTAGCATATGGCTCAGTTGATAGCGGCTTTCAGGCAATTCCAAAGGCGATGGACAAGCTACCAAGGCTTCTCGGAAAAAAGCTTCAATTTACGCTAGTTTCTATTCATCTACCTTTACTGAAATCGAGTTTAATGACAGCGAGCCTGATTGTGTTTGTTGAGGTCATGAAAGAACTTCCTGCAACACTAATTCTGAGGCCTTTTGGAGTAGAGACCTTAGCAACCCACGTTTATCAATATGCTTCTAGCGAACAACTTACTGCGGCTTCCCCAGCTGCTTTATTGATCGTCTTAGTTGGAGTTTGGCCCGTGTTGGTGATTAATCGTGTGTTCTCAAAAAACCAATAAGCCAATTTTACTGCAATTGAGCAAGATAAGCCTCAATTTGCAAAGCTGTTTTATTCGAAAGATCTCTGTATTGTTCTAAACCTTTGACTTCAGGATGCGCAGCAACCTCCTGATAATGCTGAAGTGCGTCAGGAAATTGTTCAAGCGTATGGTAGAGGGCGGCTAATTGATAATGCACTAGAACAAACCATTGGGTATTTTTTGGGACGGGGCGGGCAACCAAAGACTCCAATCTCTGAATTGCACTATCGGTTTTGCCTGCTGATCCGTCCATTTTGGCTAGCTCATAAACTGCAGCGATTTCTTCCTGACTTACTCCCCCTTGATCTACCTTTTCCCACCAAATTCTTGCAGATTCAGGGTTTTCTAGAACAGTAGCGTAGTATGTCGCAATTTCAGAAGCAGAATTTTTCTTAACCTGTGGATCCTTAGATTTCTCATACCTTTGTGAATAAAACTCCACAAGTTCGGTGTAATTCCTTTGTTGCTGCAAGATTGACGAGACGCGGCCCACAGCCTGAGCTTCCAAAGTCAGATCAGCAGCGTTTTCAAGAACCTTTCGATAGGAAACCAGGGCCCCCGAATTATCACCAATCTGCTCTTTCAATGAGCCTTGCTGAATCAGAGCTTCAGCTGTTTCTGCACTTTCAGGATCTACTTTGCGCTGTAGATCCCAAGTGGCTAAAGCCTCTTTCCAATTTTTCTGTCCAATTTCAGCTTGGCGCCAAAGGATTACCCAATCGACAGAGGCTTCAGCACCTTGTTTCTGCAGAAAAGGCTTAAGCTCTTTGCTAACATTTTTCCAATCTTGCTTATCAATATAATTTTGGATGCGCACTCCGAAAAGATATTGATCAATCTGTTCAACTTGTTGAGTTGCAAGCTTCTGATAATCTTTATTTTGATCTGTTGATTTTGCTTTAACAACCGCCTCATAGTATTTCCGAGCCTCAGACCACTTTTCCAACTGTTGAAGATCAGCTCCCAGCTGATAATTTGCAATAACTGCATAAACAGAATTCGGATCAGGTTTTCGCTTCAAGAGCTCCTTCAGCGTTTCAGAAGCTTTAGCAATATCTCCTTTCTTCCGAGCTTGATTCGACTTCTCCATCAATGCTGCAAGGTCAGCATCACTATTGCCTCCCTTGTCCAACTCTGCTAACCACTTCTGGGCTTTTGAATCATCCTTCAATGAATTCTGTGCGTAGTAAACAATTACCTCTGCACAAGCTTGCTTTGATTCTTTGGATTTCAGTTGCGGACAGGTTTTTTCATAAAGCCCTACGAGTTCTTTCACCTGCTTCGTTTCCTCAAAAGCTGGTCTAGCCTCATCAAGCAACTTTAGTCTTTCACTGTAGCTGTTTTTCGGTTGTGCGTTTATTGCTGCCTTATATAGCTCTGCAGCTGGCTGCCAACCTCGGAGTTGTCTTGTCGCCCGGGCTCGAATCAAAAGAGCTTCGGCAGTACTCGCACGCTTCTTATCTTCTTGCTCTAAGAGTTGATAGGCCCTCAAGACACCTTTCCAATTTTGCTGCTTAATTTCGGACTGAAGAAGCATTGAAAAGTTTGATTCATCAAGCTTGATAGTGCCAGCCAGTTGCTCCTTTCTAATCAAATAAGATAAGCCCGCCCAATCTGCTTTTTTCTCCAACTCAATCAATTTGTCTGTGACGTCTATTTGCTGAAGTGATTTCCACTGTCGCAGGGCGGCCTGCTTAAGCTCATTATATTCTTTGGGAGAATCGGCCTGGGCTACCAATAGAAATGATTGAGCCGCATCTTGATTCCGCTTGGATTGAAGGTGCAATTGCCCCAATCGGTAGTGCGCAAGTGTAAACCATGAGCTATTTTCAGTCGGTTTACGCATGAGAATTTTCTGGAGAGCTCCTAATTCGATTTTTGAATTTTTCTCTGTTTTTGCTTGTTCAACCTGCCTCCACATTGCCTGCATCTCAACTTCAGAATTGCCACCCTTATCTAGCTTAGCTAGCCAGAATTTTTCATTGGCCCAGTCTTTCTTTTCAGCTGCTTCATTTGCTAATTTCTGAGCTAAGCTTAATTGTGCTTCAGGTGGTGTCTGTTGATAAGCGAGGCTTTGCCAACGATTTTTTTCTTTTGGGTCCTTTTGTCTATCTGCAATATATAGGGCCCAATTCACCTTATCGTTTGGTTCAGCCAATTCGTAGGCTTTCGAGTAAAATTCAAGTGCCTTCTGGGCCTGTTTTGCAGACTCTGCAGCTTGACCTCTGGCTTGGTAGTCAAAGATAGTTTTGACAGAGTTGGGATCAGTACTTTCCAATTGATCATAGACAGCCAATACTTCTGACCATCTCTTTTGCTCTTTCTCAGCCTCTAGCAAGGAGCGTAATAAATTCACGTCTGGTTGGAGTGTACCGTCTTTTAAACCCTGCTTGGTTAGTTTGCTAACTAGTGGCCAATCTTTCTTGTCAATTGCATTCGCTAACTCTTGGGTTCCAAGATATTTTCGCAGTCCCAAAACTTGTGAGTCCACATAAGTCTTAACTTCAGCATTAAGATTTTTTGGATCAACCCGTTGAACTGATTGGTAGTATTTTAAGGCTTCGGGCCAATTCTCTCTATCTTGATTCCAATCACCCAACCTTAGATATACTGGAACAAAGTTCTTAGAAGAAATCTTTAAATCAGAGGAGGTAGCTGGCTGCAAAACCTGTATGGCCTGAGCTTTATTTCCTTCCTGATTTAAAAGATCTGCTAAGCGCAATCTAGCCTGAACAGAAGTATCTCCAGCATTGAGGTTCCCCATTTTAAGCAGCCACTCTCGCTCTAACTGCGAATCCTTACTTTGTTCACGTGCCCAATAGAGCATCAGGCCAGCGAGTTGCTTTTTAGACTCCAGATCACTTATTTTCTCAAATTCTGATGTAACCAGTTTGGGAAATTCTGATTTGATCTCACGAGGATCCCTCTCAAAAACGTTTTGCAACCTGCCGATTACCCACATTCTTTTCGGGCTATCTTTTGTGGGTAATTTGGCAAGTGCCTGCTCGTAATACGCTCTTGCTTTGATCCATCCACCAAGTTTTTCTGCAGCTTCACCCTGAGCCAAAAGAGCATCTACTTTTTCAGCTTCTTCAGGCAAGGTGGTTTGTAGACGCCCATAAAGCTCAAGAACTTTTGACCAGTTTTGCTGTTTGGTCTCAGCTTGAACCCAAATTCCAAAAATCTCTTTATTGAAAGGAAGATTTCCAAGTCTCTCTTGTTCAGAGATAAACTTACTTACTTGCTTCCAATTTTCATCATTCAACAAACTTTGTAGTTCTTGTTTGGCAATCACAGAATCCACTGAACGCAACATCTGCTGAGCATCGGTTGCCAAGTCAGAGTCTTGCTGCTGATTAGCAACCTGCTCTAAGTATGGTCTTGAAGCACTCCATTCTTTTCGATTCTGATGCAAAACTCCCAACTGGAAAGGAATTTGCCAAAAAAAGCCGCTGCTCGAGGGCACAGGCCGTTTTTCCAAATCTTTCAATCGATTCAACGCAGTATCTAAATCTTTATCTTTACGGTCTATATCGATCAACAACATTGAGGCCCGAAGGTCAGTATCATCAACACCTCCTAAGTCGGCGCGTTGTAACCATTCTGATGCCAGCTTCTTGTTTTGCAGTTTATCTAAACCAATTAAACCAGCTTTCAGAGCATATTGTTGACGAAATTTTGGAGATTTCTCTTGGGCATATAGATCTTCATAAATTTTCATTTGTTTCTGATAGTCATCTCCATTTTCGTAGAGAACTGCTAAGCGATTGGAAATCGCTGCAAACCGTTCATCTCCAGCCGCCATCTTTTTGATAGCACGCTCATAAAAAGTGATGGCTTCTTTCGGTCGATTCAGACTCTCATTTGCCTCTGCCTGCCAGATCAAGTCTGCTGCACTTTCAAATTTGTTGGATTCTTTTCGTTGTAGCTCATTATATAGGTTCAGTATGCCAGTCCAGTCTTTTTGATTTTGTAAAGCTCCAACCCAGACATTTAACAAACGATCATCGACCTCAACAAGACCACCTTCCCAGTTTTGACGAATGAGATTATCGACTCCTCTCCAGTCTTGTTGATGCTGAAGTTGAGCGATGTCTTCTCGAAATTGTTGGTTTCGTAACGCGTTGAATCGAAGTTTCGAGTTTTCGAGCAGTTCTTGCTGCTCTTGATCTGTAGAAGGTGTGTTTAGAACTCTTTCATAGCGAACAAGTGCTCCGGGAACATCATTTAATTGATCATAATGAATGGCTGACTGGTAGCTTCCTTGAAAACGCAAACTCGGCTCTACCTCCTGTTGCGCAAGACGCTCCCAAATCGGAAGTGCTAACAAAGGCTGACCAGTTTTCTGATAAATACTCGCTCGCAAAACTGCAGCCCTCAGATCATTTGGGGTGTCACTACCAGTATCGGCCTCTGCCAACCACGGTAATGCCTGGTCAGCTTGCTGAAGGTCAATCGCTAGAACCTCTCCAAGTTGAAGTGCATAGTTTCGATACAGGAGTGAATTTTCAGGAAGCAAAGCCAACAGGTGAACTTTGTAGAGTGGTGGGATTTTCTGTGGTTGCTTGCTAGCTAGGTAGATCTCAGAAAGGCGTCGTACCAATTGCTCTCTTGGTGGTTCGGCATTGTCCGGAAGAAGATACAGTGCCTGCTCAAGCAGTGTTATTTCAGTTTGTGGATTTCCAACCCTCCTTTCTGCATCTGCCCATTGAAGGAGATGATTCAGTGTTTTGCGAACAGAGCTTTCGGGCTGCTGATCCCACTTTAAATATGCTTTTCGCAGTCCGACCCAATCCTCTTCAATGCGAAGTGTCTCCACCCAAGTCTGCCAATCTTGATCCCGCAATAGAGAAGTCGACTGATTTGAAGCCCACTCAAATAGTTCAAGTTGTGCAGAGTTGTCCTGCATTTGTTGATTCGCAACCATCATTCCTCTAAAGGAACTTTCCTGATAGTCGGGATCTTCAAGCAGTGTTTCAAAGTCCGTTCTAGCTAACCCCCATTGCTTTTCCTGTAGAAAGCACGATCCCCTCTGCCAAATCAAACGTTTAGCTTCGGGAATTGAAGAAGAATCCGAGATGGGCGCCAGTTCACTGAGGAGTTCAAGGCAGCGTTTTTCTTCATACTGCCTGTTGGACAATTCTTGTAGGAAACGAAGCTGGGTGTTTCTTTGGAACGAGTCATTGTTGTAGGCATCTCGCAGAATTTGTTCTGCGTTCTGTTTATTGCCTATCGCATCATATTGCTGAACCAACATTGTCCAAAAGCCTGGTTCCGTTCGGTATCGCTCCTGACTTCGTAATGGCAATAACTGTTCGATGGCTAGTTTTGGTTCGTTTTGCCGGGCATAGAGCATTCCGAGCTCATAATGGGCCTCTTGCTGAAAGGCGTCATCTTTAGTTTTCAGATATCGCTGGTAAGCGGTAACCGCTTGTTGAGGTTGGTCAATCGACTGGTATAGCTGACCAAGCCGAAAGGCGGCAAGTGGACGATAATTACTATGATTCGTTGCAAGATACTTTTCGAAGCGGGGAACAATTTCTTTGACAAATGCCGGATCCAGAGTGCCACTGTTCGAACTTGCTTCCAGTTGTTCTGCAGCGCGTTGGAAAGCCACCTCTCCCCACCAAAATGTGGCTTGAGCTCGATTTTCTGGGGGCAAATCCAATCTTGAAATCGAGTATTCTCCATAGCGTTGTTCTGCCTGAAGCCAATTCTTCTGACTTTGGTGAATTGTCGCTACACGATATCGAATATCCTCGGTTTCTTTAGATGGTTCTGCTGATTCAAGATAGTTTTCCCAAAAAGGGAGAGCTTCGTTAAACTGTTTGTTTTGGTAGAGGGTATAGCCAGCTTGGTAGTTTGAAATTTGTGATTCTTTTTCTGTCAGGCTATGTTGAAGAGCTTCTCGATGATACTTCGAAATTCGGGGCGCCAGATCGCTAGCTTGAGTGGAAGCGTTTTTATCCTGGTAACGGAGCATTCTTTGAAATAGTGCTTGGCCCATCAAATTTCTTGCGGGGCCATAAAGACTGGAAGAGGAAGGAATCGATGAGAGGGTCTCTTCAGCTACCTGAGGACGATCGAAGCGAAAATGGATTTTGCCAAGCTGAAGGCGAGCAAAGTCTCCTTCCACATCGTTTGGATTTTCCTGAAGCCACTCTTCAAAAAGAATTTGAGCTTGGGGCCAATAGCTTTCCCCCATTTGAAGAAGGACTTCGCCCTCTAATTTCATGGCAACAAAGCGAAATTCACCTTGGGGCTTGCTGGCGCGGTAGCATTGAAGATAATCGCGGGCACTTGTCAACAGCCCGTCTTCGATCATCTTCTCAGCGAAGGCAAATTGTTTTTTTTCGTTAAGGCCGTCGGGTAATCCACAGGCGGCAGAGGCCAATCCTGGCAAGGAAACCAAAACGCCCAGCCACAGGACCTTCCATTGAGGTGGCCAGTTCATCGGGTACCTGATTTTTGTTAGGTTATTGATCATTGAGGAGGATCAAGTCAAACTGCAACTCTAAGACCGATCTTCTCGATTTTCGCTCCACAAAACAGAAACGATAGACTTTGCAAAAATCTTTGGGAGCCTTTACGTGGAATTAATTCTAAAAATAACTTTAGCAATCCTTTAAAAGAATGCCAACCTGATGCAATCAGAAATTAGAAGAAGAAGCCGAGTAGTTCGTATTGGAGACGTCTTGGTTGGTGGCCAAGAGCCTATTCGTATTCAGTCCATGTTGACCTGTGATACCTGCGATTTGCCAAAAGTTATTGAAGAAATGGAGGAATTAGTTGAAGCAGGCTGTGAAATTATCCGAGTCACAGTCCCTAATCATAAATCTGTGGAGGCACTTCCGAAAATAAGAGAATTAATGGTCAATCGAGGGATCAATACTCCTTTGGTTGCTGATATTCATTTCAATCCTCAACTAGCAGTAAATGCAGCAGAATTTGTGGAGAAGGTCCGAATTAATCCTGGAAACTATGCTGACAAGAAAAGATTTGAAATAAGGGAATATTCTGAAGCTCAGTACCAAGATGAGTTGCAACGATTAGAAGAAAAACTCCTCCCATTAATTAAGCAACTTCAGAAATATGATAGGAGTCTCAGGATCGGTACTAATCATGGTTCTCTTTCAGACCGTGTGATGAACCGATTTGGCGATACTCCTGAAGGTATGGCTGAATCTGCGATGGAATTTTTACGAATACTAGAAAAGCATCAATATTTTGAGACAGTCATCTCGATGAAAGCATCGAACCCCATCGTGATGAGGGCAGCCTATCAAGAAGTTGTCAGAAAAATGAATCTTGAAAAGATGAATTACCCATTACATCTAGGTGTTACAGAAGCTGGAAACGGGATTGATGGTAGGGTGAAAAGTGCCTTGGGAATTGGCTCTCTTCTGTTAGATGGGATTGGTGATACAATCAGAGTTTCCCTGACTGAACCAGCAATGCATGAAATTCCCGCCGCCAGAAGCATTTTGAATGGTATCAAAAAGTTTGCACGAAGAGCTGTACCCACCCAATTCAAAAGGCAGTCAAAGATCATCTCTAATGAGATAGAATTTGATGGGACCAAACTTGGTGGAGAATCTCCGCTCCGCCTTATAGGTATTTCTGATTTTGTTTTGGAGGACTTTCCTTCGGAACCATTCGATAAGGTTTGGAATCAGAAACAATGGGAATCAGAAATTCTTCCTAATCTCCACTCTTTTGATTCTAGGAACCCAAACACTCGCAATAATGCAATCCTTGTTGAAAGCGATGAGCTAAATATTGATAGAATCCGTGAATTCAGAGAGATTTCAGTTACTAAAGGACTCAAGCCCGTTTTCCTCGTAAAATTAGCTCTGACTGAAGATGAGGATGAACTGATGGGCTTGGCTGCGAACTTGGGGACCCTGATTCTTGAAAATGCGCTGCATGGTCTAATTGTGCCAACCACAAATCAAAATGACCCTACGCTTGAGATGATCCTTTCATTGCTCCAGGCCGCTAGGGTGAAAACATTTAAAGCTGATTTCATTTCATGTCCATCTTGTGGTCGAACTCACTTTGACCTTCAGACAGCAACAGCGAAGATCAAAATGAAAACAGAACATCTTAGGGGTGTCAAAATTGGGATAATGGGGTGTGTGGTGAATGGTCCCGGTGAAATGGCTGATGCCGATTTCGGGTATGTTGGCTCTGGATTTGGGAAGATCAGTTTGTATAAGGGACAGAACTGTGTACGAAAAAATATTCCGGAGGAAAAAGCAGTGGATTATTTAATTGAACTAATACAAGAACACGGATTGTGGCAGGATCAACCAGAGACGAATTAGAAGTTTTGATTTCAGTGTGTTAAGAGGAATTTAGGGAGAAACTTCAAGAACTTCCAACCAAATCAGAGAATTCGCTGTAGATCCTGAGCGGATTCATCAACTTGCTTTAACTCTTTCGCAGTCCATCAATGACAAAATACGATTGCAGTGGGTAGCGGTTATGCCTGAATGTACGTCCACTCCAGTTATTGTATCCCTCTACAAATTCTCTTAACCACATCAGCTTATTAGCGCTTTTGGAAAGTTTTGGGCTTTCTTGGGAATCTGCATAGACCTGTAGATCAGCTTCCAAAAAATTTCTTTCCTGGTGGTCCAAAAGCCTTTGATTCAAAGCAATTCCGTCCAGTCTCATTGATCTTTCTCAGTTAGTTCCAGTTTACTCACTTGGAAAAAATACATGACTTATTCATTTCAAGTCTAATTTGATTCTTAATTGTTAGTGTTTTCTTCTGAAAACAACCTAATTTTGATAAATAAGTGCTTAAATTGCAAATAATTATTTAAAAAAATTTTAAAATAGCTTTGTAGAACTGCCTCTCTTATCTCCAGCAGATCGTCCAGAGCCAATTCTGATCAATGCCCCAATAACCTATTGTCGCGTTAAGTGAAAATTCTGTTCCGAGTGGAAATTCCCAGTGAGCGGTCCATTTACTTGATTCCCATTTTAGGGACACGTTCTTAAATCGCAGAAGATTCCTGGGAATTTTCCCAAAGTAGCATTTATATAATGATTCTTTTGCTGAGAAGGTCAGGAGCAGTCTGACGGCGCGATTTTCTAGGTGGAGCGTATGTAAATCCTCAGATTCATCCTGAGTACAAATATGGCTTTCAATTCTTAGATCTATTGTTCGGTTCGCTTTTTCTAAGTCCACACCCAAGCCGAGAATTCGTGGACTATCACCAACCACCGCCAGAGCTGATCCAGAAGAATGCGATAGGCTGCCTGTTATACCTTTTGGCCAAACAGGAGTTTTTGTAATTGGGTCTCTCTCGATCCAAGTCGTCGGATATCCCAATGAGCCTAGTGCGTCTTTAATTGCTAAGCGACCAAGCAGATACTCTTGTTTTCTATTCTGAGAAAGACCAAAAGTTACTTCAGGAAGTTTTTCGGGAGGAAGATTTTTGAGTTGATGAAGAGAGGTGGTTGCGTATCTATAACGGCAAGACTGATTTGCCAGCAGTTCAGAAAGCGAATTGAAGTCCAACAGTTGTTAATGTTCCTGTATAATCTTTTTCTGTATCGACAGAATCAACACCCGGTTCTATCGTGGACCAAGAATTTCCAGAATCTATTTTGGAAGCAACTTTTATGGCGTGAATACCTAGGTGAAATTCGATAAAATTCCAAAACGGTAAGCCCACTCTTGTAAAGCCTTCAACCACTGGTTTTGATACTGAGGGTTTATTCCCATATCCTGTTAAAGAAGATTCTACCTTCACTTCTCCAATACCAGCACCTAGGGAGACTGCTACCACAGGGAAAGGGATATTGAAGAAAATATTATAAGAAGTGATTGTAACATCACTGTTCAACTGAACACTTGCAGAAACATCCACCGATTCTTCTTTAAATTTCACCTGAGTATATCCAAAATTCGGGACAAACCCAATTGGGTGGATAATCCCCACCGCACCCCCGGTCACTTTATCAGGTGCCACTGTGTAGTCCACAGCAGTATCCACACTAAACCCGAAGAATTGAGCTTGAGCGGTTCCTGCCCCAAATCCAATAATAAGGAGTGCAACTAAGAATTTAATTTTATTTTTCAGTTTCAATTCAATACTCAGAAACCAATTTTGATGCCAGCCGTCCAGACTGTGCCTGATGGGTCATTCTCCGCAATGACAGTATCACTTGAATCTTTAACATCCACCTTGTTCGCATTAATAAGCTGGTAGCCAACGTGGACATCGAAAAGTGGGAGAATTGGGTAGCCCAGTGTTGCAAAGAAACTTGTTGCCGCTGAATCATCTGCTGTTAATTTGGTTCCATTACTCAACTCATCCTCCCCAGTCACCATTCCTGCACCGGCCCCCAACGCGATATTAATCACTGGAACTGGAAGATTCACAAATACGCTAACAATCTGATAAGTATCTTTAGAATCAACAGAATCACTTGAGTAGGATACTTCATAGGTCTCATATGCTATTCCCAGCGGAAGTATGAACAAACTGAGACCTACGCGAGCGCCTGAAATTGAATCTGGATTGTCTGCACCCTCTTGGGTTGGGCTGAAGGATAGAGGTATGTCAGCGTGCACCGACAACAAGTCTGCTTTTGCTGGAACTGTCCACAACATCAGGGCCAGCAGCAGTGGTAAAGACGTTAAAAACTTTCGCATCAATTCTCCAATTCCAAAGCTACTGTTTCTGAGGTGGGATTGGTTTTCCAATCATCAAACTTTCCCATGGGTCTTGTGAAAGTGAACTCCAACGGTTCAATCACAAGCGCATTCCAAGTGTCTTCAAGGCTACCTGAAATCAGAGCAAATGGGCTTGCTACAACAAATATAGTACTTGAGACAACCGTTAAACCCACCCCCAGGATTCTCACTGGGACATCCACCATAATTGCTGTTGAAGAAGGTGGATCACTCTTCGTCAATGCAAAACAGTTCAGGCTCACTGATGCAAGAAGCAGACTAATAATGAGTGTTTTACGCCAATGTAAATCCATCATGCTTTTACTCACTTATCGTGAAACAGCTAAAAACAGGAGCATGGTCTGAGGGTTTAGCTTTAGAACGATTTTCAAGATCGATGTAGCTCTGGGTAGCTTGTTCAAGTAAATACCCAGACGACAAGATGTGATCAATTCTCATCCCATCGTTTCTTTCAAACCCTCTGGTCCGGTAATCCCACCAACTATACTGACCATGCTCCTTATTAAATTTCCTAAAGACATCGTGCAATCCTAGAGCCAGAAGATGTTGGAATGCCGCTCTTTCCTCTGGTCTGAAACTAACCATGTCTTTCATTGCAACTGGATCGGGAACATCGATTTCTTCAGGAGCAATATTTAAATCACCTAGGACGATTAGTTTTTCACTTGGATAATCTGACAACTCAGCAGTCAACTGTTCTAGAAATTCTAATTTGTAGGTGAATTTTTCTGAAGTTACTGATTGTCCCTGGGGTAGATATACGTTGATGAACCAGATCCCTCTCAATTGAATGCTGATCAAACGGCAGTTTTCAGGATCGTAGCCATTTTGGAAACCAATTCGAATCTTATCTGGAACCTCTTTGGATAGGAATGCAACCCCGTTATAACTTTTTTGACCACTGAATACTGAATGATATCCAGCTTGCTGAAGATCAAAAATTGGGAAATTAACATCCTCCACCTTTGTCTCCTGCAATGCCACTAAATCTGGCTGCTTTTCAGCCAACCATTCCAAAAGCAGCTGCAGTCGACTTCGTATCGAATTTATATTCCAGGTGACGACGGTAAACTCTTTTTCCTTTTCAGATGTTGTATCAGTGATTTGTAGAATGTCATCTGGGAGGAGACACGAGTCGGGTTTATAAATGGCAATTTGGCTTGGTGAACTAGTTTTTCCCCACGTGCGGTTGACGGTGAGAGTCCCTTTTCGCCAAGCCTCATAGAGTGCGGAGAGAGTGTATGGATTCCTTAACGTATTTTGAACTTCTTGAACCTTTTTGGGCTCTTTCAGCAAAGAATTAAGTGACTCATTCACTCTTCGCTGACTTCAGCTTTAGTTTCGGATGCATCGAGAGCTTGTAAAACCGTAATATTTTCACGAATTCTCTTCTCATTTTTTTTCAGATTCTCTTTGTTAGCCGTATGCTTATTTTTTCGTATGGCTTTGGTTCGTTTTTTTGGTGACATCGATACTCCTAATTTGGAGGGGTTTAGTAAATTATCCCTTGATCAGCGTTGATTCATTGGGACATAGGTTCTGGCGTTTTCGCCAATGTAAATCTGTCTTGGCCTAGCAATTCTGGTTTGAGAGTCTTCATGCATCTCCTTCCACTGTGCGATCCACCCTGGAATGCGTCCTAAGGCAAACATCACCGTAAACATATTACTTGGAAGACCAATCGCTCGGTAGATAATTCCGCTATAGAAATCAATGTTTGGATAAAGCTTTCTTTCAACAAAATAGCTGTCTGACAAAGCTCGCTCTTCAAGTCTTTTAGCGATTTCAAGTAGAGGATCTTGCACTCCGAGCTTGCTCAAAATTCTATCACAATGCTCCTTAATAATTTTGGCTCTGGGATCATAGTTTTTGTAAACTCTGTGACCAAAACCCATCAATCTAAAGGAGTCATTTGGGTCCTTGGCTCGCTTCACAAAGCTATCAATGTCTCCACCCTGCTCATGAATTTGCATTAGCATATCAAGAACTTGTTGATTTGCTCCCCCATGCAATGGGCCCCACAATGCCAAAATACCTGATGCAACGGAAGCATAGACATTAGCCTGACTTGATCCCACAACGCGTACAGTCGAAGCTGAACAATTCTGTTCATGATCTGCATGCAATATCAACAATAGATCCATCGCTTTGACATGATCCTCATCGACCTCATAGGGTTGAGCCGGCACCGAAAACATCATGTTTAGAAAATTAGCGCAATATGGAAGACTATCGAGTGGATATACGAAGGGTTGGCCAATTGATTTTTTGTATGAAAAAGCAGCAATTGTCCTTACTTTGGCCATAATTCGAGCGGAGTTAATATGCAGGTCCTTAACGGATGCGCGACCAGACGCTTCAGAATAGTAAGCGGATAGTGAAGCAACCATTGCTGAGAGCGAAACCATCGGATGAGCCGTACTAGAAAAACCATCGTAAAAATGCCGCATATCCTCATGAATCATCGAATGATTCGATAATTTTCTTGAAAATTCAGTCAACTGTGACTGATCCGGCAAATTACCATGAATTAACAGGTAAGCCACTTCTATAAATGTGGATTTCTGGGCCAGTTCCTCAATGGGATATCCCCTATATCTGAGGATTCCTTTTTCACCATCTAGGTAAGTAATGGAGCTTGAACACGCTCCAGTGTTTACGAACCCAGGGTCCAAAGTGATATATCCTGACTTAGCTCGTAATGAAGATATATCGAGCGCCTTTTCGTTTTCAGACCCCGTAATGATTGGAATCTCTAGAGGCTCCTGACCAGGCAAATAAAGTGTGGCAGAATTTTTCATTAAATTTATGGGGTGTAGTCGTTGATTTGAATCGGGGTAAACTCTATATTTAAATTTCAACTCCTGAACCAGCGATCCAACATCAAAAGAATCGCCTTTTGGGCATGAAGTCTGTTCTCTGCTTGATCCAAGACGATAGATTGAGGACCATCCAGCATTTCTGAAGTAATTTCCCAACCACGTTCTGCAGGTAGACAATGCATGATCTTCGCTCCTGAAGCCGCTTTTGAGAGGATATGGGAATTGATCTGATATGGCATCAAGAGTTTTCTCCTTTCGTCAGCCTTCTCTTTTTCTCCCATGCTGGCCCAGACATCAGTGTATAAAATCTTTGCGCCCCGAACTGCTTCAACAGGGTCATTAATTACCCTCACATCTGAGATATCTTGTTGCTTGGAATATTGAACCAATTCCATATCTGGTAAGGTTGTCTCAGTCGTTCCGATAGTAAACTTAATAGGAACTCTTGAAGCAAAATTTAACCAACTGTGAACAATGTTGTTTCCATCTCCTAGGTAACAGATCGGGGCTTTTGACAGATCTTTGAAATGTTCTTGGATGGTCATTACATCAGCAAGTATCTGGCACGGATGGCAAAAATTTGTGAGCATATTAACCACAGGGACTGATGCGTTCTCTCCCAATTCCTCAACAAGATTATGCGAATAAGTTCTAATCAAAATTCCGTCAACATACCTCGATAAGACCTTGGCTGTATCGGCAACCGATTCTCGTTCGCCAAGTTTAAAGTCCTGATCAGTCAAGTACATACTACTACCCCCCAATTGACTGATACCCACCTCAAATGAGACCCTGGTGCGAAGCGAATTCTTATGGAAAATCAGTGCATAACTTTTTCCTGCTAATGCCTTACTGTAGGGGCCCATTGGTCCTGCAGCTTTCAATTCTGCAGCCAGACCTAAACAATCTAAAAGCTCTTGTTGTGTCCAATCTCTGAGACTAAGTAGATCCCGTTTCATTATGAATGATCAAGTAGTGTAGTAAGCATTTTCAGCAACATAACCCTCTGACAAATCACACCCCCAAACTTTTTCGGTAGATGTTCCCATTCCAAGTTCAATCTCAATGAAGACTTCCTTTGCTTGAAGAAGTGGCCGTAAGGCTTCAACTAGAGCCATATCTTCAGAGTGCTGAGCATCTAGACAAACTCTCTTTGCACCCTTACCAAAATAAATTTTTAAGTTCTCCAACGGAATTGGGAAATCAAAAACTTTCCCGATTGCCATGACGAATCGTCCCCAATTGGGATCTGCTCCGTAAATTGCGGTTTTTACCAAGGGTGAGTTGATTACAGATTTCGCAAACAGAAGTGCCGATTTATCGTCTTGGGCCCCACTGATTTTCAATTCAATCAACTTTGTGGCCCCTTCTCCGTCTTGAACAATCTGCCTCGCCAAGTCGCAACAAAGTTCATTGAGAGCAATTTGAAAGTCTTTTCGATCAGTTCTCTGATGACCTGCACTTAGTAAAACAACGGTATCGCTTGTTGATGTATCCGTATCAATCGAAATTCGGTTGAAACTCTGAATCACCGCATATTTAAGTGCTGTCCGCAACTCATTCGAGTCTAAGTCTCCATCAGTCACAATGTATGAGAGCATTGTAGCCATGTTGGGTTCAACCATCCCTGCGCCTTTTGCAATTCCGAGAACTTTCGTTCCATCTTCGAGAACAATATGAGCAAATTTTGGATGATGATCCGTAGTCATAATGGCTTTGGCAAATTTCTCACTATATTCAACCTCTTCACCAAGTTGGTTAGCCAGTATCTTACAACCAGTTCTGATTTTAGTTGTATCAAGAGGGCGTCCAATGACACCCGTTGAAGAGGGCAAAATCATTTCAGGTGAAATATTCAATTCCTCCCCAAGCCAAAGGCAAGTATTTCGAGATGCCTCTATGCCAGCAGCTCCAGTTGCAACATTCGCGTTCTTGGAATTCACCACGATTGCCTGAAGTTTCCCATCAGCGACATGATCCCGGCCAACAATCACAGGTGCACCTGGGAAATTGTTTTTGGTGAACACTGCTGCTGCAGCACATGGGCTATTCGCAACGATTCCACCAAAATCGAGGCTCTCGTTTTTCAGGCCAATATTCACCCCACCAAAACGAAAACCTGTAACCGGAATCAATTCACGTGAAATTTTCATTTTGAAGCGGGTGGGGGGATATCTGGTAAACCTAGACATTTTGGAAGCGTAATCGAACCATCCGCCTGCTGCCCATTTTCAATGAGAGCAATCAATGTTCTGGAAACCGCGATAGCAGTGCCATTGAGCATATGAACAAATTGATTCTTTCCATCTGAATCCTTGAACCGAATGTTTAATCTCCGAGCCTGGTAGTCAGTACAATTTGAAGTGGACGTGATCTCACCCCAATGACCTCTACCTGGCATCCATGCTTCTAAGTCGTATTTTCGATAGGCGGGAGCACCGAGATCTCCAGTACAAATATCGACAACTCGATATGGAATCCCCAAGTCACTGTAAATTCTTTCCTCAATTTTCAGTAATTTCTCATGCATCTCGTTTGATTTATCAGGATGCGTGAAAGCAAACATCTCAATTTTCGAGAACTGATGTACTCGGTAAAGCCCTCTGGATTCACGCCCAGCTGCTCCAGCTTCTGTTCTGAAACAATGAGAGAAACCAGCCATTAAAATTGGAAGTTCTGCTTCAGAAAGAATCTGCTCTGAAAGAAGACCACCCAATGTAATTTCAGCAGTTGCGATCAAACAAAGGTCGCTGTTTTCAATAGAATAAATCTGGGCTGAATCCCCTCTTGGTTGAAATCCTGTCCCCTGAACAACACTTGCCCGAGCTAAGTCTGGCGTCATGTGGACTGTGAAGCCCTCATTCTGAAGAAGTTTCAGGGCATATTGTGCCAGCGCTAACTCAAGGAATACCGATTGGTTTTTGAGATAGTAAAATTTTTGGCCAACTACTTTTGATCCTCCCTCAAAGTCCACCAATTCCAGACTTTCCATGAGAGTCAAATGGTCTTTGGGATCAAAATCGAAAATCCTCGGTTTTCCCACCTCACGCAACACCTTGTTTGCGTCTTCATCTATGCCAATTGGAGAATCTGGGTGAGTCAGGTTTGGAATTTGAGATAATAGATTGCCTCTCTCGACTTCTGCTGACTGGTGAGCGAGGTGCAGTGCTTCTTCTTTTTGCTTCAGTGATTTTGACTCTTCAATCAGAGTCTGTCTTTCATCCGCACTGAGTTTAGACTTCATCTGATTGCTAATTTCGTTTCGCCTTTGGCGGAGCGTATCTAGCTCTCCTTTCAAACCCCTGGCAAGTTCGTCTTGCTCTAAAAGTGGAGCTACCAAATCTGGCAAATTTCTATGTCGGCAATTTTCCGAAATTTTTCCAGGATTCTGACGGATTACTCGAAGATCGAGCATGTTTCTAATTTATTCTGAGTAGTTAATTGTGGGCGAGATTTGATACTTAGAAAGGCCACTGAGGTGGTCGTCGAGTATGGAAATCCGTATTTGCTTGAATAGTCTCGCTGACTTTAAGAAGCCGATAGTCATCCATTGGCTTGCTCATCAACTGAAAGCCAATTGGTAATTCTTCTTTGCTAATTCCAGCAGGGATTGAGATCGCGGGACATCTTGTAAAATTTGCCAACACGCTATAAATGTCTTCAAGATACATGGCTAATGGATCATCATTTTTGTCACCAAATTTGAATGGAACTCCAGGACTTACAGGCCCAATCAAAAAATCAAATTCTGTCAACAAGCTATGTATTTTTTTCTCGATAAATGCACGAATTTGATTTGCTTTTCCGTAGTAAGCATCGTAGTAACCTGCACTGAGAACAAACGTACCCAACATGATTCGACGCTTTACCTCCGTTCCGAAGCCAGACTCCCTGGTGGTTTTATACAACTCATCTAGACCGCCACTGCCACCTCTCAATCCGTAGCGAATTCCATCAAATCTTCCCAAATTGGAACTAGCTTCAGCAAAGGAGATGACATAATAAGCTGGTATCAAGCAATCAAGGAAACCCAAAGATTTTTTCTCTACTATAGCTCCATGCTGAACCAACCAATCTGCCATATATGCAGTTGCTTCCGAGACGTCTTCTGAGACTGTTTTTGAATCCAAATATTCAATTGGAAGGCAGAATTTTAAGGAATTTAGATCAATTTCCTCATCATATGAATCCAGCTTCTTCGCCAATGATGTACTGTCTTTGCTGTCAACATCCTGAATCGCTTCAAACAAGTAAGCACTGTCCTCAGCAGTTCTAGTTAGGCACCCCACTTGATCTAGCGATGATCCATAAGCCACTAATCCATAACGAGATAATGCTCCATAGGTTGGTTTGAAACCTGTAATACCGCAAAAAGAAGCAGGCTGCCGGACAGAGCCCCCTGTGTCTGATCCCAAAGCCGCAACTGCCATACCTGTAGCCACGGCAACCGCGGATCCTCCACTACTTCCCCCTGGAACCCTGCTGGGATGCCAAGGATTTAAAGTAGGTCCAAACGCAGAGTTTTCATTGGAAGAACCCATTGCGAACTCGTCCATGTTGGTGGTGCCAATCACCAAAGCATCTTCATCTTTCAAGGCCTTCACGACTGTTGCATCGTACGGTGAATGATAGCCTTCTAATATTTTTGAAGAGCAACCTGTGCTCAAACCTTGGTCTGCGATGCTGAGATTATCCTTAATAGCAACAGGCAACCCCGCCAACTTACCTATTTTTTCACCGTTTGAAATCTTTTGAGAAATCTGATCGGCACGCTTTAGCGATATCTCCCTTGGGACTAAGCTTCTGTAAACATTCAACTCCTGATCAAATTTTTCGATTTGATCGTAGACCAAATTGACCAAAGCAGTTGGATCTAAATCACCGGTTTGGATTTTCTGAACCAGTTGTGAAAGCGGAAAATCAAGAGTCATCTGGAGGGATAAATTTCTCTAAAAAAACTAAATCCAAAACTCTGCAGTCTTACGAAAAACTTTGAAATTTATCATGAATTTCAAAATTAACAATACATTTTTGTATGTGTACCATACACCGATCAATGTAAAAACCTTGTTGTCCAGAGGCAAAAAAAGTTAAGATTTTTTTTCAATTCTTTAATTTGATTTTCACAAGGACAAAGCAATGGAATCATTGAGATTGCTGAGGAGAGACCTGCTGGAAAGGCAAATGGCAAATCAATTGGGCAGCGAAGAAGCTCTTATTAGATTTATGTCCAACCATGTATTTGCTGTTTGGGACTTCCAATCACTTTTGAAAGCACTACAACAGCGGTTGACTTGTGTTCAAGTACCCTGGACCCCGACATCTGATCGGGAGGCTCGAAGGCTAATTAATGAGATTGTTCTTGACGAAGAGAGCGGTCCTCATCCAGATGGTAGCTATGCATCTCACTTTGAACTTTACTTGGACGCGATGAAAAAAGCTGGTGCTAACACCAAATTAATTGAGGAATGGCTCTCTTTAATAGAAAAATCCGGCAACTTTTCAACAGCAATTACTTCCACAAATTTGCCGTCTCATGTCGAGAAATTTTTGAAAACCACCTTCTCGTTCATTGAGCAAGGCTCTCTCGTCACGATTGCTTCTTCGTTTTTGTATGGTCGAGAAGACATTATTCCCGATCTCTTCAGACAACTAGTTCAACGCTTGGATCAAGAAAATCCTGAGAAATGGGGATATTTCAAATTTTACCTTGAAGAGCATATTCACTGTGATGAAGAGAAGCATGGTCCAGCAGCGGAGCGACTGATGCAAAGGATTTGTGGGAATGATCCGATTCTATGGGCGGAGGCGGAGCATGCAGCCAGAATTGCCCTAATAGCTCGGATTGAATTTTGGGATGCGATGGTAGCCTCTCAAGTTGCAAAACCAAAGGCAGCCTAAGCTATAACTTAACCATCATTTGCGATAGGAAACTCTGATTTGCGGGCTAGAAACTGGTAATCCTTCCTGAAATTATAAATTTCATTCCCAGAGACTGTTAATATTACCCAGTTAGCAAAATTTATCTTTTCACAACGAATCCAACTTCAATAACGTTAAAAATTCCTGAGGGTCAGCATTGGTTGAAGGAGTAGACCATCTTACAGTCGCAATCAATGGCAACCTGATGCATCCTCAACCTACTGGATTGAGCCGCTATGGAGTAGAACTATGCAGTTGGTTACTAAGGTTACTGCCAAAAGCAAAAATCTATACAAAATTGAAGGAGTTGGAAGATCTTTTTCCTGAGCAAGTAGTCTCAAGTGGACCAAAATTTAAACATCCCGCCAATCTCACTTCAAATTTAAAAAGATTTCTCTGGCTTCAAACTGGGATGCGCCTCAACTTATATTTCAAGAAACCCAAGCTGAACTTTGCACCCATAGCAGAGGGAATCATTTACAGCCCAGTACCTCAGATTGTTACCATCCATGATTTGCTACCGCTTTATGATCCTGATTTTATGCCGCGTTGGAAAATCTACTACAGCAAAATTCTTCCAAAAATCCTGAAAAACCATTGTAGAAAGATCATCTGTGTTTCAGAATTCACTAGGGTTGAGCTTTTAAAAAATTATCCTGAAATGAATGAAAATCTAATCAAAGTAATTCACCCTGGATTCAACCCACTAAGATTTCAGACTGACAGAGAATTTAGTGTTTTCGAAAAATTTGGGTTCCGTGATTATTACTTGATGGTAGGAGAAGGAAGACCATACAAAAATCTAGAGTTGGTTCCAAAAGCCCTGAGCATTTACAGAGGAAATTCGATTTTGGTCATTTGTGGTCGAGTTCCAGAAGACGAGAAGGCGAGAATTCAAGGAATTGCAAATGAAGTTGGTGTAGGAGCAAGGATGAAGTGGTTGGGGTATGTGTCAGACGAAGATCTGGGCATTTTGTATAAAAACTCCAAGGCTTTTATATTTCCTAGTCGTTACGAAGGGTTTGGACTTCCTTTGCTGGAAGCGATGTCCTTTGGTGCTGCTATCCTTTCTTCAAATGCTGCAAGCTTACCTGAAGTGGGTGGAAGTGTGCCGATATATTTTGATCCATTTGATCCAATGGACCTTAGCCAGAAAATGAAGCTTTTAGATGACGATCAAACTCTTGTTGAAAGAATGCGAACCGCTGGTTACAAGCGTGTAAAACATTTCACTTGGGAAGAGTCTGCTCATAAGCATATTGCTCTCTTCAAAAATGTTTTGAATTAATTTTCATCTTTATTTCTTGAAAAATGACTATCCCACAAGCTATTGGCACAAAACTCTCCGTGATCAGAGTTGACCAAACTGCTCCAGTAGCACCATATTCTGGAATCCAGATTAAATTGAGAAAGATATTAATCAACAAGCCACAAAATGTGAAAAGTAAATAAATTTTTTGTTTATCTATAGCTACCAGTGATTGAGTCATGAGCGTACCCAGATAAACCAATGGAATAGCCCATGAAAGAAGTTGAAGTAAGTTTCCTGCTTTACTAAATTCAGGGGGGTAAAAATTATTGAAAAACCATACTGAAAAGAAGGACACCAGCATTCCAAGCAGCATTCCAGAAATGCCCAAAATTTTAATGCCTTTTTGAAAGGATGAAAGAAATCGGTCATTCTGTGATAATGAACCAATCAGCGCTGATGTGATGAGTGAAGGAAGAAAGAAAGTACCTTCCACTATTACAAATGCTGCATTGTACAAAGCCACTTCTCCCTCATCCACTAGATATCCAATCATCGCGGTGTCAATTCTAAAGTACATTTGTATCAAGATGAGCACTATTCCAAGTGTCCATGCCTCTTTCAAAAGCTCATTAAAGTTGGTTTCATCATTTTTTTTATCAATTGATTTTATTTTACTAGCTTCTAATAGCAACCAAATCAAACCAATCAACCTAGGAATAGCAAGCCCTGCAGCGGCGATCCAAGGTTCTTTAAGATCAATTGACCAGGTAAACAATAAGAAACTTAGAGACAATAAATTTTGAACTGGTAAAACTACAGATTCTCTCCTTAAATCTTCCATTCCTCTATAAAGCCCAAACAAAACTTGTTGCACACTATTGCAAAGAAAATGAAGACCAAGAAAAAAAAGCAATATTGTATCAGAACCTAATAAATAACCTATCATGAAAACTGCGGGTAAAAGTATGGATCCCGCAATTTTTTGATATCGAAGAGCCAAAATTTTCACGCTTAAATGCCCCCGGCTCGTCCATTTTGCAACTATTTGAGACAATCCTAATTCAAGAATTGGTTGGACAAGCATTAAACCAATTGACCAATGCAAAGCAAAAACGCCATACCCATACTGTCCCAAAATAAATGGGAGCAAGAGATGATAAACAAAGATTTCACTCTTTGCTATTAATTGTCCTATTATTCCCCAACTTAGATTATACTTTAGAGATTGCAAATTGGCACCTTATTTCCTTACCATAAATGTAGTTAAATTTGAAATTGATAGATGAGTTTTATTTCACATTTATTCATAGCTGAAAGAAAATTACATAAAACTTATTAGAATGGTGTGTCTTATTTATGAAAATTATTGGCGCAATTGATATTGGATCCAACGCTATTCGGATGATCTGTGCCCGTTTGACTCCTGACAGAAGAATCGAATTGGTCGAATCTGTCAGGACCCCTCTTCGTCTGGGTTTGGATGTCTTCAAATTCGGATATCTGCAAGAATCGACCATCAATAATTTAGTTGAATCAATAGAAATATTTCAAAGGACTTTATCACAGAACAAATGTGAGCAAATTCGAGCATACGGAACCAGCGCTTTGAGAGAGGCAGACAACGCTGATGAAGTGATTTCTAAGATTGAGAGAATTACTGGAATTCAAGTCGAAGCCATCTCAGGTGGAAAGGAAGCAGAACTGCTTCAGAGAGCTGTAAATCAGGTTGTTCCTTTACAATCAGGCAGTTTTTTGATGGCAGATCTGGGTGGTGGAAGCGTGGAAATCACTCTTGTTGAGAATGGGGAGATTCAGTTTGCTGAATCGTTCAGGATGGGAACCGTCCGATTAATTCAGATGTTCCCTTACACACCCGAGAGAGAACAGGAATTTAGAACTTGGGCCAAGTCTTACATTCGCGATTTCATTTCCACTTTAGCTTCTCGGTTAAATTTTCAGCAGATTGATTCCCTCATTCTCACTGGGGGCAATGCCAATGCAATGACTAATCTTTATGAGAATAGTAAACTAACAGGTGGAACATTTTCTCAAGGTGCCTTCTTCTTTGACAGCAACTGCTTGCAGAGCTTGAAGAAAATGCTCAAGAATTCGACTTTTGAAGAGCGGATTGAAAAGTTCGGGATGTCTTCGGACAGAGCAGATGTGATTATACCGGCATCTTTGATGTTTAGTGCTCTTCTCAAATTCAGCCGTTCGAAGACAGTAGTTTTCCCAATGGTAGGATTGAGGGATGGAATTTTGAACGAAATGCTAGAAGAAAATTTGGGAGATCCTGCAGGGGGTGAGTATGAACAGATCATTCACTCAGCTTTCTACAATGCTCGAAGATATTCTGCGAACATCCGACACGCTAAAGTGGTTCATCAACTAGCCGTACAGATTTATGATGGAATCAAAGAACTTCATGGGCTTTTTCAGCGTGAAAGACTTTTATTGGAAGTAGCTGCTATTCTTCATGACATCGGTCGCTTCATTAGACCGTCCAGCCATCACAAACACTCTCAGTATTTGATTCAAAATATTGAATTGGTAGGTGTGACTAACTCAGAATTGAAATTAATTAGCCTGATTGCCAGGTATCACGCAGGTTCAGCGCCTTCTGAGAATCATACTGATTTTCAGAAGTTATCCCCTAAAAATAAGACAATCGTCAGAAACCTTGCAGCTATTTTACGAGTTGCTGATGCTCTTGATCGTGAACACAAAGAGCGCGTTCATTCAGTGATGGTTCGTTTGGAATCAAGCCGTGTGCTTCTAATTCCAAGTGGAGATCATGATCAATTGCTTGCAAACTGGGCAGTAAACAATAAGAAATCTCTATTTGAAGAACAGTTCCATCGGCAGTTGGAATTGCAAAAGAATTTCAGTCCTGAGGATATCCCTTTGAGAGTCAATTGAATTGACTGAAGGCCCACTCGTTTCGATTTTGATGCCAGTCCATAATGATGCTGCTTTCCTGGACGAATGCATTCAAAGCACGATCAATCAGGAATATTCCAATTGGGAGTATTGTATCGTCGATGACGGATCGACCGATAGTAGCTCCTTGAAATTAGAAAAATGGAGCAGAATAGATAAGCGAATACATTACATTTCAAGTGGCCATCAAGGGATCGTTCCAAGCTTGAACGCTGCAGCAAAATTGGCGAATGGATCAATCATCGCTAGAATGGATGCGGACGATGCTATGCGTCCCAATCGACTTCTTGAGCAGGTAAGCTTTTTGAGTAAAAATTCAGAAGTGGGCTTGATTGGCTCTTGTTTTCAGTATTTTTCAAATACCAAGAGTGAATCTATCCCAAAATGGATCCTTCATCATGAGGATTGGAGTAATCGACTTCTCAGTTCAGATGATATTCATCAAGCCCTTTTTGCAGAATCGCCTATCGCTCACCCTACTTTTTGTATGCGAAAGGAAATCTTTGAAAAATTGGGGGGATACCATGACAGCTCATGGGCTGAAGATTATGATTTTCTTCATCGAGCCAGAATCCAAGGTGTCATATTAGGTAAGGTTGCCTCTACCCTTGTAGACAAAAGATTCAATCATGAGTGTATTTCCAACTATGAACCAAGATATCGACAAGCTACTAATATGGAAGCCAAGGTTTATTTTGGTAATATGAAGCAAATTTTCAATGGACGGGACCTCTGGGTGGTTGGTAGTGGAGGTAGTGCTAAGTCCCTACTGAGTACACTTCAGAAATTTGAAATACCTGTAGAAGGGATCATTGACAATAAAATCCATCGAGGCACACCAAGAAAATTAATGGGTAACTCAGTCAGTGGGATCTCCAACCCTGAGAATGAAAAATCATGGGAAAAATTCAAGAGCAAGCGACTGCTACTTGCTATTGGCGGTGAAAAAGGGCAGCAATTGGTAAATCAATTTAAATCTTGGGGCTGGAAACAACCGAAGGATTTTGTAAAGCTGGTTTGAAAACATTCAGCGGAGGGGATTATGTTTGATCAATTGTTTGTCGGCTTGGGCGTCCTGTGGGGGCTGGTTTGGCTACTTATTTATGTTCAGAGACGCTTTCGCAAGCCACATGACGACACCACATCCTGTGAACATTTATTGCAATTCCTGCTAGAAAATCGTGCGAGGTTCCCAAATCTACTGGCTAGTAACATCAATCCATTGATGGAGCAGTTCCGCAAAGAATTCAGAGGCGTTCCTGCAGAAAAAATACGCCCCTCTGACTTTCACACTTTTGCAGCTCAAATTGAAGTCAAGTTAGGGCAGGCCGAAGCAGTCAAACAAAATCAATCTGGTCAAAAACAAATCTCAGAGCAAGAATTATAGGATGTTGGATTATTACAAAATTTTCCCTTCTAAACTGATCGTCAACATCATTGATTGTTTGTAAAGAATCCTAATCTGATGAAAACGATTCTCATATTTCTGGTTATCTTTGTGGCCTTCGTTGGTATTGACAAAAAAACTTATGCTAGTGACTGCCCGAAGATGGAGTTGCCAACAAGTTTCATGGGCATTTTTCTGACTACCACGATGCTTCCAATTGGGACAACCATTGCCGCCGGGCGCAGCAGCAACACAAGTGGATGTGGAAGTTCTGAACCTTCAGAGAGTTTCTATCGACCCAAAGCAACTCGCCTGAAGTTATTTCTTGAGGAATCTGGTGAACCCTTGGCTGAAGAAATAGCCAAAGGTGAGGTGGGTCCCTACCTTCAGGTGATAACACATCTTTCTGAATGTACAGAGGAAGGTAGTCCGATTATTTTAAAACATCTTAGAATCCAGTACTCAGAGCACTTCAACCAAAAATTCCAATCGGAGAAGACAGCTCAGGCTGTCTATGAACTCTCAGAATCCCCCTCCTTGCGCCAATTCTGCCAAGCTGAACAAAAGCTGGCTTTCTTAAGTCCCACAGAACAGCTACAATTTCAAAATTCTGATCGTTAGAATCAATCTCGATTCAAATCATATCAACTAACTGCGCTGGTGAATTATGCCCACTTTTGACCAACTGAATTCCACCCAAATACCTGTGATGGCTGAAGAAAAAAAAGGAGATTCCCCTGAAATGCAAGGGCTTGCTGTAAAAATGCTCCAAGCTCGGACTCTTGTTATTTCGCAAGGAGTCACTTCTGAATTGACTCAACGAATCCTTACACAACTGGTTCTTTTGGAGCAAGACGACCCAGAGGCCCCCATCACACTATTCATCAATTCTCCTGGTGGTGAGGTTTTTTCCGGGTTTGCAATTTTTGATATGCTTCGTTTCCTCTCCTGTCCAATAAGCACAATTGTCGGTGGTTTTGCAGCAAGTATGGGTTCAATTCTTAGCTTGGCAGCCAATCCTGGGCGGAGGTTTGCCTTTCCCAACGCGAAAATCATGATTCACCAACCCCTTCTAATGGGCTATCAAGGGCGGGCCACAGAATGTCAGATCCAGGCCCGAGAAATTCTCAAAACAAGAGATCGGATCATTGACATCTATTGTGAGCAGACTGGCAAAGACTACGAGACGATTAAGCAAGCTATCGATCGGGACAATTGGATGGCGGCAGAAGAGGCGTTAGAGTTTGGACTTTTAGACAAGATCGTCAAATCCAGAATGGAGCTGAACGAAATACTGAAAAGTCTCTCATGAAAAAAGAAGAACCCTGATGAATATCCCTTTAAACCATGAGAAGAATCTTCTAAAATTAGCCTTTAAATCAGACTACTTTCACGGAAGCTTCAAAATAACGGAGTTTCTGATTATCTTGGCCTTGGCATATTTTTGGAAGAAAATATTCTCATTGAATATATTTCTTCCGAATTTAAAGGAAATATGAGCGAACATCGATACACTTGCACTAAACAATATTTTAATTTGACATGCGCTCATCGTCAGCATGGTCATGATGGTCATTGTCGTTTCATCCACGGTTACTCAAGAAGCTTCAAATTCTACTTTGCTTGTCATGAATTAGATTCTAATCACTACGTTTTCGATTTTGGAAAATTAAAGGAATTGAAGGAACATCTTGAGTACATGTGTGACCATACTCTGTTGATTAACGAACAGGATCCCTATTTGGAAATGTTTAAAGACATGCACGAGAAAGGTTTGTGTAATTTGCGGGTCGTTAAGAACTGTGGAGCAGAGGCGATGGCTAAATATTTTTTGGATTTTGCCAACGAACTCGTGAGGCGAAAATCTGATAATCGAGCTTGGTGCTATAAAGTGATTCAATGGGAGAACGACAAAAACTCCGGAACCGCTGAATTCATTTCCAATTAAAGGTAGTTAAATGTCGAGACTTCCAGAAGAATTTACTTGCTCTTTCGAAGAATTTGAAATCCTAGGCGATTGCCACCATAGCACTAGCTTAGAAACTCCGATGCGGGCGGATGCCTGGGAGTTGAGTTCCGAGACTAAAATTCAGAGGATAGAGGAGCATTTCCGGGAAATTATGCACACCTTGGGATTGGACCTTAATGATGATAGCTTGCAGGGGACACCTAGGCGAGTAGCAAAAATGCTTGTCAGCGAGATCTTTAGTGGTCTGAATCCAGAGAAAAAACCCGAAATCCGGCTTTTTCAGAACACCTACCGCTATCAAAACATTTTACTTGAAAAGAATATTTCTTTTCGTTCTTTTTGTGAGCACCACTTCTTGCCTGTTATTGGGGAAGCCCATGTGGCTTACATTCCCAAGAATGGTGTGATCGGTTTGTCAAAAATCAATCGCATCGTTGATTACTATGCACGACGTCCTCAAGTGCAAGAGAGGCTAACCCGGCAGATTGCAGAAGAACTTGAGCAAGTCTTGGGCACTCCAGATGTTGCGGTTTTACTGGATGCCAAGCATTTCTGTGTAATGATGAGAGGCATTGAAGACCAAACCTCTTCGACGATGACTGCTGAATATCGTGGATGCTTTCAGGAAGCTGAACGTAAAAACGAATTCTTGCGTTACATCGATTCCAAAAATCCACCTGCCTGATTGAACTAATTGATTATTGAAGCATTAGGCTGCTCGCCTCTGATTCATCAGTTCACTGAATGAGAAGGTAATTCGCTAAGGTGTCGCTGGAAATAGTTCCTAGTGGTCGAAACATCACGGTGACCCAGATTCTCCTGTAAGATCTCCCAATCTTTACGGGATCTTGGACGTAGCTGAAGGTAGCGATTCATCGCATAGGTCATGCGAATGCGCTCTGAAGTGACCGTGATACCTGTCTGCACGCTCAATTCTCTGAAGAAAAGGCTGACCGTACTTCCCAACATTCGACGACCTGTTTTCTGGAAGACCCAGCGTGAAGGAGATCGTAGATCTAGTAAAATTCCCAATAAGATTTCATCAATGGGAATTCTTCGGCATTTTGGATCACGATAGTAAGGTTGGCGGGGGTCTGGAACGATGATCTCTCTATTCAGCCACAAGTCAACATCATGCCAGGTTAGAGCAAGGGTCTCCCCCCGGCGCATTCCTGTCAACAAGGCAAATTTTAGGTAGTATTCAAACCAGGGATCACGACTGTGGATGGCTTCACAGAGTTCTTCAATCTCTGCAGAGTATAGAATACGGAACCCAGTTGGGGGGAGGGGGCTGGTCACGTCCATGTGTCCTGTAAAATTAAGAAATTTAAAATTCTAGACCAACTCCAGCTGACAAAGCAGGCACTGTCCCATTGATCTCCTGATTGGGATGCCCTTGCTGTCCTGAAAGCGCAAATTCATAGAAACGAAAGCTAGGCTTGAGGAAGAAGTACGCGACACGTTCCTGCACTACAAAATAATGGCTCAGTTCTGTATGAATCTGACCACCCGTTGTTTCTCGTGGCTTTAGGTATTTGTAATTTTGCGGATGAAGTATACCTGTACCTAGCTCTGCACCTACAGCAAGTTGTATTGGGGCCTGCGGAACCGTTGTGGTGTAATCCAGACCGACATTCATCGTCTTGATAAAATAATTACTAGCTTCGTATTCTCTGTACGTGACAGAGTGCCTCCATGGGGAACGATTTAGGTATGTTCCATGAACTCCCAGACCGAAACCATAGGCCCCATTGACAGCTCTACTCTTAATTCCCTTGGACCCTTCGATGGTATCAGAAATCGCATAATACCCGTAATCAGCGGTCGCTGAATAATTCCCGAGGTCAGGGTTCGCGAAAATAAACGCAGTTCCCATCAGTAAGATCAAACTGAACATCCGTAACTCCTAAAGGTCGTTGGCACATCTAAAGCCAACATCGGGCCATGCTAAATTAGGCCGGGTATACCCTCGATAAAAGCCAGCTGCCTCAAAGGAGCCAAACGCCCAAGAAGAACCCCGAACAACGCGCTCCATACTATTACTGTCTGAGATTCTCTCTGCTCGTCCTCCTGGCCGATAAGCATCCGAAACGTACTCTCTTACGTTTCCTGCAAGATGACGGATTCCTTCAGGAGTCTGATCTCTGTTCACACTCTCCACATTAACACTACTATCGATTCCGCTTTCACGTGTCACACTGAAGTTTGCGCTGAAACTAGGTCCCCAAGGATATTTTCGTCCTTGAGTTCCCCTGGCAGCTCTCTCCCACTCAGCTTCTGTGGGTAGTCGCTTGCCTAGAAATCGACAGTACATTCGTGCATCTTCCCAACTTATGCCTACAACTGGCAGCTCTGCGTTCTCTGGAAGCATCATCCCCTGTGTCCAACTTACAGGGCGCCGGTGATTGTTGGCCTCCACAAAGGCTAAGTAGTCACCGTTGCTCACCTCTGTTTGATCAATCTGAAAGGGACGTACCCGCATCAAACGTCGATTGGAGTTGGCATACAGAGGGTCATCTGTGCCCATCAAAAACATGCCCCCAGGAATGGCAATCATCCCATTTCCCTTATTGCGCTCCAGTCGCTCTTGGATCTTTCTCGAAAATGGATTGGAAATGGTGACACTGCCTTCATCGTTTTCACGAAATTTCAGTAGATCCGCCCAAGTAATCACTCCGCTGAAGACATTCATCATTTTCATGGAAGCGACGAATTCACCGTCCACACGCCTGGAAATATTACCATATAGAAATGCATCTACTCCATAGAGTTCACCAAGTCGACGTGCCTGATTTTCATCAATGTAGATCTCTTGGTTAAGCTTCTGTTCGTTGTAGATCAATTGTAGATTTTCGCGATCAACTAACTTTAAGCTTTTATCATTCGCAATTGCCACAGTTAGATAGTCAATGATTTCTTCTGATGAAAGTGGTAGAGGTGCCTCAAGATCCCAAAAACTGACTCGCTGAATCTCTTCACCCTGAATTCTTCTCGCGCTCTGCTGAAGTGAGGCCAAGAGAGATTGACTTAAATTGGTCAACATTTGATGTCGAGCCGTCATCTCACTGATCGGATACACTCCCGCCCAGGCAATTGAAGAATTCTGAACGTCAATTGCTTTTAGGATCAAAGCCTCATCGTAGACAGTACCATAAACAAACAACTCCACGCCGAGTAGCTTGCCAAGCTCACGATAATCATTTGGGGAAACAAACTCTGAAAGTTGGATCTTCTGCTCTTTTAAAATCAGTTGCAGTTTTGAGCGATCTGTAACCTGGAATCTCTCACCACGAACAATCTTGACATTGGTATAATCGATCAACTGCTCCAAATCGATCGCCCTGTTGCGACTGCGCTGCTTGATTCTTGAAATTGCAATCGTTCGATAGTTACCCACCAATTCATTGACTGAGTTGGCAATGCGTTCAGCTAGTGCTTCAGTGTCTACTCGAGTCTGCTGCGCAAAAATCAGATTGGGAAACACAAACATCAATAAAATGATGGGTAAACAAAGCCAAAAGGATGTATTCCGACTAAACACTGACAATGGGGTACTCCGCGCAAATTTTTTGGTAATAGCCCAATAACTGTTTATGAGCTCGGTCGATTCCTTGCTGTGCTTGATAGCGTTGATAGGTGTCACTCGGTTTCCAATGTCGGGTTTTGAGTCGATAGGGACGAAGCCCGTGCTCTGAATCAGAACTTTCACAAAACAATTCAGTGATTGGAGGCTTATCCGTCCAAACACTGCCAAGATTGATTTCTAAAGCTCGATACCACCTGGCGAACTGTTTTAAACGTGCTTCCTCGAAGTAACCGACCGGATTTAATAATTCAATAACATTCTGCAAAGCCTCACTAGACACGTACCGATCATAATCAACAACGTAAAGGCTCTCTGATAAAAAGAGTGGTCCACCATGAAGAAAGAGTCCCTTTCTTTTGACGGTTGACCCACTCTGTACGATCTCCAGGCCAACACAACCTTTTTCTCCAGCCAGAACGGCATCTTCAACATCTTCCACAGAAACAATGTTCAGCTTAGGGTAGGCTGCCATCACGATTCCCGTGTAGCGTCCCTTCACGAAGACCTGCTGCCCAAATCTGGAGAGTGTTTTCAGATTCAGCGGATGTTTCCTCTCAGAAACCTTTGAGATCAGGAAAAATCCGACGATGTCTTGGATTTCTGTTTGCAGAACTTCATTGTAACTACAGAGCATTGCTGAACCCGCGATACGGATTCCAGTAGGTTTTTCCAAATGGTAATTATACATCCCCCATTTGGTAACCCGGGATGGATCTCTTAAATAGTATTGGGTCATCGAGAGGAGTTCATCTAATCCAACAACCGTAAAATCGACTTCATCCAATCGGATCAGTGAAGACCCATTGTGTGGTTCTTCTCCTTCCACTCTCAGCTTGTACGGGCCAATCTGCCAATCGTAACCTAAGAATCCGAGACGGTATGGCCGATGGAAACGCTTTCTATCAACAAACAGTGAGAAGCAACTGGGTGCTTTAGTCCGAACCTCTACCAGAAAGTTTAGCGCTTCTTCCAGTTTTAGGATGCTCCTTGATTTGCTTTGGGACAGAATCTGCAGAATTGCATCAATTTCTTTAGAAGAAACCCCAAGATCAACTAGTTTTTGAAGGAAATTATTCAGTGTGCGCCCAGAACGGGGAATTGCACAGGTCACATGAAAAGGTGCATTCATAAATGGTCTAGATTAAGGAATCCATGTCATGCAACGGACGTGCGAACCTTTCGGGACCAAATCATCGTTTCATCAGACATTGTTGAGGAACATCATCGGGTTAGAGGTTTTGCCTTGAAGGGCGTGGACAAGGCGTCAAGATAGGAATCAAATCTTTATTTTCAAGCTCTCGCAATTGAAGAAAATGTCCCAAATCCTGCTGTTTTTGTTGTCAATTCTCTTGTGTCCACCTGTCTTTGCTGAATCTTCCCATGCATCACTCTTTGTAAAAACAGTCGAAGAATTCACAATTTTTCCAAAGGGACAGCCGAATAACGCCGTCTATCGCGATGGGAAATTGCTACTACAAAGTCCCACCGTTCAATGGTTGGACCTCATTCAGATCAATAACACAGAATCATGGCTGGTTTCAGGGATTGATGAAGAAGGCAAGTATCACGGTCATCTTCTTCTCAACGAGAAAGACAAGCTAGCGATGACAAATCAGGGCTATGGAGTCTACGATATTTTAAAAAAAGAAACCGGAATTCTTGAAATTTATAGGACCTACAAGGATCAACTAGAAATCATAAAAACGAAGTACAAGTCTGTGCGGAGTCCCACTGCTTCCCCAACTCATCTGGTCTTTGCCCACATTCGAGATTCCCGAAAAGAACGGAACAAGCAAATTTTTGAGTTCCGTCTTCATCTCATTCGCCACGACTCTACAGAAATCAAGAGCCTCAAGCTTTACCCAAAAGACGAGTCTGCAAAATTGGAGATGCAGTGGATAGGCAAATCCAAAATTCAAATTCGTTATCACAATGGCAAAAGAGATACTTTTGACCTGAAAAAGCACGCGCCCACTCTTTTTTGAGCGATCCCAATCCGATATTATTCCCAGACTGGTCTTCATGTTAGCTCTACCCTTCCCATCGATTGATCCTGCTCTGTTTACTCTTGGCCCTATCTCAATGTTTGGTATGGAGCTGGGCCCCTTTAGTCTGCGTTGGTATGCTCTAGCCTATATTGCGGGACTACTTCTCGGCAGGGTGTATGTTAACCGTATGCTGTTAGCAGAGGCGCGTTGGCCTGGAGGGAAACCACCTGTTCCAGTGGAGGAAACTGAAAATCTCTTAATCTGGATGACTCTTGGAGTCGTGTTGGGGGGCCGGCTTGGGTATGTCTTGTTTTACAGCCCACATCTGCTCACAGACCCAGCGAGTGTGTTTGCAATGTGGAAAGGTGGCATGTCTTTTCATGGAGGCATGCTGGGCGTGATCGTCTCTGTGATTCTGTATGCTCAACGTCACAAGGTCTCATTGCTCTCGCTTGGGGACGCCATAGCCATCGCAGCGCCGATTGGTTTGTTCTTTGGGCGCCTGGCAAATTTCATCAATGGAGAGTTGTGGGGTAGGGTTTCTGATGTCCCCTGGGCCATCGTTTTTCCACAAGTGGAATTGTATGCCCGCGCATATCCCGAGCTCGCGGCCACCATCGGCCAGGGTCGCCATCCCAGTCAATTGTACGAAGCAGCCTTGGAAGGCCTCGTCCTCTTTCTTGTGCTGGCTCATCTTGCTTGGCGTACGGATGCCCTCAAGAGACCCGGAACTTTGATTGGCACATTCTTGGTGGGTTATGGCTTGGCAAGAGCATTCTGCGAATTTTTCAGAATGCCGGATGTGGGGATTGGCTTTGACCTCGCTTTTGGCAGCTTCGGCATCTCCAGAGGGCAGTTGCTCTGCTTACCGATGATTATCACTGGACTGCTGTTTCTCAAGTATGCTCAAGGAGCACAATCCACCGAGCCAGCACCAAAGTCCTAGAGTGCTTACTAATTAGCCGATCAGCGGTATTTGGATAAATTATTGCGCGATTGTTCCCCAGGGATAGTCAACAAATAACGTTGTTTCCTGCCCCTCAGATCCCGTTGCGACGTCAAAGCGATAGATGAACCCCGACCCCGTGACGAGTCTCGCACCCAGCCCCGTAGAATTTCTTGACTTGGCCCAAAGATCCTCTCGCTGCTCTGCAACTGTTCCTCTCTCATAAAAGAACGCAAGTTGGAATCCTGTTCTGAAATCCCGAATGAAGTACAAGTCAAACGGGGTGTTCTCATCTGTCAGGTTCCAACGAAATTCATAGCCATAGAATTCTGTGTGGGCTCCACTGTATCGACCACCAGCATAAGAACGCAGACGCGAGCTACCACCAAGGCTGCTGGCTGTTCCATATTTTCTGCTTGCTTGGGTATCAGTTGCTAATTTCTTTAAGCTCTCATCACAGGGATCACCTGCTGCGCAAGCATAATTAGTTCTCAATTCATCGAGAATTGACTGATAGTCAGTCACCCCGTCTTTGGTCACCGTAGCATCTGAACGAAAATAGTTAATGGCAAAGGTGCTACTCTCTAGCAGTGGGATGTAACCAGTCAAGTTAGTGTCGACAGTGTAGCTTTCTGAAGAGTCTGTGTCTATCGATGGAGATTCAGACCTAGTTGCTACAAAGCGGACACCCATTCGAGGATCTAAGCGGTCATCCGTAACATCGATCTGGGTTCCGTAGGTCAACCTTTTAAAGGTAAAGGGCTCCGGGTCTGCGTATTCCTGACGATTCTCTTCTTTTCCTTGATAGATCACAGCACTGGGTTCTGAGCGGATGTTGTACTGGAGCGTAAAGAACTCTAGCCGGCGCTCCAGGAAGGTGAAGGTCAGTCGACCTCCATACAAGGAAGTATTCTGTAATTCGACGATGTTGAAGTCTTCTGGATCAGAATCGATTCCCCTTTGCGCATACTGTTTTTGTGACCCCTTATTGAATCCGACGTAGGTCACATCCAGCAGAATGTTCTCAGGTAGCAATTCGATATCGGTTACACCAGTAATGGTTCCTTCAACATCTCCACCAACCCCAACCAAGAAAAAATCGGTGGTGCTGTCAAAGGTGTTGTTGAAGGCCCCAATCACGCCAAGTCCTGTTCCTACACCGGGTAAGATGTAGGGGATAGGAGCTACCAGATATCCGAAGTCTCTTGGGAATTGGGAACGTCTGCGTTCGATAGCTTCTGAAAAACTGGTTAGCAGAAGCATTGGAATCATTATCCAGAGGATTCGTCGAGACATAGGACCTATCATTTACATTTGAGAAAAAATAACAGAAGGTTGGTTCAAAAAAGAATATTCTATCAGAATTTCAATATATTGGATTGATCAGTTGCATGTGCAAATGCTGTTCTTATTCTCAAAAACTAGAACTAAAGATAATCTTCTTAGAAATAGATAGTTTTCCATGGCTTCTTGATTTTCATTAATTTTTTGTTGAATGAGATAATTCAAATCAAGTTTTACTCGAATAGTTCCAATCAAAACTACTATTTTTATCGAGTAATAAATTTCAAATTAGCTTAGATTTGATTGGGTGTGCTGTCTCAAATTTTCAAAATAAGCGAGGTTGTAAGATGATTGAATCCAAGAATAGAGCCTGGAAAGTGCGTCTGCTCGGGTTGAGTATTTTGTTTGCTCCAATTGTTTCTAATGCTGAACTTCCTGTTGGTTCAACACCAAAAACCATCACTCTTCAAGGTGAATTGGGGAAATTAGTTGATGGTGGTGGCCCTTGGAAAAGCGACCGTTTCAAAGGGTACGTTACGATCCTTTTTTATGTGGATCCAGATGAGAGTGATATGAACAACGCTGCCAGTGAGGCACTAAAGAATGCGGATCTGCCGTCTGACCAAGTTCGCTCTGTAGCGGTGATCAACATGGATGCCACGCTCCTCCCAAATTTTCTAATCCAGGGCAAGCTAGAGGACAAACAGAAGGAATATCAAAACACCCTCTACGTGATGGACTACAAGAAAGTCTTGGTGAATGAGTGGGGTCTAGGCGACCACAACAATGACATTGTGATTTTTGACAAGCAGGGGAAGGTGCTCTTCAGCGTGGATGGTCAGTTGAACGACTCACAGATCAAGCAAATGCTTGCGGCTGTGAAAAGCGGATTCAATTGATTGGTAGCCTGATCAGTCATTTTTGAGGAAAATCCGGAGGAGGCACTTGAAAGGTAATGTCAGGATTTTTCACTTTCCACCTTTCACTGTTGCAGGTGGCCACACAGGCTTGCTGCATGATTCTGAGGATTTTCCAGTAGTATTTTGCGGCAGGGCTCTTCATTCTGACATATAGAAAGTATTGAATCGATCCCGACTGAATTGAACTCAATTCGACACTCAACTCTTCTAAAAATGGTTGTAGCCCATTTTGGTCGATGAACAGCCCAACTGATCGTTCAAACGCATTCGGCACGAGATCCAAGCAGATCTCCTGGTGTTCAAGGCTGATTCCAAAATTTCCTACACAGGCAAAGGCACCCATCGAGAGATTTTTGATCCCCAAGTTTAGATAATCACTGACCAAAAAAGTACGGATCATTTCTCTTGATTTGATCTGAACAAACTCTGGAGTTTGGATCACAACCTGGCCAAACGACCCATCAGGTAGCAAGATATAATCGTGTAAATTGGATGGAAACCAAGGTTCATCCTCAGCGATTGGCTGAGAGATCAGCTGAGACATTTCGCCGAGGGGCATACGCAACTCACCCCCTTCCAGAACCGGATTGACTAAATGAGAGTAGATGTTGATGGACTTCACAATCCAAGGCACCCCCTCATAGGTAACCATTTCTCCTTCTCTGACGGCTCCCAAGTTCAATAGGAGCTTTGCCTCCGCCAGAAATTGAGGCAGGTACTTCTTCAGTCCAATCGCGATCCCAGCCAGTATCAACAACGCTAAGCCCAAAAGCAGCCAGTCTCCTGTGACGTACAGAACGATGAGAAAGACGGCGGTTGAGGCCATCATCATTAGAATTCTGTAGGTGTAGAAGAGCACTCGCGAGTATTGACTCCTGGTCTGGAATTCATCAACACCCTCTTTCGGAACCATGAAGCGAAGGAAAGTTCGCATCCCGAACCAGACTGCCATGGTCGCAAGGACGGCCAACATCAGGTTGAGGCCCCGACCTGTCAAGAAAGCTCCAAAAGCCGACCAAACACTTGTCCAAATTGATTCCTGGCGAATCTGTAGATTTCTCAATTGCAGCTGGAACAATTCCAGGTTTCGCTGTGCCTCTGCCTTACGCTTTCGCCAATCTTCCTGAATTGTTTGAATCTGCCCTCTTGTCGCCCGATCGACCTCGGCTTGTGACCACTCTTCAATCTTAAGAATCGAGTTTTCAACTTCTGAAAGATTTTGCTGATAGAACTCTATGGTTTTCCGAATTCGCTCAATTGCTCTGGGCTGCTCCGTCAGATCCTTCAAGCTCTGAAAAATGGGCTGAATGATCTCAATCAGATCGCTTTGCCAGTCAAAGCTCTGATCCGGCACCTCCTTGAAATTTTCTAGGTCCAACCCTCCGGTGACAATTGACTCAAAAGCAACCTCTGCGTTTTTCAGAATCTTCTCAGACTCAGCGACTTGTCCTTCAAGGGCAATTTTTGTCAGTTGCGTTGTGTTTTGATCTAGCTTTGCCCTCAGATCCTTGAGTATCTTATGCTGCAAGCTGATGATTCCGGTAAATTCAATCAACTGTGTCTTCAGCTCCTGCTGACGCTGATCTGAATTTTGCTCTACACTTTGCTGGACCTCATTCAGAGTATCGGTCTGTTGTTTCTGTCCCAGACCTTCCGAGGCAAGAACGAAATAGAAAAGCGTCAAACAAGCGAGTTTGACGCTAAATAGCTTGGTGTGATTGAGAAAATGCATTTCAGACTTTTAATGAGCTATCGTTTCAAGACTCAAATGGGAAAAGAGTAATTAGATACTATCCAAAACCCAAAGAATTCATATTTCATTTTTTCGAAAAAAATTCAGAAATACGAATCAACGAGAGTAGTAGTTGGTATTGACTTAAAGAGAGGACAGGCCAAATGCCCAATGGAATTGACCTGCTTGGGGAGTGAGGAAATTTTTAGTCTGTTTAAAGCCTGTACATTGCTTCGACTTGTCCGCGGAAGGAAGTAGAAGCCTTGAAGACCTTGCCTCCGTCGGGTTGATTTGCTCTAGCTGCGGAGTCTAGGTGTTCCAATGCCGTGGTTGCTCTCAACTCAGAGCCGTCTTTACCACCAAAGACAGGGCAACTGACATTGCTGGCTGTTAGCGAAAATTCTGTTAAGGAGCTACCATCCGGTCTAAATCCCACAACTTTGTAGGCTCCCCAGAGAGCAATCCAAAAATTCCTGTCAGCGTCCACAACTGCGCCATCTGGTGCAATTCCTGGCTCGAATGTCAGGAAGACTTCCCGTTCGCCTTGTGGTAGTCCTGTTGCCGGATCCAATTTCACTCTCCAGACCGTACTCAATGCACTATCAGCGAAATAGCCGGTTGCTCCATCCTCGGTGAAACAGGTTGCATTGGGTATGGTAATGTTTGAATAGAGCAGTTGGAGCTTTCCTTGGGAGACATGATAAATAGAACCAGCCTCTTTCTCTGCATTGCGACCCATCGTTCCAAACCAAAAAGAGCCACTGGGGTGAACCCGGCTGTCATTGCTGCGTGTGACTGAGTTGTCTGCTTCCACAGCAAGATAGAGCTCCCAGCTTTTCGAATCCATGTCGAGAATATGGAGTCCATCATCAACCGCAACCACTAAGCGTTTTTCATCAATTCGAGCTGCTGCGCTGGCATTACCAGGGCAATCAATCACGCGGACAGGTTGATCCTCAACCTGCTCATAAAGCTGCTTGCCAAGGATATCAAACCAACAGAAGCTCCCTCGCTCAGGGTGCCAGAAGATCCCTTCGCCAAGCTCACAGACTGGGACATTACAAACTTGCATCGAATCCATGGTTTTACTCCGTTTGAGGATACAAAAATTGCCAGGCAGCGGTAAGGCCTAGCCGAACCAAGTCATCTCCAGAGTGCAAATCTACCTCTCGACCAACCAAACTCAGCGCTCGAGCATATAACTTGGTCAATGAAGATCCTCCTACCAGTTGAATCTTCTCTGTTTTTTCAATGTTTTGGGTTGCCGATCGCAGTTCCTCACCAAGCAGCCGACCGCTTAAAAATGCCAAATTCGCAACCGGGTCTCGATCCAAAAGCAGCGAGCTAGCTCTCACACGAAAGAGCGAAGTCAGCAACGGAGTACTTTCCACGAAGCCTGTTGAAACACCTTTCGCAAAAGCAGGGTGTTCTGCGTCAACGTCTCCTGCTTCCAAATCATGCCGTAAAATACTGTGCTGACGCAGAATTGAGAAGAGTTCGCCCGTTAGATAGGTGTCAAATTGTTGAACCTGCCCCAAAGCTACTTTCACCCACTTACAATGTGTCCCAGGCAAACATATCATTCCTGACCATTCAGCTGACCCTGCTCCCAATCCAAGCATTTGGGTCTCTTCTCCCCGCATCACATCTGGCCTTGATTCTTCTTGGCAAGCCACCCCAGGCAACACATGCACCTTGCGCTGCAGATCTTTCGTTTGAACATCTACCGCACCAATTGCAACATCTTTCAGTGAGACCGGCAAGAACAAGTAGGGAGCTTCCTGCCAGCCCTGACGGCTCCCCACCATTCCACTCATCAGTACTGGGCTCTCTGTGGGCCATCCATGGAGATGCTCCTTCAATGTAGGTTCGAATTCCTCACGTTTCAAACTCAGTAGACCACACGAGGCTTCACGTCCTTCAAGGGCTTTATCTCCATGTATACGCCAAATTCTAAAGTGGGTCGTTCCCCAGTCTACTGCCACCCAATCCTGCTGATTTTCCATCATACTTTCTGAAAAAATGACCTATTAACGTTGTTGCTTCTGAGAATTCTGTTTGACATACTCAAACAGAGTCGTACCTTTGTCAACGATCCAACAGCGAGAAGGCTGGAACTCCAAGAATGTGGCGTCTTCATCCTTCGAGCAGCCTGCAGAAGCAAGTTGAAAAGTTGCCACCTGCGTTCATCCGCCACTGAGTATCCATATTGAGGAGACATGAGTCAGTCTAAATCCAATACACGCTTTCGATCACAGGAATGGTTCGATAATCCAGCAAACCCGGACATGACCGCTCTTTACTTGGAGCGCTATCTGAATTTTGGTCTGACTCGCGAAGAACTACAGTCTGGGAAACCTGTGATTGGCATCGCCCAAACTGGCTCAGACCTCTCTCCGTGCAACCGGCCACACATCGAACTAGCCAAGCGAGTGCGGGAAGGAATTCGCGAAGCAGGGGGAATTGCGATTGAGTTTCCGGTTCATCCCATACAGGAGACCGGCAAGCGACCTACCGCTTCTTTGGATCGGAATCTCGCCTACCTGAGCCTTGTCGAAGTTCTGTATGGCTACCCGATCGATGGTGTGGTGCTGACAATCGGCTGTGATAAAACCACCCCTGCAGCGCTGATGGCAGCTGCAACGGTAAATATTCCTGCCATTACCCTATCAGGTGGACCGATGCTCAATGGTTGGTTCCGAGGAGAGCGAACCGGCTCCGGCACCATCGTCTGGAGAGCACGAGAAATGATGGCTCGTGGTGAAATTGACTATCCCGGATTTGTTGATTTAGTGGCCTCCTCAGCTCCCTCCCCAGGCTATTGCAACACAATGGGGACAGCAACAACAATGAACTCCCTCGCTGAAGCATTGGGAATGTCTTTACCAGGGAGCGCTGCGATTCCAGCCCCTTACCGCGAGAGAGCGCAAGCCGCCTATCTCACTGGCAAGCGCATCGTGGATATGGTCAAAGAAGATTTGAAGCCTTCTGATATTTTGACTCGTAAGGCCTTCGAGAATGCAATCGTGATCAACTCTGCGATTGGTGGTTCAACCAATGCTCCGATTCACCTCAATGCGGTTGCCCGTCATATTGGAGTGGAATTGGAGGTCGATGATTGGGAAAAGCATGGTCACAACATTCCTCTTTTGGTGAATCTACAACCAGCCGGGGACTACCTAGGCGAGGATTACCACCATGCAGGAGGAGTCCCTGCTGTTGTTGCGGAGCTGATCCGCCACGGTCGGATTCACGAAGATGCGATGACGGCCAATGGAAAAACCGTTGGAGAGAATTGCCGAGATGCGGAAGTTGTGGATACAGACGTAATTCGCAGCTTTGCCACCGCATTGATGCCTGCCGCTGGGTTTAAGGTGTTGCGGGGGAATCTCTTTGATGCCGCCATCATGAAGACCTCTGTCATTTCCAAGGAGTTCAGGGAACAATATCTTTCAAATCCAGATGACCCAGATGCTTTTGAGGGCCGAGCAATCGTGTTCGATGGTCCAGAAGATTACCATGAGCGGATTGATGATCCCTCTTTGAATATTGATGCCAACTGTCTGCTGTTCATGCGTGGAGCAGGTCCAATTGGCTATCCTGGGGCTGCTGAAGTGGTCAACATGCGCGCGCCGGATTATCTGCTCAAGCAAGGTGTCAAAGAACTCCCATGTATTGGGGATGGTCGGCAGAGTGGCACCTCTGGTTCTCCATCGATTTTGAATGCTTCCCCCGAAGCTGCTGCGTTGGGAGGCTTGGCGCTCGTTCAAACCGATGACCGAATCCGTATTGACCTCAAGCAAGGTCGTGCAGACATCTTGATTGATGATGCAGAGTTAGCCAGCAGACGTGAAAAGCTGGAACGAGATGGATTCCCAATTCCTGAATCTCAAACACCTTGGCAGGAGCTACAGCGTCGTGACGTTGATCAACTGGCGCAAGGGATGGTCTTGAAATCTGCCGTCAAGTATCAGCGGATAGCCCAGAGCAAAGGGGTTCCAAGGGACAATCATTGAGGAGTTTCTGATGCAAAAGACGATCAGTGATTGGCTGAATCCTGTCCCCTTACTCGCGATTCTCAGAGGGATTACTCCCCACGAGGTAGACGAGGTAGGTGACGTGTTGATTGAACTTGGTTATCGAATTCTGGAAGTTCCGCTCAATTCACCAGATCCGTATCAGAGTATTCAGCAGCTAAGCAAACGCTACAGCGGTTCTGCTCTTATCGGAGCTGGCACGGTTTTAAAGCCGGAACAAGTTCCTCAGGTGGCCGATGCTGGGGGAACCTTGATTGTCTCTCCGAACCTGAATGCTGAGGTGGTCAAGGCAACCAAGCGGATGGGAATGATTTCGGTGCCTGGAGTCTTCACCCCCACAGAAGCCTTTCAAGCATTGGATGCAGGGGCAGATGCTCTCAAAATTTTCCCTGGCGATGCGATCAGCCCATCTTACTGCAAGGCGCTGCGAGCGGTTTTGCCAAAGGGGACCTTGCTAGTCGTTACTGGGGGAGTCAACTCTGAGAATCTTGCAGACTTTCTTGCAGTCTCCAAGGGGGCAGGGATCGGCTCGGCTCTTTACTCTCCAGGAAAAGCCGTCAAACAAATCCGAGCAGATGCCCTGAAGTTTGTTCATGCGCTGCCCACTGGGGAATCCAATGATTGATGTACTCTGCTTGGGGGAGCCTCTACTCGAATTCAATGAGCAACAGCCAGGGCAGTATATTCGCAGTGTTGGTGGGGACGTCTCCAATGTTGCTGTCGCAGTAGCCCGGCAGGGCGGGCAAGCAGGGATGCTCACCAGAATGGGCCAGGACTCCTTTGCTGACGAGATCCTCCAACTCTGGGAGAGAGAAGGAATTGACACCAGCCGAATCATTCGAGATGAGGAGGCACCCACGGGAATCTACTTCATTTCACACGGACCAAGTGGACACGTCTTTGATTATCGTCGAGCTGGCTCTGCCTCCAGTCGTTTACGTCCTGGTGATTTGAAGAAGGAGCACTTCGAGGGAGTTCAGATTCTTCACCTGTCTGGAATTTCTCTGGCCTTGAGTGACAGCACCTGCGAGGCTTCCCTGAGAGCAATTGAATTGGCCAAGGAGAACGGTGTCAAAATCTCCTTTGACACCAATCTTCGGCTCAAGCTCTGGTCGCTTTCACGAGCGAAAGCAATCATTCAGCATGTCGCATCTCTCGTCGATTTCGTTTTGCCTGGACTCGACGATGCCCGTCAATTGACGGGTCAGGAGAATCCACAAAGCATTGTTGACGAATATTTGAAGATGGGCGTCGAAGTGGTCGCATTGACCTTAGGAGACCAAGGTGTGCTTTTGGCTACACAGGATGGCCTCAGAGAAAAAATCTCTGGGATTCCGGTCAAATTAGTGGATGCCACCGCCGCAGGTGACTGTTTTGACGGGGGATTCCTAACGGAGTGGCTGCGCACCAAAGATCTGCTCCAAGCATCTCGTTATGGGAATGTCGCTGCTTCGCTCAGCGTCCAGCATTTTGGCGCGGTGGCTTCGCTACCAAGCCGAGAAAAGACTGAGTCAGGTTTAAGAAACTAATAGATCTGTGACAGCAATGCTTGACAATCCCGCTCCTTCCCCTTATCACACGATACCAGTTTCATTCTATCATCAGAAGTCTTTTGTCTGAGAAGCACTCTTCCATCTTTTCCAAACTCCAACGGAGGCACTGATGCGTCGGAATCTGCTCATTCTCACAGGAATCCTCCTGCTTGCTCTTCCTCAATTCTTATTCGCCCAGTCACGCACCGTAGCCGTGCTGACCCCGTTTCTGGCTCAACCCGGAACACAGCTGATGGTCGAAGGCTTTGAAGCTGCCGCCAAGAGCAAGGGTTGGCAGGTGGATGTGATTGACACCTCTGGAGACGTGGCTGCCCTGGTAAGCCGAATGGAAGATGTCGCGCTGCAAAAGGTTGATGTGATGGTGATCAATGTCGATCCATCCCAGATTCGTAATGGGTTGCTGGCTGCCAAAGATGCTGGAATCCCCGTCTTTGGTATGGACTCTGGAGCCGACCCACTCCTAACAGCTAACGTCACCAGCAATGGTTACGTAATGGCAGCTGAGACCGCTACCTATGTGGTTGATCAGTTGAACGGCAAGGGCAATGTGGTGATGTTCATTTTTGAACCCTACCCACCGGTGCAAAAGCGCGGTGCGATTGCAGAGTCGATCTTCAACAATGAACCCGACATCAAGATCATGGAGAAGATCACTCCAAGCTTTGATCGTGGCCCCTTGGAAGGCGCCCGCAACGCGATGGAAGCTGTGTTGACTGCAAATCCTGCGAAAGGCAGCATTCAAGCAGTCTGGGCCGCCTGGGACGACCCTGCGTTGGGTGCAGAACAAGCCATCCGCGATGCTGGCCGTGAAGATGAGGGCATCGTGATCGTTGGGATTGACGCCACTGAGCAGGCGCGTGATCGGATTGCGGCTCGAGGAAATCTGAAGGCTACGGTTGCTCAGGACTTCAACGGAATCGCCAACACAGTTGCGAACACGGTTGAACAGTATCTGAAGTCTGGTTCCGTATCTCGCTCACAAATCTATGTCAGCGCCAAATTGGTCACAGCTGACGATCTTTGATTCCAACAGGGCGAAGCGTAGCAAGAACACTCCGCCCTCTTCCTCCCCGTGATTCCTTTTCTCCATCTAAGCAACGTCCAAAAAAGCTTTGGCAGTGTCCCCGTGCTGCGCGGAGTAGAACTCACCCTCTTTTCTGGTGAAATCCATGGGTTGATGGGGGAAAACGGCGCTGGCAAGTCGACCCTGATCAAAATTCTTTCGGGAAACTTGATGGCAGACTCCCTCACCTGCGCGATGAATGGAGAATCTCTGTCCTTGGCGGAGGCTCGCGGATCTGGGAAGCTGGGGATGCGTTTCATCCACCAGGAACTCAACAGCATCGCGCATCTCTCGGTTGCTGAAAACCTGATGCTTGGGAAGCAGCTACCTACTCGGGCAAAAATATTTGTAAATCAGCAGAAACTGTCTGAGTTAACCCAGGTAGCGCTTGCTGAACTGGGGATTACCCACATTGATCCCAAACAAAGGATGAGCCAGCTTGGGGCTGGCGATCAGATGCTCGTCAAATTGGGTAGCGCCTTTGTTGTTGAATCTGGCAAGCCTGCAGCTCAACTCTATGTAATGGATGAACCTACCGCCTCGCTCATGCTCTCCGAAACAGAAAAGCTCTTTGAGGCTTTTGAACGTCTCAAGCAGAAGGGTTGTTCCATTCTCTATGTTTCCCACCGACTTGACGAAATCTTTCAGATCACCGATCGGATCAGCGTGCTCCGAGATGGAAAAAACACCCTGGCTGAAAAGACAAAGATGCTGAAACCACGTACTGTGGTGGAAGCGATGACTGGGCGGGAAATCAGCCAGCACTACCCTGGTCGTTCCGGCATTCTCTCCAAAGAAGTATTACTCTCTGTCCAACATCTGAGAAACGCTAAGTTGAAGTCATTGAATTTTACCCTTCATAAGGGTGAAATTTTGGGACTTGCTGGATTGGGTGGATCTGGGCGCTCAGAAGTCCTACGAACTTTATTGGGGACTCGAAATTTCAGTGGGACTTTGACTCTGGAAGGACAACCCTGGCAACCTAGGCTCAAAAAGTTCTGGCAAGAGCGCTTGGCCTTCATTCCGGAAGAACGTCGATCTCAGGGCTTAGTACTAAACCAGACCGTAGCAACAAACAGTCATCTGCCTTTTATTGGCAATTTCGGCAACTTTTTGGGTTTACTTCCCAAACAAAAACTACGACAGAAATCAGAGGAGGCCTGGTCCCGAGTGAGGGTTCAAGGGACTGGCATCACCCAGAGAATTTGGCAACTGAGTGGGGGGAATCAACAGAAGGTGCTTTTTGCACGGGCTACCTGGCACCAGCCCAAATTACTGTTGTTGGATGAACCAACAAGAGGAGTGGATGTTGGCGCAAAGCAGGAAATTTACAGTTTGATTCGCCAAGCTAGTGGAGAAGGAACGGCAGTGCTGATGGTCTCTTCGGAGTTGGGAGAGCTGATTGGGCTTTGTGATCGAATTCTTGTTTTGCGGGATGGGCAAATTTACCATGAGTTGCAGACGGAAAGCTTGAGTGAAGCTGATCTGCTCGCGTATTGCCAAGGAGTTCGTGCTATGGAGAGTGCTGAATGACTGGTTCTTTGCAGCTGGCTTCTCTGCTCCGTCGTTACGGCACTTTTTTAGGCTTCCTGTTGATTGTCAGTTTCTTCTGGAGTCAGCGACCCGACACCTTCATGACCACCCGAAACTGGCTCAACATCACGCAGCAAGTCAGCATTTTGTGCGTGATCTCCTTCACAATGACCCTCGTGATGGTGGGAGGAGATTTTGATTTGAGTGTTGGCTCCATGGCGAGCTTGAGCGGAATGATTGCAGCTGTTTTGTGGCAACAAGATGTCAGCTTATTTGGTGCTTTGGGGACTGCTTTGCTCGTGGGTGCTTTTGGGGGTGTTTTGAACGGGGTGCTGGTTGCCTACGCTGGGTTATCCGCCTTTGTAGCGACTCTCGGCACACTGACGATTTTTAGTGGCTTGGCTTTACTGGTGAGCGAAGGCAAGACCATTTTTGGTAGAGCCATTCCGGAAATTGTTGGAGATTTCAGTCGTGGTGGAATTCCACTAGCTGAGGGAATCCAGCTTCCAAATTTGACCCTGATCGCGATTTCAATTTTGATCCTCATGAGCATTGTCCTGCAGCACACAGTTTTTGGTAGAAATCTGCATGCGGTTGGAGGCAATCGGGAGGCCAGCTTACTTGCAGGAGTACCTGTAGCTCGGTTACGCCTCATTGCGTTCGCTGTCAATAGTGTAGGAGCGGCGATTGCTGGCTTGATGCTTGTCAGTCGACTTTCCTCGGCAAATCCAACACAGGGCGATGGGCTGATGCTCAACGCAATCGCCTCCGTTTTTGTGGGAATGACGATGTCCGAAGAAGGGGAACCCAACCTGTTCGGCACCTTGACGGGTGTGTTGATCCTCGGCGTACTTTCCAATGGTTTGACCCAACTCCGAATCGACACCTATGTTCAACAGATCTTGACCGGCTTGATCATCATCGTGGCAGTACTGTTCAGCCGACTATCCCTGAGAAGAAGATGAATTCAAACACTGCTGAAAAAATGGAGGACTCCACTTGGTTGGTGGTTGACCTCGGGACCACCAGTATCAAAGGGGGCTTGTTCGAAGGTAACGGCGACCTGATTCGAGAGGCCTCTCACCCAAACCAACAAACGCAAACGGAAGAGGCTTTCCATCATCAGGAAGTGGAGACGTGGTGGAATGGGTTCACAGCTGTGATCCATGAGCTGTTGAATCCTGAAGTTAGCTTACAGGGGCTTGTAGTAACGGGTCAGATGCAAAATCTGATTTTCTCCGATTCGCATTCAGAACCCTTACATCCAGTTGTAAGCTACAGTGATCAACGGGGCATAGAGCAAATTGCGAGCTGGATGGAAATAAAATCACTTCAGGAACAATTGCTTGAAACAGGCAACGAACAGGGTCCAACAAGCCTACTCGCAAAGCTTGCTTGGTTTCAGCAGCACCAGCCAGAGGTCCTAAAAAATACAGAAAAGATCTTCATTGGATCAGCAGATTACATTGGCTACCGTCTAACCGGTGTGTCTCAAACTGATACTACCACTGCCGCGACCACAGGCTTGATGAGGCTCTCATCAAGAACCTGGCACACAGCACTTTTTGCTGCGCTTGGTTTGGATTCGATCCTACCATGCTTACCAAAATTGATCCCCGGTGGAAAATTATTAGGTTCGCTTAGAAATGAGATGAGTGAGCATCTGAAATTAGTGGCTGGGTTGCCCGTCTACCTTGGGCCTGGTGATGCTGGTTCGACCACATTGGGAGCCGGTTGTGGAAAACTTGGCAAAGCTTACGCCTACTGTGGAACCAGTGGCTGGGTAGGTCTGACTGAGAAGCGACCAGCACGACTGGAAAGCGGTGCGTGGACCTTGGCACATCCCGCTGCTGACTTGTTCATTCAAGTTGCACCAATCCTCACTGCAGGGGACAACCTGGCTTGGGTCAAAGATCTGTTTGGCTTCAACAGCTATGAAGAGATGATTCAAATCGCTCTGGAGCAACCAGCTGGAAAGTTGCTTTACCTGCCATACCTCCTAGGTGAGCGCTCACCCTTCATTGATCCCCACGCTCGTGGAGTCTGGCTAGGCATGAATCGGCAATCTAATCGTGCTGAATTGACCTGCGCAGTTTTGGAAGGTACCTGCTTTGCCTTCCGCCATGCGTTACACGCAGTATCCGAGGTTCGAGTAGAGGAGTTGATCCTAACCGGTGGAACCAGCCGCTCTGATTCCTTTTGCCAACTCTTCGCCAATGTGCTCGGTATTCCGATCAAGGTGCTGGCAGAGCCTGAATTGACCGGCCTCCGTGGTGCTTTGGCATCTTGTCAACCGGAGAATGCTAGTCCAGAACCACGAATTCAAAAAACGTATTTGCCCAGTTCTGACCAAATGAACAACTATGACAGTCTGTTTCAGATTTTTCTGGAGAGTTATCCTGCTCTGCGGAGCAGCTTTGCACAATTAGCTCAGCTGTAATCTCCAAAGATTCAACCACGAAACCCAAAGGAATTACATGGGAATGCCCCCTTTTCACTTAGCTTTTGCAGTCAGAGATTTGAACACCACCCGTGATTTCTATGTTAATCGTTTGGGATGTAAGGTCGGACGGACCGATGAGAAGTGGATTGATTTCGACTTTTTTGGCCACCAGATTTCGGCCCATCTGAAGCCCGAAGAAACCCAGCGAGTCGAAACCAATGGAGTAGACGGAAAGTCTGTGCCCGTTCGGCATTTTGGGGCTGTCTTGGACTGGGATCATTGGCATCAACTCGCAGATTCCTTAAAGGACCAGGGAGTCGAGTTTCTGATTGAACCCTATATCCGTTTCCAAGGGGAAGTCGGCGAACAGGCAACCATGTTTCTGCTCGATCCCTCTGACAATGCAATTGAACTGAAGTCTTTCCAGAACCCTGAGCAGTTGTTTGCGAGTTAATTTGAGAGAGAGAATTTTCTATGCAACTGAGATCAAGAATTTAATGAATGACAAGAGAGATTGAATTGAAGGCATTTCCGATGAATTTTTTTGATAAAGAGCAAATCTAATGGAACCAAATTTTTGATAAGAAGTGCCTATTTATCTTTCTAGATCAACCGTTTTGGTAATTTCTGAGATTTTCTGATGTACAAAAACCTTACTGATTTAAGCGGGAAGCGAGCTCTGGTCACCGGGGGTGGTCGTGGAATTGGGCTTTGCGCTACAGATGCCTTGGCAGAAGCGGGGGCAAGCGTAGTGATCGTGGATCTGAGTGAGCAGCTTTTGGAAGAAGGTCTCGCGTTCCTGAGGTCCAAAGGTCACGAAGCGGAAGGCTTAGTCCTGGATGTCTCGGATTCGGATGCTATAGAACGAGTTGCCGAAGAGGTCGAAACCAAATCAGGACCGATGGACATCCTGATTGCGAACGCAGGCATCTCTGGCCCAGACACCCCAGCAGAGAACCTAACAGATGAAGCCTGGCACCGAATCATGAAAGTCAACCTCGATGGAGTTTTCTGGTCCTGCCGAGCCCTTTGGCAAACGGATGCTGGAACGGCGACAGGGAGCGATCGTTACCGTCGGATCGATGTCTGGGTTCATTTCCAACAAGCCTCAGAAACAGGTTGACTACAACGCCTCCAAGGCCGCGCTGCATCACCTGACCCGATCGCTGGCTGGGGAATGGGCTGACCGGGGAGTGCGGGTCAATGCGGTCGCCCCAACCTATGTGAACACGCCGATGTCCAACATCACGGCCAAGAATCCTCATTATTTTGAGGCTTGGATGGAAGGTACCCCGATGCGTCGAATGATTGAACCAGAGGAAGTTGCTGCCGCGATTCTCTTCCTTGCCTCCCCAGCTGCCTCCGCGATCACCGGAGCAACTCTCCCAGTCGATGCAGGTTACACGATTTGGTAAAGCCAGCATTTTTTGAGCGAAAACTTTATCTTTCTTGAACTGATACAGTCCTCGGGATCATTTCAAGGAGGTGTTCACGGTTGGACTTCAGGCAATGTATTCGATTGCATTCGAAGCAACGAAAGTGAATTTCAGCGAGGAATGACGTGGCGCAGACCCTCCAACGTCGTTTTGTAATGGTGTGTGAGCAATTCGCAGGCTAGATCGGCCTTCCTTTCCAAGGTAGCATTGAGGATGTCTTGGTGCTCTGCGGCGGCTCCTTCCCGACGAAGTTGGTTAGAGGTCGTGTTGAGAGAGAGGCTACGATAGCGGACGGACTGATCCATCAAGCTTGAGCAGAAGGTAAGAAGTTGTTTGGAGCCGCAACGATTCAACAACAACATGTGAAATCCACGATGCAGGGCCTCCCATTCTTCTGAGATCTCCGCGCCTTCGTCGGTAGGAAGTTTCCGGTGAGTTCTGGAAAGTCGGTGGTAGCTCAGCACAAGCTCTTCTTCCCAACTGTCATCACCATTGGCAATTGACTCCCTCAGCGCCAGAGTTTCAAGCCACACACGGGTCTTGACGAGCTCCTCCAAGTCTGTCATGGAGATTGTTGAGACAAAGAATCCTCGGTGACTCTTGCGCTCAACCAGCCCTTCTGATGAGAGACGATTTAGAGCTTCTCTGAGGGGAACAGTACCGATTCCGTAGCGTTCAGAAAGTCCTTCCAGAGAGAGTTTGTCTGAGGGGAACAATTGACCGTGTAGAATGTCCTGACGGATCAAGTCATAAGCGAGTTCAGAGCGGTTGCGTTGCTCAGAACGATTTGGAGCCAGGACAGACATTTCAGACAACTCCTCCCTTTTGATCTACTTTTTGCCAGAAAACAAAGCGCCGTTGGGCCCAAACGACCGTAAAGTAGAGCGCTAGTCCAAGCAAGCTGAGGTAAAGAATCAGGGAGAAAACCCGTGGAGTGTTCAATTGGCTGGCAGCTTGGCGAATCAAGGCTCCAAAGCCCTTTCCCCCACCTAGGAATTCTCCAGTGATCGCACCGGCCATCACCCCAACTGCCGCAATTTTTAAACCTGTAAAGATGTAGGGCAAGCCAGTCGGCAGTTTAAGACGCAGTAGGGTCTGCATGCGTGTAGCACCCATGGCTTTGAACAGCATTTTTTCGTTTTCGGTAGCAGCATAAAGACCCGCTGCGGTGGCGACAACAATTGGGAACGTAGCAATGAAGGCCGCCAAGGCTACCTTGGAACCGATGTCAAAGCCCAACCATGCGATGAAGAGTGGGGCAAAAGCCACCTTGGGCATTGTGTCAATCGCCACTAAGTAGGGCATTACCGCCCGCTCACCAAATTTTGTTTCCCCGACTAAGACACCCAACGAGAAACCTATCCCCGTCGCAATCGCAAAGCCGTAAAAGACTGTTAAGGTGGTCGTCCACAACGCATCAAGCATGTACTTGCCCGAGATCAGGTTGTTTCCAACAAAAAATAAATCTTTCAAGGTTTCAGCTGGAGTGGGAAGAATGATCACAGACACCCAACCCATTCTGGTTACCAAATCCCAAATTCCAACAACAATGACGAAGAGCAGTGTCATTGCAAGCCAACGAGGAATCCGGTCAATCAGCGCCTCGTGTTCTACCCAGACAGTGTCTTTGGTCGATGTATTGGTTGTTGTGGTCATTGGTAGGCCTCCTGTCCAAGCAGCCCACGGATGTGGGCAACAATTTGTCCAAATTCAGGAGTATTGATCATTTCAAGATTTCGTGGTCGAGGTAAGTCGATTTTAACATCCTCAACTATGCGTCCCGGGCGTGGTTTCATTACAAGAATTCGATCAGAGAGGATCACCGCTTCATCAAGAGAATGAGTCACCAAGAACGCTGTGGCTCCTCGCTCCAGACAAATCCGCTGCAGCTCCATGTTCATAAAATCTCGTGTCAGCTCATCGAGGGCCGAGAAGGGTTCATCAAGGAGCAGCATTGCAGGATCAGCCACAAGCATGCGGCAGATCGATGCTCTCTGCGCCATGCCCCCAGAAAGCTCTCCCGGATAGACATTAGCAAAATCTTTTAGTCCCACCAATTCAAGCAGTTCCTTAGCGCGTGTGTACGCTGCCTTGGCTGCACTGCGTCCCTCACGGATCTCAATCGGTAGAACGATGTTTTCAATAGTATTTTTCCAGGGAAGGAGCGTTGCCTGCTGGAACATCATCCCTATGTCAGGACGTGGTCCCAATACTGGTCGACCTTCCAGTATCACGCTTCCCGTGGTTGGTGGCAACAACCCCGCCATGATCTTCAACAAGGTCGATTTCCCGCAGCCCGAAGAACCTATGATGGAGACAAACTCACGTTGGTGAATCCTGAGATTCACGTCCTTGAGCGCGACGAGGTTATTTCGGGGGTAGGTCTTCGAAAGTCTTTCGATCTCATAAACCGGCGGCGTTTGCTGAAACGCCGTTTCATTATTGTGGAGTTGAGCTTCTACCATTAGGTTCAGGCGTTCCAGCCTGAGACAAAATGATTAGTGTAGACCGCATATAGGTCAGTCATTGGAGCAGAAAGATCTCCAGCAGCTACAGCAGAATCATGAATTGCTTGCCAATGCTCAGGTGGTTGATAGCCAAATCCCTGGCCCATGTAAGCGCTTGTCGGAGTCATACGGCCGAGTACTCCATCGAACAAGGATGGTGCGTAATCTTCCTCACCTTCCTGAGGATTTCCAGCGGCGCAGTGAGCCAGACATTTCTGCTTGTTTGCAGCAACAGAGGCAAAGCGCATCCCTCGAACCATCGCACGACCAAACTTTGGCGCAAGGTCGGGCATCGACTTCATTTGGCCTTCAAGCATGGCGATTCCATTGCCGAAGAAGCCCAGATACTCTTCAGGAGTAATCTCTTTCAACTTCAACCCACGAGCAGCCAAAATCGCTGCATCAGAGACTGCGCCTGCGTAGGCATTCACTTCGTCACGGAGGAAGGCTACTGCTGCTGTTCCTCCATCTCCGACGGGCAGGTAGGTGAAGTCACTACCTGACTTCATGCCAAGATCTGCCATGATTGCACTCGTGAAAGAAACTTCGGCTCCATCAGCAGTACCAACTCCAATTACGGTACCTTTTAAATCAGCAGGCTTGTTGTAGCCACTGTCTGCTTTGACCAACAGACCAAAGACTGATTTCGCGTAGAGGTTGTAGAGGAATTTCACATCCACACCTCGTACACGTGCTCCAAGAGTTGGTCCCGGTCCCGGTGCCCCAATATGAGCTTGCCCAGCTGACATCGCTTGCAGCACTTGTGATGATCCGTCAACTGCCTCCAAGGTGGGGTTCAACCCTTCATCTGCGAAAAATCCTTCCCCAACTGCAACCCAGTAGGGCATCCAAGTCAGTGCGGATGGATTTGGAACTGCGAAGGTGATGGCTTGTTGGGCTCTAACGATACCTGGTGCCCCCATCAGAGCCAGGGCTGCTCCACCCAGAGCCAATTTGCCGAAACTTCGTCGCGTCATTGCGTTTTGCGTCTTCATGGTGTCTTCTCCCGATAAAATTGAGATCACAAACGCTTCGATAATTTGCGCTAAACTATCAAGCGGAGGTGAAGAATATACGATTTATTTGATTTGCACAAATATTATATAAATCTAACTAAAAATTAATTTTATATCTTGTAATGAATTGTTGTTCGGGAAATTCTCAGCAATCCATGTTTGGATTTTCTTCGTCTTTTGCTTTTTCATTTACCACCAAAGAGAAATTTCATGGTCAATTTTGCCGTAACTCCTCCAACTGATAGCTATCTGGACATTCAGGGTTCAGATGAAAAATTCCCAGTCCGTCGAATCTATTGCATTGGCAAAAACTATGTGGCGCATATCATCGAGATGAATGCTGATCAAAGAGATCCACCGGTAATCTTTATGAAGCCTAGAGATGCGGTTGTGAGGAATGGAGGAGAGATCCCGTATCCTGTCTTCACTGAAAACTTCCACTATGAGTGTGAGCTTGTTGTGGCAATGGGTTCAGGGGGATACAACATCCCATTGGCTGAGGCGAATCGGCACATCTTCGGTTATGCTGTCGGTCTGGACATGACTCGAAGAGACCATCAACTGGGAGTGATCGAAAAAGGGCTACCCTGGGAGATTACCAAAGGATTTGACCATTCAGCCCCGATTGGACCAATTTCTACCGTCAAAGAAATCGGCATCATGACGAAAGGTCATGTGAAGTTGAAATTAAACGGAGAGGTTAAACAGGATGCTGACATTTCTCTTCAGATTTGGAAAATTGATGAAATCATCTCCAAAATTTCCCAACAACACCGACTGATGCCTGGAGACATCATCATGACAGGGACTCCTGCCGGAGTAGGAGCAGTGGTTCAGGGGGATGTTTTGGATTGTTCTGTAGATGGGCTAGAGCCAATGCAGGTGAAAATTGGAGATCAAGCGAAATAAAGCAATCTGTTGAAACAAGATTGAACTTAATCAGAAAGGATAAAAAATGAGCAAAATTGCAATTGTGGGGACCGGCAGAATGGGAACGGCCTTCGCTAAGCGTCTGCTCGAAACTGACAACGAAGTTACTGTTTGGAATCGTTCCGCGAAAAGAACTGCTGCTGCTGCCGAGTCTGGTGCTCAGGTGGCCCAGGATCTCGCAGAGGTGGTTGATTGTGAGATGATTTTACTCTCACTGACCGATGCAGAGGCTGTCAGTGGGGTGGTTCAGGACTTGATCGGTGCAGGCATTCAAGGCAGGCTCGTGATTGACCTATCAACTCTACTCCCGGAAGAAACTCGCTCCATTTCAGCAAAGTTGACGGAAGCTGGAGCAGAGTTCGTTGATTGCCCAGTTGGCGGAACAGTGGGTCCGGCCCTCAAAGGACAACTTTTAGGGATGGCAGGTGGAGCCGAAACATCTTTTGCTAAAGCCCAACCCATCCTTTCCCAACTTTGCAAGCGCGTGGAACACCTCGGACCTGCCGGTTCAGGATCTCAAATGAAGCTAGCGGTCAACTTGCCACTAGCTATTTACTGGAACACTCTTGCGGAGGCGATGTCCCTGTTGAAGGGCAGCGGAATTTCAGCTGAAACCGCAATCTCTCTGCTGACTGACAGCTCCGGTGGACCAAATGTGCTAAAGAACCGAGGACAAGTGGTGATCGACACATTAAATGGAACCGACCAGCCAGGAACCTTTGATCTTGCTGGGCTATTGAAAGATCTGGATTTGTCTTTGAAACAAGCAGAAGTCGTCGGATCTAAGTTGCCAATTTCCCAAGTTTCTGGGGAGAATTATCGGAAAGCAATTGCAGACGGACTCTCCAATTTTGACGGATCTAGCCTGACCCGTCATTTGTTGAGTGATTAACTGAAGAGCAAATATTTCTTAATCTATAAAATGGGTGAGGCTAACTTTCTCTCGAACTCTCAAATTTTAGCCTCAAACTCGACCTATATCCGTAGACGCGTACACTGATTACATGTTTTATCTACTACGCACTCAGGAAATTATATCTTATTTTGACACTTCAGGGTCATTTAGTCCCAAAAATTCGATCTCCTGCATCACCTAGTCCGGGTAAAATGTAGGCGTGATCGTTCAACTTTTCATCCACTGATGCGGTATAAATTGGGACGTCTGGATGTTCACTGTGGAAATATCCAATACCCTCCGGTGCAGCTAGCAGCGAGACAAACCGGATATTAGAGGCCCCATTTTCCTTCAAACGAGAAACTGCTGCTGCTGAAGAATGACCTGTTGCCAACATGGGATCCAGGGCAATAACCAAGCGCTGATCAATCATCTCCGGCAATTTCAGATAGTACTCCACTGCCGCCAAGGTCACCGGATCACGATAAAGCCCAATATGTCCAACCCTGGCTGAGGGAATTAACTCCAAGAAACCATCCAACAAGCCGATTCCTGCCCGTAAGATTGGGACTAAACACAGCTTTTTCCCCTCAAGAAAAGGAGCCTGCATTTTTTGTAATGGAGTCTCAATTTCTTCGTATTCAAGCGGTAAATCTTGAGTGACTTCATAAGCTAGAAGTAGTCCCACCTCTCGTGCCAAGACACGAAAACTTCTAGTTGAGGTGCCCTTTTTTCTCATCAGCGAAAGCTTATGCTGCACCAGTGGGTGTTTAATTTCTTTAAGGACCTTATTCATGGAAACCTCGATCAGAAAATTTCAAAATACAGTGCCATCACTCTCCACACGGAGGGGTGGTGCTCCATCTGGGCGACGTTCATAAGCGAGCTTGCGGCCAGTGCTCCAAGTACCTCCTTGTAAGATTTGGGGTAAGGGAAGTTCTTCTCTTGTAAGCCGTAATTTCTCCCTAAGTTGTTCTGCTAATCGATCCAACAAGATGACCGTCAATGCTCGCCATTCAACGATAAGTTCTGAGGAGACAGGATGTAAAGCATCGATTTCGTCAGGCTTCTTTAGCTCCAGAATACCTGTGTCGAAGAAAAGACCACCATTTCGGTATTCAGGAAGTCCTGTCAATAGGTCAATGTCTTGGACTTGATAACCAGCTTCTTCCAGTGGTTCTAATAACGAATAAGCCAACCACTGTGTAAGCTTGTGAAAAGGAACCAGTTCAGTAGTAATTTCAGAATCTGCTAATAAATGATGACGCCAGACATCACCCAAGTTACGACCACCCAGGGTCAAACGTGGGGGCCAGACATTCCGCAGCAGCTTTAGCAAAGTTCCTAGCAAGCGATCCACTTTAAGAACTCTATCTTCACCGATTGAAATTTTATCAAGGATATTCGCTATTCTTGGGTTTGGCTCTTGGTCCGTTCCAAGAAAACTAAGGAGTTGCTCACCTAATCTTCTTAGTAGAGCAGCCCTTTCTTCCAACCCAACAAGTGGATTTGCCGCTGAGAATTGAAATCCTTTAGCCAACTGCTCAACACCAAACTTTCGAAGACTCTCCGCATCAGCTTTCAATGGATCATTAGGATCACTCGAGAAAGTTCCCTTAGAAAAGAGATATAAGCTCGCTAGGGCCAGACCTTCTGAGCGAGAATGGTTCTCTCCGGTGAGAGGATCTCGAAAGTGCCAGTTGGGCCCTGCCCCCGCATCTAACAAGACACTAGTCACCGCCAAATCGATCTGAGCTAGCAGGAGTTCGCGATCATCCCGAATTTTTGACTTAAAGGGAGACCAGTGATTCGTCCCCCTGACATCAAAATGTTGCCATCGGCTATGAGGGGGGACATTCAGATCGGGGTAATTCGCTAATATTTCATCTTTAACCAATTCCACAGAGATCGGTAACCGATCCTCCCTAATGCGAAAGTTGTCCAATCGGTCTTCTAGTCCGAGCAGATAAAGTTGATTACAACGTTGGCGGATTGTCTTTGGCGAGTTTAGGAACTCAAACGGATCTAAGGTCATTTACGTTTAAAACTGCTCCAGATTTCGGCCCACCGTACTTTTGAGAGCATCAGGATCCAGTGAGGCGTCAGTGAAGTAGCCTGCGGCTTTTTTGGCCTCCATCTCTACCTTTGCATCATCAGGAATTTGTTCATCAGGAATCGCCAGACGCTCCCCAACAGTAATCCCTTGAGAGATAATCGCGTCATATTTCATATTGCTCATGGAAACCAGAATGTCGATATGCTTGACACCTAACCAATTAAGCACATCCGGCATCAATTGTTGAAAGCGCATATCCTGAACACCTGCCACACACTCCGTTCTTTCAAAATAGGTTTCCGCTCGGTCTCCACCCTTTTGACGCTTGCGCGCATTGTAAACCAAGAACTTAGTAACCTCTCCCAGTGCACGCCCCTCCTTGCGGAAGTATGCGATAATGCCAACCCCACCTTTTTGAGCATTTTCGACACACACCTCAATACCGTGAATCAAGTAGGGTCGACACGTACAAATATCCGAACCGAATACGTCCGAACCGTTGCACTCATCATGAACACGGCAAGCAACTTTGCAATCTTTGTCTCCAATCTTAGAAACATCTCCCATGAAATAGACAGTGATTCCACCAATTGGAGGAAGAAAGACCTGCAAATCTGGACGAGTTACTAGTTCAGGGTACATTCCTCCTGTTTGCTCAAAGAGGTTTCGCCGAAGTTGCGATTCTGTAATCCCAAACCTTTCAGCAACCCCTGGTAGGTACCAGACTGGTTCGACAGCCATTTTGGTCACATTCACCTCTCCTGTTTCCAGTAACACTCTGCCATCAGGCTTCAGGCGCCCCTGTCGCATGGCGTCTTGCATTTCAATCAATTCTAACCTTGCCTTGGTCACAGCTATCGTAGGGCGGATATCCATTCCGTCCTTTAATTCCTCCGCGAAAACCTGACCAATCATGTGACCAAAGGGATCTAAAGAGACGATTTTTCCAGGTTCTCCCCACTGAGAGTGAGGACCAATTGGGACAATTGGTGCCGTATTTGTTAGGTCTGGGACATGGTCCGCATCAAGCTGTCCGGCAGCCACGGCAAGCGCACGATAAACCGCATAGGAGCCTGAATGAGTACCAATCACATTTCGCTTGGAGGGGTTTTTGACCGAACCAATGATAGGGCCTCGTTGCTTGGGGTCCGCCTGACCCCATTGAATCTGCGGCCCACGTTGATCAAGACGACCCGGATGTGAGGTCAACACAATGTGTTTCGGTTTTTCCATGACACTCTGCGAATGGACGGTTTGCAATGCTGAATTCTGTTGCTGTAGCTGCGGAGAGTTCAATAATTACCCATTACTTGCCAATCTCACCGAATCAACTATCTAATGTCGAACTCTACACAATCATTAGAATCTGTTGCATCTGGATGCCCAATTGACGCCAGGGGAACAGAAGAATCAGGCATAATAGACACATGTTTACATGGAAAGCAATCGAGGACTACATATCGCTCGAATTACTTTTATTTTCAGCTTGGTCATTTGAGGAATTCAAGCAAAACACCAATAACTCATTAGTTGGCGCAAAAATCACCTGATAGATTAAGGAAAAATATGTCGAAGAAAGTCGCGATTGTGGGCACCGGATTGATTGGCCGAAGTTGGTCGATTGTCTTTGCAAGGGCAGGTTTTGAGGTCTGGCTTTGGGACCCGATAGATGATGCAGTTTCAACTGCCATCAAGTTGATCAAGGAAGGTCTTCCGAGTTTGGAAGAAGAAAACCTGCTAAATGGCTGTTCTATGGAAGAAGTCTACGGAAGGGTTCACGCTTCTGATAGTTTGGAGGAAGTCCTTGATGGAGCAGACCACCTTCAAGAAAACGCTCCAGAACGGGTGGAGGTTAAACAGGAACTCTATCTCCAAATAGACCGACTAGTGGGACCACAAACTGTATTGGCCAGCTCCACCTCTGGCATCGTTGCTTCTCTTTTTACGGAGAATCTACAATCCAGAGAGCGATGCCTTGTTGCTCATCCGATCAACCCTCCACATCTTGTACCCTTGGTCGAATTGGTACCCGCACCTTGGACGGCTGCGAGCGTTTTGGAGAAAACCTCTGAACTGATGCAACAAGTCAATCAGGCACCTATTCAATTAAATCGTGAGATCAATGGATTTGTTGCTAATCGACTCCAGGGCGCTCTACTGGCCGAGGCGTTCCGTCTCGTTGAGGATGGAATCTGCTCTGCTAGAGATATCGACTCCTCTATTGCAGACGGCCTCGGCCTGCGCTGGTCTTTTATGGGACCCTTCGAAACAATTGATCTCAATTCGCCAACTGGAATAAAAGGGTATTGCGAAAATTTTGGACCACTCTACTACGAATTGGCCCAAGAACAGGCAGATCCTCGCGTATGGGGAGACGCGCTACTTGCCAAGGTAGAACGAGAGCGTCGGGAGCACCTCCCGGCAGAGAAGTTATTGGATCGACAACACTGGCGCAATCAGCGCTTGGCTCTTTTGGTGAGCGCAAAAAAAGAAGGTGAGGAAAAACTTGGAAAATGACTTCTAAATGTTCAGGGGTCCTTTATTTTTATTGATAGAGATGAAGGGTGGTTTTTTGGTAGCAGAGGGGAGAGTCGAACTCCCCCTAATCTCCCCTATTTATTGACGAAAGCTACTATACGTGTCCAGCATTCCAAAATTCAGTAACTTCTTTTCAGCACAGAACCTAAATTTCAAAGGAGGCTTTGAAGCATCAATCTAAGGAATTGTTTTAATATTTGGAACCAAGTTTAAAACTGCTCGTTGCAATTCAGAATTTCGGCGACAAACCGTAAAAGAATATTTTCCCCAAGAATTTATCTCAATCAACAAAACTGGCCACCATCTTTTGAAGGACTGGCTCATAAAGTCTCCGCCAAAATATATTCTCCCTCCTCAGAAATGGGGGTATACAGAGAAATTTTCTAAATTCAGATATTTTGGCAACTTTACACCAAATCTTCACATCTTTTCCCAAACCTTTCCTTTTGTTCCCAATTAGCTAAATGAAAATTGGCTAAATGCTACTGATTGATTTCTAGATAATTTTCACTGAAAACTATTTGGAATGGTTAATTAAGGTGCTGTTTTCTGAGATGATAAGAAATCGAAAACCGACGGGGTCAACTCTGGTCAATTTGTTTCGAGCGAGATCGAAGCGATGAATATTTGATGGACTCAAAGGATTTAGCCTGCTTGCCAACTAGTAGCTTGACTAATTTACAGATAAACTTAGTAGCCTTGTGAGGGCAAGCAAATAAGCATACGAATTTAAGGAATTTAAAAAATGGCTAAAAACAAAACATACCGGAATGCAATCATAGCTTCAATGCAGAATGCATATATATTCTTTTTTACCTTAGGAATCTATTTTGTTTATATTCCTTGGAATTTAGATCGGCTAAAGCTTGTCGAAACTGATTTGGGATTATGGCTTTTTTTATTTGGTATTTTCAACCTGATTAGTAATCAAATTACTGGAAGGCTCATCGTACCAAAAATTGGGACCAGAAATATAATTATGATTGGGACAACTATTCTTGCTGTATGTCCTTTACTACTTGTTTCAGTTAGTTCTTATTTTACATTTATGCTTGTATCAATTCCTTTCGGTGCAGCGATTGGATTTGTTATTCCAAGTAATCAGACCCAAGTTTCGTATATAGAAAGTAAAACGAATAAAATTTATACTCCTATTTACCAAGCTTGTTTCAGTGCAGGATCACTATCTGGAGCACTTGGGGCAGCTTATGTGATACAAAAAGGCATTGAACCCCAATTTACTTTTACTGTAATGGGTGGCTTCATTTTACTATCAGTTATCGCTATTTATTTTCTTGGGTTACCAAAAGATGAAGAAAGTAAAGATCCTGTTAGAAAGTTTAAATTACCTGAAAAAAGGACCCTAATTTTTGGTGTTCTGTGGATGATGAATTTTGCCTCTATTGGAATAATTATTGACTGGTCTTCTTTATGGTTAACAAAAGATTTAGCAGCGCCACTTTTCCTAGGTGGCCTTGTGATCGTTTTCTTTAATTCGGGTGAAATAATTGCGAGATTAGCAGCAAGTATTTTTATAAAGTTTCTTGGAGAGAAAATTGTTGGTGGCTATTTACCTATTATTGGAGCAATCATTTTGTTTTCAAGTATACTGACTTCAAACTTATACATAATTATTCCAGCATTAGTTTTGTTTGGGCTATTTACAGCAAACTTTATTTCTGTTGTGATTCACCAAGCAATCAAAGTAACAACCGAACCAATTTCTTTAACAGTATCAAATTTATCAACCCTTGGCTTCTCAGGATTTATTTTTGGTCCTGCTATAGTAGGTTACACAGCTAAAAATTTTGGCCTCACTTTTAACATGTATATCCTATGTTTTATCTGGGCCTTGAGTGGTCTCTTTTTAATTAAAATAATGACAGCTGAGGAAAATAGAACCAATATAAGCTAATTTATACTCACTGATACAAATTTGGGGTTTTCTTGTAGGTGATTGGATTTTTCACCATAAATTTTATGATACATTGGAAAATCTGTGGTTGGCGCAGTTGCGTCGTTTATAAAAATGAAGTCGTCTGAGAGATTTGCAGAACTAACGATGTAATGTCTTCACTGCGCTCATCATGACTATATCCTCTTTGGTAAGAACCCAGCAGTTCAAAGCTACCGCTACCAGGCTTGTCGATGAACCTTTTAGACGCTCCACAGAGGCAAGGATCTTTCCCTCAAAGAACAGGACCAAAAGCTATACCCCGAGGACTAATGCTCAGAGCCATTTGCAGAATCCTCAGGGTGCTTTAAGTGAAGTTTCCCAATGGCTTGTCCAGCCCGCTGGGCAGTCACAACTCAACCAATCTAAGACAAAGGCCCGCTCATTTATGGAGGTCCAGGGACTCTGCAACTTTGTCGCTAAAAAAGTCCAAATGCCAGATATCGATAGCAATAGTTTCTACTTTTGACAAAGTACTTGGCTTAGTCTATTGCAAAGAGTTGATCTAGACGCTAAGGGGTTTTTTATGTAATGGAAGGGCTTGATTCCATGGGCTATAGCACAGACTTTCTTTAAACCTATGAAAATCTCATCACCACAGTTTTGCATCACCAATGCAAGTAATTCACGACTCAGTTTGAATCAATCAATTGTCGACTTAGGCATTACCTGACTTGTTTTCTTTGTAAAACACTGTATCAGAGTAAGTCCAAAAGGATGTTAGAATTTCTTTGAAACTACTAATCCATAAACTCAACAATGCTTCGGCGAAAACGTCCCTGTCTTTTCCTTTCCTGAATCATCCAAAGTAGAATTTTCCCCCTTAGTAGAGTTCAAGATTTACCTAAATCATCAATGGCTACAATCTTCAATCTACAAGATACAAATTCAGCATGGCGAGTTAGTTTGCTAACTATCGCTAGAGTTAATGGCATTTTTAAAAACATAGCAGCGTAATTTATGTAGCTAACCGAACTACAATTTATGAAGATCTCCTGGACTAACTAGCAAAAAATTGAGGGAATGATGGAAGAATTCATGTCTTATGATCCTTGGCAAAATATTACGACTAGAAATGGCATAAAGGGAGATCTGATTATCTCTGCTCTTCAAAAATCAATTAGAAGAGGAATGACCGAGGAAGCCATAAGTTTTGGCTTTGAGATGTATATTACAAGTTCTCAATTCGAAGATAAACTCTGGAGGAGATTACAGGCAATCTCCGTTGAAGATGTTGGCTTTGGCGATTTGAACTCACCGATATTAATCAATACATTGAATCAGATGCGGCAGAATTTCCCGTATAACGATGGCGATCGTCCTTTATTTTTTGTACACGCCATTCGATACCTTTGTGCAGCCAAAAAAGACCGCACCAGTGATCATATAAAGAACATTGTTATTAATGAATTTCGGTTTGGGAAGAAGCCTATTATCCCTGATTTTGCCATTGATATGCATACGGAAGCAGGTAGAAAATTAGGAAGAGATTTCAAACACTTTCTAACGGTAGCGAGTCAAACGAACAACAACTTAGAAGTTAGTGAGGATTTCAAAGAGAAGCTTTTTACCTTACTTCAAAAGATTGAAGACGACGACATAGAGGAAATCCCCAATCAATTTTGTTTCAATACTTGGCAAGAATAATCGAAGTAAGAAACTAACATCTTGTCTAGATCACTACTGCTTTTTTGGCCTAATTATCATCAAGAACAGCTAGCCTATTGGTATGCTGGGAACTAGGTACCAAACTCCTGTGGAAGAATGTCTTGGGCAAAAATTGGTATCTTGAATCGCAAACTTGACGCCCAAATAATCGTAGACCCAGAGTGATCAATGCAACTTATAGAGAGCCCTTCTTCAGACATTAAAAGAAATCAAGTTGTTGATATATTAGAGCTAATTAATCTCACATGGCCTGATGATGACACAGAGAAGTCAGTAGAAGAGAAAGTTGCAGGATTTTATGATGATCATTCAGAAAAGATTTGCTACTGCCTTTATCAAGGCAAAGAACTGGTTGGCTATGCAGAGTCAATTCGGCTCACCATTAAAATTGAGAGCAATTGTTTAGTGGTCTTGGGGCTTGGAGGACTAAACGTTCATCCAGATTGGAGAAGGAAAGGATATGGAAGAGCAATTGTAGAGGCTGTCTTCAAAAGGATAGACTCAAAAGAATACCCCTCTTGTCTTTTTCAAACAGGCATACCTCATTTCTACGAAAAGCTCGGCTGCAAGGTAATTAAGAACAAATTCATTAACTCCAATAATCAATCAGACCCTTCCAAAAATCCATTTTGGGATGAATATGTAATGGTATATCCTGCTAGTGCTCAATGGCCTACAGGAACTGCAGACCTTCGCAGAGAGGGATTCTGAGCACACATTCACTTCAAATCTTTTGAAAGGTTAACATTTTGTCTTTCAGAGAATTGATTGTTATGCGGTCCCTAACCCTAAAAACTTATGTTATATGATCAAAGGTGATCTGCCTCGAGACGACTATTGTGAAAAAAAGCTGCAGCGACTAGAAGAAATCAAGAATGAGCGAAAAGAAGCTGGAGTTGGGCAACCGATCTTTGAAAAGGAGATGTTTAACCAACTTCAAGCAATGACCAATGCAGGTGTATGGACTTTTGATACTCAAGCAATGACTTTCCATGTCTCTGGGGGCATTTATGAAGTGTACGGTCTTCCCCAAGATCAAGCCGTCAAATATGAGGATTTTCTATTTAATTATGTTGTGCCAGAAGACACTTGGGTAGTTGAGAAAATCCGCCAAGATGTGATGAGCAATAAGCAGCAGGTCACCTGTGATTTTAGGATAATTCGACAGAGAGACCGAAAGATTCGCTGGGTTCAATCCAGCGTGTTTCCAATTCTTGATGATGACGGGAACATCATTGCGATGACAGGGGTAACTATGGATACCACTGATCACAAAAACAAAGAGTTTGAGAAATCCTTAGAAGAACTGAATTCAATGGGAGAGATCCAATCTATTAGGGCATCATTGGAAACAACCCCTCCAGATCATCACGCTGAAAGCTGCTAACTTAGCAGTCTCTCATGAACTCAAAAAAGAAAAAGACACCTCATTATTAAATGCTTTGAATGATATTCAAGAATCAGCCAGAGATTTATCTAATACCATTCAGGAATATCGTAAAATCTTCATCACTGCTCCGGAGGAGAAGAACCGCATCTTTGATTTTCAGCAGCAGATTCAAAAGCAATTTATGGATCGTCAAGAAGTCATGGAGAAAGAGAATATCAAATATTACATCCAAGTTCCTCAAAACTTAAATGATTTCAGCACTCCACATACTCGCAGTATTCAAAGGATTTTTGGTGAACTTTTGGAAAATGCTATTGAAGCGATTCAAAGAAATACTAATCGAATTAAGCAAAGAGAAGACAAGATCATCTTCCGAGTTGAATACTACAAATTAGGGAAGAAGATTGAGATCTCAGATACAGGAGGAGGGATTTTGGATGGAGATTTCTGGACAGTATTCAAACCTTTTTACTCGACGGAGCAGGATCGCAATAATACTGGACTTGGACTTTTCATTTCCAAGATGCTGACCAACTAACATCTTCAGGGCACTCTTGAATTGGGGAATAATGACATTGGAGGAACGACTCTGACGATTTACATTCCTCAGATTGTGGAACTGCACTCTCAAAAGAATGCAAAAAATCAGAGGGATCGAAAGTCTTTTTACTCATAAATTTTTTCAATGTCCGAGATAATATATGAATTACTTATGCGGCAGTGTAAAGTAATTAGTAAATTTGTAAGGTGTTTGACTGAGCCCAAAACAAGACAGAAATAAATTTACCTATACTTTCTCAAGCACAAGGCTGTTAAGCTAATATTGACTAAGGCACGTTTTTTCATACTAAAAATTGCCACTGGTCTTCAGTTTTTTTGTGACTCTTTTAAGGCAGTCAAGGCCCTACTGACCCAACGTTCCTTTTGAGTTGAGCTATCAACCATCAATGAAGAGGTTGAAGAGCCTCTCCTAAATTCAACTACAAATACTCGGTGAACAATGAACGGATTTGACTTAGTAGCTCTTTTGTTTCTGGGTGTTACTGCTATGACCGGCGCATCGATTATCACGATGTTTGCCTACTTTAAAGTTTTGGGCAGAAAAAGGAATGAGCTACCGAATTACAAAAAGCGCAAAGATACCTACAACGTTGATCCTGCCTTGGCTCATGGGCACCATGAACCTCATGTATGAGGGCTGAAACAGCCTCAAGGTCAATTTAAATCCTTACCTTCTAGTGTTGCTACCTGAGCTGTCTCACGAGTTAACTCCCGAATAATGTCAAAGCCTGCTTCTTCTGACTGTCCCGCTATCCGTTGATCGTCTTCAAAAAAACCCTGTAGTTCGGGATCTTCACGTAATTCCTGAATCAGTTCTTCCCACTGACCCTGCTGGCCTATTCCTCGAGCTTGATCAGCAATTTCCTGCTTTTCAGCCAGTGTCAGTAGTTGTTTGCGCTGCTTACCTTTATCTACAATCTCATCGATGGTGATCGGCATAGTGCCTCCAGATGATTGATGTTTAGATGATAATCGGGCCTCTCTATCTGGGTTCAATGGGAATCAGGCAGACACTTTGCTGGCGAATAGTCCTTCAGATTGATGACAAACTGGCCCAGTATGGATTAATCTTTCCACAGTGAGTGTTTGATATTTCCCCGATCACATATAGTGAGTGAGACAAGTCCCTCACTCATATCGTGAGGCATCGATAGACTATTTTGAGCTTGCTGGAAATGATCATCTACGCCAGCCATGGTCTCATAGACTTCGGTCAACACAAATGTGATATTATCAGTTTCTACTTCGTCTTTCATTTCTGGCGCACTGGACCAATTTAGAACATGTAGTGCCTTATCACCTTCTCTGAAATGCGTCTCCTGCATCCATTTTGTATGTGCTGCAATGTTTTCTTCCATTTTGTGAGCATGTTCTGCCTCGTATACCCATATTCTAGTCAGTTGTATCTTACCTTCGTACATAGCTTTATTCTCACTTAAGTAATTGAACTTAATACTATTCATAATAGTATCGACCTGCAAAAACATTTTTGTCGAACAGGTTTTATCAATCAGATGGGAGTTAAAAGTCAAGAAAAAGGCCACTTCAACAGGCTCTCCTCCACTACTGACCAACAAGCTTAAGTCAGAGGCTCGAAGCTCGCAGCGCTATTGATAGCTCAAAGGCTTTAGTTCTCGGGACTAACCTTCATTTCTCCTGTCTTCTCCAGATCTTCTTTCACTCCTCATGTTTCTTAATAAGTTTACGTGCTTTATTAACTAGCTTTCTGCCATCAATTCCTTCTTTTTCGACTTCCTTGATCCAACGTTCTGTGACTGGCTTTAGCTTCTCTTCAAAAGCCTTTGTTTCTGCTTCAGTCAAAACAAAATGCTTTTTCTTGTATTGAATAAGTCGTTCAATTCCGGGCTTTTCATAATCATACCAGACATTACCAATTCTTCTGAGGAATGACTTATCACTGGCTTTTCTGAATGCGCTTTGAATATCAGGCGGTAATGAATTCCAGCGATCCTTGTTCATTGATACAGAAAACACGGCATTCGCAAATCTGGTTGATTCATGACCTTCTGTCATGCTGTTTATATGTTGCTCTAGTCTAAGTGGGCCTACGATACTACTTGTGATCAAGATGGTGTTAGCAACGTTTCTTTGAAGTACTTGAGGAATTTGTCTGACTGTTGTGTTGATTGTGATTGAATCAAGTTCTTCAGCAATCCAAGCGTGTATCCTTCCGGGCACTCTCATTCGCTTGCCCTTCAAATCTTCAGGCTTACGAATCTCATCTTTCTTTGAGAGAAAAGCATGACCTTGATGAACATGTAGAAACATAACCTCTAAATTCTGCTTCTCATAATCTTCCTTGAGATCACTCTCAAACATTTCACGCATAGCAAGGTTGGTGCCTACGGGGTCATTGGTGTGAATGAAGGGTAATTCAAAAACCTCTGAGCGAATAAAGGTTTTTCCAGTGTACGTGTTAACTGTCCAGATTAGGTCTGTGATCCTCCCTTCACTTGCTTGTTTCACTAAGTCTTTTGGCCTGCCTCCCAACTTCATTCTTGGGATGATCGTAATCTTCACCCTGTTATTTGTCAGTTTCTCAACTTCTCTTGCCCAAGGCTCCAACATTTGCTTTTGAGGGACATCCTCCTTGACATAGAAGTGATGTAGTTTTAATTCATACTCAGCAGCACCAGCAAAGGTGGCTGCTAGTATGAATGGCAAGCTAATGAGTAATGATTTCATCTTGATCCAGTAGCAAAGAATTCTAATGTTGAACGTAATAAGAACATCAATCATTTCTGTTTCCCTCTGCTGGTGATTTGTTCAGACAATACATTCGTGTTCTCACCTCTTCTCCTGCTAACGAAGCCTTCATGGTTTGTGATCTAAGTACAACAAACAGTAGATCTAACCAAGCCATTTCACAATTCTCAGCCCACTAAGAAATTAAAGCTAGTTTTACAACATCCCCAATCTTGATCTGCCCACCTTGGATTATCTTGGCCGTGATCCCTCCATGCCCACGCATGCTGTTGTAGCCTCCAGCCCCTAGATTCTCTTCCATACGGCTGCAGGGTGCACAGATGCCTGTGGTTTCCAGCAGTACTTCTCCAACTTGGAATTGCTGATTCTTCAAGGCCAGCAGGTTGATGCCAGACACAACGATGTTTCGTCTCAGCAACTCTGGAGCAATCTCTTTCTTACCCAATATTCTAGCCACTACATCAAGGTGTTCCAGCTGAATCAGAGTGACTTGGCGTTTTCCAGTACTCGACTTCTTAAAGTGATCACTTTCCAAACCAGTATCTGGATTAGCGGTGACTTCACTGAAGGAGTGAACCTCCAACAGGCGCTTAGGGCGAATGCCAATCCATCCGACCTTGCCCTGTTGGGGAATACTGCGGAGGTACTGCTTTTACAGTGTTTCGTTGTAGCTCATGGTTTAGTGTTTGTTTCTGCGATTCGTCTGTTTCCCTTCTTGCCTAGATTCTGCTTGCATACTGAAATTCTGATTCAGTCAAAAGTGAACTTCTGATGCGCTCCATTAGCGAACTTATCTGAGTTCGTTTCCTTGACTCTGTCGATCTTTGGGTTGATAAGTTTTATTGCGAAGATTAATCCAGCTTTGAGCCCTGCCATTTGCTTACTCACATTTCAACGTGTTCAAATGAAAAAGCCTCATCTATCTACATTTTACCTTACTCTGGTTCAGCTTTGTTTTTTTATTCAACGGGTGTGCGCCTTCAGGTGGAAGTAATTCTTCTAGTCCAGATTATGAAGGAAATTGGGTAGCTCAATGTAAAGAAAGCGAAGATATCTCAGGATTGTACATAAAAAATACTTTTTCCTTAAGCGGTACAAAATACAATGATGAAACACTTACTTATTCTGATTCTGAGTGCACTCAAAGGTCTAGCGGACTCGACTTTCGAGCAAACGGTACATTTACAACTGAAACAGGAGGTGTTGTTGACGGCAAACAATTGATAAAAATAAACTATGTTGCGACAATCACATACATAGAAGGGCCATTCTCTGCTTTTTATCCAGTTGGATCCACTTACAACTTATTTTATGAAAATTACATAGATGGAAATAAATTTTATTCTACTAATGGTGAAACCAATCCATTAGATGGAAAATATGTGGATGCTACCCAGATAAAGTATGACAAGTATTGGGTGAAGCAGTAAATCCTAACGGCACCACACACAAAGCAACTATCTGCATTAACCCTGATCGGCCTGTCGGTTGCCCTTGTATGTTAGGAATCTAATCAACAGATAATTACTGGCCTGCTAAGTGATAACCACTCACAAGGGCAACTTTTCTTCAAAAACCTTAGCACAACCCGCCATCTTCATAGCAGTACGGCATGATGGGCCCTGAATCCATCGTGGGGGGTCCCGCATTATACGTTTACGGCTTCTCGCGATTGAGTAGATTAGCTATTCTCTGCATTGCTGCTGCCTGATCTTTGATCTTTTGAGATTCTTCTTGTTCTACAGGCTCTGACTCATCAACAATCGGCTCTGCAGCACCAATTCTGGTAACCGTGGGACTGGGCCTGCGTAGTCTTTTTGTTTTCATCCTCCAACCTTCCATGTTTGATTGACGTTGTGCCCCAGATTTTCTAATGGGTCTTGTACGTCAGTTCACAAGTAATCTCATCTCTTGTTTTTCTCCCGGCTGGTGATTAGCCCAGAGATTACAGCCCATTCATCATCAGTAACTGGAAAGTTAGTGCCCTGAGCAAACTTCAAGATGCTCAAGGATTTGAGGGATTCCTTGGCCTTAACTTCATGTTTGAACACAGGATTGTTAATCATGGTTTTGACGATCTTGAGCCTCACTCGCAGAGTGCTGGTCGTCTCCTTGTGACGCTTGTGCCTTTCTCTCTCACTCTTCAAATACTCTTCGCCTAAGTTAGCTCTTCTTTCCTTTTCTATCTTCGCCAAACATTCTCTACATTGACGACGGTATCCACCACCTCTATGTTTTTTACCCTCAGATCTGATCGGGAAATTTCCTTCTGCTTTCTTCTTGACACCACAAGTTCTGCAAATCAGAAATCCCGAAAGGAGGGCTATCCTCTCTTCATATGACATTCTTAAACATCCATCTGGACAACCAGATTGCTGCTTCCCGTACAAGTGGTTGTTTGGAGATGGATAGAAATCCCCATGCAGATAGCAAGTTATTGTCAAATTGACTTGGGCCCCTCCATATTCTGTTTTCTCATAGCAATACAGACCAGCATGTACTTCCAAAGATTTTCTTATAAAGTCTTCTGTGGAAGAAATACTATTTCTTGTGTCGTACCCTTTGTCCTGAAGAATCTTCTTTATTTTACAGTTACGGTTCATTGCTGATGTTCCTTCCAGAATTTCTGGAACATGGATAGCTAGAACTTTCATGGTATCTACTGCGGAATAACCTAGAGATCGCATCATCAAGATTATTTCTGCTGTCTTCTTGTAGTGATCAACACCGTCAAAGTAATCACTAGATTCCGCTATTGCTCTGACAATCCAATCATTGACAATCTTCGCCATACATATCCACTAGTATTTGACTACCCTCCCAAATGACTTGATGTAAATTGCACCACATTATTCTTCAAGATCTGGTCTCTCTCAACTGATCAATAACAAGTATCCAGATAGTAGCTATCTAGTCAAACATTGTGGGGAGTATTATGAAGGGTGGATAGTTCTGATCAGGAGGGGGTGGTTAGATCGGGGAATCTAATTTTTGAGGGCTAGAGCTACCCAGAGACAAGATTAATCAGGACATCAAAACTTGATGCCAAGGAATTATTAGTCTGAAGACTGATGGTGGTCTGCAATCTCTTCATTATAAGAATCGGGAAGGCCCAGTCTCTGTAGAAAATCTTGTGCCCACCAAAGACAAAACCTCTCATCGTGGACATCGTCTTTGTACATCTGGGCCATCTGAAGATGACTGTAAGCCTCCAGTTTCTCCTTAAGAGAGGACTGACAGAATTTTAGCTCATGCATTTCATTTAGAGGTTCACCATCATAAATCAAACTAAGCTCTCGATACTCTTCAAGAAGCTCAATCATCTACACTCCATTTCTTGGAAAAGAAAGGTCGTGTAGATCTTGGGCTAGATGCCTGATCGCATCAGCAGCGTAGAGACCCTCATACATCCAATCTGGAATGCCAGTCTCTCCATAGATTCTACCTGCTATCTGCCCCGTAACAGCACCAATCGTGTCTGCATCTCCACCAAGATTGACTGCCTCAATCACAGCCTCCTCAAAAGAAGAAGTGTTGTCTATGCACCACCATGCAGCCTCATAGGTGTGGCGTACATAGCCTGAGCTTTTGACATCCTCTCTTGGTGTTTTTCTATCAAGCCTGAGCTTGTTATATTCTGGCAAAGCTTTTCCCCACCAAAGTTCTCTAGCAAACGCTTCACTAAAGAGCAGGCACTCAGCAGAACCATGTGTCAGCATGGTTTGCTTGAGTGCGTGATCCACACATTCATTTTCTGATGCAGCAGCAATTACTACAGGAGCCATCCTCATAATTGCTCCATTGCCACTGGAATACTCATCAGTACAACCACAGTAAGGATTAGATTTATCCTTCATGTACTTCTGCAGAGCAGCCTGACAGGTCATGCCAATATCAAAGCAAGCTCCTGTACTGCTAAAGGCACCTCCAGTAAACCAGTCACAGAAATTCTGCATCACGATATGAGCGTCAAACTCCCCTTTAACCAGTTGCAAGGCATCTGCAATCGCTATAGCCATGCTGGTATCATCTGTCCAGTAGCCCCGCTTCAGTCGGTGTGGTCCGCCATCCTTGTACTCTCTAACATAGTCCGAGGCTTCTCTGCGGTCAGAGAACTCTAGATAAGCTCCAAGTGCATCTCCAATCGCTAAGCCCTCCATCATTCCAAGTGCTTCATCGTGGCTCATGATCTTTTGTGATATCTGCTGAGGAGAGGCTAGAGTAGCTGCTGTCATTAAGCTCCTTGAAGCACTGTATACAAAAGAAAAAGGCAGGTTCCTGACCCGGTGGGGGGGGGGTCTGGAATACCTGCCGTTTAATTAAGCGTATAAACTAATTATAGCACAGCGGGAGGGGTAACTCCAAATGAGGCAGATCACTGCTTATTAGCTGGGATTACGGGCTATCCAATCTTGCTGCTGGAGCACCTCTGAGAGTCTCCAGAATCGCTGCTATCGCTGGTTTGTCTTGGCTAGCTATTGGGAACCAAGCTAGGTATTGGCTGGAGAAGGGGGTTTTTTCTTCTGTTCCTTGACTTCAAAAGGTAATAATGGGACTAGAATTCTTTCCGTGTACTGAATCAAAATAAAAAATACAGGAGTTACAGTGTCCTATGTGAAGAAGAATCTCATTTCTGGCGAGGAAATTATATATCAAGCCTCTACTCATTGGTTCATTCTTATACCATCCTTTTTTTATGGAATTTTAGGAATATTTTCTCTTGTCTTCCTTGCATTAACCGCATTTCTGTCACTACCAATCACACTGTTTTTATTCATTTTATCTTTCAATGCAGCCTTGCCTTATTTTGTGAATGAATTGGCAATGACCAATAAACGGGTGATTTCCAAAAAAGGTTTTATCCGAAGAGACACAAGTGAGCTTAAACTTTCAAAACTGGAAACTATTGAAATTAAACAATCAGTCTTAGGAAGAATCTTGGGATTTGGGAAAATCATTTGTATTGGTACAGGAGGCAGTGAAACCTTCATTGATAATATTGATCACCCCTTAGAATTTCGTAAGAAATTCTTAGAATACACTGATAAAAACCCTCAATAACTTCTCATACACGATACTGGATCAGGATCACGCTTTTGAAAGACTTAGACTGCGTATCCCCTAGAATTGAGATTCTCCCCCAGAATTTGCTTTATCACGAAATTTAGAAATTCATCTAATCTCCATGCCTTCAAACTTACGCTCCTATCCAAGCAGATTGTAAAACCGCTGACATCAGGTGTAACGGGAGGTCTGTCCTTTCTTCCAAAGCAATTCAATGAAGAGCATTTCAAAGAAGGTTTAATTCACTGAGGATTGGTTCAAATATGAAACTATTATTAATTTTCCTGTTATTATTTAGTATCGGCTGTACTCCCAAAGAACATAATCCTGTGTCAACATCTCATCGTGTGTATTCAGAATCGATAGTAAAGGATATGTCTGATAAGCAACTCAGAGTCATATTCAATAATTTTGAATTCAATCAATGTGGATCATGCCCTACTGGAGGCTTGCTTATCAAGGAGGTCTCCATTCGGTTTTTAAATTATCCTGAGGGTGAATGCCGCCCCGCTTCTGGCCTGTCTTTGAAGGGAACTTTGGAAGATTCCATCAGAAATGCTTGTAGGTCTTGGTGGGATTTGGAAGCCAACCACGAAAAATTTGACAAGTATGCTGAAGATGGAATGCTGGAGATGTTTGATGAGTTCGATCAGAAATACTATTCAAAAAAATATCAAAAAGCTCTGCTCATGAAGGAACAAAAATCTATGGAGTTAAATACCAAGTGATCATCCATTCGGGTAATAGGCTTTCATAGCTTTCAATTCGCAGTCACCCAGAGAAAGTAGTGGGTTTACTTTTGTATTTCAGAGGTTCATCAATGAGAAGAAAGTTATTTAAGGATGAGCAACCTAGAATTCAAAATTTTGAATTATGAAGTTGATCAAGCCTGAGTATGTAAAACCCTCGAAAATAATACGATTAGCTGGCTTTACCACCTACATTTCCAGCATTTCCAAATCATCTTCGTCAATGAGTTGATATCTCCTGAGCATCGCATCACTTTTGTGGCCAACCTGCTTCATCACTATATACGGTCTTGTCCTCTTTCGAATAGCCTTGGTGATGAAATCATGTCGAAGATCGTGGAAGCAGGCATCCGTGATTCGTGCTGTTGCCAAAGCATTTTTCCATGTGTCATGGCAGTAAGTTGTCCAATAGGGCAGAGGCTTTCCAAGTGCTGAGAGAAAAACTTTTCTTGTGTGGTTTACTCTGGGGATTTCACTTAGCATCTTCACCACATGAGGTAGAAGTTTTACGATGCGAGATGTCCTTGTCTTCGTATCTTTTGCCTTAAGCCGAACAAATCCTCTTTCCAAATCAACAGAGTCCCAAGTTAACTGAATAATTTCATTCTGACGCATGCCGGTGCCTTGAGCCATGATAATGATTATCTGCAGCCATTGAGGGGTTGCTTCCAGCAATCTTTGAAACTCCTCTTCTGAAAAAATTCTTTCTCTGCTGTTATTCACCTCAATCTCTGGATAGCTTGTACCTCTGATTGGTACTGCTGGGAGTTCACCAAACTCTACTGCCTTCTTGAAAATACTTTTCAGCAGACTCAATTCCTCCTTCACAGTCTTGGGCGCAATTTTCTCACCCTTTTTCATTGGAGAATCTTCCAGAGTTCTTTGTGCCACAAAAAGCTCCAGTTGACGTACTGTCAATTCTTGTACTTTCCCCTCAGCATTGAAAAGCCGCCTCAGGGATTTGATTCTTGCCTCAATCCTGCGAAAAGCTATCTTCTTTTTGGTTTCAGGCAGGCCTAGGTACCAATCGAATATTTCACTCAAAGTCACTGAACTTTGAACTTTTGGAGCTTGATCGTCTATATGGTTCTTCATTTCTTGGAGCCTATACTCCGCATCTAACTTATTTGGACCGACCCGCTCTCGAATTTTCTTTCTATCTGAAGACTTATATTCGATCAGATATTCTTTTGCAGGGAGTCGTCTAAGATTTCTGACATCACAAGGGTTACCCTTTTTTGATCCAGACCGAATGAGTCCCCTACAAACTTGAGCCGACCCTGCGTTCCAGTGTCCACATTTTGGACACTCGATGATGATTCCCATGAACCCTCTTTAAAATCCTTTGTGGTAACAATTATTTAGCAGGGGTTAGTTCAACAAGTTTTTTTAGGAGGATCAATCAAAAAACTATAGCTTGCTGGGCAGGTTGCTGGGCAAAATTACTCCCTTCACCCAGTAATTATCAGTAGGGTGGGAGTTTTTGGTTGCTGGGCAGTTTCGTCAAAATTGTTGGGCACTTTGCTGGGCAACAATCGGCATTTTGGTAGGAATTTTGGGTAAAATTGGAGGAAATCAGCCTAAAGTATTTTTCTATTGATTCTTTAAAAATACTGTACAAAAGCGGAATTGTATCAGTTTTTATGGTAGCAGAGGGGAGACTTGAACTCAGGTCTCCACTGAGCTTTTAACTGCTAAATAGAGCAATACGTGGGCGCATACGTGGGCAGACTTCCAAAATAAAACCATAGGTATTGGTAGTCGTGAAATAAATCTGGAAGCTTTTATGGTATGAACCGAACAAAATCTTTAAAAAATAATAACCGCCCCAAGGTAGGGAACTGTTGCAGATCCATTATATTTTGTGGATTCTACTACTCCGTTTCTTTTGATATCAGAATCACTGGCATCAATTACACCGATACCTCCCAGTAACAATACTGGCCCAAGTATTGGTGGGGTTACAAAACTAACAGAGTAAGCAACGGAATCTGCGTCATCTACTGAATATCCTGGTTCATCAGGAGAAACCGAAACAGTGCCTACTCCAAGACCGATTCCCATACCAAATTCTCCAATTGGTACTCGAATTAGAATTTCGTAAACACTATGCTCTTCTGTTCCCTTCAAAGAGGTTGTAGTACTTTCGTCATAGTCAGCTGTAAAATTAGAATATGCTACTCCGACAGGTAGGAATCCAGGAGATAAGATCAACTTGTAACCCCCATAGGAGTCAGGGTCTGCACTGGTACTCGATGCTGTTGAGTCAAACCCTACAGGAAAACCAAGTCCCAATGCTAAGGTGACTCCACCGGCCTGATGATTAGCAAATACTGTCGGAGCAAATGATGTTTTGATTATAATCAATGCAAACAAAATGTAGTATCTCATCATACTTCCCAAAGATTGCGAATGAATTGATCTCAATCATCAATGAGCAAGAATCAACTAAAGTTTTGAAATGCTTCCTTTCTACAAACCAGTAGCACAATTTGCCCAAATATTTCATGCAAATCACATACTAGTTGATTAGTAAGGTTCCAGTAGGCCATGGCGAGGAAAGTATGACATTAAGTTTATACAATCTCCGGGTGTCAATTCAATTGACCACTTCGTTGATCTATCAATTCTGTAATTGAATACTTGTATTTACCTAAAGAATACCGAGTTCTATATTTCATTTCCTAAATCAACAAATTAGTTTTTATCAGCATAAGGAATCACTTATTTTCGACCTCTATTCCCTTCCCCCAGGGGCAGCAAAAGCACCCCCACATCTTGATACTGGAACTCTGACTGCCATATCATCCCCAGCCCTGGACACTTCTTCATCTTTTGAATTTTAGCTTCAAGATTGTTATACAGAGAGCCCACTGTAATGTTTTCCATGAAGAGGCCAAGATGATCTGTAGATGTGCCATTGCGACTACCATACTGCTACTTTTGTTGGTAATTGTGCCACTGACATGGGCGCAGGAACGAGCCATCCGTCCACTGGAAACCAATAATCGGCAGGCATTGGTAATCGGTAATGCGAACTATGCCCATGCAGGTGTACTGAGCAATCCTGCCAACGATGCCAAGGCCATTAGCAGAACGCTAGAGCAGCTTAGCTTTAAGGTCACAACCCTAACGGATGCAGATGAACGCCAGATGGATCAAGCCATCCGTAACTTTGGAAGACGTCTTCGTGGCAGCAACGGGTCGTTAGGACAACCCCTGAAAAAAAGAAAAAAAATTTAACAACACCAAAGGCTGGGAACTACTACTTCATCTATTTTAGAGAACTCTTTTTCCTTGAAAAATAGCTAAGGAACTGCTCAGGAGCTTGTAGCTGAGACAAATTTGAAATCAAACAACGCTGTCAGGGTGTGTCATTGTTATAGAGGTTATTCACTTCTGTAGTATTTAAAGCTCTTCGATAAACTTTGAACTCGTCAATGTAGCCCTTCCAACTGTTCTTAGTCACTCGGTTAATGCCAATCTTGAGCTTTCTAAAGCCAGTTTTGAAATTCGTTGCATTGTCTACCTCAACTGCGTTGAGATAGAACCTCCCAGTTCCATTGTCGGTGCCGTTTTGCTCCTTGACAAAGACTGCATGGTACCAAGTGTTGTTTGACGTGGCTGAGCTTTCCAACTTGATATCTGTGTTCTGCGCGAACATCCCGATCTTGTTTGGTGTATGATTCGTATTAGACATTTGAAATGCGCCAGTATTTTTATTGGTGGAATCTCCAGTAGCCATGATTGAGGCGAACTTCACCATGTCTTGATCCGGGTAAACCCAAGCTGAAATCGTGAAATTCCCCGTGTTGGACAACTGTGTAATGTTGGTATCATTGAAATCATTATTGTATGCATATCCCTCATCGGCATCAAAGTATGCTGCAGTATTTCCTGTGAAGCGAGACCCTGCGCTGACGATGGTGGAGCCTGAAGCTGTGAGGTTGTAAGATCCAGCAGTTACAGGTGATTTATTGATCAAATTTCCACCCCCACCGGCATCAAAGTCGTAGTAGACCATCAAGTCTGGGTCATTGTCTGTGCCCAGCGTTTCGGTGGTGAAATCTGTAACGGAAGAAGCCTGCCTTGAATTACTTCTCACCGTCTCAGCATGCTCATAGCCCACCTTGCCGGCAACAATTGTGTAGTGGTATGGATTTCCTGATGAGAGCCCTCCGTGAACATAGTTCGTTACATTATCAACTTTAATGACTCCATCATAAGTGTTGCTGTTATTAACATTAAAACTGTCGTAGTTGCTTGTAGAAGACTTTTTCCAAAAGATTCGATAGTAGTCAGCTCTTGCCACCGCGTTCCAAGTCAAAGATACCTGCTGAACACCACCTGTTGCTCCAGTAAGATTCGGCTGATCTAATGGGTAAGATGGATTTTGATCAACCACCGTCACAGGAACGGAGAATGAGAGGCCATTCCAGTCTGCATCTGTTGAAGAAGTGGTGACATTGAAGTTGAGCGTTTGATCACCATCACTGAGGTTGTCCTGCACAGCTTGGATATGAACAGGATATGGTGTGTTCCAATTATTCCATCCAACAGTTTCTTGGAAGGTAATGGAGCTATTGTCTAAATAATAAGCTATACCAGTAGTACCTAAACCACCTCTGCAAGATGCTCTAATGCAACCAAAGCTTTCTTCCCTATTCTTATATGTGCCGTCGTTGATTCCACCAAGGGCAACAGTGGCCTCTCCAGTATCTGGTGAAGTGACGGTAAAGGTCACATCGGCAGTGGGTTGTTGATTGAGGGTCAGTGTGAAGTAGTCTGTTCCCATGTAACTATTGTTGCCATCTGCCTTGAAAAGAACTGCCTGACCGCCAGGACTCTCCAATGATAGACCATAAAATAAACCATGACTATTGAACTGAGACTGCCCACCGATATAGATTTGTCCACTGGGAGTTACATGCGACGCCAACAAAAATTCTGCATCAAAAAAACCATTTCTATTTTTTGCACTTCCATATTGTCTTTTCCACTGTTCCACACCGCTTGAATTATATTTGTAAATCAGGTTCCTACCAAAGTATAAGTGCTTGGGGTATTCATCAGGCCATTTATTTCCATTAGAGTATTGTGTTACATAAATATTATCCGATGCATCGACATGCAGGGCGTTTGAATCAGCCTGGTCAGGCCATTTTGTCCAATTGAATGACCCATCGGATGTGTCTAGTGAGAACAATAACAGACATCGTTTATCATTAGATCCTTGGCAAGCGGAGGTTTGGCCATTGAAGGTTCCAGCCCACTTAGTGCCAACAAAAAGTTGTGTTCCATCATTGCTCAATACAATTTGTGCATCTGTAAACCAAGAAACCCCCGACCAAGTCTCTGGTGAACTATTTTGAAGACTGTCAAAGAGTTTTGTCCATTGCAGAACATGGCTGCTGTTGTACTTTCGAACAAACAGATCGTATCTATTTGTCGTCGAGGTTGAATAACCCGGCAGGCTCGCACGTGAATGTGACAGCCCATCTATAGCACCACCTGTTAGCCCAGCTTGATAATAATTTCCACTGCTATCAACGGCTATAACGTGGCCCGACCTACTTTTACCAGTGGATCCATTTCCACAACAGCTGTCTCCATCTTGAACAATACCAAGTTGGTTCCCGTTGGAATCGACTCTCAGGATGAAGGAATCATACTTTCCGGCTAACCCACCGCCGTCAAAGTTCCCAGTGGTGGTACCAGTGATATATATTTCATCAGTTGGGGAAATTGCAGCACTTGATTCACCCCTTCCACCACCAGTTGAGATTTTAAGAGAATCGTCTCCACTTGAACCAAACTGTTTTGACCATTGCTTCGTTCCATGACTGTCATACTTGGTGATGAAGATATCGTAAGATCCAAAATGAGTTTGACCATCATAGGAACCATCCTGCACATGCCCAACGATGTACGGGTTCCCACTGGAGTCGATCAGAACTTTAACCACATAAGCATTTGCACCAGGACTAACTACTGCTCGGGCCCATTGTTCCACACCAGCCGTATTGTACTTGACTAATCTTGCCTGAAGTGGCTGATCCCCCCTTATTGAACTATTGTCCCAAATCATGCCGGCGTAGACATTGCCACTTGAATCGGTGGCTATACTCGTAAACCGGTCAGTTTTTTGTGTAGCTCCAGTCCCGGCACTGACGTCATCCCCAGTGGTGATTACCCAGTCATAGAAGCCCTGCCCATAACCAGCTTCATTCACTCTTGTTGAGCCGCTTGTGTGGGTAACCAGCATGGCAGGGGGCCCCAGGGTAGTGGCAGAGGCTTCAGATGACCACCCACTACTACCTGCTGCATTGTTTGCCTTGATTCGATAGTAGTAAGCAGTGGACGCAGAGAGAGAGGTATGACTGAAGCTGGTTCCTGATGTGATTGTGCTGTTCCCCGAGTAACTGCCACTGCTGGTGCCAAATTCGAGGGTGTAGTTATCGGCACCGTTAACAGCATTCCATGTGAGATTGACTTGCGATGAACTGCGTGTTGTGGCCGTTAAATTATCCGGTGCTGCTGGGGTGAGTCCTGTGCACTGACTGTAGAGCAAGCAAGCATTTTTGACATCATCCCCATCAAAGGCCCGGTTGTATACCTTGACTTCATCAATGTAGCCTTTCCAAGCCGAGCCAAGACCATGCTGATTCCCCACATACCCACCCCGATTGATGCCAACTTTCATCTTGTACCATCTCGCAGGAAAGGTGGTGTGTGTTCCCACCAATACCCCATTTCGATAGAATTGAGCGGTATTGTTATCGTAATGAACTGCAGTGATATAGGACCAGTCTGTCAGAGACGTTCCATCAGTGATCATTGCTTGATCTGAAATTCCTGTTGAAGGAGCATTGTTCCAGCGCATGTAGTTGTTTCCACCACTTTCATCAACATCAATTTGAAGCGAATCTCCCCAAGTGGATACACTGTTTGTTGTATCCTTACTGGAAATAGCAGATGCATATTCAATCATATCCGCATCACGATTTACCCATAAAGCAATGGTATAATTCCCAGAATCTAAGGAAGTGATATTTGTTCTGTTGAAGTTACTGTTCTCCAAATATCCTGTGCTGGAATCAAAGTAGGCTGCCTGACCATAGGCGCAACTCTGAGCATATTTGATTGTCCCGCCTGAATTGCTCAAATTATATGGACTTCCTGTGGTTCCAGATCCAGCAATGTCATTGAGATTGTTACTAAAGGCATAGTGAACCAGTAGGTCAGCATCATTATCAGTCAGAGTTCCCGTGGTATTGCAGACTGGGGGACCTGAAAATCCTGATGGCCTGGCAGTGACTTCATTTGATAAGCCTGAAGATGCAACAGAGTTTGTGGAAAGAATGGCATAGTAGTAAGTATATCTGCTGTCCAGGCCAGCATGAACATAAGAGGTGGTTCCAGAAGCAAGACTAAAGAAACCTCGGTAAGCCGAGTTAGAGGATGAGATGGTAAGGGGAATGTAAGGAGGTCTAGACCAGTAGAGAGTATAATTGTCCACACCAGCGGGGGCCGACCAGGTCAACGTATTTTGTTGACTCCCTGCCGATGCGGCAAGATCAGTAATCAAACCAGGAGCAACTCTTCCACTGTCTAGGATCGTGACTGGCGTTGTTTGGCTTAGCCCATTATAGGAAATATCTGTGGAGGTCGCATTGGCTGAAATATTGACGTTCTGATTGCCGTCGGCAGTGCCGTCTTCAACGGGTGTTAGCACAATTGTCCGGGCAGAGCTGTAATTGATGGAGGTGAAAACCACCGAAGATGGGGAAACGGTAACTTCTCCGGTATCTCCAGAAGTCAGCGAAACCGTCACGTTTTGCGCAGGTCGGGTGGCTAGTGCTATCGTGAAGTTATCGGTATTTCCACTGCTTTCCGTGACCGAGTTGTTTCCTCCGGTGGTGCTAATGGTGATTGCTGCAACACTGGAAGAATCCGCAGAATTGACCGTCACCGAAGAGTTATCCACGCCAGAGGAGTAATTGACGTCAGTGGAGGAGTTGACGTAGACGGTTAGGTTGGTTGCCTGGTTGCCGTCGGCAATGCCGTCTTCGACACCTGTGAGTAGGATTGTCTGGGCGGTGGACCAGTTGACGGTGCTAAAAGTGAGGGAGCTTGGGGATAAGCTGACTTCGGTGGTGTCCGGGTTGGCAAGACCCATCACCACATTGGCGCTGGGAGCGGCGGTCAGTACAATTGTGAAATTATCCGAGACCGAACCGTCTTCGTAGACATTGGCAATGGTTTTGGAGACGGTGTAGCCGGCGCCAGAGCCGTTAGGGTTGGTGACTGTGGTCGGGCCGCCACCGCCACCTCCACCGGAACCGCCACCTCCACCCCCACCGGAACCGCCACCGGTATCTACCTCATCAGCGCGAGGGTAATCAACATCATAGACAATGGTGCCTTCTTCCGGAATCCGGTCACAGCCTGTTTGCAGCAGTCCCAAAATGATTAGGACAAAAAAGAGACGGATTAGACACTTCATGTAAAGCGCTCCCAGTATTTACTTGCAATTCTCTCAGAGGTCAACGGAAGGATCTGGTGGTCCTATCGGGCAACCTGCTGACTTTTGATTGATTCTCTGAGATCTGCCCTGATAGGCTTATCCTACCTGTCCAGTCAAGCCGGCAGGATCGGTAATTGATGTTGCAGGAACGTCTGCTTCTTGCTGGATGCCAAGAATCATTGAATTGAAGTTACGGGGGCTCAGGCGTGTTACTTTGAGGAACCCTAAGACCGAATCCTCCACCTCGTCAGGAAGCGCAACTCTCCCTTGGATAAAGTGGTTCGTCGGGCTCAGGAGTTTAGAGTCGAGGAAACCCTATAGATCGACTTGGCTGCGGCAGGATGTATGAAAACACCTTGGAGCCGTGGTTTTTTGTGAGCAAGAAGCTCATCGGAGTGGGAGAGTCCATTCCCAATAGAAAATTGCTACGTTTGGTTTGTCTGCATTGCCCAATTCCATTGAACAATGGTCAATGATGGTAAATTTGAAATAAGTATGCCATCTATCTACAAGGTAGGATGGGTAGAGCGCAAGAAAATAATTATTTTTTCTCTATCTTACAAAGTTGAATACGGTTTGAAATAACTCATCAGCTTTTGGTTCGCAGGTCTTTTGGCAGCCATCTTTTTACCTTAATCAAAGCACCCTCTGTGTTTGTGAAAACTTCCACAAGTCCAATTTGGGAATTCAGAGAATTCTCTGATCAGGGCAAATCATTTGGGAAAATTGGTGAATTTGCTGCGATAGCTTTTAAAGATGCTTTATGTAGATTCACCCTCGGGTCTTTTCTGTAGAGACTGGTCTGTGCCTTGGGCCTAAAATCTAGAGTCGGAGTCCCAATCTAAAAAGGGGGAGGCGCGTTTGCGCCCCCAGGGGGGGAGACGGGGCAGAAAAAAACAATGCAGCTTCAACTGAGTTGAATACCAACAGTGCCTTAACAGGAAGTCGGATCCTGTGTAAACCCAGTGTGATCTTCTATTTGGCTTTTGGTTTCAGTAGCGAATCCAAACCCTGCTCAGCCTTGTTCACGATTCCCTGTTCTGCTGCGAAGGTGAATTTAGCGTAGCGGCGCGTCATTGGAGAGCCAGGTGCGTGTCCTAGTTGATGCCCAACTTCAGCTTCGGTGGCACTGTTGGAAAGCATTGTAGTTCCCATCGTATCGCGCAAGCAGTAATTCGGCCGGTAATGCTTGGGAATTCCGGCAAGGTCACACATTCGCTGAAAATGTCGCTTGTAGGAATCCAACCTGCGCTCACCACCCGACGGACCCGGGAAAACGAGCGGGCTGTTTCGCATTATATCAGGACAGGTATCAAGCAACCTTCGCTGTTCCTCAAAAATTCGCCTTATTGTATTCCCCATCGGTAACATTGGGTATTGCCTCCCATCTTGCCTCTATGCAAAAGTTCTCAGGGGTCTGCCTCTAGCTCTCAGAAATGCAAGCTGCTTGCTCATTCAGCTGATGTGTTACCAGTCAAAACCATCAGGTGATAAGTGTATTCAAATACTTTTTCTGGCTTTGCTTTATGCCGAGTTTTCTTGTCGCTCATGACCAGCTCACATCTTGGTCGAGAGGGTAAATTGGTCGGCGTAAGCGCTTAAATTCGTAAGCATTGAAATCAGGCCGATTCGTTCCCGGCGTATCTGCATCGAAAATGTGTGCTGCCACAGAGTCGAAGTCTGCTCGAAAATGAACTGCGCTTTTAATGACCAGCAGGCGATGGTTTGATAGTTCAATACCGGCAACTCTCAACATTTCCCTGTCCAGGCACTGACGGCGCTCTGATGAAACCACCACCTCGACTCCCCCAACAACGATGGTAGCACTTGGTCCAAGACTGTCTTTGACCCCCTGAAACATTGGTCCCCGATAGGTAAAGTCTCCGTTGCTGAGTGTTTTAACAAGGGCCTTTCCCTGAACTGGATCACCGTGCCGGTTGTCTGTTTTGCCACCCAATCGAACCTGAATCATGCTGCCTACACCCGCTGCATGGGCTTGCCCTGCAGTTTCTGGATCGAAAAGAACACCGACCAAGCCGCTTTTAAAATTAGCATCGATCATTGCCTGCAGTGCAACGGTTCCATCGCATGGTGCTCCAAGACCGGGATTATCCGAACCATCTGCGAAGATTGTAAGTCTCTCATTAGGATGCTTGTCGACAAATTCCATAACATCTTCGATCTTGGTTAGCTGCGGCTGCAGATCCTCCCGAAGGTTCCATACTGTATTGGCTAGTTCGTCTGCCTTGGCTCCGGCCAGCTCTTGATTACCGTCTGCAGTCACAAGGACTGATACACCTAAATGGTGAATATCAGCGAAGGGGAATCCCATCGCAACGGTTGCAGTCAGAATGTCTGGCCGAGCTTCCAGTTGATGGACTTGCTGCATCAAGGACTGCATTGGCTCCCGGAGAGTGCACTGCATCGGTGGCATCGTAAGCAGAGGTAGTTTCCGAAATGCCTGTCTTGGCGAAACCTGGCCACTAACAATACGTGCTAAGAGTTCAATCGCCTCCCGACCCCTTTCGTTCATGTCGATATGCGGATAAGTATCAAAGCCGATGATCACATCTGCTAAGTCAGCCATCCTCTCTGTAATGTTAGCGTGCAAATCGAGAGTGACGACAATCGGCATATCTTGGCCAACAAGCTTACGAACGCCATCAATGAATTCACCCTCAGCGTCCTGATAGCTCTCTGTCACCATTGCCCCGTGCAAGTCGAGAAGCACACCGTCGACTGGTAGAACCTTTTCAAGCCGCTCTAAAAACCAGCCCAGCATCGTATCGAAAGCCTGTTGAGCAACCACTCCAGAGGGGCAAGCAGTGGCAGTCAGAAGAGGTATCAGCTCTATGCCGGCAGCTTGGGCTCCGTCAATGTAGCCACCGTGAATGGAGCCTGTGCCAGCATATCGTTCAATGATGGCATTTCCGCCTTCCAACTGGGGTCCCAATTGGCTGTAGCGAATAAAGTCGGCCAGGGTCGTCGGCGTAGTGGAAAAAGTGTTGGTTTCGTGTTGAATACCTCCACTGGCAAGGCGCATGGTTGTTTCCTTTCTAGATTGTTTTCTGAAGAATTTTGACAAACATAAGACAAGAAGTTGATAAATGCAGCAGGGATTGAAATCATTTCCTTTCGCATACTAAAGCTACATCACTTATTTTATTAAAATCAATTGTATCTGGCATTCTGCCCTTATCATCAACTCTGAATTTACAAGCCAAGCCAGTGAATCAAACGTACTCAAAAGGCTAAAAAAAGGTCTGCATAAAGGCACTTGCTGTAACAACTGGCCTCCAAAGTGGGCGAGATGGAAAGCATAAGTCCGAATTCCAAGAGATTCTGTGGACTTATTGTGGGGTTGCGTCCAACTATCCATGGTAAAAAATGCCAAACAGTCAGGGGAAGCAACCCTGCCGAAAAGCAGTCATGGACTGGTCTCAATCGGGAAGGGTAGGGCAAGTGGCGGGTCCTTCTTTCGAGATAAGATAGTCGAATTACCACGATACGCCCTATTGGCTGGGATCTGGTACTCAGTAGATCATGTAGCGATCTCCTGCCAGAATCGCAGCAATCCCGTACCGCTGTCGCACATTGGTGATGGCTCTGATTCTCTCAATGATTTCAGGGGTGCTGAGAGGTGCTTCTGCTCTAAGGCAATCGCCTAGTTTCTTGGTAAAGGTTTCGCCAAAAAGCAGGTAAATTTGGCGGGCAATCTTTTGAGGGTCAGAGTCAAAGCCAACACTCAACGAAGGAGGTAGCTTTGAGAGTTCATCGGCATGGGCAAGCACGTGACCTACAGTTGATTTTGCGCAACCGACCTTATTGGCAATCGCTCGAATCGAGTGGCCCTGCTCACGCAAGCGCAAAATCTCACGATTTCTTTGGTATTTTCTCTCATTCATCAAGTCGCTCAGGTGTTAATTCTCAAATAATTCATATCGAGCTAGGTTCAATCACCAGCGAGGTGATGTTTAAATGGATTCCAGCGATATCAGCAATGTGCCTCATTCTGTATCGTTTTACAGGCTGAGTTTGGACATCCCTCCTACATAGACTAGGTGAAAGGATTATCTATTTTTCATAACCCCATGGGACACAGCGCAAACATTTCTCAATCAGCCTAATCTGGCGATCTCGACCTGTGGCTCTTGCTACGTTGTCAGCTATGCGACGCAGCCCCTCAGCTTTTTCGAACCATACTGCGGGAATAGGCCACTCTGCACCTGTCTGACAATGTTCCGCCCATAAGGTCATTTTTTGCAGCAGTATCGACAAATCGTCAACGCCTGCAGGAGAATCAAATTCAGCATGGCTGAGGCGATAAATGTTAATACGCTCGGACTGGTCTGGAATTTTGGGCAAAACCATGACTCCCATCAGGAGTGCACCAGGCTCTTCTTTCCACCAAGTGTCAAATTGGTGCTCAATGCGGTGACAAAGTGCATTGGCTTCGTAGCCTTCTGGAACATCAAAACTCCAGGGAGTGCGAGTTCTCCAAGCGCTCTCAATCTAGTGCTCAAGACACTTGATGGAATTCTCAGAGTTATCCTGAGGATCAAGCGAAGACTCAAGTGTGGAAGTACAGGGAATGCTTTCTACGTTTAGTTGCAAGGCCTCCTGGCAGACTAACTGGTCTTCACTAGTGAGCCAGATTCTTAATTGAGAATTACGTTCCCTTGCCGTTTCATCTGCTGCCTCTTGAACTTCACGAGCCAAGGAAATCCATTCGGGGCCAAGCTTCCAGCTATCCCCCGGATTGGCGGATTTTACCCAACGGATAAAAGCACAGGATTCACAATCAAAAGGGTCTTTGCTCGGACTTGGGCAGGTGGGCCAGATGCAGGGAACTTGATTCGTGGGCTCTTCGCTGGGATCGGAACCCATGCAGCATTTGTCAACCACTCTCCCTGAAAATACTCCCTTGGTTGACGGGCTGGTTGACAAGTTTGTCAAGCCATCGTCAATCATTTTGTCAACCTTATTTGCTCTTTGCTTGCGTTCTTTGATTAGTCGTTTAAGCCCCATAGATTCAGCCCAAAAGGTTTTCAGTTCTTGCTTCTGTCAACATTTTGTCAACCAACTTGTCAACTTGTGGTCATGCCATGAGTGTCATTTGTCAACCTGTCAACCTCCCTAGGGAGAGTATTAGGTTGACGAAACCAACTTTCCTGAATTCTTGGCCTGCTGGCAGTGTTTGCTGACGGCCTGCCGGCTAATACCCAACATGCCTGCAATTTCGGTTTGCTTCAATCCTTCGTTAAGGTATCCGACAACCTGTTCAAAGGTTGATTCCTTCAGGGTGCCTGCTGTCCATGCAAGCTCTTTTAGGGCATTGGTTTGAAGACGCAAATCAAGGGGCTCTGCTGCAAGCCCATAAAAGCCCCTTGCTTTTGTAAAGTGAACTTCAAAACGGGCGCCTTCGTCAGCAGAATAGCTTTCAGGACGCTTTAAGCTAATCACTGTATCCAAGACGTCTTCACGTTTAGAACTTCCCCTTTGGTCACCTCCTTTGCCTGCATGGTGAACAAATAAAATAGTCTTTCGTTTTCCCCTTTGACGTAGCGCCCAATCCTGAATGGGAACCCAAGAATCACTTTCGTTCTCTCTGCCGTTTCGGATCAAAGTGGAAATGTTGTCGACAATCACCAAATCGGCTTCAGATATGTAAGGCTCAACAATGGTCTGCCCGTCTTCGCTAGAAAGATCCGGCATTCCAAATTCCTGTACATCTGGGGTGAGAATCATTAATGGTAGATTTTCAGGCGGATCTATGAGCAGTGCCTCAACTAATTGTTGAAAGCGCTCCTGAAGTACGGCAAGTGGCATTTCACCGTCCAGAAATAAAACTCTTCTTGGTTCAGGAACTTCCCAATTTAGAAAATTCGTTCCCGTTGCAACTGAGAGAGCCACTTGCATTGCAAACCAGCTTTTTCCAATTCCCCTTGGAGCAAAGACCATCGCTAGTCCCTGCTCAGGCAGCCAAGGGTCCAGTAAGCATTTGCGCTCTGGCAATTCCATCGTTAGCAACTCGGCAATCGACAAACTTTTTGGATACTGCTTTTTCTGCTGACCTTCTCCAGAATCTTCCATCTTTTGGAAATCCTGAGCTTGTTCAATCAGGGCTTGCAGGGTTTTCCCATTTCCACCCTTGGCAACCCAGTCAGAAAAGTCTTTTTTGTGCCCAAGTTCAGGCAATTGAAGCCAGCGTACCCGCTTGGCAGTCTTCAAAAGCTTGCTCCCAATCATTTGCTGCCAAGCTATACCCGGTTCGTCATTGTCTGGACAGAGAACAACGTCAGCATCCTTGAGATGATAAAGGCATTCATCTGCTAAATTTTCACCACCTGATTTCCTGGCACCTCCAGGAAGTGTCGTGGCTGCAAATCCGAGTTTTTCGGCGGTGTGAACGTCTTTCTCACCCTCCAGGAAAATAATCAGTTTCCCTTCTTTTTTTGCTTTTGAGATTTGTGGCAATCGATAGGGGAAGCGTACCACACCCTGCATGTTCCACTTAAGAGAGCCATCTGGATTGAATCCTGATTGGAAAAAATCCTTTTGCCGGTTGCCTGTGGAATCGGTAGCTTCCTTGCGGACCACGACAAACTGGGGGGTGCCGTTGAGTTGCTTGTAGGTGTAGCGCTCGACTTCATGGAAGGCAGCGCCCTCCGGTCTGGACTTGTGAACTCTTCTTTCATTCAAGCTTGGGTTTCCATTTGTTCCCTCAAACAGGTGCCTGTCTTCCATATCCATGGACGATAGTATTTCCTCGTGCTTGCAGCCAGCAAAACACTTCAGCAGAATTCGGTCTTCTGCCAGTTTGAGGCTTAGGCTGGGTGTTTGATCATCATGGGCTGGACAGTGTCCCTTGAATTGGCCATTGCCCATCTTGCCTGCATTGGTGCGGTCACAAAGTGCTTGGAACCTTTCTGTTAATGAACTGTTTTGAGTCATTAGAAACTCCCAATCACACGTCCTTAGGGTTGCTATTCCATGAGAGCTTTGCTTAGAAGAGCTTCTACCTCAGATCGTCGCAAAAAGGTTTTTCGACCTACCTTGGCTCTAGAAAGTTTACCCATACTCAACCAGTTATTGATGGTAAAGCGTGAGAGTCTGAGAGCTTTCGCTCCCTCTTCTATGGTCATTAGAGGGTGTTCAATTTCTTCAAATTTCATAATGGAATTTCCTTAAAGATAAAAAATTATTTGGGGTTTATCCCTAAATGTGTTATTTACGTTAAATTAGCTTGGATAGTTTTGCAACCTCTTTTTTGGGCTACATATGCCAAGACAACCTAACCCAACTTCGGATCTACCACTTTCAACCAAACGGTTGCATCAGTTCATGAATGAAACAGGTAAATCGCGGAGTCAGTTTGCTTCTGAGCTTGGCCTAAGCATTTCAGGCCTAAACAACATTTTTTTGCGGGGAAGCAAAGTCTCTGAGACTTTAGCCCGAGCTACAGAACAAGCATTTGGGGTGAATCATCGGTGGATACTGCATGGTGATGAGCCTAAAATAGTTGGAAACAACGCTCTCAATCCAAGCGACATATGGAGACTCAATATGTCGTCACCATTCCAATATCCCTCATATCTAACGATGTGGGAGCTTCCAAAAACTTTGGTAACTACAGCATTTCAACGAAAACTAATGGAAATGGAGATGCGCTTGGTTTTCAAGAGGTTGACTGACCACCAAGTGGCCGGGGAGGTTCGAAGTTGGTATGGGCAAATATCAAATATATTGCTAATGGATTTGCAGGATTTGATTACTGAGCTTCCTGTAAATGAAGATGAGGCACAGAGGTTCTCAGGAAAGGCTTTAATCGAGTTTCCTAAAGACCAGCGCAAGCAATGGCTAACGGGTTATTATTATCTTATGGACCTAGTTATTGCTGGGCAAGAAGACAGAATTTCAAACGAAGCAGAAAAATTGAGCCTTGAAATAGATCTGCAATGGATTGATCAACATAGGGAGAAATTTCATGGTAGTTGGTTTGGCCTCTGCAGCAGGGTTGAGCAAGCTATAGCTGGTGCTCCTGATGAACGGTTATCTCTCAAAACAGATAAGGAGTGAGTTATGGGAATAGAGATAGAGTGTCCAAAGTGTGGTCATTGGAATTCAGAAAGTACAAGCATTTGCAAAGGCCGATTTCGACGTGGCCCTAACAAAGGATATCCCTGCGGATATTCTCGACTAAAAAAAGAAACTAATAAAATTTACCGAATCGAATATCGCCAGAACGGTAAGAAAGTAAGAGAGTCAATCGGGCCATCAAAGGCGGCTGCCACGGCGCGCCTACTTGAAGTAAAGAAGGCTAAGGTTGAAGACAGGTACATTGAGCGGGATAAAAATTCGTTGGTGACGATTGAACAATTATTTGATTGGTTTCTTGAATTGGAGGAAGTCAAGAAGCTTGACAGTTATGCTCGAATGAATAGGCAGGTAAAGGCCTTGCGGCGTCTCCTGGATTCAAGGCAATTGATTCGTGATCTTTCAATTGCTGCATTGGAAAATTTTGTACAGGAACGCCTTCAGGAACCCTCCCCCAGCAAGTTGGGAAGCTTGATTGCGCCAAAGACCGCCAAGGAGGAAATCAACTTACTACGCAATATCCTCAACAGAGCATTGAGACATGAAATTATCAGCAAAGTGCCTGTGACCCACTTTCCATCGGTCAAAGTTGATAATGTTCGCAAGAGAATTTTTACGAATGAGGAATATCACCTCCTCTTGGAGGCATGCCCCTTGTGGTTGCGACGCATTGTGATTATGGCGTATTGGACGGGAATGCGTCAGAAGGAAATTATCCAGCTTGAATGGAATGCAGTTGATTTGAAGGAAGGATTTGTACGCCTCAGAGCTGAACAGACGAAAACGAACGAAGCTCGTATTGTTCGGCTATCTCCCCAGGTACTTCAGATGCTCAAGGAGATACCCAGAACACTTCAGTGGAGGAACGTATTCCTGTCTCTTTCTCAAAAGCCAATTCGCCGTTGGGGATCCTACCAAAAGAAGGCGTGGAATGAATCTTTGAAGAGGGCTGGAATTGAGGATGCGGTTTTTCATGATCTGAGACATGACTTTGTTACCAAGGCAATGCGTAGCGGAAACCCAGCTTATCTGGTGATGAAGCAGGTTGGGCACAAGACGGATGCAATGCTTCGTAGGTATCAACTCATTGACGAGAGAGATTTAGTTGAATTCAAATTTGCTTCAGAACCGCACAAACTCTCGGAATCCAGTTGAGTTTTACGTGGGCACATACGTGGGCAACAGCCGAATCTGATAGGGTAATTTGAGTGAATTGGAGGTAAGCCTGGTGGGCAGATAATCATCTTCCAGACCAGAAGATCTATGGGCTAGAGGTTGATCCAGATAAAAGGAGTGAATTGCAAGTTAAGTGGTGATTTGGTAGCAGAGGGGAGACTTGAACTCCCGACCTTGCGATTATGAATCGCACGCTCTAACCAGCTGAGCTACTCTGCCACTATGCGAAGGAGTATCAAGGAGGAATTAAACGAATTAGGTTAATTCTTCTTTTTGAAAAAGCAAGGGCTGACTAAGTGCTTCGGATGAGATCCAACATTTCTGGGACTTCACAAATTTTGTGACGAGATTTTCCATTCTTCTGCCCTAGTTCAACCTCAAATTTGTCCAGTTTTTTCCAATCTTCAAAACTAACGAATTGGCTTTTCTTCTCCTTAAAAAGATCCAGCAAATCATGCTGAACTAATTTTGGTTGCGGTGTAGGGCTTGTCTGCCAATTTTTCTTGAGGCGGCTGACGGTCTCTGTTGCATCTTGTTTGTTGGTTCCAATGACACCACTTGGACCACGCTTAATCCATCCAGCTGTATATTCCTGATTCAGTAACTTGCCACCCACACCATCCAGAAGTTGGCCTTGATCATTTGGTAGAGTTCCTCTCCGATCATCAAAGGGCAATCCAGTGATCGCTTCCCCCATGTAACCAATCGAGCGAAAGACCATATCTACGTTTAGGTGCATCACTTCATTTGTGGCTTTTGCCCTCAGAACTCCGCCCTCTTTGACAATTTCATTGTGTACCAATTCCAGCCCTTTCACCCTCTCAGAGCCTTCGATTTTTGTTGGAGAGATGAGAAAGCAAAGGTGTAGCTTGCGGGGGTTCCCTCTATCTCCTTGATCATGAATTTGCTGAAGGATCTCCATGTTAAGTTTAGTATTTCGAGACGCCTTGGATAGTTCTTCCTTGCTGTGTTCATCCAGTTCCAGATCAGAGGCTCTCATCACAGCATCGACTTTTGGCAAGTGAAGTAATTCACGCACCTCAGCAGGGGTAAATGCCGCTTGGACTGGTCCACGACGACCAATCAGAAAGACTTCTTCAACCTCGCTTTGCCTTAAAGCTTCAAGAGCATGTTGAGCAATGTCGGTCTTTGCAAGATTTTCAGGATCCTGGCAAAGAATTCTGGCGCAGTCGATGGCAACATTTCCCATGCCGATGATCGCCACTCTTTTCGAAGTAAGATCAAATTGGTGATGGCGGTAGTCGGGATGTCCGTTATACCATCCAACAAACTCTGTAGCTGCGTGACTTCCTTGGAGAGTCTCCCCAATGATGTTCAAATGTCGATCTGTTCGGCTACCAAAAGCATAAATCACTGCGTGATAGCGTTGAAGCAAATCGAGCCGTTGGATGTCTTTGCCAAATTCTACATTTCCAAAAAAGCGGAATCTTGGGTGTCCGGCCGCACGTTCAAAAATTTTTGTCACAGACTTGATTTTCTCATGATCTGGAGCAACACCACCACGTACTAGTCCATATGGGGTGGGTAGTCTCTCCAGCATATCAACCGAAACCATGGGATCATCATGGCGGAGAAGTTCCATTGCTGAATAAAATGCCGCAGGCCCTGAGCCAACGATTGCTACACGTTTTGCTGAATCATTCATGGTCTTTGGTCCAAAACATGGAGAAATTGGTTTTTGATTGAAAGTACAATCGAATTCGTAAGAAAAATTGAAGAATTACTGGGTGTGGTCTCATTCCATACCACATTTCTTCTAATTTAATAAATTTGTCTGATTGGAGGGATGATGTTCAAGCATCTTATGCTAGGTCTGCTCGCGTTTTTTTTGATATCTGAATTAACTTGGGCGGAAGACAAGCCGACGGAGGAGAGCCAGGTCAAAGAAAAAATTATTGCTGTAATTGATGCCCAATTGGAAGCATTTCAGAGTGGAGATGCAGAGAAGGCCTATTCTTTTGCAACCCCAGGCATTCAACGGCAATTTCCAAATTCTGCGATTTTTATGCAGATGGTCATGAATGGGTATAATGTCCTAAGACAACCAACTCAAGTAGAATATCGGGATCTACGAGACCATTTTGGGGTGAAAGTTCAATTGGTTCAGTTGACTGATTTGAATGGCTTCACTTTTCAAGCATTCTATCAGATGGAACAGCAAAATTCAGGTGAATGGCGGATTGGGGGGTGTATGATTCAACAGGTTGATCAGGATAAAATTTAAATCTTAATAGTGCAAATATACCGTAGAGATTGGGAAATCACTTCTCTCGATCCGTCGCAGCATTTGTAATCTTAGCGCTCGCAGCGCAACGGAACCCGACGTCCATCCATGTACTCTGAGGTGAGGCATCCCGTCGCATGCCTGACCGAAGGTATTCCGGTGGACTCAGACGAGATCCGCCCCTCATCACGCGGTATTCGCCTTCTAATGGCCCGGTAGGGTCTAACAGTTCTTCTGGATTGTAAGGGCCAAATTTATCGTACACCCACTCCCAAACATTTCCGTGCATATCGAATACACCTAGATCGTTTGGTTTTCGGTCAGCAACCACACGCTGCATGGTTGCCGAGTTTTGACGATACCAAGCATAGTCGGAAAGGAACACAGGATCATTTCCATAACCGTAGGGTTGATTCTGCTTATCGTCTCTAGCTGCTCTTTCCCATTCAGCCTCAGATGGTAAGCGCTTGCCCAATGCCCCACAATAATATCTTGCTGCATACCAAGACACATATGTTACTGGATGACTACCGACGTTGTACTCCACTATCAGATCGTCTTTCCAGTTTCTCAGATAGCTTCCATCATGGAGTTTTGGTGACAAGGAGCTTCGACGTAAGAAGGGATCCTGCATGACAAATTTAAGATAATCCGCATTGCTCACTTCACAACGATCCAGCCAATAACCGGTCAATGTCACCTCTCGTGTGGGCTGTTCTGAAACATCTCCATCGGGACTACCCATATTGAAAGTAGCTCCCGGGATAAAGACCATCCCAGATCTTTCTTCACCATGTGGTGAAACACCCACCGTTTTGCAGGCTTGTCCGGCATAGCTCCACACTGGTGCGGTTGTGATCTCATCTGGATAGAGCTTTCTTTCCAAGCGCATCAAAGCCGCGTGGTAAGCATCCAAAACTTCTTGTTTGCCCTTCGTGATTCTGCGGAGCATTTCCCGCTCGTTGTTTGCACAGCGGTAGTCGTCCTCCAAGCAGTTCAGTTTTTGATGGATCCAAACTCGAAAAGTATCTCTCGCTTTTCGGGTCTCAATTTCTCTCAAAAGAATGGGTTCTAAAGTCGAATAAACAAGATTGAAAACGCCGACCGTTGCCAGTTGCTCCTTGGCTAAATCAATGATGAAGTCGTACTTCTGGCAGAACTCCTGCTTCTCTGCAGGGATTTCAGTACCAAAATTGCGACGGCGGTTGCATTCCATCGTCTCGCGACGTTGACTGATATCTAATTCTTCTTGCAGAACGCGGAAACGCATGTCGTAGAGAACGTGCTGTAATGGATATCGCTCACCCTTCATAACGTAAGTAGCAAAGGTCTTGATTGCTTCTTCCTGAAAGCGTTCCACATATTGCCGAAAGACTTGGGTAGAGGCCCAGACCAGCGTCGCCCCGAAGGTGCAAGCAATGGCAGCCAGTAACCACTTGTATTTCATCTGGATTGTCCGCACGAGGTTTTACAAAAATTGGATCGTCATTTCTAAGCAAGCGATATTCCACCTCTCTATGATTTCAAAATGACGACTTTTTGGAAGCTGATCTACCGTTTTATTTTACAGCCACTGCTGATACAGTTCATTCAGCAGCAAGCGAAGAAAAAGCCCAACCTAAATGAGGCTCTTGAAGGTAGAATCGGCATCTGGGAGAGAATGGATGAAGCCCTTCAGCAACGTGACTGGAACTTACCGCTACTCTGGCTACATGCGGCAAGTGCTGGTGAAATTCTTCAAGCTGAGCCAATTCTGAGGCAATTTGAGAAGGAAAATGTACAAATCGCTCTGACTTATACCTCGGTCAATGCGAAGCGTTGGTTAGAAAGTGGCTCCACCAAGTTACCAAATTCTGTAATTTGGAAAGATTATCTGCCTATTGACAGCCATTTAAATGCTTTACGAATTTTAGGGAAACTTCAGCCCAACGCACTGGTCTATGTCAGCTACGATCTTTGGCCGAATTTAGTTTGGGAAGCACAGCGAAGCGGCGTACCCCAGTTTTTAGTTTCTGCTTTGGTGCATCAGGGTTCTTGGCGTCACAGCAACTTGCTTGGTAGAAGTCTCTTTTCAACTATTTACAATGCAATGCAGAAGATCGCAGCAATTTCTGCAGGAGATGCCCAACGTATTTTAGAAAGCTATCCAAAGTCGATCATCAAAGTCGTTGGTGATACTCGCGTTGATAGCGTACTTTCTCGTCGAGATGGTGTGACTGCACCCGATTTCCCCAAAACATGGAACAAAGCAAATGTGCTAATTGGAGGCAGCATTTGGCCAGCTGATATAACTTGTTTGCGTTCTGTCCTCCTAGAGGCTCTTCAAGAGTTACCACAATTGCGCCTGATTCTTGTACCACACGAGCCAACTGGGGAACATGTTTCGGAGATTCAAGAAATATTTTCAAGGTACCCAATTCATCTTTGGAGTCAGGGTCAAAAGGAGGAATTTGCAAAAGCTCGTGTATTGATTGTTGACGCAATCGGAGTTCTATCCAGCCTTTATGCTAAGGCAAATTTAGCCTTCGTGGGTGGGGCCTTCACTACTGGAGTCCATAACATCATGGAGCCAGCTGCGTTTGGATTACCAACATTTTTTGGACCACGCTTTCACAATTATGCGACAGCAATTCGTTTTGTTGAAGACAAGCTGGCCTACAGCGTACCAAATGTTGAGGAACTTCGGTCGTCAATGATGCCTCTGCTGAGAGAGCCCGACAAAGCAAAAGAGCTTGGTTTGCGAGCACGAAACTTACTTGAGCAGGAAGCTGGAGCTGCCCAGCAATGTGCTGAGTTGGTAAGACCATTTCTCCTGAACTCAGAGAATCCATGACGAAATTTTGCTACAGTGCTTTTCTGATGTTGGCTGCCTGTCAAACCAGCTTGCCATCAGAACCACTTTTAACAAGATGCGAGCGAGAGCCGCGTTGGAGCCCACTGCCTCTTTATCAAACCTTCCAAATTGAATGTCAGCCCCTTCCACAAGAGCTGGTCGAAACCCCACGACAAGTTCGGCAGTACCATTTGAGTTGTCCCAATCATCCAAACTACTGCTATCGCAAAGCTGAGTTAATTTGCGGACCTAGTTACAATCTGCTAAGAACAGATCCCTTTGCTAATCCTGGTGAGTTGATCGTGGAATGCAATTAAAACCAATGCGATTGTTCACACCAGCCAAGATCAACACTATCTTACAAATTCTCAGTAAACGTGATGATGGATTCCATGAAATCTTCACCCACATGGTTCCTATTAGTTTTTTTGATGAATTGACTCTGCAAGAGCATTCAATGAAGCACTTCAGTTTTCGCTGCAATCTTCGAGAACTTGAAGGGCCTGAGAATCTAGTCTGGCGAGCACTAAAGCTATTTGAAGAAGCTTCAGGGAGAACAGTGCGCCTCATCATTCACCTTCAAAAAAGAATTCCTACCGGGGGAGGACTTGGTGGTGGCAGTGGCAATGCTGCAGCTACATTGCTTGCCCTTAACCGCTGGTATGATGAGCCTCTCGCTGAAAAAGAACTGGAGGAACTTGGTGAGCAATTGGGTTCGGATGTCCCATTTTTTCTGAATCCAAGACCAACCTTGGCAACCGGTCGAGGAAACGTTTTAAGATCTTTTCAAAATTATCCTTTGGGAGAGATTCTTCTCGTTATTCCGACGTTTAGCATATCCACAGCGAAAGCCTACAGTGACTGCAAACCGAAAATGTACCGCCCCAGTGCTTCACCAACTACTCTCACAGAATTAGCCTCAGAGATCGAAAATCAGTTCCACGAATCACTTTTTTCCAGCTATCCTGAGTTAAATCAGATTTGTGAATTACTTTTAGAGTTTGGTGCCCTTGCTGCTTCTGTTTCCGGAAGTGGTTCCACAGTGTTTGGACTTTTTGATGGTTCTCTGGAACGAAATTTTGCAATGATCCAGCTCCAGGAACTAAAAGACTACACTTTAATTACCTGCAAGATGCTAAATTCCCATAATTATTTCTCTCAACAAAATTAATTTCTGATAGAAATCGGCCTGTAGTATCTTGGACTGACCTTAAGCATAGGTGGTGTGGTTGCTGCATTTTGTTCAAACATGTTCTGTTTTCAGGGTAAAGTTTATTTGGAATCAATTATTTACATACTTGTTCCAAAAGAACCTCTAAACTTAAAATTTTTTGTTGTAACGACAGTTACAGCACTCACCAACACTCCATAGAATGGATTCTAAACTGGAGCAAATTGATGGATTCAGTCCTTACGGTCTTCCCTCCAAAAGTAAAAAATAATTCAATATTTAAATTAACTGTCAGCCTACTTGTTGTCTGCCTGATGTTGGCTTCCTGCAGTACTGTGAGGAAAAGCCCTAGAAGCAGTATTCCTTTTAGTTCAAAACCTTATGAACCTCATTCATATGGCATAAAGGACAAACGTCCTGAGATGTGGAACCTCCGCAATGCTCGCGTCAATTCATACGTCAAGCGGTATAGCAAAACCAAAACAGTAGAAACCTGCCTGCAGCGTTCAAAACAAAATGGATACTTGAAATACATTCATCGAGTTTTTTATGACCGCCGATTACCTCCAGAATTAGCTCATCTCCCTATGGTCGAATCATGTTTTGATGCGAAAGCCAAATCAAGGACTGGTGCCTTAGGAATGTGGCAATTCAATGATATTACTGCCAAGGAATTTAATTTAGATGAGGGTGTCTTGGTTGATGACCGGTATGATTGGAAAAAATCCACCCTTGCGGCCGCTGAATATTTTGATCGTCTTGGTAAGCGTTTCGATTACGACTGGGCTCTGGCCCTGGCAGCCTATAATGGCGGGCCGAATTACCTTGCCAAAGCTATGAACCAGCAAGGTAAAGATAATTATTGGGATCTTAAACTTCGTGAAGAACCACAAAATTATGTCCCAAAGTTTCTTGCTATGCTTCAGGTCGCCAAAGAAAAGTACCCATCCTTGTATTATCAGGGGGCGCCTAAGTTCTGGATTGTAGCTGCAAACTAGGTCCCATAATCTTTTTTAATGAAGTTCATGAACCACAGCGATGTATATTCTGTTTACTGGCAGACTGCATGCACCTTGCATTTGCGGAAAAAATCCCATTTTTTCGCAGATTTCTCTGCAATTGCGCACTCATTACTCTGCAGGAGCTAGGACATGGCTGAAGAAGGCGGCGGCAAGAAAAAATTAATTCTGATCATCGTTGCAGTCGTACTGCTGATTGTGATTGGTGCTGTAGCCTTTTTCCTGCTCTCTGGCGGGGAAGAGGAAGAAGGAGAAATTCCCGAAGAAGAGTTACCAGTAACAGAAACAGTTGAACCACTAGAAGTTCCACTCTTTCTACCCTTAGAAAGTTACGTTGTGAATCTGAAGGATGGAAGACGCTATTTGAAGGCAACAATCCAATTAATGATGAGTGATCCTGCTGCAATGGCTTACCTTCAGGGAAGGATGGTAGAAGTTAAGGATGCTGTACTTTCAGAAATGCAGACACTATCCGCAGAAGATGTAGCACAATCAGAGGCAAGAGAATCGCTGAAATTGCGTTTGATTAATGTGATTAGTGGACTTTTCCCAACCAAACCTGAGTGGGAGGATCCTGAACCGATCCGTAAGGTGCTCTTTGAGGAGTTTGTCATTCAGTGATCCATGAAGACTCTGAGCGCTAATGAGATTTCTTCGACTTTCCTCGCTGCCTGTCTTATTGTTGGCAACAGTCGCTTTAATTCCAAGCGGTTGCCAAAGTGAAGATGAGACGGAAGCACCCCAGAAGGTGTTGAGAGAGGGGCCTCCCCCTCTTGAAGATCCGACTTATATGAGTCTTGGTACATTTGTCGTTAACATGCCAGATGGCAAATACTATCTTAAAACAACGATGTCCCTTGCGTTCACAGATTCCGGGCCAATGGATTGGATGACTGCTCGCACACCGCTGGTGAAAGACATGATCGTTCGTCACTTGCAAAGTGTCTCAGTTGAGCAATTAGAAGACTTAAGGTATCGACAGATACTAAAAAATGATCTGATGATTAGACTCAATTCTCTCTTTCCGAATGAACCCCCTTGGGAAGATTTAGACCCGGTGAAAAGAATTTTGTTCACAGAGTTCTACAAACAATAATTTTTCAAATTTTGTAGATTAAAGATGCACCAAGGGAGCATCTTGAAAAAGGATTCATGGCGAGTGATTTTGAAAATCTAGATGATTTAGATTGGGCAGATGTCGAAGGTGAGTTGGAAGCCAATCGCGACGCAATTTTAGCGGAGGCACAAAACATAGAGGCACCATCCGACTCTGACAGTCCTGCTCCAGTAGGTCCAGGACATGTAGCCTCGGAGTTAGACATTGACTTCCTCTTGGATGTGCAGCTGAACATTCAAGTTGAGGTGGGTCGTTCCCAAATTCGAATTGAAGATCTTCTGGAGTTGGATCAAGGCTCAATTGTAGAACTGCAAAGTGCTATTGGAGAACCACTTGATATCAGAGTGAATGAAAAACTTGTTGCTCGTGGGGAAATTGTCGTAATAAATGACAAGTTTGCTGTCCGAATTACTGACATTATTAGCCCGGATGATCGCTTTGCCGCACTCTGATAAAAGAATCACAAATCGTTTCCGAATCTGGTCCATCTTATTCGGGATACTTCTTTCCGTCCTGACTATCCTTCCCAAACTTCAAGCAGCTCCCTACACCCTGCAAGAAATCAAACTGGCTTCCCTTTCTCAAGCAGAACAGATCAGTCTCCAATTTGATGGGGCCTATCCAGACGAACCAATCGTGAATTTTGAACCAGGAGCCCTTTCAGTTCGCTTGGTAGGAACGAAAATGGCCGATGAGTTAGGGAAAGAGCTGACCCCACCTAACGAATCTATGATTCGAAATGTATTAGTCTCACAACCAGCCATGGCTGAATTTGTCCAAGTGGATATTTTATTCAATAGCTCGAGGATGGCCCTGGGGAATCCTGAGGTCTGGCGTGAGGGGAACCGGATGTTTCTGGATCTTCAGTTTCTTAATCTAGTAAATATTCAGACAAATACGCTTGCACCATCAATAGCCCTTACAGATGAAGTTGGTGAAAGAGTTCGTCAGGCTGACCCATTTCCCTCGACCTTTAGCAGAGCAACTCCAGACCCTCCTGCTGAACAAATTGCAGAGTTGGATAAAATCCCCGTACAGGTCGCAACCGAAATGGAATTAGGATCGGCAATTCCGGATCAGGATTGGTCTTCAACCTTGATTGGCTTGTTGATTGCGCTGTTCTTAATTTTGGCTCTTATTTACGGGTTGGCTTGGGTCTATGGAAAATTTCTATCAGGAAAATTCCCAATGTTGGAAAACCAAGTTAACACCCGTCAAGTTTCTGTCTTCCACTTGGGCCCAAAACAAAAAGTAGTCGTATTAGAAATTCGGAAACAACTGTTTGCTTGTGGAGTCACCCCCCAAAGTATTAGCCTGCTGGCGAAATTAGAAAATGAGCGAGACCAAACTTATCTAAATGCCCTTGATCTCGATGGAGGTCAGGTAAACATTGATTATGCCCGATTAGATTTTTTGAAGACTTTAGAGAAAGCTCGCCAGCGTGCAAATTTGAATGAAGTAAAACAGGTCATTCCTGAAACTGGAAAAAAATTCGCCAAAGATTGGGGAACAAAGACGGAAGTAACCAAAACCAAAGAAATTCCTGAAACTGAATCAAGGGTGGCCGAGTGGACTAATCCGCGAGTCGTTCGTTCGAATGTATATGCACCCATTGACGCCGGTTACCCGGTGAGAACAGTCGACCTTGAGGGTTCAACCATTGAGGGTTTTGCAGGAAAATTGACCTCTAGGCTTAAGACTCTGAAACCAATTCGATAACTTCTCATTTTGACACAATTGAAGCGAAACTTCATGTGGGCCTGCATTCTGATTCCTTTTCTTTTATTCGAAATTGGAACCTTACAAGCGCAGTCGCCTATCCCCGGAATCAGCATAAGTGTTGATCAAGCAGATACTCCTTCGCAGGTAGCCACGACCCTGCAAATCGTATTTCTACTTACTCTGCTGACACTAGCTCCAGCATTGTTAATCATGACCACTTCTTTCACTCGGTTTGTCATAGTCTTCTCTTTTCTAAGACAAGCGCTCGGAACTCCTCAGACTCCATCAAACCAAATTGTTGTTGGGCTGGCTCTCTTCCTGACAATCTTTGTTATGATGCCCGTCTATCAGGAAATTAATGAAAATGCTTTACAGCCATATTTGGACAATCGAATTACTCAGCAAATCTTTCTGGAAAGGACATCGATTCCGGTAAAACGCTTCATGCAGCAGTACACCCGTGAGAAAGATCTCGCTCTCTTCATGAAAATTTCAAATCTTCCTAGGCCTCGAACTATTGATGATGTTCCAGTTTGGGTCGTCATTCCTGCATTTGTCTTGAGTGAATTGAAGACTGCATTTCAAATTGGGTTTGTGATATATATACCCTTTTTGGTAATTGACATGGTGGTTGCCGCCGTTCTGATGGCCATGGGTATGATGATGTTGCCTCCAATCATGATATCATTGCCATTTAAATTGATGTTATTTGTTTTGGTCGATGGATGGCATCTACTAGTCGGCTCTATGGTCAAAAGCTTTGTTCCCATTTAGGTAAATATAATGACTGAAGCAGTGGTTGTTTCCTTGATGAACGAAGCAATGCGAATGACGGCCTTGCTTTCAGCACCCTTATTATTGGGTGCTCTGGTTGTAGGTTTGATCATTTCCATCTTCCAGGCCGTTACGCAAATTCAGGAGCAAACACTGGCTATCATCCCAAAGATGGCAGCCCTTCTATTGATCTTCGCCCTGCTGTTTCCTTGGATGCTTTCTCAAGCAACAGCGTATATGAACGCACTTTTTTCAAACTTTCCTACCTTCCTTGGCCTCTAAGGACAAATCCGCCTCCTCGCTACGGCAAGCCCGTAACTGGATCAGAAATAAAATTCTTTTTCCGACAGTAGATGATGAGAGTTATCGGAAAAGTCTAAAAGACATTCGAGAGCGACTACCTGTTCCCGTCATCTGGCTCCTGGGTAAGACCCAATCTGGTAAAACATCCATCATTCAAGCTTTGACAGGTCACCCTCGAGCAGAGATCGGAAACGGTTTTCAACCATGTACGAGAACCTCCTCACTCTTTTCATTTCCAGGTGAACAAACCCCTATTGTCCATTTCCTTGACACCCGTGGCTTAGGTGAAATCTGCTATGACCCTCAGGAAGATCTTCAACTGTTCCTCCAAGGATCACACCTTTTAATTGTGGTGGTAAAGGTGATGGACCATGCGTTGGAACCCTTAAAGGATGTTCTGAAGATCATTTGCAAACAGAGACCAAATTGGCCGGTGTTGGTAGTCCAAACAAATCTGCACGAGGGCTATCTTGATCCAAGCACAGAACACATCATTCCATATCCTTACGGAAACCAGGAAGCTACTGGTTCTGTTCCTCAAAACCTAATGAGATCTCTGAAATTTCAGCAACAAGAATTGTCTGAGTGGACAAGTGAATTCGTAGCTGTAGATTTGACTCTGCCAGACGACGGGTACATTGATTCTAATTATGGGTTGGAGGAACTTTGGCAAAAAATTGAAATGCTGCTACCAACCAGTTTGCATGCACTGATTCAAGGCACACCCTCCTTACATCGCACTTTACAAGATGTTCACAGCCAATCTGCACATCCGCAAATCATTGCTCACTCTTTGTTGGCTGGAGGCGTTGAACTACTTCCAATTCCACTGGTTACCTTACCAATGGTTGCTTCGATCCAGGCAAGAATGTTCCAAGCGTTAGCTTCAATTTACAGACAGCAAGTGAGTTGGCGTAGTTTTGTTGATTTCTTGAGTGCCATTGGACTTGGTATGATGCTGCATATTGGAGGGAGGGAACTCATAAAATTCATTCCAGTGTATGGTACCATTGTCAGTTCCCTTTACACAGCAGCCGCTACATATGCTTTAGGTAAGACAATGTGCCTTTACCTTCATCATCAGCGACTCGGGAGTTTACCCAAGGTAGATGAGTTACGTGAAATCTATGAATCACAATTCAAGGAAGGAAGAGAAATATTGGAGAAATTTATTTCCGAAAAGAAAAAAAGGTGAATCCCAAAAAGGCGTTTGGCTCCATTGAACCGACTATGATAAACTAAGTTTTAAAGATTATTTTTTATTTAGAAATTTCAAAAAATTATGCATGACGACACACGAGTTGTTCGCTCAGGTAGACATCCAGAATCTTTCCATGGAGCAGTAAATCCCCCCGTTTACCATGTCTCTACCATTCTCTCTGAGACGATAGAAGAACTTGAAGAACGTGGAAGAGCCACCGAGGTCGCACGCCACACTTCCTATGGACGAAAAGGAAATCCCACATCGTGGGCTCTAGAGGATGCTATCGCTGAATTGGAGGGGGGGTTCGCATGTCTAACTTTTCCTTCTGGAATCGCAGCTGTTGGCAATGCACTTCTGGCCTTTTTGAATGCCGGGGATCATTTGTTAATGGTGGACAGTGTATATGGCCCAACCAGAGATTTTTGTAACAAATATTTGGCGCGTTTTGGAGTCGAAACAACATTCTATGATCCTTGCATTGGAAGCGAAATCAGAGAGTTGATTCGGCCAAACACAAAACTACTTTTCCTGGAATCACCTGGTTCCCAAACTTTTGAGGTTCAAGATATCCCAACCCTGAGTACTATTGCTCACGCACACGATCTTGTGGTGATGATTGACAACACTTGGGGAACCCCCCTTTTTTTCAAGGCCTTTCAGCATGGAGTAGACGTTTCCATCCAATCTGGAACAAAGTATATTGTCGGTCATGCAGATGTGAGTCTTGGAACGGTAACCACAACCCGTGAATTTTGGCCAATCTTGAAGGATGCAGCTTGGCAACTCGGGCAATGCAGTGGCCCTGATGATCTTTATCTGGCCCAACGTGGTTTGAGAACCATGTCCGTGCGGTTAAGCAGGCATCAACAAAGTACAATGGAGATAACGGGATGGCTGCAGAAACAGCCCGAAATCAAGCGGGTGCTATACCCTGCACTCCCAAGTGACCCAGGGTACTCGATTTGGCGAAGAGATTTTTTAGGAGCAACTGGTTTATTTGGGGTTGAATTACACCCTTGTGACCCCAGGGGAATCAAACAGATGCTTAATGGAATGGAGCTTTTTGGGTTGGGATATTCATGGGGCGGTTTTGAGAGCTTAATCCTCCCAACCAATCCAAAATCAATGAGAACAGCGTCACCTTGGCGCTTTGAAGGGCCGCTTTTGCGGCTTCATATCGGGCTGGAAGCCCTTGATGATTTGCGTTCCGATTTGGAAGCCGGCCTCAAAAGATTGAGAGAGGCTTCCTAAGACGACGCAAACCCTCACATTGGAGTGAAAGATGCGTTACCTTGACTATGCCGATTTAGCAAATCCTCGAAAAGAGGATTCTCACCACACCTATGACTTCCTCAAAGACGTTCCCGTCATTGTCAGTGCCGAAGTTGCCCGAAAGAATATGGCGATTCGGGAAATCCTCAGTTTACGCAAAGGATCCACAATCGGGTTCGATAAACTGTTGGGGGAACCCATTGATATGGTAGTTGTGGACAAAAACCCAGCTCGACAGAGAGTCACTGCTCGTGGAGAAATTGTAGTTCTCAATGAACGCTACGGATTCAGAGTTACCTCTGTAGAAAGTACACAAGAGAAAAAATCCACTGAGATCGTGCATCTTGATGCAGAGATGAATGATGAACCGGGAGGTTCTCACTTTCCTCTGGGTTTTCATAGATAAAAGGAGGACATTCCTAGTGGAATCAATGCCTTTTTTTACATGACAAATTGAATGCGTTTGCTAGGAATTCGAAATGAATGTAGCTCCTGAAGTAACTCCAATCCCCTGCCTGAAAGACAACTACGCTTATCTACTACGGTGTCCATCTACAGGACAAACTGGTGTCGTAGATCCCTCAGCTGCCCAACCTATACTGAAGGTATTAAGAGATAAAGGATGGGGTTTGGATTACATTTTCAATACTCATCATCACTGGGATCATGTCGGGGGAAATGAGGAATTGAAACAACAGTTTCCAAGTGTTCGTATTTTTGGTCATCAATCTGATGAGGGACGTATTCCAGGACTAACGGATGGAGTAAAGGATGGTCAAGTAATCGGATTCGGAGCGCTAAATGGATTTGTAATTCACAATCCTGGGCATACCACAGGTGCAATCACGTATGTTTGGGGAGATGCTGCTTTCACCGGAGACACCCTTTTCGCTGCAGGTTGTGGGCGGATCTTTGAAGGATCACCCCAAGATATGTATTCCTCACTACATCAAAAGATCGGTTCACTTCCACCTGAAACTCGACTCTATTTTGGGCATGAATATACCGAAAAAAACTTGGAGTTTTGCTTAGACGTGGAGCCAAACAACCACAAAGCACATGTGCTTTTAAAGGAGGTACGCAAAATACGATCTCAAAGAAAATTCACAACCCCTTCAACAATTTCTCAAGAATTTGCTACGAACCCGTTTATGAGGACTAAGGAGTTAGAAATTCAAAAAAGAGTTCGAGAATTGGAACCAGATGCTGATTTGAGTCCAGTGTCTGTTTTTCGAGTGCTCAGGGAGTATAAGAATCGCTTCTAATTTTTTGGTAATTCTCTGAATGAATCCTTGGAAGCACCTTGAGAAAGTCCGCCAAAAATCTTCTAGATTATGGCTAGGGCTGATGTCGGGCACTTCTTTGGATGGATTGGACATTGCCCTTGTGGCAATATCTGGCTCGGGTTCTTCCACAAAAATATCCTTAGAGGCTTTTGCCTCCCCTCCCTACTCTGCCGATTGGCAACATTGCCTCCAAAATTTTACAAACCCAATTGAGGTCAGTGCCATCGAACTTGGCCAGCTTCATGTCAGTCTAGGCTCACACTGGGCAGAAATCGTCCTTCAGCAACTTAATGAATGGCAAATTGACCCGAAATTCATTGATGCACTGGCCAGTCATGGCCAAACCGTTTTGCACCTGCCTCCTGAATCTTCACTAAGAACGTATCTGCCAAAAAGTTTTCCCAATCAGTTTCCTGCCACATGGCAATTAGGTGATGCCGACCAATTGGCTCAAAGAATCGGGCTGCCTGTAGTCTCAGATTTCCGAATGAAAGATTTGGCTGCTGGAGGTACCGGAGCCCCTTTGTTGCCATATCTTGATTTTCTTCTTTTCAATAAAATTGGGGTTGAAAGGATAGTTCATAATCTTGGAGGAATCAGTAATCTGACGTTCTTGCCTGGTTCAGTTAATAGTGAAGAAGTCTTAGCATTTGATACAGGTCCTGCAAATCTTCTCTTGAATATCGGAATGCAGCGCTCAGGTACCGGTGAGCTATATGATAAAGACGGTCTTACAGCTGCCAAGGGAAAAGTAAACAATAAATTACTGAATCAATGGTTGCAGCACCCCTACCTAGATTTAAAACCGCCAAAATCAACTGGCCGAGAAGAATTTGGTTCTGAATTGATGAGAACCTGGTTGAATGAGGCAAAATCAGCAGATCTTTCTCTTCCAGATTTGATGGCCACACTCACCGTTTTTACCGCAGAATCCATCAATCGGGCTTATAGAGATCATTTACCAAGATTGCCCAAAGAATCCTTTTTGAGCGGAGGTGGATCATTCAATCAGGAACTGAAGAAACAGATACAGGATAGATTACCCGAGGTTGAATTTCGAGATTTTTCAGAATTGGGCCAACCTGCAGAGGCAAGAGAGGCAATTGGTTTTGCGGTACTGGGGAATCAGTTTCTAATGGGGGAATCCACTACTTTTCCAGGCATCACAGGAAATCAATCATCAGTGATACTTGGTAAACTATCACTTCCTAATTGAACTCTTTGTTTGAACGTCTTTCTTGAGATAAAGTGGCTGAACATGTTCAATTGGTAATTCCTTAACTTGCCCTAGATGGGCAGCTTGATAGATCATCCAAGCATCTGGAACTGGATACTGAAGTATAATTTTATCTAGCTTAGCCAATTCCGAATCCCTTCTTTGCCCCAATTGTAACAAGTGAACCGGATTTTCTAAAACAGCGTCAGGAAGGCTTTTCAGTTCAGAGAGTTCAATGTCAGAAGTCATTTCTGGAAAGCCGTTTTCGTTAAATTGAAACCAAGCCCAGAAAACTTCCTGCCTGGTACAATTCAGCATTACGGGGAAAGGCTTCAATTGAGGTGAAACTTGAAAAGCCAGAACGTCCAAACTGGTTACGCAACGAATAGGCAGCTTTAGTACTTGCGCAATTGTGCGGACGACACTAAGTGCGATTCTAACGCCTGTGTAAGAACCCGGACCACGATTCACGATTAATTCATCAACATCATCAAGATCCCAATTCAAATTTTTCAGCAACTCCTGTAATTGTGAGATTAAGATTTGAGCGTTGCGGCGTCTGCAATGAGTGTAAAGCAATGCCCTGGGCTCATGATCTTCTAATAAACCTAGGCTAAGATTTTCAAAGAGAGTGTCCAACACGAGAGATTTCAATTCATCAACCTTTCGTATAAAGAATCATGGCTACTCATGATGAGTTCTCTACTACCATCTGAAACATAATTGATGTTGATATTGAGCACTCTCTGAGTGTCAATTAAGGGCCTCAGCAATTTTGGCCACTCTACCAAAGTGATTCCATCCACAGCGATTAAATCTTCAAAATCGAAGTCTTCCAGTTCTTTTTGATCCTCTAGACGATACAAATCCAAATGGTGGATGACTCCCAAATCGTATGAGTACATATTCACCATGGTATAAGTGGGAGAAGTTACCAAATTTATTGGCACCCCTAGGCTTGCGCAGATATTTTTGCAGAGAGTTGTTTTGCCTGAACCTAAATCTCCTTCCATCATTACAATACAGCCCGGTTCCAATGTTTTTGAAAGTTTTGCCCCGGCAGCTGCCGTTGCCTCTAAATCAGGTAAAAGCCATTTGATCGTGATCATGAGCAAAATTAAATGAAATCCGTGGTTCTAGAATTCAAGGAAGTCTCTTATAGAGAACAAGATGAAGAATCCGATCTAACAGAAGTCAGCTTTTCTCTCCCAAGAGGGCAACGAGCGAGCTTAGAATGTAGCCGTCCTGAGCAGTCTGAAACTATATGGCGATTATTGCAAACCAATCTAAGGCCTCATAAAGGGAATGTAGATGTCCCTGTTCGAGATCAATGCTATAGTAATAGACTTCTAGAAGCAGGTTTAGATCCGCAAAAAACAGTCTTAGAAAATCTGGCCTCACCCCGATTTGAGATGCGTCCTTGGGTAGCCGGCAAACCTCGGACATGGCAGCAACTTGCAGATATGCTGGGGGTTTCTAACAGCACTCTGCGAAGACCATTAGATTCAGTTGAGATCAGCGGCCGACAAAGAATAATTTGGCTGTTTTTGTGGTGCTTGGACGTAGAGCTCCTGATCTTGGAATCGGTTCTGGAAGATCTTGATCAAGCCTTGAAAAAACTAGTTTTTGATTGGTGGGAGGATTCCAAAGGGACAATTCTTTACTTAGGAAAGCCTGCAGAGGATTTTTCTTTTCAGTACCACTTTGCTATCAATGCTGACGGACATCTGATTGATCGGAATATCAAACATGACCACTTTTGGTGAACAAAGCTGTATATGGTGAGATACCAAGATTATCAAGGATGCATTCCCAACGGTGGTCGTATTCCATGTCCATAATCAGGGATTCATCCAACGGAGCAAGCCACCAAGACTCTTCTTGAATTTCTCGATCAAGTTGAAAAGCTCCCCAGCCTGAATAGCCTACACCAAGATGGTAAGTTTGGGGTCCACTACCATCAAGAATCGCCATGAGGACATCTTCTCCAGCACTCAGAGCTATTCTGGAGGAAATTTCTGTGCTTGATTCACAAAGGTAATCGGAGGTGTGCACTGCCCAGAATGATTCTGGTTGCACCGGACCACCAATTAACAAGGGCACTTCCAGATCGATATGGGTTTGGAACTCCTCTTTCAGAATTTCTGTGACTTTCAAATCTGAAGGGTGGTTCATCACTAGGCCAAAAGCACCTTCCTCATTATAGTTACAAAGTAAAATTGCTGTCTTAGAAAAATAAGGATCTTTTAAATTAGGTAAAGCCACCAAAATTCCGGGGGCCAATTCTGACTGCTTCATGGGATTATTTGTGCAAGGGTTCCAAAGTTTTCCAGTTGGTAATGAAGGATTCATAATTTTTTTGAAGGTCCCCAGAGCCTTTTTGTAAAGTAAGAGAAAGATGGCGGATCTAGACTCCCATAAACTAGCGACAAACTACTTACGGCAAATTCGATACCAAAAACAAAAAAATGTGGCCTGTCAAACTATCCAAGATCAATGGCAGCAGATCTTGGCAGCTGGTGGACAACAAAATCTGATCGGATTAGCTAAACTGCGACATCAGTGGAATACTGATCTGGATCCTTTCCTTGCGAATCACTCCTATCCCAGAAACATCTCATCAATTTATGATTATTCCCTGCAAGAACTAGAATTTCAGGATTTCAACAATACTGATCTTCAGAAGGCTTATCAAAAACTACTCAAACAAAGCTTTCGGAAAAAGTTGGATTTGGTTGCTGCAGTTAGAAAGCAATTACGCCGGAATTTTGAGGAAGACGAACTCGAATTTTTGGAAGAAAGCATTCATTCAAAACGGGTTGGTAGGTGTTTACACTTAATCGTTTATGACGCCTCGCTTCAACAAGCTTTTCGACTAGAACAGGAAATATACATCAAATTATTTCAGCGGCTTCTTCCAAGATGGGATTTGGTAGAGATTCGATGTCAAATCAGTGATCCACAGTCATTCCGGAGGGATGAAGAAAATTTAAAACAATTAAAGGAGATCTGGAGTTCCCTTGAAAGCAATTTTTCCAAAAATTCCTCTCCTGGATTTATCCATCGACCAGAAAAAAATTGGGCTATTCTCCTCTGTTACGGTGGTCAGGAAATACAGGCGGACTGGGAGCAGATAAAAGGTGAACTATGGTTAGAATTACAGCAAAAATTCCCAGCCATCATGGTTTCAGTAACGGCTATCGGGTTGCTCAGGCAAAAGCCCTCGAAAAACCTGTTTTCACTGAAGGAATCTCTTGGCCAATTCGATGAGTTGATAAAAGTGAAATCATCACCGCAACCATCAAAATCTATGAGTCCCCAAGAATGTAAATCCTCTGCAATGTCGATCCTTCAAAAACTTCATCAAAAATCACTTCCCAAAGTTTCTGAATAATCCCCCCACTCACAAATGATTAATAGAAAAATGGACGCAACCATAACACTCGGACGAGGCCCCGAGTTTCTTTCTAAACAGGAAATCAACCTTTTAACCGATCAAAGTGAAACCGGCCTACATCACCGATTCCGGAACTGTGCACTTGCTGTTTTGAACTGTGGTGGACCCACGGCAGATACCCTCGAGTTGCAAAAGCGTTATAAAGATTTTCAGATCGAAATCAAGCAAGCGGCTCGAGGCAATCTTATAGTTCTTCGAAATGCTCCTGAGACCGCTTTTGTCGATGGGAATATCATATCTGGGCTCCAGGAAATGCTATTCGCCGTCTTGCGAGACACTGTTTACCCTTATTTGTTTGGCCCTTCTGAGTCTTCTGAACAGACTACCAATCTAGTGTTTCGAATGTTACGAAACGCTGAAATTTTTGATTCTAACGCTGAAACGAATCTAGTGGTTTGTTGGGGAGGGCATCGCATCGACAGAAATGAATACCAATACACCAAGGAGGTAGGCCACCAACTAGGATTGCGGAATCTAGATATTTGCACTGGCTGTGGGGCAGGAGCCATGAAAGGCCCAATGAAAGGAGCCACGATAGGTCATGCTAAACAACGGAGGCGTGGAGGGAGGTATATCGGAATCAGTGAACCTCAGATTATTGCAGCGGAATCCCCAAATCCAATTGTTAATGATTTGTTGATTATGCCTGATATTGAAAAGCGCTTGGAAGCCTTCGTAAGACTTGGCCATGGCATCATAGTTTTTCCTGGTGGCGCTGGTACTGCTGAAGAAATCCTTTATTTACTTGGTATTCTACTCCACCCAGAAAATGAAGATCTTCCTCTCCCTCTAATTTTTACAGGTCCAGAGAGTTGCCGGCCTTATTTTGAACAAGTAGACCGCTTTATCGCTACAACGCTTGGCCCAGATGCCTGCCGAAAATATAAACTCATCATTGACAACCCGATTATGGTTGCTCAAGAATTGAAATTGGGTTTGCAGGCAGTACAAAAATTTCGTGAGTCATCTCAACTGCCACAATATTTTAATTGGGGACTCCACATTCAGGAAGAATTTCAACATGCTTTTGAGCCAACGCATGAAAATATGAAGAAATTGGAGATTCACCAAGATCAACCCCGCCATCTTCTTGCCGCTAACCTGCGGAAGGCTTTTTCAGGGATCGTGTGTGGTAACGTTAAAGAATCGGGACGTATAGCGATCGCTCAGGAAGGACCCTATGAGATTTATGGCGATCTAGAAATCATGCACCACTTGGATGAACTTCTGGAAGCATTTCAAAATCAGGGTCGTATGAGGCCTCTGGAATCACAAGGTCCCGAAACCTACAGGGTTGTGAGGAACAAATAATTTATTTCTTTGTAAGTTGACTGGTGAAATGGCTGATTCCCTAAAAGAATTGTTATCCCAAAGATCTCCTGACAATGACATTTGGCTTTTTGCTTACGGGTCTTTGATGTGGCATCCAGAAATTTCGTTTGATTTATCGGTTCGGGCCACCATCTATGGTTATCAGAGAAATTTTTGTTTGTGGAGTACTGAGCATCGGGGTACAGATGAACTGCCAGGATTGGTTCTTGGATTAGAACCTGGCACCTTCTGTGTTGGCAGGGCGTTCAGAATACCTTTAGTGGACCGCGAGATCCAATTGGCAAGGATCTGGGCCAGAGAAATGGTTACCGGTGCATATTATCCTAAGTGGGTTCAATTGAAGACTTCATCAGGCACAATTGAAGCCATCGCATTTTTAGTCAACTTGGACCATCCTAAGTATGTAGGTACTTGCTTGACTAAAGAATTGAAAGCAAAGAGGATTTTGGAAGCTGAAGGCAAGAGAGGTTCATGCTATGAGTACATCAAGCAAACTGTTCAGTTTCTCCGTGCTGAAAAAATAGATGATGAGAATTTAGAATCTCTTTATCAAGAAGTCAGAAAAATTAAGTCTATCAAATCAGCATTATTACAACTCGATCGTACAAATTCTGTATGATAGCGAATTTGAACTGACTTTGCGGTGAATCAAAAAATCTTGTCTTGCCCTGAAATGATGCGATAGTTTTTTTAAATTCATACTGACCCTGTCAGAAAATCCTCAGGTTCAAAAGTTCCCCCAGGAAGTTCCCCCAATATGCTTGTCATGATAGCCGATGCGAACCCTGAATCGCGGGAACAGCTACGTAATTTTCTTGAAAATCAAGAGCATGAAGTTCTCATCGCTGACGATGGTGAAGAAGCTTTAGGGATTTTTCACGAACAAAAAGAGATTCAGGTAGTTTTCAGTGGTTTGATGATGCCGAAACTTGGTGGACTCGAACTCATGAAAGAATTGAAAGCCATTAATCGAAAACTACCATTTGTAGTTCTGATTCCTTTGGAATTTCCTGACATGGCGCGCCAAGCCCTTCGTCAGGGAGCCTGTGATTTCTTGATTCGTCCCTTCACCAATCGCGATCTTCATCGTACTCTGAAACGTGTGAACTCCCTAATGGCTGATTCACGTTTCAGCAACTACTGCTTGGAACATTCGATTCTTGAAAGCCGAACCATTGAGATGGAGAACGATTTCGAATGCATTGGCTCCATTACCACCTTCATCACAAGAAATCTTCCCCGTTATGAGATTCTAAGACATGAAGAACTCTTCACAATACGGATTGTGCTCAAGGAAGCTTTGGAAAATGCCATCGTCCATGGGAACCTAGAAATGACGGATGTCTTGCATCGCCTAGGATTTGAAGAGATGCGCGAAGCAATTGCTGAAAGACGTGAGGAAGAGCCCTATCGGAACCGCAGAATAGTTTTAAGCTACAAAATAAGTAAAAATTCTGCGAAGTATGTGATTCGAGATGAAGGCAAAGGCTTTGATCACGACTATGAGGCAGGGAATCAAGAAACCGAGGAAATTTTTCAAAATACGGGCAAGGGATTGCTCTTAATCACCAACTTCATGCACGAGGTATATTGGAATGAGCGCGGTAACGAAATCACGATGGTTCGCTATCGCAAGCGCAGTAAAAGCTAGATATACAATAATTCTATTGATTGGGCTTAGCTTTCTTTTATTTGCTTGCTCCACTGTTCAAGACACCAATATCCGCACTCCGGCTCGAGAGCTATATAATCAAGCTGTCATCGCTTCCGAAGATCAGTTTTATACAGAAGCTGAAGAGCTTTTTCGAAAACTGAGCACCGAACACTCTGGCACTCAATTAGCCACACTAGCATACCTCCAACTTGGTGAACTTTTCTTCAAACGCACCAAGTGGGACGACGCTGAAGTCAATTATCGTTCTTTTCTGATCAGAAATCCAAACAGCCACCTGACTCCTTATGTGATAAGCCAAATCATCAGTCTAAATTACGAAAGAAATCGCTACGGCATTTTCATTCGTGAAAGATCTTTTGACAGAGACATGGAGCCAAACCGTAAAATCATTCAGGAATATCAGAGATTCTATCTGCTTTATCGACAAAGTAATTACTTGGAGGATGTCACTGAATTACTGAGAAACGCCAGTAATGACTTGGCAGAGTATGAATTTGTTGTAGGAGAATATTATTTCTCGCAAAAGGCTTACGACTCAGCTATCACAAGATACCTGCACCTTTTGAAGAATTTTCCGAAATTTGAGCGCAGGAATCAAATTGCTGAACGACTGATTGATGCCTATGAAAACAATCAACAGCCTGATCAAGCCAATTCAATCAGAATGATCCTTGAACTTCAATCATCTCAATCAACCTGAAATAATGATTTTTTTTCGTCTAGGCTTACTTAGTTTGACCCTTATCCTAGCTTCGAGCTGTGCGACGCTTGAAAGACTAGTTCCAAATGAATCCGCTGAAGTTGAGAACCAAGCCCAAGAGCAGGAACTACCCGCTTCAGTTAAACCTATCAGTGAAAATGAACTGAAAAAACGTGAATCTAATCTTCAGACAAAGCATAATTCAGCATCCAAAGAGGAAATTTTTGAGCTGAAGGAGCAAATTCTGAGCTTAGAGGCACAGCTTCTTCGTCAAGAGAAAGCCTTCGCTGAGTTGCAGGATCAATGGACTACTAATTTTTCACTGATGGAAAAAGCTGTTTCAGAAACTCTTCGTGAAAATCAACAATTGATTGTGGAACTTCAGCAAAGCGTTGAGGCCATGCCCAACACCATGGCAGCTTCAGAAAAACCTCAAATCAGACAAGCTTCAACACCTTCCCAAGTCACCCCAAAACCTGTAACCCCAAAATTTCCAACCTCCCCAAATTCCCGGGCTACTACAAAAACCCTGATCAGTCAGCCTCCGAGCATTCCAGTAGTTGAAGAGGTTCCATTAGCATCCCTCCAACAGAAACCCAAACCTCCTCCATTACCTGAAGTTAGCGCATTGATTCAGAAAGAAGAAAAGCGCGATATGTCCGATCAGGATTCTCCAATAAATCTTACTTTGGAGGAATCTAAAGATAGCTCACAAACCAATGCTGCAGAAGTCGTTATTGAAAATGAATTGAATACAGCTGAAATTTTCCAAGATCCAGACTTGAACGAGCCTATCCAGCCCTTGGCCCTTCAAAGAAGACCAGGAATAAAAAAATTATATAATCAGGGAATGTCTGCTTTTATTCAGGGTGACTATCCTGAAGCACTAAATGTCTTTGAAGGTTTTGTGGAGGAATTTGAAGATGATGTCGATAGTGATAATGCATATTACTGGATCGGCTACTCCCAGTTTAAGCTTGGCAAATGGAACGCTGCTGAGTCCGCATTTCGGAAGGTTTTACAAAACTACGAGCACCGTCCAACTTCTCAAGGTTTCAAGACCCCAGACGCAATTTATATGTTAGGTAAATTAGCGGAAACGCGGAAGCAACCCGAACAGGCGGCTTACTATTTCAGGAATGTCGTAGAGAACTATCCTGGTTCAGCCGCTGCGAATAATGCTCAAGAGGATCTCAGAGCATTAAGATAATGCTACTCATCCCCTTCCGACCAATTGAAGATAGATTCCGCTACTGATGCAAAAAAACTCTGAGTAGGGACCTCCTCAGCAGCTACAAGTGGGATTTGACGCATCGTTTTCCCACCCATTCTCAATTCTAATGTTCCGAGCATGCTCCCTTTTTCAACGGGTGCTACAACTTTCTCTGGTAATTGATAGAACAGTTTCACTTTATCCTCTTCTCCAGGACCTAAAAGCAGTGAAGCCGACATCTGGGGTTTTATTGAGACTTCTTTGTGCTGACCATCCTCTACTAGAACAGTTTGAGAAATTATTTTACCTGCCTCCACGAGCTCAGTTGTTTGATACTCATTAAATCCTTTGTCCAACAAATACGATGTAATTCGACTTCGCCATTTGACATTTGGAGAACCCATCACCACGCTGATTAACCTTCGCTCTCCTCTTTTCGCGGTGGAGACCAAGTTGAATCCAGCCGCTCGGTAATACCCTGTCTTCATCCCATCCATGCCATTGTATGCTCTTATCAACTTACGATTGGTGTTAACCAACTGAAATGTCCCTGCTCGGAAGGAATCAATCTCAATAGCTGACCACTCTAGATACTGGGGATGATTCTGAAGGATAAATCTAGCCAATAGAAAAAGATCGTAAGCTGTACTGACGTTATGTTTTTCTCCTCGACTAGGAGGAAGACCATGAGGCGAGTGAAACTCTGTATGCGCCATCCCTAATTCTTTGGCTCTTTGGTTCATCAGACGTACGAAGGAATCCTCATTGCCTGAAACATGCTCGGCCATGGCCAGTGTCGCATCATTGGCTGATCGCACAATCATGGCCTTCAAAAGTTCTCGGACAGTAAATTCTTCTCCTTCCTTCAAGAAGACCTGTGTGCCCCCAATTTTACTGGCTTTAGTAGAAGTTACTACAATGCTCTCCAAGCTTGTCTTGCCTGCCTCGATGGCCTCGAAGGTCAAGAGAACCGACATCAATTTAACGAGAGAGGCTGGATAAACCTTACGGTGTTCCTGCTCCACAAACAAAACTCTTCCGGTGTCCGCATCAGCCATCAAGACAGCTTTATAATTTGGGCGAAATTTCTTAAGTATTTGGTCCGCGCTTACTAAGCTAGGTAAGAATGCTAATGCCACAGCAAATTGAACTGCGAATATCCAAGCGAAATTCTTTGAAGTTCCTATCATTGTTTTCATCCATTAATCCAATCATAGGGTTGATAATATGACAGCATTTCCTCCTGTGCACTCCCAGATTCAGGCTGCCAGTTATAGTGAAATTCCACCTCTGGTGGAAGTGACATGAATATCGATTCAATCCGGCCTCCTGATCGAAGCCCGAAAAGTGTTCCCCGATCATAAATCAGATTGAATTCAACGTATCGACCTCTTCTAATTTTCTGAAAGATGGTGTCAACTTCTTCAAAATGTTCATCTTTACGGCGTTCAACAATTGGAGCGTACGCAGGAAGAAATGATTCTCCAACTGCTCGAACAAGATCAGCGTGCTTTACTTCTGTACCTGTTAAGTAATCGAAGAAAATACCACCAACCCCTCTCATTTCTGCTCTATGCCTGATTGTGAAGTATTGGTCGCAAGTTTCTTTATATTGCTCATAACATGAAGGAATGACCGAGTTGCAAGCTCGCTGCAATGTTTGATGAAATTCTTTGAAATCTTTTGGGTAGGGATAGTATGGCGTCAGATCTGTCCCACCTCCAAACCAGCTTCGTCCTTCATTTGTTTCAAAGTACCTGATATTCATGTGAATCGTAGGAACTTTGGGGGAATTTGGATGAATGACCAGTGAAAGCCCGCACGCCCCAAAAAAACCTTCCTCAACCTGTAGTTGGGAAGCTAGTTCCTTAGTCATCTCTCCGTGTATGGAAGAGATATTTACTCCCGCTTTTCCAAAGGTTTTTCCACCAGTGAGTATCCTTGTCCAACCACCACCACCTTGCTCCCTTTCCCAAATATCTTGCTGAAACCTCTGTATTGGCTCAAAGGCTTCTAAACCATTACAAATTTGGTCTTGCAGCCTTCTTATAAAGGCTTCCATATCTCTAAAAGTTGGTGATAATTCCATCGAAATTTTCTGAATTTTATTTGATTCATTTCCATTATTCGCTGCATGTAAAATGCCAGTTTAAGATTGTTTTTTCATCATTGCAGCTTTGCAAATTCAGGTTGAGTTGTTCCAGATTTGGCGACAGCAACTCATGCTTGGAAGGTTCTTCAAGAGCAATTTAAGAGGGCTATCGGAGTTCGAAATCTTCAGTTTACATCTGAAATGTTCTTGGTTTTGCATAGATTGAAGCAGGTCAATAGCTTCGGTCTTAATACAAGCTCCAACTTCGAAAGAGGCTTCATGCAGGCGACGGAACAAACAACCACTCTAGATGCTGAAAAAGAGTGGAAAATTCTTAATCAACTTGCTGAAATTGCTGCTGATATTGAGAATCAGACAAGTTACTATTCTTTTCAATTAGAGGATGGTAGCCCAATATCTGATACGTTATTGGTGGACGTGAGCAGCTGGATTTCCCAATTGCAGTCTCTAGTTCCAAACACAAATCCCCAAGAAGCTGTACCCGTTGTTCTCCCTAATCTAACGCCCACTGCATCGACTTCAGCATCTGAGAAGGAATCTTCAGAGGTGAAATCAGACGAAGCCAAGGAGATCGATGAAGAGTTCCACAAGGATCCTGTAGACGAGGAAAATGGAGCAGATTCTTCAACTTATCTAGGCGCTGTTGCAGAAGCTGTCGCCCAAGAATTACAAGGGAATCCTACAGCTGGTTTTGAGAATGCTGATGCCCTAGACGCCAATGAATCAAATGAAGAAAACCTAGATTCTACAGATCCTATTGATGAAGATGATGAAGAGCTTGTTTCGATCAATCAAGCTATCGAAGAAGCTGAGCAAATTGAAGCCAAGTCAGTGCACAAAGTTCAGCTGAATTCTGGGCTTGATGATGAACGCGAGTCAAACCTAGATGAGGTTGAAGAAGAAATTGAAGAAGAGGAAGCAGAATCATGGTTTCAGGAAGAGTTAGCTGAGGAGGAACAGGCACTTTCCCTCAAAGATTTAGGAGAGGAAGAAATCCATCCTGAATCACTACTTCTTCAAGAAACAGCAGAACCGTCCCAAGTAGCAAAGAGTGAAGGTGAAGAACAAAGTGAGGAAAATCCTGAAGATTCTGAAACCGAATTAGAAACTTCCGAAGCTGAAGATACTCCGGAAAAAGTCGAAGCCTCGGAGGAAGTAATTTCTGATTTGAGTGATTCAACTAGTGAGTCAGTAGAAGCTCAATCCGTTTCAGCTGAGGAATTAATTGAAAATGATAAACTTGTTCTCTCGAGAATGCCTGATGATGTTAACCCTGCTGATGAACCAATAATTGATGAAGACTCAGAATCTCTCGAGACATCTGAAAGTTCAGAAAATTTGGTAACTGAAGATGCAAATGAGCCGCTTGAAATCCTTACTCCATCTGAAGTTGAACTACTCGCAAGCGAAGCATCCCACGGAGGGCTTATAGATGAAGAGGAAGAATCTGAAGATGAAGAGGATTTGGTAGTTGAACTTGATTTGGAGTCTGAAGAGGATCTAACTGAGGAAGATCCTGAAAATCTAGCAACTCAAGACGATAATGAAATTGAGACTGAGATCAAAAGAGATTCAGACCAATCTGATCAACCAACTCCTGAATATAAAGAAATAAATCAAAATTTTACTTCAGATTCAGAGTCTACTGATATTGAAAGTAAAAATCTCGAAGAAGAGACTTTAGAATCCTCAAAAATCGATTCAGAATTGAAATCTAATGAAGTGAGTGATGAATCTTCAGAAATCGATGACCTGCAAGAAATTTCTGTTGAGGAGGATGAGGAAGATAGAGACATACTGCAGATAGAAAACTCTGAGAATGTGTTGACTGAAGAGTCCGAAGCTGAGGAAGGCCCTGATTCACTTGATACTCAAACCTCAAAGACCACGAATTCGGAAGAATTGGCTGGAAGTGTCAACGAAGAGCAGACAAATGAAAATTCCGAAAATGAAGTTGAACAACTTTCTGATGGAGACGAGCATCAAGACGAAGAAGCACTTGTGATAGAATCAGAACAAGAAATTTCCCAAGAAGCAATGGAGCTTCAAGATTTAGAATCTCTTGAGAGTTCTAATCCCACACTTGTTATCCCTGAGAAGATTTCAGAATCGTCTCCAGAAGAGGAAGAAAATTCAACCGATTCACAAAATGAACAATCTGCTGCCAATCTACAGTTCCTACAAGAGCGCTACAATCGAATTGCGGATGCTGCTCTAAAAGAGGGTAAATTAGAGCTAGCCAAGGACTGCTATGATAGCTTGGCAAAAATATTAAGACTGATGAAATAATTTGCTGGTATCGGAATCACCGTAAATTCTTTGATGACAGCAAGCCGCTTCTGTTGCAGAATAATTATCATCTCTTAATAACATTGAACTGAAGCGGCCTAGATGTCTGACCTGACGATCCCCAAAAACCTTCTCGAAAAAAAAGAGAAGACCTACCCAGTCCAGATCACAACCCCTGCTGAAAAAATCACTGAATTCACCTTACAGTTAGATGCTGGATTAGCGCGGACAAATGATACAGCTAACAACGAAGCTGCCCGCTTGCAGGCTCAAGCGCGCCTATTGATAGAGCAAGCACAGCTCATAGAATGGCAAGCTGATATTCGTCAGAAAATTCGATCTTCAAGCATTCGATTCAAACCAGCAGTCCATCAGGATTACTATCTTTATGAAAACTCTGGTGATCCTCAATTAACAATGATTTCTCCTGATGAGTGGGCCGGACCATCTCCATATGGTGCTTGCCTGGCGAAAGTTCGACAATTAGGGGATCTGACTTGGGACGTCCAACACCCTTGAATTCCTGATGCAAAACCTTCGGAAAAGACGCATAGAAAAAGTCCTCGTCGAAAATGATTTATATTTGCTGTGGAAGGATGGAATGGAGGCTCGGCTCTCCTATTTCGATCTGAGAGATGCCTGTCCATGCGCACTCTGTGTAAACGAACTTACAGGTGAAAAGATCTTGAAATCCTCCGAGATTCGTCAAGATATTCAGCCATCGAGAAGTGAATTCGTTGGAAATTATGCACTAAGGTTCTACTGGAATGATGGACATGACTCCGGTATTTATAATTTTCGAATGCTCCGAGAATTATGTGAGCATACTCTTTACAAATCCTGATTTATCGGAATGCTATGCAGGAACTGAAAGTAAATTTATTAGCTGAGGGGCTCAGGATCGTAATTGTTGCCTCAAGATTTAACGAAATGATTGTCGATCGACTCATCGAAGGTGCATCTGACACTTTTCGGCAATTTGGAGGAAATCCTGATCAGTTACTGCTTTCTAGAGTTCCAGGTGCTTTTGAAATTTCAACAGCTGCTCGTCAATTTGCAGAAACGGAAGCCTATGATTCAATAGTTTGTTTGGGTGCCGTCATTCGAGGCGCAACTTCACACTATGATCATGTTTGTGCAGCCGTCACCAGTGGAGTGGCTGCAGTAGGAGCAGACACAGGCATTCCAACAATCTTTGGTCTACTCACTACAGACACGATTGAGCAAGCAATTGAACGATCAGGGACAAAGGCAGGGAATCAAGGAAGATACGCAATGCAAGCTGCCATAGAAATGGCAAATCTGAGCAGAATTATTGGGAGTCGACATAATTAAGTATTCGCAACAACAAATCACGATGTAACGTATTATTAAGTTGTTTGATGCCAAAACCAAAAATTGAATCTTGATTCTGACCAATGGCCAACAATTTTGACCAGAAGCCACAGTACAAAGAAGCTAAATAGGAATCTGCAAACTAAAATGCCCACCCAATCTGCCCCCAATAGCAGCATGAGTAAAGTATCTTCGATAGCACTATGGAAGATGCTCATTAACGCAAGCGAGAAGTAAATATCTTTTGTTGATAACAATCCTGATCTTGCTTCCTTCAAAATTAGTCCGCCCCCATAAGCTAATCCCAAGGTTATTCCAATTACAGTTAAGTTAGTTGCCTGTTTACTGATCGAAAGAACCCTCAAAATAGGTTCCAACAAAGTCTGAAGAAATTTAGTTGTACCCGATTCATCCAAGATTTTCATCAGAGCAACGAGTCCGACAAGTATTACGAAAATCCAAAAAAAGTTTTCGATTTCACTCAAAACCCAGTTTGCAATTCCAGGCTCTATTGGACTAGGCTCCCAAACTAGCTGGGCCGCCTGCTGGTTCCAACCCATGGAAGACTGAACGAGATGGAGTATGTATCCGTACACAATCGCTGAGCCAACTCTCAATAGGCCGATACTCCAAATTCTTGGCCCTGTCTTCTGAACAATTCTCAGTTCAACTGGCAAACTATGCGCAAAAAGCATCATTGAAGTCAGCACTGTAACCTGAGCAATACTAAGTGTCTCAACATCGCCCATTAGATTGATGTATACCAACACAGCAGCGTAAAAGTTAGTAAACAAGGCAGTCGCCCAAACCAAACCGGTATATCCAGGCAAACCTAAGAATTGCATCAAGGGTGTTAGCCAATCTCCAAGAACTGTGATCACACCGAGTTCCTGTAAGATCTTCACCAAAATCACCACTGGAATCATCACTTTGAACAGCTCAAAACTGATCTCGATTGAATCTTTCCAAACGTCTTTCAGTACATTTGCCCAGCGTGAGTTGATTGTCATGTCCAGCCACCATCCACAACGATTTGTTGAGCTGTGATCATGCGGCTAGCATCTGAAGCCAAAAACAGAGTGGCCTGTGCCAAATCTTCTGGTTGAACATGATCTGGCAGGCATTGACGCTCTTCTAATTGTTTCAGCCCTTCTGGCGTAACGTGAAGCGTCAATTGTCTCTCAGTCATGACCCATCCTGGAACAAGCATATTGACTCTTACTCGATCTGCTCCGCCTTCATTGGCTAGGGATCTTGTGAATCCCCAAACCGCTGATTTTGCCGTGGTGTAAGCTGGCATCCCCGTTTGCTTGAGCATCCAGGATACAGAGCCATAGTTGATGATGGATCCACCCCCATTTTCCCTCATCTGTGGCAGAACGGCCTGAGCCGTAAAAAAGAAGTGACGTAGATTGGTAGCCATGCGCTCATCCCAATACTCTGGGGTCACATCTTCAAGCTTATGCCGGGTGTCGTTGGCTGCGTTATTGACCAATACCTGGATTGGACCATGCTGAGCGTGGATTTCACGAATCCAGCCCTGCAATTCGTCAATCTTCAGCAAATTGATCGCTTTATAGGTTGGGGTACTTCCCCCTGCATCTGATAAGTTCTGGCAAAGATCTTGACCAGCCTCAGCGTTCAAATCAACAAAGAACACTTCTGCTTTTTGAGCACAAAACGCTTCGACAATGGCCTTGCCGATACCACTGGCACCTCCAGTCATAAACACTCTCTTGCCTACAAGATCTGAGTAAATTGGATTGGTCATCAGTTCCGGAATATTTGGTGTTGGAAATTTCAATAAGTGGCTCGCCCACCCGAGAGATCAAAGGCGGCTCCAGTCGTAAAGGAATTTTCTTCAGAAGCAATCCAGCAGACCATTGCAGCAATCTCTTCAACTTGAACAAAACGACCTCTAGGAATCTTTGCGAGCATATACTGAATATGTTCCTCGCTAATTTGCTCAAAAATCCTTGTTCGGGCTGCAGCGGGAGTGATGCAATTGACAGAAATATTTAAGTCCGCGGTTTCTTTGGCGAGTGATTTCGTCAAGGCAATTACACCTGCTTTTGATGCAGAATAGGCTGAAGCATTCGGGTTCCCTTCCTTACCAGCTATGGAGGCAATATTGACAATTCGTCCATAGTTTTGTTGGCGCATACCTGAGATCACCGCCCGACAAACATAAAAAGTTCCGGTCAAATTGATGTCAAGAGTTTTTTTCCAGAGGCCCAAATCATAGTTTTCAACAGTCGCTGTATCTCCTGCAATTCCTGCAGAATTGACCAACACCTCAGCACCACCTAATTTAACTTTCGTGAAATCCCACGCACTGTTAACAGAATCCAAATCAGACACATTGACTTGAATCGGTACAACCTGTCCTTCGGGATATTCAGATGCAACCGTTTCGGCAAGGCTAGCATCCATGTCCCAAATTGCGACCTTCGCACTCCCTCCCACAAGCCGATCCACAATCGCCCGGCCAATTCCTTGCGCACCACCTGTCACAATCGCCCGCTGATTCGTAAAATCGTAATGGTTCCTCGCCATAAATACTCCTATTGGATGAGATTCAGACATGAGCCCTAAATTCGCCTCAAGAAACACTGAAATGAAGTTGAATGAGGACTTGGCAAGATTTTAATTGCCGTGTATGTTTGCGAATTTAATCAGATTATCTGAAAAATTTACAAAAAAGTCTTAGCATCTCTGAAATCAGAGATTCTGCAAGCCTTCAAAAGAATCCGCTAACGGCCTAACCCAATTTAAGTCAACCGAAAATCATGAGTTCGTTTAGAGTACTGAGCCCAGACATTCAATACACCGATGGAGGCATCCCAGAGAGAGAGGTTGCTGCCAACCATCTGGATCTTGATCTATTTCGATGGGAAGAAGAGGTTCCTGCTGAAGAGTTTTCTGAATATTTTGGTCTCTTGGTCTGGCATATCGCAACCATCGACGCCAACTACATGGACCAGCTTAAAAGTTGTCGCATCATCGTTCGCTGTGGGGTGGGTTTCGACAATGTCGACCTGAAAGCAGCTGCAGAAAGGGGCATTGCTGTTTGCAATACTCCTGACTATGGAACCAGCGAAGTTGCCGATCATACGATTGGTATGATTCTCTCGTTGGAGCGACAATTCGTTTCCTATCATAACCTTGTAAATAGTGACCCCTTCAAGAATTTTAGTCATTTGAAGGTTCCCCCTGGAAGAAGACTCCGCGGCAGAAGTATCGGGCTATTGGGCATGGGACGGATAGGCACTGCAACCGCACTCAGAGCCAAAGCATTTGGGATGCGAGTGGTAATTTATGACCCTTATTTACCTAGGGGTCAGGAAATTGCGGTCGGAGTTGAGAGGGTTGAGAGTCTTGAAGAACTCTGTAGCCAGGTCAGCATCCTCAGCATCCACACACCTCTGACTGATGAAACTCAGGGAATCATCAATGAGAAATTGCTACGGTTATTGCCCAAAGACTCGATTCTGATCAACACAGCAAGAGGGCCTATTCTTGATTTAGATGGCGTTTATAATGTCCTCAAAGATGGCTATCTTCGTGCAGCAGCAATCGACGTTTTTCCAACCGAGCCTCCAGACCCGATGCCAAAATTATTGCAGGCTCTTCAAAACAATGAAACCTGGCTTCAAAAACGACTGCTCATCACCCCCCACACAGCTTGGTACAGCTTTGATAGTGCACTAGACCTCAGACGAAAATCCGTAGAGACCGTTCTTCTGTATCTTAAGGATGACAAGTTGAGAAACTGTGTAAATGCTCACTTTCTCCGGCCAGGACAATCCTTCCGCTGATTTCTTGTTCCATCATTTTATCAACTTCATGACAGGTAAACCATGTCTTCAAACAACAACTCCAAAGTAGCCATCATTACCGGAGCAGGTACCGGTGTTGGGCGCTCAGTCGCCCAACGATTTCTAACTGAAGGTTACCAAGTTGCGCTTCTTGGCAGACGTCAAGAACTCCTGGAGGAAACGGCAGCAGGGACTGAGAATTCTCTAATTCTACCCTGTGATGTAAGTCAACCCGAAGCTGTCGATACTGCGTTTACCAATGTTGTTAACAAGTGGGGTCGAATTGATGTCCTTTTCAATAATGCTGGAATGGGAAGCCCATCAAGAACCATCGATGAAACCCCAATCGAGGACTGGCTCAAAGTAGTTGATGTCAATTTGACAGGTTCCTTCCTCTGTGCAAGGGCAGCTTTTGCTCAAATGAGACGTCAGAATCCACAGGGTGGTCGCATCATCAACAATGGTTCCATATCTGCCTACGTTCCTCGTCCTGGCTCTGCACCATACACGGCAACAAAACACGCAATTACAGGATTAACCCGATCACTTTCCTTGGATGGCCGTCCCTTCAATATTGCTTGCGGTCAGGTTGATATTGGGAACGCTGCGACTCCGATGACTGACCGGATGACAACAGGTGTACCTCAGGCTGATGGCAGTGTTCGAATTGAGCCCAGAATGGATGTTGAAAATGTCGCGACGACTGTTCTCTATATGGCAGAATTGCCCTTAGAAGCAAATGTACAGTTTGTGACTGTGATGGCCACTACGATGCCGTTCATTGGTCGTGGATAAACACTACTCAAAATTTCGAAGATACATATCGAATGAGGGATTCTTGATGAATAAAGTCATGTTGGTCACAGGAGGAAGCAGAGGAATTGGTGCCGCAACCGTCCGTCTGGGTGCGAAGCGAGGCTATGCGGTCGCAATAAATTACCAGAAACGAGCAGATGTTGCGCAAAACTTAATGGATGAAATCAATGATGGGGGAGGGAAAGCGATCATCATTCAAGCGAATGTGAGTGTCGAATCAGAGATCATTGAAATGTTCAATCAGGTGGACCAGCAACTGGGGAAACTGAATGCCTTCGTCAACAATGCTGGAATCCTCCAGCCTCCAAAACCACTCGTGGAAATGACAAGCGAGCGTTTGCAGGAACTTTTTGATGTGAATATTCTTGGGGCAGTGCTGTGTGCGAGAGAAGCTGTCAAAAGAATGTCTACTCGATTGGGGGGTTCTGGAGGAGCTATCGTCAATCTTTCGTCCGCAGCCGCCAAGATGGGGGGGCCTAATTCATTTTTAGATTATGCAGCCAGCAAAGGAGCAATTGACACCTTTACACATGGATTGGGCCAGGAAGTCGCAAATGAGGGAATTCGAGTGAATGGAATCCGCCCAGGACTAATTTATACCGATATTCACGCAAGCCTGGGTGATCCTGATCGCGTGAAACGATTGGAAAATGTGGTTCCAATGAAACGAGGTGGGCTTCCAGAAGAAGTCGCTGAGGCAATCATGTGGTTGTTATCACCCGAAGCCTCCTACGTCACCGCATCCACACTGGATGTCGGAGGGGGACGGTAAGAGTTATTAGCAAATAAAATTTTCAGAAGCTTTAGGAGTACCCGATGAAATATCGTTATCTTGGCCGATCCGGTCTGCTTGTTTCCAGAATCTGTTTAGGCACGATGACATTTGGAATGGCCAATTGGGGCTGTGACCAAAATCAGGCTTCGCGCATTGTTGATACCTTTGTTGATGCCGGAGGGAATTTTCTCGACACTGCAGATATGTACAGCGCTGGAGTTTCAGAAGAAATGACAGGCCAAGCGATCAAGTCCCATAATCGTGATGAACTAGTCATTGCAACCAAAGCTTGGTTTCGAACTTCGGAAGGCGCAAATGGAAGCGGTAGTTCCCGCAAGCATATTTTGGAAGCTGTGGAAGCAAGCTTGCGAAGACTAGGAACTGATTACATCGACCTTTATCAAGTGCACGGTCCAGACTGGTTCACTCCCATGGAGGAGACGATGCGAACCCTAGATGATCTGGTTCGGCAAGGCAAAGTTCGCTACATCGGTTGCAGTAATTACTACGCTTGGCAAATGGTCAAAGCCAACTCGATTGCAGAAAAGATGAACTTGGAAAAGTTTATCAGCGCTCAGCACATGTATAACTTGGTACGCCGTGATATTGAACGAGAGATTCTTCCAGCATGTGCCGACCAAGGATTGGGTATGCTCTGTTGGAGTCCATTAGCAAGCGGGTTTTTAAGTGGGAAATACCAACGGGGAGGTGATATTCCGGAGGGATCCAGAATTTCTTACCGTAAAAGTGTTGATATTCCGCGATATTTCCATGATCACGCCTTTGATACCGTGGAAGCACTAGTTGAATTGGGAGAAGTGACTGGGAAGGCTCCGAGCCAGCTTTCCACTGCTTGGCTCCTTGGAGATCGTCGAGTTACATCTGTCATCTCCGGCCCCAAAACAGTTGCGCAAATTGAAGATGTTTTGGCAGTCGCGGATTGGGATCTCGAAGCAGATCACTGGAATCGTTTGGAGGAAGTTTCTAACTTCAAGCACGGATATCCGTTGGAGTGGATTGATCAAAGCTACGGAAATATTGGTGGAATGGAAGAATTTTCTCCTGCCCACCATCGCTTGGTTCGAGATCGTAGCTAAGCTCATCTTAACAGCCCTTTAGTCAATCTTGGAAAGATCGCTTAATCTACTAAGGTTCACATGACGAATTCTTCTTGGCCGCTATTCAAACTGGGACTCAATCCTTATGAAATGACCTATTACCTTGGTTTACAAGGACGAGGCACCGCCAGACAAAATCCAAACGGGACAGGTTTGGAAGGGTTTTTAAAGATTGCCGAGGAACTTGGTGCTAAGTCCTTGGAAATCTTTGATCCCTGGTTACAAGAGTTTTCCGGCAATGAATTTCAAATTTTGAAGGATCGCTTAGACCATAGAGGAATCACTCCAGTTGTTTCAGGAGGCTATATTCTTGAGGAAACGGGCCATGTTTTAGGTCAGCGCAACTGCTCAAGGCAAAAACAATCCGCTTTGCTTTGACCAACGTGCTTTGTGGTGGAAGAGCCTTCCGAACTGATTGGAATGAACTGCGCCAAGCGGTTCGAAAAAAGATAATTGAACTTGGTAAAACCGCTGCTGATGCTGGTTTGATGATTGCCATTGAAAATCATCAAGATTTCACTTCCGCAGAACTAGTGGAATTCTGTGAAATGACCTCAGGGGTTGGAATTACTTACGACACCGGCAACTCCTTTCCAGTGGTTGAATCCCCTAATCAATTTACGAAAACAGTTGCGCCTCACGTTATACATTTACAGCTCAAGGACTACCGCGTGCAGTTCACTAATGAAGGATTCCGACTAGTACGCTGTAAGATTGGAGAGGGAGCTGTGCCATTTGATGAACTCTTCAAAGAAATTGGTAAACACCAAAATCAACTAACTGCGGTACTAGAGCCAGGAGCTCTTGAGGCTCGACACGTTAAACTTTTCAAAGAAGATTGGTGGCGGGGCTATCCAGCAAAATCGGCAACTGAGCTGGCCAAATTTCTATTAGCAACCCAGAAAAACCCTCTATCCGACAAAGAGGACTACCGTACGCCATGGGAAAAAGGTGAGGACAGCAAGCTGGTAGATTATGAACTCCAAATGTACCGCAAAAGCTTTGCAAATATGAAAAAACTAGGAATGTAAAAACCATTAATGAGTAGTTTAAAAGGAAAAATTGCACTCGTTACAGGCTCAGGCCGAGGACTGGGCAAAGTAATGGCTCAAAGACTTGCTGATCAGGGCGCAAATATTGTTCTGCATGACATCGACTGGGATGCCCCTGAAAAGCATAAAGAAGCTCAAAGCCTTGGAGAGGTTGCCAAAGAATTTGAAAAGAAGGGAGTGGAAGTACTAGCGGTGACTGGAAATATTGGGGATGTCCAAGCTGTCGCAGCAATGTGCAGTAAGATTGAAGAAAAATTCTCGAAGGTCGATATTCTTGTCAATTGTGCTGGAGGTGACATCGGGGCTGGTGGTGGCAAACCCTCACCCAATAATGCACTAGATATCCCTATCGAAGATGTACAGGCACTGATTAACAACAACCTGATTGGAACCATCAACGTTTGCAAAGCATTCATCCCAGCAATGCGAGATCGGAAATCCGGAGTTGTCGTCAATATTGGATCTGTAGCAGGACAATTCGGAGTTTCTGATGGGGCAATTTACGGAATTCTAAAGGCTTCTGTCACGCACTATACCCGTTGTCTTGCCAGTGAACTCAAGCAACACGGGGTTCAAGTAAATTGTGTTGCCCCTGGACCCACAAAAACTGCTCGTTTTGAGGCTACAAGGGTTGTTGATCCAGAGATGATGGATTCCCAAAAAGCTTCCCTAGTTCGCTACGGAGAGCCCGGCGAGATTGCGGATGCAGTCGTGTTTTTGGTGTCTGAACAAGCAAGATTCATCAATGGGCAGGTCCTCTGTGTGGATGGAGGGTTGGTTAACTTGCCCAGTTAGAAATATTTTTTTGAACCCATCTACGTTTCATCAAGCAATTCTGTGAGCCCAACACTGGACCATCAGCGAATCGATCGGCTTTACAATTTTTTGGAGGGAACCGTCCAAAGAGGTGAAGTCCCAGGTGCAGCAGTCCAACTTTCGATTGGAGACAAGCCTAGTGTCAGCAAGGCTTTTGGAGGATTTAAGCCGAATCTTGCTACTCCAATGCAGCAGGATTCAATCTTTCTGGTAGCCTCGATCACAAAACCCTTTACCGTAGCTGCTGCAGTTTTGCTGGCAGAACGTGGTCAACTCTTACTGGATGATCCAGCCTACCATTACCTTCCTGAGTTCGGAAATTCTGGAAAAGAAGACATCTCACTTCGACATTTGATGACTCACAGTTCTGGGCTACCAGACATGCTTCCAGAAAACCAGAGCTTGCGTGAACGACATGCCCCAATGTCTGAGTTCATAGAGCAGATCTGCCAGTTGAAATTGGACTTTCCTGCTGGGACTGGGCTTCAGTATCAAAGTACCGGTTTAGCGATTCTTGGAGAGATTGTTCAAAGAGTGAGCGGAATTTCTCTCCAAGAATTTCTCAGAAAAGAGTTTTTCGAACCCTTGGGCATGAAGGATACGGCCTTAGGCATAGACGGTTTGCCTGAAGACAGGGTGTCCAACGTGAAACTTCCCCCGGAACAAGAAGGAGTTGATTGGGATTGGAATAGCCCCTACTGGCGCAATTTCGGCGCCGCTTGGGGTGGTATGTTCTCCACTGTCGAAGACCTGACTCGTTTTCTAAGAATGCTACTGAATGGAGGAGAACTACAGGGTAAGCGAATTTTTAGCAGAAGCAATGTTGAAACCATGATTCGAGATCAAACTAGTCCCATGCCTCTGGTCCCAAATGAGCAAAAAGTAAGGATTCGTGGAGGACTCGGCTGGAGACTTGCGCCTTCATCTTGTTGGGGATTCTTCGGTGACTTTCTTTCACCAGGAAGTTTTGGACACGGTGGAGCGACAGGCACTGTTTTCTGGGCTGATCCCAAGCGGGATATGACCTTTGCTTTGCTGACCACCCAACCATCCATTTGGAGCGAATCACTACTTTGCAAAGCTTCAAACCTTGCAATAGCCTGTGTCAATTGACTATCAAACCCGAATCTCAATCAATCTTTTCATTCACAACACTTTTAGGTTAACAAATGACAGCCAAGATGGATGCCTTACAGGTAGTCGCTCGTGGAAAAGCAGAGTTTATTAGAACAACTATACCTGAACTGATAGAGGGGCATGCGATCGTTCAGCCCCGCCATGTGACCCTTTGTGGAAGTGATGTCTGGATGCTGAGTCACGCACCAGATGCCGCTTATCCCTTTCCACCCGGAACGACAGGGCATGAAGTGATTGCTGAAATTATGGAGCTCGGTCCTGGACTAGAGGGACATGAAGTTGGGGACTTTGTTCTTGCCATTGCTCCAGACCATCGTGCGATGGCCGAACGTTATCTCACTCCACAACAAAACTTACTAAAACTTCCTGCTGGAAAAACTAGGGAAGAATTGTTGATGGCTCAGCAACTCGGAACCGTGCTATACGCCTGTAAGCAACTGCCAAGTGTAATCGGAAAGACGGTCGCAGTGGTAGGACAGGGGACTGCAGGGCTCTGGTTTGATTTCGTTTTACAGAGACTAGGAGCTGCCAAGGTGATTGCACTTGACCCAAAATCTAATCGTCTACAACTTGCTCAACAATACGGTGCTACCGATATCATCAATATTCGAGAAGCAGATCCTGTTGAGCAAATTTTGGGAATCAACGATGAGAAATTAGTAGACATTGTTGTAGAAGCAGCAGGTAGGGAATCATCCATTAATTTAGCAATCGAGTTAGCGAGACCGGATTCGGGATTTTTCTTACAGTTTGGAGTTCCCTACGAACCGATCAACGTGAACTATGGCAGGATTTTTACAAAGTGCTTAAAGCATAAGTCGATTGTTCACGCCAATAGTGAACCTGGACACACTTCTACCCTACAAGCTCTGAATTTGATTGCCGCAGGATCATTGAATGTCTCTGCTGTGCTGACCCACCGCTTCCCATTTGAAAAGGTCTTGGAAGCCTACGAGCTTCATCAAAATGCTACCGATAACGCTGTAAAGATTGTCATCGATATGCCCTGATCTTCAGCCCTTAACGGCACTTGCTGTCAGTCCAGAGACGTAGTACTTGACAAAGAACGAGTATATGAAGGCCACCGGAACAGATCCGAGTAGCGCTGAAGCCATCAGGGATCCCCAGAAGAGGGTATCTGCTTTGATCAAGTCGCTAACCGTTCCGACAGGGATGGTTTTCATGTCTCCGGAAGACATGAAGATCAATGCGTATAGAAATTCATTCCAGCAGAGTGTGAAGCAGAAAATTGTTGCGGAAAGAATTCCTGGAACAGATAGAGGGAGAACAATCCGGATCAAGATCTGAATCCTTGAACAGCCATCCATCAAGGCGCTCTCTTCAATCTCTTTCGGGATTGTCAGGAAGTAGCCCATCAAGAGCCAGGATGCAAAAGGAATTAATTGCGTTGGATAGGTAAGAATTAATGCCCAATGAGTATTGAAAAGATTTAAAGCACCAATGACTTCAGCCATTGGAATGAAAAGTAGTGTTGGGGGTACTAAATAGACCAGAAAAATTCCAATCCCCATAAAATCACTGCCTGGAAACTTTAATCTAGCTAAAGCATATCCAATGCAAATACTACAAAAAATTGACAGCGCTGTCGAAACAACAGCTATCAACATAGTGTTCCACATCCAACTGATAAATTCAGTATTTTCAAAAAGATACTGATAATTTTCAAATGTAAATCGTTGAACCCAAAAAGGATTTAAATCAAGGGTAAAGATATCCGAAGTGGGTTTAAACGATACTACACCCATCCAATAGAAAGGAAAAAGCAACAGCAATGTATAAACAACTAAAGGAACGTAGATTTGTAAGGCTTTTTGCTTATCACTTCCAACCATCATGCAGTTTTTCTCATGTATCTTAGTAGAATAATGCTAAAAAATGCCAATATTGGAAACATATATAGCGTTATGGCAGCAGCCATACCAATCTCGGTTCCAAAAAGGCCGATCTGATAAGCATAAGTTCCAAAGATGTGAGTTTGGTTTGCTGGACCACCTTTGGTTAGTACGTATATCAGTTGAAAATCAGCAAATGTCCAAATAATTGACAACAAACTTGTTATCATTAAAAGCCCTTTGATTTGAGGAAGAGTTACATTGATAAATCTTTGAAATTTATTTGCACCATCAATTGCAGCTTGTTCATGAAGTTCGGGTGGAACAGCTTGTAATCCAGCCAAAATGCTTATCCCAAAAAATGGGATACCTCGCCAAATATTTACCCAGCAAATTGCTGTTACAGCTATTAGTTGATCTCCCAAAAAATTTATATTCGAATCAATAAAACCCATTTCAATCATTAGCCAGGAAATAGGGCTAAAGACTGGATCAAAAATCATGAACCACCCCAAAGAACTTAATGCAGTTGGGACAATCCAAGGCAACATTATAAAAGCTCTAATTGGATTACTGAAACGAATTTGATTATTTAATATCAGTGCTAGCCCTAGTCCCATCACAGCTTTAAACGGTACTGTCACCAGAGCATAGACCATCGTATTCAAAGCAGTTTGATGAAATATTTCATCTTCAAGTAAATCAACGTAATTCCAGAGTCCAATAAATTCCCCTGGCATGCCAATTCTGGTATCTGTCAGTGATAACCAAATACCTAAAAAGAATGGGTAGGCTAGAAATACTGCAAGTAAAATTAAGCCTGGGAGCATCAGTAAAACACCCAGTGAACTTTCTCGGTCTAAAAACTTTTCTGATTGAATTGATACTGAATTCATTTTAGATGTTCTTAGTTCCCTGTTTCGTGTTTCCTACACCTTGCTTTAAACAAAAAAACCCTCTGGGTATTGCTACACAGAGGGTTTTGAAAATGGATATACTTCCAGATTATCGATAGATACGTTTCAGTTGTCGCTCGCCCCATTCAAGGGCATCTTTAGCATCTCCTGATTGGACGGCTTTTGCGAACGTGTCAACAACAATATATTTTGAAGCAGCTAAGCTTGCTTTCTCATTGGGGTTACCCGCAAAGCCTCTAAGTCTACCGTATTTGGGGATTTCCTTGAAGATGCCCATTTTTGGATCGTCTTTCCACATAGGGTCGTTGGCAAGATTTTTAACATGATGAAGTTGGTATCCCTCTTGGATACGCCACCATTTATCAAAGTTTTCCGGCTGAAACCACCACTTTAGATATTCCTTAGCAACATCAATATTTTCGGAATTATTTAAAATGCCCATTGTCTGAGTACCAAATTCATGATATCGGCCAGCTGTGCCCTTCGGCATTAACATATGATGGGTGTCATTCATCAACTTTCCACCATCATCACGTCTTTTGGATGCGTAATAAATACTTGCTCCATTATATGTAGAAGCTATTTTGCCACTCAAATAAGCGCGATTATTACTACTGTCATCCCAAGATGTTCCTGTTTCATCATAGCCGTCTTTCCAAGCTTGTACAAACTTGTTCAATGCATACTCAAAGGTTGGCGTATTGAAGAGTATTGTCTTTCCGTCATCACCCACTTCAAGTGCGCCTGAGGCCCACATGTATGGATAGCAGAATCCAATTGGATCACCCAAGCTGTGACCCAGGCTCTGGCCAAAAGGCATACCCATTTTCTTACACTCTTTCGCCACAGCAAAATATTCATCCCATGTCATATCCATGCCACCCTTGTCTGCATGCTTAACGCCGGCTTTCTCGAAAGCACTTATCCTGTAAGCGATTGTACCCGCGTTATTTCCGTGAGGAATGCCGAGATATCTTCCATTCACGTGCCCCGAATTCAGCACATATTCCTCAAAGCCCCCACCACGAGCAGCGACCTCTTCCGCTTCTTCTGTCATATCAACAAGATTATTGGCATACAAATGATTTTGGACAGGCCAAAGCTCTATAACATCAATTCCGCCTGCTTGAATACCAGCACCAATTTTAGTATTCAGGTCAGTCCAGTTTAGAAAATCAGCATTTACTTTCACACCTGCTTGCTTACCGAACTCTTCAGCTTGCTGTTTGGCAATCTCCTGGGCCCCGGGAATAAAGTAGGTACCTCGAACTATGTTAAGAGTCTTATTTTGAGCGCTGCTAATGTAGGGGAATCCACCTGACAAGGCGACTGCCCCTGCTGCGGCTGCACCCGTTTTGATGACCTGACGTCGGGTCATACCCTTTTCAGTTGTCTCCCCAGAAATGCTGGTCGGTTGATTATCATTCAATTTTTCCATGTTAATCTCCTCTTCCTATTCAGCCTATGGCAAATTAAGTCACTTGAGCCACCTTGACCCAAGCACTCGCGGGAAACTAGGCTAGACTTCCCTAAAAGGCAAGAACAATTGTTGTTGCTGATAGCTTTATCTCATTTAAATACTTAGAATTTTAAGATCCAATTAATCTACTAATAGTTAGTTTTTATTTAGTAATTTATTTATTAAATAAACAACTTTTGTGCGCACCTTCCCTTCACTTTCTGGGGCAAACAGGGCTATTTTGACTTGGTAGGTGTTTCGAGTAAACTCTTCTTGCCTTGGCAAATAGTTTAAAAATCCATTGCAGATATCGAGGACGAGGATCAGATTTTCCGGAAACTGTCGCCTCAAAAAAATCTGGAATTCGTCATAAAATTCTATGGGTGCACCAACCATTATAGTTTTTCCTAATTTCCAAGCATAAATCGGAAAATCGTAGGTTGATGACTCCCCCAGTTTTTCTCTCAAGGCTAATCCTCTTTGTGCACGCTCTTTCTCGAATCCACTTTTTGCTTCTACTAATTTTTTGAAGGCATCAATCGTAGGCAGATCCCCAAGCTCCAATTCCACAGTCTCTGTTATCATGCCAATTCTTTGGTCTGGCAACTCATCCTCATATTTCCATAGTCCCAGTGTAGCTCCGGATTCCACCTTTCGGTCAAAAACCATCTTCTTTCCAGATGGCATCAAACTAGTCAGGGTAGAAAGCGCGGCATAGCCCAATTCCCTACCATTTTGATCTGCAGCCTCTGTTGATTCTTCGTAGCATCTTCGAGGCGCCAATTCCCCGTCGGCACCATGAAGAAAGATGCAGGGGGCTTCGTTGGTATCCCTTTCTACCAATTCCCTCATGGCACCTACATAATCAGGTGAGATCAGACGGTTCAATCCTCCCAAGGACGTGGGGTGTGCTGCATAATGGACCAAACTCGCAACGTTAACACCTGATTGCGCTGTTATCCTTCCCACAAGTAGTGTGTCATCTGCTGTTGTAGACGGATTAATTCCTACAACGGGATCACCTGTCTCTGGGAGAGTCAGATCGCGATTGAACGCCAAGCCACAACGACCAATCCCCCAGCTCAGCACACAGACTCTTTTGTTCTCAAAAGCTTCTGAGAGTAGCTGACGACATGTTTTCAGAATTTGCTTACGGTAGTCCTTGATTAAATGCCCTCCAGAGGCATTTGCCAACATTGGATCTGTAAATGGAGCACCATGACTATGCGAGAGGTGAGTGATGAGGGTCCCAGGAGCTAAATTGAACTCTTCTTCGAGGGGAAGTCTGATGCCTTCCTCGTCTTCACGAGAAAGCCATACCATCAGATCGAAAGCTAACAAGGTCAGATTCACTTTTTCTGATAAATCGGAAATTGCTAGGCAGGAGGCTCTTAGGGGCCGATGAATTCCATCGGCAATGTCATGTTCGGAATATCCCCACGTTCGGGAGTACATTCCTGCAGGTGGGTTGATTTCAGCTACAGCTACTCCAAATAAGCCCTGAAATTCATGTTGGCGGATTTCTGGGATCAAATTCTCTCTAATTGCTTTGGATGTAAAAAATATTTTTTGAGGGTTAAGTTACCCAGTACATTTTCTATTTCTTTTCTTTTTGGAAATGAAGTTCTTTAAGAAATTGAATCAAGTCACCAATTTCTATTGAATTTTTATCACAATTCAAAACTACATCTCCTCGATCCAGAACGATAATTCTATCTGAAATTTCATGGACATGATGGATATTATGTTCAATGAATATGCATGATTTTCCTTTAGTTTTTATATTGTCCACAAATCTTAGAACCTTCTCTACTTCTGAGATAGCCAATGCCACTGTTGGCTCATCTAGAATGATCAGGTCACTTTCAAAATACATTGCTCTTCCGATTGCGACACCCTGTCTCTCTCCACCAGAAAGAAAACTGACTGGAGTATCCACATTGATGCCTTCACTCCGAAAACCAATTGTACTTTTCATAATCTCTGCAGTGATTTCTCGCTGCTTTTTAACATCAATTAAACCAAAAGCATTGGTAATTGGTCTTCCAGCAAAAAAGTTTCTCCACAATGGTTGTTTTTCACATAGTGACAATTTTTGATAAACAGTCTCAATTCCAAGCTTTTGAGAAATTTTTACTGAGTATTTATTGAGATCAATTTTTTCTCCTTTAATGAAAATCTCTCCAGAACTTGGTGACTCTAGGCCGGTAATCAATTTGATAAGCGTAGATTTACCTGCTCCGTTGTCACCAATAAGACCAACAATTTCATTATTGCCAATTTCAAGATATGTAGGCTTCAGGCTCAGGACAGGCCCATAAGATTTGGAAACACTTTTGAGTTCAACAATTGAATTCAATTTTTCTCTTGATTTCAAATACTAAATTTAATCTGCCAGCTGATTTAAAAGACACTCAAATCAGCTAGCAACAAAAAATTATCTAACACCCTGCAAGACAAGTTTTTCGATCATGGCCACGTTATCTTTTGTTACAGTACCCCCACCTGTGTTTAGGAATAGATTCCCCAAACCATATTTTACTTCTAGGACAGCCGCAACAACTGGCATAAACCCTTGTAAATAAGGTTGCTGATCCAAAACAAGTGATAAGTAGCCGCGCTTTACTTCGTCAATAGCTGCTGGAGAAATATCAAATCCTGAAGTGACTACCTCGCCTGCGTTTTTGCCTGCATCACGGAGGACTTTTCCGAGAAATGCTGTTATTCCCCCGTGACCTGGAACAATAATAGCGCGAGTTTTGGGGTTGGCTTCGAGGTAACTTACCAAAACCGGCACAGCCAATGATGGATCTTGAACAGCCTCATTTGACCACTGGAGCTTATCGTAACTGGCTCCAGCTTCATCAAGAGCTTTCAGAGATCCTCTTGCCACCAATTCACCTGGGGCTCCTTCGATAAAGGCACCATAAACAACCACGTGATCACCTTGGCCTAAGTTCCCCTCTTGGAGCGTCAACTTAGCAAGGTTCATCCCTGCCTCATAATTATCCAAACCAAAATAACTCCGCCCTGATCCAGGTAAATTATTGTTACCAACAATGACTTTAACTCCATCTCTCGCCGCTTTTTGGAGGAAAGTCGTCATTGATTTCGTGCCTGGATGGCCCATGACAATGATTGCATCTGGCACTGCTGCGAGTGCTTCATTGGCTTGTTGCAACATCCTTTGTGGATTCCATTCTGAATGCTGTTCAATCAAGTTGACGTCTAAAATTCTGGCCGCATCTCTGGCTCCAAGCTCTCTAGCCAGAGTTGCTGGCCCTCCAGAATTCCCACCCATCTGCATATAAATTGTCAGGTCTCCTTCAATAGCTGGACGGTCGTCACTCCAGGCAAAGAAGGGAATGCAGAAAAACAAGCAGAACAGAAAAATGCTTTTGTGAAGTACCATTTTCATGGCGACTCTCCTTCAAGAGGATTGAAAAAAACCCTTTGCTCTTAAAAATTGAACAAGGGGAACTTTGCCAGGATTTTCTAGAAGAGTGTTGATCGAGACTGCTAAAATGAAGACCAGTCCGATAAAAAACCGGGTCCAGAAACCCTGGATTCCGGAGGCAACTAAACCAGCCTCAATAACTGTAACAATGAAGACCGCGAACACTGTTCCAATTACTCGGCCAGACCCTCCGAAAATTGAAGTGCCGCCAATAAAGACGGCCGCAATTACCGTCAAAAGATAACCCATTCCCTGACTAGAGAAATAAGAAGTAGTTTCTAGAGTCAAAAACACTCCTCCGACACTAGATAATGTTCCAGATAGGGTAAATAGCTTAATCTTTTCCAAAATCACATTGATTCCCATCATCTTCGCTACCTCTGAATTATCTCCAATGAAAAGTAGATTCTCTCCAAATTTATGCCGATTAAGTAATAGCCATATAACAATTGAAATTAAAATTGCCCATAAAATTTGGACTGGAAAGAATTGTTCAAGTCTACCAACTAAAAAATCATGAATTGGAGTCTCATAAATTGTTGGAATTGCTAACTGAATTCCCCCAGAAATTATTGTAACAAACCCACCCCATAGGAATAATAGTGCAAGTGTTGCAATCAGTGATGGTATTCCAAGCATTGTAATGACTAAACCATTTACAAGGCCAACCACTGCACCTGCTAATATTGCAATTGCTAATGCCAACCAAGATAACTGAAAATTTTCGAACAAATATGCAAATATATAACTAGATAAGGCAACTGTTGAAGGAAATGAAAGATCCATTTCGCCCGCAACTGCTACTAGTGTGATCCCAAGAGCAATTATCAGTGGTGGTGGTACTGTTGCAAAAAAGCTCATATACACACGGAAATTTAAAAAAGCCTTTGGTGCTGTAATCATAAAAACTAAAATTAAAGCTACAAAAACAACCCCAATAGTTACACCATCGATATTCAGAATTTTCTTCATTGATCTTTGTAATTCTTTATTTAAATAAAACTAACTACAACACACCAAATTCTTGAAAAACATCTCCTAGGCTTCTTCCAGATTCTAAAGCTTTCAATGTGCCTTTCTCAGACTGTATTTTTTCAGCACTATGAAAAAGGACATTGGAAAAGATTTTCTCTGGAATAGCCACACACCCATCAGCGTCACCGAAAATAATATCACCTGGACATACTCTCACTCCTGCACACTCTACTGGCACATCAATCTCAATCACCTTTCCCCTGCCCTTACTGTCAAGGGGCGCAATGCCAGCTGCATATACTGGAAAGCCAATCTTCTTAATCTGCTGAACATCTCTGACAAACCCATCCATGATGGCCCCATTTGCTTTATTCACTCTTGCAGCAGTACTTAACAATCCTCCCCAAGGGGCGATCCGATTTGAACTACCACAAGCTGCGACAGCAACATCTCCTTGTTGGAGGCTATCCACTAATTTAATTTCTAATTCATATTGGTTTTCATTTTTTCTGGGTCTTTCATAAATATCTGTATATAGCATCGTCCTCGCTCGACCAATTAGACGTAAGTTTTCATCCAATGGTCGAATATAGTGAGGGAAAGCTTGGTTTGCATAACCTAATTCATCTAACACGTCGGAGACTAACGAACAGAACAGTTCGTTTAATTTGTTTTCGATCAATTTATCCATTTTCTATCTTCCATCAATATTACTACCTTAAAAAATACAGCTAAGCTGATTCTCCAGCAACTAAACTAACAGGAAATACAATTTCATTTGAATCAATGATCTTATGCTTAATCCTATCTATTAAAATTCTTCCTGCTTCCATCCCAATTTCGTAGGCTTTTGATTGAATAGTCACTAAATTTGGTGTTATGTATGCAGCAGTTTCAAATGCATTAAATCCAGCGACCCTAACATCATTTGGAACACTGATTCCTTTTTCACTTAAAATTCTGATTGCACCCATCGCCATTTTATCATTTCCACCAATAATTGCTTCTGGGAACCCTTTTTTTTCAATGTAATTTAAAACTGCTGATTTGGTATCTTTCAATCCTTCGTCTCCACACTCAATAATTTCAATATTTAGATTATTCCTAGATAAAATTTTTTTTACACCAAGTACTCTTTGTTCAATTGCTGGCCAATTTTGCTTAGGGGCCAGAAATATAAATTTTTTGCAATCTTTTTTTACCAAAAATTCGGCAATTAATTTCCCTGCTTTAAAATCATCTTGCATAATACTGTGAATTCTATTGTCCGGATATTTCTCTTGAATTAGAACAAAAGGTAAATTTAGGTTTAAAATTTTTTTAATTATCTTTTCCCTTTTTTCTTTGCTACCAGATAAAATTGCACAAATCCCATCAGCATGAATCTCTTCCAAAATACTTTTTGTCTGGATGCTTTGTGATCTAATTCCTTGCAATATTAGGCTATAATTTCGATCAGCTAAATAATTCGATAAACCAGAAGCCACTTGTGAAGTATAAGTATCAGCCAAAAATTCTGGCACATCATCCAAGATTACCATTCCAATTGATAAACTACTTTTCGTCCTTAATGTCTTTGCCGCATGGTTGGGTTTATAACCAAGCTGTTCAATCACTGCCTGTACTTTATCTCTTGTCTCCTTACTCATTTGATCTGTTTTGCCGTTAACGACGTTAGAAACCGTCATCATCGTTACTTTGGCGGCTTCCGCTACTTCTCGAATTGTTATTCTTTTCTTCATGGTAATTGTAATGATTATTTACTTTAACGTTAAAGTAAATAATTAATTCAGATTTGTCAAACCAAATCAACGTAATCCTATAATTTCTCTAGATCACTAATATCGATAGTCAAATGAGAATTTATTGATTTAAATCCGGCCGCTCTTTCAAGAATTTTTCTAGTCCTGTCTGATCCTGAGCAGCGTCGCGTAGGCGTTGTACTCCACCTCTCAGAACACCAAGTTCAGAAGCTGTCGAAAGCCTTAGAAAATGCTTCCCCTCTACGCCAATTCGACCGAAAGAGAGCCGATCCAACACAGCTACTTGATGATCGTACAAAGCGAACATTTGAAACAGACCTGCAGGGGACGTTTCCTTTTTAGCTGCATCATTCAGATTTGCATGGTGATCAATTAAACCCAGAGACTCACAGACTCCTTCAATATTTGGGAACAGGTAGAAGGCTCCTCCTGGCTTTTGACACTCTACACCGGGGATAGCCCGTAAATCTTCCAGCACCGCATCTCTTCGCTCTTCAAAGGTTCGTACCATCTCCAGAACTTCTCGTTCCACTGTTTCGTCAGTAAGTGCCACCACAGCTGCTTCTTGATTGTAGGGGGCAACACATGAGAAGTAGTTAATATTTAACGTTTTGAACATCTCTGCTTCCGCCACAGTGGGTAGCACAGCATAGCCGATTCTTCCTCCAGTCCAGGCAAAGGTTTTGGAGAAACCACTTGCTAAGATCGTTCTTTCTGCCATCCCCGGTACTTGAAGAATGGAATAATGCTGCTGACCATCAAAAACTATCCGTTCATAGATCTCATCAGAGTACACTCTGACATCAGGTGGAGCCTTGCGCAGTATCACATCTGCGATCTCTTCAATCTGCGACTGACTCGCAACTCCGCCAGTGGGATTTGAGGGGAAGTTCAAATAAATTACCTTGGTCTTTGGCGTAATCAATTCTGCGAGTTGCTCAGCGGTGAATGTGAATCCGGCTGATTCATCCAAATGTAAGGGGACAGGAGCAGCTTGGACGTAACGAATAAATGACTCGTAGATCGGAAATCCTGGGCTTGGGTAAATCACCTCATCATCCGAATTACAATAAATTTGCTGGGTCAAGCCAATCGATGGCTTACCGCCCGGAAAGACCACCACATGCCCGGGTGTAGTTTTGAGACCTCTCGTTCGATTTACGTATTCACTGATGGCACTACGTAAGTTTGGCGTACCTTGAGGGTCACAATAGTGCGTATTTCCTGCATCGAGTTGTCGTTTAATCTCGGCATTGACAGCCCTGGGTAGATCATAGTCTGGTTCGCCAAGATTTAATTTTACAACTGGTCCACGGGATTGACCGACATGAACAATGTGTGGTCCCACTTTAAAGGCATTTTCAGAACCAATTCTTTGGTTACGTTCAGCAAAAAGAGCCATATTTCTTTAAAAGAAAGAGGTCAATAATTTTAAACTGCGGGAACTGGCGTCAGCAGTGGTTTGTTTGCATAGTAAGCATCCACATTATCTACCACGAGCTGACCCATGGCGATGCGGGTTTGCAGGGTCGCCGAACCAACATGGGGTTGCAAAACTACTTGAGGCATCTGCAAGAGAGCCTCTGGCACTTTTGGTTCGTTGGTAAACACATCTACACCTGCCCCGCCAAGCTTGCCCTCTTGGAGACAGGCAACAAGGTCATCTTCATCGACAACAGATCCACGTGAAATATTGATCAGCACCCCATCTGACCCCAGTTTTTCCAGGACTTGCCGATTGACAATTTTCTTGGTTGCTTCTCCACCAACGCAACTCAAGATCAGGAAATCCACCTGATCGGCCATCTCCATCAAGGATGAGAAATAATTGTAGCTCACATCTGATCGCTGCCGGCGGTTGTGGTAGTTGATTGTGATACCAAAAGCTTTCAATCTGTCTGCGATAGCCATTCCGATTCGACCCAGACCCAAAATTCCAGCTTGTCTCCCTCTTAAATGGCTCGTCAAGGGCATGTGGGCTTTGAGCCATTCGCCATTACGAACGTATTGATCACCGACCACCATTCCTCGAGTAACGGCAATCAATAATCCAACCGTAAGGTCCGCAACAGCATCATCCAAAACGCCAGGAGTGTTGGTGACAGCGATCTTTCTTGCTTGAGCTGCGCCTACATCCACTCCATCATAGCCCACTCCATGACTTGCAATTAATGCCAACTTGGGGAATTTGCCCTGGAAGTCTGCTGGTGCCCAGCCCTCCGTAACGACCACTCTGATGTTAGGGGCGACTTTCTCAATTAGAGCATCTCGATCACTGGCTTCCCAGAGTCTGTGGACAAGATATCTGCTCTCCAGATCGGCTAAACATTCTTGATGAAAAAACGCTTGGCTTGTCATTAAAATTTCTTCAGGCATTAAGCTTCCTAAAGTGGTTGGCTCATTTTTTATGAAATGCGAAAAAGTTCTCCAACAAAACACTGTTCCCGGGTAATGTCAAACCCGCTTAGAAGAACTCGACGATCTCTTGAATTTACAGTCATCTTTTCGACCTCAATTTGAACCTTCCGAATTGACCTTGCGAACTCTGCCTCCCTTAAAAATTGGAACAGATTGTTACTGAAGCACTGGTGGGCCATTATCGTAGTGAACCTGGCCTGGGGCTCCGGATTCCTCTCCATCAAAATGAATGTCGTACATTTCGGTCCCTACTTGTCACTAAGCATTCGCTATGCAGGGTTAGTCCTATTGCTTCTTCCCTTCCTGAGAGGATTCCCCAGAGAGAATCGAAAAGCATTTTTGCAGGTCACTTGTTTGATGGGAATTTTGCACTTTGGCTTAGGCATGACTTCATTTCATCTGGCTGTTGATATCGCGTCCCTAGCCCTCGCTTCCCAAGCCTACATTCCGATCTCAGCCATACTAGCTTTGATTTTTCTGAAAGAAGAACTCACCTGGAGTGTCGGTTTGGGAATAGGTATCGCCTTTCTAGGATTTGCTGTGATGAGCTTTGACCCTGTGATTTTCACACAACTTGATTCGATGGTGATCATGCTGGCTGCAACCGCGGTGATGGCAATTTGCAGTTTGATGGTTCGCCACAATCTGAAGGGAATTAACCCATTGACCCTGCAGGCTTGGACAGGCCTATGTGGAATATTGCCGATATTTTTCCTGTCACTGTTGGTTGAAGAAAATCATTGGCAAAAGATTGAATCTGCTACTTGGATTAATTGGATCTCCGTGCTGCATGCCGTTATTTTCTCCTCGATCATCGGTCATGGAATCAACTTCTGGTTGTTACAGGAACAACCTGTCAGTCGCATCACTCCATACTACCTCCTGACTCCCATCTTCGCTGTGTTGATGGGAATCATCTTCTGGGGAGACGAACCCGGTCCAAAGGTATGGTTTGGTGGTGCTATGATTCTCTTCGGCATCCTCATGGTCTCATCAAATGTCGATCTCAAAAAATGGAAAAACACCTGAGTAAATTTTTCAAGAATTCGTACAAATACGTTGACTAGTCTCCCTGATGAGATCAACATGCGCATCAGTATTTCTGGAGCCCAAAGGGTACTTATCCAAGAAGTTTTTCCCTGTGAATAAAAGGAATTTGGTACATCCCAATTTCTTATACACGGCTAGATCATAACCCTATTTTCTAACCTTGAAACATGCATGTATTGATCACTGGTGGAGCTGGAATGTTGGGCCGCAAATTAGCCCAGCGACTGATTCAAGACCAAAGGATTGGTGAACATGAAATTACTAAACTGACCCTTGCTGACATCACAACCCCAAAGGGACTACCTAAATTTGAAGGGGCCTACGCTGAACACGCGATGGATATGGGAGATCCAGACTCTGCTGAAACCCTAATTCAACAAAGACCTGAATTTATTTTCCATTTGGCTGCTGTCGTCTCTGGAGAAGCAGAAGCTGATTTTGAGAAAGGCTATCGTGTCAACCTTGACAGTACCCGATATTTGCTGGAAGCGATCCGGGCCCAAACGGATTATTGTCCGAGAGTGATCTTCACCTCATCAATCGCTGTGTTCGGTGTTCCATTTCCAGATCCGATCCCCGATACCCATCACCGAACCCCCCTGAGTAGCTATGGAACTCAGAAAGCAATAGGTGAGTTATTGCTGGCCGATTATTCCAGACGAGGAATTCTTCAGGGAATTGGACTTCGACTACCCACAATCTGCATCAGGCCTGGATTGCCCAACAAAGCAGCATCTAGTTTTTTCTCAGGAATTCTTCGAGAGCCATTGAACGGTAAGGAAGCTGTCTTGCCTGTGTCAGATGATGTACGTCATTGGCACGCCAGCCCAAGAGCTGCTGTTGGTTTTTTCTTACACGCAGCTACTATTGACCTGGAATTGGTGGGTTGGGACTGCAACCTAACTTTGCCGGGTTTGTGTGCGAGTGTTAAGGAACAAATCGAAGCGCTGGAGCGTGCTGCAGGTAAGGAAGCTGTCGAATTGATTCGACGAGAGCCAGATCCTTTCATCGAGAAGTTGGTTTACAGTTGGCCTCAGTCATTTGAGGCTGAAAAAGCGAGATCACTGGGCTTCAAAGCAGAAAACAACTTTGATGAAATTATCAAAATTTACATGGAAGAGGAACTGGGCGCTACCTCCTGAGCATTGTTGATGTCGTTTTATCCCATGTAATTTTTTCTTCCAAAGATTTACCAGTAAGAGCCACTCAGAGGATCACTCGATTATCTAAAGTCTGATCCTCCTGAGTGGCAAAAATCATCTCACCAATTCCACATCGTCCCATCTTCAAGCCGATTTACCGGAAGGAATGCTCGTTGGTAAGGATATTTCTCGGCCAAGGTCTCGTCAATATCTACCCCATGACCTGGGCTCTCCCCACAATAGAGAAAACCATCCTCGAATCGGTAGTCATGAGGAAAAACCGCATCGGTCTCTTCGGTATGTCGCATGTATTCCTGAATCCCAAAGTTCGGCACCCAGGTGTCAAAGTGCAACGCAGCCCCCATACATACAGGTGAGAGATCTGTTGCACCATGGCTGCCAGTGCGAACGTGATGCAGACCCGCAAGATCAGCAATTCTTTTCAAGTGTGTGATCCCCCCAGCGTGCACAATTGTCGTTCGGATATAGTCCACAAGCTGTTCCTGCAGCAAGGTTTTACAGTCCCAAATCGTATTAAACACTTCACCCACTGCGAGGGGAGTGGTGGTATGCTGGCGAATTAACCGAAAGCCCTCTTGATTCTCTGCAGGCACCGTGTCTTCGAGCCAGAACATTCGATAGGGCTCAAGCATCTTCCCTAACTGTGCAGCTTCGAGCGGAGTCAAACGATGATGGACATCATGTAGGAAGTGTGGCTCTGGCCCATAGACCTCTCTCAACTTTTCAAACAGCCTAGGAACAAAATCGAGATACTTGGGTGTAGACCAGAAATTTTCGGTGGGTAAGTCATTGTCTGCCGGTTCATAAAACATTCGATCCTTCGAGACCCCGTATGTACTATCCAGTCCAGGAATACCGGATTGTGCCCGGATAGCCTTGTAACCCATCTCGCGGTAACGACCCACTTCATCAATCGTAGAGGAAAGATCCGCACCGTTGGCATGTCCATAGACCAAAACACCCGTTCGGCTTCTACCTCCCAGCAATTGATACAATGGAAGATTGGCAATCTTGCCTTTCAGATCCCAAAGAGCTGTATCCACCGCAGCGATTGCTGTCATGGTCACAGGCCCCCTACGCCAATAAGCTCCTCGATAGAGATATTGCCAAATATCCTCAATCTGCTGAGGGTCACGTCCGATCAGACAAGGAGCCACATGGTCTTGAAGGTACGATACTACCGATAGTTCCCTTCCATTTAAGGTGGCATCTCCAAGACCATAAATTCCCTCATCTGTGAAAATTTTCAGGGTCACAAAGTTCCGCCCTGGACAGGTCACAATCACACGGGCTTCAGTAATTTTCATACTCGTCTCCTCAGTTTAAGAAAGATACAAATTCATCCTAATCAGTAGTTTTTGATTGACTTTAAGTCAATCACTAATATATGAGAGACACGTTTTTCTGCATGCATGAACGTAGGCAGAATTCGTAATCATGAATCTAGGGAGGCTCAAACCATCAAGTCTCCCTGCCACCAATGAAGGAGAATTCTCATGAAAAAATGGTTGAAGGTTACGATGACGACGGTCGTCGCCCTAGGTTTGAGCAGTGCCACCCTACTCGCACAAACTACACTTAAATGGGCTCATGTTTATGAGACTTCAGAGCCTTACCACACCTGGTCTGTTTGGGCCGGGGAGCAAATTGAGAAGCAGACCAACGGCAAATACAAGGTTGAAGTCTATCCCGCTTCTTCTCTTGGTAAAGAAACCGACATCAACCAGGGAATGCAACTCGGGACCGTTGATATGATTATCTCCGGTTTATCATTTGCGGCCAGAAGTGTTCCAAGAATTGGTGTTGGATACTACCCATTCACATTCCGCGACGGGAATCATCTACTGGCCTGGTCAAAGAGTGATGGTTTTGCAGAGTTGGCTGGAATGTATGAGAAGAAAACGGGGATCCACATCACAGCGATGACCTACTACGGGGCACGCCACACAACTTCAAACCGACAGTTCAGTGACTGCGCAGGAATGAAGAATTTGAAGATTCGAGTACCTGATGTGCCTGCCTACATGGCCATGCCGAAGGCTTGTGGAGCCAATCCGACTCCAATTGCCTTCTCCGAGGTCTACTTGGCCCTGCAAAGTGGAACGGTTGAGGCCCAAGAGAATCCGCTTCCCACCATTGATGCCAAGAAGTTCTACGAAGTTCAAAAGCATATCATGCTGACCGGCCATATCGTGGATGCAGTGGCAACACAGGTCGCACCTCATATTTGGAACAACCTGAGTGCAGCTGAGAAGACACTCTTCACGAATATCACTCGTGAGGCAGCTCAGAAAGCTAGCCAGGAAATCATGGACCGGGAAGCCAAGTTGGCAGCAGTCTTTCGAGAGCGAGGTTTGACCGTTACGGACGTAGACCGAGACAGCTTCCAAAAGGCGGTTCTGATGGCAGTACCTATTGCTTCAATGGGCTACGACAAATCTGATTGGGATAAAATTCAGGCAATCCGCTGATTCCCATGTTATCTAGTGAAAAAATTTCCACATTGGACAATTCTGACCATTCTGGACAATTTCACGCCACCGATGAGCCAGTCGACCTGAGTGTTTACCGTTGGGAAGACTGGCTGACCTTTGTGGTGTTTTGGTTATTAGCCATTACGGTCTTTTACCAGTTCTTTACTCGCTACGTCTTGTCAGACTCAGCAGGATGGACGGAAGAAATCGCTCGTTATCTTCTGATCGGGGTGACCTTTCTGGGCGCATCGATGGCAGTCCGCCGCAACACTCACATTCACGTCGAATTTATTTATAGACTTGTCCCAGCGAAAGTTGGACGCTCACTTTCCACTATCGTTGATCTTGTGCGAATTGCCTTTCTGGCTTACGCAAGTTGGGTTTCGTACACTCTTGTGCCGAGAATGCACAACCTCAACATGACGGTAATTGACTTTCCTATGAGCTACGTCTATGGATTCGTCACTTTTGGTTTTGTAATGATGACTTTTCGCTCCGTTCAGGTAGCAATTCGTCATCAGCGACAGGGCTCGAGTTCTTTGGAACGTCCTGGAGAAATCGAGAACTAACCTATGAACGCCCTGCTTTTTCTTTCTTTCCTTTCTTCCATGTCCTTGGGGATTCCGATCGCAATTGCAATGTGCATCGGTTCCCTGATGTATATTTGGTTTTCTGGAACCATTCCTCCACTAACCCTGGTACACAGAATGGTAGGTGGGGTGGACAGCTTTCCCCTACTTGCAGTTCCCTTCTTCATCCTTGCCGGAAATTTGATGAATTCGGCAGGGGTCACTAATCGTATTTTTCATTTCGCTTTGTCTCTGGTTGGCTGGCTCAAGGGCGGTCTGGGGCATGTGAACATTCTTGCTTCAGTGATTTTCTCGGGGATGTCTGGCGCTGCCATCGCTGACGCAGGTGGACTCGGGACTATTGAAATCAAAGCCATGAAAGATAACGGCTACCCCACCAAGTTTGCTGTTGGGGTGACAGCTGCCTCGGCTACGATTGGACCGATCATACCTCCATCCTTGCCGATGGTGATCTATGGGGTTCAGGCCAATGTTTCGATTGGACAGTTGTTTACCGGAGGTTTCATTCCAGGTTTGGTCATGACCCTGTTGATGATGGGCATGGTCACTTACTTTTCTTACTCCCAACACTACGGAAGAGATGCTGCCCTCAATTGGTTGAAAATGGGGAAAGCATTCCTAGAACTAGTCATCCTACTGGTCGCGGCTTATTTTCTGTTTCATCTTTGGCAGGATGAAGAACTTGGGGGAATTTGGAAATTTGGAGCCCCATTCTTGGGGTTAATGGCTATTGATAAATTTCTGAGGTTAGAAGCCTTTATGGCGTTGATGACCCCGGTGATTTTGATCGGTGGCATGGCATCTGGCCTCTTCACTCCCACGGAAGCTGCAGTTGCTGCGGTTGCCTGGTCCCTCTTCCTAGGCTTGGTATGGTATCGATCTTTGACCTGGAAGATGTTGATCAAGATTTCGATGGAAACAATCGAAACCACAGCCACCGTGCTTTTCATTGTGGCCAGCGCTTCCATCTTTGCTTGGGTATTGACTACCACTCAAGTCACCTCACAAATTGCACAATGGGTCCTTTCGATCAGCGACAATCCCTTGGTATTCTTGCTGATGGCGAATGTCTTTTTGTTGTTTATAGGTTGCTTCATGGAGACGATCGCAGCGATTACAATACTAGTTCCCGTGTTCATGCCGATTCTTGGGAGTTTGGGGATAGATCCCGTTCACTTCGGCCTGGTGATGGTTCTCAATCTAATGATTGGGTTGTTGACTCCACCAATCGGCATGGTTCTCTACATTATGGCCAAGATTTCTAACCAAACCTTTGAGGAAACCGTTCAGGCCGTGCTGCCATGGTTCATACCGTTGATAGGTGCCCTTTTGATAATAACCTACGTCCCAGAAATAGTGCTGTGGCTACCAACAATGCTTTATCGATAAATACAAAGTTCAACTTTAGGAGGCCCCTTGCTGCAATGTAGCATTCACGGAGCGGAAGACCTGAGAATTGAAGATGTTCCTTGTCCACAACCTGGACACGATCAGGCATTAGTGAAGATGGGAGCCGCAGGAATCTGTGGTTCTGATATGCACTATTTTCGGCACGGACAGATTGGTAAATTTAAAATTCAAGAACCCTTGATCCCCGGTCACGAGGCATCTGGGGTGATTGCAGCTCTGGGCGCTAATGTCACTGGTCTTGAAGAAGGACAACGGGTTGCGATTAATCCCTCTCACCCCTGCGGAGAGTGTTCTCGATGTCGGGAAGGGCGTGAAAATCTATGTGACAGTATGTTTTTTCTTGGGAGCGCAAGTGTTTTTCCACATGCCCAGGGAATGTTTCGGGAGTATTTTTTAATTTCAGCAAAGCAGTGTATTCCTGTTTCAAAACAGGTTTCTCTCGAAGAGTTGGCATTGTCAGAACCACTCTCTGTGGGACTTCACGCAGTCAACCGGGCAGGTAACTTGTGTGGGAAGAGAGTCTTAATCAGTGGCTCGGGAACGATCGGATGTATGGTTTTACTTGCCGCCAAGCTGGATGGGGCAGAACAAGTCACGATTGTTGACCTGCTGGAGGAACCATTGGCAATTGCACGAAAAGTTGGGGCTGATCAAACGCTTTGCGTGAAGCCATCAGCAGCACCTTCTCCTAAGTTAATTAATGAATTTGATGTAGCTTTTGAGGTTTCTGGGGCAGCATCTGCCCTTGGCAACTGTATTGAGCTAGTTCGTCGCGGCGGCACAATAGTTCAAGTAGGAACACTTCCTGTTGAGGGAATTCATCTTTTTGCCAATCAGATCATGGTCAAAGAATTGGACATCAGAGGTTCTATGCGATTTGGCAACGTGTTTTCAAGAGCCGTCCGATTGCTTGAGAATCAAAGATTGAACGTAAAACCGATCCTAACTGGTCGATTTCCGATTGCCGAAGCAGCCAAAGCTCTCCAGTTGGCTTTCGATAAAACAGTTTCTATGAAAGTTCAGATTGTGGCGGACTGACAAAGTCAGTGCAGTGTTCTTCGTGATCAATGATTACTGAGTACTAAATTACAGAAACTGCTCGAACGAGTAGGCGCCCTCTACCAAAGAAATGGCCTGGCCTGTCTTGATTGACTCCTGAGCTGCTAATCCAAGCAGGACAGCCCGGGCGCCATCTTCCAAACCAACTTCGATTTCCCCATTCCCAAAAACTACCTGCTGGAATCGTTGGTGCTGGTAAAAAGTTGAACCATGATGATCTCCGGCTGCCAGAATCAGAGGGTCTACAGTGACTTCTTTTCTGGAAACACCTTTTGGAAATCTTGGGATAAAGATCAACTCCGGTGTGGGTGGTTCCCCCAAATCTTCTGGCCAGAATCGCTCTGGACCAGGAATTTTACATTCTACCTTCCCTGTTGTTCCGACTGCAGCAATCTCTTCCTGAAATAAAGATCCCTCTGCAAACATGCACAGGTCAAGGGTTGCCCTCATTCCATTTGCAAACTCTACAATCACAAAGGCTTGGTCAATAATATCTGGCTTCTGTCCTGCGTAACTCTCATCAAGATGATTGACTTCCATTCCTCCTGAGGCAAAAACCTTTGTTGCTTGGCTTTGCGTGATCAGGTTCATCAGATAAAAAAAATGGCAGCACTTTTCTACAAGCGTTCCCCCAGAGTTGGCATTGAAGCGATTCCAGTTGCCCACTTTGACCAAAAATGGGAAGCGATGCTCGCGGATACTGAGTGTTTTGAGTTGACCTAAACAGGAAGGATTGCGAATCTCTTCAAGCAGAGCAGCCAAGGGGGGCATGTAGCGATATTCCATCGCCACCCAAATCGGAAAATGAAAATTCTTCTTCAGTTGAAGTAATTTTTGGAGTTGCGGAGGAGATGTGCAGAGGGGCTTCTCAACCAAAGTTGGCTTGGGTTGCAGGTTGCTGATCAATTCTAATTGCTCAGCATGTCTAAAATTAGGACTCGCAATCACCCAAGCATCGACTTCTGTTTCCCGAAGCAATGCCTCTATGCTCTCATGAAATTGGATCGAAGGAACTCGTTGCTTCATCTGTGTTCGCATCCCCTCATCGGGCTCATAAGCATGCGTCAACTCAACACTATCCAGCAATTTCATATTTCGCACGTGCTCTTGGCCCATCATTCCGCATCCAATCATTCCATATTGAAGCGGCCGTTTTTCAGTCGTCATTTTTTACCTACAAAACTAGTTAGCTAAAATCATGTCCAATTCTCAAACAGTCGTACCCATCCAGAGTGCTGATCTCGATCGTGTTGAAGTGGCGTGGTTTGCCCCTCTTTGTTCAGATGATTACCGGTATCTTGGTGTTCCAGATGGGCAACTGCGCAGCAATTGGCAAAATACCAGTGAAGTCTTACTTACTGCAGAAGAGCTGGGTTTCGGCAACATTCTTTGTCCCTCCTCCTATCAAGTTGGCCAAGATACGTTAACATTCGCTTCCGGCGTAGCACCTCTGACCAGTCAAATTAACGTACTCACAGCTGTACGCTGTGGAGAAATGCACCCAATCATGTTAGCTAGAACGGTCGCTACCATGGATCATATGATGAAGGGCCGCCTTACGATCAACATTATTTCCTCGGACATGCCTGGAGAGAAGATCTCCAGTGAAGATCGTTACGAACGGTCCAAGGAGGTTGTCGAGATTCTCAAACAGGCCTGGAACCAAGATGAAATTAACTATGAAGGTCGTTTCTATCAATTTCAAAAGCTCACCACTGATCCCGCTCGACCCTTTCAGCAAAATGGGGGACCGCTACTCTACTTTGGTGGATATTCTCCGCCTGCACTTCAACTTTGTGGCCAGCACTGTGATGTCTATTTAATGTGGCCGGAACCAGAGGATGCGTTGAAAGAAAGAATGCGAGCCGCTCACGCTCAGGCCCAACGTTTTGGGAGAAATCTCGACTATGGGTTGCGGGTTCACATGATCGTTCGTGACACCGAAGCCGAAGCCAGAGAATACGTGCAGTCTCTGGTGTCTCAGTTAGAAGACGAAATTGGTCAAGCGATCAAAGCACGGGCTTTGGATTCCACAAGCCTTGGCGTTTCTTATCAGGCAAAGAATGTCATTGATTCCGATGATTTCGGATTTGTAGAACCTAATCTCTGGACTGGTATCGGACGAGCTCGCTCTGGATGTGGAGCCGCGCTTGTTGGAAGTGTTGATCAAATTCTTACAAAGCTGGAACGATACCAGAAAATGGGAATTCGGGCTTTTATTTTCTCAGGCTATCCCCACAAGGATGAATGTGAAAATTTTGGAACAAAGGTATTACCACAACTCCAAACCTGCCAACTTTCAAAAATCTATGGAAGGGTTCCAGACTCTCTTCCCCTGACACCATTGGGAGTTGGAGAAAGACGTTGAGTCCGGGTTCTTTTCAATTCATGAATTCAGTTGAACAAAATTTCAAACAACTTTTGAAAGAATCTGGTATCTTCCCCAGACTTTAGAGGCTTTGTAACTGGAATCATCAACTAGAGTAATTAATTGGTTCTTATGTATTTACTGAAGCCATTAAACGTAGTCCTGACATATTGCGAACACCAAGAAACAGATTCGGACACCAAATGACGTGAACGGCTTAAAGGTCCGGACCATTAAAGCGGATGTCCAAATTGAACTAGTGAAGGCAATGGGTGGAAATCCAACCCCGATTTTCTGGCCTGAGGTCTATACCTCTCTCACAACTGGCGTAGTTGACGGGACCAAAAATGGAATTACGGATATTGTGGAAATGAAGTTTCATGAACATTTGAAACACATCACGTTGGATGGGCATGCCTGCATGGGAGCTTTGTGGTTCTTTAGTGAAGCAAGATGGCAGCAAATCCCAAGAGCGCACCAACGAATTCTATTTGATGGTTTACAGCGTCTAAAAACAACTGCTCCAGCGTTCCCAATGCGTAAGCAAGTACCAGCTTATGAAGATTTTAAAAAGGCAGGAGGTACCATCTATGTACCAACACCTTCAGAGAAAGCTGCTTTCAAAGCTGCAGCAACACCTGTTAATAATTGGTACCTCAATAAATATGGGGATGATTGGCTTTTTAAACTGGAAATGATGTCGCTCAGTGTAGTGCATCTGTAACCGATGAATTCCTAACAGCCACCCAACCAAAGCTACGAAACTAAATTATTCACTTCGCTCGGGTTCGAAGGGGCCCGAGTTCACGAAATTCGACTAAACAAGTCCTTCTCAATCATCAGAAAGAGGGCTCGTTAGCCATTCCAACATATCTTTACTCGTAGAGATTAGGTACCCCCCGGCTCCTTTCAATCCTGAAACAAATCCAACCACCGTTTTTTGAGTGATACTGTCATCACAGGATCCTTGTTGCTCCAGCCAGTGCACTGTATTTCCAACGACAACAACACTTCCTGAGACAATCAAAGAACCTGCGGATACAGTTATTGCACCAGCAGTGACAATGGCTAAGTTTGCCAGAACACATTCAGCATCTGGGCAACCCCGAGTAGCACCCGAGAGTCCTTCAATCACAATTGAATCAGAGTTGTCGAATCCTTTGACCTCCAGCGACCACTCCTTCGTAACCAGTTGACAATCGTAGTTCTGGTTTGGTTTGGTCTCTGGAACGAAGCAAGAACTCGTTAGCAAACAAGCAACTAATACTGAAAAATACTTAGAATTTTTTCGAATCATCATTTAACTAAATTTGTAAAAGAAAGATTGTTTCTTAATGTCTAAACAGCTGATTACGTTCCTGTTATTTTTGATTTTCTTCATATCATCGACGACTTATTACTACTATTGGACGGTGCCCGCAAATAGTATTTGGTATGACCAGAGAGCAGCAATTGAAGTTTTCCAAAAGATTATAGACGGTCAATTCCCTTTAGTTGGATACAATCACAGCATCGGAATACCGTCATTTGCTGCATTCTATTATATCTTCTCACCAGTATATTACTTTTTAAATCAGCCAATTCAATTATATTACTTTACAGCATTTATTAATGTCCTCTCTATACTAATTCTATCGACATTTTTATATTTCAAATTTAATCCATTTTCAGCGATTATTTTTGGAGTTTATAGCGTCACTAATATTTGGGGCTTGTATTATGGATCTTTTCTCTGGAATCCCAATTTTATTCCATTTTTCATGACATTTTTGTGCATTTTTATACTCAAGTATTTTGAAACAAAAAAAGTGCATTATTTCCATCTAAGTGGTCTTTTTATCAATTTAATCACACAATTTTCACCGCAAGCAATAATTCTTGTATTTTCGTTTGGTGTTTCAGTAATAAAATTTAAAAAGTTGCCTAAAATCATTCATCTATATTGGCACTGTATACTTCATTTAATTTTAGTTTCTCCTTGGTTAGTACATACTTTAATTCTACAACCAAAATCAAATACTCCTTCCCATGGAACACTTTTTAAAGATTTTTCATCTCCGTTACTGGAGTACACTAGCTACGTTGGTGGATGGGGCTTGACTCAAGAATGGGGTAAGTTTCTAGACTATGGAACGATAATTTCTCAAGAAAACTTTATTTTTATTCCTCTTCTATTATCTTCAACAACAGTTTCACTACTTTTAATAGCCTTCTTAAGTTTGAAGTATCTGAGAGGAAATCATATTTTTACTATTAATAAATCTTGGGCAAACTTAACTTATTTTCTTTGTTTAACAAACATATGTTCACTCTTTTTTTTCGTATTAGGTATTCGAGTAAATACGCATCATTTTCAATTCCTAACCCCTACTTTGGGATTAATTTTAATTATAGGGCTATGTCAACAAAAAAAGTACCTGAAACTCTATATTTCCCTGCTCTTATTCATAATTTTTTCTCAAGGAACATACAGCTATTGGCGAGCATACTCAGAATCAATTCGGCCCTATATCACTGATATTGGCTATCAGGAAATCTTTTCAGATTATGTCAAAGATCAATGTTCTAATTCTGCAAGAGTAAGATATGTAACTCCCAATGGGATTCATGGATATATGCAATACGGAGAGTTAGAGGAAGAAGTCTCAAGTTGTGATTGGATGCTTGTACAAAAAAATCATTATGATCTATCAATTGTTATTCGTGATTTATTGAATGAAAAATTTCAGTTATCCCAAATTAATTTTAAAGATTATCTAATCTGGATCCCAAAATAATAAATGAGAAAAAAATTACTTTTTATTTATGCATTACTATTTTTTGCTTCTTTCTTTATTTTTTATTTTTTTTATCTTACAGAAAACGTTGAAAAATTTAATAGTCAAATAGAAAAAAACATTGAAAGAAATCTTTCAATAGATTGGGGACCAAAAGAACCAAAACTTTTTGCAGAAGGATATTCTGCAGATATTTCTAATCTATCTTTAAATTTTGGTAAATTTATCATTGAAATTCCGGCACATGATAAATCTCACATTCTAAATTTAGCAGAAAGATTAGTTTTTGACGAATGTAATTTCAAAATAAATTTGATCTTCCTTCTTTTAGATCTTTATTGTAAAAAACTTACTACAAAACATGAAAATTCTATATTTGATCCAAACACAGAGATTCTTTATTCCAACAACTTTTATTTTGATAATGATATTTTTCAGAGACTATTTAGTCGATTTAGATTTTTCGATCTCAAGTTTCATTTTGACGAGGTCTTAATTAACAATGTTTTGACACAAAATATTAATGGTGAATTGGAATTTCATAACGCTGAAAATGCGACTTTAACTATTGATGATCAGTTCATTGAATTTTTCAACAGATCAGAAGGTCTTGAGATTCAATATCAAAATCAGATTTTTTTCTTTTTGAACCAAAACTTCTTCCAACACTTTTGGAACTAACCCAATTTCTTCTCTTCCATACATACTAATTTCAGTAAGCCCAACTCAATGGTTGACTTTTAGGAAAAAACTAATATATCAATATATCGAAAATTTGGAGAACTCATAAATTATCCTTTAACCATCCATGGCTCTTCGTTCGCAAAAATCCGATACCGAGACGATCCGCATCAATCGTCGCTTGCCTATCGTTCCCCAAGTGCACTCAACTCTACATCACTTGATTGTTCATTGTGTGCTTCCACCTGGTTCCCCCATCCGCGAGAAAGATCTGAGTGAACAAATGGAAGTTTCTCGGACACCAATTCGAGAAGCACTGTTGCAACTTGAGAAAGAAGGCCTTGTCGAGATCTATCCGCAATCTGGAACACGTATTTCCAAAATTAGTATGGAGGAAGTGCGTGAGAGTCATTTCATACGTGAAGCCATGGAAAGTGCCACTGTCCGATTTGCGGCACAACAGGGTGATTCTCAATTATACAAACAACTGAACACTCGTTTGCAAGAATTCGAGGCTGCCTTAGGCACCGCTGAAAAAGATCTCTTGTTCGAATTGGATGAACTCTTTCATAAAACGATAGCGGAATTCCGCTTCCAGAATAGACTCTGGAAAATCACAAATATCGCAAAATCACACATGGATCGTGTTCGGCACTTAACCCTTCCACTCCCAAAAAGGATTTATGAAATTGCTGATGAACACCAACGAGTTACTGATTGTATTACCCAGCACCAACCAGACGACGCTGTGAGAGCAATCAAGGATCACCTTAGCGTGATTTTTTCCGATATTGAGCGAATTCGAGCAGAACATTCAGAATATTTTGTTGAATAACTTTTCATCTAAACATATTTACTAATGCCATATCTAACCCCAACTCAACTTTCCGAATTTGAACAAAATGGATTTCTGATTGAAAGAAACCTTTTTGATCCTGAAGAAACACAACTACTTCAGAAAGCTGCAAAAGATGATCAGGAACTGGATCGCCGAAGCCAAGGAAGAAGAGACAGGTCTGGTGCCACAGTCCGCCTTACACTTTGGAATCACCCGGGAGAGGGCATTTACGGAATGTTTGCCCGTTGCAAAAAGCTTGTTGGCAGAATGGAAGAACTGCTTGGCGGAGAAGTCTACCATTATCATTCAAAAATGATCCTCAAAGACCCTGAAATTGGAGGTGCTTGGGAATGGCATCAAGATTATGGTTACTGGTATCACTATGGTTGCCTCCAACCTCTGATGGCGAGCGCTATGATAGCAGTAGATCCTGCCAAAGTAAGCAACGGTTGTCTCGAAGTTCTGAAAAGAAGCCATGTTCTAGGCCGCCTTGATCATTCCTTAGCTGGAGAGCAATCCGGTGCAGACCCTGAAAGAGTAGGGATCGCCATGAAGCGCTTCGACAGAGTTGCAGTTGAATTGGAACCTGGCGACACACTGTTTTTTCACTGCAATCTTCTGCATTGTTCGGGTCAAAATCACTCCCCTGATCCTCGCTGGGCAATGATTTGTTGCTATAACGCTGCCCGTAATAATCCATTTAAAACCTCTAGACATCCTCAGTATACTCCTCTAGAGCAAGTGGATGACTCCCTTATCAAAATGGTTGGTCTGAAAAGATTCAGTGAAGGTGGAGAGGTTGATTTTATGGGTGATAATGTTGATCGAAGCATCCCCGCAGATCTTCACAAACCAATGTCTGAAACAATATGAGACCAACCATTGGAATTCGTCTCAGTTGGCCTGAGCTCAGAAAATTTTTGCACCAACATCTCACTGAACATGTTCTCCCATTCTGGTTTCCGAAACTGATTGATCTGAAACACGGGGGCTTGAACAATTGTGTTCATGATGATGGTGAAGTTCTCTCCACCGAAAAATATCTTTGGTCACAGGGCCGAGCTCTTTGGGTGCTGAGCAAACTTTTTAATGACATTGATCAGGATTCTAAATGGCTGGAGATGGCGGCTCCTATCTCAAAATTATTAACAGGTTATGGGAGGAATACCGGTGGAGATTGGTATTTCAGTTTAAACGCAGACGGCACCCCTGCAAAAGAACCTCAATCTATCTATGTAGATGGTTTCTGTATTTATGGGCTGACAGAATATGCGAAAGCAACTGGTCACTCAAAGAGTCTGGACATAGCTTTGGAGGCTTACACCCACGCGAGTCCCAAGTTAGAGGATCATCGCTTAATAAGAACAATGCCTCACCCAATTCCAACTGGGTTCCAGTCCCATGGTCCCCTGATGTTGTTTGCGCATGTTTTTCATGAACTGGGAATCCTGAGTGGCAGAGATGACATCAAGCAGCGAGCCCTTGAATTGGCAGAAAGGATTCTATCTCAACATCTTGATCCTGAGTCCGGCCAACTTCATGAGTTTGTGGTTCCTGGTGGTCAAAAAAATTCCAGTGACATTGGACAGACAGCAATTCCAGGGCATGTGGTGGAAAGCATGTGGTTTTTGGAAGAGATCTATCGCTATCATGGTCAATCTGAAAAGATTCCATTATTGCTGGAGACCATGCGTACCCATCTTGAGCTTGGCTGGGACCAGCAATTTGGGGGTTTGGTTCTAGCGACTCATCTTGGAGGTGGGAAGCCCAAGTGGCACAATCCGTATGGTAAAATCTGGTGGCCCCACACAGAAAGTCTACAAGCACTGCTGATGGCTTACGCTCATAAAAGAGAAAAATGGGCTGAGGACTGGTACTGGAAAATCCATGATTACAGCTTCACTCACTTTCCCAATTGGGATTCAGGAGACTGGTTTCACAATCTGGATCGTGAGGGAAAACCGACGGTTCCCTATTTACAAACTCTTCCGGTTAAGGATCCTTTTCATTTGCCCAGAGCCCTAATTTATTCAATTCAAATCCTTGATCAACTTGGAGAAACATCATGACTACGTCTGATCCTCAAAAACGTTGGCTTATCGACCAACTACCTGTTGAATTGTACGCTAGTAACGAAGAACTCGGACAGGCAGCGGCAAAGAAAGCTCAACAAATCTTAAGTGAGGCAATCGACAAAAAAGGATTCGCTAACTTGATATTGGCAACCGGGAATTCTCAACTAACTTTTTTAAAAGCGTTGAGAAATTTGGGGGATGTTGATTGGCAGAAAGTCAGAATCTTCCACATGGACGAGTACATTGGAATCAATCCATCCCACCCAGCTAGTTTCCCTCTGTTCTTGGAAAACCATTTTCTTCAATTTACCAAGCCTGGTCATTTTCATCCCATTCCGAGTGAGACTTCGGATGTGGATTCCGCCTGCAAGGCCTATGAGGCATTGATTCGTCAACACCCTGCTGATCTTGTCGCAATGGGATGGGGAGAAAACGGACACATTGCCTTCAACGATCCTCCAGATGCACATTTTGATGACCCACATTGGGTAAAAGTCGTCGAGCTTGCAGAGGAATGCCGCCTTCAGCAGGTTGGCGAAGGTCATTTTACTTCACTGGATGAAGTACCAAAACAGGCGATTACCTTGACAATTCCTGCTCTTCTAGCTCCAGTACACATCCTTTGTATTGTTCCTGAAGCGAGAAAGGCTTCGGCTGTAAAGGCCTGCCTATCCGAACCGGTGGATGAATCTCGGCCAGGCTCTATCCTGAGAACAATTTCACATGCTACCTTATTGCTGGATCAAGATTCAGCTTCGCTTCTCTAAATTATCCAACAATGGAGTTGCCTATGCTTTAAATTATGGGTAAATGACAGCAGTCTTTTGTCCAATGAGTTCATTTCATTCCAAAAATCTTCACTAACTGAGGTTAGTTAAAAGAGAACACTTCATGAAACGATCTACTTTTCTCAAATCTCTCGTTGCTCTTGGATTTTCCGCGATCATTGGGAGCACAGGAGCAATTGCGGGGCAATCTCCCGACCTCGCAGCAATGGTAAAAGCCGGGACATTGCCACCATTGAATGAGCGTCTCCCCGAAATTCCATTGATGCTGCCAGTTGTCGACGAAATTGGTGAATACGGGGGCACACTTCGTCGCGCCTTCCTAGGTCCTGGTGACCACAACAACTATACAAGAGCCGTCTACGATGCACTGGTTCGTTACGCACCAGACGGAAGCCAAATCGTTCCTCATATCGCAGCAGGTTGGGAATCTAACGAAAACTTTACGGAATGGATTATTCGTCTGAGACCAGGAGCCAAATGGTCGGACGGAACTCCCTTCACAGCTGATGACATCATGTTCTGGTACGACAATATTTTGATGAACCAAGAACTAATGCCGGGTGGGGTGGGGTGGATGAAAAATGGAGATGGTTCGATGGCTTCTGTTCAAAAGCTTTCGGACTATTTAGTCAAGTGGACTTACAAGCAACCAAATACAGCCTTCCTGCTAAACATGGCTAACCTAGATGGTGCTGACAAATCGATCAGCAATCTTGTCTTTGTTCCAGCACATTATCTGAAGCAATTTCATCCTGACCATACCAGCAAGGCCAGCTTAGATGCCAAGGTCAAAGAAGCAGGATTTGATACTTGGACCCAACTGTTCGCCGTCGAAGCACTCCCCCATTTGAGTGGTAACCGACCCGGAATGGCAGCCTGGGTTCCAGACGGAACAACTGTTTCGGATCAGGTCTTCACGATCAAGCGAAATCCGTATTTCGTAGGAATCGATCCACAAGGCAACCAACTGCCTTATATTGATGAAATTCGCTTTACCTTCTATGCAGACCGCGAAGCTCTAAATCTTGCTGCTGTTGCAGGTGAAATCGACTTTCAAGGTCGGCACATCAGTATGAGTACTTACCCTGTTCTAAAGGAAAATGAGAACAAAGCTAACTATCGCGTAGTCACCTGGCCTACCTTCGGAGGCTCTGATGCTGTAGTAATGCTGAACCAAACCTGGACTGGCCCAGAAGGTGAGTACTTTCGCAACAAAGACTTCCGCATTGCTTTGTCACACGCTATTGACCGAGAGGCAATTAAGGAGCTTGCCTTCTACGGACTTGGTGAGTCTCGACAGGGAGTGCCAGCTCCGTTTCATCCCTATTACCCTGGTGATGAATATGCCTTCCGGTACACAGAATTAGATATGGATAAAGCCAACAGTCTACTTGATGGGATTCTTCCCAACAAAGACAGTGATGGCTTTAGACTGATGTCAAATGGGAATATTCTCGACATTGAAATTGGTATAGTCCCCCAATTCGGTAACTGGCCAGATATCGGGCAATTAATTGTCGAAAATTGGGCAGAAGTAGGGGTGAAAGCCCATATTGAAATCCGAGAAAGGACCCAACACTTCAACATGCGGCCAGCTAATGAGTTAATGTCTGAAATTTGGAACGAAGACACAACTGGCTTTCCCTTCAGTGGTCAGCCCAAGTTTGATCCACGAAGTGACCCTGCTTTGACCTTCGCGCCTTTGATTGCAAAGTGGTATGCATCCGGCGGTAAAGAAGGACAAGCGCCACCTGCTGAAATCAAGCGCTTGGTTGACATCATTGATGAAGCCAAAACTTCAGGACGCAATCGGCAAATTGCTCTGGCCAAAGAACTCTTCCGAATCTGGGCTGATAATGTCTGGGAGATTGGGACCGTTGGGATGACCCCAATGATTCAAGGAGTTCTAGTTGCGAATGATAAGCTTCAAAATGTTCCTGCTGTTGCCGGAAACGACTGGCCTCTGCGTACTCCCGGAGATACTCGTCTCGAACAGTATTTCTATTCACGCTGAGTCCCACTCCTAGCGGTCTGACATCTTTTTTGATTCAGGCCGCACTCCAAACGTCTGTCCCAGACATTCTTGAATGCTAATCTACATTATGAAGCGGCTCCTGCTGTTGCCGTTCCTGCTACTGATCTTTTCTGTCATCGCCTTCATATTGATCCAAGCTCCTCCCGGTGACTTTCTAACCAGCTACATTGCTGAATTGGCAGCATCTGGTTCCTCGATGGAACGGGCCCAGATTGATGCGCTGCGTGCGCTCTATGGTCTTGATCAGCCCATGTATCTCCAATATTTCAAATGGATGGGGAGAATCCTGACTGGAGATCTAGGAGTCTCGCTGGATTGGCAACGTCCAATTAGTGAGCTAATCGGTGAACGCATGGGACTCACACTCGCTCTCGGCTTGGGCACCTTTGTATTTACTTGGTTGATTGCGATCCCAATTGGAATTTTCTCAGCTACACGCAAGTACTCTTTTTTTGATTACTTCTTTACTGTTTTTAATTACTTCGGTGTTGCCACACCCACTTTCATGACAGCCTTGGTCCTAATGTGGATTGCCTTCAAATACTATGGGGTCAGTGTCACAGGACTTTTCTCAGCAGAGTACATTGACGCTCCCTGGAGTTGGGATCGAGTTGTTGATTTATTGCAACACTTATGGCTTCCCGTTGTCATTCTTGGGTTGGATGGAACTGCCCGTCTTGCCAGAGTGATGCGGGCCAACTTGCTTGACGAACTAAAAAAGCCGTACATGGAGATGGCACGCGCCAAGGGTCTCTCAGAGTGGCGCCTCGTTATGAAGTATCCCGTCCGTTTGGCACTGAATCCCCTTGTCAGTACGATTGGTTGGTATCTACCTCTCATCTTTTCTGGAAGTGTGATTGTTGCAACTGTGATGAATTTGCCCACGATTGGGCCCATGTTGCTTAGGGCTCTGATCAGTCAGGATATGTTTCTGGCAGGTACAATTATTCTCTTTTACATGATGCTGGCAGTGGTTGGCACATTGATTTCTGACATTCTCCTGGCTTGGCTGGATCCAAGAATTCGTCTGGACGAGGAGTGAGATGTCCCAAAAATCAGATATTAAACCCAATATTGTTTTGATCATGCCAGATCAGCTCCGAGCAGACTTTCTGGGTTGCTATGGAGCCAAGTTCATTCAAACTCCAAATATCGATGCGCTCGCCCAACAAGGGTTACAATTCAATCGGGCATTATCACCCTCCCCAATCTGCATTCCAGCTAGGGCATCCCTACTCACAGGACACAATGCCCTCTCCACTGGAGTGTTAACGAACAATTACTGGCTGCGCCCAGATCATGAGGATTGTGGTCTTCTCAGTATTACCAGCATCTTATTAGAAAACGGCTATCACACTGAGGGGATCGGCAAGATGCACTTCATCCCCTGGGACCAAGAGGCGGGGTTCAGTCATCGATGGATTGCTGAAGACAAGCGCCACATCCATATTCAGGATGACTACGCTGATTATTTAGCAGCACAAGGTCTTCGGAAGCTTGCTGGAACAGAAGAACCTAACTACCGCGAGGGCCGAATGGCTTCGGTCAGCCCAATCCCGTTGGAACATCAAGTAGATGTTTGGGTTGGAGATCGGAGTGTGGAGTTCATCAAGGATTGTCCTCAGGATAGACCATACTTTCTGTGGGTGGCTTTTCCAGGACCCCACGATCCTTATAATCCACCTGCAGAAATTCTTAATTCCATGCGCCCGGCAGAAGAGTTTCCCTTCTCAATTCCTGGAACATTTGACAGTCAGACCTTCCAAAGAGGGTTTATCCACGCCCACCTCAGTGGATCAGCCCAAGCAGATTTTCGAGAGTTTCCGGAACTAGCCAAACAGATCATTCGACGACACTATGCAGGTTTGGTTCAGATCATTGATCACCAAGTCGGAAAAATTTTAAGTGCTATCGAAGAGCAAGATTCTGAGCGTGAGACACTGATCATCTTCACATCAGATCACGGTGATTTTCTGGGTGATTTTGACATGGTTGGCAAAGCTTTATTCTACGAATCTTCTTCTCGTGTACCCCTGATCGCGAGAGGAACGCCATATCGGGTTGGACAATCCAAGAGCTTGGTTTCGTTGACTGATCTTTATGCAACAATCCTCAATCACGCGGGAATAAAGATGATAGCTCAGGACTCCCAAGCAATCCCCACAAAGCCTGATCAGCAGACTCGTAAACACATCATAGGAGCCACAGGTGCTGGGCTGATGTGGTGCGACGAGCGCTGGAAATTATCACGCTACAAGAATGGACTTAGTACTTTGTTTGATTTGGAAGCGGACCCCCTCGAACAAAACAACCTACTTCTTGATCCTGATTTTGCTGATATTCGGAACCAGGTGGAAGCAGAGTTAACCAAATCTTTGATGGAAGGTCTGGTTCAGGGTCATCAAGAAAAATCATATCCCTACATGACACTTACGCCAGATCATGATGGGCATCATCGAAATTGGCAGCGCCCCTATCCAGCCAATACATGGGACAAATTTGAGGAAATCAAAGCCAATTGGGGAAAAGCAGGAATGCCCGTATGAATCATTTTGCGCGAGCCTACAGATGACTTCTCAAACTACCTTGAGCAGTGAAGTCAGCGAAAAGATTAAGGATGAGGCCTTTGAAGTAGCCCCTAATTGGAAGCTTGTCTGGTGGCGTTTCAAGAAGCATCGGTTAGCTTTAGTCAGTGCATTCGTACTGTTTGGGATCATTTTAATTGCCTTGTTCCCTGATTTCTTCAGTATCCAAGATCCCAACAAATCAAGCGCTCGTGAATCTTTCATGCCGCCTCAGGGGATATCCTTTTTCCACAATGGAAGTTTTCAGGTCCATGTCAAACCACTCAAAGGGAAACGGAATAAGACAACGCTTAAGATGGAGTGGGGAGTCGATGAGAAGAGAATTTTACCACTACATTTCTTCACAAGTGGTTATGAATACGAGGTTTTTGGGCTTTTCAAAACAGATCTACACCTCTTTGGTATTGAAAAACCGTCTGCTCGGAATTCGTTCCACCTACTGGGTACCGATCGTTTAGGCCGTGATCAGTGGTCTCGACTGATGCATGGAACCAGAGTTTCACTTTCAATCGGGCTAGTCGCGGTTGGACTCAGTATTTTTCTTGGGATTCTGCTCGGTGGAATCTCAGGATATTACGGAGGCTGGCCTGACTTGGTCATTCAAAGATTGATCGAGATCCTTCAATCACTGCCACCTATTCCAATCTGGATGGCCTTGACTGCTGCCTTGCCCAGAGACTGGACGGTAGAGCAGACTTACTTTGCGATCACTCTCATTCTTTCTCTACTGGGTTGGACCACACTCGGTCGAGAGGTTCGTGGTAGATTTTTGTCATTGAGAGAAGAAGACTTCGTCATGGCTGCAAAACTCTCTGGTTGCAGCCAAAGTCGTATCATCTTCCGACACATGCTACCCACCTTCACAAGTCACATCATTGCTACCAGTACTCTGGCGATTCCGGTAATGATCATTAACGAAACATTTTTAAGTTTCTTAGGTCTCGGTTTGCGTCCGCCTGCAATCAGCTGGGGTGTACTCTTACAAGAAGCGCAGAATCTTCAGTCGATTGCCCTGGCTCCTTGGTTGTTGCTTCCTGGCTTGGCTGTCATCTTTACCGTTCTTGCGCTGAACATCCTGGGGGATGGCTTGCGTGATGCCGCCGACCCTTACAGTTGAGAACAAAAATGACAAATCAGCCCTTGCTGGAAGTCCGGGATCTGCAGACTGTTTTTGAACTTGATGAGGGGACCGTCAGAGCGGTTGATGGAGTCAGCTTTAATGTGTATCCAGGTAGAGTTTTAGGGATTGTTGGTGAAAGTGGCTGCGGCAAAAGTGTAACCATCAAGTCCGTCCTACGATTGATCGAAGAACCCGGCAGAATTGCCAACGGTGCCATTCGCTTCCGGTCAAAAATTCTGGGTAATTCCTCTGCTGAGATGGTTGATCTCGTTCAATTACCTGCTAAAAGTGCCCAATTGAGAGCCCTGCGAGGGAATGAGATCGCACTGATTCCCCAAGAACCCATGGCTGCCTTCAGTCCAGTGCATACCATTGGCAATCAATTGATGGAGGTGATTCAACTCCATCAACCCGTCAGTGACGGAGAAGCAAAAAAAATTGCGGTAAATCGTCTCAAAGAAGTTGGAGTTCCAAATCCAGAAAGCGCAATAGATCGCTATTCTTGGGAACTGAGTGGCGGGCTTCGTCAACGCGCAATGATCGGAATGGCTCTTACCTGTGATCCACTTCTTTTAATAGCTGATGAACCCACCACAGCCATTGATGTCACCACACAGGCTCAGGTGCTGAGCCTGCTGCGTAAGCTTGAGCAGGAGCATCAGACATCAATCATCTTCATCACCCATGACCTTGGGGTGATCGCCCAACTCGCGGATGATGTCGTGGTGATGTACCTAGGCAAGGTGATGGAGAGCGGCCCAGTTGATCAAATTTTTCATAATCCCCAACATCCCTACACGCGGGCTCTACTAAGGTCTATCCCAACCGTCTACACAAAGAATCGTAGTCGTCTACCAACGATCTCAGGATCAATTCCTCACCCATTCCAAAAGCGCACTGGCTGTCCCTTCGTGGCTCGCTGCCAAGAGGCTCTTCCAGAACAGCGGTGTGCCAATCAAGCACCAGCACTCAAAGCAATCAATGAACACCAATCAGTGAGTTGCTTCCTTCATGGAGAGGAGGTCAATGTCAGCTGAACCAACCCAATCAACTTTGACCAATAATGCGCTCATATCTCCGGAGCGTTTGCTAGATGTTAAAGAGTTGAAAAAATATTTTCCTATCCGAAAGGGGGTTTTTAAAAGTGTAGTCGGCCAAGTACGATCTGTTGATGGGGTTACATTTCATTTAAACCAGGGAGAGACCTTAGGACTTGTGGGTGAAAGTGGCTGTGGAAAAACAACCACCTCCCGCTGTCTGCTGCGTGCCATAAATCCAACATCCGGTGAAATTCGTTATCGACAAGCTGATGGACAATTGGTGGATGTGACACAACTAGCCAGTGACCAACTGAGACCTGTACGTCGGGAAATGCAGATGATCTTTCAAGATCCATTTGCCTCTCTCAATCCTCGAATGAACCTACTGGATCTTGTCGGTGAACCTCTTTTGGTCAACGGTGTCGCCAATCGCAAAGAACGAAGCGATCGAGTCGCTGATCTGCTTCGTCTTGTGGGCCTGAGACCAGAATATATGCGTCGGTTTCCCCATGCGTTTAGTGGAGGTCAACGACAAAGAATCGTGATTGCCCGCGCCCTGGCACTCAATCCTCGTCTGGTTGTAGCCGATGAACCAGTCTCTGCTTTGGATGTTTCAGTACAGGCCCAGGTACTCAATCTATTGCTGGATCTCCAGGAACAGTTGAAGCTGACGTACCTGTTTGTTGCCCATGACTTGAGTGTCGTCCGTCACATTAGCGATCGTGTGGCCGTAATGTATGTGGGCCGGATCGTAGAAATGTCTCCAACGGATGAGCTTTTCCTGGCACCAAAGCACCCCTACACCGCAGCTTTGCTATCAGCCGTACCGGTTGCTGATCCTAGAATTCGCTCAAAGATGCAACCCTTGGAAGGTGACGTGCCCAGTCCTTCCAATCCCCCTAACGGCTGTCATTTTCATCCCAGATGTCCCTTTGCCACTGAGTTGTGTCGGCAACAAGCACCAGACTTGGAAGAAGTCCAACCTAATCACTTCGTGGCCTGTCATCGGCAAGCTGAGTTAAAATTGTCTGGTGTCTCTGAGCCAACCTGATCCTAGTAAAACATGCTCTTTTCAGCTGACCAAAAAGTTCACGTCGACAAGCAAGGGGCTCTAAAAGAGTCCCTTCAGACGGTTGATGGCACATTTCAATCTGAACGAAAGAGGACCCTTGGGTTGTGTGATATCCAGCTCAATGGCTTTGCTGGCATTGATTTTAACAATCCAAACTTAAACCCCGAAGATTTTCATCGATCGATGCAGGCTCTCCTAAGAACTGGAGTGACCAACGTACTTCCGACATTGATCACTGCTAACCAAGGTGATCTGTATCGAAACTTTGAAGCATTGGAGAGGGCACGGGCGTTCTCTCCCATTGCCCAGATGATGGTGAGAGGATATCACCTGGAGGGACCTTTTCTCAATCCAGCCCAAGGTTTTGCAGGTTGCCATCCATCCCAGTTCATGGGTAGAAAGCCATCTTGGGAAAAGTTTGTGAGTTGGCAAGCTGCAGCAGGAGGTCGAATAAAGCTTCTAACTGTGGCTCCAGAGATGCCCGGTGTTCTTGAATTGATTACCAAATGCGTTGAAAGTGGGGTCCGCGTATCCCTCGGTCATACAAACGCTTCGCACGAAGATATCCGAAAAGCTGTGGGGGCTGGGGCATCGTTGTCAACACACTTGGGCAATGGTGTTGCTCAGTTATTACCAAAGGTTGACAATCCGATCTTGAGCCAACTTGCTGAGGAAGGTCTTACTGCCAGTTTTATTGCGGATGGCTTTCATCAGAAACCTCATGTACTGCGCGTCTACATCAAAGCCAAGGGTTCAGACCGAACCATCTTAGTCAGTGATGGAACTGCAGCTTCAGGGACAGTTCCTGGAACCTATTACTTAGGTGCTACAAAGATTCAGTCCAAACCTGAGGGTGTGGTGCATCTCTTTGGAACCCAGAATCTTGCTGGTTCTGCGGCAACTCTGCTGGAATGTCTGCAAAATGTCATGAGTTGGTACAACACCTCTCTGGAACAAGGAATTCGCTGGACCTCAATCCAACCTAGAAAGCTTTTGGGCTGGCCAACTACACAAAATGTTGGAGATCTTGCTGAATTGTTGGAGTGGGAATACATCAATGATCGATGGACCCCAGCATCTGTTCAACTTGGCACGCAGATCATCAAAATTCATTGAAGAAACAACTGGAAGCACACAAAAACTCAAATGGAGCGATACTAATGAAACCCTCTTCGCCATTTAATCACCCAGATAGACTGTTCAGTTCAGATCCATCCCAACGCAATGTTGCGCGAAGGCTTTTTGAGGAAGTTCGTGATCTACCCATCGTTAGTCCACATGGTCACACCGATCCAAGTTGGTTTGCTCTAAACCAAAATTTTGGGAATGCAACAGAACTGTTCCTGATTCCTGACCATTACCTATTCAGAATGCTCTACAGCCAGGGAATTTCCCTAACAGATTTGGGAATTCCGACCCGTGATGGCTCACCTACAGAGAACGATCACAGGAAAATTTGGCGAATATTTACTGAGCATTATTATCTATTTCGTGGGACTCCCTCCAAGATTTGGTTCGATCACGCCCTCCATGAGGTTCTAGGGATCAACATTCCCATGTTGCCGGAGAATGCCGACCAAATTTACGACGAAGTGAACGCAAAACTCTCAAGCGAAGCCTTTCGTCCGCGTGCCTTGTTCGAACGCTTTCAAATCGAGATCCTGGCAACAACTGAATCTCCTCTAGATCCCCTGACTCACCATCAAACTCTTAAAGATTCAGACTGGCAGGGTAATGTCATTACCGCTTTCCGTCCAGATCCGGTGGTTGATCCTGAATTTGAGGGTTTTGCTGAGAATATTGAGAAGTTGGCTGAAACTACCGGAGAAAACGCTCTTACTTGGGATGGATATCTCAAGGCCTTGCAACAGCGAAGAGAATATTTCAAGTCGATGGGAGCCGCCTCCACAGATCATGGGCACCCAACCGCGACTACAGCAGATCTTTCTCGAGCCGAATGCGAACGACTCCTGACGGGAGCACTTGCAGAGAAACTGAGTGCAGAAGAAGCAGATCAGTTTCGAGGGCAAATGATGACGGAAATGGTGAGGATGAGTCTGGACGATGATCTTGTTGTTCAGTTGCATCCAGGTTCATTCCGTAATCATAATCAACCGCTCTTCGAACGGTTTGGCCGTGACAAAGGAGCGGATATTCCAATAGCAACTGACTATGTCAATGGTCTGAGGCCACTACTAAATAAATTTGGCAATGAACCTCGACTCAGCATGATTCTGTTCACTTTGGATGAGACCAGCTATAGCCGAGAGTTAGCTCCACTCGCTGGACACTATCCCATCCTCAAGCTAGGCCCTGCCTGGTGGTTCTATGACAGTCCTGAAGGGATGTTACGCTTCCGTCGACAAACGAACGAAACCACGGGCTTTTACAACACTGTTGGTTTCAATGATGACACCCGAGCTTTCATGTCGATCCCTGCTAGACACGATTTGGCTCGACGAATTGACTGCCGCTATCTTGCTGAACTTGTTTGTGAACATCGAATGAGCGAAGAGGAAGCAAGGGAAGTTGCCATTGATCTAGCCTACCGGCTCGTAAAGAAAGCTTATCGATTCAATGAGGAAAAATGAGTCGCGCAGTAGCACTGCTAGAAAAATTTGGTAATCGCTACCCCCGAGAATCCTGTGGAATTGGTATTGTTCATCTCGGTATCGGTGCTTTTCTTCGCGCTCACCAGGCTTGGTATACCGACAAGTTACTGAGCCTATACCCCGGGAACTGGTCTATTTCCGGGATTAGTCTTAGGAGCCCAAATGTGCGAGATCAATTGGCTCCCCAAGATGGATTCTACACTCTTGTGGAAAATGATCGCAGCGGGCAGCGCATGGAAGTCATCGGAGCGGTTCGTGAGGTACTTTGTGCTCCTGAGAGCCCAGCAGCTGTTCTCAATCAGCTTTGTCACCCAGAAACCAAAATTGTTTCCTTAACAGTCACAGAAAAGGGCTACTGCCACGATCCAGCTACGGGTCGTTTAAACCAGAAACATCCTCAAGTAATAGCTGATCTCGAAAACACAAATCAACCAAGCTCCGCCTTGGGTTATCTTTGTGAAGCACTTTATCGGCGTTGGAAACAAGAATTAGGTCCGTTCAGCATTGTTAGTTGTGACAACCTGCCGAGCAACGGCAAAGTGCTGAGGGGACTACTCATCGAATTTGCAAAACTTCGTGATGCTGAGCTTGCGGACTGGATCGAAGACAGAGTTACCTGTCCAAGCTCAATGGTTGACCGGATCGTACCTGCAACTACAGAGAAAGATCGTCAGATTGTGCAAAAGCAGCTTGGCTTAGAAGATCAAGGGGTGGTGGTCACTGAGGGTTTTTCTCAATGGGTCCTCGAGGATAATTTCTGTGCAGGGCGTCCAGCTTGGGAAAATGTCGGGGTAACCATGGTTAATGATGTAACACCATTCGAGCATATGAAATTAAGAATGCTTAATGGCACACACTCTACCTTAGCTTACTTAGGCTTCATGGCAGGCCACGAGTTTGTTGCTGATGCAGCTAATGATTCTGATTTTCAACAGCTCCTCCTTGGAATGTGGCAGGATGAGATCATTCCAACTCTAAGTATGCCCTCAGGGATTGATCTTCAGTCCTATGCTCATGACCTGATGGCACGCTATCAAAACCCAGAACTCCACCATCGCCTCTATCAAATTGCGATGGATGGCTCTCAGAAACTTCCTCAACGATTATTAGGCACCCTCCGCGATCATCTTGCTGCCAATCGACTTCCAAAAAGGATCCTGCTCGCCATTGCAGGATGGATGCGCTACGTGACGGGAATTCAGGAGAATGGGATTGCTTTTGAGGTGCAGGACCCCCTCACTCCAAAGCTGCAACAGCTTGCCCAAGAGTCTGGATTCCTGAATGGTCATTTAAATACTGAAAAAACTTCAGAGTACGTTAATCAATTACTGCAAATAGAGGAAATCTTCGGCAGGGACCTAGCAAATCATACTATTTTCTTTCAGCAACTTACCTCAGTCCTTCAAGAACTAACGGAGAATGGGGTCCGTTCAATATTGAGGCAAACGGTTACAGCCTAATCAACAGAGACATTCGATGAGTGCGAATCGAGACTGGGAAAATCAAATGAAGCGTTCCTCCTTAGAGGAATTGAACCAGTACCTGATAACTATTCTGGAAAAAGCAGGAACCCGAAGTGAGAGCGCTACAGCAGTGGTCAAAGCTCTCTGCTCAGCCTCTGTAAAAGGTGTGGATAGCCATGGTGTACGATTACTGCCACACTATGAAAAGGTTGTTAGAGGAGGGCGTGTCAATGGAAAATCGCAATTAGAAGTGAGGGAAGTAACCCCAGTCGCAGTTGAGGTCAATGCTAACAACGGCTTCGGACATTATGCATCTTATCGTGCGATTGAGGAGGGAATTCGAAGAGCCAAAACTTATGGGATCAGTATGATTTCAGTGATTCACTCCTCCCATCTTGGAGCTCTTGGTAGTTACGTTGAAGAAGCTGCAAATGAGGGATTCCTGGCCTTTGGATTTTCTAATACAGACACACTTGTTTTGCCTCATGGATCAAAAAAGCCCTTTCATGGCACAAACCCCATCGCCTTCGCAGCACCATTAGACAATAATACGCCTTACCTGATAGACATGGCTACTAGTTGTGTTCCTTGGAATCGGGTGGCTGATTATGGAGCACAGGGTCGTCCGTTACCTGATGATATTGCTGTCGATAAAAACGGACAGCTAACGAGGAATCACAAAGAAGCCGTTGCGCTTAAGTCCTTTGGTGGTAACGACTATAGCTATAAGGGTGCAGCTCTTGGCGGTATGATTGAAGTGCTTTGTTCGCCTCTGACTGGTATGCCTTTTTGTTCACAAATCTTAAAGATGAACTCTGACGACATGTCCATTCCCAGGCATCTTGGCCAATTTTTTATAGTTCTTAAGCCGGACCTGTTTGTTTCTCGTGCCACTTTCATGGAATTGATGCAGAACTATTTACAGGAACTACGTGCCTTGCCAGCGCAAGACGGAATGGCTGTTATGGCACCTGGAGATCGTGAGTGGCGGGTCAAGGAAGAAAGATCCGAGCTTGGAGTCCCAATCCCGGCTTATTTGGAAGAAGAATTCAGCAGACTTGGAGAAAAATATGGCATCAAAGAGCCAGATTACATCTGAAGTGCACTAAATATTATTGAAGATACTCCCGAGCAACCCAGCCTTGGTGGCTTTCTTTGTAACGGGCTGGTCGTTCAACCATCACTCTTGCCCAACCTCCTGAGACACACTGCTCAACAACCCTCATGCCGGATTCCAACCTGGCCACCAATTCCTGATCTGCATCGTTGGGATTTACGTAGGTAACCCTTTCAAACGTGGTTCCAGGTCCGACTCTCAGGTTCACCCGATCTCCCACTACTTCCCTGTTTTTGCCAGTCAGATCTGTTCCATCACATGGGGACTCTGATTTCGCGACTAATGACTCCTCCTTTTTCTCATTAGACAAGGTAGGATCCATCGTTTGATAATCCATCAGCGCTACAAATATCATGAGCAAGTGGACAGCCACCACTAGGGCCAACGTTATCCAAAACTGAAACGATTGGGAGAGTTTGCTAAACATCAAGAGCGGGTGATTGAAGAGTCGAATTTACATGACACTCATTAAACCAATGGGCAACAGTCTGCCGTAGATCCCTTTGGGTGTCCACCCTTGGATTTTTTTACTATGACAAAGAAGGGATTGATAGAAGATTTTCGGAGAGTACAAATTAGGCCTGATTGAGCCTTCGATATCTGATCTGAACTAAAAAATTTAAACTTAGGTGGGAGTTGAAAGAGGTTGTTGATGAATGTAATGATCGCTTGAAAATTTAGGTAAGCAGGAAGGCCCCGCATCTTTGTCGAGACCTCCTGCCTTCAAACGATGTTTAGACAGCTTGTGGATGCTTGTGATCAAGCCTGTAGTGCTTGTGAATACCAGCAAAATCTAGCAGCCCTTGCCAAGCCTTGAGAAAAAATTTTCGAACAGACTCGCTTTTTTTCACTTCTCGCTCGTTGACAAACTGGATCATTGCATACTCCCAGTCATCTCGATACTCACTCTGGAAATACCGTTTAAGCTCAATTTCATGATATCCTTGATATGCGGGAAGCATATTGTCTCCTGTAGAAAGAATTGTTAATAAATTTCCAACTGATGTTTAGTAAGTTTACTTAATTTTTTCGCACTTGCAAAATAAATTTTTAAATCTTTTTCACTTTAGAAAGAAAAAATCCTCAGATTTTGCCGAACACTAATTTAGTCAGATAATGATTTTAGTAAACAAATCGTGTGGGGGGATTGGAATCTGTGGATTGGTCTAATCAGAGGACCGGGCTAAGAACTCGGTAATCTAGGTAGGTACTAGCTCTTGAAGTAGTGGTTCCAGAATACAACCGTTCTTTGGTTTTGCAACGTAGGCTTCTTAGGACCATTTGGAGACGAAATTTCAATAGTCCCAGTCGTTAGCCGGATATCCTGCTCCGATACTGACTGAGCCATCGCATAGTTATTCTCCAACACTGGCATCAAAGCTAGAGCGACTGTCGTTCCCCCCGCCAATTGGGCCAATCTTTCCAGAAAAATGAGGACGTGGTAAACCAGAGTGTGTGTATTCATCGTAAAGTTCGATGATCGATTGCTCAGCGTGTCTGACCCCTAAGGGTAAAGATAATCTTAGCTGAGAAAATCTTCATCAATCGGCTAGCCCCAGTATCCAATTGCAGATGAGCGGCCCAACCTTGTCACCGGCTTCGAGGGTGGATAGATGTCCAGCTCCTGAGATGATTTCCAGTTGAGCTCCTGATATTTTGCTAGCCATTTCCTGGTGAACTGCGGGAGGAGTGATTTGATCAAGCTCTCCACAAAAAATCAGGGTCGGGCAGTCAATCGTTACTAAAGTTTCGGTACTGTCAGAACGCTTAAAAATTGCAGCTTGCTGCTTCAAATACTCTTCGGGAGAAGTTCGATAGATCATCGACATCAACTTCTCTGATTTCTCATCATCATGCAAATACTCTGGAGCGGTAAGTATCCCATGGAAAAGCTTAGCCATTTGATCGAATTTTCCTTTTTTAACCATCTGCATGGTCTGTTCACGAGCTTTTACGCGATCAGGATTATCAAGTCGATGTTTTGTATCACAGAGAATCATGGCCTTGACACGCTCTGGAGCCTGCCTCCAGATTTCAAAGGAGACATAGCCACCCATTGAAAGTCCCCCAAGAATGAATTCTCCCTCGACTTCCTCCAATACAAACTCAGCCATTTTGGAGATGGAATCTTGATTTCGCATAAGAGGTTGGTGCACCTCAAAACCAGCTTTATGAAGGTGTCCTTCCGTTGTTTCCCAGAGGTAAGGATCACAAGCCAGACCATGAAGCAAAACGACAGGGTATTGTTCGGGGTTCATTCTGTCTCATCTGACTGAGGTGACTGAGGTGGCTGATGTTTCAGCGAAATGGAGTTCATACAGAAACGAAGGCCTGTTGGGGCTGGGCCATCCTCAAACACATGACCAAGATGCGCATCACAACGAGCGCAAAGGACCTCAGTTCGAACCATAAAATGACTCCGATCCACTTGAGTTGCCACCGCTTCTGGATGGATTGGTCTAGTAAAACTCGGCCATCCCGTGCCCGAATCAAACTTATCGTTTGCATCAAACAATGACTGACCGCAACACGTACAAACGTAGGTTCCAGGTTTTTTGTATTGATTATAAGTCCCTGTGAAGGCTCGCTCAGTTCCTTTTTGTCGACAAACGTAAAATTCCTCTGAGGTCAGTTGATCCCTCCATTCCTTTTCTGATTTAATCACTTTTTCCATAATTTATCTTTTGAAAATGAGACTGGTAAATTGATCTCCACTCTTTTGGAGAAGAGATCGGTTAGATCATGAAATTCATGGCCTTTGAAAACACTTTTTGTTAGCTTTGATCTGCTAGATTCAAAAGAAACAGCTTAATGGTTTTCTGCAGACAAAATTCCTCAGCATCGAGACTGAGAATTCCGTTAAAAACAAACCCCTACTCGAAACCCATCATTGCTGAACGGCGAAGTCATTGGAGATTTTAGTTCATGAGCACTATCGGGACAGGAAGTTCCAGAAAATCTAACTCCGTTCACGCAGTCGAAGAAGCTATCCAACAAGCCCGCATGAAAGTTCAGGGATTTGTGGATTGGGGACTAGTCTTCTTTTCAGCAGAGCATCTGGATCATGCTGAGAAGATTCGACAAATCCTTGTTCAGAATACACCCGGAACCCAATGGGCCGGTTGCAGTGCAGGTGGTGTACTTTCTGAAAATGGAGAAATTTTTGGGGAACCAGGCCTTGTCATCTTATTGGCCCAGACCCCAGAAATCAGAACCGATGCCCTAACAACCTGCCAGCGTCGAGAGCATTCTCCAAGTGTGGCTCACCAACTTCGAGAATTTCTTGAAGGGCTGAAGTATGAAGAGCCACTTTTCCTCTTCTTCCCTGATGCCTACCAGCAAACTCCACATAATTTCATCAATACCCTGCGCTATACAAGCAATCAGCCGCAAGTTTTTGGTGCCGGTTCCTGTGATGATGGTGCCTGGAATCGCTCTGTCCAACTGGGACAGGAGGAAATCGTCGAGCATGGCATCTCTGGAATGACGCTGATTGGAGAATTCCGTTACCAAGTAGGAGTGACTCAATCCGCCCTGGTGATTGGGGAACCCATGTTCATCACAAAAGTAGAAAACAACCAGATTATCGAATTAGATGGACACTCAGCGCTAGAGTCATACGTACAGGCAGCTGTTGAACTTGGATTCAATGATATCGAAAGCGCTGCGCAACAGTTGATGCTCAGCTTTCCATTAAATCCTCAAGAGCCCCAGTTTGTAGGAGAGTCTACGATCATAAGGCATCTCAGTGGAATCGATGTTGTCAGCCAAGGCTTGGAAGTTCCAGAACTGGTCAAGGAAGGGAATGTTGTTTCCTTTGCCTTGCGTAATCGATTAGCCGCAGAAGAAGATTTAGAAATCATGTTAGATCGAATCTGGGATACTTTGCCAGAGACACCTGATTTTGGAATCTATTTCAACTGTGCTGCACGTGGACGTCCGCTCTATGGTGAGGATGATGTCGACCTCAAGCAGATAAATCAACGTCTGGGTTCCTTCCCAATCATTGGTTACTTTGGAGCTTTTGAATTAGCCCAGGTACCCTTGGGGCTTCAACTCTATTCTTATACGGGTGTCCTTGTTCTGGTCTACCTTTGAAAGATAACCGCTGGTCACTCTTTTCTACCCTTCAGAATCATTCTCTACGACAAGAAAGCGGTCAACTCATTGTCTGATCAATCTCCTCATCGCATTCGGGGATTCCTACTGGTCACAATGGGGGTTCTGTTCATCTCACCCGACTCCCTATTGATTCGGTTGGCCGATCAACCTTTGGAAATCCAGTTGTTTTGGCGCAGTTTATTTCAAGGTATCGGACTCGCGCTATTCACAGGTTTGCGTTACCAAATGAACTGGTGGAAGCAGGTTCGACAGGTTGGCCGACCAGGATGGGTCGTAATGCTTGGTTTGATTTGTAGCTCCACTTGTTTTGTTCTGGCAATTCAACATGCTCAAGTAGCTCACGTCCTGTTGTTGCTAAATACCACTCCAGTAATCGCGGGGTTACTGAGTTGGCTGGTGCTGGGTGAAAAAATCAACCACTCGACCTGGATTTTGATCGGGATCAGCATCGTTGGATCGACCTTGATAGTCATGGATAGCGCCGCCATGGGTGAATCAGGATCAAGCGCGTTTGGACTCTTTATGGCGCTTGGTGCCGCGCTGGCAACAGCCATTAATTTTTTGGGCGCACGTTCTCGGGCTCCCTTGGATGTAACACCAGTTCTTGTGCCCGCCTCTTTCCTACTTAGTATTGGATCTGGCTTACTCGGTGGTGCTACATTGCCACCTTGGGAAAATTTACGCTGGTTGTTGTTATTGGGGGGAGTTTGTCTACCGATGGCTTACATTGGAATTCAATCGGGCCCACGCTATATCAGTGCACCAGAAACAAGCATGATCATGCTTCTGGAAAGTGTTGTCGGTATTCTTCTGGCCTGGCTCTTCTTACAAGAATTACCCGGTAAGTTAGGAGTTCTTGGTGGAGGGCTCGTATTGAGTGGACTATTGACCAAGGCTTGGTGGGAGTGGAAGCAGCCCTTTCAATAATTACTTACAAACCTTCTCTTGTGATCGGATAAGTACAGATGATCGAACTCTATTATTTTCCCACGCCCAATGGGCATAAAATCACCATCTTTCTCGAGGAAACCAAGCTCGATTACCGAATTTATCCAGTTGATATTCTCAAAGGCGATCAATTCAATAGCGAGTTCCTAAAGATTTCGCCAAATAACAAGATGCCTGCAATTGTGGATACCGAACCTGAAGATGGAGAGGGACCTCTATCCTTGTTTGAATCGGGTTCAATCTTGCGCTACCTCGCTCAAAAGACGGAAAGATTTTATCCTCCAGGAATTCGAGAAGCCTGGGAGGTGGAGCAGTGGCTAACTTGGCAGGTCGCGCACTTCGGTCCCATGTTGGGACAGAATCATCATTTTAATATCTATGCTCCAGAGCAGGTGCCCTATGCTCAGGAACGATACACCCAAGAAACTAGCCGTCTCTACGGTGTCCTGAATAATCGTTTGAGAGATCGTGACTTTGTGGGTGGCTCCTATTCCATAGCAGATATGGCGATCTATCCTTGGGCAACTGGTTGGGAGAGGCAGAAGCAGGATTTATCAATGTTTCCATACGTAGCTGACTACCTAAACCTGATTGGTAGCCGACCTGCTGTCAAAAAAGCCTATGAGATCGGGCAACAATACCGAAGAGTGGATGCCAAAAAGATGAAACCCGAAGAATGGCAAACTCTTTTTGGCAATAAAATGGTGAAGACATGAGCAATCTATCGTGGACAGATTTTATGAAGGTGGACCTTAGGGTGGGTACCATCATTGATGTGCAGACTTTTCCAGAGGCTCGCAAACCAGCTTGGAAACTGTGGATTGATTTTGGAGAAGAGTTTGGAGTGAAGAGATCAAGTGCTCAAATCACACAACATTACCAGGTGAAAGACTTACTCGGCAGGCAAGTCGTTGCGGTCGTAAATTTTCCACCAAAGCAGATCGGGCCGTTTATTTCAGAGTGCTTGGTCACAGGTTTTCCAGACGAACAGGGAGCTGTAGTGTTGACTAGACCCGAAAGAGTCGTTCCCAACGGAAGCCGACTCTTCTAAAATTGCGTCAACTCAGGATTTCCTTAAAATTGACAATATCTTTTCTCAAGGCGTAAACGATTGTGGTCAACGCAATGCTTCGTGAGTAGCCAAATCGTTGATGCATGTTGGTGATGATTGTCTCGACCAGCTTCTGAACTCCCAGATCAATGCTCTTGTAGTGATTTAGGTCATTCAACTTATGGAAGAAAGCATTGTGTAGCACCTCTGGGTTGATTTCTTCCTCGATTTTGCGGTGTGAGAGTGCCCTGGAGTATTCCTGTGCGAAGCAATTCAACAGATTGTCATCTCTTGAGTTAATGATTGTTCTATTCCCTTCCAGCACTAACTCTCCACTAGATTGAAGATCCAAGAATTTTTGCGCAATCATTTGCCGGAACAATTCTTCGTCCATTTCCGGCTCCATCACTCTTTCCATACTCTTCATGTAGTTGTAATCGGGCTCGTCTACTTTCATGCCGCTGTTTGGATCAATGAAAGTAAAGCGAGGTACCATCACGTGAGCAAAAGCTCTGTTCCTCTGTGCACGAGCCAATAGTGCGTATTGAAGGTACCTTCTCAGATCAGCTTCAATTTGCCGTGGATCACGATCCACAGTACAGACTGTGATTTCCTTGCGAATGATGTGAAAGTAAATCGCTCTCACCACGCCTACCAATCCCTGGAAATCTCCGTAATCTCCTTCTCCTTCGTGCAAGTCATAGCGACCGACACTTCTGTCTAATATAGGCTTCCGCTTGCGGGTGTAACGGGTATCAATCTCTAACCAATGATGTAAATCTGGACCTTCTGCAATAATGCGGTTGAGTTGGCTTAAGAAGATTCCTACGTGTACTTTCAGTCCGTCTGAACTAGCCATCGTGTTTCGCATCACATTCTGCAACTGTCGGATCGAAATCCCGTTTCGTCCCTCGTTGGGATAGTGTTCCTTCCACAAATCCCGCATAAATTCATCATCAATCAATCTTAAATCTTCCTCACTGAAAAGCCCCGAATCGCGAAGGTTAACCGATTCAGGATGATGAGAAATCTGATCCCTAAAACTATGCTCATCGTTCAGATTCAAACCAAGTCGCATGGCCTCGTTTCGGAAGGGGTGCCAATGCGGAAGCTTTTTGATGGTATTGACGGGGTCTTCAGCGTACGCCGAGTAGATGAAAAGCTTTTGCTCAGGTGTGATGTTTAGATAGAGTTCAATTTTGTGTTGACTCCAACTCGAAGGAAATTTCTTCCGCATTGGTGGCAGGAGCCTTGTCATCACGGAGTAGTATGAGGCGATCCTCAGAAGGTTTGGATCAACATCGTACTTCTCACGCATATTTGCCAGATCTCTTCGCAGAATGTCGGTTTCACTACTCGCATCCAAAAGATAATTGACGGGGACCTTCTCTATCCGGTCAAGCAACTTCGAGGAGGTCAGTTGGTGGTCCAGTAGTTCCATTTCCTCAATATTCGTTGTCAGGATCACCGTACTATCTACTGCTGTTTGTGTCGATTCAACCGATACCCTACCGCTTCCAAGCAACATCAATAACGGCTTATAATCACTCTCACGAATCCGCTCTCCACTCACACCAAAAGCGTCATGAATATGGAGAATTCCTCGATTGGATCCAATGATTGACCCCTCATAATACCTTAAGGACTTGCCTGGTAAGTGCTCATTCACAATCCCCATATCTTCTGCACTCAGATCCTGAGGACTGACACGGACTCGCAGGTGCTGCATGTCATCAATATTGGAAATCCCATGAGCTTGGGCCCCAGAAAACTCGATCTCTTCAACTCGAACATACTTTTCTAGGACCTCAAAAAGGCTCATTCCTTTATTTTTCGGATTACTAAGGAGTTCTTCAAGGATATCAAGAGTTTTTTTATCAAGATTGGCATTTTGGTAGAAACAAGGAATCAGTAGTGTTCGCTCTCCTTTTTGCTGGTTGATATGATCAAAAAGTTCTTGCCGAGGACGGCTCAAACTCCCATCAGCCTTCTGCATCAAGGTTGGAAAGAGCAGTAAAGGATTATGATGGAAAGAGGAGTGTACTTCTACGCAGCGACTTCCATCTTCGTTTTCAAAACTGAAAAAGAAAGTATAGAGCCTTACAGAAACCTGCTTTGTATATTCCTCCAAAGCACGGATAATAAGGTCTACAACATTTGTTTTGCCAGATGCGGGGGGACCCACCAGAATAATTCCCCGATTTGGCCCAACCTCTTTGTCTGCTGATTCAATGATATCCAGCACTTGCTTGATGCAGTATTCCTGACCAAATACCGCATTGATACCATTGCTAAAAGGATCCCTGAAAACGTTGTAACTGATGACTGGTTCACCGCTCCGAATCACAATTTCGTGTCCAAAATACTTGATCGCAGCAGATATAATTGAGGAAGATGTCTGTAGGTGGGTTTCAGGTTCTTTGAGAAAATTATTTACAAAATCGGAGAAATGAATTGTGTTCTTTCGCCGATATCCCAACAAGTCGCGTAACTTCAACGGTAATTCGGCCATGCTAACTCCATATGCTAAATACGGAATGGTTTTTCCGAGTTTCGCATTCGTTCCAGAATGCTTTCAAAGCGAACTGCCGTAACCACGGTTTCTTTGAATAGATTTGCTGAAAAAGAATAAAGCCAATTGCGAGAGACCAGATAAACAGGGGCTTTCCAAATCAAGTTCAGATTCTTTAGTGTGGGTTTTATCCAATCTTTTCGGAGGCGACGACCGTCGTCTCGGTGATAAAGCAACAATCCTCCATCCTGAAAGTCCGTATCGATCAGATAGATCCTCGGACGATGGAAGTGAGTGAAGAAATTTAGCATTTCGTTCTTGATCGGCTCTGGATCAATCCAGACATTGTAGCGATCCTCCTGAACAATGCTATCCGGTGGAATCCTAAGTTGTTGTGCTTGACGTTTACTGAATCGATTCAAGTGAAATTCGTGCACCAGCTCCGGAGTCAAAAATCGTCGTAGGAACTCATAGTCTGTCACCGTTTTGACAAGATGCTCCATCTGCTGCATCGGTGTCTTGGTTGTTGGTCGTTTCCAATGATCTTTGACGTCTTGGTTTGTTTCCTCATGAAAATCCAAACTTACTTTCCCGTCTCGATAAAGCTCCTCAATGTGAGTCCAAAGGTAGAAACCCAGATGATATGGATTCCGCATATAATATGGCCGCGGATAACAGACTCCCGAGAAGACTCGAGCGTAGTCAATAATCCCTTTGACTGATTGTTCTTTGAAGAGCTCAGTCATGATTTTCTTTTCCCAGTACATCGCCCAGCCTTCGTTCATAATCTGGGTTCTGATTACGAAATCATGAGTCGAGTGGACTGAGTAAATGTAATCTAAAACAGCTCTCTCACTCTGGCTTGCCGGAGCATGGCGACATAGAAAACCCATGATATCCTGGCAGGGAGCCTTTAGCTTGAATCCTGTGCGGCTAATGGTTTCCTGACGTTGTTTGGCCTGCATCTCCATTTGCCAAGTCATCTCTGGGCTGACATTTCGCATCAGGCTATCAAGAGTACCGAAAGAGGGCGTTAAACGAGGAACCGGTTTGTCTTCGGATACATAAGTATCTGTCTCCTGCTGGCGGGCCGTTTCTGTTTCTACGGTCCTAGCCAAGTTGAACTGTGAATGAGGAGCAATCAAGGGAACAAATGATTCGCAAGCGTTCCAGAACTGGGAGTAGTTGATTTCTCCCATTTGCTGACGTGCCCGATCTACCTTGCGGGAAAGATAGATCACCCATTCGGTGCGATCCGGATTCGAGTCCTTCAGGACATTGAGCTCCGAAAATTCACAGTGCCCCACCACATGGGCCATGACCGAAGCCTGCATCATCGGTGAATTTGTGCTGTTCAAATAGGCGTAAGAGGGATTTCCAGTTTGGACTACCTCATAGTAGATACTTGCCTCCTGTCCAGTCTCAACTCGGTGCTTACGAGTTACCATCCGTTTGCCTTCCCATATGTTTAGAGGGCTCACGGGATAGACATATTTTTCAAGGAGAGACATGAACTCCAAGCTATCCAGAATAAAGAATCGCATCTCAGGCAGCGTTCGTTCAAATGCTTTAGCATGGTGAACAACACGCTGTTCCAATTCATAAATTTCTGGATCTGTCTGGACTGCATGCATTGAACTTCCCTAGTTCTCAGTGTTCAGCAAAAAGCGTTTTGATGACTTCAATGGTTTCAAGTTTATCGTTCAGTTCTCCAAGACGAATGATGGAGTCACGATAAAATTGTGTTGCAATCTGCCGATTCAGCAGACTCAAGCGCCCCGGTTGGACTTCGATGACACCGATTCGATTAAAGATTGGGCGTAGATGCTCTTCCAGAATTTTGACTATTTCCTTGGCATCATCGTCAAATAATTCGCCGTCACCAAAATAGAAGCCGTAAAAGTTTGTTGATGCTGGGTCGTATTCGTTCGTGGCGATCCGGTGAATCAGTTGATAAACCGGAGCTGCATGCGTACCCCCAGAATTTCCGACTTGGTAAAATTGTTCAGCCTGGACCTCGTAGGCTTCTGCATCGTGGACGAAGAATCGATGGTCAACGCTCTTTGCACCGTAGTTGTAGTCAATCCAGTTTTGGATGAAATTGACCAAGCGTTTTTCGAGGTTAAGACGTTCCCCATATGTTGAGTAGGAAATATCCCCCATGTAAAAAACTACTGCCTTGAATCGAGGTTTCTCAACTCGCTCCGGTACTTTGAAACGACGATCTCGACGCATGAATTGAAATTCATAGCGTTCTTCGTGGGGAGCGTAAACATCCGTGCCAATGCTCGTTCGCAGAGCACGTTTGAATGTCCGCTTCTTATCGAGAACAATCCCTGAGGGAGCAAAGGTTTTGAATTCGTAAGAGACCTCCTTGATTTTTCCATGCCCTTGCTTAACCAGACGCGGCAGCTTCAGGGATCTAGCGACTCTTTCCATCAAGTATTGAAATGGGACATTGAATCGAATTTTCCCGCCACCGCTACCTGGCCCCCCTCCACCACTACCTCCACCTCCTTCCCCTTCGTCACCATAGACAAAAGTAGGGGCAACGATATCATCCATTTCTACAAGGATATCACTCCCCCGTTCACCAAAGTTCTCAAGATCCCCCTCTGTGAGAATAGCGTCAACAAGGTTTTCCAATTGTTCTTCAACGAATTCGTTGAAGGCTCCTTCTGATTCGTTGGAATTAATCTGGTCTGTCACATACATAGGGAACCGAAGAGGAGTCTTAGAGCGCACAATTGATCAGCAATTGTCTTAATATTTTATTGTATAGGGCTAGAACATCTGTCCAAAGAGAGCAATTTTTTTTGACCTTAGTTGGTAGTAAAAATATCCTTAATACACTGATCTTAATATGATTTTATGATTTTTGATTTACTTTATTTTTAGAAGCCAAGTCTTTGGTTTGTGACTGCAAACCATCCGACAAAGATGGGACCCAAGCTCGATGTGCAAGCAGAAAACCCGTAGGCTCCCGCTCATCTGCTGGTAAAGAAGCATCAACATCCTGTAATTCTCGCAGCGTTTGCATAAGCCGATCCAGTTCGCTCAAGATCAGCTTTCTGGAATCTGGTGACAGTTGAGTTGCTGCAAAATGCCAGCGCTCGTTGTTTTGATCAAATTCATCATTGAGAAATTCTCTCATGTTTGTTCGACCCCAGATTTGCCAGAGCGGACTATCCTTTTGCCAAAGAACACTTCGTTCAAAACACAACCGAATGCGGTCTTGGGGTAGCCATTCAATCAGCTTCAGTTGTTCTAATTGACCAAGTTTTACTCTGAGTTCAACTTCTTCCAACTCAAATTTTTCAACAAGCTCTTCTGTTGTCCAACCGTTAACGAATAAAATGAGCAAAACCACTAAACTCGGCTGACTGAGCAGAGTCTTTAACTGCATATCGTTAAATGAATCAACAAGAGGTTGTTGCTCCCGACTGAGTTTGACCAATTCGTAGAGATCGAGGCCCAGTACAGAGCAAATCTTTTCCAAGCGCTTCAGACTCAATGATTGGTCCGAAAACAACCTTTTCACGCTGGATTCACTTAATTTGAGCCGTTGCGCAAGAATGCGATAAGTGATTCCTTGGAATTTTAGATAATGTTTGAGCGTTTCAAGCAATCGTGCTGTTTGGGTCATTCAAAATCCTGATACTTCCGGTGCAAGAAAATGAGACTTTTGAATTTGTGCTTTCCTTAGCCCGGATACAAAGTTAATATTTGTTAACGGTTGGTTCTTTTCTTGAAAGAATTCTTTTCTTATCTAATCGGGATGAAACTCTTAAAGCAAACGCTTTGATAAAAATATTTTCTCGGTTCGCCGGGATCGCCTCGCTTTGATTCCCACCCCCCACTCTCCATTCTCCGGGATAAGCGCTGCAACTGAATCCGAAGAATTTTACTCTGGAGTATTGCAAATGATGAAGATGGTTGACGATTTTCGGTGGAAACTTCGCCAAAAAGAATATGTCCCGATCATGACAGGCGGCATGGGTGTGGACATTTCAACAGCCTCATTGGCCCTAGAATCAGCTCGCCTTGGCGGTATCGGTCACATTTCCGATGCAATGGGACCTACTGTTTCAGACCGAAGATATGAGACCAATTTCGTGCAACAAAAGTATCAGAAGTACAAGGCGAACACCTCAAGTTCCAACAAATCTCAGGTTCATTTCGATCTGAAAATGGTGGAAGAAGCTGCTTTTCTGCATGTCGACAACACGATGAATGCGAAACGCGGCGAAGGGATGATTTTCGTCAATTGCATGGAAAAGCTTTCAATGAATAATCCTCGAGACACCCTCAAAGCAAGAATGGCTGGGGCCATGAACGCAGGGATAGATGGTATCACGCTTAGCGCTGGACTCCATTTGGGCACCATGGCTTTAGTCAGTGACCATCCCAGATTCCGGGATACATTTTTGGGAATCATTGTTTCATCTGTGAGAGCTCTTCGTCCATTTCTCAAGCGAGCAGCCAAGCTTGATCGGATGCCGGACTACATTGTTGTTGAGGGACCCCTAGCAGGTGGCCACCTAGGATTTGGAATGGATTGGGCTGAGTATGATCTCAAGACCGTTTTTGTGGAAGTAGTCCAATTTTTGAAAGATAACGATCTCGATATACCTGTCATCCCTGCTGGTGGGATCTTTACCGGTTCCGATGCTGTTGAATACATGGAGCTTGGGGCTGCTGCCGTTCAGGTTGCTACCAGGTTCACTGTTTCCGAAGAATGTGGTCTTCCAAATCGAGCTAAACAAAAGTATTTCGAAGCCCTAGAAAAAGACGTTGTAGTCAATCAAGTTTCACCAACAGGCTATCCCATGAGAATGCTGACCAATTCACCAGGCATTGGACAGGGTATTCGACCAAACTGCGAAGCTTTTGGCTACATTCTTGATAGCGATGGGCATTGCGCCTACGTGGATGCCTACAACCGAGAATTAGAGCGAACCCAAAAAGAAGGTGGCAAGCTGATCGTGGAAGACAAGACCTGCTTGTGTACCCAAATGCGAAACTTTAAGATATGGACCTGTGGGCATTACGTGTATCGTCTGAAAGACACTACCCATCAACTAGAGGACGGTAGTTATCAGATGCTTACAGCAGAACACATCTTCAAAGATTATCAATTCAGTCGCGATCATCAGGTCAAGCTTCCTGAAAAAACCACTATTTCACCCCAAACTACCGCTGTAGCAGAGGAAGTTGCTGCTTAACTGAAGAAAACCGCGTCCAAATGGGCACGGTCCTCCTGCCTGAACACGGCTCAAAGTACATTTGCTGCTAAATCTGCTAGCGGTGAACGCTCTCCATGAACCAACGTCACGTGCCCTGCCAGTGAATACTTCTTAAAGCGTTCAACAAGCGTATTTAAACCGTTTGAACCCTCGTTCACATATGGGTTGTCAATTTGGTGTGGATCGCCTGTTAAGACCATTTTTGTGTCTTCACCGGCTCTAGTGACGATCGTTTTCATTTCGTGCGGAGTGAGGTTTTGTGCTTCATCAACAATCATGTACTGTCTTGGAATACTTCGACCTCTTATATAGGTGAGTGGCTCAACCGTGATGAAGCCTTGGTCGATCAATTCCTGATAGCCTTTTGTGCCCTTTCGACCTGAGTTACTCACCAACAGCTCCAGATTATCGAATATAGGCTGCATCCAGGGATCTAATTTCTCGTTAAGGTCGCCCGGCAAGTAGCCAATATCACGACCCATTGGGAAGATTGGACGTGAAACAATCATCCGTGTATAGCGATTTTCCATCAACATCATGTGTAAGCCAACGGCCAGAGCTAACAGAGTCTTCCCGGTCCCCGCCTTTCCATTCAAGGTTACGATGGGAATTTCTGGATCCAAAAGTAATTCCAGAGCGAGGTGTTGTTCCGGATTTCTTGGTAAGATCCCCCAAACACCTTCATCATGATGAAAAGGACGAAGATAGCCAATCTTGCTGTCAAAGATTGCCATCTCTTCATCATCCTGCCTGTCTTTATTCAGCATTAAAATTCCCTCATTAGGGAGAAACTCTTGATCTCCAGAGAGAATGTGACGATCACGAAATTGATCCAGCTCTGTCTCTGAAAGCTCTAATCTTGTTAGGCCTTGGTAGGGCTCATCATGCTGACGACCATCATAATTGATCGTTGGGATTCCAAGTACATTCGCCTTGACCCGTACATTTGTGTCCAAAGTAACCAGGGTTACTTCCTGTTGCTGGTGAAGGAGTTCCCACGCAACCAGCAAGGTTCTGTTACTAGCTCGATCCAGATCCAATTCTTCTGGAAAATCAATGTCATCTGGAGTACTAATGGAAATCACTAATTCACTATCATTCGACAGATGAATTCCTTTTGATAGATTTCCCATTTTTCGGCATTGATCCAGAACCTGAGAAATGTTTCGGGCATTACTACCCGTCGCACTCATCACGCTCTTGAACCGATCGATTTCCTCAATCACATGTAAGGGGATGATGATTTGGGAGTTTGGGAAAGCGTGAATTGAATCGGGATCATAGAGTAAAACATTTGTATCTAGAACATAACGAGGAAAAAGCTGTTCCATACTAAAATTGATTGATGTAAGGACGGGATGGGTGAACTTGTACTTTAATCAAAGACCACTACATTGAATTAGCTTTATTGCAGAGTCAACGTTGCTTAGTCAACTTGTCTTCAGCCTAAACAGTTTCAGTACGGACCTTAGGAACTTTTTACCAAGATGAACGACCAAAAAAGCTCCTCAGTAGAGCCCACCAAGAGCCCCCCCGAATCCCTGAAGAATGAAGAGACCGGTGCATTAACGTCAACAGTCATTCTGCTCAGGTCAATCTGGTGTACTCTCTGGTTATCTTTCATGACTATGGTCGATGTTTCATTGAGAAAAGCCGAAAGGGAGGTCATCAGCCCCCGAGTCAAACTATGGGCGCAACGCTTGCTTAAGTACGCTGATGTGAATTATGTCGTTCATTATGAAAAACCTTGGTCCATTGAACCAGGTAGACGTTACGTTCTGATGAGTAATCATCGAAGTTATTTTGACATTCCTTTAGTCCTGGCAGCAATTTCTGGAACCGTCAGAATGATAGGCAAACAGGAGTTGTTTAAGGTTCCCATTTGGGGCCAAGGTATGATCGCCGCTGAATTTGTTCCAATTGATCGGAATGATCCAAAAAATTCCATGAAGTCATTGACCAGAGCCAAGGAATTGATGGAAAACGGGGTTTTGATTTGGCTCGCACCAGAGGGGACAAGGAGTCCAGATGGGAAAATGCAACCCCTTCGTAAAGGGGGATTCCTGCTTGCCCGGCAAACTGATGCTGTCATCATCCCCATAGGATTACGCGGTACTGAGACGGTCATGCCCCCGAATGGCTTCAAAATCAACTCTGGCAAAAAGCTCTCTGTTCACGTCGGAACGCCGATAGATACTGCATTGCTCAGCCGTTCAGAGAAAAGAGAACTACCACTACGCATAACTGAAGATCTCAAAAAACTTTCTGGTGAAATTGCCTGAAAGCGCATGAAAACCCTTTAGCCTGCAAAATCACATGAGTGTACAGATGTTAACTGGTCTACAGCCAGAAATCCTGAACGAACAACAGAAAACCTGGTTTGCCGTAGCAGTTTGCCACGCTATTGTTGCGGATGGGAACATTGATCCCACTGAATTGAGCTATCTGGAACAGGCTTTGTCCTTCCTGAGTTCGAAGACCCAGGTTGACTCACTCGTGCAAGCAGTCAAGGACCAAAAGCTTCCTAAGTTAGATAAGTTCCCTTTGGCAACAAGAGAACTTGAGGTCAAAATTTTTATCGAGTTGGCGTTGATCACAACCGCTGATGATGTGATCAGTACGCGTGAAATTGATTTCTTGATGAACGTCGGCAGGATTCTTGGCTTTGGTAGAGAATTTGCCAAAATATTGATTCGCTGGGCTTCTGAAGGCATCATCTGGCGAAATAAAATGCATAAGATTATTGATTCTGGAGTGGAACTGCACCCTGAATATATTACATGAAAAGCAAACTTCCCTCTTCTTCCGAGACCACCCTAGGCTTACTGACTTTTTTTGCGGGTGGGCTTTTCGTGATTGCTTGTGGATTTATCCTTCAAACTCTTTCTGGGATTCTGATCCCTTTTTTTGTAGCGCTTTTTCTAGCCTATCTTGCAGAACCCCTCCAGAAACTTCTGATCCGTTGCCGTTTCCCAACCGGTCTAAGAGTTCTCCTAGTCTTACTCAGCACTGCCTTGATTCTGTATCTTGTCGGGCAGTTGGTCTACAACAGCGTCAATGCGTTAACAGCCAACTTGCCTCGCTATCAGATGCGAATACAAGGGATGCTCTTCGATGCAGCAGATGCCCTCAGCATCCCTCCTTCAGTGATCCAAGAACAACTAACAGAAATTCAGTGGGCGGATCATATCAATGCAGGAGCGATTGCACAAATTTTAGGGCAAGGATTGGGGAACTTTGTCGAGTTCCTCACGAACCTGTTTTTAGTACTGCTTTATCTGGTGTATCTACTTTTCGAACGGGAGAGTTTTATTCGAAGGTTGGAAAATTCCTTTTCCCATCGCAGCGGAGCCTCCAGAGCAGTTGCGGTGATTCATTCCATCAATCTGCAAATTGCCAGCTACTTGAACATTAAGACAGGAGTTTCAGCACTTACAGGAATTGTGGTTGCTGGATTTCTCCTACTTTTTGGGGTCGATTTTGCTCTCTTCTGGGGACTCTTGACCTTTCTGCTAAATTTTATCCCATCTTTTGGCTCCATCCTAGCGACCATCCCACCAATCATAATTTCTTTCGTCCAATTTGAAACCCTGGCCGAACCATTAGTCATAATGGTCCTCCTCATATCAACTCAAGTATTTGTGGGGAATGTGCTTGAGCCAAAAGTGATGGGCGATAGTTTGGGAATGAGCCCATTGATTGTCGTCCTTGCCTTAATCTTTTGGGGTTGGTTGTGGGGCCCCGTTGGCATGATTCTCTCCGTACCTATCATATCTGTATTTCGCATTACTTGTGAAAATATTGACGTTCTCAATCCCATCGGTCGTTTTTTGAACGAACCAAAATTACGTTGAAGATTAATTGAATGCTCCGAACTGCGGTCATCGGCGTAGGCTACCTGGGTCGATTTCATGCCCAAAAATATGCCCAGCTTTCTAATGCAGATCTAATTGGTGTTGTAGATAGCGATTTCGACAGAGCCACTATTATAGCTGCAGAGACAGGCACTCAAGCTTATCGCAATTATGAGGAATTGCTTGGTAAAGTAGATGCTGTCAGCATCGTTGTACCAACAGTCCATCATCATCAAATCACACGGCCTTTTCTAGAGGCAGGAGTTCATGTTCTCCTTGAAAAACCAATTGCTAGTACTGTAGCTGAAGCAAAAGATTTAGAGGGATTGGCAAATCATAAGCAGCTAGTGCTGCAGATTGGTCATGTTCAACGCTACAACGTAGTCTTCAAAGAATTCCGCCAATCCATCCAACAACCTAAGTTCATTGAAAATCTCAGAATAGCCCCCTTCCCAAAACGTGGCACTGATGTCGATGTAATTCTAGATTTAATGATTCATGACATTGATCTTGTGCTTGCGATCACTGGAGAACTTCCGATTAAAGTTGATTGTACCGGTGTCTCTATTCTAACACCTCTCACAGATCTAGCTCACGCCAGACTAGTATTCCCTGATGGTTGTGTAGCGAGTATGACCGCCAGCCGTGTTTCTGATAAAGCAGAACGAAAGATGCGTATCTTTCAAAACGGCCTTTATCTCTCTTTGGATTTTGGAACAGGGCAAGCTCGGAAACTACAAGTGGATTTAAGTAATGACTTGAGTCCTGAGGATCTACAACCGGAGAACCTTCAATTAGAGCGTGGTGATGATCTACTCGCTGAAATTGCTGATTTTTTGAAATGTATAGAACAGGGTAGTGGCCCTCAAGTTACAGCGAAAGATGGTCGGCAAGCCTTGCAAGTAGCCTGGCAATTGAAAGACCTACTGGCTAATTAGTTCTATGCTAGGCCGTTCCCTTTTCCTTCAACTCATCCCTCCTTTCCTGCTTGGCACCTTCATACTGACCTTCATTCTTTCCATGGATACGGTCTACAAACTTATTAACCTTATTGTCTCCAGAGGTGTACCGTTAGGGAGCGTCTTGCTGATGTTACTCTACAGACTGCCCCAATTTCTATCAGTCACACTGCCAATCGCCGTTGTGATTACAGTTGTCGTTGTTTTGGTTCGTTTATCCAACGATCTGGAACTTACGGCCATGGGTGCTTCGGGCTTAAGTCCTTGGCAACTCAGTGTACCCGTCGCAACCTTTGGATTGCTAGTAACCATTCTGGATTTGGGAATTACCCTGTGGATGCAACCAGCTGGGTATGCTGCCTATGAAGAGGAGACCCTCAGGTTGTTGAGATCACAAACTGCGAAAACTATTCGACCTGGAGTCCTGAACTATGATTTCCCCGGCAAAGTCCTCTATGTAGAGAGCAAATCTCCCAATGATGAGTTGGAGGGAATTTTTATCTCCGACACTGAATTGCGACCAAGTTCGATGGTTTCGCTCTCCTCGAAAGGCCAACTTCTTATCAGGGAGAAAGAGCGGGACATCCTTCTTCAATTGAAACAAGGCACGATGCACTTTGCCAATGTTGAAGGTGGATATCGAACAATGGATTTTGAGGAATTCCAATACCAGTTTCGTGCTCCTCAGTTGGATGGCTCACAAAATCGAAAGGTCTGGGGAGTTTCAACCATGGATCTCATTCAGTCAGATCAATATTTTGAAGAGCAAACACGGCAACGTGAATTTCAACTCAGACTTACGACACCGATGACTTGCCTCGCCTTCGCTTTGGCAGCACTGACTATTGGTATGGTAGACCCTAGAAGAGGACGATCAAACGCTTACCTCCAAGCTCTAGCGTTGATCATAATTCATTACATTTTATGGTCTTTCTCAAAAGAACTGACCATTGGGAAAGAACCTATGAAAGCTGTTGTTCTCTGGGTTCCTCCGATTTTGATTGGACTATGGGGGGTGTATCAAATCCAATTGAGTCATCAAAATTGGAGAGGACCTCTGGAGTGGTGCTGGGATCACCTGCCTTTTAAAAATTTGAGCAGTCCTAAAACATGAAACAAATTTTCATTACTCTGTTTTCAATTTTCTTCTGTCCTTACTTTCTCCAGGCCATTACTCTGGAGCGAGTTCAGGAAAGCTACCAAGAAATGCAGAGTTTCCAAGGAAATTTCCTGCAAACCACAATTGTTGAAAGTGAAGACCGGCGAGCAAGTGCCCATGGAATCATTGCTTATCAACGTCCCGGGAAAATGCGCTGGGAATACCAAGAACCAGATCCTCAGTTACTTGTCACTGATGGTGACACTCTCTGGTTATACGATCCTTTGCTGGAAAATGTGACGATTCAGGAGTTGGCTGCTGTTACTGACGGGACTGCCCTGGCCTTCCTACTTGGAGCAGGTGAATTGAGTGAAGACTTTACTCAGCGAAGGATGCAGAAGTCCCTACTAGATTCTGATAAATCATGGGAAGTTTTGGAACTGGTTTCTAACCGAGAACAAAGTGCGATCGAGTTTTTACAGCTCGGGGTGAATAGCGAAACGGGAGCCCTGGAGGCCCTACTCTTAAAGGACAACAGCGGTTCAGTAAGAATCATTGAATTTGAAGCGTTGAGTTACAACGTCAAATTTTCAGAGGATTTCTTTAGTTTTGAGATTCCTCCTGGTATGGAAGTTATTCGCCCTTAGCCTCTCGACCGCCACAGAATTTCTCATCTTCTTCCACAAATGATCCCCATCAGGTACCAACGACTTTGGAGAGCTATTCGCTTGTTGCTCCTTTGCTTAGTCTTATTAACCCCCTTGCTCTTGACTGGACCCTTGTGGACCTGGAAGTTCTCTGATCTAGATTTGGACACCCACTGGAGCAGAAGCTCTCAAGAAGCAGTTACAATTCCGAATGCGGAGGTAACAAAGGACGAGGCTGTCATTCAAATCTACGGAGCAAGAGCCTATAATTGGCGTGGAGCGTTTGCAGTCCACACTTGGATTGCGATCAAAGAAGCAGGAGATCCTGACTTTCGTCGATATGATGTGATCGGTTGGCGGCACTTTCGAGGTATGCCCGTGGTTTCTGAATCAACTGGACTACCAAATCGATCATGGTTTGGGAATGCTCCTCAGCTTTATGGTCAAGTACGTGGACAGGGAGCTGAAAAACTAATCAACAAAGTTGAGGACGCAATCGCCAGCTATCCTGCGAGTGAATTCTATCGCGTCTGGCCTGGTCCAAACAGCAACACCTTTACAGCACATGTGCTTCGACAAGTCCCTGAACTTCAAGTTACTCTACCACCCACTGCAATTGGTAAGGATTTTCCTTTGGGTTTTTGGATACAACCCACGACAGGCGGAAAGGGATTGCAACTAACTCTTTGGGGAATTTTTGGAATTTCTATTGGAATTGAAGAGGGGCTTCGTCTTCAGTGGTTTGCACTGGAATTTGGGCTAAACCCTTGGAAAGGAAAACTTTACTGGCCAGGAATTGGGACACTGCATCTTTGGAGTTGATTTTAAACGGTGATTTGCAACTCCCTCCGGTAATGATCAAACAAGGTTGATTTTGAAAGCATTCCCAAAAACCTCTCCTTGCCATCCATCACCGGTAAAGCCCAGGCCCCACTCAGTTCAAATTTATCTAGTGCTTCTTCAATAGATTCATTCGTAGAGATGGTGGGTAGAGAGCGCATGATTGAACCCATGGAAACTATATTGTAGAGATGGGTATCAAATAGATAGGAGCGGATGTCATCCAGAAAAACAATTCCGATACAACGGTCGGAATCTGCTTCAAGAACTGGAAAATAATTACGATGTGCATTTTTGAAGACCTCCACAAACTCGCCCAAGAGGGTGCTGTCTCGGACTGTCAGGAAATCGTGATCCAACAAATCCCGAAAATCCCTGGACAGTGATCGAAGTAGATGTTGATCCGACCCTCTTTTGACTAGATCACCCTTGAAGATCAGATTTCGGGTGTAAACAGAACCCACTTCCAAAAATGAACTCGTTACCATGGCGCTGCTTGCGGTGAGCATCAAGGGAAGAATCAGCGAGTATCCTCCCGTGGATTCCATGACTAGAAAAACCCCGGTCAGAGGCCCATGCATCACTCCAGTCACCATCCCAGCCATGCCAACCAGAGCGAAGGCTGCTGGCTCAGCCACACCTTCCCAGCCAGTCAATCCCAAGATTAAACCGAAAGACATACCCACCGCACTGCCAAGCACAAGGCTCGGAGCAAAGACTCCTCCTACGCCACCCGAACCTAGAGTCACGCAACAGGCAATGAATTTAAGCAAGATAAACAAGAGAACCCAGTCCACAGTGTGCTGATCCATCTGCGCCAGGAACTCCTGCGTGATGTTGTAGCCCTCTCCAAGCACGGATGGATTGAGGTAGGCCATTCCTCCAATGATTGCACCTCCAAGAGCAGCTCTCGCCCACGGACTCCCAATCTTATTAAATTTTTTCTCAGACCAACTGAGGCTTCTAGAAAATGCAATTGAAACGAGGCCCGTCAGGATTCCAAGCAAAACACAGGCGACCAAGGAAGTTGGGTCGAAGAACTCAAACTCATGTGTAAATGTAATCTTATTGCCCATCAAGACACGGCTGAACTCTGTCGCAGTCACCGCAGCGATGATCGAAGGCAAGACCGTTAATACCGACCACTCTCCAAGAATGATCTCCAGTGTAAAAATCAGACCTGTTAGAGGAGCATTGAAAATCCCAGCAACCGCACCTGCTACCCCGTAGCCAAGTAGTAGTTTGCTACGCCGTTCATTCGTGTTCAACCAGCGAGCAACCACCGCCCCCCAAGCAGCTCCAATACAAACTGTGGGACCTTCTAGTCCAGCGGAATTACCGGTTCCAACAGTGAATAAGCTTCCGAAAAACCGAGAAAAAATCATTCTTTTTTTCAGATTTCTCGCGTCATGCAGTACAGCATGAATCACCTCCGGAACTCCGTGCCCAGAGGGATCTCTCAGTAAATTTCGGATCATGAAAACAGCTAAACCTGCTCCCAGCGCAGGCATCAGAATCTGGCCAAGATCAGGTAGGAAAAGAATGGATTCCTGCAGGAAGTGCACACCCCAGTTCAGGCTTACTGCCAGAACCCCGCTACCAGCTCCAATGATCAGAGCACATAGCATCATCACCACAGTTTCACGGGCAGAATGAGCTCGAAAATGTGAAAGTCTTTCGCCCTCGCCAAGAGGCGAGCTCGGTAGGAGAGATTGAAGCTTAGAGTGAAGTTCTTGTTTGAATGTAATCCAAGATTTCATCTTGTGGAGGTGCCTGCTGCAGAAAGTCCTCGACGCCTGCTTGCCGCAGCAGACCAGCTATTTGCGAAAGGATCTTAAGATGGTGGGAAGATTCGGCGCTGAGCAAAAGAAAGAGTGTATGAACAGGTTTTCCGTCTGGTGCGTCCCATTCGATAGATGAGGAAAGAAAAAACACATCCACACGGGATTGCGATTTCGGGATGGGCAAAGGATAACGAGGATGGGGAACCGCTACTCCTTTACCGAGAGCAGTTGATGACTGGTTCTCCCGCTCCAAGAGGAGTGTCTCCAATTTTTGTGGTGAGATCTTATTCAACTGCATCTGTCCGGGTATGTGCCGGAGAACTGTCTCTCGATCTTCACCCTTGAGCGCATAGTGCGTGCCTCCCAATTCCAAGGCAGTCAACAGATTGTCTGAAACAAGATTTCCCTTTTTGCCCAGTGCGGATGAAACCAAGCGGAGGTGCTTGGCTTCTGCCCAGGAAATCAGCGTGGCCTGATTGATGAGCGGCTTGCCGTTTCGGATAGTACAAGGGAACTCCCCTTGTTGAATCCAGCGACGAATCGTTGTTTCTGGTACCCGGAGTAAATTAACCACCTCCGGGATTGTGAGCATCTGAGCCATGGACTTTGACTAAATGAAAAATCAACTGCAATTTAATTTGCAAATGATAACTATTTCTACTGTTCGCTGCAAACAAAGAATGGATTAATGATCAGAAATCTTTGGCAAAGTCAGATTGGCTGTCAAGATCTTAAGTTTTAATAGTACCAACCTTGCAGCGATGACCGGAATTTGTCATGATTCATTGAGTGATTTCAAGCTACTTACCTGATCTTTTAATTTTCCTTGAATATTTCATGCCTACACAATCCAGCTTGCTCAAAGAACTTCATCAACTGCAGCCATCAGCTGATTTTGCCCACCGTCACATTGGGCTAAACCAGGCTCAACAACAAGCAATGCTGCAGTTCCTTGAATTGCAGTCTCTAGAGGATTTGCTCGAAAAAACGGTACCTCATGACATTCTGCAGCCACAAAGCAAGCTGGACCTGAAACCCGCAAGTGAAGAGCAGGCTCTGAATGAGTTGAAATCAATGATGGAAGCCAACCAGCTTTGGCAGAGCTTTCTGGGTCAGGGGTACTACGGAACACACCTGCCTGCTGTAATTCGCCGGAACCTCCTAGAGAATCCTGGCTGGTACACCGCTTATACTCCCTACCAGGCAGAGATCGCCCAGGGAAGACTGGAAGCGCTGCTCAATTTTCAGCAGATGGTCCTGGATCTCACAGGAATGGAGGTGGCCAACGCTTCACTGTTGGATGAAGCCACTGCAGCTGCCGAAGCGATGACACTCTGTCAACGTCACTCAAAGAAAAAAAGCAAACAGTTCTTTGTTGATCGCAATCTGCACCGGCAAACCCTCGATCTTCTGCAAACCAGGGCGGAACCAATGAACATCCAGTTGGTGGTTGGTGAGCCAGCAGAAATACCCAGTGGGGACTATTTTGGAGCATTATTGCAGTGTCCCAATACATTTGGGCCGATCAATGATTGGTCAGAGTGGATCGAAGCCATGCACCAGCAAGGGGTCTTGGTCGCTGTGGCCACGGACTTACTCAGCCTAACGCTCCTCAAACCACCCGGAGAGATGGGCGCTGATATCGTCTTTGGAAGTGCCCAACGTTTTGGAGTACCCATGGGGTATGGTGGACCACATGCTGCCTTTCTGGCAACGCGTGACACCCTAAAAAGATCTCTGCCCGGAAGATTAATCGGTGTCTCTCAAGATCGACAGGGACAGCTTGCCCTTCGCATGGCATTGCAGACTCGCGAGCAACACATCCGCCGTGAGAAGGCCACCAGCAATATCTGCACAGCCCAGGTTCTGCTTGCTGTGATCGCAAGTTTTTATGCAATTTATCATGGTCCTGAAGGTCTCAAAAAGATCGCTCGAAGGACTCATACCCTGACGGCACTACTTCGACAAGGCTTGAATCAGGGTGGGTTTGTCTCGAATGATCAGTTTTTTGATACCCTTTGCATCGAAACCAAAACGCAACAGCTAGAAATTCTGCAGCGTGCGCAAGAAGCTAAGATGAATCTTCGAGTGATCGACTCCACTCATCTCGGAGTCAGTCTTGATGAAACCACGACTCCCGAAGATGTCAGCAAGCTTCTCAAAGTTTTTGGAGTAGAAGTAGATTTAGATTCCTTGCTCAGTCAAGCCAACTCCTCTGATGCCGGCATTCCCGAAAGCTTGCGAAGAGTATCTGATTTTTTAAGCCATCCTGTTTTTCATCGATACCACTCCGAAACAGACTTGATGCGCTACCTCAGAAATCTGGAAGAGAAGGATCTGGCGCTGAATCGGGCCATGATACCGCTGGGCTCCTGCACAATGAAATTGAATGCCAGCGCTGAGATGATTCCGGTGACCTGGGAAAGTGTAGGGTCTCTTCATCCATTTGTGCCTTTAGAACAGGCGCAAGGAATGCAGAAAATGATTCAGCAATTGGAAGATTGGCTGATGCAATTGACCGGTTTTGATGCTATCTCCATGCAGCCTAATTCCGGCGCTCAAGGCGAGTACGCAGGGTTACTGACCATCCGCAACTATCATATCTCCCAAGGAGAAGTACATCGTCACATCTGTCTGATCCCCAGCTCTGCCCATGGTACCAATCCAGCCAGTGCCCAGATGGCAGGAATGAAAGTAGTGGTGGTCAACTGCGATTCCCAAGGGAATGTTGACGTCAATGATCTTCGTCAAAAAGCAGAAGCACACGCTAGCGAACTAGCCGCCTTGATGGTGACCTATCCATCAACTCATGGAGTTTTTGAAGAAGAAATTTGCAACATCTGTGAAATCATCCAAGGCTTTGGTGGACAGGTTTATATGGATGGAGCCAACCTGAATGCACTGGTGGGCATTGCTCAACCCGGTCAATTTGGACCAGATGTGATGCACTTTAATCTGCACAAGACCTTCTGCATTCCGCATGGAGGCGGCGGCCCAGGAATGGGGCCCATTGGTGTCCGTTCTCACCTGGCTCCCTATCTGCCGAACCACTCCATCATCAAGGTTGCAGAAAATCGAACCGGTGGGGCTGTTTCTGCTGCGCCATGGGGAAGCCCAAGCATCCTGCCAATCTCCTGGATGTACATTCGCATGATGGGAGGACCAAATCTGCGCACTGCCTCCCAAGTCGCCATTCTCAACGCAAACTATATGGCAGAACGACTCAGTGACGCCTATCCAATCCTCTATAGTGGCCGGAACGGTCGCTTAGCCCATGAGTGTATCCTTGACATCCGACCCCTCAAGAACAACTCTGGAATCTCTGAGGAAGATATCGCGAAGCGTCTAATGGACTATGGATTTCACGCACCCACCATGTCCTGGCCTGTCGCTGGAACTCTCATGATTGAACCCACGGAGAGCGAATCAAGAGAAGAGCTGGATCGTTTTTGTGAAGCCATGCTCAAGATCCGTGAAGAAGTCCGCCAAGTAGAAGAAGGAACCTGGCCTTTGGAGGACAACCCGTTAGTCAACGCTCCACACACTCAATTGGACCTCACCGCTGAGGTCTGGACGCATCCCTACACTCGAGAAATCGCAGCGTATCCCTTGCCAGGCATGCAAACCCAAAAATTCTGGCCAACCGTCAATCGAATTGATAACGCCTATGGAGACCGCAACCTGGTCTGCTCTTGCCCAACAGTGGAATCATATCGATGATGGAGGAAGCCGACTTTCAAACCGGTATTTTTGAGGAGATGCCCTTTGAGCAATATCAACAAGCTCAAGGACTGAATCAGTCGACTCTAAAGCAGATTTTCCGACCTGGGAATTACTACAACCCGCATGGTGTTCTGATCGGCAATGCGGGCCACTGTCTCCTGCTTGAACCGGAGAGATTTGAGCAGGACTATCAGAGACTTGCCCCAGGGATTTCGCTCAGAAAGTTAAAAAAACTGGAAGCAGAGGAGGAACCATCCAGCGAGGAATTTCGTCCAACCATGCTGCCCACAAACGTCTGGGATGCATTGATGAATGCGCAGAATGCAGTCAACACACACCCAAAGGCCAGCTGGATGCTGGAAAATAGCCTCAAGGAGGTCTCACTTTTCTGGGAAGCCCCTGAGAACAGCTTGCGCTGCAAGGGCCGGTTGGATCTGTTCTGTCCGGAGAAAGCCTTCATCGCAGATCTCAAATTTTCCTATCGGACCATCACCGAGGCCAACACCCAATGGCACTATGCTTTTCAAGCCGCCTGGTATCGTCAGGGAATTTACCAACTCACTGGCGAATGGCTCCCCTTCTATCTGATCTTTGTCGAGCGCAACACTCCCTACCGAGTGGTGGTTGCTGAATTGGAGAAAGAAACCCTAGACGTCGGTGATCGATTATTGCAGGAATCCTTGATCGAGTATAAAGCCTATGCGGCTCCCCCAGAATTTGACGATCCTGCTTGACCAACAACCATCTCTGAAAATTAAATTTTAGATTCATCACATCCCTTACCTAAAAACATCATGGCTTTTCTACAAATTCTGATCATGGCTACGATTCTGGGTCTCTTCATTGGGGCTTTCACGTTGCTGTTGGCTGGCGGTGAGCGAGCACTAAGATTTCCAGGATTCGCCATCATTCCAGGGGCTCTTGTCGGTATAGATCTTGGGCTGACTTCACAGTGGGGAGAGTTCAGCTTGCTGGTTATTGGGGGGCTGACCGGTTATTTTCTGATGCTTGGCATTTGGCGTGATCGTCCCACTGTTCAGGGTCTGTTGGCCTTGAACAATCAAAGTTTTGACGAAAGAAACCCCACCCAAAGTGATTCAACTTCAACCGCGGATGGTCAGTCGGAAGACAAATTGGCGAACTATATTTGAGAGTTGGCTGAATCCAGGCAAATGGCTACCTTGTCAGTGTTGGCAGTGTGGACAGGCACTTTGGGGAGATTCGGAAAGCCCTTTCACCAACCTGCTGTGCTATTCGTGCGAGGTCAACCTACCTTGGATCAGGACTCACTGTCTGCGTTGTGCACAACCCACCTTGAACCCATCCCAATTCGGCTGCTCAGCCTGCAAGAATTTTCCAACCTGGCATCTGGACGAATGTCACAGCGTCTTGCGTTACGAAGATTCGATTCGAGAGTCGCTGCTGAGTTTCAAGTTCTCGCAACAAGAGAGGCTCCGCAAATTGCTGGGGACGCTTTTTCATGAAGGGCTGATGATTAAGGGAGTCGAGTTGACTGGGCCGTTAGTTCCTGTGCCTCTCTCCAACAGTCTCTTGCGCCAGAGACAGTTCAACCAGGCTCAATTGCTGGCATTGGAAATTCAGCGACACATCTCCACTTTGTGCCTGCCCAAGACCAATCCAATCACGCGAAAAATCCAAGGATCCAGTCAAGCAACCACCTTGAACATTGAACAAAGACGCAAGAATGTGCAGAATATTTTTTAGGTTCATTTTACGAATCTCCCGGATCGTGTCTGGCTTGTGGATGACGTGATGACCTCGGGGGCAACCTTGAACGAGATTGTGCGTGTTCTCAAAAAATCTGGGGTGACTTTTGTGGGCAGCTTAACACTCGCTCGACGCTTGTTGGATTCCTAAAGCAAACACTCATGGCCTCTTCCCTTCTCTCCAATCCAATCAATCAACGACGCCTGCGGGCTTTCCGTGCCAACCGACGAGGCTATTGGTCCCTCTGGTTTTTCCTCTTTCTCTTTTTTTTCAGCCTACTGGCAGAACTCGTCTCCAACGACAAGCCCCTATTGATTCGCTTTGACGGAGAATTCTACACCCCTTTTTTGGTAGAGTATTCTGAGACTCAATTTGGTGGAGAGTTTGCGACTGAAGCAGAATATACCGATCCTTTTGTCAAGGACCTGATCGAAGAAAAGGGTTGGATCCTCTGGCCAATGATTCGCTACAGCTATGACACGATCAACTACAACCTGAGTGTCCCGGCCCCAGCCCCTCCCTCTTCAGAAAACTGGTTGGGAACTGACGACCAGGGACGCGACGTCATGGCGCGCTTGATCTATGGCTTTCGTATTTCGGTTTTGTTTGGACTCTGCCTGACGATCTTCAGTTCGATCCTTGGCGTCGCTTTTGGGGCCCTGCAAGGCTATTACGGAGGCTGGGTCGATCTGGGTGGTCAGCGCTTCATCGAAGTCTGGTCTGGATTGCCGGTGCTGTTCCTGTTGATCATCCTCTCCAGCTTCGTGGAACCCAATTTCTGGTGGCTGCTCGGCATTATGCTCTTGTTCAGTTGGATGGGACTCGTCGGGGTCGTCCGGGCTGAATTTCTTCGGGGTCGTAATCTCGAATATGTTCGGGCCGCCCAAGCTCTTGGACTGAGCAACGCCACGATCATGCGTCGTCACATCCTCCCCAACGCAATGGTCGCCACCCTGACCTTTCTGCCCTTTCTGCTCAACAGTTCGATCACCACGTTGACCTCCCTCGACTTCCTCGGCTTTGGACTACCAGTTGGTTCGCCTTCGCTGGGTGAGCTACTTGCTCAAGGAAAAGCTAACATCCATGCCCCGTGGCTGGGTCTCTCTGGATTCTTTGTCTTGGCTTTGATGCTCAGCCTGCTCGTTTTCATCGGCGAAGGCGTTCGGGATGCCTTTGATCCGAGGCATCGCAGCTAGTCAACTCTGGTTCCTCCACAGATTAAAAAAATTTTTTCCTGTACAAGCTCATTTTGTGCACCCAACTTTGGTGTAGTTATGATAGTTAGATGCTTTAAGGTAAAATCAAAATAAATCTATCAATTTCAGCATAATATACCAGTTTTTAGTCCATTAAAGAAATTTTTGTGATACTCCGGTTTTTTCTGGTCAAGCCTGTCTTTTGTAGTGGTCGGCTACTTTGTTTACTCTCTTTACTTCTGGTGACTTGTGCTCCGTTGCCGAAGGAAGGGGAGTCGCGTCAACAAGCCGAAGTAACGCTGACTTTGCAGCATCGTGCTGACCGTCTGGCTCGCTCAGGCACTGCCTCTCGACTGACCGAGTTCATCGTGGTCGTCCCCGGTGGAACGGCCTTCTCCGAGCAAGGGCCCAGCAACTTTGTGAGCTATGGCATTCTGGATCTCCAATTCAACCAAATCACTCTCTCCCTGGATCTGGACACATCCCTCCAACTCTTCATCTATCGTTACGCTGAGACCTTCAGTCTCAGTCAACTCGAAACAAAACTGGCTAACCAAACTCTTGATCAAGATGCGATTGACTTCGGGGTGACAGAACCTTTCAGTATCTCCTCTGAGTCTTCAACCACTTCACAAAGCCTGACCGTCCAGCTTCAGCGGGAAGCTCTCTTTCTCGACTCTGCTGTCAAAGGGCTGACCTACTCTACTGGGGGAACTACCGCTACCACCAACCAGGATGGACTGCTTTACTACTTCCCAGACAATCTGGTCTCACTCTCTCTGGGCAACCTCCCCCTTGGTAACTTCACACAGCCCCCTGCAGTGTTGACTCCCTACAGTCTGTTCGAGGTTACGGAGGGCGAAAGTGACGATCGGGTGACCAACTTTGCCAGACTCCTCCAATCCATGGACCGAGACACTGATCCCCAAAATGGCATTCAACTCGATGCTTCCGTAATCGCTGGACTAAACCCCAATTTGAACTTTGGAGACAATTCTTCCGTAGCCCTCAACGGCACCTCCTTTGACCAGTTAGCAGTACCAGCAGATCGTGCTCTGCGACACTTAGCGGGAACCATGAGGCTCAAAAATCTAGGGGCCCTAAAGCCTTTCACCACCATTCCCGCTCAGAATGAAGACCACACCTCTCCATCTGGTCTTATTGGGGTCGTCTTTGATGAAAACTTGCGAGCCTCCACCATCGGTCCTGCTTCCTTCCTGCTCAGCGATAGCAATGGCAGCCCGCTCAGTGGCACCCTCTCCACTGAGCGTAACTGGCTTCTCTTTAAACCAACTACAGCTCTCCCCCAGCATTCTCAGTTTAACGCTACAGTCTCACGAGGTCTACTGAGCCAATCCGGCAGAAGTCTTGAGGCTGATTTCAGCTGGAGCTTCTCTACCGCAGACCATCCTAGCTCTCTCTTCCCCAGGCTAGTCCAGCTCCATCCTGACAATAATTCTACCAGTGTTCCCACCAACTCTGTACTTTCCTTAACCTTCGATGGACCACTCTTTGTCGGATCCCAGGGTATCCGCTGGAATCTCCAACTGGACAATGGCAGCCAAGTAAGCTGTGCCAACAGCCTGCAGTCAATCAGTATCTCCTGTTTGCCTAGTAACGATTTGACTGCCAATGACAACTTCACAATTACTTTGGTGGCCGGAAGTCTGCGCTCCTTCGAGGGCTTGGAAAACGACAACCTCAGCTGGCGGTTCCAGACGGGTTCCGGACCAAGTAGCGGAGTGGCCTCACTGCAACACCTTGGGGAGTTTCATGATAACGTCAGCCGGGATCGGCTGATTGGGCTGATGGTCGGGGAAGGAGGATCACAGTACCAACTCGGGCAGGGTGAGGCTCCAGCAGACAATGAGAGTAAGTGGAGACTGCCCCTGTTTTATCCAGTGCAGGTCCCCTTTGAGTTGGAGGGAGCAGAAGGTGAGCAAAACGTTCGAGTCTGGTACCGTCAAGACAATGGGACCTTGCTCGACAATCGAAGTGTCACTGTGAATCTCGACTATAGCCCACCGATCGGGCTGCTCACTTTGCCAAAGGCCACCAACCCACCCACTCTACCCTATCTGGTGATGGCCAACGACAATCTGAGTGGCGCCTGGCGCTACCTGGTCACCCGTATAAACAGCTACCCTGCAAAAGATCTCGAAAGCTGGCAGGACTTTCCCCATTCGCCAATGAGCTTGGCGGACCGCTCCCAGCTTTGGGACAACATTACTCGGATCGACCCCCGATGGGAGTGTGTGCGTCTTGAAGAGTTGAGAGCCTTTGCCAATGGAGTTCCCAATCCGGGTAATGACAACCCTGATAACTCTCCTGCGTGTGATGCACCTGGAATAGCCAGCTTCGACAATTTCAGTTCACTGTTGCCAGCCTGGGACAACCAGAGTTTTGTCTTTGACAATCTCAGTGATCCCAACCCCCAGTCCCTGGTTCTTTGGGTACAGGACCGAGCTGGCAACATCGGCTGGGGCTATCCTTTTGAGATCCTCTTTGACAACGTCACGCCTGATCTCAGCCAAGTCTCTCTAGAGCAGGACAATGGCAGTTCCTTGCTCTCAGCGACTGCTTTACGACTGGAACTTTTTCACAGCAACAAGGAACTCCGCTTCCAACTGCTACTCAGCGGAAGAGATAATGACAGTGTCTTCTTACTGGCTCAATTGGATAATGCTTCGACTCCGGCTGCATGACGCTAATTGGCAAGCAACAGGACAGCAGTACTATTCAATAGCGCTAGATAATACCAGTGACCTGCAGCAACAAACCCTCTCTCTGTGGCTCAAGGATCAGGCGGGCAACATTGCTGCACTCAGCACAAGGACTGCATATTGGTCTCGGCTCTATGATGGAGAAGAGAGACTCGATAATCAGAGCAGCCCAACTGCCAATCGCTATGCAGCCTTGACCCTCAAGTACCCACAGACCCTCAGTAGCAGCTATCCACTGGAGCAGCTTCGAGTTAGTCGCAGCTCAGACAATCAGAGTGTCTCTGGTCAATGGAATATCGATAACGACAGCCTGGTCTTTTGGATGGAGGGACCGCTGCAACCGGAGCAGGGCTACCAGTTAGAGATCAAGGGACATGTTGACAACCTCTCACTCTATGCTTCGCAGGTCTTTCACTTCCAGAGTGATAATCAAACCCTCGACCTTAACCAGGGGTTGGTCGCTTACTATCCTTTGGATGAGAATCCCCCAGTTGAGAGACAAAACCAAGAAACTGCGGTTGCTAATGGAGGACCATCATTAACTCGAGATCGTTTTAACAGAGAAAATAATTCTTTAGAGCTTGATGGAGTTGATGACTACGTTAAAGGGATCACAAATACAAAATTACCATTTGGCAACAGTAAAAGAAGTTTATGTGCTTGGATTAGATCTAATGATGACAATAATGGAATGCCCGTAAGATATGGAGACGATGTTACTAATGGAGGATTTGGAATCTATTTGAATGATTCTGATCAATGGTCTTTATGGAAACATAATTCTGATATAAATTCTGGGATTAGCGATAATAGTAGATGGAATCTACATTGTCTTTTATATGATCAGAATTATCTAAAATATTATTACAATCTTCAAAACGTTATTGATCAATCTATTTTATCTTTGAACACCGCTTCGTCTGATAATTTAACAATTGGCTGGAGTCATGACTTGCATTATTTTAGAGGCAAGCTAGATGAGATAAGAGTTTACAATCGACCATTACAGATTGCAGAAATCAAAGCTCTCTACGCTGTAGCAGATCCAAACCCACCGGAAATCACCAGTAGCACACCAGCCAACAATGAAACTGGATTTAGCGTTGCGGATAATCTGACGATTACCTTTGATAAACCTTTGGATGGCAGCACAATTCAAGCTTCTAGCGTGGAATTGCGCAGGTCAGACAATACTACTGTAGCTGGAAATCTCTATTTAGATCCAAACGATAACCGATCACTGATTTTTGATCCGATCGAAAACCTGAGCAGTCTCACGAACTATACTCTCTATCTTCATTCAAGCATTCGAGACTTTATCGGGAACTCGATCTCTCCTACCCAGATCCCTTTCCAAACTCAAATGTTGGGAGGTGGTTCTGCAACAGATCCGTTTCTGATCAGCAATGAGGAAGGTCTGAGGGAAATTATCAAAAATATGAATGCTCATTATACATTCACTAATAATATAATTTTAACAAAAGTTTGGACTCCACTTGGAACATCTACAAATAAATTTAATGGAACCATAAATGGAGATAACTACACCATTAGTAACCTAATCATTGACAATCAAACTGATAACTTTACAGGATTTTTTCGTTTTGTTTCCGGTACTATCAATGATTTGAAATTTAAAGATGCTTACATTCGGGGATACGAAAGGGTTGGGTTGCTATCAGGCAAACAAACCACTGGATCCATTTCACACATCGAAATAGATAATTTGACAGTCGTTGGATTGCACAGCAAATCTGGGGGAATCATCGGGGAAAGCTTCGGAAGCATTTCAAAGATATCCATCAAAAATTTAAACCTGAGTGGACAAGATTCAGTTGGAGGTCTTGTTGGCAGAATGGCTGCTGGTTCAATCCAGTTATCTTCTGTAATGGGCAATGTTGCTGGTGACAATAAAGTTGGAGGACTGGTTGGAAATTTAGCTAATGGCTCAATTACTAACAGCTATGCATTGACTGATATTACTGACAGTTTAGGCGGCTCAGGAATGTTTTTGGGAGGGCTTACTGGTCGATATAGTGGTGCTGGACCCATAAAAAATTCTTATGCTATAGGATCTATTTCGGGTGGAACTGACATTGGTGGGGTGGTTGGCGATAATGATTCTGGTGGCATTGTCATCAATACTTATTATAACAGTCAGTTAGCCCAAAGCTCTTTCAATACTATTGGTGATAATCGTACGGAAACCCAACTTAAACACACCCTGACTAGCACTGATATTGTCGACGGTGCACAGACCTACACAGGCTGGGACTTTAATAATATTTGGGATCCAGGCAGTGCCTGTGACTATCCTCGGTTACGCTGGCAAAATGAACCGCTGCAGGTCAGCTGTGTACTGCATGATGGCCTTGACAATGCGAACGCTGCCAGTCGATCCGCAGGAATTCAGATCGGCTTCAACCGTCCTCTGGACAACAACACCTTGATTTTCGGAGATACGCTCAAAATTACTCCTGCAGTCCGTCTAGACAACTTCAGTTACGACAACACTTCCCAAATCCTCACTTTGCAGCCTGCTGAACCTCTGGTGGCAGGGACCGTATATACGATTCAGTTCCAGAATATTCGGAGCGGTGATCAGCAAAGTATCATCGATAACTTCACCCACACCTTCACCACTGGCCAACTAGGAGCAATCTGGATCCAGGCCACCGCCAACGCAGACTTTCTACCATTGAATGCAGCGCGTTTGGAAGTCTTCCAAAATAAGCTTTGGCTGCTAGGGGGCAACAATGGCTCAGTGTCCAATCAAATCTGGACCTCTGAAAATGGCGTAGACTGGAGCATATTTAGCACTTCGACCCAATCTCTCGAAATGTGGGTACAACGGCAAAACCACTCCAGCACAGTCTTCCAGAACAAACTCTGGGTGCTGGGAGGGCACTCGGGTTCTGGTGCTAATCCAAACTCTATTTGGAGCTCTCCAAATGGGGTTACTTGGTCAATTACAGAAAATTCTGAATGGAGCAAGCGTTGGCGCAACTCTACAGTTGTCTTCAACGACCGACTTTGGGTGATTGGGGGGCATAATAGCGGCTGGAAAAATGATGCCTGGAGTTCTGTTGATGGAACCAATTGGGATCAAGAAAATACTTCTTCAGTCTGGGTTGATTATGGGGCTGAATCCACCGCAGTCGTTTTTGATGGCAAAATCTGGATGCTTGGCGGTTGGCAAGGTCCAAACCCTGGAACACTTATCAACACTATCCGTAACAGTTCTGATGGTAAAACCTGGCAAACCGTAACCCCACAGGGCGCAATCTGGGAACCACGATGGGATCATCAAGCCGTTATCTTTGATAACAAAATTTGGGTGATCGGGGGTGAAGTAAGAAATGACAGCTCTGCTCCAGATTTAAATTTTAATGATGTCTGGTACACAGCTGATGGCACAAACTGGATAGAGTTGGTTGATGCCGCTGACTGGCCTGCCCGTTCTAGATTCACCTCTACTATATTCGACAACAAACTCTGGATTGCTACAGGAGACAATGGTGCTGGGCAAAGATTCAATGATGTCTGGTACACCGAAGGTAGCGGTTTGATCGTCGCTTCAATGCGTGACAACGCGACAGATATCAACCGGACCCCTGAACTCTGGATGCGGCTGAGCTATCCGTTAAATCCAGATTCGCTCAATCCAACCAACTTCTTCTTGCAACAAGACAACGGCAGCCTCTCTTCCGGCACTCCGCTAATGGATCCTGACAACATCACGCTTCGTTTTGTACCGGATGGCCCACTTGATAACTCCACTGCATATCAATTGATCGGCACTACTGGTTTGAAGAAGCAGAGTGACAACAAGTCCATCTTCCAGATCAACCGGCTCCTCCCCTTCACCACCGACACGATCAATCCAAGTGCGAATCTCAGTGATGGGCTGATTGCCTACTATCCAATGAATGGAAATGGAGCTGACCTAGGAACAAATTCATTGGATGCGACGAACCATGGAGCTACCAGTTCTACAAGCAGGTTGAATGGCAATGCTAAGGCTATGTCTTTTGGTGGCGGTGATTACCTTCAAATCAATGATAATAGCTTGTTTAAACCAACTGGCAGTCTGACTATTAGTGTTTGGGCATACTCTGATGATTGGAGTACTAGCTGTAATAGTACAAAATTGATTCTCTCCAAAACACAGTCCAGTGGATACAATTTAGGCTGCTTTGTGGATTCAGGGGTGAGTAAAATCCGCAGTCAAATTATGCTTGGCTCAAGCTATGTTTCTCTTACACACCCAACGTCATCTCTTCAAAATGGTTGGCATCACTTTGCAGTGGTACATGACCATTCCTCAGATCAACAAATTTTATACATAGATGGGAACATTGCTGAACTAGCAAGTAGTGCTAATGAGATCGTTCATGGATCAGTTCCTCTTTCGATTGGTGCAGAACCAAATTCTGATGGTTCAGCTTCCTTTGGTTGGCGAGGACAAATTGATGAAGTCATGCTTTACAACCGGGCTCTGAACCAGGATGAAATTCATGCACTTATCAATGTCAGTGACTCAGTTCCTCCGCTCGAAGGAGGTGTGTTGGTCAACAGTGGTGCCGATAACACCACCTCGGACACGCTGACCTTGAACCTCACTTCCCGGGATGCTTCGCCGATTGTGGCCTACCAAGTCACAGACAATGGCAGTTTTACTGGGTTGCCGTGGATTTCCGACAATCTGACTCCATCAGACAACATCAACTTCACAACCAATTTCACCTTGGGTAGTCCGCTGTATGGCGAACGCCAAATCCAGGTGCGCTTCCAAGACCAGGCAA